>VFQQ010000118.1_pt1 | contig 203028 bp, 170 predicted proteins | sample 3512341 | NCBI WGS metagenome assembly VFQQ01 (sample SAMN10412373, study PRJNA504923) | tailings metagenome | isolation source: Relicate 2 Philex TSF1 revegetated site | place: Philippines: Tuba, Benguet | collected 2017-08-29 | reverse complement strand
CGACCTCGCGCCCGCCATCGCCTCAGACCTCGGCCACTAGAAAACCGGAAGAACCGATTAAAAACTAGATTCGGCGCCAGCAAGGCGCTCGCACACACAATCCTCGGAGCCTCATGATGCGCCGTTGCCGTGCCGGCCGCGCCACCAATCGCCGCCTTCGCCGAACGTCGCTATTGCCCTCGTATCAGCGGTAGCAACTCGGTGACATTCACCGAGCATGCCCGCTGTTGAATCTCACCCGCATAGCGCGTATGCAATTTGCGAGCTCGGTCGGAAAGCGATCCGAAGAGATCACGCATTTCCACCGAGGACAGTTTACGACCTCCGGAGTAGTATTGTTTCGCCATATGGCCTAGAGCCCAAGTTGTCGCAAACGACATCACCGAGCCCGTGGCATGTGTGCCAACTGTGCGTAGCAATCCCCCGCCCGCCTTACCCAGAAGACCACCGAGCAACTTGCGCGCGTAGCCCTCTACCACTTGGGACGTCAGCCCGACGCCGGCAGTTGCGAGAAGCTCCTTGATATGCCCCCGGTCAAGCTCGTGCCCGTAGCTTTTCCCGATTCGATAGACCATCTTCATCTGGAGAGGTATGATCGCCGTGGTCGCCAGCGAACTCGGCAACAGTTCAAGCGCACCGTTGAGAACCGCGTAGTTGAGTATCGATTTATCGAGATCGGCTTCGAGGGCCGCGGTCGCCGCAGGAATCGCGGCAACGGGAGGGTTTGGCGGCTCTAGCGCGATTACATCCGCTGAGCGCTCCGCCATCGCCGTAGCCGAGGCATCCAGCTTCAACTCGTCGCGGAGCTGTCCCAGGAAAGCATTCTCGCTCTCGCTTCGCGCCCCATCAGCATCACAGACACACACCGCCATCTCATAGGCGAGTAGGCGAAGCTCCGGCGTCTGCAGTGTCGCGGCAGTCTCGCGCATGCTTGCCTGCTTGAGGAGCACGCGCTGGTAAAGGACCGCCGGGGCCGTCTCTAGCTTCGGTAAACTCGTCGCGAGCCGTTTCAATTCGGTGCGCTCAGTTTCGTTTTTCACGCCGTCAGCGAAGGCGGCCATCAGCGATAGCGTAAGGATGGCTTCGGTTTCCTGTGGTGTCATTGTAAGTTTGGGGCTGCCGCGATTACCTGGGGCAAGTATTGTCCCGACGGTTCGCCAACGGAGACAATATACCGCAGATCGACGGCTTAGTCTAATACACGGTTTGGAAGCAACCGTTCGGTTTTTCCTTAGAGACCGCGGCCCGTGCCCCTCGTCGTTCAACCCGCTGGCGGGATTTACTTCCGACTTCGGAAAGTTGCCCACCGGGTGTGTCGACTCAGTTGCTCGCGCGCGATCCACGGATCCACCCGGGTGAAAAAAAGATAGGCCAGTCGCTGCCATATCCGACCGGCAAACGCGCCGATGCCTCTGGAAGTCGGAGCAGCAATGGAACGGCTCTGACGCAAGTCTTTCTCGAACTGAGCCCGAGCTTGCGTGGCGAGCTCTGCATTTTGCACGCGCACCATGATTTCGAAATTTAACCTCAGACTGCGAGGATCCAAATTTGCGGATCCCACATAAACCACATCGTCCAGCACCAGGGTTTTGGCGTGGAGAACTTGCGGCAGATACTCGAACACTTCTATGCCACCCCCGATCAACTGGTGGTGCAGCGAGCGTGTTGCGGCAGGCATGAACGGCACATCCGATTTTCCTGCGAGCAACAAACGAACTCGTCCACCTCGCCGGTCTGCTTGGATAAGCTGTGCGCGCAAACGTCGAGTAGGTAGAAAATACGCCGCGGTGATGTCGATGGCTTGTGCTCGCTTGAGGTCCTCTCGCAACCACGTGCGCAATGGGTTCACCCCGAATCCTGGCTTGATGAAAAGCGCCCGAACGGAAGCTCCTGCGTTCTCAGCTTGGCAGTAACCACCGCGGATGATCTTCCATGTTTCCTGGTTCGCGCGGTTCCACTGCCGGATAAATTCCGAAGACAAAACCGAGGTAATCGGTCCGGTGATGGAGATGCCTCCGTCACGCCAACCCTCCCTTACGCCGTCGCCCGCGTATTCGTCGGCGATGTTGCACCCACCGAGGAATGCACACGTATCATCCACGAGCAGGAGTTTGCGATGGTCGCGCAACGCCCAGCGGCCGGGCCGGGGCGGATTGAACCATTTTACTCGCCCACCAGCGCCTTCGAGGGTCGCGAAGAAGTCCCCCGGAAGGCGTCCCGAGCCGACGCGGTCGAGCAACAGGGCGACATCTGCACCGCGTTGGGCTGCGGCAGTCAACGCGTCGCGAAACCGACGCCCTACGTTTGAGTCAGCGAAGATGTAGATTTCCATCTGCACCGATCGCCTCGCTGTCGAGATCGCCTCGAGTTGCGCCCCCAGCAATTCGGCGCCGCTACCAAACCATTGAAAGCGGTGATCAGCTGGACGTGCGGGCTCCATGGGACCTCCGGTTTTCCACCCACTTAAGCGCTTCAACGAGAAGCAATGTTCCGACTCCCGCAACTCCGATCATTACCCACTCCCGCCAACCGATTGGCGCGGTGTGGAAAACGCGATTGAGGAACGGCAAGTAGGTTAGGGATACTTGGAGCATGATTACTCCGGCGATTCCTGACCAGAGCCACCGATTGCGGAAGAGCCCTACCTGGAGCAGGGACCTGCGCAACGATCGACAGTTTAGCAAATACATCGCTTGAATGATAGCGACCGTGTTTAGCGCCACCGTCCGTGCCGCATCGATTCCAGCCCCTCGCGCCATCTCCCACCGGAAAAGACCAAAGGCCGCGACGAGGATCAAGAGTCCGACCAACGCGAGCTGTATGAGTATGGGCCGCGTCAGAAGCGGGTCGTCGGGCGATCGCGGCGGACGATCCATCAGGTCCGTTTCTCTCGGCTCCAAAGCGAGAAATAGCCCGAGGACGCCGCCACTGGTCATGTTGATCCACAACACCTGAAGCGGCAAGATCGGCAGGACAGTGCCCGCGAGCGCAGCAACCATGATGATGAGTCCTTGCCCCAAGTTGCTGGGCAAGGCCCAGGTGATAATCTTGGTTAGATTGTCGAAAACATTTCGACCTTCCTCCACTGCGGCCCGGATGGAGGCAAAGTTGTCATCGGCAAGCACGATATCCGCCGCCTCTTTTGCGACTTCTGTCCCGGTGATGGCCATGGCAATTCCGATGTTGGCCTGCTTTAGCGCCGGCCCGTCGTTCACTCCGTCGCCCGTCATCGCGACGACATGACCCTTGGTCTGCAACGCCTCGACGAGCCGGAGCTTCTGCTCGGGTGTGACACGGGCGAATACAGACGTGTTTTCCGCAGCCTGGATGAACTGTTCGTCCGAAAACAGCGCGAGTTCCTTTCCCGTCAGCGCCGTAGGCACACTCCCGCCTGCATGCAGGCGCCCCAAACCCAACTGACGGGCTACCGCGGCGGCGGTGCCTGCATGGTCGCCGGTGATCATTTTGATGCTAATGCCGGCACGTTGGCACGCGGCGACAGCATCGATGGCCTCCGGTCTAGGCGGATCAATCATGCCCTGGACCCCCAGAAAAACGAACGTCCTCGGCAAATTAACTAAGCTGATCTTTTGCGTGTTTTCGGGAACAGCTGCGCGAGCAAACGCCAACACTCGTAATCCATTGCGGGTAAGACTTAAGACCTGTTCGGAGACGCGAGCCCGGTTTAGCGGGATGATATGACCGGCCTCATCGCTCGCCGAAGAGCATCGATCGAGGACCACCTCGACAGCCCCCTTGAGGAAAATAACGCCGTGGCCGCCTGCGGCGTTGGCGTGCAGTGTCGCCATGAACTGGTTCTGGGACTCGAATGGGATCGCGTCCATCCGTGGCCACGGTTGGCTTCTGGCATCGTTGCCTAACCCGGCTTTGGCAGCGGCGGTGATCAACGCGACCTCAGTCGGGTCTCCATGTGCCTCCCAGCGTCCGTCCCTCTCGATCAAGCTGCTGTCACTGCAAACGAGCCCGGCAAGGAGGCACTCGCTGACGCCGGCCAGCCCGGTCGGCGCAATTACCCGCCCATTAATGGTGAACTCTCCCTTTGGTTCATAGCCCACCCCTCGGACTTCGACCACAGTCTCGGCTACAATCAGGCTGCAAACGGTCATCTGATTCTGGGTCAATGTGCCGGTCTTGTCGGAGCAAATCACGGTTGTGCTCCCAAGCGTTTCCACAGCGGGAAGCTTGCGGATGATGGCGTGTCGCCTCGCCATTCTCGCGACACCGATTGCCAGCGTTACCGTGACAGCAGCTGGCAGTCCTTCAGGTATCGCCCCTACTGCCAGTGCGATCGCCGAAGAGGCGATGGCGTCCAAAGATTCACCGCGGACCAAGCCTACCGCAATTACCGCGCCACTGATGGCGAGGATCATAAATAACAGCTTGTGGCTGAAAGTCTTGATCCTCTGCGTTAGTGGCGTTTCCAGACTCGGAGCGCCCGACAACATATCGGAGATTTTTCCAACCTCCGTGTGGTCACCGCTCGCAACTACGATACCTCGCCCTTGGCCATAGGTGACAAGAGTGGATGCGTAAGCCATGTTGACTCGATCCGCTAAAAGGGTGGCTGGTGCGAGATCCGCCTCGGCGTTTTTGTGCACCCCGGTCGACTCGCCCGTCAGCGCGGCTTCCGCGATTTGCAAATCACGTGTGGCGACAAGGCGTAGATCCGCCGGAACCTTATCTCCGGAAGCCAGGACGACCAGATCGCCAGGAACGAGCTCGCTCGACGGCACACGGCGCGTCACCCCGGCCCGGATCACTGTGCTCTCTGTGACTAGACTGCGAGCAAGCGCCTCGATCGCGCGTTCGGCTTTTGCTTCCTGCAGGTAGCCGATCCAAGCGTTGAATACCACGACGCCCAAAATTACCGCAGCATCTACTAGATCGCCCAGCACCAGCTTGATCGTCGTCGCGGCAAGCAGGATGTAGATCAGCGGATTGTGCAGCTGCATTACGAACCGGAGCCAGGAACTCCGGCCCTGTCTTGGAGTGAGTTCGTTCGGGCCGAATCGCTGCTGCCTCTCTTTGACTTCAAATGCATCGAGACCCTTTTCCGCGTTCGCTCCAACTAGGGCGGCCGCCTGGGCGGAGGGAAGATGATGCCACTGGCCGCAGAGAGGGTTTTGCACGGTAAAACGTCGTGTTCAGTTCGTCGAAAGCGCAATCGCCCCAAGCAGCAGCCCGAGGAGTATATAAAGAGCGACTCCGACCGTGTTCGCTGACCGGAGGTAGGTTTCGCCAGCCGAGATCTGGGCGCCAATTCGGGCGAGCAAAGCGCTACCACCAGTCGCATTCACAGGTTCATCCTCAATGTTTTCGCGAGAGACATGCGGCTTCCCCCTGGAGGGGACCAGTCGTTTCAATCGCCTGAGCCCATGCTCCAGCAATACGCCAATATCGCCGGGGGGAAGCCAGCGTTTCGCACCGCCAAGCCATGTGCTGAGGCGTGAGACGAGAAAAGCCAAACTTCCTCCGATAAGTAGCGGCCATACGGCCAGCCAGATCTTGTTCGGCGAAAGCTTCTCCGGTATCCATTGCAGTGCTCCAGGAAGGAGCCACACACCCACCCCCGTCGCGGCGACAAGTGACATCCACGGAGCCCAGAGCGCAGCTGAGGGTTTCGAAGCGCGCTGACTCGATGCGGGCCATGTCAGCCAAAGAAATCGCACCATAAGGAAGGTTGTTCCAACCGCCGCGATCGGCAGTAAAAATGCGACGGCGCCAAACCAGGGTTCTGGCAGGATTGGCAGGTTCGACTTCAATGCGGTCTTCGCCAGAGCCCCGCTGGTAAAAGGCGCTCCAGCCAGGGCGACGGCCGGCAGCACCAACCCGGCGGCGGCGGCGACGCGCTGCAACCTCGTTCCAGCCGAACCGGCCGGGCCGACCCCGAGAAAGAGTGCGCCCTTCGCCAACGCGTGATGCGTCGCGTATATCAGGACCGCCGGGAGCAGTTCGGGCCAGGCATTCGGGCGCGCCGCTCCAATGCCCACACCCACTGTAATAATCCCCATCTGGCTAATGCTCGAATATGCGAGCACGGTCTTAGCGTTCTCTTGCACTACGCCAATTACCGGTCCCAGCAGCGCCGCACCAAGCCCGGCAAGAATCAGGGTGTAACCAATCTCCGTGATTGCGACTTCACCCAAGGGAAGAAAACGGATCCAGCCCAGCAGGCCGGCCTTGATCATCGCACCGCTTAAGACCGCGCTGGCCGGCACCGGGGCGGCGGGATGCGCCAGCGGCAACCAGAAGTGCAGGCTCAAGGCTCCTGCCTTAATGCCGAAGCCTACTAGCAGCAGGGCCGACGCTATAGCACTGGGCTCTCCTCGGTGCAGCTCATGGATCAGAAGCGTGCCCCCGCGAGTCGCGAGGAATAGCAGTCCGGCAAGAATCAAGACCTCTCCCACCATCGCGAGTGCGAGATACATTCGGCCGGCCCGGGAGGATTCCGAATCTCCGCGATGGAAAACCAAGCCGCTGGAGGCTAATCCCATTAGCGCAAATCCCGCATAGAAGGTCGGCAGGTCAGCCGCGAGGATCAGCCCGACGTTCCCAGCCATCGCCAATAGGAAGAATAAATGGAAGCGTGTTTGATTTGCGTCGTTGGCCAGGTAGCTCCGCGCATACCACCCGGAAGCGAGCCAGAGCACGCTCGTAAATCCCAGAAAGACTCGGCCAACATGGTCCAGTTGCAACCTCGTCTGCAGCGCCAGCCAGGGAATTTCCACATTCGCCCCAGACGGGCCAACAAGCGCGAGGAGTAGCGCGGGCAAAGGGGCCAACACCGAAGCGCGCAAAATCGTCGGTCGCCAGATCGGCACAGCGAGGAGGAACGCTGCGACTAACGGCGTGCCGGCCGCGAGCAGAAGCAGCGAGGTTTGTAAGGTCGTGTTCATGGCTCGTATTCTCGTTCAGCGATGACCTTGACCCATGCGAGCGGGCTGAAGCCGGACTCCGCAAAGACACCCGCCCACACTACCAACGCCGCCGTCACAATCGGCGCAATCAGGAGCAGGCCGTGGGTTTCTCCCCGCTTTGATTTATGCTCTTCGGGCCATTTAGAAGGAGCAGTCAAGAACCACGCACGATATAGTATCGGCATGAAATAGGCCGCGTTGAGAAGGCTGCTTGCGCCTAGCACAAAGATCACCCAGTCGTCTCCGGCCATTATTGCCCCCTTCTGCAGATACCATTTGCTGACGTAACCGGCGAGCGGCGGTATGCCGATCATGCCGAGCGCGGCGATGGTGAATGCGGCTGTGGTAAGAGGCATGCGCCGACCCACCCCGTTCATCTCGCTTACTCGATGAGCGCCCAAGGTGGCTGCGTAATTTCCAGCGCAAAAGAACAAAGTGATTTTCATGAGCCCCTGATGCACAAGGTGCACCAACCCCCCTACTGTGGACAGCGCACCGAGAATGGCTGCGCCTAGAACAATATAGGACACTTGGCTCACCGTAGAGAAGGCGAGACGCTTCTTGAGCTCATCCTGAAAGACCGCCAACACGGAACCGTAGATGATCGTGACACCTGCCGCGATCGCGAGCGGCTCGAGCACACCGAGGTGGGCCGCGTTTTCGACGCCAAACAAGTCATATACAATTCGCACGATGCCGAAGGCACCTGCCTTGACCACGGCCACCGCGTGCAGGAGCGAACTCACAGGCGCAGGCGCGACCATCGCCTTGGGCAGCCAGCCATGCAATGGCACGATTGCCGCTTTTACACCAAGACCCACCATGAACAGGAAGAAGATGATTTGGAGTTCGCCACGATGAGCGAGCATCAGGCCCTGAATCACCCCGCGTTCTTTGAACGGAAGGGGGCCCGCCAAGTTGTAAAACCACGCGGTCGCCAGTAGCAGGACCGCACCGCCTGCGAGGGTATAAGCGAGGTAGATGGCTCCTCCTCGCATCGCGTCCCGCGTTCCGCGGTGCACCACGAGCGGGTAGGTCGAAACCGTCAGAAGCTCATAGAACACGAGAAACGTCATGAGGTTTGCCGATAGCGCAATGCCGGTTGTCGCGGTTACGCAGATGCTGAAAAAACCGAAGAAACGGCCGCGATGCGGTGAGTTCTCGATGTAGCCTACAGCATACAGCGTGGTCCAAAACCACAGGACTGCGGACAAGGTAAGAAACAGCACCGAGTTGGCATCTGCTCCTAACGCGAAAGGTATACCCGGCAAAAACTCGAAGCTTATCTCATAACGCCCGCCGCGATAAACTCCGCGAAGCAGTTCTAGAACGAGCGCCAACTTCAGGCCGGCGCCGACAAGGTTCAATGTCGTGCGGAGACGGTGATTTTCCTCTTTTAGAAAGAAGATCAGAACGCCGGTCACGAACGAGCTGAACAGAATCCCGAGCAGAAGGGCGCCCGGGGCGATCATGGCAGCCCCCCTTCCGCCAGCCCGGGGTTTGGGATCGGCGCGCCTACGCTGATTAATTCGCTTGAGATGAGCCCGGCGAAGCCGAGTCCCGCAGCAACCAGCGCAAGGACGAGCGCGGTTCCTTCCATTGCCCGTGATACCGGATGAAGCGCGTCCGGCTCCCGGACACGCGTAAAGGCATGGGTCAGGACCCGCATCACGTAAGCCGCCGTTAGCAAGCTACCGAGAAGGATGATAGCCGCCCACCACCACTGTCCTTGTGCGAGTGCGGAACTTAACAGGAGCCATTTCCCCGCGAATCCTCCGCTCGGCGGCAGACCCACCAGACTGAATCCGGCGAGCCCGAATGCAAATATCGAGACAGGCAGCACGTGGGTAATCCCGTCGAGTTCGCGAATGCGATCATGCCCGGCTGCGTGCAACATGTTGCCCGCCGCCAGGAACATTGCGGCTTTGGCGGACGCGTGGGCTGCCAGAAAAACCAACCCGCCATGCCAGGCCGCAAACCCGCCTGACTCCCCGGCGGCGAGCGGGAATAGCAGGAAGAGGTAGCCCAGCTGAGCCACGCTCGAGTATGCGATAAGCAGTTTTAGCCGCGGTTGAAACCAGGCATTCAGGGAGCCCCATACAATCGCTACCGCGCCAAGGCATCCAAAAAACTGCCCGAGGGCCAGTGACATAAAACCAGGAAAGGCCTCGAACCATATGCGAAGCAGGATGTAGAACGCACCTTTCACGACGAGCGCTGAGAGCAGCGCACTGACGGGAGCAGGTGAATTCGCATGCGCCGGCGGCAGCCAAAAATGCATCGGAAACAGCGCCGCCTTCATAATCAACCCAGCCGACATTAATGCCAGGGCTGTCACCAGCGCCGCACCTTCATGCGAACCTGCTGAGAGTAAAGCGATGTCGACAGTCCCGCACTGGGCATAGATCAGCGCGACGCCCAATAAATAGAGCAGCGATGCCATCAGACTCACATAGAAATATCGCAAGGCGGCGTTCAGGGCCGCACGAGTTCCAGTAAGTGCCACCAGGGCGGCACCCGCAAATGCGATCAGCTCGAGCGTAACGTAGAGGTTGAACGTGTCCGTGGAGAGAAACAATGCATTCAACGCGGTCCATAGAAAGAAGAGCAACGGCCAGAAATATTTTGCCCGATGTTTCTCATCCGCATCGGGACCGGGTGTGAAGTAATCCTGAGAATATAAAACCACCGCGCCTGAGATGCCCGCCGTTAGCAGCAACATCAAAACCGCCAAACCGTCCGCGCGGAGGTCGATGCCCAAAGGCGCGCCCCAGCCCCCGACGCGATGCACCTGTGTGCCGCCGCTCAGCACCGCATGGGCCAGCGCTACGGCTGATGCGCCGGTGATCGCAGCCGTCAAAAGTCCGATCCAACGGCCGAACTTCGGCAAAGCGAACGCGAGTGCGGCGGCTGCAAGCGGCGACAAGACTAGCAAAGAGACGGAAAAGGCGGCGCTCATTGTGGATTGCTCGCCCCTTCCCCCGGATCAGGATCGTTTGCCTCACCGCCGGATTCGTCCAACTCCGCGCGCCCATTTGCGATTTGCACCCGATCAGCGAGTGCCAAAGCGACCGCGGTTGCGCATACCGACACAATAATTCCCGTCAGCACCATCGCGTGGGGAATCGGGTCGGGCACAGCACCGTTGCTTTGCGCGGCGAGCGCTATGAAGATAACGAATACGCCCGTGCCCATGACGTTGAGCGCGATGATGCGGCGCAGCAGGTGCGCTTGCGCCAAGAGCCCATGAAACCCGAGTGCGAAGAGTGCAGCGCCAGCCAGCAGGAAGATGCGATGGTCAGTGTCGGCCATGGGTAACCGGGGCTGTGGTGCTCTTGACAACCGGCGTCTCCGGTGGCCGACCTCCCAGATAGAGGAGGCCAAGGGCCAATCCAATGGAGATCAGCGCTGCGGCCTCAATCATCAGGATCCATATGCCGCCCTGGCCAGCGGGATATCGAAGAAGCTGGCCGGTGAGTAACCCGGCAATTCCCGCGGCGCCGATAAACACCAAAACACCTGCCACTAGTCCGACACGCCAGAGCACGGCGTTCCTTGACGGACGACCGACGATGCCCCCCAATAGCCCCAAAACGAGGGCGCCCCCGAGAAGCGCTCCGCCCTGAAATGCCCCGCCTGGGGCGAAGGCGCCAATCCAGAGTAAATATACAGCCGCAAGCACTAGCATCGGCAGCACCAACCGTAACATGGAGCGCAGCAGAGGGCGGGAAGGTTGCTCCAAGTCGGGCCACTCTCCAACCCGAAGGGACCATACAGCAACCAAAGCGAGCAGGAGCACGCCGACCTCAAGCAAGGTGTCGTAAGCGCGATAGTTTAAGAGTGCAGCAGTTACGGGATTCGTCACACCCGAAGCGGGGAGGTGATGGAGCGCTATTGCCGTCAGCCCGATGGGATTGGCCGGGAGTGCAAATATTGCCCATGCCAGCATTCCGAAGAGCGCAAAGGCGAAAACAGCCAGCGAGACTCGTGCGATCATCGTGGTTCCTCACGTTTAGACGCGCCGGTTCGTTCGCGCCGGCGCATGCGGACCAGCGCTGATAGCAAAAGGGCACCAGTGAGGCCGGACCCAACTGCTGCCTCCGCCAGCGCCACATCGGGCGCGCCAAGCCTTACCCACGCCACCGAAATGAGGAGACCGAAGGAGATAAATTTGATCACTGCGCGGAAAAGATCGCGGTCATGCATCGCTCCCCAGGCAAGGGCCAGGGCGATGGCTAATAGGAGGTGGTCAAATATGGAAATTATACTCATCGCCCTTCTCTGCTCCACGGCTTCTGTCCACGACGGTAAGCTTCGTTTCCAATGAGAAAGCAAACGGTTGCACTCGCCACCAATACCATGACCCAGATCAGCCCGAGCTTGAACACGCTTGTCCACTCGTCGGCTTGCAACATGAGCGCCAAGACCAAGAAGCCCAGGCCGAGATTATCAGCCTTCGTCAAGGCATGCAAACGGGTGTAGAGATCCGGGAAGCGCACCAGCGCCACCGTTCCAGCCACGAAGAAGAAGAGCGCACTCCCAATTAGCACAACGGTCACCACATTCAGCAAAGTCATGACGTGGGTCCTCCTCCCGCGTCCTCGTCGGGCCATCCGCGTAGCACGAAGGCGACACCAAGCACAGCGGCCAAGAGCGCGATGACTAACGCAGTGTCAATCGCCCGCTGGATACCCAGTCCTTTCCCGAGCACCAGCAGCATGCCTACACCAGCGGAGCCGAACAACAGGGCCGCTAATAGGCTGTCAGCGCGCGCCGGCTGCCGAAACACGTGGTAGAGGCCAATGATAACAGTCAGCAGCAGCACGATGGCCGCGCAAAGGTAGGCCGCGCTCACGAGACTCCTCCTCCCGGCAGCCGCAGGCAAAATAGCGTCGCCACACGTTGTTCGAGTTCGAGCAGACCGCGATCCGGCGCCGCTCCGACATCAAGCACATGAACAAAGAACCGATCGCCTTCCATAGCCACGACGGCCGTGCCAGGGAGAAGGCCCACCACCGCGCTGAAAAACCAGCGCGCCGTTCCTGCTGGAAGACGTGGTGAATATTCGATCAAGCCGGGCGCTAGCGGGAGCGCTGGGCTCAACGCTCGGCGGGCAACGTCCCATCCGCCCCGCAGTGACTCCCGCACAAAAAAGCCGGCAAATCCCGCTGCACCAAAAAAAGACCATCTCCAAGTGGTGGGAGGGAGCAACCGCACGCTCAGCCAAGACGCGGCGAGCACCACCGGGGCGCCCAGCATCCAGGACTTTCCGTCGGCCCCGTTTAGTCCAAACCACACTAATGCAAAAAGCACGGCCCGCGGGAGGAACCGAAAGCGAGAGCTCGAAGCGGCTGGGGCAGCGCGTGTGCTCGGGTGGGTCGTCATGTTTTTTCACCCCCGGGGCCAGAGATGCCATAGATACCCGCTATAAAGCGCTAGAAGCAGCGCCCCTTCCCAGCGCCTCAGCTGATAGCCGGTCCATGAAATGACGAGGATAACCAGCGAGATGCCCAGCATGACTATGGTGTCGGTCATGCCTACGCCTTGACCGCCCAAAGGACCCCAGAAGCATCCGCTTACTCCGAGAATCGCTAAGATGTTATAGATATTTGAACCTATCACGTTGCCGATAGCGATGTCGGGATGCCGCCTATACGCTGCCATTAGGGAGGAAGCTAGTTCAGGCAGGCTGGTGCCTGCGGCAATCACGGTTAGGCCGATCACTGCGTCACTAATTCCGAACAAGCGCGCCAGATCGACTGCGCCCGAGACGAATAGTCGAGATCCCACCACCAGCACTGCCAATCCGCCAACCATGAGGCTAATGTCTCGCCAAAGCGCCCCGGTCGGCTTCGGCATTTCCGCGCTAAACTCATCTTGGATAGCCGCCGATGCCTCGTGGCGGGCGAGCTTAATGTTCAGGATGGTGTAGCCCACGATCCCCAATAGAAATACGAATGCCTCCCACTCCTGGATCTGCCCATCGCGAAAGAAGGCAAGGAACAGTAGCGCCGCCCCAATCATGATTGGAGTGTCAACCCGGACCAGCTGGCTGCGCACACGTAACGGGCAAAGCAGCGCTGTCAGTCCGAGAATAACACCGATGTTAAAAATGTTTGAGCCGACAACATTTCCTATGGCGATTGCGCCGTTGCCTTCCGCGGCGGCGGTCGCGCTAACAATCAACTCGGGCATGCTCGTGCCGTAGGCGACGATCGTGAGGCCCACCATGAGAGGGGTAAGGCCCATCCGCACAGCGAAGGAAGCGCCGCCCCGGACAAGCCACTCGGCGCCGAAATACAATGCGACCAGGCCGGAGATGAGCAGGAGGGCAATCATGCAGTTTACGGGGGGAAAGAAATACTAGTGGGCGGAAGGGTCGAGAATTATCGCGCGAGTGGCGAGGCACTATGAAAGGGCCACGCATGCTCAACGCCAGCGCTTCCATGGCGGCACGCTTTCGCGACCTGTGCTGCGGCAACTGCGCGAATCGCGATCAACGGAAGAATAACCGGGCTGCGAGAGGCAAGAGCCACCCCGCCGCGTTGCGCCGGCCGCCGGCGAGGAAGAGCAGCATTGCTTTCCCCATATTCCACCAGCGGTTATCATCCGCTTTTCTCGCGGCGTTCGTCGCGCTGCGGATGGCGAGCTTGGCCATCGTGGAGTTGTCGTGGCAGATGCCGGAGACATCCTGGCCGGGCTGTTGCAACGCCTCCTCGATGATGGCAGACGAGGCGGGTTGAGCGGTCTTGGAGGGCATATAGTTCCTTTTTTGATTTTGAGGAGCGGGATTGCTGTCTCGCCCCAAGGCGGGGGTGCCGGCCGGGACGAGGGGACGGTTGGGGGGGATTCCTTTCAAGGAGGACCCGAACGCTCCCTGTCCGCGCAGCGGCGGCGCGGCTGGAGGGGCCGCCAGAGACAGGAATAACGATCCCGGAAAAAAGGACGTGCCGTCTTGGCGGCGTTGCCCGGAAGAACGCGGACCGCTCGCAGCCATGACCGCATGCAGCGTTGCCGGGGTGTGCCATGCCTCCACCGGATCGATGAGTGTGAGAATGAAGCCGGAGAAATTCCGCAACGGTCTCGCCCGGTCCGGGACGATGTTGAGTCGCGACACCGCCGGCTGTGACGACTCCCGCCGACGAGGACGAGCAACACGGTCAGCACGACTCGTGGAGTTGAAGTCCGCCGTGACCTCGCCTGGCGGTCGGCCGGTTCCGGCCGCTTTGGGTCCGCAGGCACCGCTCGGTTTGTGGGGAGTCGCATGACTCCACGGTGATGGATCGGCGGGCTGCGCCCGATGCTCGGAGCCTACCGAATCCGGTGTAGGAATCGCCCCGCGATTTCGGCAGGGCCGCTCGATTGAGGATGACGCCGGGTGGCGCAGAGATAGATGCAGCGAAACCCAACTCATCCATGAAAACCAACCACACGACATCATCCATCACCGGCCCCGACGCGGTAGCGACGGTGGCCCGGTATCAAATCTATCGGCAGAACCGCGCGGGGCTTTTCCTTCCTGGCTATCGAACCGACTCGGCGCCGGAGGCGGTCGAGGCATTCCTGAATCAAGCGCCGGCCTTCGAAGGCGGCGGCGTTCGCCTTCTCGATCACCATGATCAGCGCATGGTCGCGTCGGTGGAGTGGCGCATGGAGAAGACCGACTTCGGCTTTCCCGTGCACCACCGTGCGAACCGGTTTCATGACGCGATGATCGAACAACTCGCGGGCGAGGTGCAGGCGCGCGAAGCCATGCGCGCCGACGCGAAGGCCGATCCGCACGGCGTCGGGCATTATTCCTTCCGGGCGGCGGGCATCTTGTGATGCCCGCCTTGCCTCGACCTTCACGAGTCCGCACGGGCGGATCGCGCGTTGACTCCGGCTCATTTTGTCCAACGGTTTTGCCAGACGGGCCAGCCGCCTCGGGGGAAACTCCGGGGCGGTATTTTTGTGTCCCGAATGCGCTCCATCGCACTCTGCGCAGGCTGGAAAATCTCTTCCGCGTCATCCCGAAACGTCGGCAGATTTCCTTGAACTTATTGTCACCCTCATTGTCACTTAGGGCTGAGCCGAAAGCACAAAGGCCCGTAACTCGTTAGAGTTACGGGCCTCTTGAAGATGGCGTCCCCACGGGGATTCGAACCCCGGTCGATTCAGAGCTTAGTTTGGGACGGTCCCGCGTAAACGACACCACGATGTTCGAAATTGAGATGGCGTCTGAAAGGCAGCGTTCTTAGATCCCTGCTGTTCTTTTTAACGGGCCTATAGCTCAATGGTTAGAGCAGAGGACTCGATCATGGGTCGCTGGGGTGGAAACGCCTCAGTAGTAAGGTGTAAATTCGGTGGACGGCCTGCCTTTCAGGGCGACCCAACGCCGAGCGAAGCCTCCAATCGGAGGAACGTGTAGAGACCATAATCACCCGCCTTCACCCTCCCCCGGGGGGGTATGGCGAAGGCATGGTCCAGACCACGAACATCGTACCCCCCCGGGGGGTGGCGGCGAAAGCCGAAGTGGCAGGCATAATCCTTTGGTTCTGGGTTCGAATCCCAGTGGGCCCACCAGTTTAATTCATTATCCGGCAATGGCTTCAGCCATTTTGCGGATATAGATTCCGTGGACCGGGTGTCGCAACATCGCGATCAGTATCCGATCCTTCTCGGTTTCGGCGACGAAGATAGAGTCGCCAGGATCAGGTGGAGGAGCAGCCACGTCTCCGAGATTCGGACGAAGCAAGTTCGCTAGCTTGAGAAGCCCTTCGGGATTGAAATCGAGGCTCTTGCATTCTTCACGGTTGAATTTCTTCCCAGCAGCTAGAAGGGCTAGGATCGTCGCTTCGTTGTAGCGAATGACGCGCGCGTTCTTCCTTATGACCGGCAGTTTGTACTTAACCTCCCAGCGAGCAAAGGTTTTAGCTGAGACCTCGAAAAGGTAGGATGCCTCCGAGCGGGTTAGCTCGATGTCCGACCTCTTGCAACAACCGGGAAGGGCAGCAAGGATCTCAGGCGGAAAAATTGGCTTCTCCGCACCATTACGCCCAAGCCCCGCCCCACCCGCATTAGGAGCGGGTTGAGGATTCGGGGAGTTGGAAGGAAGCGCGCCCACATAGAAAGTATGGGGTGCCTTGGGGGTGCTTCCTTTCCACTCGCCGTTTCTGAAGTCACACTGTCGGCGTCAAACTTCCGCGCCGGGCATCGAGAGGAGCTTCCCGAGTCCTGTCGTCTTTTCCCGGGTATCGTCGGCATAGTATGTCGCGGTTACATTCGGGCTACTGTGTCGAAGGGCGAGGCTGGCCGCATAGAGGCCAAGCTTCTCCGTGATCAGGCGCCCAAACTCCTTGCGCAGAGTGTGGATAGGTTTTTGGACGCTAACGCCCCGGTCGCGGAGCCATCCGCACAGTTCCGTCAGGACATTATCAGCCCGGTAGTGTTGCCATCCGCCGGTCTTCCGGGATCTCTGCGCCCCGCTCATGACAAAAATCCCCTCGGCACGTTCAAATTCCCCGCGGAAGTAGTCAGCCAGTTCGGGTTCCAAGAGGATGTCAGCTTCCGATGCCTCCGTCTTGAGTTGTCCGTAGGCGGTGGTCTCGACGTGCAGGATGCGGCGGTCAAAGTCGAACTGCGACCAGGTTAACTTATCGATCTCGTTCCGGCGGAGCCCGAGATGCAGGGCCAGAAGAAACGCCTTCAAGAGTTCCGGTTTCTTGTCCTGCAGGTCCTCGACGGCCGTTCGCGTGAGCTGGGCAGGGTCGATTCGCGATTTATAGCGGAACGCGCTCCGGCCACGTGAGACGAACGACGTCGTCGCAAAAGGAATTGGCTCGGGCAACCGTTGGCACCGAGATTCTCTCGAATCTTCTTCGCCTTGCGGGCGGCCTCCGCGCGATTGGCCGTGTTGAGCGGGAACGATTCGCGGCGACCCAGAAACTGGATTTTGACCGAGTACTCGGCGGATTCGCGGAGTTCACCACCCACTCGATACTTCGGCCGGAAGACCTTTCTGAGCCAAGCATCCGCGTGCGTTTTCCCTCGCTTGGACTTGGACACTTCTTGGACACTTTTTGTGTCCTCAACTGACGACGGCATGGAAATCGAATTCGGAGTCATTTGCTAAGGAACATGACGTAACCCAATGATATTCAAAGGCGGAGTTGTGGACATGGAGCCTGAAGTTGTGGACACTCCAGGGGAGTTGTAGACACCCACCGTATGGGCTCATAATCCTTTGGTTCAGGGTTCGAATCCCTGTGGGCCCACCATCTCAAACAATCGTCCGTCACTGGTGTCCTCGGCCTGGCCGTTGCGCAGGCGCTGGCGGGGGCCAACTCACTGTGGTGTACGCCTCGGGGGCGATGACATCTTGCTCGGCGTGGGCTGGAACTTCGGCTTCCTCGCCGCCACCGGCGTGCTCTGGCTGCAACGGCGGCGGGTCTCGACTCAAGTGTAGCGGCGGGTCTCAGGCGCCCGGAAAGAAAGAGGCGTCTGGGGGCAGCCGCGGCTACACGGGGATCAGGGTTGCGCGCCTTTACCGGCGTCCTGCCGCGGGCCGGCGGCGGCGCGCACGGCTTCGTCGACCGCGGGGCCGTTGTGGCTCCACTCGTTGCCAGGGCCGTTGGCGTTGGCGATGAACTTTTCCGTCGGCGACCAGTTGTCGCGGACGAGGGTGTAGGACGAGCCTTCGTCCAGATAAACGTAACCCCAGTGGTCCGGGTCGTGCACCCAGGGCGAAAACTGCGGCGTGTCGATGGCGTTGCGCTCGACGCGCGAGCCGGGCTGAGCGCCGAGCATGTAAATGCCGCCGGTGTCCGCGTTGCGCGTACCGAATCGGCGGATACGATTGGCCTCGACGACGTTGCGCGCCATTGCGTTCGGCGTGCGCGTCCAGCCCCAGCCGACGCTGATGCCCGAGTACGAGGTGCTCAGGATCTCGTTGTGCGCGATCTCGATCTCGCGCGCGAAGCCGACGCTCAAGCCCACCCCGCCCCAGTCCTCGTTCGCGGTGTCGTCGACGGTGTTGTCGACGATCCGCACACGCGCCACCACGCTGCGGGCGTCGCGCGGATCGTAGGGCAGGTGCACCTCGCCGGAGGCGTCGCCGTAGTGGCCGGCTTGCAGGCCGTTGCCGCCGAGGTCGCGAAAGACATTTCCCGCGACAAGCGTGTCTGTAACCGCGCGCTCGAGGTCGAGCCCGGCCATCGCCCCGTGGGCGAACACGCAGTTGCGCCACGCGAGCCGCTCGCCGCCGCGGGCGACGACGAGCGCGGGTGGACGCCCGATCCAGGCCTGGTTGTCGAGACTGCGCCAGTCCGGCGTGCCGGGCGGACGCAGGCGGTAGGCCTCCGTCATGTACATGGTGGCCTGATGCGGCACGTGCCCGAGCAACGACGGACGCAACCACGTCCCGTGCGCGAAGCGAATACCCTCGAACGTCAGGTGGCGCACGGGCAGATCCTCGGACCCGGCGATCTCGACCACGGTTTCGAGCGCCGGCACGACCACTTCGGCCGTCGCAAGGTCCTCGCCCGCCCGCGGCCAGTAGTAGACCCGCTCGTTCGCACGATCGAGCCACCATTCGCCCGGCGCGGTGAGGAACTCCGGGGCGTTGGTCACGAAGAAGGCCGAGTTGCGGCCGGGATTCGCCGCGTCGACAATGGGCGGCGGCCAGGGATGCTCGAACTGGATCGGTCCCTCGGGCTCCTCGAACGTGACCCAGGCCGAACCGCCGTCGCCGGCGACCGAGCGCAGGCGCAACACGGCGATTTCCCACATCTGGTGGATGACGAGCTCCGCCTCGCGCACGTCGCGCACGCCGGCGAGCGCGGGCGAAGGGATCTCCGCCTCCTGCGCGTCCTTGTTCCACGCCACAAGGCGGTACATGTCGTCGCCGTCGGGCCGGCGCGCACGCACCGCCTTCCGGTCGTTCACCCAGAGCTGCCGAAACTCGAGCGGCCGCCCCCGAAAACGCGGCACCTCCGCCACCCAGACCTCGCCGCGCGCCTCCGCGGGCAACCGCTCCGGCCAGACCTCGGCTCGCCGCCAGCCGGAAAGCGCCACGCCGCCGCTCAAGGTCGGCGTCTCCCCCTCCTCAGCCCGCACCACCGTGGGCGCCTCGGCCGTGCCGCTGTCCTCGGGCCGGAAGACCACCGTGTCGCCCAAGCGGTGCACGCCCCCGCGCAACACGATCTCGGCACCGGACTGCACCGCCGGCGCCCGCGTGCGCCGCAGTTCGCGGACCTTGCGCACCGCCTCGGCGAGCGAAGCGAGCGGCGCCTCCCGCGTGCCCTCCGCGCCGGGCCGGCCTTCGGGCGCGACCCAGATGCGCGCGCGCGCGGGCGCGGCGTCCTCGGCCAACGACACCGACCCGCCGGACGCGAGCGCGACGAGGGACAACGCGAGCCGGCATGCGCGCCGGACGGGGGTGGAACGCGAAACGATCATGTCCGGGCATTTGGCGGCGCGCGCCCACGATGGCAACGGCAGGACGCCGTGGAGTTACGATCCGGCAACATTCTCCCAGAATCCCGGTAGTTCGCCCGCGCCGAACCGCCTATCATCGCCTTTCCCTGCCGTCCGCCCCCCGCTTTCCGCTCCGCGTGCCTCTCCTTTCCTCCATCCCACGCCGGCTCCTGCGCCGTTGGCGCACCTTCCCGCTCGCGAGCCTGTTCGCGGCCGTCGCGGCGGCCGCCCAACCCGCGGCGGAGCCCGGCGATCCGTTCTTCGATCTTTTCCGTCCGGCCCGCACCGAGCTGGCCGCGCTCTCGCCCGACGGCAGCCATCTCGCCTACACCGTGCGCGAAGGGAGCCAGCTCTCCGTTGTCGTCGTGCCCACCGACGCGCTCGACCGCGCCCTCGCCCACGTACCCGTGGTCGATGACGATCAGGCCACACCTCGTTTCCAACGGCATCGCGAGTCCGTCCCCGCCGCGATCGCCTGGCTGAAGTGGACCGACAACGAACGCCTCGTGCTCGAAACCAACGCCCAGGTCGCGGTCGGCTCCGACACCAGCGTGCCGGGCGTGATCATGACCTTACGCCGCGACGGTTCCGACGCGCGCGTGCTGGTGACGTCGCGCGATGTCGCCGAATTGGTTGTCCCGGTGGACCCGGCCGCCTCCGTCTCCCGCAACCCTGCGCCGATCGGCCCGACGCCGGACAACCCCAACTTCGGTCGCGATCCGGCCGAACCCGCCTTCGACCCGCTCGCGCCCGGCGGTCTCTTTGCCGGAGGCGATCCCGACTTCGCAAACGAAGCCCCCTTCGACCCGGCCTCGTTCGCCGAACAGCGACCGCTGAGTCCGTCGATCTTCGACCTCGATCCCGCCAGTGCGAATCACGTGCTCGTGCGCACGCGCAGCGAGACGCGGGTCTACGTGCACCGCCTCGACGTCACGACCGGCCGGCTCGCGCTGCAAGCCGGGTATCCGATCGATCCTGACCGCCATCTCCTGCCCGACCGCCAAGGGGTGCCGCGTATCAGCGTGCCGTCGACGACGAACGTGGGGTTCCCTCACCGTCTGCGGGTGGAACGCGGCCCCGGCAACCGCGGTCCGCGCGACCTGGCCACCGCCATCGGGCTCGTCGCCGGCGCCTTTGACCTCGCGCCCGCCACCACCTTCGGCCACCGCGCCATCGCGCTCGGCTTCGACGAGCGGCCGGAGATCCTTTACTTCGCCGCCAACCTCGGCCGCGACACGTTCGGCCTCTACGCCGCCGACCTCGAGAAGGGCACGTTGACGGACTTCGCCTTCGAGCACCCGCGGCTCGACTTGATCCCCCGCCCCGCCGGCGCGTTCGCCCCGGCCGGCACGCTCGTCTTCGACCGCCACACGCGCGCGTTGCGCGGCGTCCGCTTCGGCGACCGTCCCCGCACCGCCCGCTGGCTCGATCCCGTGCTGCAAGCCGCGCAAAGCCAGCTCGAACAGGCGCTCCCGCACCGCAATGTCGACATCCTCGAATGGGACCGCGAACAGCGCCGCCTGCTCGCCCTCGCCAGCGGCCCCACCGAGCCCGGGCGCTTCCTGCTCTTCGACCGCAGCACCCGGCAGGTCGCCGAGTTCGCCCAGCGCGCCCCCTGGCTCGCCGACGGACCGCCGACCCGCCTGCTCACGTTCACGGTCACCGGGCCGGACGGTGTCGACCTGCCCTGCCAGATCACGCTGCCCGTGCAACCACGCACGATGCCCACGCCGATCGTCGTCATCTGTCCGCCCTCGCCCTGGGAGCGCGTTTCGCCCGACTTCCAGGCGGAAGTCCACGCGCTCGCCCGCATGGGATTCGCCGTACTCCAGTACTCCGGCCGCGGCGCCTGGGGCTACGGCGTGCGCCACCGCGATGCCCTCGCGCCGGGCTACGACGACACGCAGCTGGCCGACCTGCTCGTCATTCTCGACGAGGTGGGCAAGGCCTTCCAACTCGACCCGCGGCGCGTCGGCCTCATCGGCTCGGGCCACGGCGGTTATCTCGCCCTGCGCGCCCTCGCCGCCCATCCGGACCGCTTCCGCTGCGCCGTCGCGCTCGAACCGCCCGTCGACCTTGCCACCTGGGTCGAACGCGAACAGTGGACCAGCCGCGACCCTTCGCTGCCGCTGGTGCGCTCCGCTTTCGGGCCGAAGGAAAGGCTCTCGGCCAACCGGCTCGACCGCGCGGCCGGCCGCATCGTCAAACCGAGCCTTATCCTCAGCTACCCGGGCGAGGACGGCACCTGGCGGCGTTCCACGTACACGGCCGCGCGCAACCTCGCGCGACAGCTGCGCGGGACAAACCCCGAGTCGGAATTCCGCGACCTCACCCACGACTTCGCCCGCGGCCTCCCCCGCGCCCGCGCCGAGACCTACCGCGCCATCGAGGACTTCCTCAACACGCACGTCTACACCTTCGACGTGAAGATCGGCGAAGCGGTCGAGGCCCCGTAGGGCGTCGCGGAGGCGGCCGCCCAACCCAAGGTCGAATTGGCCAAACTCCAGGGGCGGGAGAAGGATACTCCCGCCGCTTTACCCGCCTGGTCCCGGCTCGTCAGGCGGCTGGCAGCGTGAGCACGGCCCGCGCGCCGCCCTGCGGACGGTTTCCGACCGAGACTTCGCCGCCGTGCAGGTGGGCGATCTCGCGCACGAAGCTCAGGCCAAGGCCGGTGCTCTTGCGTCCGGTGTCCGGGCGCGGCAGCGAGTAGAAGCGCTCGAAGATGCGCGTGCGCGCGTAGTCGGGCACGCCGGGTCCGTCGTCGTCGATCTCGACCCGCACGTGGCCCGCTTCGTGGTGTATCCGGATCTCCACGACGCCTCCGGGCACGGAGAACTCGATCGCGTTCTGCAGCAGGTTGCTCAGTGCCTGGCCGAGCAGGAAACGTTCGCCGTGGACGAGGGCGTGAACGGCTTTCACGCGCAGTTCGATCCGCCGGGCCTGGGCCTGGGCGCGGAAGGCCGCGACGGTCTCGTCGACGAGCGCGAACAACTCCACCCGGCCGACCTCCTTGAGCGTGCGCCGCGCCTCCAGGGCGGAGAGCTGCAGCATGCGGTCGACGATGGTCTGCAGGCGCGCGGCCTCGTGGCGAAGGTTGGCGAGGAAACGCGTGCGTTCGTCGGCCGGCATGTCCTCGTCGAGCAGCTCCGCCGCGCCGCGGATCGCGGAAATCGGCGCCTTCAATTCATGTGTCAGCGCCTGGGTGTACTCCTCGACGTAGGCCTTGCCTTCGAGGGCGGTGCGCATCTCGTCGAAAGCCCGCGCCAGCGCTTCGACCTCGGCGGCCCGGGACGACGGCCGGCGGGCCTGACGGCCGTCGCGCAGGTCGCCCACGTAGGCGGTGAGCCGCTCGAGGGCATGGGTGAGGCGTTGGGAGATGGCCCAGCCGATCAGAAGCATCGCCGCCGCGACGGCGAGGCCGCCGGCCGCCAGCCGCAGGCGGGCGCGCAGGATCGCCGCGGTGACGGCGTGGAGCGGGCGGGCCACGCCGACATGACCGACCAGCATCCCCTCGCGGATCACGGGTGCAGCCACCCGCAGTTCGCCGTCGACGATCTCGGCCTGCCTTGGTTCGCCGTAATCCGACGAGACGCGAGCACCCAGTTCGGGGCGGCGGGAGTAATCGAGGCCAAGATCGCGTCCGCCGGCGGAGTCGAAGGTCACGCGGCCCTGCCGGTCGGTTACGTAGACGCGCAGGCCGCCGGGCTCCGAGGCGAGGCCGTTAAGTTTTTCCGTCCAGGCCGCTCCGGGCGCCCGGCCGTCGGCCACATCGTCGCCCACGAGCCCCGCAAGCAAGGCGGCGGTTTCGCGCAGGGTGTCTGCCATCGACTCGACGTAGCGGGGCCGCACCTCGCGCAGCATGAAGCCCATGAGCACCGCGAAGCCGATCGCCGAGGCGACCACATAGCTGCCGAAGATGGCGGTGCGGATTCTCACGGATCGGACCGGAAAGAGTAGCCGAGGCCGCGGTGCGTGCGGATCGGATCGAAGGCGTCGTCGCCGGCAGCGGCGCGCAGCTTGGCGCGCAAGGTCTTGATGTGGGCGTCGACCGTGCGGTCGAGGCTGGCGCCCGGATCCTCCCAGACGAGCGTCATGAGGTCGTCGCGCGAATAGACGCGGCCGGGGCGCGACCGCAGAACCTTCAGCAACCGGAATTCGTAACGGGTCAAGGGCACGGCGACCCCGCGCAAGCGCGCCTCGCACCGTTCCTCGTCCACCACGAGGTTGTCGGACGCGGGCGCGTCCGGCGCGGCGGACGCCGATCCGGGCGGCAAGGCCTCGGCCCGGCGCAGGATGGCCTTCACGCGGGCCGTGACCTCGCGCGGGCTGAAGGGTTTCGTAACGTAGTCGTCGGCGCCCAGCTCGAGTCCGACGATGCGGTCGACCTCGGCGTTGCGGGCGGTCAGGAAGAGGACGGGCGTCGGCCACCGGCGCTGGAGCTCGCGGCAGAGGTCGAAGCCGTTGGCGTCGGGCAGGCCGACGTCGAGGATGACGAGGGCCGCGGGTTCGCGTTCGAGGGCGGCGAGTCCGTGGCGGCCGCTGGCGCACCACTCCGGCCGGAAGCCCTCCGTGCGCAGGGCGTAGACGAGGGTGTCGGCGATGGCGGGCTCGTCCTCGACGACGACGATGCGGCGCGCCCCGGAAGTCATGGTCCGCTCAGCCCCGCGCCTCGCTCAACCGCGCGATCACCGCGGGCAGCAGGGCATGCTCGGCGGCGTGGATCTTCTCCGCGAACGTTTCGAGCGTATCGTCAGGTTCGATACGCACGGCCGCCTGGTCGATGATGGGGCCGCCGTCGACCTCGGCGGTGACGTAATGGACGGTGCAGCCGGAGATCTTGACCCCGCGGCGCCAGGCCTGGCCGATGCCGTCGAGTCCCGGGAAACTCGGGAGGAGGCTTGGGTGCAAGTTGACGATGCGACCCGCGAAGGCATCGAGGAAGCGCGGCTTGAGCACGCGCATGAAGCCGGCGAGCACGATGAGGTCGGGGCGGCAGGCGGAGATCGCGGCGATGTAGTGCTCCTCGCCGGCGCCATCGAGCTTGGTCTTGTAGGGGGCGGCGTCGAGGAAGTCGGCCGGCACGCCGTATTTCGGGCCCAGGGCAAGGATGCCGGCGTCGGGCTTGTCGGTGTAGATCTGCACGACCTCGGCGCGGCCGAGGCGGCCGCCGCGCCAGGCTTCGAGGATGGCGGCGGCGTTGGAGCCGCGTCCGGAACCGAGGATGACCACGCGCATGGGCTACACCTCGCCGGCGGCGCGGATGCGCGCAATCAGTTTCGTCGTGCTGAAGCCTTCGAGAAACGGCAGGAAGACGATGCGGGCGCCCCCCTCCTCGAGCGCCGCACGCTCGCCGGGATCGAGTTTCTCGAGGGTGTAGTCGCCGGCCTTGCAATAGACGTCGGGGCGGAGGGCGCGGATTTCGGCGGTGAGACGCGGTTCGCGGAAGACGACGACGGCGGTGACGAACTCCAGCGCAGCCAGAGCGTAGGCGCGCTCGACTTCGGTCTGGATCGGACGTGTCGGTCCCTTGAGCCGGCGCACGCTCTCGTCGGCGTTGATGGCGACGAAGAGGGCGTCGCCCTGCGCGGCGGCCGCGCGCAGCGAATACAGGTGACCCGTGTGCAGCAGGTCGAAGACGCCGTTGGTGAGGACGACACGCCGGCCCTCAGTCCGGAGCCGCTCGCGCAGCTCGACGGCGTCGGCGAGCGGGAGGAGCTTCGGATTGGGGAGGTCCGTCGGCACGCGGGAGGTCAGAAGAACTTCTTGGCCTTCTCGAAGAAACTCTTGGCCACGGGTTCGTCGGCGTCGCCGCTGACGCGGGCGAATTCCTCGAGGATGCGGCGCTGTTCGCTCGAAAGCGACGTCGGCACCTCGACGTGCACGCGCACGAGTTGGTCGCCCTGGGCGCCGCCGCGCAGCGACGGCATGCCCTTGCCTCGAAGGCGGAAGGTCGTGCCGCTTTGGGTGCCGACGGGGATCTTCAGCGAGGCCTTGCCGAAGAGCGTCGGGACCTCGATGGTGCCGCCGAGCGTGGCAAGGGTGAATTTGATCGGAATCTCGCAGAAGAGGTCCTGGCCCTGGCGCTCGAAGATCTCGTGCTCGCGCACGGAGAGCACGATGTAGAGGTCGCCGTTGGCACCGCCGGCGGCACCGGCCTCGCCGTTGCCGGCGGAACGCAGGCGCGAGCCCGTGTCGACACCGGCAGGGATGCGCACGTTGAGCTTCGTCGTCTTGGGCACGCGGCCCTCGCCGCGGCAGGCCGAGCAGGCCTTCTCGACGCGCGTGCCGGCGCCGCCGCAGGTCGGACAGGTCTGCGTGAAGGTGATGATGCCGCCCGAGCGGCGGATCTGGCCGGCGCCGCGGCACGTCGGGCAGGTGGTGCGCTTCGAACCCGGCTCGGCGCCGGAACCGTCGCAACGTTCGCAGGTGACGGCCTTGCGGAAGGAGATTTCTTTTTCGACGCCGCTGGCGGCCTCTTCGAGCGTGATCTCAAGGTCGTAGCGCAGGTCGGCGCCGTCGCGTCCGCCATCGCGGCCTCCGCCGCCGCCAAACATTTCGTCGAAGATGCCGCCACCCCCGCCGCCGCCGGCTCCACCGAAGACTTCGCGGAAGATGTCGAAGGGATCGTGGAAGCCACCGCCGGCGCCCCCCGGGCCGCGCCGGCCGGCGCCTGCCCCCGGACCTTCGAAGGCGGCGTGGCCGTAACGGTCGTAAGCCGCGCGTTTCTCGGGATCCTTCAACACCTCGTAGGCGTGGGACACCTTTTTGAACATTTCCTCGGCCTCCTTGTTGCCGGGATTCTTGTCCGGGTGGTACTGCACGGCCTTCTTGCGGTAGGCCTTCTTCAGGTCTTCCTCGGAGGCGTTCTTCGCCACGCCCAGCAGTTCGTAGTAGTCTTCCTTCGCCATATGCGTTGCGGGATGGATGCGTTGACCGGGGGCGGCTTCCTCAGGCCTTCGCGTCGGCGGCCGGAGCGGGTCCGGCGGAAACGATCACCGAGGCCGGCCGCAGGAGGCGGCCGTTGAGGCTGTAGCCGGTGCGGACGACCTGAAGGACGGAGCCCTCCGGAACATCGGTGCTGGGCTGCTGGGAGACGGCCTCGTGCAGATTTGGATCGAAAACCTGGCCGGCGGGATGGATCTCCTTGAGGCCATGGTTGACCAAGGCGGCCTTGAACTGCGTCTCGACCATGCCGATGCCGCCGGCGAGGGAGGCGAGGTCGGCGTTAGGTGCCTTCGCGGCGGCCAGACCAAAGCCGAGGTTGTCGAGGACGGGCAACAGGTCCTCGATGACGCGGCCGGCGGCAAACTGGCGCAGCTCGTCCTTCTCGCGGACCATGCGCTTGCGGAAGTTCTCCAAGTCCGCGACCGCGCGAAGGTAGCGCTCGTGATGGGCCGCGGCCTCGCGACGGGCAGCCTCGAGCTGTGCTTCGGCCTCGGACGCGGGCACAGGCTCGGCCGCCGGCACGGACTCGGCGGGAGACGAAGGGTCGGGAAGCGGGTCGGTGGAGGTTTTCGGCTCAGTATCGTTCATAGAACCGGTAAGTAATCCACGGCTTGGCGGTTTCTTCAAGTACCGGGTTCAGCCAATTGCCGGCGAGGCGGAAGCGAAGTTTTCCGTCAACAGCACCGTCGCCGGACCGTCCTCGGCCGTGAATTCGAAGACGCCGGCGAAAGGCAGGAGCACGTTGTCGCCGCGCGTCAGGGCGCCGCCGGCCTGCGCGGAGGCGAGCTGGCCCGCAACCACGCTGAGGATGCGCGGTTGTTCGCCGGCGGCGATCGCAAGGCGGCCGCCGGCCGGCAGGACACGGCGGCTGAGGCGGAACTCCGCGCAGTCGGCCAGCACAGTGTCGTGCGAGGCCGCTGGCACGAGCGGCGGCGGCGGCTCGTCCCAGAGGATTGAGGCGAGCGACTGCTCGATGTGCAACGCGCGCGGTTTGCCGTCGAGTCCGACGCGGCCCCAGTCGTAAACCCGATACGTCGTGTCGGAGTTCTGCTGGATTTCGAGGATAAGGTTGCCCGCGTCGATCGCGTGCACGGTGCCGCTGCGCACCAGAATGGAGTCGCCGCGCGCGACCTCGAGCCTGCGCACACAGTCCTCGGCGGTCTGCGCGGCGAGGCCGCGCTCGAATTGCGCCCGCGTCACGCCCGGCTTGAGTCCGACGAGCAGCGCGGCCCCTGGAGCAGTCGTCTCGGCGATGTACCAGTTTTCGGTCTTGGGCTCGCCCTGGAGCGACGGCGCGAGCGCCGCCGGCGGGTGCACCTGCAGGCTGAGGCGTTCGCGGCAATCGAGCCACTTCACGAGAATCGGAAACGGGCGGTCCGCGGGCCAGCCCGGTCCCATGACCGCGCCGGGATCGGATGCAATCGCTTCGCGCAAGGTGCGGCCGGCGAAGGCACCGGAAGCGACCACGGACTGCGCTTCGGGGCGGTCGACGATCTCCCAGCTTTCGCCGATCGTGCGCCCCTCGGGCAGCGTGCGGCCGAGACGTTCGGAGAGGGCGCGTCCGCCCCAGACGCGATCTTGGTAAAGCGGTTGGAACCGAATGACTTCGTTCAGGTTGGGCGTCATTTTTTTGTGAAAGTGCCCGGCGGGGAGATTACGTTTGACCGCGACCTGCGTTGCCGTGGAATCCGCGAAGACGGCGCCGGGGCAAACCGTGCGCTGCAAACCACATGGCCAAGTCTTCGAGATCAAACCCAAATTCGAGCGGGCCGTCGTTCCAGGCTCCCCGCTACCGCCCGCGCTGGTTTGTGGCCGTGCTGTGTCTGCTGCTCGGCGTCTGGCTGAGCGTCGCGTATTTCCATTACTCTCCGCTCCAACGCGGCTGGTTCACGAACAACACGACGGGCCTGCAGGACGAGAACCTGATGGGGACGCTGGGCACCGACGTGGCGCGCATCAGCTTCATCTGGTTCGGACTCGCCGCCTGGCTGCTGCCGCTCTTCTCGCTTTGGGCGCTGTGGATCGCGATCCGCAACGCCCGCCGCCTCGCCGTCACGCGCTTCGTCGGCATGCTCGTCGCCCTCGCGGCCGCCTGCGGCGTCGGCGCGATGATCAAGCTCGATTCCTTCCGCGAGAGCCAGTACTTCCCCGGCGGCCAGCTCGGCGGCTCGCTCGGTAGTTACGTTTACGATACACTCCTGGCCGACGCGCTCGGCGTCTTCGGCTCCGGCTCGCTGCTCGCGACCGTTTACATCGTCTCGCTGTTCTTCATCTTCACGAAGGACATTGCGGCAGAGTTCGAAAAGACGCTCAACTCGTACCGCGCCTGGCGCGAGCGGCGCGCCCTCGCGAAAGCGGAACGCGCCGAACTGAAGGCCAAGCTCAAAGCCGCCGAGGCCAAGAAGGCCGCGAGCGCCAAGCCCGTCCTCGCCCCGCCGCCGAAGAGCATCAAGCTCGCCCGCAGCACGCAGGATCCCTTCACCCGCCCGCCCATGGGGGGCGGCACGACCGTCCCTCCGATGGAGGTCGCGCCCGCTTCCGAGAAGCCGACCGCGGAGCCCGAGGCCAAGGCCACCGGCAAGACCGCGCCCGTCACTTCCTCCACCCGCGCCCCGGTCGAGCCCAAGGCGGGCGACTCCGCCGCCCCCGTCGGCGGCCGCCTTGCCCTCAACATCGTCAAGCCCGAGGAAACGAAGAAGGCCCGAGCCAACGTGCCGCAGAGCACCGACGACAACTACCAGTTCCCCCCGCTCAGCCTGCTGAAGGAGCCGGTGAAGCCGCATGCGGACAACAGCGAGGAGGAGCACGCGCGCAACGCCGAGAACCTCCTGCGCATCCTCAGCGAGTTCGGCGTCGAGGTCTCGCTTGGCGAGATTCACGTCGGCCCGGTCATCACCCGCTACGAGGTCGCCCCGGCGCCCGGCGTGCGCGTCGAAAAGATCGCCGGCCTCGACAAGAACATCGCCCTCGGCATGCGCGCCCAGTCCGTGCGCATCCTCGCCCCGATCCCGGGCAAGGCCGCCGTCGGCGTCGAGGTGCCCAACCAGCATCCGACGCCCGTCGGCATGCGCGAGATCCTCGAGGCCGAGGACTGGGTCGGCGCCAAGGCCGAGCTGCCCATCGCCCTCGGCAAGGACGTCTCCGGCAAGCCGCTGATCTCCGACCTCACCAAGATGCCCCACCTGCTCATCGCCGGCGCCACCGGCTCGGGCAAGTCGGTCTGCATCAACTCCATCGTCGCCTCCATCCTCTACTCGAAGAGCCCGAAGGACGTGCGCCTGCTCATGGTCGACCCGAAGGTGGTCGAGTTGAAGATCTTCAACAGCCTGCCGCACATGCTCATCCCGGTCGTCACGGAACCGAAAAAGGTCCCGGGCGCCCTGAAGTGGCTGCTCAACGAGATGGAGCAACGCTACCAGATGTTCGCAAAGTGCAACGTGCGCAACGTCGTCGGCTTCAACAACCGCAAGAAGCTCGACAAGCCGGAGTTCCCCCCCGTCGAGCAGCAGGGCGCCCTCGAAGGCGTCGATCCTTCCACCCTCGACGACGGCGAACCGTTGCCCGAGCGCCTGCCCTACATCGTCGCCATCATCGACGAGCTGGCCGACCTCATGATGGTTGCCCCCGCCGAGATCGAGACGAGCATCGCCCGCCTCGCCCAGCTGGCCCGCGCCGCCGGCATCCACCTCATCATCGCGACCCAACGCCCGTCGGTGAACGTCATCACCGGCGTCATCAAGGCCAACCTGCCCTCGCGCATCGCCTTCCAGGTCGCCTCGCAGGTCGACTCCCGCACCATCCTCGACACGAAGGGCGCCGACACGCTCATCGGCCGCGGCGACATGTTGTTCTCCCCGCCCGGCACCTCCCGCCTGGTCCGCGCCCAAGGCGCGTTCGTCTCCGACGACGAGGTCATGGAGCTCGTCGAGTTCCTCAAGAAGAACGGCCCTCCGGTCTACGCCGCCGACGTGCAGGCGCAGATCGACCGTGCGGCCAGCGAGGACGACGACGAAGCGGGCGGGAACGGCGACGACGGCGACCTTGGCGACGACGAGGAACTCTTCCAGCAGGCGCTCGACGTGCTCAAGTCCACCAAGCGCGCCTCCACCTCCATGATCCAGCGCCGGCTGCGCATCGGCTACAACCGCGCCGCCCGCATCATGGACCTCATGGAAGACAAGGGCATCGTCGGTCCGGAGAACGGCTCCAGCCCGCGCGAAATTCTCAAAGATCTGGATACGCTTTGACGGCGGGCCGCGAAACGTGACAAGACTTCGTCACGCCCGCGGCTTCGGAGCGATTTCCGGCGCGCGGACGGCTACTTGCGCCTTGTGACCCTCTCCCATCCCTCTTTTATCCAACCCCATGCAGACCATCGGCGAACGTCTTGAGGAAGCCCGCAAACGCAAAGGCATCTCGATTCGCGAAGCGGCCGAAGCGACGCGCATCCGCGGCGACTACCTGCACAAGTTCGAGAGCAACCAGTTCGACATCAATCTGCCCGAGATCTACGTGCGCGGCTTCCTCCGGACCTACGCCGGTTACCTGAAGCTGCCCGTCGACAAGATCAGCGCCGACTACAACGCTCTCGGCCTCGGCCAGCCGAAGCCCAAGGGCATCAACCGCGAGCTCTACGGCCGCATGGAATTGTCGGTCGCGAACGCCAAGGAAGCCGCCGCGGCGCCCGAACCGGCCGCCGCCCCCGCCGGCAATCCCACGCAACCCGCGGCCGAGCCGCCGCGCAATCCGGCCACCTTCACGCCCCCGCGCTCCGGTGGCTCCCAGATCGACCGCGATCTGGTCATCAAGGGCGCCGGCCTCGTCGTGGGTGCCATTGTCCTCATCGCCCTGATTGTCTGGGGCGTGACCGCCCTGGTGAGCAGCGGCGGCGATCGACCCGCTCCCTCGACCGCGAAGTCGACGGAAAACCAGCGCGTAATCACCCTTTTCGCCCTCGACGCCATCCAGGTCCGCGTCCTGCACCGCAACCCCGACGAATCCGAAGGCGCCGAGATCTACTCCGGCACCCTCGCCCGCGGCCAGTCCCAAGTCGTCGCCTGGCCAGGCCCGATCTATATCTGGAGCAACGCCCGGCAGAATCTCGAGATCGACTACCAAGGCACCCGTTACCCCACCGGCGTAACCGGTCCGGGCAACGTGCGGATGTAGCGTCCGAACCGCCAGGAACGGCGGCGACGCATCGTCACGCCCTTCATGTTCGGAAAGCCCGGTGACTTGGGAGTCTGCCAGAGAAGGCGATCAACAAAAACCACCTCCCGGGTTTGGCGGTGGGTCAAAGACACCGAGAAGCTGATCTGAAAATAACACCGGGACCAGTTCAGCGACTGATCTCCCGAAGACCATCCGACCCAGGAGTCGAAGATGTAGTCAGCATCGGTGGACGATGCCTCCAGATCGATCTTCTCGCATTAACAATCTAACCGCTCGCTTGCTTGCCCGGTCCTCTCGGCGCTAGTTGACTGGTTCCATCCGACCCACCGGATGCTCCTGCCCCTTATTCTGACCTGCCTCTCCCCCGGCGGCGGCTTTGTTTTGTTTTATCCCACAATGGCTGTTCGCCGGTCGCTGCTCCGTCGCTTCGTTTTGCACTTCCCCCTGTGCGCAGGCTGCGCGCTCCTCTCGGTGGTCGCATCGGCCCAAGGAGCGGCCGACCCTGGGACCGATGAGGTGTTGGAGCGTGCGTTTCAATCCAAGGTTCGGCCGTTCCTTCAAACGTACTGTCTCGATTGCCACGGAGCGGAGGATCCCAAGGCCGACTACGACCTGAGTCCTTTTACGTCGTTGGTGGCGGTGATCGATGGGCCGCTGCACTGGGAGATGGCCCTCGACATGATAGAGTCGGAGGAAATGCCCTCGAGTAAGGCCAAACGCCATCCCAGCCCGGAGGCTCGGGCGGAAGTCGTGGCATGGATTCACGCCATGCGCGCGAACGAGGCGCAGAAGAACTTTGGTGATCCGGGGCTTGTGCTTGCCCGTCGCCTGAGCAGTGCCGAGTACGATTACACGATTCATGACCTGACGGGCGCTGATATCCGGCCAACCAAGGAGTTTCCGGTGGATCCGGCCAACCAGGCGGGTTTCGACAACTCCGGCGAATCGCTCATGATGTCGCCCGCGCTCCTCACCAAGTATTTGCAGGCGGCGCGCACGGTGGCGGAGCATCTCATCCTTAAACCGGAGGGTTTCGAGTTCGCGCCCCATCCGGTCGTGGCAGACACGGATCGCGACAAATGGGGTGTGCTGCGGATCGTCGATTTCTACCGGCGACAGCCAACGGACTATGCAGACTACTTCCTGGCCGCGTGGCGCTACCGGCATCGCGTCGCCCTGGGGACACCCGAGGTGTCGTTGGCAAACATCGCGGCCGAATCCAAGCTGAGCGCGAAGTACCTGACAACGGTGTGGGCAACCCTCACCGATCCTCACGAAGAGGTGGGTCCAATCGCTCGAATACAGAAGGCCTGGCAGGGCTGGCCCGCCCCGGGTTCAGGAGCGTCCGAGTCCGAAATTCGCGCGCAGAGCGAAGCCCTGCGCGATTACGTGGTTCAACTTCGAGCCAAGCTCGTGCCCGTCGTGCCAAACTTGACGGCCCGTCCCATTCAAAACGGCTCGCAGACCCTTGTCATGTGGAAGAATCGTCAGATGGCTGCCAACCGGCGGACCTACGATCCGACCGCGCTGCAGACCGAGGCGGACCGGTTGGCAAAGACCGTCGCCGCGGCCGCCGCAGCGGTGGCGAAGACGTCCGGGCCCGATCCCACGCCGGTGGCCGTCGCTCCACCCCGTCCGGTGCAGAATGAGGCGCATATTCTTCGTGGCGGCGTCTTTCTCGATCCTGCGATCACCACCACGGGTTCGTCCGCCACCTCCCAGATGGCCGGTCTGCAGGCGCGCGACGGCGACCCCGATCTGCTCGTGCCCGAGGACCCTGTCGAGCGAGCCCGCTATGAAGCCGCCTTTGCCCGCTTCAGTGCGGTGTTTCCGGATGCGTTTTACATTACGGAACGAGCCCGCGTTTACATGGATGCGGAGCGCGAGCAGCGGAACGCCGGCCGTTTGCTCAGCGCCGGGTTGCATAGCATGACCGGATACTTCCGCGACGATGGCCCGCTCTATGACCTGATCCTCGACGATCAGGGCCGGCGCGAGCTCGACCGCCTCTGGCAGGAATTTGAGTTCGCCGCCTTCATCCCGATGCGGATGCACACGAGTTTCGTGTGGTTTGAGCGCACCGACTCAAGTTACATGCGCGACCCCGAGTTCGATCCCTACCGTCCGGAGGACAAGACCGTCCTTACGCAGGAAAAGATCAAGTCGCTTGCCGCGCTCTACCTTGCGAAGGCCCAGGCCAACGATGCGAGTGAGCAGGTGCAGGCAGCGATCCAGGATCATTTCACCCGTGTCGCCGCCAATATCCTCCGGGTCGAGACCGAGCGCCTTGCCGCCGAGGCGGGTCATCTCCAGGCACTGGAAGTTTTCGCCCAACGGGCCTTCCGGCGCGATCTTACGGCTCGCGAGCGGGAGGGCCTGCGCGACTTCTATCGCGAGTGCCGTGAGGAGAACGGTCTCGATCATGAAGAGGCCATGCGCGATTGCGTGGCGAGCGTGCTGATGTCGCCCCATTTCTGTTACCGCATCGATCTCGTCGAGGCCGGAGGCGGGGTTGAGCATGCGAGTTTGCCGGATGCTTCACGCACCGGCGACCCTCTCGTTCTACGGCCCGGCGTCCTGCCGTTGTCCGATGCCGCGCTCGCGAGCCGGCTCAGCTACTTTCTCTGGTCCAGCATGCCAGACGATGAACTGCTCGCCTCGGCCGCGGCGGGCGAACTGCGGCGCCCGGAGGTGCTGGCCGCGCACGCGGGTCGCATGCTCCAAGACCGGCGGGTGCGCAATCTGGCAACGGAGTTCGGCGCCAACTGGCTCGATGTCCGCCGCTTTGAGCAACACAACAGTGTCGATCGCGAGCGTTTTCCTTCCTTCGACAATGACCTTCGCCAGGCGATGTTCGAGGAACCGATCCGCTTCTTCGTCGACCTCATTCAGGCGGAGCGGTCCGTCCTCAGTTTTGTTTATGGCGACTACACGTTCGTGAATCCGGCGCTCGCGCGCCATTACGGCATTCCGACCGCGGGCCGGGCTTCTGATGAATGGTGGCGGGTCGATGAAGCCAGCCGCTACCAGCGCGGAGGCATCCTGCCGATGGCCGTCTTCCTCACGGCCAACTCCCCGGGGTTGCGCACCAGCCCGGTCAAACGTGGCTACTGGGTGGCGCGGCGTGTACTCGGTGACCGGATACCACCGCCGCCCGCCGCCGTTCCGGACCTGCCCAACGACGAGCGCGAGCTCGGCGAACTGACGCTGCGCGAGACCCTGGCCCGCCATCGCGAGGATCCCTCCTGCGCGAGCTGCCATGCGCGCTTCGACTCCTTCGGGCTCGTCTTTGAAGGTTACGGCACCGTGGGCGAGGTGCGCACGGTCGATTTCGGTGGCCGCCCCGTGGACATCAGCGCGGAGTTTCCTGGCGGGAGCGAACGCAGCGGCCTGAGCGGTCTGCGCGGCTACGTGCGGGATCACCGTCAGGACGATTTTGTGGACAATCTCTGCCGGAAGCTGCTCGCCTACGCTCTCGGACGCACCTTGCTCGTGTCGGACAATGAATTGATCGACCGGATGCGCGCGGAACTCTCGGCCAACCAGCATCGGTTCTCCAGTCTCGTGGAGACCATTGTGACCAGTCCTCAATTCCGCACCAAGCGGGCCCCGACGGCCGCGGACGGTGCGTACACCCTCACTTCCACCCAACCCTAGGCCGGTCCGCACGGCAAAGTTCAGCGACCTCCCTCCCATGCACCACGACGACGACCATTCACCCGAGGAGAACCGCGCGGCCGACTTCCGTCGTTTGAGGCCTTACGTCCAGCCCTGGCGTCCGCCCACGGTCTCACGGCGCACGTTCCTGCGGGGGGCGGGCGTGCTCATGGCGCTGCCGTTTCTGGAGTCACTGCCTTCATTGGGCCTGCGTGCTGCGAACGCCCCGGCCGGGGCCGCGGGTCCGTTTCCGAAGCGCTTCGCGGCGGTCTTCATGGGCAACGGCATCAACGCACACCACTGGTGGGCGAAGGGCTCCGGGGCCACCATGGAACTTGGCAAGACGCTCGCACCGCTCGCTCCCTTTCGTTCGAAGATGAATGTGATCGACGGGCTCTTCAACAAGTTCGCCGTTGGCGTCGGTATTCACCCGGGCCAGACAGGCAATCTGTTGTCCGGCATGCCGCTGATGAAGGGCGCCGTGCTTCGCGGCGGCATCAGCATGGACCAGGTGCTCGCCAACCATCTCGGACAGGAAACCATGCAACCCAGCCTGATCCTCGGTTGCGAGCAGCCGATCACCGGCTACCACGAGACCAATTTCTCGATGGCCTACAGTTCGCATATTTCCTGGCAGAGCGCCGATTCGCCTGTGCCGATGGAGGTGTACCCGTCGCTCGCCTTCGACAGCCTCTTCGAGAATCGCGGCAACAAACGGACGCAAAGCATTCTTGATCGCGTGAAGGAAGACGCCTCCGGCCTGGGCAGAAAGCTCAGTTCGGAGGATAATCGCAAACTCGACGAATACCTTACCAGCGTGCGCGAGGTGGAAAAGCGCGTTGACCGTATGCGGACCCAGCAGGCCACCGCCGAAGAGCGGGCGAATCATCGCGGACGGCACCTGTTCACCATGGACCGCCCCGACAACGGTCTGCCGGAGGACATCCGCGAGCACATGCGCCTGATGTGTGACATCGTCGCCCTCGCGTTCCAGACCGACAAGACCCGCGTGGCGACGCTGGTGCTCTGCCGGGATCTATCCGGACTGTTCTATCCCTTCCTGGGGGTTCGGAAGGCGCATCATTCTGCGTCGCACGACGATCTCTCCGAGGACTACGAGCGGATCTCCACTTACTACGTCACGCAGCTCGCCTACCTCGCCGCGCGTTTGGACGCCATGCCGGAGGGCGAAGGCACGGTGCTCGACAACACCTGCCTGCTTTATCTCTCAAACATGTGGTCGGGCTATAAGCACGACAACACGAAGCTCCCCATTGTGACGCTGGGGGGAATGGGCGGGACCTTAAAGACGGGACGAGTGCTCGATTACACCAGCCAGGGCGACGAGAACCGAAAGCTGTGCAGCCTGTACCTCTCGCTGATGGACCGCGCCGGCGTGGAACTGCCCCGCTTCGGCGATGCGGAGACACGGCTCGCGGGGGTGTGACGAGGGTTGCACGTCCCATGTCGCCGCTCATGACCCCATGGGCGTGGTTGGACACTGGCGGACGCTGATGCCCGGCACGGATGAGGACATCCGTGGCTACAAGGGCAGATTCTTGGCAACACGACAACGCCCGGCGGCAGGGTGGGGTCGGCGGCGAACAAGCCGGAGAGCGCCAAGGGGGCGAAGTTTCATCGGGTGAACGCCGGCGTGGTGAACGGTGGATAGATGTGGAGTATATCGGTGCGAAAATTGAAACGCGTAGTCCGCCGCGTCTCTCAAAACTTTCCGGCTCTGCGCCCTTCGCGTGCTGCTGTTGTTCTGGAGTACCGCCGGAAGCTGTTCCCGAAGATTTGAATCGCGCGCCGCACCTTCCCCCGGTCCTTGGCGGTGTATCCAACGAATAATACATACCGGTCTCACGCCGGTATTGGTCGGGGCACCTTGACCGGGGCGTGGAATCGGCCCATCCTTCGGAACGGCCCGCGGATTCACCGGGACCAACCCTTTGCCATGAATCTTGCCTGCCGTCTTTCTTCCTTCCGCCTCCCGCCCGATCGCAAGGTGTCGCTCGCCCGCCGCGCGGCCCGCGTGAAGCCTTTTTACACATCCAAGAAGCATTATCGCTCCCTGCTCGACGAGTGTCGCAAGGAGCTCAACGACCTGCAGAACGTCCTGTATGCGCACGATCGTTACGCGGTCTTGTTGATCTTCCAAGGCATGGATGCGGCCGGGAAGGATGGGGCGATCCGCCACGTGATGTCCGGGGTGAATCCCCAGGGCTGCCAGGTCTTCAGTTTCAAGCAGCCCAGCAGCGAGGAACTGGACCACGATTTCTTGTGGCGGACCAACAAGCGCCTGCCGGAACGGGGCCGCATCGGTATTTTCAACCGGTCCTATTACGAGGAGGTGCTGATTGCCAGGGTGCGCCCCGACGTGCTGGCCCGCCAGCGCCTGCCGGCGGAGTGCGTCGACCCGAAAACCATCTGGCAGGAACGCTACCGCGACATCGTGAACCTGGAGGATTATCTGCACCGCAACGGGACCCGTGTAATCAAGTTCTTCCTCCATCTTTCGAAGGAGGAGCAACGACAGCGGTTTCTCGCCCGCATCGACGAGCCGGACAAGAACTGGAAGCTGAGTCCGGCCGACATCGAGGTGCGGAAGCAGTGGGATGCCTTTCAAGACGCCTACTCCGACTGTTTGACCGCCACCACGACCGCAAAAGCCCCGTGGTACGTCATTCCCGCGGATGACAAGTGGAACGCCCGGTTGCTTATCTCGCACGCAATCATCGAAACCATGAAGACTCTCAAAATGAGCTACCCCGAGCCGACGGAGGCCCATCGTCGCGAACTGCAGGCTGTGAGGGGAGCGCTTGCCGGAAAGGATGAATCATGACGGGAGAAACGAACCTTCGCATTGAAAAGCCCCATGCCCTCGCGGGTGACGCCGTCCTGAATCGCCTCAAGACCGGTCTGGAAGGACTGGGCAGCGCAGAAGCGGCGCAACGTCTCGCCACCGTCGGGCCGAACCGGCTGCCGCAGGCTCCCAAGGAAAGTTTGGTCAAACGCTTCTTCAAGCACTTCAACGATCTCCTTATCTACATCCTCCTCGTGGCGGCGCTGGTGACGGCCGTGCTTGGTCACTGGATTGACACCTGCGTCATCCTGGCCGTCGTGGTGATCAACGCGATCATTGGCTTTATCCAGGAAGGCAAGGCGGAGGAGGCCTTGGAAGGCATCCGCAAGATGCTCTCCCTGCACGCTCACGTCCGTCGCGACGGAGAGTGGGAGGAGGTCGAGACCGAGACGCTTGTGCCCGGCGATGTGGTGCGGCTGCGGTCCGGCGACCGGGTCCCGGCGGACCTGCGTTTGCTGGAGGCGGTCAACCTGCTCATCGAGGAATCCGCCCTGACGGGCGAATCGGTGCCGTCGGAGAAGGGGGTCGATCCGGCGGCGGATGACGTCGGTGTCGGCGACCGGCACGGCATGGCCTACTCCGGGACGATGGTCACCGCCGGCCGCGGTTTGGGTGTGGTCACGGGTACGGGCGTATCCACTGAACTGGGACGCATCAACACCATGATCTCCGAGGTGCAGACCCTCGCGACGCCGCTGACGCGCCAGATGAACCACTTTGGCAAGGTGCTGTCCTTTGCGATCATCGGCATGGCCGCCCTGATGATGGCGGTCGGTGCGTGGCTGCATGACTATGCCATGAGCGAGCTGTTTCTTGCCGCCATCGGTTTTGCGGTCGCCGCGATTCCGGAGGGGCTTCCGGCGATCCTGACCATTACCCTCGCCCTCGGCGTGCAGCGGATGGCGCGGCGTAACGCGATCACGCGCCGGCTCAATGCGGTCGAGACCCTCGGGTCGGTCACGGTCATTTGTTCGGACAAGACCGGTACGCTGACGCGCAACGAGATGACCGTCCGTCACGTTGTCACCGGCGCGGGGACTTACGACGTCTCGGGAACCGGCTACCTGCCGGAGGGCGTGATCAGCTTCGACAACGCTGTAATTTCCGTCGGGGATCGCGACGATCTGCGTGCGCTGGTGGAGGTCATGGCGGTGTGCAACGACTCGGAGATATCCGAGGAGGACGGGCAGTGGAAAGTGACGGGCGAGCCGACTGAAGGGGCCCTGTGCACGCTCGCGCGCAAGGCGGGATTTGGCGCCAGGGAGTACGAACGCCTGGCGGTGGTTCCCTTTGAGTCGGAGAACAAGTTCATGGCCACTCTGAACAAGATCCCCGGTGGAAAGCGACGGATCCTCCTCAAAGGCGCCCCCGATCGCCTGCTGGATCGATGCAAGAAACAGCGTGGACCCGACGGTACTTTGGAAGACCTCGATCGCAACGGCTGGGAAAGTCGCATGGATGAACTCGGGAGGCAGGGCCTGCGCGTTCTCGCGGCGGCCGCGCGCGACGTGGATGACGAAAAGGACACGCTGGCGATCGACGAACTGGGCGGAGAGATGGTGTTCCTCGGCCTCGCCGGCATCATCGATCCGCCCCGTCCCGAGGCCGTCACGGCAATCAAGGTCTGCCATCAGGCCGGCATTCGGGTGAAGATGATCACCGGGGACCACGCGGAGACGGCGAAAGCCATCGGGCGCGAGATGGGCATTGGCGACGGGAAGCGCGCGGTCACCGGCGTCGAACTCGAGCTCGCGTCTGATGACGAATTGCGCCGCATTGCCCAGGAGAGCGATGTCTTCGCCCGAACCAGTCCGGAGCACAAATTGCGCCTCGTGAAGGCGCTGCAGGCGAACCGTGAGGTGGTCGCGATGACGGGCGACGGGGTGAACGATGCTCCCGCGCTGAAACGCGCGGACGTCGGCGTGGCCATGGGGATCAAAGGGACGGAGGCAACCAAGGAGGCCGCCGAGATTGTACTGGCCGACGACAATTTCACGTCGATCGAGCGGGCGGTCGAGGAGGGTCGCACCATCTATGACAACCTGCGCAAGGCGATCCTCTTTATTCTGCCGACCAACGGTGCCGAGGCCCTCGTCATCCTCACGGCCGTGGTCTTCGGCTGGGTGCTCCCGCTGACTCCGGCGCAGATCCTCTGGGTCAACATGGTCACGGCCGTGACGCTGGCGCTGGCGTTGTCATTCGAGCCGGCCGAACCGGGGGTGATGAAACGTCCGCCGCGTTCGCCGGATGCGCCGATTCTCGGGGGCGTCTTCCTTTGGCGAATTGCCTTTGTCTCGGTGCTGATCGGGGGGGCGACCATCGCCGTCTTCGTGATTGAGCGCCGGCTCGAGATGTCGCTTGAGCTCTCGCGCACGATGGCGGTGAATACGCTGGTTTTCGGTCAGATGTTTTATCTCTTCAACAGCCGCTTTCTTCGCGAGTCGAGCTTGGTGGCGGGGCGCTTGTTCACGAATCCCGTTGCCTGGATGGCGGTGGGTGCGTTGATCGCGATGCAGCTCCTGTACGTCTATGCTCCGTTCATGAATCTGTGGTTTGGCTCGGAGGCCTTGGAGATGCGCCACTGGCTGGTTCCGATCGGCATTGGCTTCGCGGTCTTCCTGATCGTCGAAGCGGAAAAGGCGGTCCTCCGGCGGTTCTTCAATCGCTGACAGGCCGGCTTGGGATCGCACCGGAGTGGGCGCCGCCCAGCTTCGCGAGGATCATCCGTTCGAACTCGTCGATGCGGCCATCCTGCAACACGGCGTCCCAGAAAGCGTTCATCGACTGAGCGGACTTCGGGCGGGTACCAAAAACCTGCCGCGCCTGCCGCAAAGCGACGAAGGCCCGCCAATGGAGTTCTTGGACCTCCCATCGGAGGCCGGGCTGGCCTTCGCCGCCTTGTCAGGAGCGGAAGATCGGTTGACGGCGCGGCCCGCGATCACCGATAATCAACCAACGCACGAAAGAAATCCCCTGTCGAGGCGTTCACCGTCTCCCGGGTGTCGCACGATGCGAACGTCGGCGATGGGCCCGGGTCGCGTGAAGCATCGCGAAATTCGCGATGCCGCGAACGCTTCGGCCAGACCGTTCGCGCCTCCGCGCACCGTTGTAGCGCGTCGAACGGTCGTCCCGCAGCCTTCGCCCACGCACCTGTCATGCCGAAACCCCTCAAAGTCTTGATGGCGGAAGACGATCCCTTGGACGCGGAATTGTTTCTGCGCGAATTGCGCCGGGCCGGCTTTGCTCCGGAGATTCGGCGCGTCGATACAGAGGAGGCCTTTGTCGAGGGTCTCCAGGGTGAGGTGGATCTGGTGGTCGCCGACCACGTCCTGCCCGAGTTTGGCAGCCGGCGGGCGCTGGAGCTGCTGAAGGCCAGCGGGCGCAATCTCCCGCTGATCGTCGTGTCGGGCAAGATCGGCGAAGACAAGGCCGTCGAGGCAATCCGCCTCGGTGCCACGGACTACCTAATCAAGGGGCAGTTCGCACGTTTGGGGCACGCGGTGGAGCGTGCTCTCGAAGTTGCCCGTCTGCGGGAAGAGCGACGTCGCGACGCCGAGGCGCTTCGCGAGAGCGAGCGTTTTGCCCGCGCGGCCCTCGATGCGTTGACGACCCAGATCGCCATCGTCGACGAGGGCGGGACCATCGTGGCCGTCAACGAAGCCTGGCGGTCCTTCGCTGTGCAAAACGGCCCGGTGTCCGCCAACGTCGCGGAAGGCGCCAACTATCTTTCCGTTTGCGACCGCACCGAGGGCCCGGAGGCTGAGGTTGCGCGGAGCGTGGCGCGGGCCATCCGCGACATCCTCGCGGGAAACCGGTCGCTCTTCGAGATCGAGTACCCCTGTCCTCGGCCCGGGGAGGATCGTTGGTTTGTGGCGCGGATCACTCCTTTCCCGGACAATGGGGCGCGCCGGGTCGTGGTCGCCCACGAGGACATCACGGAGAGCCGCCGACTGGAGGAGCAACTCCGCCAGGCGCAGAAAATGGAGGCGATCGGCACGCTGGCCGGCGGTGTCGCGCACGATTTCAACAACATCCTCGCGGCAATCATGCTGCATCTGGATCTGCTGAAGCTCGACGTGAGCATGCCGGCTTCGACGCAGAAGTCCCTCGATGAACTGAGTCAGGCCGCGCGCCGGGCCGCCGGGTTGACCCGCAAACTCCTGCTCTTCAGCCGGCAGGAACCGGCGCGCCGGCAAAGAGTCGATCTCAAGGCCGTCGTGCGCGGACTCCTCGCGATGCTCGACCGCATGGTGGGCGAGAACTACACGCTGGACCTGACGGGGTCGCCGGAGCCCCTGTGGTTGGAAGGCGATCCGGGGATGCTCGAGTTGGTCGCCATGAACCTGGTCATCAACGCACGCGATGCGATGCCGCGCGGCGGGAGCATCGAGTTGCGGCTCGATGGGTGCGAACTGGGCGAAGGCGCCACGGAGGCGCATCCGGCCGGACGCCCCGGACGGTATGCGCGGCTGATCGTGTCCGACACCGGTTGTGGCATGAACGAGGCCACCCGGCAGCGAATCTTCGAACCCTTCTTCACCACCAAGGCCGCTGGCAAGGGCACCGGCCTCGGGCTGTCGACGGTCTTTGGCATCGTCGAGCAGCATGCGGGTTGGATCGAAGTCGAGTCCGTGGAAGGACGGGGCAGCACCTTCGCCGTGTGGTTCCCCGCCGCGACCGATGCCGGCGACGAAACCGAAGTTCCGGTCGCGACAACCGCGGCCACCAACCCGACATCCCGAGGAACCATCCTGCTGGTTGACGACAATCGCTCGATGCGCAGTGCGGCTGCCGGCATTCTTCGCAACGAAGGCTACCATGTGCTGGAGGCAGGTGAAGGTGTGGAGGCGCGAAGCATGCTGGCCCGCCAGTCGGTTCCGGTCGATTTGCTCCTGACGGACATCGTCATGCCTGGAGGCGTTCTGGGTCACGAACTCGCAAACGAAGTCCGGAGCCGCGATCCACGCCTCAAGGTCATCCTTATGAGCGGCCATCACGCATCGGAGGAAATGTCGATTCAGGACGGAGGCTTCAACGCATACCTGTCCAAGCCCTTCAGCTCGGATCAACTGGTGCAGGCGGTGCGCACCGTGCTCGCCAAACGTACGGACTCTTCCTGATCACAAACGCTCATCCGTCCCGCCGCGCACTCTGCGGCGAACCTTCTTCTTTGCCCCATGCCTGTTCGCATTGTCATCGTCGACGACCACAAGATCCTGCGGGACGGAATCCGCCTTCGCCTCCAGCAGGAAGATGATTTCGAGGTGGTGGCCGAGGCCGGCGACGCCCGGGAGGCGCTTGCCTGCGTGGCGCAAACGAAACCCGATCTTGTGGTCATGGACCTCGGGCTCCCGGGCGAGAGCGGCCATGCGGCGACACATCGCATCCGGGAACTCCGGCCGCAGACCCGCATCCTCGTTCTCACCGGCGAGGTCGCGCCCTCGGCGGTCAACGACGCCTTGCTGGCCGGCGCGAACGGCTTTTTGCGCAAGGAGGAAGCCAGCGACGAACTCGTGCGCGCCGTCCGCGTGCTCATGGCGGGCAAGGCGTACCTGTCGCCGGACGCCGCCACGGCGGTGACCCAGGCTCTGATCGGTCAACTGAACGAACCGGAGCCCCCGGTTCTCAGCGAACAGGAGTTGGCGGTCTTGAAGGGTTTGGCCGACGGACTGGGCTACAAGGAAATCGCCGATCAACTCGACGTCAGCGTGAAGTCGGTCGAGTCGTACCGCACGCGCCTCGTGAAGAAGACCGGCTGCGCCACCACGGCCGAGTTGGTCCGGTATGCGGTGCGTCAGCGGCTCATCGTGCCCTGATCGTCCAGCCTGACGTGGCCGAAGGCCGGCCGGCTTTGCCGATCCCGCGACCGGACAAACGGGCGCGGGGGGGCGGCTGCGGGAGGTTGCGGAGGGAATCTCCGGGCGGGTCGCCGAGGTATTTCCCATGAAGGATGAGGGATTTGCCGGCTTCAGGGCGCGAGGCTGGCTCCGATGCCATTCCCAGTCCCTGACCACATCTCAATCGCCCAACTCATTCGCTACACAAGCACCACCTCATGAAAACCTGGACCATCAAGAAGCGCATTGTCACCGGATTCGCCACGTTGCTGGCGCTCTTCGCATGCGTTGCCGTCGCCTCCGTCGTTCTCCTTCGCGGCATTCGCGAGAAGGCCGCCGAACTTAACGAGGATGCGATCCCCGGGATCATCAGCGCAGCAAAGATATCGGACCACACCTCGGAGATTCAAAGGAACGCCCTCCGACACGTCATGAGCCAGGATCCGAGCGAGAAAGCGGCCTTCGCCCAGGCCATCGACGAGCACACCACGGCCATTGCCGCGGCCATTGTCGAATACGAGAAGACCGTGAGCCGCGCCGAAGACCGGGAAATGCTGAACCAGGTAATCGTTGCGCGCGATTCCTACATGAAGGCCCAACGAGGCATCCTCACGCTGAGTGCGGGAGGCCGGCAGGCCGAGACGCTCAAAGCCCTGCCTGAGGTCTTGAGCATGTACGTTGCGTACAAGGATGCGTGCAGCCGTCTGTTCGCCGGCAACGAACAGTTTGGCGAAAAGACCTCTGCGGACACCTCCGCCCTGCTCACGCAGGCGAATGTTGTCGTTATTGGCGTCAGCCTCCTGGCCATTGGGGTGGGCATCGCTTTCGCCGTGGTGATCACGGTCGGACTCGGACGCATCCTGTCGCGGTTGGCCGAGGCGCTCGATCAGGGCGCCGACCAGGTGGTGGTGGCGTCGAGTCAGGTCTCGGCCTCCAGCCAGTCACTCGCCCAAGGCGCTTCTGAGCAGGCCGCCTCACTGGAGGAGACCAGTTCTTCCCTTGAGGAGATCTCCAGCATGACCAAGCGGAACACGGAAGGCGCCACGCGCGCCAAGGATTTCGCCGGACAGACCCGCTCCGCCGCCGACGCGTGCTCCGCAGACATGGAGGAAATGAAGTCCGCGATGGCTGCGATCAAGGCGTCGTCCGACGATGTCTCGAAGATCATCAAGACCATCGACGAAATCGCCTTTCAGACGAACATCCTCGCGCTCAACGCCGCCGTCGAGGCCGCCCGCGCGGGCGAAGCCGGGATGGGGTTCGCGGTCGTTGCGGAGGAGGTGCGCAATCTCGCCCAGCGCAGCGCGCATTCGGCCAAGGAAACCGCAGGCAAAATCGAAGACGCCGTCAGCCGCAGCGCCCAGGGCGTGCAGATCTGCGGCAAGGTGGCGCATTCCCTGGAGGAAATCGTGGGTAAGGCGCGGCAGGTCGACGCGCTCGTCGCGGAGATCGCCCAGGCCTCCGTCGAACAAACCCGGGGCATCGTCGAAGTGAACGCCGCCGTTTCGCAGATGGACAAGATCACGCAGGCGAATGCCGCCGGAGCCGAGGAGTCCGCCAGCGCGGCCGAGGAACTCAACGCGCAGGCAACCGCGCAGAAGGATGCGGTCGCGGAGTTGCTCGCGCTCGTCGACGGCTCAAAACGCCGCGCCGGCGCGGGCCGTCTGGTCGCGAGCTCGTCCGGGCTCGCCGTCAAGAAGCGTACGACAGGCTCCGACGGTCCGCGGCGGCACGGTGCCGCACCCGCGGAACGCAGCGCGCATGACAGCTTTTTCCGCGATGCGGAGAAGCTCGCGACCGAGGATCGCGATCACGCGACAACTACAAAAAGGGGCAAACCCTAATGTCTGTGATACGGTTCTTTTCTGCATTCGGGAATTTTGAGAATGCACAGTGCTCGGTCCCCTCTGCTCATGGACCCCGTCCGCTCGGGTGGCGTCGTTGCCGTTTAATCGTCTCGTCCGTTTCGCTGACAACGCTACTTTCGCAGAAACCGCCTTGGGTTACCATTGCCAGCGTTGGCTGACGCAAGCATGGTGCCTTCCTTCGGTCCGTTGTGGGCCGGCGCGGCCAGGCCGGCGGCCACGTCCGGCATCGCCGAATCCCCAATCCAGCCGTCACCTTTCCCAGCCTCTCCCATGGCCCCTCCAAGCAAACGCCAGGCCCCGAATCGCCGCGCTCACGCTTACACGGTCGAGTACACCGTGGACCTCGCCGGCCCCAGCCGGCCCCGCCATCACGTCATTCTGCTCGACGGCACCTGGAACGACGAGCAGGGCACGCTTTGGACCAATCCCCTCACGGACGAACCGCAGCGCGTCGTCACCCATCTGGTGAAGCTCGACCGGGCCCTCGCCCCGGACAATGCCTCCCAGCTCGTCTCCTATCATCGGGGAATCGGCAACGCCGCCGACAACCGTCGCGTCCAGCAGCTCTTCACGGGCGCAGTCGGCGCCGACGAGGCCTGCATCCGCGCCGGCGCCTACGCCCAGTTCGCGCTCGACTATCGCCCTGGCGACCTCGTCTCGATCTTCGGCTTCAGCCGTGGGGCAGCCTGCGCCCGCATGCTGGCGAACGATCTCGCCCGCCATGGCGTGCCTTCCCGGTTGCAGGTGACGCGACGGTATTGGAACGGCGACTACCGGATCGTCGAGGCCAGGATCCCGCGCGGCGCCGAGCGCAGGCCGGTCGCGATCGCCTACCTCGGATTGTGGGACACGGTCGGAGCCTTTGGCGTACCCGTTGACCTCGGCCCCCTGGCCTTCGGCAAGATCAATCTCGGCAAGGATCTCTCCCTCGCCCCCAACGTCGGCCGCGCAGTGCACTGCGTCGCGCTCGACGAGGACCGCAAGGCCTTCGACGCCACCCTGCTGGAGGGCCCTTCCGACGTGGTCGACGAGGTTTGGTTTCCCGGCGTCCACTCCGACATCGGCGGCGGCTACGGCTTCGACGGCCTGGGCAAGATCGCCTTTGCCTACCAGCTGAGCCGGTGGGAGCAGACCCTGGCCGCGCTCGGCGCGCCCGCCCTCGCGTGGGATGACGACACGCGAACCGCCCTGCTGCCGTCCAGCCAGGATCTGCTCGTGCGCCACCGCCACGGCTCGGCCCCGGGCGGCCGCCGGCCGCGGACGCTGCGCGCGACCGGCGGAGGCCTTCCGCGCGTGCATGCCTCCGTGGATGCGCTCATCGCGGCGGGGGCCGGCTGGGTGGCGGAGAGCGACGAGAAGGCGGTGCCGGTGCGTCAGGCCTACCTGCCGCCCAACTACACCGCGCGCGACGCCGCCACCGTGGTCGAAACCTGAACGCAATGGGACGTCGCGTCTGCTACCGCTGTTTCTGGCCGGAGGCCCACTGCTGGTGCCCGCGCATTCAATCGATGGATACGCGAACCCGCTTCGTGTTCCTCATGCACCCGAAGGAATACAAGCGGGAGAAGGCCGGAACGGGCCGGCTGACCCATCTGAGCCTGGCCCGGAGCGAGCTGCACATGGGCCTTGGCTTCGACGAGCACGGACCAGTCCAGGCGCTGCTCGCCGCGCCGGACAAACGCTGTTTCCTGCTCTACCCCGGACCGGACGCCGTCAACCTCAGCCACGAGCCCCCGCCGGCCGCGGCGGGCGACGGTCGCGAGACCGTGATCTTCCTGCTCGACGCCACCTGGGCCTGTGCGCGGAAGATGCTCAAGCTCAGCCCGTCCCTGCAACGTCTGCCGCGCCTGATGTTCACCCCCCGGGCGCCGAGCCGCTACGTGATCAAGCAGCAGCCGCAGGCCGGCTGCCTCTCAACCCTCGAGTGTGTCCACGAAGTCCTGCTGGCCCTGACGGCGCATGGCCTGGATCGCTACGAACGGCCGGCGCAACTGCTGGACCTGTTCCAAGCCATGCAGGATTTCCAGATCCGCTGCGCCGCCGACCCCGACCGGGGCGGCTACCGGCGGCAGCCGTACGCCCGTCCGGAAGAACGGGCGGCGGCAGCTGGCGACTCCAGACGCCGCCGATTCCTCGGACCGCAGGCGCTGGCGGGCGGGTAGCGCGCTGGTTTCACGAGAGGGAAGGCTCGGGTGTAGGAGCGGCTTCACGCCGCGATGAACACCGTCCGCCTGCCATCGCGGCATAAGGCCGCTCCTACGCAATCGTTGCAGAACGCAACGTCCCGGTCGGCGAAATGTGCGGGCTGCCAGCCCCCTGTGTCTTGTTGATCGCCCGGGGATGACCGCAGGCGGTCCCGCGCTGTCCTCAGCGGAGGGAGACGGGCGGGCCGAGCACTTCGCGCAGGAGAATCGCCCGGCGTACGGCCGCCGGGTCGCGCAGCGAGGCGACGAGTGCCGGCAGGGCGCTCGACCTCCGGCCCCCGGCCGTCGCGAGGGGCGGCGGAGGTGGCGGAAACGACGAAGTCCTCGCACGAGCGGCCGTCCGCCGTTCCTCCAGCGCCTGCAACTGCTCCTGCAAGGCGCGCTGCCGGGCGAGCACGGCGTCTTCGAGCGGGGGCGGCGCGACCGGCGCGGGGCGCGGGCGCGGGCCCTCCTCGAGCCACTCGGGCTCCTCGCGATACTCGGCCGCCGGTTCGGGCACTGCGACCGGCGGAGGCGTGCCGCCGCGGCGTTCGAGGATCTTGCGCCGGATCTCCTCCTGAATGCGCCGCGTGCGCTCGGCCTCCTCGAGGGCGTCGGCGTTCGGCGCGACGGGCCCCCGCGTCTCGGGCACCCCGTCGCCATCGTAGTCGGCGTCCTGCCCTTCCTTCTCGCGCTTCCGCTGGTTCAGCCAGTAGGCGACGGCGCCGCCGATGACGATGATCAACTGGAGGTTGTCGAAGATCCAGTCCATGGATACGCGGGAAAGGGCGGAGGCGCCGGGTTACTTCTTGCCGTCTTCGGGCTTGGCGATGCTGGAGCGCATCGAGGTGTCGGCCTGGACGTTCTCCATCTTGTAATAGTCCATGACGCCGAGACGTCCGGAGCGGAAGGCCTCGGCCATGGCGAGCGGCACCTGGGCCTGGGCCTCGACGACCTTGGCCTGCATCTCCTGCACGCGCGCCTTCATTTCCTGCTCCACGGCCACGGCGGCTGCGCGCCGGATTTCCGCCTGGGCCTGGGCCATGTTCTTGTTGGCCTCGGCCTGGGCTTCCTGGAGCTTGGCGCCGACGTTCTCGCCGACGTCGACGTCGGCGATGTCGATCGAAAGGATCTCGAAGGCCGTGCCGACGTCGAGACCGCGCTGGAGCACGACCTTGGAAATGCTGTCCGGCGACTCGAGTACGACCTTGTAGCTCTCGGCCGAGCCGATCGTGGAGACGATGCCCTCGCCGACGCGGGCGATGATGGTGTCCTCCTTGGCACCGCCGACGAAGCGGTCGAGGTTGGTGCGCACGGTCACGCGGGCCTTCACCTTCACCTGGATGCCGTCCTTGGCCACGCCGTCGATCGTGTTGCGGCCGGCCTCGGGGTTCGGGCAGTCGATGACTTTCGGGTCGACGGAAGTGCGCACGGCCTCGACGACGGACTTGCCGGAGCCCTTGGTCGCGAGGTCGATCGCGCAGGCGCGGTTCCAGCTCAGCTCGATGGCGGCTTTCTGCGCGGCAATGAGGGCCTGCACGGTGGGCACAACGTTGCCGCCGGCGAGGAAGTGGGCCTCGATCTCGTCGATCGAGATGTCGATGCCGGCCTTCTTGGCGGTGATGCGCGCATCAGTAACCAAGCTGTAGGGAACCTGTCGCAGGCGCATCGCGACGAGGTTAATCATGCCAACAGGTGCACCCGCCAGTCGGGCGCGTAGCCACACGCTGAAGAACGAAACAATGATGCCGGCGAAAACGAGCGCGGCAATAATAGCGATGATGATCAGGACGGTGGTTAGGTTCATGATTTGGAAACAATGAGGCGGAAGTTATCCTGGCCAACGACTCTCACAGGGGTACCTCGCGGCAGCAAGCCGCTCCGGCTTGCCGCTTCATATTTCTTCCCCTCGATCAGTACGTAGCCTGAGGGCGCAAGCGTGGTAAGTGTCTCGCCAACCCGGCCAAGGACATCCTCTGAACGCGCAGGCGGCGGCTGACTCTGGGATCCGATTGAGTGTTCGAGGAAGAGTTTACGACCCAATGTCGTCTTGGGCAGAAGGAACAACTCAACGTAAAGCGTTAGCCCAATTAGCGCAAAAGCCACAGCAGCAGCGATGGCGGCCCCGCCGGCGCCAAACTCAATGAATGCGGCCCCGCAGCCGGCAAACATGAATAATCCACCCAGCACACCGAGAACGCCGCCGGGTACGAAAACTTCAAAAAAGAGCAGGATCAGCCCGACCAGAAAAAGCAGAATGATCAGGTTCATGGGCCGGCCTTCTCCACGATGAGCTCGAAGCCGGACTGGCGGCGCACGACGACAATGTCGCCCGCCTCGGCAAACCCCAACGCGACGCGTGCCTCGTAGCGTTGTCCGTCGATCTCGATCTGCCCGCCCGGGCGCAGGGCCGTCGCGGCCACGCCCTGGCGTCCGACCAGTCCGCCCTCGCCGGCGTGGCCGGGGGCGGAGGGAGCCGTCTGCGAGGAACCCTCGATCGAGGCCGAGAGGACAAGCCGATCCCAGACCCAGCCGCGCGGGAGGAAACGCGCCAGCGCCACGGTGAGGGCGAACGACACAAGCAGGCCCAACCCAAGATTGGTGAAGGGGACCAGGAAGACGTCCCCGGAGAATTCGATGGGCTCGTTCGGCCAAAGGTCGGCCATCGACCAGATGAGCGAGCCGAGCATCAGAAGGATGCCGCTTGCGGCGACGAAGATCACGCCGGGAAAGAAAAGCAGTTCCACCAGCACGAGGGCCACGCCGACCACGAAGACGAGGGCCGGTTCGTGTCCGGAAAGCCCCGCCACGTAGTGCCCGAAGAACACCACCATGAGCAGGAGGATGCCGGAAATGCCGAACACGCCGAACCCGGGCGTCTTGAACTCGATGTAGAGGGCGAAGAGCCCGAGCCCAAGAAAGAGCGGGGCGAACCGGTTGAGATACTGGGCAAGGCTCTCCGACCAGGTGACCTCGAGCGTCGTGAGGCTGTATCCATTGGCGCCATACTCCTTGGCGAGCAGCCCGGCAACGTCGTCGGCGATGCCGGCGGCGAGGAGGGTTCGCGGAGGATCGCCGTAGGTCTTGGCGGCCTCGGTGGCCGTGAGGGAAAGCAGTTCGCCCTTGGGCTTGAGCACTTCGTCGCCGATCTTCAGCTCGATGTCGGCGTCGATCATCGCGGAAATAACCTCGCCGCGGTAACCCTTGCCCTCCGAAACGGCCCGCACGCGGGCGCGCAGGTAGCTGACGATCTTCTGCTTCATGGAGGCGTCGATTTCGCCCCCCGTGGAGAGCACCGGGGCGGCGGCACCGATCACGCCGTCGGGCGCGAACCAGATGTCGTCCGTGACCGCGGAAATGAAGGCACCCGCGGAAATCGCCTCGTTGTTGACGAAAGTGATCGTGCGCCCTGGAAAACGACCGAGGGCCTCCATGATGTCGAAGGTCACGTCGAGGGCGCCACCCGGCGTCTTCATGTCGAGCAGCACCACGTCGGCCTTGTTCTCGATGGCCTCCTTCAGCCCGCGCCGGAGCACGTAGAGGATGGGCTTGGCGATCTCCTGCCGGATCGGAATAACGACGACCTTGACCGGTCCGGCCGGCCGGGCTGTCTCCGGGGCCGTCTCCGGGGCGGCCTCCGGCGGGGGCGCCGGGGCGGGCGCAGGCCCGGTCTCAGTTTCGGCGGCCCGCGAGCCGACGGCGAAAAGCAGGCCCAACCAGACCAGCATGACGGGGAACTTGCGCATTGATTGCCCAACCCATACGCGCCCCGCGCCCATGCGCAAGCGTCGCGACGTGCGCCGCGCTTACAAATCCCCCCAGGCTTTCCAAAAAACCTTTTGCGTGACGGCCCCGCGCGCGGCACGAAGGACAGGCATCATGGAACGCGTGCCGTACCAAGGACTCACCCTCACCCGCTGGAACGTCGGCCCGTCCACCTTCCTGGCACTGCCGGAGCGCGGCGCCCGCCTCATGAACTGGCACGTGACGCTGGGCGACGGCTCCGTGCGCGACGTCGTCTATTGGCCGGAAAATGCCGGCCCGGCGGAGGAGTTTCCAAAGGTGCGCGGCGGCAATCCGATCCTCTTTCCGTTCAACGCCCGCACTTTCGACCGAGGCGACATTCATTTCTGGCGCGACCCGGAGGGGCAGCGCCGGCCCATGCCCATGCACGGGATCGCCCGGCAGGGGGAGTTCGCCGTGACGCGCCTCGACGAACGCGGGTTCGCGGCGCTCTTCCGGCCCGGCGAAGAGGCCCGTGCGGCCTATCCCTACGACTACGAATTCTCGGTGATCTACCGATTCGCGCCGCTCGGGCTGATCTGCGAGTTCGTGCTCGTCAACCTCGACACGCGGCCGATCCCGTGGAGCGCCGGCCATCATTTCTACTTCACCGTGCCGTGGGAGGACGGACGCCGCCGCGGCGACTATGAGATCCGCATTCCCGCCACCCGCACCCTGCGCCAGACGCCGACGGGCGGGCTCGTGCCCGGTCCGACCGTCGCCCCGGAAGGCCCGCTCGATCGTCACGAACTCGTGGATACATTTCACCTCGGGCTGAAGCACAACGCCGTGGTCTTCGGGCCAAACGGAGCCCCCGGCGAAGTTGCCGTGCGCCTCGGCGCCGACAAGGTGCCGCCGCCCGAGGCGACTTTCGTGACGTGGACCCTCCAGGACGACTCCCCCTTCTACTGCGTGGAACCCTGGATGGGCCCGGCCAACGCGATCGAGAACGGAGTCGGCCTGCACTGGGTGCAGCCCGGGCAGTCGCAAAGTTTTGTCGTCGAGGTCGCGGTGAAGTGAGCCCCTTTCCGCGGCGCTGTCACACCGGGGCTTGCCGGCGGCCGGCTTGGTCCCATGGTGTGGGCTGACTGCCGTCGCCTCCAACCTCTCCTTCGCCCTCCCTCATGCCCTTCCTCCTCCCAACCCCCGCCTTCATCGACGGCATTGGCGGCCCGGAGATGGTATTGGTCTTCCTGCTCGTTCTGCTGCTCTTCGGGGGCAAGAAGCTGCCAGAGTTCGCAAAGGGCTTGGGCAAATCCGTGCGCGAGTTCAAACGGGCCGCCTCCGGGGTGGAAGACGAGATCCGCCGCGCCATCGACAGCGCGCCGTCTTCCGATGCCCCTCCGCCGAAACCAGCCCCGCGGATCGCGCCCCCCAAGGCAACGACGCCAGCCGCAGCGCCCTCGCCCGAGACGCCGGACAAGAAGCGCGACCCCTACCCCGAAGATCCGAAGGATTACCTCTCGTAACCGGCGCACCGGGGGCCTTTCGCCGGCCCAAACGCAGCGGGCCGCCGGCAAGACCGGTTGCCCCGGTTCCCCGATGGGCTCACATTTCCGCCGTGTCCGAAGACGAACCCGTCCCCTTGCCGATCACGGACGAACTCGACCTGCATACGTTCCGTCCGGCCGACCTCGGCGACTTGATTCCCGCCTATCTCGAAGCCTGTCGGGAGCGAGGCATCCTTTCGGTGCGCATCATCCACGGGAAGGGTACCGGCGCCCTCCGCGCCACCGTGCACACCCTCGTGGGCCGGCTGCCTTACGTCCTGCGGTCTGAAGCCTGCGACGAAGCCTCCGGATCCTGGGGCGCGACCCGCGTTTACTTGAAACCATGAAAGGCTCGCCCGCCTCCCGTGTCCGCGCCAAGGCCGCCAAGTCGGAGCATCCCTTGCAATGGCTGGCCGAGCCCTTGCTCGCCGAACCGACCTTCGAACTCCGCTCATGGTTCGGCGGCCGCACGCTCATGCTCGACGGCAAGCACCAGCTCTTCCTCACGACCCAAGGCGAACCCTGGCAAGGGGTACTCGTGTGCACCTTCCACGAGCATCAGGAGAGCCTGCGCGCCGACTTCCCCACCTTGCGCCCGCACCCCATCCTCGGAAAATGGCTCTACTTGTCCGAATCGGCCGACAATTTCGAGTCCATCGCCCGCCAGCTCGTCCAACGGGTCCGCGCACGCGACCCGAGGCTGGGAGTTCCGCCCTCGCCCCGCAAAAGCCGTAAAACCAAAAGGATACGATTCGGTGACTCCCTTTGAGCCCCAACATCGGCCGTAATCGGTTCCATTAGGCGGACTGTCAACTTAGCTTCACGAGCTTGTTACACGGCCCTAGCTTGACTCTCGATGTGGGGCGCGCATTACTTCCCTCGTCACCCGCCTAGCGGGGACATTTGGGGTAACTAAGAAAGCAAATGGCCGGTCGCTTAGGGGTAGGCGACCGGCCAACTTCTTTTTCGGGGGTCGCGATTCCCTTTTTGTGGCCTCCCCGCTGCCTCTGTGAAGCGGCCTTGGCTGTTTTTTCAGTGAGATGCGGGCAATCCGCTCGTGCTCCCGAGCCTAGCCCATATTTCACCCGCTGAAAGGTGTCGCGGTAGGAGACAAGCGGCTTTACGCCGCGATGAACACCGTCCGCCAGCCATCGCGGCGTAAAGCCGCTCCTACGCAATCCTTGTGGAACGCCAAGTCGGGGCTGGTGAAATCTACGTAGCTTCCGGTGAAACCGGCAGGCGAACTCCTCTCTGGCCAAGGGCGTCTCCGCACGCAAGGCTTCCGCTTCCGCATGAGAACCGTGCTCGATTTCAAGGCGCGCAAGGCCGCCGGACCGAAGATCTCGATGGTTTCGGCCTACACGCATTGGGAGGCACGCTTCCTCGCCGCTTCTCCGGTCGATTGTCTGCTCGTCGGCGACAGCCTCGCCGTCGTGCTCGATGGCGAGAGCCAGACCTTCGCCGCCACCCCGGAGATCATGGCCCGCCACACCGCCGCGGTCGTCCGGGGCGCCGGCGGCAAGCTGGTCATCGCGGACTTTCCCTTTCTCGAAGCGCGCAAGGGCCTCGCCGCCGCCGTCGCCTGCGCGGCCCTCCTCCTGCGCGCCGGAGCCACGGCCGTGAAGATCGAGGGGATTGACGGACACGAGGACGTTTTCCGCCACCTCGTCGAGTCCGGCGTGCCTGTGCTCGGTCATCTCGGGCTCACGCCGCAGGCGACCCACGCACTCGGCGGCCACAAGGTCCAGGGCAAGGGAGAGGCTGCGGCGGCCGGCTTGTTGCGCCAGGCTCGCGCCGTGGAGGCTGCGGGAGCCTTTGGGCTCGTGCTGGAATGTGTGCCCGCCGCCCTCGCCAGGGAAATCACTGCGGCCCTGGCCATTCCGGTCATCGGTATCGGTGCGGGAGCGGACACCGACGGACAGGTTCTCGTGTTTCATGACTTGCTCGGGCTAAACCCGGGGTTCAACGCCCGCTTCGTGCGTCGCTTCGCCGAGGCCGGCGCGGCGGTCGAGTCCGGACTCGCGGCCTTCGCCGAGGCCGTGAAGGCAGGGAATTTCCCGTCGAAGAAAGAGTCCTACTAGCCCGTCCATGACCACCCGCAAACCTCATGTTCTCTTCCTGCTGAGCGGCTCGATCGCCTGCTACAAGGCGTGCACCACGATCTCGCGGCTCGTGCAGGCGGGCGTGACCGTGCAGACGGTGGCAACACCGGCAGCCCTGAAATTCGTCGGCGCCGCCACCCTCGAGGGCCTGAGCGGGCGTCCGGTTTTCGACAATCTTTGGGAAGCGGGCCGCGCCCTCGACCACATCGAACTCGCGCGCGAAGCCGATCTTGCCCTGCTCTGCCCCGCCACCGCCAACACCCTCAATCGCCTCGCCGCCGGCCTCGGCGACGATCCCGTCGGCGCGCTTTTCCTCGCCTGGGAGTTCCCACAAAAACCCTGGTGGATTGCCCCGGCCATGAACGTCCGCATGTGGTCCCACCCGGCCACCCAGGCGAGCCTTGCCTCCCTGCGCAGCTGGGGCGTCACCGTGATCGAACCCGACAACGGCATTCAAGCCTGCGGCGAAACCGGCCCCGGACGCCTCGTCGAACCCGAAGCCCTTGCCGCCCGCGTGCTCGCGGCCGTGCGCGGCGACCGTTGACCGCCACGATGCGCACGTGGGTGGCGGATCTGGGCAACTCGACGCTCTTCGTCGGCGTGTTCGCCAACGGACGTCCGATCCGGCGCTTCCGCGTACCAACGGACGTTGCCCTGACGACGTCCGGTCTCGCCCGCGACGTCACGCCCCGGCTCGGCGGACGCTTTGACGCCGCCGCCCTCTGCTCCGTCGTGCCCGCGCACACGGAGACAATCGCGCGCGCCCTGGCCGCGGCCACCGGTTGCCCGCCGGCGCGGTTGACAGCGGCGTCCGCCAACCTACGCATCGCCTACCGGCGTCCGTCCGAACTCGGCCACGACCGCCTTGCCTGCGCCCTGGGCGCGCGCACGCTGTTTCCGCGCCGCGACGTGGTCGTGGTCGATTGCGGCACGGCCACGACGGTCACGGCCGTTTCCCGCCAAGGTGTTCTCGAAGGGGGCGCCATTCTGCCCGGGGTTGGCCTTTGGCCGGAAATGCTCGCCCTGCGCACGGCACAACTGCCCGCGGTCGCGCTGAATGGTCGATCGCCTGCCGCCCTCGGCCGGTCCACGCGCGACGGGCTGCGGGCGGGCATTCTCCTTGGGCATGCCGGCGCGATCCGCGAACTCACGCAACGCGTTGCCCGCGAAGCCTTCGGCCGGCGGGCGCGCCCGGTCATCATCGGTACTGGGGGCCAGGCGGGCCGGTTCGACCGGGAAAAACTCTTTACGGTCATCGAACCGGACCTGATTCTAGCCGGTCTCAACGCCTTCGCCGAGGCCTCCGCGTCATGACCAGGACCTTTCTCCGCACCAAACTGCACCGCGCCACGATCACCGCGGCCGATCCCGACTACGAGGGCTCGGTCTCGCTCGACCGCATGCTCTGCCGCGAAGCCGGGTTGCTGGAGTTCGAGCAGGTCGACATCTACAACATCACGAACGGCGTGCGCTTCACGACCTACGTGATCTACGGGGAGCCCGGACAGGTGCAGGTCAACGGCGCCGCCGCCCGCCTTGTGGCCCGCGGCGACCTCATCATCATCGCGTCGTACGTGTCCCTCGAACCCGAGGAAATCGCCGGACACTCCTCCCGCGTCGTCCTGCTCGGTCCGGGCAACGTCGTGAAGGAGACGCACGACCACGCCGTGCGCCAGCCCTGAGGAGGGCTCGGAAGGAGCGGCGGCACTCCTGCCGCCGAACCCGCATCGCTGCGATGCACCCGATGACGGACAAGAGTGTCCGTCGTCCCAAGGGGCGGCATCCGGTGCGGAAGCCCCGGGAGGACGGACACTCCTGTCCGTCTTTGCGGCGTTCATTGGTTCGTTTGACCCGCGCAATGCGTCCCTCGACAAACCCGGCGGCAGGAGTGCCGCCGGTCCGCCCAGCCCGATCCAGAATGGGAGGTTCGATGTCGGGCGTTCGCCGCGCGTCAGCGAGCCGCGCGCGCCTGCACTTCGCGCCAGATGCGCTGCAATTCGGCGAAATCCTCGTCGCGCGAACGGCTGTGGATCTGGAAATCGAACGTGCCCGCCTCGCGCAACTCGTCCTCCGCCGTGCGCAGACGGTGCGCGATCTCCGCCGCGCTGTCCTGGCCGCGCTCCTCCATGCGCGCGCGCAACACCTCGAGGGGGACGTTGATGAACACGGTGCCCATGTGCTGCGCGAGCAGCGGGTTCGCCTGCGCGGCGCGGCGAAAGTTATCCACACCCTGCACGTCGACGTTGATGACAAGGCTGCGCCCGTCGGCCAGCGGAGCGAGCACGGAGGACGCCAGCGTGCCGTAGCGGTGCTTGCGGTGCACCCAGGCCCACTCGAGGAAGGCCCCGGCCGCGACCTTCGCGTCGAACTCCTCCGAGGACAGGAAATGATAGTGCACGCCGTTGACCTCCCCGGGACGCGGCGGGCGCGTCGTCGTGGTGACCACGCGCGAGAAGCCGGGAACCTCGGCCACCATGCGTTCGCAGAGGGTGGTTTTTCCCGAGCCGGCGGGGCCGGCGAGGACGAGCAGTACGGGAACGGAGGACGCGGACGTCTCGGCCATGGCGCGGGGCGGATCAGTAGGTGAACGCCACCGCCACCAGCAGCAGGCCGTAGGCCGTGAAAAGTCCGCCCAGCACGCGGGCGCGGGCTGGTTGCCGGAAAAGCCACTCCAGGAAATCGCGCAACCGGTACGGCACCGCGCCAAGGTAGATGGCCGCCGCCACCGCGATGAAGACGGCCGTCACCATGAAGAGGCGTTGCGGGTGCGTGAACTCCATGTACGCCGCGTCGAGCAGCGGCGAGGCCCCGAGCAAAATCACCACGGCCAGCCCGCGCACCGAAAGGAAGTCCGGCACGACGAAGAACGAGGCCACCGCGATCGCGAGGAAGAACACGAAGAGAATCCCGCGGAACTGCCCGAAATCCGCTTCGGAGAGATGACGGATGTTGTAGAGGAACCAGCCCGCCCCAACCCCGAACAACGCCGCCGCCGCGACCCGCGAACGCGGGAAGGCCTTGAACGCGGAGACGATCGCGGAGTTGCCCGCCAGGAGGAGTCCGCCGAGGACGGCGAGGAGGAGACCGGGGAGGAGGGTGGCGGTGGTGAGGGTCATAGGGATCTTTCTCGTTCTCTTAATCGTTCTCGTTCTCGACGCCGTAGGCGACAGCGTCCTCACGGGCTTCGCCAGAAAACCGGGCGATCAAACCGGCAATCATCGAAACCACCCCGACAAGAATCGCTTTACCCTCATCGGCCACCGGGCTTTCGAGCCGCCCTTTCGCCACCAGCACATCCAAGCAGGCCGCACATTCCAGCACCGAACCCCGGGAAATGTCGAAGTAGCGGCATCGATCTGCCTGCGAACGCTTTCCATTACCTTCTGCCAAATTTAGAACGATGCTGGTCGACGCTCGGTCCAGTTGGTCACGCGCCGACAGGCGGGCTGGCACTTGCTCGATGACCGGCTCCACCCAGGCGACAAAACGCAGGGCCTGTTGGTAAGCCCGGAGATTCTCGTGGTCGAAAGAGGGATGCACGGACGAGAACGAGAACGATTAAGAGAACGAGAACGATCAAAAACCTGATTCAAGACCGAGCCCAGCCAGCACTAACTCCCCATACAACGTGCTCACGCTCGCGCGCTCGATCCGCAGCGGCACCAGCTCGCCCACCAGGCGGGGGTCGGCGTCGAAGACGCAGACGCGGTTGCCGCGCGTGCGGCCGGTGAAGCGGAGGCCGGTCTTGTCCGGGCCCTCGACCAACACCTCCTCCACCGTGCCGAGCAGCTTTTCGTTCCGGCGCACCGAGTTCTCCCGCAGGATCTCGAGCAGGACCTGGTTGCGGCGCTCCTTGACCTCGTCGGGCACCTGGTCGGCCATCGCGGCGGCCGGCGTGCCGGTGCGCACGGAGTACTTGAAGATGTAGGCCATGTCGTAGTTGCACGCCTCGAAGAGTTCGCGCGTGGCCTCGAAGTCCGCCTCCGTCTCGCCGGGGAAACCGACGATGATATCGGTCGAGAAATACATGTCCGGCCGCACCGCCCGCAGCGCGTCGACGATCTCCTTGTAACGATCGCGCGAATACGGCCGGTTCATCGCGCGCAGGATCCGGTCGCTGCCGCTCTGCATCGGCAGGTGCACGTACTCGCAGAGTTTCGGCAGGCGCCCGTAGGCCTCGACGAGGTCCTGCTTGAAGCCGCGCGGATGCGGCGAGGTGAAGCGGATGCGCTGGATGCCGTCGAGCGCATGCACGCGCTCGAGCAGCTGCACAAAGGGGGAGACGCCGTTGGTATGGGTGTAGTCGCGGCGGCCGTAACTCGTGACGATCTGGCCGAGCAGCGTGATCTCGCGCACGCCGCGCTCCGCGAGCCGTCGGCACTCGTCGACGATCTCGTCCATGGGCCGCGACCGCTCGTCGCCGCGCGTCTTCGGCACGATGCAGAAGGCGCAGTCCATGTTGCAGCCCTGCTGGATGGAGACGAAGGCGCTGACCGGGCGCTCCGGGGTCTCGAGGTGGTCGCGGATCGCGTTCTGCGAACCGGCCTCCTCGGCGATGTCGACGATGGAACTGCCGACCGGCACGCCGGCCGCGCGGGCGGCGCGCAGGTTGTCGAGGTATCCGGGGACCTGGTGAAACTTCTGCGTGCCGACGATGAGGTCGACGTCCGGCAGGCGGTCGAGCAGCTCCGCCCCGCGGTTCTGCGCCATGCAGCCGAGGATCCCGAGCACGAAGTCGGGATTGCGCTTCTTGCGCTGGGACAGGTGCCCGGCCTTGCCGATGGCCTTCTGCTCGGCGGCGTCGCGCACGCTGCAAGTGTTGAGCAGGAGGATGTCGCAGTCGTCCTCCGACGCCACGATCCGATAGCCCCGGGCGCGCAACATCGCCGCGACAGCCTCGCTGTCGCGTTCGTTCATCTGGCACCCGTAGGTTTTGATATGGACCCGGTTCACCGTCGCGAGGGGTCTTAGGTACCCGCACCGGCGGGTGGGTCAACGCGGATTCCCTCCGCCCCCGCGCCCGATGCGAATGGGTTGCTCATCCGGATTGCTTCCTATCCGGTTGCGGCCGTTGATTTCTGTTCGCCACGCGGGCGGAAAACTTTTCCTTCCCGGCATGGGTTTCTTCGACCGCCTCACAGGGAAAAAACCGACCCCGGCCAGCCCAATGCCTTCGTCCGCCGCGCCCGCGGCGGCCCCCGCTCCCGCGCCGGCGCCTGTCTCCGAGACGGCGACACCCGAGGCCGCGATCGGCCCGACCGGCGGCCTGCTCCCCCAACTCACCGCCGCCCGCGAACGGCTCGAAGCCAAGGACCTGCCGGGCGCCCTCGCCATCTACGAACAGGTGCTCGCGACTGCCGGCGACCGGCCCGATGTGTTGGTCACGATCTCCGGCGACCTCGGCTCCTGCGGCTTCATCGAGCCCATCGTCGAGCTCATCGCCCCCCGGTACGACGCGGAGCGGCACGGTCCGGCCACCGGGCTCAATCTTCTTCAGGCCTACCTCGCCCTGCGCAATCCCGGCGCCGCGCAGCACGTGCTCGACATCCTCTTCGCCCTCGGGAAGCCCGAGCTCGAGGACCGCCTCTGGGGCTTCTCCAACGCCATCGCGGAACTGCTCGAAGCCCAGCGCCGAGGCGAGGCGACGGGCGCTGCGACCGGCGCCAAGGCCGCGACCAGCATCAATCTCGTCAGCATCAGCAAGCCGATCTGGGCCTACGGCGTCGAAGACCTGCCCGGCCTGCTTCCGCCGAAGGAAGGCCGCCTGCGCCGCGTGGCCTTCTGCCAGCTCGCCCATCCCGGACTCGCCGAGGCGGCCGAGCGGATGAAGAAGCCCGAGGACGACCTTGGCCGCTTCGCCCGCGGGCTGCCGCTCTGGTTCGCGGAAACGTTCTCCTTTTGCCCGCTGTACGCACCCATCGCCGCCGTCGGTCTCATGGGCAAGGAGCACTATGCGCTGTTCCCGGCGGAGTGGACCGCCGCGAACATCCGGCAGCTCGTCGAAACGAGCAGCGATGGTCTCGACTACGTGTTCACCGGCGCCCTCACCGAGACGAGTGGCGACACCGAGCTCGTACTGCGCGTCTGGGAGGTGAAGAAGTTCCGCGAGCGCAAGGTTTTCAACGCCCGCTGGACCCCCTCCACGATCGACGCCGAACTCGCGAAGCTGCACGAACAGATCCGCCTCTTCATGGAGTGGTGTGCCTACCCCGAAGGCGCCGGACTCGCCTACACGCCGCCCGCCCGGCCCACCGCATGGGTGCAGACGCTCGGCGCCTCGCTCTCGCTCTTCCTGACCGACAAGAGTGTGTTGCCGAAAGAGCAGCTGACGCTCCCGGCCGCCGTCATCGACACCGCCGCCGAGCAGGCCGCGCACAACGGCGCCGCCTCGATCGCCTGGCTGACCCTGCAGGAGCGCGCCCAACGCCTCGGCGCGAGCGGCCCGCTCCCGGCGATCCAACTGAGCCCGAATCCACTGGTGGGCGCCGCCCGCGAGCGGCTCGGTTTGTAGGCGGCAAAGACTCGATCAGGCTCTTGGGCCGCAAGGTTCGTAGGGCTGCGCGTAGGAGCGGCTTTACGCCGCGATGGATCGGGTGGGGTCACGATGGATGTCGTCCTGCACTCGATCGCGGCGTAAAGCCGCTCCTACCTCTTGCTCGCGCAACCCAGCGCTTGGGCTGGTGCGATGTTCGGCCTACCCCGCCACCGCGAGCTGGCCGCAGCCGGCGGCGATGTCGATGCCGCGCCGCTGGCGCACGGTGCTGGGGAGGCCGTACTCCGCGAGCACGGTCTGAAACCGTTGGGCGGCTTCGCCGCGGCTCGGAGCGCCTCCGTATCCGGCGGTCGGATTCAGCGGGATGAGGTTCACCTGCGCCTTGAGGCCTTGCAGCAGGCGGCCGACGGCATGCGCCTGCTCCGGGCCGTCGTTCTTGCCCTCGATGAGTGTCCACTCGAAGAAGATGCGCCGGCCGAGCTTCTCCACGTAGTAACGGCACGCTTCCATCAGCGCGTCGAGCGGCCAGGCGCGCGCCGCGGGGACGAGCGCGGCGCGTTCCGTCTGCGTCGCGCCGTGCAGCGAGACCGCAAGGTGAATCGGCCGGGCCTCGTCCGCCAGGCGCACAATACCGGGCACCACGCCGACGGTGCTGAGGCTGATCTTGCGCGCACCCAACGCGAGACCCGTGCCGTCGCGCAGGGTGTCGATCGCACGCATGACGGCGTCGTAGTTGTGCAGAGGTTCGCCCATGCCCATGAGCACGAGGTTGCGCAGGCGCTCGTGGCGGTGATGCGGCGAGGGATGGTCCGCCTCGGCCAGGGCCGGGCCCTCCTCCGCCGTCGTCCGCAGCACGCGGTCGACGTGCAGGGCCTGCGCCACGATCTCGCCGGTGGAGAGATGGCGGGAGAAACCCATCTGGCCCGTCGCGCAGAACACGCAGCCCATCGCACACCCGACCTGCGAACTCACGCAGGCCGTGACGCGTCCGCTGTACCGCATGAGCACCGTCTCGATGCGGGCCCCGTCCGCCAGGCCGAGCAGGTACTTGCGCGTGAAGCCGTCCGAGGAGTGCTGCTCGCGCGCCACCGGCAGGATTCCGAGGGTCGTTTCCCCGGCCAGCCGGTCGCGCAGCCGGAAGGGCAGGCTCTGCATGGCCGCGAAGTCCGTGACCCCTTCGCGATAAAGGTACCGCCAGAGCCGCGCCGCGTTGATCGGACGAAACCCCCACGCGACAATCTGTTCCGCAAGCTGCGGGCGGGTAAGGTCGTAGAGATTGACGGGAGCCTGGATCATACGGAAGCCGCCCACCTTGGGCGCGAAGCCCCGCCCGCGCAACCGCCGAGCACGGCAATGCGCCCGCCCCACCCCTGCGTTCTTGTTCTCGTAGTTCTGTCCTTCCTCCCCAAACCGCATATGTCGCCACGAAAACAGCCAAGGCCGGTTTCACAGAGTACACAGAGCGCCGACACAGAGACAGCGGGAGGCCACACGGTGTGCGGGGATTGACCGCGGATGAAAATCGGACCCACTCCGACTCGAACGTTCGGATCGGAGAATTTCTCCTCTGTGGACTCCGTGTCGGAGCTCAGTGTGCTCCGTGACCCAAGAAGAATCGTTGTCGACGCTTTGAACTATGCGCCCTACCCCCGCCGCAGCGTCATCACGCACTCGAGGTGACGGGTCTGCGGGAACAGGTCGAAGGGCTGCACGTCCTCCAGCCCATAACCGGCCTCGGTAAACAGGCGCAGGTCGCGCATCTGGGTGGCGGGATCGCACGAAACGTACACGACGGCACGCGGCCCGTACGCAAAGAGCTGGCGCAGGAAGGCTTCGTCGCACCCCTTGCGCGGAGGGTCGATGATCACCGCGGTCTCGCCGGGCGCGAAGGTCAGTCCGGCGAAAATCGCCCCCGCATCGCCCGCCGCGAAGGTCGCATTGGCGATGCCGTTGGCCGCCGCATTCTGGCGCGCAAAGGCGACGGAGCTTTCGCTGATCTCGATGCCGGCGACCTGTTCGAACGCGGGCGCACAACTGAGCGCGAAAAGGCCGCTCCCGCAGTAGGCATCGACGAGAAACCGCGCCCCGGTCGCCTGCGCCTTCCCCCGCACGTAGCCCGTGAAGGCCGGCAGGATGTACGGGTTGTTCTGGAAAAAGTCCCGCGCGAGGAACCGCAGCTTCAGGGCCCCGACCGTCTCCGTGACAACCTCGTCATAGTCAGTCGTCACCGCCCCGCCGGCATCGCGCAGCAACACCGTGGCCCCCCGCACGTACTTTCCCGACGCAATCCCCTCGCGAAGGCCCGCCCGTACCGCCGGCAGGCGCGCGTTGATCGCCTCCGTCGCGATCTCGCACCGCGGCACATCCACCAAATCGAACCGCGTCCCCTGCCTTAAGAATCCAATCGGCCAGGAATCGCCTTCCGGCGATTCCTGATGATTTTCGCGCGGAGCGCGAAAATGAGGGGTGATCTTGGAGCGGTAGCCGTACTCCTTGGGCGAGCCGATGACGGGATTTACGGGAAACTCGATCCCGGCCATGTGCTTGAGCAGCTCGCCGACCTGGCGCTGCTTCCACTTCAGCTGTTCGGTGTAGGCGAGGTGCTGATACTGGCAGCCTCCGCAGCGGCCGAAGAGCGGGCAGCGCGGGTCGGTGCGGTGGACGGAGGGCGTCAGGACCGCCACGAGGTCCGCCTCGGAGAAGTTCTTCTGGTTGCGATAGACCCGGGCGCGCACGCGCTCGCCCGGCAGCGTAAACGGGACCATCACCACCCAGCGCGCCTCCACTTCGCCGGGCAGCGCCACGCGCCCCAGGCCCAGCCCGAGGTTCGTAAGCGTGGCAATTTCGAGCTCGATCTCCTGGTGGTAGGCGAAGGGAAGGGCGTTGAATTTCTTTTTGGCCACGAGGAGGCACAAAATTCACAAAAACTAAGGGTTCCCAATCCTTTTTGCGCACTGCTAGTGACTGGACGTGGCCCAACCTCCGGAACGCATCACCAGCCTGCAGAACCCGCGCATCAAGCAACTCGTCAAGCTGCGCGACCGCCGGCCGCGCGACGAGGCCGGGGTCTTCCTCGTCGAGGGCTATCGACAGATCCGACGGGCGCTGGAGAAGGGTGTGAAGCTCACCGAACTCTATTTCGCCCCCGACTGGTACCTCGGCGAAAACGAACCGGCCCTGCTCGCCCAGGCCGCGGCCACCGGCGCGAAGCTCTTCGAGCTCACGAAGGAGGCCTTCGCCAAGGTCGCCTACCGCGAGCGGCCCGACGGGCTGCTGGCCGTCGCCCCGCAGTGGCGGACCGGCCTCGACGACCTGAAGCTCTCCGCCACGCCCTTCCTGCTCGTCGTCGAGGCGATCGAAAAACCGGGCAACCTCGGCACCATCCTGCGCAGCGCGGATGCCGCCGGGGTCGACGCCCTCATCGTCTGCGATCCGGTCACGGATCTTTTCAACCCCAACGTCGTCCGCGCCTCCACCGGCGTACTCTTCTCCGTGCCCGTCGCCATTGCCGCCAGCGACGAGGTCCGCCCCTGGCTGCGCGCCCGCGGTATCCGCGCCGTGGTGACGACGCCCGCAGCCGAGGCGCTCTACACCGACACCGACCTGCGCGGTCCGCTCGCCCTCGTCATGGGCAGCGAGCAATACGGCCTGAGCGACGCCTGGCTGAGGGAAGCCGACGCCCGCGTGCGCATTCCCATGGCCGGCCAGGCCGATTCGCTCAACGTGGCCATGGCCACGATCATCACGCTGTTCGAAGCCGTCCGTCAGCGCGGCGCCTGAGCCTGCAGCCGCCGCGCCCGCGCGGCGTGGAACCCGGCCTCCGACAGGCGGCCCAGCGCCTCGAGGGCGGCCGCCAGGGCGCCGTGGGCCTCGGCCAGGGAGTCGTCGAGCCGCACCGCCGCCTGCAGCTCGTCGGCGGCCTCGCGAAACCGTCCTTGCTCGAGGTGGAACCGGCCGACGGTGAAGCGCACCCGCGCCGAATCCGGATCCAGCTCGACCGCGCGCCGAAACTGGACGCGGGCCTCGTCAGTCCGCTGCAAGGCTCGCAGGGCCAGGCCCACGTGCAGCACGTACTGCGCGTTGGCGGGCGCAAGACGCACGGCCTCCTCGAAGACGACCAGGGCCTCGTCGGCTCGCCCCGAACGCGCCAGCGCCAGCCCGAGATTGAACCGGGCGTCACCGCTTCTTGGATACAATTGCACCATCTCCCGGAAGGCCTCCACGCCCGCCTCCGTCCGTCCGGAGGCCATCAGGGCGCCGGCCAGGTTGTTGCGGGCCTGAAGGTAGCCGGGGTGGAGTTCAACGGCTCGCCGGAGATGCGGCACCGCCTCCTCATGACGGCGCAGCAGGCTGAGCGCATAGCCGAGATTGTTCTCGGCCTCCGCAAAGGCGGGCCGGAGTTCGAGCGCCTTGCGATAGTGCGGCAGCGCGGCGTCCACGCGGCCCGCATCCACCAAGGCGATGCCGAGGTTGTTGTGGGCCATCCAGGCACCGGGGTTTCTGGCGAGCACGTGCTCGTAGAGCGCAAAGACATCCCGATAAAGATGCGCCTGCCGCCAGGCGAGGGCACCGAAGACGAGGACCAGGGCGGCGCCAGCCGACCGGAACAACGCGAGGCGCTCCGGGCAACGCGACGTGAGCAGGGCGAGTCCGGCCGCGCCGCCGGCGAACATCGCCAGCGATGCGTGGTATTGGAAATGATCCGCGACGTAGGAGAAGAGAAAGGGGTAGACGTTGAAGAACCCCAGCACGGGCACGAGCGTGCCACCGAAGAGCAGCGCCACCGCCAGGGGCGCGCGCCAACCGCGCCGGACTGCCAGCCAGCCGACGCCGGCGAGGACGGCCAGCGCCCCCGCAAGATACCCGTACTGGGACCATGCCGTGGCATCGATCTCCCAGCGCGGGTACACGAACACCAGCGGGTGCGGCCAGAGGAGTTTACCGAAGTAGAACCAGACCACCCTTCCCGCCAACAGCAGCCGTTCGACCGGCCCGAGAGCGAAGGCCTCGCCTTTCGCGCCGATGATCGTCTGCTCCACCCACGCCGTGAGCAGGCCGGCCCCGATCCCAAGCACGAACCACGGCAGAAGCGGCCCGACGTCGGGCCGCAGGTCGAGCCGGCCCCGGCGCCACCAGAAGATCACCAACAAGGCCGCCGGCAGGGTGGCGGTCACGGTCTTGGTCAGCAGGGCGAGCACGAAGAACCCCGTCGCCCACGCGTAGTCCGCGCGGCGCCGATCCGCATCGAAACGCAGATAGAAATGGGCAGCCGCGAGGTAGAGCAGGAGCGAGAGCGTGTTCTTCTGCTCTGAGATCCACGCGACCGATTCGACGCAGACCGGATGCACGGCGAAAAGCAGCGCCGCGAACCACGCGCCGGGCACGCCGAGTCGGCGCAACACCATACCAAAGAGCAACGCGGCACCCGCGTGCCAGACCACATTGACCAGATGGTAGCCCACCACGGAATCGCCCCAGAGCCTGTGCTCGATCCAGAAGGCTGTGTGCAGGAGCGGATAGTACTGCTGCGTCGCCCCGATCTCGAACCAGATGCGTCCGAGCCCCGCCAAGGACCGCAGGTCGGCCCTTGTGACATGACCGTCGTCGTCCCACAGGAAACTGCCTCCGAGCGCCGGCCAGTAGATCCCAAAGACGACGGCGAAAAGCAGCAGGCCGTTGCCCCAGGCCGAACGGATCGGCCACGTCGGACCGACGGCGACGGGCGCGGGACGGCGGGGTGCTTTCGTCATCGTCGGAACAGCGATAGGCCGCGACGCGGAGGCGTCAATCCACGGGCAAGCCGCGCTACCGCGACATCGCCGCTTCGCGCGCGTGGTACTCCGCCTCGCTGAGGCGACCGAGCCGCTGCAACGCGAAGGCGAGATCGCGATGCACGCCGGGAAGCCCTGGGGCGAGTTGCAGGGCTTCGCGCAGGTGGCGGACCGCGTCCTCGAAACGGCCGGCGTTGAGCAACACGCGGCCGAAGGTCAGATGCAGGGTGGCGGACCCCGGATCGAGCGCGAGAGCCCGCTCGAAGTACCGCCGGGCTTCCTCCAGCCGGTTGCTCAAGGCGAGCGCGACGCCGCCGTTGGTCCACGCGCCGACGTGGTCCGGCCGCAACCGGACCGTCTCGGCGAAAGGCGGGATCGCCGCCGCGAAGTCGCCGGACTCCGCACGGGCGAGGCCGAGATTGTAGTGTGCCTCCACAAGACCGGGCTGCAGCGCGATCGCCTTCTCGAAGTGGCGGATGGCGTCGTCGGGACGGCCGAGTCGCGCAAAGGCAATGCCGCGGGTGTTCTCGGCCTGGGCATAACGCGGCTGCAGAACCAGCGCTCGCTCGAGCAAGGGCAGTGCCTCGTCCGCGCGTCCAGTGTGCACGAGCGTATCCGCGAGGCTATTCAAGGCTTCGGGGAAATCGGGCTTCAATTCGACGGCGCGGCGCGCATGCCCGAGCGCCTCCGCGTGGCGCCCGAGCGCGGCCAGTTCGGAGCCCAGATTGTGGTGGGCCACCCAGCTGTCGGGTGAACGCTCCAGCGTGGCGCGATAAAGAGTAATCGAATCCACATAGTGTCCGCTCTGGCGCCAACTGAGCCCGGCCAAGACGACCCCCACGGCAACTGCCAGCGCCCGCGGCGCCCAGGAAGGCAGCCGCGCCGGCCGGTTCCGCGCGAGTCCGACCCAGCCGGCCGCGACCAATGCGAAGAGGGCCGGACTGGCGAGGTACTGGAAGTGGTCCGCCACATAAGAGAACACGAACGGATACACGTTCAGAAACCCGAGCACCGGGAAGAGCGTGCCACCGTAGAGGAGAAAGGCGGCGGTCACCCCGCGCCCGCGACCCTGCCGTGCCCGCCAGAGCAGACCGGCGAGCAGGACCAGTCCCGCCGCCGGGAACAGGTATTGCCAGGCCACGGAGGCATCGATCTCCCAGCGCGGATAGAAGAAGGCCAGGTTCGCGGGCCAGACAAGTTTGCCGAGGTAGAACCAGAAGACGCGTCCGGCCAGCAGCCCGCGCTCGACGGGACCGAGGTCAAAGTCGTCGCCCTGCGCGCCGATGCCGACGCGCTCGAACCAGACCGTGAACAGTCCCGCCGTCACGCCGACGACGAACCACGGCAGGAGCGGCCGCACGTCGTCGCGCCACGAAATCCGCCCGCGCTGCCACCACGCCAGCACCAGCAACGCCGCGGGCAAGGTGGCCGTGACCGTCTTCGTGAGCAGCGCCGCAACGAACCACACCGTGGCGACGGCATACCTGCGCGGTGACCGTTCGCGCTCGTAGCGCAACCAGGCAAGGGCGGCGGCGAGGTAGAACACCGTGGACAGCGTATTCTTCTGCTCGGAAATCCATGCGACCGACTCGACACACACGGGATGAAGGGCGAAGAGCGCCCCCGCGAGCACCGCCCCGGGCACCGCGAGCCGCCGCAGAACCGCGACCAGCAGGCAGGCAGCCGCGGCATGCCAGACGAGGTTGATCAACCGGTAGCCCAGTGCCGCGTCGCCCCAAAGCTGGTGTTCGACCCAGAAGGCCGAGTGTAGAAGCGGATAGTACTGCTGCGTGGCGCCTGGCTCGAACCAGATGCGCCACAATCCCGACCACGATTGTAGTTGTGGATTGGTGACGTGACCGGGGTCGTCCCAGAGAAAGCCGCCCCGCAGGCTCGGCCAGTAGACGATCACGAGGGCCGTCAGAAACGCGACGAAGAGCGCCGGCTCGGGCCAGCCGGCGGCGTCCGGAGCGGACGCCGGAGTGGATGGGGCGTTCTTGGGACGGTTCATCGGCACGCGGCAGGCAACCAGCGGGCTCCGGCGCAGGCAAGCCGGCGACCAGTCCAACCCGGGCGCATGTTTCACCTGTATGCAGGCTAGGGAGTAGGAGCGGCTTTACGCCGCGATGGCTGGCGGACGGCCTTAATCGCGGCATAAAGCCGCTCCTACGCAATCCTTGCATCGCGCGGCGTCTTGGCTGGTGAAATGCGCGGGCTAACGAAGTTCATCACAGAACCAAAGTGGCAAACCGCTCGAAAAGAACTCGCCGTCATCCCGGGGGATGACGGCGAGGAGCAAAGCCGGAGTGAGACCGGGGCGGGGCTATAAGTCGAACGACGCCGAGAAGATGAACTGTCGCGGGTCGATGATGCGGTAGGCCAGCGGACTCCCGTCGGGGAAGGCCTGCGTCACGCGAAGTCCACCCCCGCTCTCCTGGGCGTTCTTCACGTTGAGCTGGAAGTTCGCCCGCACCTTGTCGCCGAAGAGGCGCGTGCGGTACGAGACGAACAGGTCGACCTGGGTCTCGGCATCGCTGTAGATCGGCCGGTTCGTGTCGAGCGCCGTGATCGTCTGGGGCAGCGACTGCACACCGAAGAAGCCGATCGCCTTCTTGTCGATGTAGCGCAGCGAGCCGCCGACGGTGACGTTCTTGAAGTGCCGATGGTCGGTGAGGCCGGCGAGGTTGTAGCGCGTGCTGAACTTCGCCGTGTACTTGCTCAGCTGCGGCCGGGGCCGGCCCTCGAGCTGGCGGTAGACGGAGAGCGGGCCTTCCACGAAGGTGACATAGTTGGTCGCGGCCGAGTTGGTGCTGTTGTAGTTGAAGGCGGTGAACTGCGGCCCGGTGATGTAGCGCCAGAGCAGGTTGCCATTCGGGCCGGTGGGCAGGTTGGGCGCATCCGCCGAGGTGAAGCGCGGATCCTCGACCCGCTCCCAGATCGGCATGCGCAGGTTGATCCAGTCCTCGATCGTGGAGCCGGCGTTCTTGTTGATGGCCTCCGTCTTGGTGAGCGAGCCGCTGATCGTCCAGTAGCGGTTCATGTTCACGTTGATCTCGATCTCGTCGCCCTTCGAGACGGCGTCCTGGGTCGCGGCGAGCGTACCCGTGGCGATGGCGTTCTCGAGACCGGTGATCTGATCCAAGGAGAGCCCCATGATGCCCGCGACCTGGGTGCGGACCTGATCCGGCGTGAAGCCCGGGTTGAGCTGGGTCACCCAGTCGGTGGCGCGGTCGAGCAGGTTCCACGCGTCGTTGGCGTTGAGGCCGTCGGCGCGCAGGACGCGCTGGGCGATCGTGCTGATATCGCCGTTGCGCAGGTTGATCTGCTCCGTGTCGAACTTGTTGTAGCGGATGCTCACGCGGCCATCGAACAGGTTGATCCAGAAGCCGTAGTCCTCGCTCTTGCCGGTCTGGTTGGGCAGGCGGTTGAGGAAGAGGTCGAAGGCCGGACCCTGGGCGATGAAGTTGTCGGACTTGTTGTAGAACGGGCTGAAGCTGCTGACGGCCTCGGCGAGAAAGCGCTGGGCGCCGCTTTCGCGGCTTTTCCGGTTCTCGAGGAACGTGAGATCCTTGAACGGACGCAGGACCACGGACGTGGTCTTGGTCTTGCCGCTGGCGGCGCGCCAGGTGGAGGGATCGCGCCACTGGTTCGACGCAGCGTAGTCGTAGGCCGTGAGGTCCGCAGTGAGGACGGGCGGCACGCCGTTGCGGTCGAGCACCTTGTCCTCGCGCGAGCCGAAGGTCGTGACGAGGCGGTCGTTGAAGAAACTGCTCTGGAGCACGGCGCCCTCGGTCTTGACGACGAGCTGGCGGTTGGCGTTGCCGCCCAGCTCGGCGCTGGGCGTCCAGTCGAGGGTCACCGGGTCATAGCGGAAGTTGCCCGTGTTGCCCCAGACGAAGGGCGTGCTGATGCCGTTGGGGAAGACCTGCGGCGCGTACTCAATGCCGCCGCCCGGCGTGTCGCCGACGTAGTAGAACTCGTAAACGCGCATGTGGTTGTGGCTGCCCGGATAACCGGCGGCGGCGACGCGGTTGGCGAGGGGGATGCCGGCGTTGAACTGGTCGATCTGCCACTGAAGGTTGCGCGAGGCCGAGGTGCGCCGCATGGCGTAGTGCCGGCTCTTCTGGTCCTTGTACTCATAGTAACCGAGCAGGCGGTGCGTGCCGAGGTGCTTCGTCCAGCCCTCGTTATGCTGGAAGTCGAGCTGGTACACGGCCTGCGTCTGCACGGTTTCCCAGAGCATGGGTCGGTCGCGCAGGAAGGGTTCCTTGCTGCGCAGATAGGGGCGGCCGAAGTAAGGATTGGGCGTGCCGTCGAGGTTGCGCGTGTTGGGGTCGACGTAGAGATCGCCGATCACGCCGTTGACGCTCGCAGGCCCGAGCGGGAGGTCTTCCATACGCTTGGCGTCCTCGCGCATGTAGGCGACGCGGGCGGCGAGGGTGTGACGCTGGGAGCTGAGGAAGACTTGGTCGAGCTGGGCGAGGTAGATGTCGACGTTGTCCCAGGCCTTGTTGCCGCCGAGCAGGCTGTACTCCTCCCAGTCGTAGATCGACTTGTCGCCGAGCGCCGCGTACGTGGCGAAGAGCGGTTGGGCGGCGCCGTAGGAATTCACCGCGGAGGTGGAGACGTAGCGGATGTTGTTGCCCACCCCGTTGGCGGCGGGCGTGGCGGCGTTGGTGACGGTCGGGATGGTCCAGTAAGGAGCCTCGTCGGGGCGGCCGACGCGGATGAAGGAACGGCCGTCGCTCGGGCTGTTGTTGAAGTAGGCCGGGAGCGAGGTGATCGGCGTCGTGGAGCCGGCGACCATGCCCTGGCCGTAGGTGACGCCGTCAATGGTGATGAGACGCGTCACGGGATCCCAGGAGGGGCGGCCGGCGGCGATCCAACCCGTGATGTTGTCGCGCGGGGTCGTGAAGTTGGGGCGCTGGATGGCGCTGTTGTAGCCGTACCAGGAGAGCGAGAGCGTGGTCTTCTCGAAGGGCCGTGCCTTGACCTGCACGCTGAGACGGCGGGCGTCCTCGCCGGAGGGCTTCCGGACGAAGGCGGTGTGCTGGTACGCGTAGCTGCCGCGCACGGCGAGCTTGTTGTTGAGGAGCACGCGGTTGGTGTCGAGCGAGGCGCGCCAGCCGCCGTAGCTGTCGGCCCGGAGTTCAACCGTGGAGAAGTTGCGCGTCACGTTGGCGGTGGCAGGCACTTGGTTGACCGTGCCGGAAGCGTTGCCCAGGCCGAAGATGTTGGCGTTGGGACCGCGGCTCAGCTCGATCGAGTCGATCCACAGGCGGTCGACGGGGACGCGGCCGGTGGTCGGGATGTTGTTGAAGGCGATGTTGGCGTTGCCGATGCCGCGGACGCGGTTGGCGTTGTTCGGGTTGAGGGCGACGTTGTCGGTGACGGCGCCGGTGCGGTCGACCTCGAAGTCGGAGTAGGTGTTCGTGCCCTCGGTGCTCGCCATGTAGTCGAACACGTCGTTGATATCGAGCATGGCGAAGTCGTTCATCTGCTCCTTCGTCATCACGGAGATCGACTGGCCGAGGTCCTCGATCTTCGAGTTGAGGCGCGTGCCGGACATCGTGTTCGACTGGAAGTAACCCGTCGCCTCGGAGACCACTTCGAAAGGCGAGAGGGTAACGACTTCGGAGGACGCGGCCGCGGCCGGCGCCGGTACGGTTTCGACGGGCGGGGTCGCCCCGGGTGCCGACGCGGGGCCGGCCGGGGTGTCACGGTTGGGCGCCACCTGGGCCATCAGGGCGGAGGCCGAGAGCAGCGCGAGGCAGGTTTGGGAACCGGCCGCGAGCAGCCGGTGACGCTTCCCGGAGGAAGCGGGAGGATTCTTGGGTGTTTTCATGGTTTCGGTCGGTCAGCAGTTTCGGGTCGGTCAACCCGAAGGGGACAAGGCCGGCGCCGGCGGAGGGAACCACGACCAGGACGGCGAGGCGGAGGCCGACGCCGTGACGGGGGAGTTCCGACTTGGGGGGCCGGGGACAGCGGGATGCAGAACTTTCCCCGCCAGCGCATACGCGTTGCCTCTGGGCCGCAACCGGGCGCGTGCGCTCATTGTCGACTAACGGCCGCCGCCGGCCCGTCGCTCAGCCCGCGGTCCGCCGGCCGGGCAGGCTCCACCCCTCCCGCCACTGGCCGACGAGGAGAACCTCGTGCGGATCCGCGGGAATCCCCTGTTCGTTTCGATGCATGAGGCCAACGAGCATCTCCACCGCCAGCGCGCCCACCTTTGCCGGGTCATAATACACTCCGGCCACCCCCGATTCGGGCCGGTCCTCGAGTTCGACCAAACCGAGGTCGCGCGGCACCTCCAGCCCAAGCTCCTGCAACCAGGCCCGCACCGGCGACGCATGCGTGGCGAGCAGGGCATCCGGGCGGTGCCGGCGCAGCCACCGGGCGAACGTGGCCGCGTCCGCGGGCGCCCCCGGGCACAGAGGCAGGCGGTCGGCCGCGGGTGCGTTCAACTGATGGCGCAGGTACGCGCCGATCCAGCGGTCGCCGACCCGCGGGCTGTCGTTGCCCTCCGAGAAGACGAGTCCGACCCGCCTGTATCCACGCGCCAAGCACCGCTCCATGGCCTGCGCGACCGTGTCGAAGTGGTTCTCCGTCACGCGGTGCAGCTGCGGGGAACGCAAGGTGAGGCCGAGGGCGACACAGGAGAAACGCTCCCACGCCAGGTCCAGCGCGTGCCGGCCCGGGGGCATCCGACCGACGATGAGGCCGTGGACGTTGCGCGTGACGAGGATGTCGCAGAAACGCTCCGGCGTCATGCCGGGCTCCGCCAGCCAGAAGGGCTCGAGGTTGTAGCCGAACTCCTTCGCGCGCGCGACGGCACCGGGGAAAAAGTCCGGCCGGTTGTGATGCTGCGGCCTCCAGCCGAAGCGCGTCGGATAGTTCGTCACGAAGGCGATGGTCGCATGCTTCACCGCACGTCCCTGCCGGCGCGACTGCATCAACGCGGCCACGAAGGGATTGATCCGGTACCCCAGTTCGCCCGCGATGGCCTTGATGCGCGCCCGCGTCGCCGCGGGAATGCGCGGATGATCCCGGAGCGCGAGTGCGACCGTCGAACGGTGCACGCCGGCCCGGTCGGCGACGTCCTGCAAGGTGGCTCGCGGAGGCATGGGCTCCATTGCAGACGCCATCCGGCGCCCGCAGTCAACAATGCGCACATCGAGGCCGTTGTGCGCCGCCCGCCCCGTCGTGTTTCGAGGAGGGTCTCTCCTTGGCCACGCCCACAACCGCGCCGACCGCGCGCCTCGTCCCGGCGCCTCCCTCGACCCTTGCCCCGATGCCACGCCGCCCCACCCTCCTCCCGCCCGACGCGCCGTGGAAAGCCGACCTGGGCGACGGCACGTACCGCAATCCGGTGTTGCACGGGGACTACTCGGATCCCGACGCGATCCGCGTGGGCGGCGATTTCTGGATGACCGCATCGAGCTTCAGCCACGTGCCGGGGCTGCCCATCCTGCACTCGCGCGACCTCGTCAACTGGCGGCTCGTCAACCACGCCCTCCCGCGGCTCGTCCCACGCCAGCACTTCTCGACCCCGCGCCACGGCGGCGGAGTCTGGGCGCCCGCGCTCCGTCACCACGCCGGGCGTTACTGGATCCATTACCCCGATCCGGACTTCGGCATCTATGCCATCTCCGCCGACGACCCGCGCGGGCGCTGGTCGAAGCCCCGCCTCGTGCTCGCCGGCAAAGGCCTCATCGATCCGTGCCCGCTCTGGCACGACGGCCGCTGCCACCTCGCCTACGCCTGGGCGCGCAGCCGCTCGGGCCGGAGCAACGTGATCACCCTGCAGGAACTCACGCCGGACGGCCTCGCTCCCGCCGGCGCGGCCCGCGACATCATCGATGGCCACAGCCTGCCCGGCTGGCACACGCTGGAAGGCCCCAAGCTCTACCGGCACGATGGCTGGTTCTGGGTCTTCGCCCCGGCCGGAGGTGTCGCCACCGGTTTCCAGGCCGTGTTCCGTTCGCGACGGATCGAGGGCCCTTACGAGGCGCGCATCGTCCTCGCCCAGGGCGACACACCGGTGAACGGTCCTCACCAGGGCGCCTGGGTGGACACGCCGGCGGGCGAGCATTGGTTTCTGCACTTTCAGGAACTGCCGGCCTACGGCCGCGTCGTGCACCTCCAGCCGATGCGCTGGCGCGGGGACGGGTGGCCCGAGATCGGCCGCGCCGTCGATGCGAACGGCTGCGGGTATCCGGTCCTGCGCCACGCCAAACCGGGCCTCCCCGCGGGGGAGCCCGCCGCTCCGGCCTCCTCGGACGACTTTGCGTCACCGAATCTTGGATACCAATGGCAGTGGCAGGGAAATCCGCGGCCGCATTGGGCGCGCGTCGATCCGGCGAACCGCACCCTGCGCCTCCGCTGCGTGCCGCTCGTCCGACCGGATTCGCACTGGGAGGCCGCCCACCTGCTGCTGCAAAAGTTCCCCGCGCCGGGCTTCACGGCCGAGGTCGCCCTCCGCCTCGAGGCGCGCCACGACGGCGAGTGCGCAGGCCTCATGGTCTTCGGCTACGACTACGCGTGGATCGGACTGCGTCGGGTCGAGGGACGCCTTCAGGCGGTCTTAACTCTCTGCAAGAACGCCCACGACGGCGGCGTGGAAAGCACGCTGGAACGGCACGCGCCGCCCCCCGGAGCCTCCGGAGACCGCGTGAGGCTCCGCCTCGAAGTCATGCCCGACGCCCGCTGCCGCTTCGCCTTGGGCTGGGGAGACGACGACTGCATCGCGATGGGACCGATCGTCTTTGCCCGCTCCAGCCGCTGGGTCGGCGCCAAATTCGGCCTCTTCGCCTCCGCGACGCTCCCCGACGTACCTTCGGGCAAGGCGACCTTTCATCGATTCCGTGTGACCTGAGGAAACGGGGCGCTGCCTGCACCGGACGGGAGTTGTGATCCCGGGCCTTAAAGTTTGCCGCCGCGGATCCATTCGATATCCTCAGCCCGAAGTCTTCATGACGCCATTCGAAATGGAGCCCCGCATCGAACTGCTCTGAGCGCTGGATTACCGACTCCTTCAGACTCTCCATGTTGTCGCACGCCACGCACCTGCTGCTCGCCTTTTCTTCTCTTGGTCTGCTTGCCTTACACACCGGGTGCGCGACGAAAGGCAAACTCGCTGTCTCCGCCATCAATAATCCTTCGGTCGAAGCGAGGCAGACGTTTATTCTCGTGAATGGAAACGTGGACGAGCCCGACGATGGGCTGCGTTTCCAGGAAATGGTCGAAATCATAAAGTTGGAGCTGGCCACCCGCGGGATGTACGCGGCACCCAACCGCAGCGCTGCCGATCTGATTGTTCGGGTGGAGACCCGCGTGGAATCGATGTATAGGTCAATAGAAGTCCTGGAAGTCCGCTACAGCAGCCCCTCAGGTCGCTACGACAGCGAGGTTGCCCAGATCGTCAGCGATACGAAGAAGACGATCAGGGTTCCGTACTACATGACAGTGCTCGCCCTAACGGCGGAAGAGAATCGGATCGTTCCGGGCACCGATCCGACCCTCGTTTGGAAAGTGGAGGCCTCCGCTGAAAGCGAGCAAATCAACCTGCGGGAAGTCCTGCCGCGACTTGCGTCTGCGGCTGCCGACTACATTGGCGAGGAGACTGGCGAAGCGTTGAACGTACGGGCCGGATCGCCGCCGACGGCTCAGCGGGTTCCCAACCGCGCACGCCTCATCTCCCGCTAACCCGCAAATTTCACCGGCAAAGGCGCCGTGTCTTGCTGGGATCGCGTAGGAGCGGCTTCACGCTGCGATGCACACCGTCCGCCAGCCATCGCGGCGTAAAGCCGCTCCTACGCCCACACCTTTCATCTGGTGAAATATGCGGACCAAACAAGGCGTCGTGCAGGGACTTCGCTCTCGGGAGAATTGAAAGGGGCGTGAAGGAATTTGCCGATCTGGTCAGGGCGCCAACCTTTTTACCAACGCCCGGTAAGGAGGAAGCAGCACGAAGGCCATGGCGATCTTTACGCCGAGGTCGCCGACGGCGAGGTGGAGCCAGCTGATCTCGGTGCCGCCGAAGGCAAGGCCGAAGAAGATGGCGGTGTCGACGATCGAGGCGACCGCGGAGCCGAACAACGGGGCCTTCCACCAGCTCGCCGCCCGCAGCTTGTTGAAGATGGCGACGTCGAGCAGCTGCGAGACGATGAAGGCCGTGCCGGAGGCGAGCGCAATGCGCCAGGGCGCGAGGATGCCCGAGAAGACGAGGCCGGTGGCAAAGCCGACCCAGGCCACGCGGCGCGCGAGCAGGGGGCCGTGCACGCGGTTGCAGACATCCGTCACGAGGTAGGCGACGGGATAGGAGAACGCGCCCCAGGTGAGCCACGCGTTCAACGGATACTGTACCAGCCAGTTGGATACGGCGACGATCGCCGCCATGGCGAGGGCGGAGAGCACCAGCGTACGGAGGCCCGTCATGACGGCCTTCCCTTCCCCGCCCGATACCAGGCGACGAGCTGCGCGGTGCCTTCGGCCATCGACACGCGCGGCGCGTAGCCGAGGTCGCGCCGCGCCGCGGCGAGCGAGAACCAGTGGTCCTTGGCGAGTTCGGCGGCCACGAAGCGCGTCATGGGCGGCTCGCCGGCAAGGCGAAAGAGCCGCCAGGCCGCCTCGCAGACGGCGCCGACGCGGCTGGCCGCGGCGAGCGAGAGCTTGCGCGTGACGGGCGGCTCGCCCAGAGCGCGGAGCAGGTCGTTGATCCACTCCCAGAGGACAATCGGCTCGTCATTGGTGATGAAGTAGGCCCGGCCCGCGGCCGGCGCGCCCACGGCCGGAGCGAGGGCGCGTTCGGCGCAGAGCTCGGCGTCGACGGCATTGGCAATGTGCACCATGTCGACGCGGTTGGTGCCGTCCCCGACGATGCGCAGGCGCCCGGCCCGGGCCCGCGCGAGCACGCGGGGCACGAGGTGCGGATCGCCGACGCCCCAGATGAGGTGCGGGCGAAGGGCGGTCGTGGCGAAGCCCGGGGCGTTGGCGGCGAGGACGGCGCGTTCCGCCTCGGCCTTGGTGAGCGGGTACGGACTCGGACAGGCCGTGGTCAGCGGGAGGGACTCGTCGGCCCCGGCGAGGTCGCGTCCGTTGTACACGACGCTCGGCGTGCTCGTGTGCACGAAACGCGTCGCGCCGGCAGCCTGCGCGGCGGCGAGCAGGACGCGCGTCGCCTCGAGGTTGTCGCGCCGAAAGTCCTCCAGGCGTCCCCACACGCCCACGCGCGCGGCAACGTGGAAGACCGTGGCGGCGCCGCGGCAGGCCTCCGCGCAGACCGCGGGCTCATGCAGGGCTCCGACCACCACGCGTACACCGCGCGCCGCCAGTTCCGGCCGCGGCTGACGCGAGACCACGGTGAGTGGCCGGCCCTCCGCCAGGAGGCGAGCGACGAGGTGCGAACCGAGGAAGCCAGTGCCCCCGGTGACGAGGGTGGGCGTGTCGGAAAGTGAAGACATCGGAGGTGGGCCGCAACGAGGCGCAGAAGACGCACGAGGCTCGACTGCGTCAGGCGGGGCCGGTGGCGGGTGAGGACGCGGCGGGGGGCGCGAGGGCGTGGCCGGTGGCCTTGGCGGCCCAGCGGGCGAGGGTAAGGCGGTGGATCTTGGCGTTGTGGCGCACGTCGACGGGCAGGGACGGGTGAAAGAAGACCTGACGCACGCGGCTCGCGTAGGGATGCGGCGCGGCCAGGGCGGCGAGTTCGCGCGCGAGATCGGCGTCGCCGGCGGGCGGGGAGGATTTCTGTATTCGCTTCTCCACGACGAGCGCGGGCAACTGTGCTCCGGAGGCGCCGAGGCCGACCAGGGCGCAGCGCGCCACCTGCGGATGCTCGCGGAAGACGGGTTCGACCTGTTCGGTGTAGAGCGGCCCTTCGCGGGTCTCCACCCGCTCGGCCTTGCGCCCGCAGAACCAGAGTCGGCCTTCCGCGTCGAGGTGCCCGCAGTCGCCCAGCCGATGCCAGATGGCGCCATCGGGTCCGCGGAGCTTGGCCGCGGCGGTGGCCGCGGGCAGCGCGTCGTACTCGTGGGTCACGGTCGGGCCGCGGACGACGATCTCGCCAATCTCTCCGGGCGGCAGGGTTCGCAGGTCGTCCAGGCGGGCGACGGGATCGTCGGTGAGGGCGACGATCCGCACTTCGTTGCCGGGTATGACCGTGCCGACGCAGGTGCCGTGGCCGCGCAAGGTGAGTGCAGCGGTCTCTGCGAGCACGTCGCGTGCGCGGATGCTGCTCACGGGCAGGGCCTCGGTGGCGCCGTAGGGGCTGTGCAGTTCGCCGTTGGGCAGGACCTCGCGCATCGCGGCCCACAGGCCCGGCGGCACGGGCGCGCCGGCGCTGAGCACGCGGCGCATTGTCGGCAGGGCGATGTCGTGCTCGCGGCAATACAAGGCGATCTTCCACCAGAGCGTGGGCGAGCCGAAGGACGTGGTGATCCTCTCCTGACGGATGGCCTGGACGACCTTCGCCGGGTCGACCTGCGCCGGACGCGCGGGGTCGATCTCGGGCACGACGGTGGTCATGCCGAGGGCGGGGTTGAAGAGGGCGAAGATGGGCAGCATCGGCAGGTCGCGTTCGCCGGGCTCGATGGCGTAGGTCGCGCGGATGAGCTCCACCTGGGCGGCGAACATCCCGTGCGTGTAGCAGACGCCCTTGGGTGCGCCGGTGGAACCGGAGGTGAAGAGGATGGCGGCGAGTTCGTCCGCGGCGCAGGGGGCGACGGCGAACGGCGCGACGCGGCCGGCCGGGCCGCGCGCGACGGGCGAGCCGGCGACAGGGATGCGCAGAGCGACACTGCGGAAGGCGCCGCGGAAGACGCGGCTGACGACCCGCGCCAGCGGGATGCCCACGAGGGCACGGGGGCGCGTGCGGGCAACGCAGGCGAGGAAGCTGCGCAGGCCCATGCCGGGATCGATCACCACCGGGACGGCGCCGAGACCGAAGAGGGCGAAGACGGCGGCGATGAGCGGCAGGCCTGGGCGGACCATGACGAGCGTGCGGTCGCCGCGGCGCAGCCCCCGGGCGGCGAACTCCGCCTGCCAGGCGCCGGCTTCAGCGGCGAGGTCGGCGAAGGACAGGGTCAGGTAGTCGATGTCCCCGCCGGGTGTGCGGCCGCGCGGCACCTTGAGGGCGGGCACGTCCGGCTGGAGCGCCGCCATGCGCGGCAGGTGTTGCGCGATGTTGGCGTGCGGCGCGGTCGACACGGCGGGCGCGGCGGACCTCAGGCCGACGACGACTTGAGGGCGGGTTCGTTGCGCAGGAGGTCGGCCTGCCAGGGCAGGAGAATCTCGTCGAGCTTGCCGGGGTCGCGGGCGATCGACGCGAGCTGGGTGCGGTTGGCGATCAGCGTGGCGTCGAGCTCGAGTTTGGCGGCGAGGCGGTCGCGGTCGGCCTTGAGGCGGTCCTGCAGGGCGAGTTCGGCGGCGGTCAGGGGCGCGAAGTCGCCGTTGCGCTGGCGGCGCGGCAGGGTCTGGGGATCGCGTTCGTAGCCGGAGCGCAGGGCGGCGGTGAGCGACGGCAGCAGGCGGGTGTGGCGACGGCCCAGGTTGGTCTTCGCGAGGACGGCCTCGAGGGCGTCGCCCTGCTCGGCCGCGTGGGCGATGGCGAGGAGCAGGTCGTTGTTGCAGACCTTGAAGGGCGGCGTGTCGAGGCGGCGGGCCTGTTCCTCGCGCCAGTGCCAGACGGCATGAAGGACGGCGAGGCCGCGGCCGCGCAGGCGTTCGGACTTGCCGATGCGCCAGGCGTGCTGCTCGTCGCGCGGGAAGCCGGCGAGGGCCGACTCGATCTGGCGACGGCACTGCTGGTCGAGCCAATCGAGGCGGTCGAGCCGGGCGAGTTCGCGGGTGAGGCGGTCGCGCAGCTCGGGCAGGTACCAGACGTCGAGGGAGGCGTAGTCGAGCAGCTTCTTGGTAAGCGGACGCTTGCCCCAGTTGGCCTTCTGCGAGTCCTTCGAGAGCTTCACGTCGAAGTAGTCCTCGAGCAGGGCGGCGAGGCCGATGCGCTGGCGGTTGATCAGCTGGGCCGCGAGCATGGTGTCGAAGATGCTGCGCGGAGTGAACTCGCAGAGGTCGTAGAGCAGGCGCAGGTCGTAGTCGCTGCCGTGCATCACGAGGTGCTTGTCGGCGAGCTTCTGCCACAACGCGTCGAACTTCATCGGGGCGAGCGCGTCGACGAGGTAGACTTCGCCGTCGACGAGGAACTGCAGCAGGCAGACCGCCGTGCGGTAGCGGTTCATGTTGTCCGCCTCGGTATCGAGGAAGACCTCATCGACGCGGTCGAGCGCCTTGAGGAGCGGTTCCAGTTGTCCGGGCTGGTCGAGCAGTTGGTAGGTCGGCATCGGGGCCTTCACGCGCAGGCCGAGCAAACGTTTTACCTTAACGGGGAGGAAGCGCGAAATCACGAACCACGCTCCTCTCCCGTCCAAGCGCCGAGGAAAGCGGCGATGAGCTGCGGCAGATCGGGGCTGTAGCCCCCCTCCAACACGGCTGCGGCCGGCAGCCGGCTGGTGCGCAGCCAGCTTCCCAGGGTGGCAAAATCGTCACGAACAAGCGTCATTTCGGTTATCGGATCATCCGCATACGCGTCGAAACCCGCGGAGACCAGCACAAGGTGGGGGTGGAAGGCCTCAATTTCCTGCCACGACTGCACGAGCGCCTCCATGTGGCGTTCGCGGGGAGTGCGGGGGGCGACGGGGAAGTTGCGGCAGTTCTCGAAGGAGCGGGTGCAGGTGCCCGGGTAGCCGGGGTGCTGGTGAACGGAGACGAAAAGCATCCCGGGGCGACCGCGGAGGATGGCCTCGGTGCCGTTGCCGTGATGGGCGTCGAAGTCCCAGACGGCCACGCGTTCGACTCGGGTGCGCGCAGCGAGGGCGGCGATCGCAATCGAATTGAGGTAACAGAAGCCCATGGCCTGGTCGGCCGTGGCGTGGTGGCCGGGCGGGCGCATGAGGGCGAAGGCCGGTTGTCCCGCGAGGGCGGCCTCGGCGGCCTGCAAAGCCGCGCCGGCCGCACGTCGCGCGTGGTCGGCGATGCCGGGAAAGTAAGCCGTGTCGCCGTCGAAATCCTCCGCCAGGTCCAGACGTTGCAGATGGGCCGCGGTGTGGGCGCGGAGCACGTCCTCGTCGGTCGCGGCCGTCGGCACACGCCACGTCCAGGCGGGGAAGGTTGTCCGCAGATGCTTCGCCGTCTCCACGACGCGTGCGGGCCGCTCCGGGTGTCCGGGGCGGCCGTAGTCGGCGCAACGGGGATCGTGCAGGACGAGCATGGGAAGTCGGTCGGATTGGGAGACTGTTATTTCGATGGAATCCGCCGGCCGCGAAGGCAAGACGGCGCAGGGGGCGCGGCCGGATTCGTTTGTGCACGGCGGCGGTTCTGTGGCATCGATAAGGCATGGAAGTTGTCGTCCTGTGCTCCGGGGGCATGGATTCGGTGACCGCGCTGTACTGGGCGCGGGCGAATCACCGCGTGGTCGCCGCCGTGAGTTTCGACTACGGCGCGAAGCACAACGCGCGGGAGATTCCCTTCGCGGCCGAGCATGCGGCCCGGTTGGGTGTCGCGCACGAGGTCATCGCCCTGCCCTTCGTCGACGCCCTCTTTGCCTCGGACTTGCTGAAATCGGGCGGCGAGATCCCGGAAGGCCACTACGAGGCGGCCAACATGAAGCGCACCGTCGTGCCCTTCCGGAATGCGATCATGCTCTCCATCGCGACCGGGTTTGCGGAGAGCCGCGGGGCGGCGGGACTCGTGATTGCGGCCCACGGCGGCGACCACGCGATCTATCCGGACTGCCGCGAGGATTTCATGCGGGCGATGGGCGAGGCCATGCGGCTAGGCACCTATGCGGAGGTGGCGCTGCTGCGACCCTTCATCGACCTCGACAAGGCGGCGATCGCGCGGGCCGGCGCGGGTCTGGGTGTGGACCTCGGGCGCACCTGGTCCTGCTACAAGGGCGGCGCGGTGCACTGCGGGAAATGCGGCACCTGCGTCGAGCGGCGCGAGGCCTTCGCGAAAGCGGGACTGGCCGACCCGACGACCTACGAGAGCACCGCTCCCTTGCCGGAGCGCCCGGGAGGGCGCGCCTAGACCGCCCAGGGCCTGGGCGGCCCAGAGAGCCCCTCACGAACCTCACCAACCCTTCGCTGCACATGCTGGTCTCCGAAATCTTCTACTCGCTGCAAGGCGAAGGTGAGCTCACGGGCGTGCCTTCGGTCTTCGTGCGCGCGAGCGGCTGCAACCTGCGGTGCGCGTGGTGCGACACGCCGTTCGCCTCGTGGCAGCCAGAGGGCCGTCCGCTGGGCGTGGGGGAGATCGTGGCCGAGGTTATCCGGCATCCGGCGCGGCATGTCGTGCTCACCGGCGGCGAGCCCATGATCGCCAAGGATATGCCCGCACTGGCGGCGGCGCTCAAGGACCTCGGCTATCACCTGACCATCGAGACGGCCGCCACGGTGGCTCCGGCCGGGATCGCCTGCGACCTCGCCTCGCTCTCGCCCAAGCTGCTCAACTCCGCGCCCGACCCGGTGCAGCACGCCGTCTGGCGAAAGCGCCACGAGGCCACGCGCTGGCAGCCCGACGCCGTGCGTGCGTGGATCGACGCGTACGCCTACCAGTTCAAGTTCGTGGTCGCGCGACCGGCCGACGTCGAAGAGCTGGAGGGCATGCTCGCGAAACTCGACCGCGACATCCCCGCGCACAAGGTCATGCTCATGCCCGAGGCCACCACGCTGGAACGCATGCGCGAACGCGCCGGGTGGCTGGGCGAACTCTGCAAGGCGCGCGGCTACCGGTACGCGCACCGCCTGCACATCGAGCTCTATGGCAACAAACGCGGCACCTGAACCGGAGCGCCGCGGGGCTCGCCCGGGGCTGCCGCTGCGAAAACTCTCGGAGGAACTCGCCCTCTTGCGCGCCTCCTCGGCGGAGAGGGCGGTCACGTTGCGCGAAGTATTGGTCACGTTGCGCGGCCGCGGCTACTCCCTGCTCCTGCTGCTCCTCGCGCTCCCTTTCGCGACACCCATTCCGCTTCCAGGACTCTCGACGCCGTTCGGCCTGGCGATCGCCCTGATCGCCCTGCGCCTCGCCCTCGGTCAGCGGCCCTGGCTGCCGAAGCGGCTCCAGCGCAAGGCCCTCCCTCCAGGCTTCTTCGGCCGGCTGCTCGGCTTCTCCACCGGGCTGGTGCGGCTGCTCGAGAAAGTGATGCGTCCGCGCCTCGCCCCGGTGACGGACGCCGCCTGGCTCCGGCAGGCGCATGCCCTGCTCATGTTCTTTGCGGCGCTGGGCCTCCTGCTGCCTTTGCCGATCCCCTTCACCAATTCGTTTCCGGCGTGGGTGATCCTGCTGATGGCCGGCGGCCTGCTCGAACGCGACGGCCTTGCCGTGCTTGGCGCCTACCTCGTCTTCGCCGCCGGGATCGCCTACTTCCTGCTGCTGGGCGAGGCGGCGCGGCAGCTCATCGAGGCCCTTCGCCAGTGGCTGGCGCACTGACCGCCGCCCGATGCGGAAGGATGAACGACGCCGCGATGCTTCCCGCGAGCAGCGTCGCAATGATGCCGAGCGACCACGTCACGGGAAACTTTCCGCCGAAAGCTTCGTTGAGCCAGACCATCTTCAGGCCCACGAAGACGAGGATGAGGCCGAGGCCGTATTTCAGGTAACGGAACTTGTCCATGACGCCGGCGAGCAGGAAGAAGAGCGCGCGCAGGCCGAGGATCGCGAAGACATTCGACGTGAAGACAATCAACGGCTCCTTCGTCAGCGCGAAGATGGCCGGCACCGAGTCGACCGCGAAGATGATGTCGGTGATCTCGATGAACACGAGGCACACGAGCAGCGGCGTGCCGTAGAGCACGCCCTCGCGCTTGATAAAGAATTTCTGTCCCTCGAGATCCGGCGTGATCGGCAGCACGCGCTTGAGCAGGCGGATGACGGGATTGCGCGCCGGATCGATCTGCTTCTCGGGCATGAAGAGGATTTTCAGCCCGGTCACGACGAGGAACCCGCCGAAGACCCAGATGACCCAGTGGAACTGCATGAGCGCCGCGCCCAGCGCGATGAAGATGGCGCGGAAGACCAGGGCGCCGAGGATGCCGAAGAAAAGCACGCGGTGCTGGTACTTCGGCGGGATGGCGAAGTACGAGAACACCACGACGAAGATGAAGATGTTGTCCACCGAGAGGGACTTCTCGACGACGAACCCGGTGAGGAACTCGAGGGCCGACTGGTCCGCGAGGGCGTCCACCTGCGCCGCCGTCAGACCCGCCGCGAGCAGACGCGGATCCTGCGGCAGCTTCCATTGGGCGTATTGCCAGAAGCCCACGCAGAAAACCATGGCGAGGCTGATCCAGAAGATGCTCCAGCCGAGCGCCTCCTTGAACCCGACCACATGCGCCTCCCGATGCAGGACCCCGAGATCGAGGGCGAGCATGCCGATCACGAACAACGTAAACAGCGCATAGAACCACCAATAGTCGGCAAAGGGAAAAAGGATGAGCGATTCCATCGGGAGGATCGGGAAGGAGGAGGTGCATGCGAACGCCCCCGCGCCCCCGCCTCAAGGCCGCGGCCATGATAATATTGCCCGGATTTTCTCATCGCCCGGCCAACCCATGCTTAACTTTTAACAATCCTCGCATTGTTCCGGCGCAGGTCGCATGGCTTAATTGAGGTTCACCTTCCGAACCGAAGCCCGCGACACCCGACGCCCCATGGAATCCGCCCGCGAGAAACTCCACCACGCCATCAACCTTCGCCTCGCCCTGCTCGGCTGTCCCACCGTGGACGACGCCCAGGGCGCCGAATGGAACGAGCTCACCTCCCCGATCTTCGCCCGCCACCGCGAGATCACCCGCCAGCTGGCGGACCGGCATTGTCCGGTGGACGCGCGCCTCCAGCACTTTCTCAACACCTACCTCGCCGACATCGGGCCCGCCGCCCGCCTGCCCACGCGCACCTTCGTGCTCGACCAGCCCGGACTCGCCCGCGAACTCTCGCTCCCGGCCAACGGCGACCATTGCGAGTCGCCCCTGCTGAGCAGCTACCGCCTGCACAACGGCGTGCTGCACAACCCCGCCAGCGACCGCCGCACCACGCAGGGGGTCTTCCACATTGCCGAGGGCGGCCTGCCCGTCCCCGACGACAAGCTCGCCGTGCCGAAGGTCGCCTACGCCCGCCTGCTCGAACTCGCCCTCCAACCGCCTGCCGCGCTGAGCCGCCTGCCCTTCACCGCCGGTCAGGCCAAGGCCGCCGAATGCTTCGTCTCCCTGATGCTGCGACCGCTCGTCGTGCCCGCGGTCCCCGGGTTCACCAAGGAGAAGCGCATGGAAATCCGCTTCTTCGTGCCGGGCTCGCTCGTCGCCAACCTCGACTTCGTCGAGAGCATCTTCGGCAACGCCGGCGACCCCCACCTGCCCGAGAACGACGCCGCCCTCGATACGGAGGGTTGGACCGGCCACAGCGGCTGCGTCATCCTCGCCCCCCACCTCGTCGGCGTGCCCAAGCACCTGCTCGGCCTGCCGCCGTGGGAACTCGCCACGCCGCGCCAGCGCCGTGACGGCATGTGCTGGAAGACCGAAGAGGAGCGCTACAACAACGGCTCGGCCTTCAAGGTCTGCGCCCGCGATGCGCGCGGCGTGATGGTCACACTCATCGCCGACAACTACTTCGGCTACTGCAAGAAGGAGGTGAAGACCCAGATCAGCTTCGCCGCCAACCTCTACGGCACCGTCGAGGAGGAACACGCCGGCGGCGCCCTCGTCTTCCCGAGCTACGACTTGGGCAACGAATTCGACGCCTACGGCGTGCCCGAGTGCTACAGCGTGGCCGACGTCGTCGCCCGCCATCCCGGCCGCTTCGATCTCCAGCCCGAGGGTCACGCCCTCGACACCGTCATCCCCGATGTCATGCTCGTGCCCGAACAGGCGCACTTCAGCCTGCGCGACCAGGCCATTTCCTGGAAGGGCCCGGACGGCACCCGCAAGCAGATCCGCCTGCTCGCCGGCAAGACCTACGTCCGCCCCGGAGGTTACCGCGTGCACCTCGAGCCCGTTCCAGGCGAACGCGGCCTCTGGCGCCTCGTCGGCACCGTCGCCGAGGGCACCGTCTGCCACAAGCCGTCCACCGTCTCCGGCGGCGGCAAATCCGAGATCTCCAAGGCCATCTCCGATGCGATCATCTCCGGCACCGTCTTCGTGGCCGACTTCGAGTCCGACATGGACCAGGTCGCCGCCATTCTCGCCCGCGACTACTCCGACCGCTTCCGCGACACCGACCGCAAGCCCGACCGCCGTCCCATCCTCAGCCTCGAGCGTTCCTTCGGCAGCGTGATCAAGCTGCTCACACCTTCGCCGCGCGACTACACCGACGACTACAACCAGTGGCTGCGGTCCATCCCGCCGCACATCAAGGAGCTGGTCTTCGTCGTGAAGCGCTTCTACCAGCCGTCCTGGGGCGACGCCTGGCGCAGCCATTTCTCGGTCGACGAAATCAACGGCCGCCCGGCCAACGAGCTCCGCCACGACGGCCGTCGCATCGTCGTGAATACGCTGCGCGTCGGCTTCCGGCCCGACGGCTCCTGGCGCGTCTTCGGCCTGCGCCACGACTTCCATCCGGCGGCCAAGGTCCAGCTCGAGGACGACATCACGGCCTCCGTCGTCGTGCCGCCTTCGCGCCTCGAACACGCCCTGCCGCGGCCGCAGGTCGGGCGCGGCGCCACCACCGAGGGCGACGACGCCCGTGTGGGCACGGAGCCGGAGGACGAAGCCTCGATCAAGTTCGTCCAGAATTGCGAGACCCGCCTCTTCCAACGCCCCGACGACGCCATCCACCGCGGCTACGACGGGCAGGCCGAGTCCGACATCGCCCAGCCGAACAACTTCCTCTCGAACTACGCCCCGCTCGCCGCGTCCGACGCCCGCGCACTCAAGGAGGACGCCATCGGCTACACCGCCTTCACCGCGCCCATGCAGGAATTGATCGCGCGCGCCGCCGCCGCCCCCGACGAGGCGTCGCCGCGCTACTTCGTCTCGTCCGCACATCCGCGCATCGTCGACGGCAAGCCCTCGAAGAATCCACGCTACCTGCAGCTGCGCCCCGACCTCGCGAAGCCGCGCGACACCGCCCTCGCCTTCCTCGGCCAGAGCCTGCACCGCAAGCTTCCGCCTGGCGCGCCCACCCCGTTGACGCCCGTGCATGTCGTCGCCCCCGGCCGCCGCAACAATCCGCCCGAGGCCGGCATCCGGCCGCTCTGCGTCTTTAACCCGATCCACTACCTCGACCTGCCCGAGCTCTTCATGGAGTTCATCAGCTCGATGACCGGCAAGTCGCCCTCCACGACGGGCGCCGGCTCGGAAGGCGCGCTCACCAAGGGTCCGTTCAACGCCCTGCCGCCGATCGTCGACCTCAACGCCGCCCTCGTCTCGCTCGTCCTCACCGGCCACGACGGCTTCGTCTCCGCCGCCGGTTTCATCGGCCCGAAGGTGCGCGTCGACCACGACATCAGCATGCTCGTGCCGGAGGTCTTTTCCCGCATGACGCCGCAGGAACGCTCCGCGAAGGCTCTCATCGCCGACGGCTGCCTCGAGCGTTGCGAGGACTTCGAGCACGAGGGCCGCACGGTGCCCGCCAGCCGCCTTGGTTACCGCATCACCCACCGGTTCGTGCGCATTTACTTCGCCCGCGTCTTCGCCCATCCGCACGCCGTCTTCACGCCGGAAATGCTCAAGCCCGAGACACAGGACCTCGCGGTCTTCGTCGACGGCATCGACAACATCGTCAGCACCCACCGCCGCGTCGCCGAGAGCTACTTCAACGACGGCAGCATCGCCCTCGCCTGTCCGCCGCTGAAGGCGTTGCTCGAGATCATGGTGGACGGTCGCACGTCCGCGGGCCACGGGCTGGAGTCGCCGGAAGTCCGCGGCCTCTTCACGCGCGAGTATCTGCTCGGCAGCGACTGGTACGCCGCCCGCCTCGAGCGCAAGCAGCAGGTGGACGCGCGCCTGTGGGAGGAGAACGTAAAGTCGCTCGAACGTTTCCTCGACCAGCCCCACTACGCCGACGTCGCCGCCCGCCTCGGGCTCGCCGAGCGCCTGCACAACGCCCGGGAGGAACTCGCGCGGGTCAAGGCCCCGGCCTACCGCAAAGGCCTGGTCGGCACGCTCGGCGCGCAACCGCTCTGAGCCGGAACCGACCCGTTCTCGATCGCTGCGCCAAGATCTGCGGCCCTCCGGACAATCTACGATTTGAGTCCAAGTCGGGAATGACCTAGGATGACTCCATGGTGCCCACTCCTCTTTCCTGGCACGCGGAATCTTCTTCAGCCGCAGCATCGAAACTTGAAACGGATGTGCGCAACGGTCTCGCCGCCGCCGAAGCCCAGGCGCGGCTGCGGACGCACGGGCCGAACCGGCTGACACCGCGCAAGGGGCCGGGGGTGCTGCTGCGGCTGCTGCGTCAGTTCCACCAACCGCTGGTGTACCTGCTGATCGTGGCGGCTGGCGTCACGTTGTTCCTCGAGGAATGGATCGATGCCGCCGTCATTCTGGGCGTCGTCATCGTCAACGCGATCATCGGCTTCATCCAGGAGAGCAAGGCCGAGCACGCCATCGCCGCGCTCGCGAGCCTCGTCCCCGAGGAAACCACAGCCGTACGGGACGGCGTGGCGCGCCGGCTGCCCGTCGCCGACCTCGTTCCCGGCGACCTCGTGACCCTGGAGGCCGGCGACAAGGTGCCGGCCGACCTCCGCCTCGTTCACGCCCGCGGGCTGCGCGTCGAGGAGGCGATGCTGACCGGCGAATCCGCCCCGGTCGGCAAGCACACCGATCCGCTGCCCGCGGACACCGTCCTCGCCGAACGCAAGAACTGCCTCTTCGCAGGCGCCCTCGTCACGGCGGGAACCGGTCGCGGCCTCGTGGTCGCAACGGGCGACCGCACGGAGACGGGGCGCATCGCCGGGCTGATCGCGGGGGCCGAGAACCTGTCGACCCCGCTGACGCAGCAGATCGCCCGCTTCAGCCGCCTGCTCATGATCGGCATCCTCGTGGTCGCGGCCGCCGCCTTCGCCGTCGGCATCCTGCGAGGGAACTCCGCCCTCGATATGTTCATGGCCGCCGTCGCACTCGCCGTGGGCGCAATCCCCGAGGGCCTGCCGGCCGCCATCACCATTACGCTCGCCATCGGCGTCAGCCGCATGGCCCGGCGCCGCGCCATCATCCGCAAGCTGCCCGCCGTCGAGACGCTCGGCAGCACCACCGTGATCTGCTCGGACAAGACCGGCACGCTCACGCGCAACGAGATGACCGTCCAGGCCATCTACGCCGGGGGCCGCGTGCACGCCGTCGCCGGCGTGGGGTACGGGACGGACGGGCATATCGAGGAAATGGATACACCCAACGCCGCCCTTCACGCCTCCCTGCTGGCCGGTCTCCTGTGCAACGACGCCCGCCTCGTCCGCCGCGGCGCCGAGCCGGGGATCGAGGGGGACCCCACGGAGGGCGCGCTCGTCGTGGCCGCCGCCAAGGCCGGACTCGATCCCGCAGCCATTGCCGAGCGCGACCCGCGGATCGACGTCCTCCCCTTCGCCTCCGAGAACCAGTACATGGCGACGCTGCACCCCGCCCCGGACGGCTCGGGCCAACGCGTCGCCTGGATCAAGGGTTCGCTGGAGCGGCTGCTGCCTCGCTGCGCCTCGGCGCTGCGAGCCGACGGCTCCGAAGGCCCGGTGGAGGCGGCCGCCATCCAGGCCGCCGCGGACGCGCTCGCGGCCCGGGGCCTGCGCGTGCTCATGTTCGCACGCCGCACGCTCGCGGACAGCCACACCCGCCTCGAGCCTGAGGACGTGGCCAGCGGACTCGTTTTCCTAGGCCTGCAAGCGATGATCGACCCGCCCCGGCCCGAGGCCGTCACCTCCGTGCGCCAGTGCCATCGCGCCGGCATCGCCGTGAAGATGATCACCGGCGACAACCTCGTGACCGCCAAGGCCATCGCCGCCGAACTCGGCCTCGGCGGTCCCGGCCGGACCGCGAAGGACCTCCCGGCCATGACCGGCCGCGAGCTGGCGGACCTGCCGCCGGAGACGCTGCCCGAAGTCGCCGAACGCACTGCCGTCTTCGCCCGGGTCGAGCCCGAGCAGAAGCTCCGGCTCGTGCACGCGCTGCAGCAGCGCGGCCATATCGTGGCCATGACGGGCGACGGCGTGAACGACGCCCCCGCCCTGCGCCAGGCCAACATCGGCGTGGCCATGGGCATCACCGGCACGGACGTCGCCAAGGGCGCCGCCGACATGCTGCTCACCGACGACAACTTCGCCTCGATCGAGGCGGCCGTCGAGGAAGGTCGTGGCATCTTCGACAACCTCACCAAGTTCATCGTCTGGACCCTGCCGACCAATGCCGGCGAGGCGTTGCTCCTGCTCATCGCCATCGGCGCCGGCACGATCCTGCCCGCCCTGCCCCTGCACCTGCTTTGGATCAACATGACGACGGCCGTGCTGCTCGGACTCATGCTGGTCTTCGAGCCAAAGGAAGCCGGGTTGATGGACCGGCGCCCGCGCGATCCCTCCTCGCCCATCCTCAATCTCCCCCTGCTGATGCGCAGCGGCCTCGTGGCCCTGTGCATGAGCGTCTCCGCCTACGCCCTGTTCTACTGGCTCTACGAGACCCAGGGGGTCGAGGTGGCCGAGGCCCGCACAGCGGTCGTCAACCTCGTGGTGGCCATTGAGATGGCCTACCTGCTCAATTGCCGTTCCCTCGATCACAGCGTGCGCAGCCTCGGTTGGTTCACGAATCCGTCGATCTGGTACGGCATCGCCGGCATGGCCGTCCTCCAACTCGGATTCACCTATCTCCCGATCATGAATCGTCTGTTCAACACCGCCCCGATCTCCGGCCTCACCTGGGCCATCATCGGCGGGTTGGCCCTTGCCGTCTTTTTCATCGTCGGACTGGAGAAATGGTTGCGTTTCCGCGCCCACGGACCGGACGCGAGCCGACGCGGAAGTTCCGCGTCTTCCACCTGACGGAAATACCTCGCTGCCTCGTTGACATTGAAACTGAGTCTCAGTCATTCTATCCCCGTCCATGTCCGACGCTCTGTCCACTCTCGGCGCCCACCTGATGCCCCTCTGCCAGCTCCCGGCGGGAGCGACCGGGCGGGTCTGCTCGTTGGGCGGGGAGAACGCCTTTCGCCAGCGCGTTCGGGAAATGGGGCTGGGTGAGGCGACCCTGGTGACCAAGGTTTCCGGCAGCAGCACCATTCTTTGCCGGGTCAACGGCTGCCGCATCGCCCTGAGTCACGATGCCGCCCGCGACATCCTTGTGGAGCCGCTCCGCTGATTGCCGTGCCCTTCATGAACACCGCAACGACGCTGGCCGAATTGCCGGTGGGCTCCTCCGCCAAGGTCACCGGATACCCGACGGAAGGCGCGGCCTTCCTCCGCCTCCGTGAGATGGGGCTGCTGCCCGGGACCACGCTCACCCTCGTGCGCACTGCCCCGCTCGGGGACCCGCTCGAGATCAAGGTGCGCGGTTATCACCTCAGCCTGCGTCGCAGCGAGGCGCGCCACGTGCGCATCGAACCGCTGTCGCCGGCATGACCCCTGCCCCCGCGACCCGTCCCGAGCCGGTCCGCGGACCGGTCTACGCCCTCGTCGGCAACCCCAACTGCGGAAAGTCCACGCTGTTCAACGCCCTCACCGGCCTGAAGCAGAAGGTGGGCAACTACCCCGGCGTAACCGTCGAGCGCAAGGTCGGCACCGCGTACTCGCAGCACGGCCAGCCCATGACGGTGATCGACCTGCCCGGCGCCTACTCGCTGGCGGCCCGCTCGCCCGACGAGGCGGTGACGCGCGACGTCCTGCTCGGACGCCGGCCGGACACGGCCATGCCGGATCGCATCGTCTGCGTCGTCGACGCCTCGAACCTCGAGCGGAACCTCTACCTCGTCCACCAGATCCTCGACCTCGGCCGGCCGGTCATCCTCGTCCTCAACATGATGGACCTCGCCGCCGCCGCCGGCCTCGACCTGCGCGTCGCGCGCCTCGAGCACGAGCTCGGCATTCCGGTGATTCCCTGCGAGGCCGCCCACGGCAAGGGCCTCGTGGAACTGAAGCTCGCGATGAGTCGCCCGGACCCCGCCCTGCCGCGCCACCGCTGGGACGTGCCCGCGCCCATTGCCGGCGCCGTCGCCGAGCTGCAAGCCTCGCTCCAGCAGAACGAGGGCAAACCTCCCCTCATCGCCCGTGCCGAGGCCCTCCTGCTGCTCACCGACCACGACCGCGTGCGCGTGGCCGGCTCCCAGCCGCTTTCGCCGCGCACGCACGAGATCCTCGAAACGTGGCAGCGGCGCTGGCGCGACGAGGGCATCGACTGGGCCGGCAGCCTGGTCGGCGCGCGCTACGAGGCGATCGGCCGCCTCATCGCCGAGGTTGTCCACAGCCGCGACGCCGGCGCCGACAGCCAGTCGACCAGTGATCGTATCGATAATGTGGTGACGCATCCCGTCTGGGGTTGGACCGTGCTCGGAGCGATCATGACGACGCTCTTCCTCGGCATCTTCACCCTCGCCGAGCACCCCATGGGCTGGATCGAGTCGCTCATGGCCGGCCTGGCCGACGCGGTGAAGGGGGCCCTGCCGCCCGGAGACCTGCGCGACCTGATCACGGACGGCGCCATCGCGGGCGTCGGCGGCGTGGTCGTCTTCCTGCCGCAGATCCTGATCCTCTTCTTCTTCATCGGCCTGCTGGAAAGCACCGGCTACATGGCGCGCGCCGCCTTCATCATGGACCGCCTGATGAGCCGCGTCGGCCTGAACGGCCGCAGCTTCATCCCGCTGCTCAGTTCCTACGCCTGCGCGATCCCCGGCATCATGGCCACCCGCACGATCGAGGAGCCGAAGGACCGCCTCGTGACGATCCTCGTCGCCCCGTTGATGAGCTGCTCGGCGCGCCTGCCCGTGTACCTGCTGATGATCGCGGCGCTCATGCCGACGGAGGCCGTGCCGATCGGCGCGAAGGTCGGCCTGATGCTGCTCATGTACGCCCTCGGCACCTTCGGTGCCTTCGGCTTCGCCTGGCTCTTCAAGCGCACCCTGCTCAAGGGGGTCCCGCCGCTGATGATCATGGAGCTGCCGCCCTACCGTCTGCCGCGCCTGCGCGACGTGGTGCTGCACATGCTGGAACGCGCCGGCCTCTTCCTGAAGCGGGCCGGCACGATCATCCTCGGACTCTCCATCGTGCTCTGGTTCCTGACGGCGTATCCGAAAGCCGGCGACGACGTCGCCCCGCAGGCGCAGCTGGCGCAAAGTTTCGCCGGGCAGGCGGGGCACGCGCTCGAGCCCTTGATCGAACCGCTCGGCTTCGACTGGCAGATCGGCATCGGCCTGATCAGCTCCTTCGCCGCGCGCGAAGTCTTCGTCAGCTCGATGAGCGTGGTCTTCAACGCCGAGGCCGAAGGGGAGGACACCGCCCCGCTGCGCGACGCCCTGCTGGCGGCAACCTGGCCCGACGGACGCCCCCTCTTCACGCCGCTCGTCTGTTTCACGCTGATGATCTTCTACGTCTTTGCCATGCAGTGCGTGAGCACGATCGCGGTCGTGAAACGGGAGACGAACAGCTGGAAGTGGCCGCTCTTCCAGCTCGCCTACATGACCGGCACGGCCTGGGTGCTGTCGTTCCTGGTGTACCAGGCCGGCACCGCGCTCGGGTTTTGACCCACGCAGGATTCCGCGTTACCTACACTTCCATGAGTGCCGAAACCCAGACCGTCCTCGCCCTCGCGGTCGTCGCGCTGGCCGCAGTCTATCTCGTGCGCTCCGCCTTGGCCGGCCGCCGCAAGGGGGGCTGTGCCTCGGGCGGAGGATGCCCGACCGATCGCTTCAAGCAGGGCTTGAAGCGGTAAGGTACAGCCGAGGTGGACGCGCGGTTTGGGGTTACCAAACGACACGAACCAGCCCGGAATCGGTAATGTTGCCGTCCTTGGTGATGAGCGGAACGCCCTGAACCAACGCCTCCGCGACGATCAGGCGATCATAGGGATCAGCGTGAGGTAGGCCCAGGACCGGGGCCTTGATCGCCGCCTCAAGGCTGGCGGGCAAAACAACATTGTATGCAAGCGCGTGCCGGAAAAGGTCCGACGGCCGGCGTCCGTTCGGTTCGATCTTGCCCGCCTCGATCAGCCGGCCGAGTTCAATGATTGAAGCGGAGGCGATGGCGAGTTCCCCGGGACGCGCGTTTTCGACGATATGGAGGGCCTTATGCCCAAGAAGGTCACGCGAAACGACCGCCCAAACGAGTGCATGGGTATCTAGGAGGTACTTGATGCTCATAGCCACTTGCCGGGCGGCAACGTAGGCTTGGTGAGGTCAACTCCTGGCTTCACATACGCTTTCCCTTCGCCGCTGCCGACCCACTTGGGCACCTTCTTTGCGCGGGCCTTAGGGGCAGGCTTCCGAGCTGAGGGCTTCTTGGTATTGGTGGCGGTGCTCATGCGGAAGAGGGAACACGATACCGCCCGCCTGACAAGCAGCCAAAGTGCACAAGGCCGCGAGGCAATCGAGGCAGGGAAGAACGGGGTCGGGGAAAAACGGGGTCGGGGCGTTAAAACATTAAATGCGTCGACCCTCACAAATGTAGACCCGAACCGACGCCGGACTTCCCATGTGCAGGGTCTTCGCCAGCCATGAGCAGGATGCTCCGGTTGATTCGCGCAGTGCGATCGCAAGATCGCGTTTCCACGGTGCCCCTTTTCGGTCACGCGCGAGGTCGGACGCGCGTCGCTTGGTTTTCTTCAGTTCAGCCGCCAAGGCTGCGGCCCAACGCACCTCTTTGAGCGAATTGATCTCCGATGGATCAGCACCCACCGCCAGGTCCATGGCATCGAGCTCTCGAGCGACCGCCCTGCACCAACCCGTGGTGCCGATAGCCCAACCTTTGCTCATGCGATCAAAGCCGAGCCTTATCTGTTCTTGTTCGTCCGCAGCCAAGGTGATCAGCCCGCAGATGTAGTCAGCCCAGCCCTTGTCATCATCGCTCAGGCCGCGTTGCCGGAGAACATCAGATCCGCTCAACCAGTCCGGGCGGCTCTCGACCGGCAGCAGCTTCAAGCTGCTCCACCGATAGCGGGCGACGTCCACTGGCAGGACCGCGTGGGCGCGGACTGGATTGAGATGGATGTAATCTGCCACCCGCGCCAATGCCGCTGCATCCTCAATCAGGAGCGCGCGATAACGGCCTTGAAACACGTGCCCCTGTTCCTTTCTGAAACGGTTGAAACGGATGGCGAAGGTACTGAGGAACCAATGCATCCCATCCGCCAGGTTCGGATGCAGTGTTTCCAGCGCGAGGTGAAAATGGTTTCGCATGATCACGTACGCGTGAATTTTCCATTCGTACCTTTTGCAGACCGCCTCCAGCACCCGCACAAAAGCCTCACAGGCTCCCTCTGATTCGAAAACGTCACTCCGGTAATTCCCCCGATTGATCACGTGATACAGCGCGTTCCGATCTTGAATCCGTTGGCGCCGTGGCATTGCTCCTGCAAACCATCTGCTTATTGGCAGTCAAGTTGCAAGTGGAGGGCCGACCGCGTGGTCGCCCGTACTTCCCCCTACAATTTAACGTTTTAACGCCCCGACCCCTTCGGCTCGGTCACCCCTTCGGCTCGGTCGGTCCCTTCGGCTCGGTCACCCCTTCGGCTCGGTCCCGCGCTTTTCCCGCTCACCCATCTCGCCGCCGACATCGCCCCGGATCTTGCGCCTGCGCGCGGCGGTTTCAGCGGCATCACCCTCGCGCACAACGTACGCACGAAGGAGGAGGTCGCCGAAGTCCTGGCCCTGGCCGAACGCGCCGGCGGCCGCATCGTCAAACCCGCGCAGGATGTCTTCTGGGGCGGCCACAGCGGCTATTTCACGGATCCCGACGGCCACTATTGGGAGGTCGCCTGGAACCCCTTGAATCCTCTCGATCAGGACGGCTTCATGCGCCTCGACCCGCAGTCCGGCGCCCAGTAACCGGAATCCGAAAGGTAAGTGGCAGCAAGGCGCAAGGGCCGCGCTCGAGGAGGTGAGGTTTTGACTCTTCACATCCTTCTCCCGAGCAAGGGCCCTTGGGCAGAGTTCGCGACCTGGGCGTCCTCCGGTTCCACGCGTAACAATTCCGGGCGGACGAGCTTGCGACCGCTTCAACGCGGCGCCTCGCACGTAAACAAGAACGCCCCCGAGGGAAATCGGGAGCGTCGACATTATACGAACCAGTCGCCGATTACCGCCGGCGGCGCTTGACGGCGAGCTGAGTGGTCGCGAAGCGGATAACAGTCTGGAGATGCTCCTGCTCGTTCGGATCGAGGTGGGCGCTTTCCTTGAGGCTGGCTTCGGCCCGCTTCATCGCCTCCTCCACGGCCGCTTCGTCGATCTTGTCCTCAGAGATGGCCCGCTCGGCGAGGATGGAGATCTTGTCGCCCTCGATCTGGGCAAAGCCTCCGCCCACGGCGAGCCACTGGACCTGTCCGCCCTTGGTCACCCGCAGTTCCCCATCCTCGACCTGCGTGAGCAGCGGGATGTGTCCGGGCAAAATGCCAATCTCGCCGTCGACCGTGGGGATGACCACGGTGTCGATGGTGTCGGAATAGACCCGGGCTTCGGGCGTGACGATTTCGAGCGTAAGCATGACGGGAAAGGCTGAAGGACTGAAGGACTGAAAGGCTGAAGGAAGCGGAGGGAAAGGCCGTCGGGCTTTTTAGCCCTTCAGCCTTTCAGGTTTTCAGCCCTTCTTCGCCGCGGCGATGACCTCGTCGATGCCACCCTTCATATAGAAGTCGCCTTCGGCGATGTGGTCGAGTTCGCCATCGAGGATCATCTTGAAACCGCGCACGGTGTCCTTCACAGGAACATACTTGCCGGGCGTGCCGGTGAAGACTTCCGCGACCGCGAAGGGCTGGGAGAGGAAGCGCTGGATCTTGCGGGCGCGGTACACGGTGAGCTTGTCCTCCGGGGAGAGCTCGTCGAGACCGAGAATCGCGATGATGTCCTGAAGGTCCTTGTAGCGCTGGAGGACGCGTTGGAGTTCGCGGGCCACCTTATAGTGCTCCTCGCCGACGATCGAAACCTCGAGCGCCTTCGAAACGGAAGCGAGCGGGTCGACGGCCGGATAGATGCCAAGCTCGGCGATGGAGCGCTCCAGCACGATGGTGGAGTCGAGGTGGGCGAACGTGTTCGCCGGGGCCGGGTCGGTGAGGTCGTCGGCGGGTACGTAGACGGCCTGCACGGAGGTGATCGAGCCCTTCTTCGTGGAGGTGATGCGCTCCTGGAGGAGGCCCATCTCGTTGGAGAGCGTCGGCTGGTAACCGACGGCCGACGGGGAACGGCCCAAGAGGGCGGACACCTCGGAACCGGCCTGCGAAAAGCGGAAGATGTTGTCGATGAAGAGCAGCACGTCCTGGTTCTTCTCGTCGCGGAAATACTCCGTCATCGCCAGGGCGGAGAGCGCGACGCGCATGCGGGCGCCCGGGGGTTCGTTCATCTGGCCGTACACGAGCGCGACCTTGGACTTGGAGAGGTCCTTCTGGTCGATGACGCCGGCATCGGACATTTCGTGGTAGAGGTCGTTGCCCTCGCGGGAACGCTCGCCCACGCCGGCGAAGACGGACATGCCGCCGTGCGCCTTGGCGATGTTGTTGATGAGCTCGAGGATGACGACGGTCTTGCCGACGCCGGCGCCGCCGAAGGCGCCCGCCTTGCCGCCCTTGATGAAGGGGCAGATCAGGTCGATGACCTTGATGCCCGTCTCGAGGATCTGCGCCTTGGTGTCCTGGTCGACGAGGGCCGGGGCCGGGCGGTGAATCGGGTACTTCTTCTCGAAGGCAACCGGGCCCTTGCCGTCGACGGGGGCGCCCGTGACGTCGAAGATGCGGCCGAGCACGCCATTGCCGACGGGAACGGAGATGGGAGCGCCTGTATCCACCACATCCATACCGCGCTTGAGACCCTCCGACGAGGACATGGCGATGGCGCGGGCGACGCCGGCGCCGAGGTGCTGCTGGATCTCGAGGGTGAGGACCTCCTTCTTGCCGGAGACGGTGAACTCGACGGTCAGCGCCTGATAGATGGGCGGAATGGCGTTTTCCGCGAACTGGACGTCAACGACGGGGCCGATGACCTGGACGATTTTGCCGATGTTGCTCATGAGCGAGGGAGTGGAGGCGGGTTTTGGAAAGTATCAGGAAGTTGGTTACGCCGCGGCGAACGAGGCGGCGGCGATCTCGAGGATCTCCTGGGTGATGGCGGCCTGGCGGGCCTTGTTGTACTCGAGGGTGAGTTCGCCGAGCAGTTTGGTGGCGTTGTCCTTGGCGGTCTTCATCGCCACCATGCGGGCGCTGTGCTCGGAGGCGCGGGCCGAGAGCACCAGCTGGTAGATGTAGCGATTGACGTAGAAGGGGATCAGCGCCTCGAGCACCTGCTGCGCGCCCGGCTCGAAGAGCATCTGGCGGTCGTCGTGGCGCGTGTCGCGCACCGTGCCCGTGTCGGCGTGGAGCGAGGCGACGAAGGCCTTGACGCTGCCGAGCGGGAGGACGGGGCGGACGACGGGCTCCTGGACGAGGGTGTTCTTGAAGCGCGGATAGATGACCTCGATGGTGTCGATGACGCCTTCGAGGTACTGCTTGACCATGAACTCGACGGCGACCTTGACCTCGGCGAAGGGCGTGCGGTCCTGGACGGTGAAGTCGGCCACGAGGTCGCGGTGGGTGCGGGCGATGAACTGCGTGCCCTTGCGACCGATCGTGAAGTACTTCGCCGGCGTCTTGATCTCGGTGACGAGCTTGAAGAGGTTGGCGTTGAGCGGACCGCAGAGGCCCTTGTCCGTGGTGACGAGCAGGATGCCGCGGGTCTTGACCTCGCGCTGCACGAGGAACGGATGCGCGGTCTCGTCGACGCGGCTCGCGAGCGCGGCCAGCATGTCGGCCATGAGCTGGGCGTAGGGGCGGCCGGCGAGCGCCGCCTGCTGCGCCTTCTTCATCTTCGACGCCGCCACGAGCTCCATGGCCTTCGTGATCTGGCGGGTGTTCTTGACCGACTTGATGCGCCGGCGGATGTCGCGGGTGGAAGGCATGGACTAGGAAAGGCTGAAGGCTGAAAGCTGAAGGCTGAAACGGCGGGCGCGGTCAGCGTTTGAGTAAGGTGACGAAGATGGCGATGAGCTGGCTAGTTTCGTCCTTGATATCCGTAAGGCGGGTGGCGGGCACGAGGGATTCCGCTTCGATCTGTTCAATCCAATACAAGGACTCGTCCGCTTCCCGAAGGCAGTCGCCAATCTTTGCTTTGAACTCAGCGGTCGAACGGCCTCGCTGGGCTTCGCGGTAATTTGCACCGACTGAAGTGCCCGCGCGCAGAAGCTGATCTCCGAAGACCTGCGCAACCTTGCTTCGCGGGAGCGCGGCATAGAGGCGGACGACACGTCGTCCGTATTCAAAGGTGCGTTTGCGGAGGTCTCCATCGGAGTGGAACATTCAGCCTTTCAGCCTTCAGTCCTTCAGCCTTTACTTTAGCCAGCGAAGCTGGCTTTCCACTCCTCCATCGCGGTCTGGATCTTGGCTTCGAGGTCCTTGTCGAGGGCGGCCTTGGTGCGGATCTCGGTGAGGAGGGCGTCCTTGCGGGTGGCGAAGAACTCGCGGATCGAGACGGCGGCGGCGGTGACCTTCTTGATGTCGAGGCCGTCGTAGTAGCCCTTCTGGATGGCCCAGAGGGTGACGACCTGCTGCTCGATCGGAATCGGGTTGAAGGCGGGCTGCTTGAAGAGTTCGACGATGCGGGCGCCGCGGTCGAGCTGGGCCTTCGTCTTGGCATCGAGGTCCGAGCCGAACTGGGCAAAGGCGGCGAGTTCGCGGAACTGGGCGAGTTCGCCCTTGAGCTTACCGCCGACCTGCTTGGTGGCCTTGATCTGGGCGGAGGAGCCGACGCGGGAAACGGAGAGACCGACGGAGACGGCGGGGCGGATGCCCTGGTTGAAGAGGTCGGTCTCGAGGAAGATCTGGCCGTCGGTGATCGAGATGACGTTCGTCGGGATGTAGGCCGAGACGTCGCCGGCGAGGGTTTCGATGATGGGCAGCGCGGTGAGCGAGCCCTTGCCGTCGAGGCGGGCGGCGCGCTCGAGCAGGCGGCTGTGCAGATAGAACACGTCGCCCGGATAGGCCTCGCGGCCGGAGGGGCGCTTCAGGATGAGCGAGATCTGGCGGTAGGCGACGGCGTGCTTGGAGAGGTCGTCATAGACGATGAGGGCGTCCATGCCGTTTTCCATGAACCACTCGCCGATGGCGGCGCCGGAGTACGGGGCCAGGTACTGGTTGGCGGGGTTGTCGGCGGCGGGAGCCGCGACGATGACGGTGAACTCGAGCGCGCCGGCGGCCTCGAGGGCGCCGATCGTGCGGACGATGTTGGAGTTCTTCTGTCCGACCGCGACGTAGATCGAGTAGACCGGGCGGAACTTCGGATCGCCGCTGGCGAGACCGACCTTGTTAATCTTCGCCTGGTTGATGATCGTGTCGATCGCGATGGTGGTCTTGCCCGTGCCGCGGTCGCCGATGATCAACTCGCGCTGGCCGCGGCCGATCGGGATCATGGAGTCGATCGCCATGATGCCGGTGAAGAGCGGCTGGTTGACGGACTTGCGCACCATGATGCCGGGAGCGATCTTCTCGACCGGGTAGGACTCCTTGGAATCGATCGGGCCTTTGCCGTCGACGGGATTGCCGAGGGCGTCGACCACGCGGCCGAGCAGGGCCTTGCCGACCGGGACGGAGAGCAGCTTGCCGGTGGTGGTGACCTCGTCGCCCTCCTTGAGCTGGGAAACGTCGCCGAGCACGACGCAACCGACCTCGTCCTGCTCCAGATTGAGCGCGATGCCGATGGCGCCGCCCGGGAAGGCGACCATCTCATTGTACATCACGTCGGAGAGGCCGTCGATCTTGGCCACGCCATCGGCGACGGTGCGAATCACACCGGTGTTTTTGCGGACCGCTTTGTTGGAAAGCTTGGCGATCTGTTGTTCGATCTGTTCGAGAACCGTGCTCATGCGGCGGGAGGGTTGGGACGGATTATAGAAAAGGGAGGATCAGACGGAGAGAGAGGCGAGCTGGCCGGCGACGGAGGATTCGTAGACGTCGTCGCCCACGCGGACGCGCAGGCCGGCGAGCAGGTCGGAACGCGGCTTGGCCACGGCGGCCACCGGGCGGCGATAGCGCTGGGACATGGCGCCCTCGATCGACTTGAGGAGCGTGTCGGCGACGGGACCGGCGTGCTCGACGACGGCCTGGCCCTTGGCGACTTCGGCGGCGATGAGGCGGCGATAGGCCTTGAGTACCGGGAGCGGCTGGGTGGGCGGGTGTTTCTCTATGTACTGGAGCACTCCGGCCACGCGCTCGGCGGAGAGGGCTCCGTCGGTCACGCTCAGGGAGAAAAGCTGCCGGGCGAGTTGCTGGATCTGCTTGGAGCCGCGCATGGTGGGAATCAGACGACGGTCAGTTCGCGGGCGGCCGCCTCGTTGTAGCGGCTGCGGTCGGCGTCGTTCAGCTCCTTGGCGAGGACGCGCTGCGTGGTGGCAACGACGAGGCGGGCGATTTCGGTCCGGGCCTGGTCGAGCATCTTCTTGTGCTCGAGATCGATCGCCTGCTGGGCCTTGGCAATGAGGGCGTTGGCGCGCTCGGTGGCGGCGGCGGTTTCGCGCTCGGTGAACTCCTTGGCGGTCTTGCGGGCCTCGTCGATGATCTTGGTGGCCTCGGCCTGGGCCTGCTTGATGAGGACGGCGCTCTGCTCCTGGGCGGAGGCGAGTTGGGCCTTGGTGTCCTCGGCGTACTTGAGCCCCTCCTCGATCTTCTTGTTGCGCTCGTCGACCGTGGCGAGGACCGGCTTGAAGAAGAAGCGGTAGAGTACGAAGGCCAGGATCGAGAAGCTGATGACCTGCATGAGCAGGTACTTGCCTTCGATGCCAAACTGCGACTGCAGGTCTTGCAGTTTGGTGGAAGCGTCGGAAGCGGCCAGGAGCAGGTTCATGGGAGCGGCGGAGGGAAAAGGGGGCGCGCACCAGGAACGGTGCGCGCCGGGGAAGGAACTTAAGCGAGGAAGATCACGTAGAACGCGACGGCTTCGGCGAGCGCCATGCCCAGAATGGACTGGACGAGGATCTTGCCGGAAGCGCCCGGATTGCGGCCGACGGCCTCGACGGCCTTCGTGCCGATCAGGCCTACGCCGATGGCGGCGGCGCCGGCGCCGATCGCGATGTGGAGACTTCCTTCAACTGCAGCGAGGAGGAGGGACATGTTCGTGGATGTGGTTGTTTGTGTGATGACCGCCGTGCGCACGCGTTGGCACGCTCCCGACGGTAAAGGGATCAATGGGCGGCGGGCGGCGGGGCGGCATGACCGTCCGCGGCGTGACCATGCTCATGGTCGTGGTCGTCGCCGTGGTTGCAGATCAGGCCGATGTAGACGCTGACAAGCAGCGTGAAGACGAGCGCCTGCACCAGGCCGATGAGCAGCTCGAGGAAGTAGAAGGGAAACACGAACATCGTGCCGTGAAGCAGGTTCTCGCCGCCGAAGACGTTCCCGAAGAGACGGAAGGAGAGCGAGACGGGGCGGATGGCGATCGAGATGACCTCGATGAGGCCCACCACGAAGAAGATCAGCGTCAGGAAGTAATAGATCGCCGCCGGAACCTCGCTCCGGTTGGCCTTGTTTCCGAAGAGATCGTGCAGGATCAGCTTGGTGCCCGCATAACGCAGAATAAGGAGGAACCAGCCGCCCATCGCGACGAGGGCCAAGGCAATGGTGCCGTTCATGTCGGCGGTGAACGGACGAATGAAGGGTTCGAAGAGATGGGTACCATCCGGACCGTGACGGACCATGCCAATGGTGCCGACACCGGGCAGCAGGCCCGACCAGTTGTTGATCAGAATGAAGACGAAGAGCGTCAGGAGCAGCGGCAGGGCGGCCGGGGCGGCCTTCTTGCCGACGATGGGCTCCACCAATTCCTTAACTCCATCGATCAACCCTTCGATCATGGCCTGGCCACGGCTCGGGACCAAGGTGGGACGCGCACCGATCGCGAGGCGGACCACCACCAGGAGGGCGATGGCCACGATCCACGTGGTGATAATGCTGTTGGTGACCGGCAGGCCGAAGATCTCGAACCTGGTCGCGCTCGCATCCACCGCGGCCTGCGCCGGCACGACAAGCGCGCTCAGCAGAAGCGCAAACGTGAGGAACTTAGATACCCGGGACATGGACGCGTGGAAGATCGTGGGAGGTTTTGAAAGGTTCCACCTAGGCAAACGCCGGAATCTCCGTCAACCCCCGAAATGGCCGGCGGACGCAGGCGCGCGAACCATTAGTCTCAACCGCGCCGAACCGCGCCGTGCTTATCGACGTAACGCGATCCAAGAATGGAACGCGTCGGCCCGCGACTGAAACACGGTGGGTTGTTCGAATGGCCAGGGTTCCCCGGGCGCTTCGCGCCAGTCGGGATGCGCGCCGACGACCGCCCGAGCCGCCTCGAAATAGGGCTGATGATCCGTGCGAAAACAAAGGCGCGTCCCCTGCCCCGCCCGTGCGGCCAGCACAGATAGAAACGCGGGTTGCAGCAGGCGGTTCTTCCAATGCCTTCGCTTGGGCCACGGATCCGGAAAGAGAACGAAGATGTTCGCGTCGAATCGAAAATCGGACGGCAGCGCCTCGAGCAGAAGTCCGGCCTCCGCCTGCACCCAACCAACGTTGTGGAGTCCCTGTCGCGTCGACTTGCGGGCGGCGCGGGCCAGACGGTCGGCGAGCAGGTCAATCCCGAGACAATACTCCTCCGGATGCGCCTCCGCGTAGGCTGTGAGGAAATGACCGTGCCCGCAGCCGATCTCGAGTGTCACCCGCTTGCGGTCGCGCAGGTCTTCGGCGAGCCGGGAGCGGAGCGCGGTCAGACGGGACCGATGGAGGGCTTGGGCCTGTTCGAGCGGCATGCCCGGCGATATGGAAGGACGAACCGCACCCGACAACAGGAAAGCCGCCGGACGCCCTGCGGCTATTTCGACCTCGCCGGGCCGAGGGTCTCCTTGACCGGCAGCGTGAAGAAGAAGGCCGTCCCCTGCCCCAGCGTGCTCTCGGCGCGGACTTTTCCCCCGTGAAGCTGCACAATGTGCTTCACAATGCTGAGACCAAGGCCGGTGCCGCCCTTGTCGCGGGAGCGCCCCTTGTCGACCCGGTAGAAACGTTCGAAAATGTGCGGCAAATCTTCCGACGGGATGCCTGCGCCGTTGTCGCGTACGCAGACCTCGACTTCCTGCAGATGACGTTTCGCGATCACGTCGATCCGGGAGCCCTTCGCCGAGTACTTGAGGGCGTTGTCGACGAGATTCTCCAACACCTGGGTGATCTTCAAGGGATCGATCAGCAGCGTTTCGATGGCCGGGTCCACCTCGACCGTCAGCCGGTGTTCGGCGGCCGCCGGCCGAGCCCGGGAGTCCTCGATGACGGCGTGGATCAACGATCCGAGAGAGGTGGACTCGCGGCGCAGGCCTGGGTTGATCGATTCGAGCCGCGAAAGCACGAGCAAGTCCTCCAACAACGAATTTAGGCGCTCCGTATGGCGCTGGATCGTGCGAAGAAACCGCTCCCGGTCCTCCAGCGGGATCTCCCGGTGGCTGTCCACCAACGTCTCGACATAGCCCTTGATTACGCTCAACGGGGTTCGCAGTTCATGGGAAACGTTGGCCACGAAGTCCTTGCGGATCGCTTCGAGCTTCTTTTGGCGGGTAATGTCATGCAGGACAAAAAGGACCCAAGGGCCCTTCCGGTCCCCGAGCGGCGGAATCACCGTGCCCGTGACCTCGATCCAGGTGGATTTGGAACCATCCGCGAACTCGATCTCGTGCTGCGGCTTCGCCTCCCCTCGACGCACGGTCTCGACGTGGGTCAGGAAATCGGCGCTCTGCAACACCAGTTCGAGGCGGTTCCCCACAGGACTGACCGCCCGCGGAAACATCGCCTGCAGGGCCTTGTTGGCCAGCATGACGTAGTTGTTGGCATCGACGATCAGGACCGCCTCTTGAAGGGAGCCGAGCGTCGCTTCCAACTGGGCGAGCTGCCCGGTGCGCTGCTGCTGGAGCAGGCCGATCTCAGCGATCAGGCCATTCGTCGCCGTGCACAGTTCGTCCCAGGATGGCCCGAAGCCCCCAGGCAGGTCCTCCCGAAGAAACGGTTGTTTGCGTTGCACCGCCTCCAAGAGGAGACGGGTGGAGGCGCGATGCCGGCGCAGTTTCCAAACTGCCACGCCAAAAGCGAAAGCCAAGAGTGCCGCGAGTAGGTAGGCCATGCCGAGGTCCGGCGTCGTTGGATAAGTCGGAAGCGCGATCGGAAGACCTAGGCGCGGGTCTCGGCGGTCCGCCGTTCCGCCATCCGATACCCCACCCCTCGAATGGTTTCAATCCAGTCGGCCTCATCGCCGAGTTTTTCGCGCAGGCGCCGGACGTGCGTGTCGACCGTACGCGTCTCGATCTCGGTCTCGTAGTTCCAGACGTTGATAAGCAGGTGTTCGCGCGTCTGCACACGACCGCGACGCTCCATGAGCAAACGCAGCAGCTTGAACTCGGTCGCGGTGAGCTCGATCTTTCGGCCGTGGACGAAGGCCTCATGACGGTCGACCTCGATCACGATGTTCCCGACCTGCAGACGCTTGGGCTCTTCGGGGAGCGATTCCGAGATCCGTCGGATGATCGATTGAACTCGAAGCACTAATTCCTTTGTACTGAACGGCTTGCAGATATAGTCATCCGCGCCCAACTCCAAGCCCTGAATGCGGTCGTTTTCCTCGGCTTTCGCCGTGAGGAAGATGACCGGAACCTTCTTCAGCTTCGGGTCGGCCCGCAGCATGCGGCAGATCTGGATGCCATTGAGGTCGGGCATCATGACATCGAGGATCACCAAATCGGGCAGGAAGGTGCGCGCCACGCCGATGCTGCTGTTGGGATCGTTGACCGCCTCGACCTGAAAGCCCTTCGCGCGCAGGTGATAGGCCACGAGATCCGTCACATCCGACTCGTCGTCGACCACCAGAATCCGTTTGGACTTTACCTCTGTCATGCTCCCACCCCTACCGCTTTGCGCTGCACCCTCCCAGCGAAATTCCCCTGTGTTTCACAAATGTTACAACGGCACCGGAATGACGCGGAAACCCCAAACGGCTGCGATCGATCAGAACGTGAGCACGACAATGCCTTTATTCCATAAGATATTATTTATCAATTATTTGAGATAAATCTACCTTTCACCGGCCGGGACGTGCCCTCTGCATAGATTGCGTGGTGCGCTTTGCCCTTCGTCGCGCTCAGCGACCTCGCCTCGCTTCGAGCAGCACCAGAAGGATACTGATATCGGCGGGATTAACCCCACTGATGCGGCTGGCCTGGCCAAGATTTGCAGGACGGAACTCCGCCAACTTGAGCGCGCTCTCCCGCCTCAGCCCCTTGACTTGCAGGTAATCCAGGTCCGCCGGCAGACGGATGGACTCGATTCCCTTCAGCTTCTCGATCTGTCGTTCTTCCCGGCTCAGGTATCCGGCGTAGCTCACCCGGTAGAGAACCTCCTGACGCAACGTATCCGGGAGGCGCTGAAACGCTTCCGGCAAGTCGGTATCGGACATACCCCCCGCCGTCAGTCCACGACGAATTCTCTCGCCCCAAGTCCCCTGCCCTCCGGCCGGCCGCTCGCGCTCCAACACTCCGATCCAATGATCGATCTGCTGCCGTTTCTCCTCGATACGGCCCAGCCGCGCCGCATCGACCAACCCATGGGCTCTCGCATGATGGGCCAACCGCAGCTCGGCGCTGCCATGATTGAACAACAAGCGGTGCTCGGCCCGGCTGGTGAACATGCGGTAAGGCTCCCGCGTACCTTTTGTGACCAGGTCGTCGATCAAGACCCCGATATAGCCCTCGTGCCGCGCAATGAGCATCGGGGCCTCGTTTCTGACCTTGTGGACGGCATTGACGCCGGCGATCAAGCCCTGAGCGGCCGCCTCTTCGTAGCCGGACGTCCCATTGATCTGGCCCGCAAAGAAGAGATTCTCGACCTTGCGTGACTCAAGAGACGGGAAAAGCTGGGTGGGCGGCGCGAAATCGTATTCGACCGCATAGGCCGGGCGGAGCAACACCGCTCGTTCCAATCCCGGGACACTGCGGACCATGGCCAACTGGATATCAAACGGAAGCGACGTCGAAAGGCCATTCACATAGTACTCATTGGTGGAACGCCCCTCGGGCTCCAGAAAGAGCAAATGCCTCGGTTTATCGGCAAACCGAACGAACTTATCCTCAATGCTCGGGCAGTAGCGGGGCCCCACACCAGCAATCTCGCCTGAATACATGGCGGACCGGGTCAAATTCTCCCGCACCAACCGCGCCGTCTCCGGGGTGGTGTAAGTCATCCAGCAAGCCACCTGATCGACGCCCGGCTTCCAGCCAAGCCTCGCTTCGCCGGTTTGTTCCACGTGGAACAAGGCGGCGTCCTGGCGCGTATCGTGGAAGGCAAAGAGGGTGGGGGAGGCGTCTCCGTGCTGAGGCTCCATCTTCGAGAAATCCAAACTTCGGCCGAGCAAGCGGGGAGGGGTGCCGGTCTTCAGTCGCTGCAGCTCGATACCTGCCTCAAGAAAACTTGCGGATAGCGTCTTGGCGCTGAAATCGCCAAGGCGACCGCCTTCATTCTTGTTCTGTCCGATGTGCATCAGCCCGCGCAGGAAGGTGCCTGTCGTGACCACCACCGCCCGCCCCCGAAACTCCACGTCGAGGTTTGTACGCACGCCGACCACCGCCTGCCCTTGAAAAATCAGGCCTGTGACCGTCGCCTGAAAGATCTGCAGACCCGGTTGCAGCTCCAAGGTATGCTTGAGTCGAAACTGGTAGGCTTTCTTATCACATTGGGCCCGAGGCGATTGCACTGCCGGCCCCCTCGATTCGTTCAGCAAGCGGAACTGAATACCGGTCAGATCGGTGTTGATGGCCATTTCGCCCCCCAGCGCATCGATTTCTCGCACCATCTGACCCTTGGCCTGGCCGCCAATGGCTGGATTGCAACTCATCTGCGCGATGGTGTCAAGGTTCCCCGTAAGCAGGAGGGTCCGCGCCCCGAGATGCGAGGCGGCGAGAGCCGCCTCGCATCCGGCGTGGCCGGCTCCGCAGACTATTACATCGAAGGGTTCCTGTTCGAAAATCATGGTGGCAGACGACACAGACGCCGCCTTCAAGCACCGAACCTCCCGGGTGTCGATGCCTCTCCATCAGGTTACCCGGGATTACTTCCCGATGCAGAACGTGGCGAAGAGGCGATCGAGCATCTGCTCATTGTCGATCCGGCCTCCGATCTCCCCATACGCATCGAGGGCCTCCCGCAGATCGCTGGCCACGAGTTCGAGCGGGGCGCCTTCCGGTAGTTTCCTCGCCGCCGCGGCGAGTCCATCCCCGGCGCGGCGCAGGGCGTCGGCATGCCGGGCATTGATGGCCACACCCTCGTCACCCAGCTCCACTCCCAATGCATCCGCTTTTTTTACAATAAGATCCGTCAGATTTTCGATGCCTTCGCCGGAAAGGGCGGAGAGGGCGACCGCCGGCAAACCAGCCCACGGAGTGGGCGGGGGAGGGGGCGGGCGACCGCCGAGCAGGTCGGTCTTGTTCTGTACAAGAATCCAGCGGCCCAACGGCGATTTCTCCGGAAGATCCCAAGGGAGACCGGGCCAAGACGCAGTTGCATCTACCACAAGCAAAACGAGATCCGCTTCTTCAAGCCGCTCCATGGTCTTGGCCATCCCGAGCCGCTCAAGCCGCTCAGGAGCGGGATTGAGCCCGGCGGTGTCGATCAGACGCAGGCAATGCGGGCCAACGAGCAGCCGCTCTTCCAGGAAATCGCGGGTCGTCCCGGGAACCTCGCTCACGATCGCGCGTTCTCGACCCACGAGGCGATTGAGCAGGCTGCTCTTGCCGGCATTGGGCTCGCCGACGATGACCGTCTTCAGACCGTCGCGGAGGACCTCGCCGTAGTGCTGCGTGGCGAGCAACCGCTGCGTTCCACGTAGAACGTCGGCAATCTGGCCGCTCACGCGTCGCCGATCTTCTGGCGGGAGGTCCTCCTCCGGAAAGTCGATGTAGGCCTCAATCTGCGCAAGCGCCTGAAGCAAGCCGTCCGTCAACCGCGCCAGGTGTTCGCCCAGACCTCCGCGCAGCAGACGATGGGCGGCGGCGAGGGCGCGTTCGCTGCGTGCGTGGATCACGTCCATCACCGCCTCGGCCTGGCTCAAGTCGAGGCGCCCGTTGAGAAACGCCCTTCGCGTAAACTCACCCGGCTCCGCCGGCCGGCACCCCCGGCGCCAAAGATCCTCGAGAAGTGCTTGAGCCACAAAGGGATTGCCGTGACACGTAACCTCGAGGGAATCCTCGCCGGTATAAGAATTGGGGCCTTGAAAGAAGGTCGCCACGACGTCGTCGATCAACCGACCCGACGGGTCGCGGTAATCCGTGTGCACGGCCACGCGTGCCGTCGGCGGACGCCCGACGATCGCCTCGGCCAGCGCACCACAGGCCGGTCCGCTCGCACGCACCACGGCGAGCGCAGACGTGCCCACAGGAGTCGCCAACGCGGCGATCGTATCGGAGTTCGGACCCATGAACGCCACGGAATCGCCCGCGCCTGACGAGCGCAAAGGCAAAGCGCGAGAGCAGATATCGCTTGGAGCCGCCCGGCCCGACCCGAGCAAACGACCCTCAAACGGCTCCCGTTTCAACGGCCCGCCGAGACAACGATGCCGCGCACGCGCGAACCGTCCTCAATCCGATCCCCCGGATAAACAACCACCGTCTCATTCTCCGACAGCCCCTCGACGATCTCCGTCCGAACGCCATTCGAGCGACCGACGGTAACCGACCTCACCCGGGCCCGGCCGCCCTCGACCACGAAGGTCTGCCAGCGTCCTTCCCGCTGAAAGAGGGCGCCGGCCGGCACCTGCAGCACGTTGTCGCCCTCCCACGTAACGATGCGCGCCTCCACACGATAGCCATCGCCAAGCGTCGGCCGCGCTTCCACCGGATCGACGAGGTCCGCGATCACGTACACGCGCTGTTCCTCGACTCCGAGCGCCGAGATCTTGGTAAAGGCCGCCGGCTCCACGAGGCGTACGCGCGCCTCGAGCGGTCGCTCGCCGCCCCATTGCTCCAACCAGACTTTCGCACCCGGCCGGATGCGCACGCCGTCGCGCGAGAGCACCTCGATCCAGACTTCCAGATCAGCCGGATCGCCGACCTCGAGCAGGGGAAAACCCGACGGAACCATGCGCGCGCTCTCCTGCAACACGCGCAATACCCGTCCGCCCACGGGCGAGACCACGGGAATGGTCGTCGTGGCGTCGCCTGGCTTGCCGCGACCGAGCGCCGCCTGCGCCTGCTCCAATTCATACTCGGCAACCTGCAGGCCAAACATCGCGGCCCGGGCCTCCTGCGCCGCGGTGGCCTCGCGGGTCAGGGCAATGTCGAGGTCCTGAACCGGGATGACGTTCTGGTCGGCGAGAACCCGCGCCCGGGCCAGCTCCGCCCGCGCGAGCGCCAGCGTGGCCGCCGCGCGCTCCTGCTGCGCCTTCGCCTGCTCGCGCGCACTCTCAGCGCCGCGCACCCGCGCTTCGGCCTGCGCAAGGCTGCGGGCGTCGAGCAGGTCGGCGCCGCCCGTCTCGAGCACGGCCAGCACGGTCCTCCCCGCCTCGACGACAGCGCCCGCCTTCAGCTCGATGCGACGCAGCTGGCCGCCAGCGGGACTGGAAACCACGTAACGGTTGCGAACCTGCGTGCGGCCTTCGTCGTCGACCGTCATCTGCAAGGCCCCGCGGCCGACCGTGACGGTTTCGACAGGCAACGGCTTCGGCCACAGGCCTGCCACGATCAAGGCGAGGAGGAGCAACGCGCCGGCATACGGCAGCCAGCGACGCTTGCGCGGGCCGGCGGGGGCGTCGCCATCGAAGGGCAGGGCGGGGGAGGTGGGCTCGGTCATGGCGGAAAGGGGTTCGGTTCAATCGCGGGCCTTGAGCACGCCGACGAGGTCGAGGCGGTTGAGGCGGCGGCAGGCAAGGGTGGCGGACGCCGCCGTTGCCACCACGACGACGAGTACCGCGAACGCGTAGTTGGCGGGGGTGAGGATGAGGGGCAGCCGCACGGTCTCGGTGTTGACGGTGGTGAGGATCGCCTTCGCCATGCCGGAACCCAGCACAAGGCCGAGCGGCAGGGCAAGCAAGGTCAGTATCACCAATTCCCCTACGAGCACCGCCCCGACCTCGCCGCGGCTGAAGCCCAGCACGCGCAACGTCGCCAGCTCCCGGGCGCGCTCGGAAAGCGAGATGCGCGCGCTGTTGTAGACGATGCCGAAGGCAACCGCCGTGGCGAAGGTGAGGTAGATCGTCTGGATCAACCCGATGCTCTCCGCCGTCGTCTTCCGGAAACTCGCGCGCATCGCCTCCTTGATGACCACGCCGGAGGCCTGGGGCGTGTTCTTGATCGCCTGCAGAAACTCGCGCCAGCGGCCGCCGGCCACGGTGAGGCGCGCTCCGTTCATGCGGTCGCCTTCGCCCAAAAGTCGGTTCACCGCATCCATGTCCATGTAGGCGGCGATGCCCGCAAAGTCCTCCGCGAGGGCGGACACGACCACGTCGCGTTCGGGACGCCGGCCGGAAAGCACGCGCACCTGCACGTAGTCGCCGGGACCGACCCCCAGCCCGTCCGCCAGCGCTTTCGAGAGCACCAGGCCTTCGGGGGGCAGCACGATCTCGCGGCCGCGCGCGTCGATCACGCGGTTCAGGTGCGACCCCGCCGGAATCCCCGACAGCCCGAGACGGCGCGACCGGTTGCCGGCGCGCAGCTCGATCGGCCCGCCGCGAAAGGGCTCGGCATGCACGACCCCGGGCAGGGCCTTGAGGTCGTGCAAGGCCCGCACCGGCCCGGGCTCGACGAGCGACACGGTCACGGTCTGCCGTTGGGAAACGTCCCATTGGAAATCGAGGATGTGACTGATGCCGTCGCGAAACGAATTCGGGATCACGAGGATGCCGGTCGCGAGGGCGAGGGCGGCGCAGGTAAGGACGGCGTGCACCGGTTTGCGTTCGAGGTTTCGCAACGCCATGCGCAACGAAACGCTGAAGCCCCGTGCAAGCCCGGTGCGCTCGAAGAACGCCGGCCGGAAGCTCGCCGGCGGCTCCGGCCGCATCGCCTCCGCCGGCGCCAGCGCGATCACCCGGCGAACCGCACCGGCCACGCCGACGAGGGCGGCGGCGGCGCTCGCCAGAGCCGCGGCCACAAGCGCGCCGCCGGCCAATTCGAAGCCCAGTTGGGGAAAACGAAAAAACTGATGGTACATGCCCACCAGTTTGCCGCCCAGCAGCATCCCTCCCACCGCTCCGGCCACGGTGCCGACCGCCACGATGGCGAGGGCGAACTTGAGGTAGTGCAGACCGATCTGGCGTCCCGAGAACCCGAAGGCCTTGAGGATGGCGATCTGTTCGCGTTGCAGGGTGATCTGCCGACTCATCACGGCATTCGTCATGAACGCCGCCACACTCAGGAAAACCAAGGGGAACCCGAACGACAGTCCCTGCAGGACACGAATCTCGTCCCCGACGCGCGTATCGGACGGATGGTCCTTGCGCCCGTAGGCCCCAAGCCCCCCGTACGGTTCAAGCAGGCGGTCGAGCTCGGCGACGATCGCCCGCTCGCGTCCACCCGGCGCCAGCGAAAGCGCGACCGTGTTGAAGGCGCCCTCGAGGTTATAGGCTTCGGCGAGCGCCTCTTCGCGCATCCAAAAGACGCCGAAGGTTCGGTTGTCCGGCAAGGCGGCGCCCGGCGGCGCCTCGAAGACAAACTGCGGGGAGAGCGCGATGCCAGCGATACGCAGCGGCACCTTGCGGCCGTTGAGCACGGCCGCGACGGAATCGCCGGGCCTCAACCCGTGCGCCTCCGCGAAGGCCTCGCCCACCAGCACCTCGTTGCGTCCCGCCGGATCGAGCGGGCGGCCGATGCGCAGGTAAGGCACGTTGAGCACCGGTTCGGACCGGTCGGGCAGGGTGTTGATCAGGCCGATCGCCGGCTCGGGGATGCCCGGAAGGTCGAGCGTGACCTGCATCGCCACGGAAACCTCCACCGACGCGACGCCGGGAATGGCCGCGATGCGCTCCGTCATCGACTTGGGCGCGCGCTTGAGCGAGGCAAAGACGTCGGCGAAGCGGTGCCGCTCGTAGTACCCCTCGCGGGCTGTATCCAGGGAACGGATCAGGCTGCGCGTCATGATCATCATCGCCAGCCCGCAGGCCATGACGAGCGCGACGGCCAGGGCCTGGGATTTCAGCGCGCGCAAGTCGCGCAGGAGTTTGCGGTCGAGGTGGTTCACGCCGCCCCGTCCTTCCCGACGAACGCACCCGGCCGGGCGGGGGTGGTGGAATCGTCGCCGCGCATGCGCCCCGCCTCCCGCCTACCAGGCCAGGCCCGCGACCGGCTTGCGGGCGGCGTTTGTGGTGACATTCTGGATACGCCCGTCGGAAAGCGTGAAGACCCGGTCCGCCATTTCCGCGATCACGGCGTTGTGGGTGATGATGACCGAAAGGGTGCCGAGCTCGCGGTTGACGCGCTGGATGGCCTCGAGGACGCCGAGGCCGGTCCGCACATCGAGGGCGCCGGTCGGCTCGTCGCAGAGCAGCACCTCCGGACGCTTGGCGATGGCGCGGGCGATCGCGACGCGCTGCTGTTCCCCGCCGGAGAGCTGGGCGGGAAAGTGGTCGAGCCGGGGCGTGAGCCCGACGAGGGCGAGGGCTTCCTCCGGGGGCATCGGCCGGCGCGCGATCTCGGTGATGAGCGCGACGTTCTCGCGCGCGGTCAGGCTCGGGATGAGGTTGTAGAACTGAAAGACAAAGCCGACGACGTCGCGGCGGTACCGCGTGAGGCCGGCCTCATCGGCGCCGCGCAGCTCCCAGCCGCGGTACCGGACGCTGCCTTCGGAGGGAGAGTCGAGGCCACCGAGGATGTTGACGAGGGTCGACTTGCCCGAGCCCGAGGCGCCGAGCAGCACGACAAGCTCGCCGGAGAAGAGTTCGAGGTTGACGCCCGTCAGGGCTCTCACGGCCGCGTGGCCGGTGCCATAGGTCTTGCCCAGGCCGCGCACACGGAACGCCGGCTCCGGCCCGCTTCCGGGAAGGCGCGAGTCGGTCGTGTCCGTCGCATGCGTGGACGCAGCCATGGTGCGAAGACGGCTAACCGCCTCTCTGCCAACGGCAATCCCCTTCGGATTTCGCTCTGCGAAATCCGGAGGCGGTGGTTACCGCCTACTCGGCGGGCTCGCTGCCGGTGACGGTGGCGCCGCCGGTGACGTTGACCTTGGCAAGGATGGCCTTGCCAAGTTTTTCGGCGACCTCGGGCTTTTCGCGCAGGGTCTGCTTGGCGGCATCGCGCCCCTGCCCGACCAGCTCGCCCTCGAAGGAAATCCACGCCCCCTTCTTCTCGAGGATCTTGTGCTCGATGCCGAGGTCGATGAGGGAGCCGACGCGGGAGATGCCCTCGTCGTACATGATGTCGAACTCGCACTCGGTGAACGGCGGGGCGATCTTGTTCTTCACCACCTTGATCTTCGTTCGGTTGCCAATGACCTTGCCGTCGGGGGTCTTGATCTGGTCCTTGCGGCGGATGTCGATGCGAATCGACGAAAAGAACTTGAGGGCGCGTCCGCCCGGTGTGGTCTCCGGGCTGCCAAACATGACGCCGATCTTTTCGCGGATCTGGTTCGTGAAAATACAGATGCACTTGGTCTTGCTCACCACGGCGGTGAGGCGGCGCATGGCCTGACTCATGAGGCGGGCCTGCGAGCCGACGGTGGCATCGCCCATCTGGCCGTCGAGTTCCTGCCGGGAAACGAGGGCCGCGACGGAGTCGATGACGATGACGTCGATGGCGTTGGAACGGATGAGCGTCTCGGCGATGTTGAGCGCATCCTCGCCACTGTCGGGCTGGGAGACGAGCAGGTCGTCGAGCTTCACGCCGACGACGCGGGCGTACTTCGGATCGAGGGCGTGTTCGACGTCGATGAAGGCGGCGAGTCCGCCGCGGCGCTGCGCCTCGGCGATGACGCTCAAGCAAAAGGTCGTCTTACCCGAGGACTCCGGACCGTAAATCTCGATGATGCGGCCGCGCGGCAGGCCGGCGCCGCCGAGGCAAAGGTCGATGGCGAGGGAGCCGGTCGACACCGTCTCGACCTGCATCTTGAGGTTGTCGCCCAGGCGCATGATCGAGCCTTCGCCGAACTGTTTCGTGATGGCGCTGACGGCGAGGTCGACATTCTTGCGAGCCTCGGTCGAGGCGACGGCGGGAGAGGCGGAGGCGGACTTGGCGGGGGCGGCTTTGGACATGGTGAGAGAGTGAACGAGTGAAGACAAACCGGGACGAAACGCAAAGGCCCGGACCGACAGCGACGAGGCTGCGCCGGGTCATGATTCGCCGGCTCCGGACGTGTGCGAGGAACCTGAGAGGTTCGCCGTCGCGGAAGCAAGCCCCGGCTGCACCGCGGGACGAAATCGGCCCCTCAGTGCCCGGGTGTCGCGCCCGGCTTGAAGGCCGTCGCAAAATAGACCGCGCCCATGATGAAGGCGAAGCTCACGAGGTAGTTCCACGTGAGTTTCTCCTTCAGCACCAGCCACGCGAAGATGACAAACACGCCCAGCGTGATCGCCTCCTGCACGATCTTGAGCTGATAGCCGGTGAAGCCCTCGTGAAAGTATCCGAGACGGTTCGCCGGCACCATCAGGCAATACTCGAAGAAGGCGACGCCCCACGAAAAGAGGATCACCCAAAGGAGCGACTTGCCCTCGAGAAACTTGAACTTCAGGTGCCCGTACCAGGCGAGCGTCATGAAGATGTTCGACGCGACCAGCAGGAGGATGGTTTTCATGCGAAAAGGCGCGCCGTTTCCCGGAGGCGGACCGGACTTACGGGAATCCGTAGTATTCCTTGAACCAAGCGACGAAGCGCCGCAGCCCCTCCTCGAGGGTCACCTTGGGCGCGTAACCGTAGGCCGCGTGGATGCGCTCGAGGCTGGCGCAGGTTTCGACCATGTCGCCGGGCTGCGGCGGCAGCAGTTCGATCGCCGCCTTGCGGCCGAGCATCTCCTCGAGCATGCGCGCAAAAAGCTGCATTTCCACCGGACGGTTGTGTCCAAGGTTGTACAACCGGTAGGGAGCCTCCGCCCCGCCGGCCGCGCGGTCGGCGGCCTGCTCCTCAGGCATGCGCGGGTAAAGGAGCACCTTGAGCAAGCCGTCCACCACGTCGTCCACGTAGGTGAAGTCGCGCAGGTTGCGGCCATGGTTGAAGAGCCGGAGCGGCGCGCCTTCGCAGATGGCCTTGGCGAAGATCACCGGCGTCATGTCCGGCCGGCTCCAGGGTCCGTACACCGTGAAGAAACGCAGCCCGGTGACGTTCAACCCGTAAAGGTGGGCATAGCTGTGCGCCATCAACTCGTTGCTGCGTTTCGTCGCGCCGTAGAACGAGACCGGACGGTCCGCCGGCTGGTCCTCGGAAAACGGCACGCGCGCGCCCGCTCCGTACACGCTGCTGGAGGAGGCGAAGACGAGGTGCTTGGGCGGACGGGACCGGCACGCCTCGAGCACGTTGAGGAAGCCGTCGACATTGCTATGCACGTAGACGGCCGGGTTCTCCGAACTATAGCGCACGCCGGCCTGCGCTCCGAGATGGACGACATAGTCGGGCTTGAACTGCGCGTAGAGCCCGGCGAAAGCGACGGCATCGCCCAGGTCGGTCTGCACGAAGCGGAAATCCTTGGCGTCTTCCAACTGCGCCAGCCGCGCTCGTTTCAGGTCGACGGAGTAGTAGTCGTTGAGGTTGTCCACGCCCAGCACCGTGCACCGCCGCGAAGCCGTGAGCCGGCGGCAGGCATGGTAGCCAATGAACCCGGCGGCGCCGGTGACGAGGACCTTCATGGCGGCGTGGATAGAGCAGCGCCCGTGCGTCTGCTAGCGAAAAGGTGAGGGGAGGGGACACCCGGCCGCCATGGGGGCGGCACTTCCGGGCAACCTTACGCTTGAAAGCGCGGATTCTCGCCCTATAGGTTGCCCCGCTCTTTTCCGTCACTTTACTCGAACCATGAAGATCCTCGCTTATCTGAAGCCGCACTGCGGCTGGTCCAACGGCGTGCGCGCCATCATGCGCAAGTACAACCTGCAGTACGAGGACATCGACATCATCAACAACCGCGACAACTACGCGGAAATGGTCACCAAGTCGGGCCAGCCCCTTTCCCCCTGCGTCGAGATCGACGGCGTCATGCTGGCCGACGTCTCGGGCGAAGAGGTGGAGAACTACCTGCTCTCCAACGATCTCGTGAAGCCCAACGACGTCGCACCCGAGGTTCCGACCAACGCGGCGTGTTCCGACGAGGAACACGCCCGCATGGCCTCGAAGACGATTCGCTTCTTCTGAGGCGGGTCCCGGCCCCGCCCGGATCAAAGCGGCGTCAAGACCTCGGCCTTCTGGGACTTGGTGTCCGCGCGCAGCCAGACCGGTCCGCGGCTGCGGCGGCAATCGATCACGCGGATGACGTCCGCGAAGCCCTCCGCCGAAGGCTCGAGTTCGCTCAAAGCGTTGGGCGCCTCCTCGAACCAGGCCGTGTCGATGAGGTTGCCCGATTTCTGCGGGAAATACGCCACGTACAGCGTGTCGTACTCGACGAGATCGTTGAAGAAATGCGTCCCCAGTGACACGTCGGGAATCAACCCGTCGTGCATGGCCACCACCTCGCAGATCGCGGAGGCATGGTTGATCTCGGCAAATGAGACGGGGATGCCGAGCGACGGACTGGATGTTCCCCAGCGGCCGGGGCCGATCAGGAGCAGACCGCCCGTCGCTTCGTCGTGCTGCCGGCAGAGTCGGCCGATGATCCGGGCAACCTTGTAACGCGCCTGCTCAGGAAGGCGGGCATACGCCTCGCGCGAGATGTACACGATTTTGGCCAACCGCTGCGCGCGGCTGACGCCCACCACCGCACCGTGCGCCACGAGCAGGGGACGGGGCGCAAGACCCTCGGTCAGCGGCGTGAGCCCCTCCGTGTCGCGAGTGAACTGAAAGGTGCGGCACTGCAGCAGGTGAATGCGGGGAGAACCGTCAGGGAGAAAGTTGAGCGTAAACTCAATATCCACCGGCTGGGAGAATGCCTGCTCCAGCACCGCAAGCATCTGCCGCAGATCGGCGAGCACGGAGGTGTCCTTCATGAGGCCGTCGAACGTGATCCAGGGATAGCCGCTGTCCGCCCGCGTGAAATAGTGGGAGAGATACGACTCGGACTCGGGGTCCGTCACCACCTCCTGCCAAGGCAGGGAAACGAGGCGACCGGACTCAAGATCGAGACAGTCCATCCGCCGCTGGGCATGGTCGCAGGCCTCCTCGAAACTCGCCTCGGGGCGGCGCCCGGGGGCGTTAAGCGCGACGAGCCGCGTGTAATCGTCGTCGCTGCGGTCGACCGCGCGCGTGCCCAGCCCAAAGACCAGGCGAACCACGCCCGCATGCGGATCGATGTCGGGATGCCACACATAGGGATTATAGGAGAGCCCCACTCCGGCCGCCTGCGGATAAAAATACCGTCCGTGCGGCGCGCCCGAGACGCGCATGATGAGCAGGGCCATGCGCTCCTCCGCGTCGAGCAGCCCGCGCCGCCGGCGATAGAGCAGGGCCTCCTCTCCGAGCACACTCGCGTAAACGTGCCGGATCGCGTCGAGCAGCGCCGCGAGCCGCTCCTCCCGCGAACCGCGGTTGACCACAAACACGCTGTCGTACTTGCCGGAGAACGCGTTGCCGCGCGCATCCTCGAGCACGGACGAGGAGCGCACGATGCAGGGCGACTCGCCGAAGTAGTCCAGCATGTCGTCGAACTGCTCGAGGATGAAGGGCGGGAACTGTCCTTCGAGAATGCGGCGGCGGCCCTCTTCGAGACCTTCGAGAAAGGTCTCGGGGTTGCGCTGGCCTTCGCGAATCCACCAGACGTCGTTCTCGACCATGAACGTGACGAACACCTCCGCCCCGACGAAGAACGAATCGTGCACCTCGAGGCGGGAGGCGAGGTCGGGTGCACGGGCTCGCAGGATCGCACGCGACACGAGCATGCCGAGCGTCTTTCCGCCCACCGAGCCGATGCCGATCATGCGCCGGCGGATCGCCACGAAGTCGTCCAGCGTGAGGTGACGTTCGACCAGCGAGGCGATCCCGGAGTGGTGGGTGCGAAAGGCCCGGCGCACGCGGCGCAGCACGGCCTCGCGGGCCTCGGGCGAACCCCGGCCCTCGATGTCGTCGCGGATCGCCTGCTCCGCCTCGATGAACAGCCGGCGCCAATGGGCGAGCCGGCGGTCGTGCAGCTGCGGCCGTTGCACGCGGAACAAGAGCTGGGCGAGCAACGCACTCTCCTTCACCGGCAGGAACGATTCGTCCTGCCACAGATGGATCTCGCTCATCGCCCCGGTGGCGAGGTGCCGGACTTTCACCGGCCTGACATAGAGCTGGCCCTCGAAACGGATCACATCGAGGAAGAACTGCGTGGTGCGCAGGATCGGATCGATGCCGTAGTCCGAATGCCGGTCCCGCTTGAGCGCGAAGTAGGTGACGGTCTGAAGGTCCCAGAGGCGGGGACACGTCAGCCGGAAGAAGTTGCCCATGCTCTGGTCCGAAAACCACACGTCCGCGAGGTGGGAAATGCAGTCGAAAAGGTGGTGCGCGCCCCGTCCGGCCTCGTCGATGACCTCGTGCACCTTGCGCACGAACTGCTCGAAGCCCTTCGAGGGATCGATCTCGTGCACCTGCACGTCGTCGCCTTCGGGAAGGAGCGGTTCGTCCGGCCCGAAACGAAAATAATGCAGCCGCAGCCCGGCCGCCCGCGACGCGCGGGCGTACGGCACGATCAACGCGCGGTACTCCTCCAGCTCGTCCACCGACCACACGATATTGTCGCCGGGTTCGACGCCGTGCATGACGGCATCGAGTCCGGGCAGGCCGGTGGAGACGGGGGAGGGGGCGGACATCGTCGCGATTTGGACCGGAGCCGTCCCGAAGGTCGAGCCCGCGTCGCCCGGCCCGGCGCGCGTTGCGCGGGGCGGGCGGGCGCGGGACAGGGGGCGCGCTACACCACGCCCTGTTCGATCATCGCATCGGCCACCTTGGTGAAACCGGCGATGTTGGCGCCCACGACGTAGTTGCCCGGCTTGCCGTAGTCCTCGGCCACGTCGCGGCAGGCGCGGTGGATGTCCGCCATGATGCGGCGCAGGTGGCTGTCGACCTCCTCGCGTGTCCACGAGAGCCGGAGGGCATTCTGCGACATTTCGAGGCCGGAGACGGAGACGCCGCCGGCGTTGGCCGCCTTGCCCGGACCGTAGAGGATGCCCGCCTGCAGGAAGGCGTCGACCGCCTCGGGCGTCGAAGGCATGTTCGCACCTTCGGAGACGAGCGTGCAGCCGTTCTTGAGCAGGGTGGCGGCGTCCTCGCCGCTGATTTCGTTTTGCGTCGCCGAGGGGAAGGCGCAGTCGCAGCGCACCGACCACGGCACCGCGCCCTCGAGATAACGGCCGCCGAACTTCTCCGTGTACTCGCGGATGCGTCCGCGCCGCACGTTCTTCAACTCCATGACCCAATCGAGCTTCTCGCGGGTGATGCCCTCGGGATCGTGGATCACGCCGGTCGAATCCGAAAGCGTCACCGGCTTGGCCCCGAGCTCCAGCAGCTTCTCGACGGTATATTGGGCCACGTTGCCCGAGCCCGAGACGACGCAGACCTTGCCCTCGAGCGACTCGGAACGGGTGCCGAGCATTTCCTGGGCGAAATAAACCGCCCCATAACCGGTGGCCTCGGGGCGGATGAGCGAGCCGCCCCACTTGCGACCCTTGCCGGTGAGCACGCCGTTGAACTCGGAGGTGATCCGCTTGTACTGCCCGAACATGTAGCCGACTTCGCGGCCCCCCACGCCGATATCGCCGGCAGGCACGTCCACGTCGGCGCCGATGTGGCGGTAGAGCTCCGTCATGAAACTCTGACAGAAACGCATGACCTCGGCCTCGCTCTTGCCCTTCGGATCGAAGTCAGCGCCGCCCTTGCCTCCGCCCATCGGCAGGGTGGTGAGGGCGTTTTTGAAGATCTGCTCGAAGCCGAGGAACTTCAGGATGCCGAGATTCACGCTCGGGTGAAACCGCAGCCCGCCCTTGTAGGGCCCGATCGCGCTGTTGTATTGCACGCGGAAGCCGCGGTTCACCTGCGGCCGGCCGGCGTCGTCGAGCCAGGCGACGCGAAAGACGATCTGGCGCTCCGGCTCCACAATCCGTTCCAAGATCCGGGCATCCCGATAGATGCGCTTCCGCTCGATGACGACATCGAGCGATTCGAGGACTTCGCGGGCGGCCTGGAGGAACTCGGGTTCGCCGGCGTTGCGGCGGGCCACCAGGTTGAGGACTTCGGTTGTGTAGGGATTCATGAAAAGCGTGGGAAACGGCGCACGGCATCAAACGGATTCATACCTCACAACCCCAATCTCAATACGTCCATGGATCTGCGAAATCCTTCCGTTCCGCACCGGGCGATTTCCCGTTTCCGACCAATTGCTTTTCGGGGAAAAATTTCGCTCGCCCTTACGTTCGACGGCGCAATCTTGGCAAATGGGGTGCTGCCACACGATGCAGACGCCGCTCGGTGTCCGCTCGGTCGAACCACGTGCCTCCAGTCTCATACGTTCAACTCAATGCCGACGATCCTCCCTTCCCCCCTTTACTCCTTCGAGCAGGAACACGACGCCTGCGGCGTCGGTTTCATCGCCAAGATTTCAGGGGAACGATCCTACGACGTCCTCAACCGCGCCATCAACGCGCTCAAGGCGCTCGCTCATCGCGGGGCCATCGACGCGGACGCCGTGACGGGTGACGGCGCCGGCCTGCTCACGCAGATTCCGGTCGAGCTCTTCAAGGAATACCTTGCCCAGAAGGGCAAGTCCCTCTTCCGCGATTCCGACCTCGGTGTCGGCATGTTCTTCCTCCCCCGGCAGGACGACTACGCCCAGGCCCACGCCCGGAAGCTGATCGAGGACTCCATCCGCAACGAAGACCTCGCCTTCCTCGGCTGGCGCGAAGTGCCCGTCGACGCCTCCTGCCTCGGCCGCAAGGCCCTCGAGACGCAGCCGCTCATCGTGCAGGCCCTTGTCGCCCGCAAGAACAACATCTCCGACGAGGAGTTCGAGCGGAAGCTCTTCCTCGCGCAGAACACCATCGAGAACAAGACCTACGACACGAAGTTCGAAGGCCTCTACATCTGCTCGTTCTCCTCGCGCACCATCGTCTACAAGGGCCTGCTCACGCCCTCGCAGATCCGGAAGTACTACGTCGACCTCAAGTCGCCCAAGTTCACGACCGCGTTCGTCATCTTCCATCAGCGCTACTCGACGAACACCTTCCCGACCTGGCACCTCGCCCATCCGTTCCGGATGATGGCGCACAACGGCGAGATCAACACCATCCGCGGCAACCGCAACCTCATGCGCGCCCGCGAAAACTCCACCGCCTACGGCGTCTGGGGCGATCGCTTCGACGACCTCAAGCCGATGATCCAGCCGGGCATGTCGGACTCCGCGTCCTTCGACAACGCCCTCCAGCTCATCACCCTCGGCGGACGCAATCCGCTCCACGCCTGCATGATGATGATGCCGCCGGCCTGGGAGAAGGACAAGACCCTCTCCCCGGAGACCCGCGCGTTCTTCCGTTACCACGCCTGCATGATGGAGCCGTGGGACGGCCCCGCCGCCGTGCTCTTCACCGACGGCCGCACCATCGGCGCCGCCCTCGACCGCAACGGCCTCCGCCCCGCGCGCTACAAGATCTTCGACGACGGCTACGTCATCCTCGGCTCCGAAGCCGGCCTCGTGCACGACTGGCCCGGCAAGGTCGTCGAATCCGGCCGCCTCGGCCCGGGCCGCATGGTCGCCATCGACCTGGTCGAACAGAAGTTCTATCGCGACCAGGAGATCCGCGAGCGCCTGACGACCGATCCGCACTTCAAGCAGTGGTGCGAACAGCACCTCATCAACCTGCACACCTTCGCGCAAGCGTCCGCCAAGACCGACGGCGCCGCCGAGCCCGCGCCACTCGCCCCGCAGATCGCCTTCGGCTACGAGACCGACGAACACGAAATGGTCCTGACCCCGCTCGCCGAGGGAGCCGAACCCACCGGCTCCATGGGCGACGACACGCCGCTCGCCGTCCTCTCGCGCCGCCCGCGCCTGCTCTACACCTATTTCAAGCAGCTCTTCGCGCAGGTCACCAACCCGCCGATCGATTCGATCCGCGAAAAGGCGGTCATGTCGCTCACGATGTACCTCGGCGGCCGCCTCGGCCTCTTCGAGGAATTCCCGAAGACGAGCGGCTTCGCCGAACTGGACTCGCCCGTCCTCGAGGACCGCGAAGTCGCCGCCCTCTTCGACGTGCCGTTCCTCAAGAATCGCGTCGTCCGCCTCTCCGCCCTGTTCGACGCCGCGTCCGGCCCGGACGGGCTTGAGCCCGCCGTCAAGGAGCTCGCCAAGCGCGCCCAGGACGCCGTCGAAAACGGCAATGCCAAGGTCCTCGTCCTTTCCGACCGCGGCGTCTCCGCCGAAAAGGCCGGCATTCCCATGCTGCTTGCCATCGGTGCCGTCCACCAACAGCTCGTCCGCGCCGGCCTCCGCCTGAAGTGCGACCTCGTGGCCGAGACCGGCGAAGGCCGCGACGTGCATCATCTCGCCTGCCTGCTCGGTTTCGGCGCCAACGCGGTCAATCCCTACCTCGCCCTTCAGGTCGTCGGGGAACTCGCCTCCGGCGGCAAGACCGGCAAGACCGGCAAGCCGGTCACGGCCGAACAGGCCCGCGTCAACTACAAGACTGCCATCGGTGCCGGCTTGCTCAAGATCATGGCCAAGATGGGCATCTCCACGATGCACAGCTATCGCGGCGCACAGATCTTCGAGGCCCTCGGCGTTTCCCACAAAGTCATCGGCGAGTGCTTCACCGGCACCCCGTCGCCGATCGGCGGCATCGACTACGCCCAGATCGCCGAGGAAACCCTCCGCCGCCACGCCCGCGCCTACCCGGCCATCGATCCGGCCGATCCTGATGCCGTTGGCCAAGCCACGGCTCCGACCCTCCAGCCCGAGGGTTATTACCGCGTCAACAAGCGCGGCGAAGGCGAATTCCACGGCTGGAATCCGAAGGTCGTCGCCTCGATGAACAAGTTCATCAAGTCCGGCACCTTCGACGGTTACCAGGAATGGAAGAACCAGGGCGACGACCACCCGCCGGTCGCCCTCAAGGACCTGCTCAAAATCCGCTTCGACGCCGCCAAGCCCGTCGCCCTCGACGAGGTCGAGAGCATCGAGGACATCCGCAAGCGCTTCACCACCGCCGGCATGTCCCTCGGCGCGCTCTCGCCCGAAATGCACGAGGCCCTCGCCATCGCCATGAACCGCATCGGCGGCAAGTCCAACTCCGGCGAAGGCGGCGAGGACCCGGAGCGCTTCAACGTCCGCGACAACGGCGACAACGCCAACTCCGCCATCAAGCAGGTCGCGTCCGGCCGCTTCGGCGTCACCGCCGCCTACCTGTCGTCCGCCAAGGAAATCGAGATCAAGATGGCCCAGGGCGCCAAGCCCGGCGAGGGCGGCCAGCTGCCCGGCACGAAGATCACGCCGCTGATCGCGCGCCTGCGCTACTCCGTGCCCGGCGTCACCCTCATCTCCCCGCCGCCGCACCACGACATCTACTCGATCGAGGACCTCGCCCAGCTGATCTTCGACCTCAAGGAGGTCAACCCGCGCGCCAAGGTCTGCGTGAAGCTCGTCGCCTCCTCCGGCGTCGGCACCGTCGCCGCCGGCGTGGCCAAGGCCTACGCCGACGTCGTGCTCGTCTCCGGACACGATGGCGGCACCGGCGCCTCGCCGCTCGCCTCGATCAAGAACGCCGGCTCGGCCTGGGAGATCGGCGTGGCCGAGGCCCACCAGGTGCTCATGATGAACGGCCTGCGCGGCCGCGTCGTCCTCCGCACCGACGGCGGCATGAAGACCGGCCGCGACATCGTCATCGCCGCCCTGCTCGGCGCCGAGGAGTACAACTTCGGCACGGCCGCCCTCATCGCCGGCGGGTGCGCCATGTTCCGTGTTTGCCATCTGAATACGTGCCCGGTTGGCGTCGCCACCCAGCGCGAGGACCTCCGCGCCAAGTTCCGTGGCAAGCCCGAGAACATCATCAACTTCTTCAACGCCGTCGCCGAGGACGTCCGCCACTACCTCGCCAAGCTCGGCGCCCGCACGCTCAACGACATCATCGGCCGCGTCGACCTGCTCGAGCAGATCGACGACCCCGCCAACCCGAAGACCAAGTTGATCAACCTCGGCGGCCTGCTCCACAACCCGGATCCCTCCGGCGAAATGGACCGCTACCACACGCGCGAGCGCAACGAGCGTTTCGGCGGCGAGGGCTCGCTCGACGAGGCCATCCTCCAGGAGGCCCGCGACGTCATCCTCGGCGAATCCGCCCGCCTCGTCGCCCGCTACAAGGTCACCAACGTCAACCGCGACGTCGGCACGCAGCTCTCCGGCCAGATCGCCTACCAGCGCGGCAACGAGGGCCTGCCCGCCGGCACCATCGACCTCACCTTCACCGGTTCGGCCGGCCAGTCCTTCGGCGCCTTCCTCGTCAACGGCCTGCGCCTCACCCTCATCGGCGAAGCCAACGACTACGTGGCGAAGGGCATCAACGGCGGCGAAATCATCATCCGCCCGAAGCCGAGCGAGACCTTCGCCTGGCACAAGCAGTCCATCATCGGCAACACCTGCCTCTACGGCGCCACCGGCGGCAGCGTCTTCGCCGCCGGCCGGGCGGGCGAGCGCTTCGGCGTGCGCAACTCCGGCACGACCGCCGTCGTCGAGGGCGTGGGCGACCACGGTTGCGAATACATGACGGGCGGCCTCGTCGTCGTCCTCGGCCCCACCGGCACCAACTTCGGCGCCGGCATGAGCGGCGGGCTCGCCTTCGTGTACGACGAGGACAACGCCTTCAAGGACCGCATCAACCCGGCCATGATCGGACTCGAGCGCCTCAACGCGCAGGAGGAGGTCGACAGCCTCAAGAAGCTGATCGGCGTCCACGCCAAACTCACCGGCAGCCCGCACGCGAAGGCCCTGCTCGACAAGTGGGAGGCCACCGTCGGCAAGATCTGGAAGGTCATCCCGCACCCGCCCACCGCGGACGCGCCGAAGCCCTTCTATACCTTCGACGCCACCAAGGTCCCCATCCCGGCCTGAGGCCCGCGACACCCATCCCCCGCAAAGCCCGGTCTCCCGCAGACCGGGCTTTTTTCATCCTGTTTCGCGCTCAAGGATCGAGGGCGTTGCCGGCAGGACGGCGGACACCGGGTGGCAAGGGCAGATCGAGGTCCCGCAACGCGGCACCAAACAGCAAGCGTCGTTGCGCTGGCGAGAGGCCCGGCTGGTTCGTCGCGGCGAGATATCGGGCGTATTTGCTCAGACGGCGTGATTGGTCGTGCGCTGCGAGGAGCCGGGCAGCCTCAACGGCCCATTCGGACTCAGGCCGCTGGCCGGGCTTCGCTTGCTCTCGAAGGAATTCCATTATGAGTCCGAGGACATCGCGCGCCTGCTGAGCGATCTGCCCTTCCCGTTGCGCATTCTCCTCGGCAAACACCTTGAGTCCTTCCGCGATGGCGCGCCTGGCCTTTTCCCGACGTTCCTGCTGTTCGGGCGTGGGGATATAGTTAATCGAAAGTCGTGTACCCGCAGGAAGCGGCGCATAGATCGTCGCCCCCTGCTCGAAGTTGGTCGCCAGCTGAAGCACCGCGCGCTGGTCGATGTTCAAGGCAGGAAGGAAGAATGCGCCGGCGCGGAGGGCATGATACTCGCGAAGGAGGGCAAGTTCAGGGTCCACTGACCTGAGCCCCGGATCGACGCGCCACGCCCGCCACGTCCCCCACTGATAGGCGTCGGTAACGAGGTCCGCGCGCAATGCTTCTGCCTCAGCTTCAAGTTCATCACCGGCATGTGCGTTCCTCGCCAACGCTTCCGGGTCATTTAGGTTCTCTTCGAGCTGGATGATGAGACCGTCGCGCTTCGCAACGTAGGCGGACAAACGGGTGCGATGGCGCCTCGACAGGTCTTCCTCCGCGAGGCGCGCTCCAAGAATGGGGTAGAAGACTTCGCCAATGTAATTTCGCAACGACTCCGGCGCATCGTACGCTACATCCAACAGGTAAGCGCGCCTGTCGATTTCGGCACCCGGTACAGGAGAGGCGGGTGGATAAAATATCGGAATGCGGGCGCGGAGGTGATGATCGGTTTGTATGTAAGGTAGGGTGGCTTGGTACGTTGGCCGGTCAGGCGGGAGTTGAGCGCCGACCATTCCAGCGAACGCTCCCATAAGAATAAACTGGAGCGCCAGCCCCCTCGGCCAACCGGGGATGAATGTCTTCACGCCTTTCATAACGGTTATTGGCCACCGCACCCTATACCGGCGACCTTCGGCACGGGGAGTGCAGCAATGAACTCTTCGCTATCGTCTCGGTCGTCCCGGTAAAGACGAAAGCCAGTTGCGCTCCACGGCCTAGTCGAGCGCACCCATCTTTGCGAAAAGCTGCCCGTGCTTCAGGCACCGCCGGTTCAGGCTCCCTTGCCAAAACCTCCCTCGGAAGACGACCGCTCCTGCGCCGCGATCGTTTCGGTCGCCTGCTGGAGTCGTTTGTCGCGCAGCAACTCCCCGCCCAAGCCGGGTGGATGGATCCGGATCTTCGTTTCTGGCACTACCGCGACAAGGACCAGGTCGAGATCGACCTCGTCATCACCCGGGGCACGCAGACCTGGGGCGTGGAAATGAAGGCGGCGTTTTTCCTCAACGCGAGAGCAGCTTCAAGTCCGCCAGCCACTCCAGCAAACGCTCGGGCCAGCCGCCGGCGGGGGAGGTGTTGGTATCGCGCAGACCGAAGCCGTGGCCGGCCGTCGCGTAGAGGTGCAGCTCGGCGGGGACCTTGGCGCGCTTGAAGCGCAGATAGACCTCAGCGAGACCTTCGGAGATGTCCTGACGGTCGTTGAATCCGGCGGCGAGGAAGACCGGCGGCGCACCGGTCTCGGGCTGGATGAGTCCCGACTTGCCTGGATAAATCAGTGCCTGAAACGCCGGCCGCGCGCTCTGGCGGTCGATCGGATCGGCCGCCGCCGGATCGCCGGGAGCGGCCCGCATGGCGGAGAGAAAGGCGATTTCGGCACCCGCAGAGAACCCGAGCATGCCGACGCGCTCCGGGTCGATCGACCACTCGGTGGCGCGGCTGCGCACGAGCCGGAGTGCACGTTGCCCGTCAGCGAGGCCGTGCACGTCCCACTGGTAGGGCGATTGTCCTTCAGGAGCAGCCGCGTCGCGCCCGAGACGGTGCTTCAACACGAAGGCGGCCACGCCCCGCGCCGCGAGCCATTCGCCGACGTTGTAACCTTCGTGCCTCATGACGAGGAAGCGGTGCCCGCCACCAGGAACGACAATGATCGCTGTGCCCGTGGCCTTGTCGCGGGGCGGAAGGTACACCGTCAGCGACGGATGGTGGATGTTGGAAACGCGATCACCCTCGACCTTCTCCGGCTCGTCCTTGCGGGCCTCGGAGCCGGGCGCGCCCAGCGGCCAGAGCGGGATTACGGAGGGCGAATCGGAGGCGCGGGTCAGCGAGGCCGCTGCCAGGGCCGCCAGGAGCAGGAATCGAATGATCATGGGGTAGGGGGCTTCATCTTCGTGCCGCAGCCCGGTCGCGCCGGCAAGGACTTCGTGCTCTCGACCGCCCCCAGCGGCCGAGACCGCGTCGGGCGGATTCCGCCGGATCTTTTCGCATTGCCGCTCCGGACCCCACACTCGAATCATCCTCCTATCGTCATGACCCCTTCCACCCTCCGCCGCTTCGTGACGGGCAGCCTCGGCCTGCTCGCCTTTTCCACCCTCTCCCTGGCCGCTTCCGCCGACGCCTTCCTCGGCCGCTGGGCCCTGACCATCCCCGGCGGCGCCGCCGGGTGGCTGGAAATCCGCCAGGAAAACGGCTGGTACGACGGCTCCATCCTCTGGGGCGGCGGCAGCGTCCTGCCCGTCTCCAGCGTGGTCATCGAGGGCGACACCCTCACGGTCACACGCACGCGCAACGTCGAGCGCAAGGACCCCGCCGGCACCGTGGTGCGCACCCAGCAGTTCACGGAAACGCTCACCGCCGAGGCCGCCGGCGACTCGCTGCGGCTTACCCGCGTGGCGCCGCGACCGGACGGCTCCGGCTTCGACCGCGCCGACTTCACCGGTCAGCGCATTCCCGCGCTCCCGCCCCGGCCCGACCTGAAGTCCGTCCGTCTCGGTGCGCCCATCTCTCTCTTCAACGGACGCGACCTCGCCGGCTGGCGCCTGATCGGCAGCGGCGAAAACGGCTGGAAGGTCGTCGACGGCGTGCTCGTCAACGACCCCGTCCAAGTCGAAGGCCAGCCGCGCAAGCGCTACGGCAACCTCCGCACCGACCGCGAATTCGAGGACTTCAACCTCACCCTCGAGGTCAACGTCCCCGCCGGCAGCAACAGCGGCGTGTACCTTCGCGGCATCTACGAGGTGCAGGTGCTCGATTCCCACGGCCGGCCGCGGAACGACCATCACATGGGCGCCATCTACAGCCGCATCACCCCCAGCGCAGCGGCCGAGAAGCCCGCCGGCGAATGGCAGACCCTCGACATCACCCTCGCCAACCGCCACGTGACCGTCGTGCTCAACGGGGTCACCATCATCGACAACCAGCCCCTGCTCGGCGTCACCGGAGGGGCGATGTGGTCCGACGAATCCCGCCCCGGCCCTGTCTGGCTGCAGGGCGATCACGGCGCGGTGTCCTACCGCAACCTCGTCCTGCGTCCGGTCGTCAAGTAGGACGGCCCTAACGCGGCCGAACCAGCAGCAGCGTGCGGTCGTCGTGCCGCGGCGCGAGGGCGCAGAAGTTGCGCACGTAGCGATCGACCTTGCGCGCGACCTCGGCGAGCGGCTTCTCCTCGTGCTTCTGCAGGGCCGTGGCGAGCCGGTCGCGGCTGAACTCCTCGCCCTTCGGGTTGCAGGCCTCGGTGATCCCGTCGGTGTAGAGGGCGAGCAGGTCGCCCGACTGCATCTCCACCTCGCGCTCTTCCAGCATCTCGTCGAACAGCGCCCCCTCGTCGAGCCCGAGGGCGAGTCCGCCGCCCGGCAGCAGTTCGGGCTTGTCGGCACCCCGGCGCAGGAGCAGCGCCGGCTCGTGGCCGGCGCGGCAGAAGCGCAGCCGGTTCGTATCCAAATCTATAATACCATAGAACAGCGCAATGTACATGCCCGGCCGCATGTCCGGCTGGATGGCGCGGTTGACCCGGCGGAGCACGGCGGCCGGGCTGAGTTCGCCCGCCGCGCAGATCCGCAGCGTGGCGCGGCATTCGGCCATCATGAGGGCGGCGCCGGCGCCCTTGCCGGAGACGTCGGCCACGACAAAGCCCCAGCTGCGGCCGGACACCGGCAGCACGTCGTAATAGTCGCCGCCGATGAGCATCGACGAGGCGGCCAGCGCCTCGATCTCGACCTCGGTGATGTCGGGGAAGACGCGCGGACGCAGGTGCTGCTGGATCTCGCCGGCGACGCGCAGGTCGCGCTCGCGCGCCGCGCGTTCGCGCTCCTCGGCCTCGTGGCGCGCGGTGATGTCGGTGATGAGGCCTTCATGGTGCGTGACCCGGCCGGCGGCATCGCGCCGCACCACCGTGTGATCGTCGACCCAGCGCACCGAACCGTCGGCGCAAAGGATCCGGTACTCCTGATTGTACTCCATGTGGCCCGCCTCCGCATGGGCCGCGACCTCGGCCATGACTCGGTCGCGGTCTTCGGGATGGGTGATGCCGACGAAGTTGCGACGGCGGTCCGTAAACTCCTCCGGCGTGTAGCCGAACTGGCTGATGCTCTGCGACACAAACTCCACCGGCCAGCCCTCCTCGGCGCGCCAGAGCACGACGACGGACGGGGACCGGTTGATGATGCGTTCGAGTTCCTCGCGGCGGGCGAGGGCGGTGCGCAACTCGTCCTGCGCGCGGCGCCGCAGGCTGATGTCGCGGCCCACGCCGAAGTAGGCCCGGCGGCCGTCGCGGTCGAGGTAGGCCGAACCCGAGGAGGCATGCCACGTCCACTCGCCGTTGCGATGCCGCATGCGGTACTCGACCGCGCCGGTATCCGGCGTGCCTTCCATGATGCCCGCAATGAACCGCCGGCACGCCTCCACATCGTCGGGATGCACGAAGTCGAAGAAGCTCCGTCCGAGCACCTCGTCGAGCGGATGCCCCAGCTTCATGGTCCACGCCGCCGAGACGAACTTGAACGTATACTCCGGCGTGAGCGCGTAGAGGATCTCCGACGCCGTCGAGAGGTAGGTGCGCCAGCGGGATTCGCTGCGGCGGAGCTCGTCCTCGGCCGCCCGGCGCGCGGTGATGTCCTCCAGCATCGCGAAGTGGTGCGTGGGCACACCCTTGGCATCGCGGATGATGGCCACGGTGAGAATGCCCCAGACCACACGTCCGTCGCGGTGGACGTAGCGCTTGTCGAGCGTGAAAGAGTCGCGCTTGCCTGCGTAAACTTCCTCGGTGAGGCGCATCTGTTTTTCCCAGTCCTCGGGATGCGTGGCGCGCCGCACATTCTCGATGTCGCGCGCCTCCTCGGCGGTGAGGCCGATCAACTCGCAGAACTTGCGGTTGACGTGGTTGGCTCCGGGACTCCCCTCGCGCGTGAACTCGCGCCAGCTGATGCCGATCGGCGCATGATCGAAAAGAATGCGCAGCTCGTCCTGCGCCATGCGCAGCTCCTCCGCCCGCGCGACCGCCTCCTTCACAAGGCGGGCGTTGGCCTCCTCGGTCTCCTTGAGGCGGGTGATGTCGGTGCGGAGGGCAAGGTAGTACTTCGGCCGGCCGTCGGTCCCCAGGTGCGGTACGATCGTGCTCTCGACCCAGTAGTTTTTTCCGGACTTGGCCCGGTTGCAGACGGTGCCGTGCCAGACCTTGCCCGCCCCGATCGTGCGCCAGAGATCGGCAAAGAACTCCGGCGGATGGTAGTCGGAGCGGACCACCCGGTGCGTCTGCCCAAGCAGCTCCTCGCGGGAATAGCCCGAGATCTGGCAAAAGCGGTCGTTGACGAACACGATCGTGCCCCGCGCATCGGTGATCGCCATGATGGCGTGCTCGTCCGCCGCACGACGGATCCACGAGAGCAACTCGACGTCGTCGAGATCGGGGCCGGAGGCCTGATCCGCCAGTGTGTTCATAAGCGAAGGTCCGTAACGATTAGGCATCGGCCGGGCAGTCTCCAGTCAGAAGCGTCGAATTGCGCAGATCCACCCATGAGCCAATTCGGCCGACGACGCTCGCCAAGTCCGCCGGACCGTTGCATCCTGCCCGCATGACGACGATCACCACCTGCGGAGACCTGCAGCAGGCGCTGCTGGTCAAATCGATTCTCGAAGGCAGCGGCATCCCCGCCTTCGTACCCGACGAGCTCACCGCCCAGAACGCCCCGCCCTACATCTGGGCGACCGGCGGCATCCGCGTGCAGGTGCCCGCCGAGCACGCCGAGGCCGCACGCAAGATCCTCGCTTCGGAGGCGCCGGAACTGCCCGCGGGCGAGTAGCCCCGCGGCCGCCCCCAAAACCAAAACTCGATTAACAAGACTTTGGCCGCAAAGAGGCCGCAAACGTGCGGCTTTGCCTGTCGCCTGCCATTGCCGGCTTTGTCCGTTCTCGTCCCCGCTCATCCCTTCAACGCTCCGGCGGTGACTCCTTTGACCAGGTGTTTCTGCAAGACGACGTACACGGCGAGGATCGGAACCGTCACCATCACCAGCCCGGCGAAAAGCATGCCGTAGTCGGAGCGGTACTGCGCCGTGATCGCGAGATTGGCCAGGCCGAGCGGCAGCGTGCGGGCGGCGCCGTCGACATCGCCGCCGATCAGCATGAAGGCGAAGAAGTACTCCTTCCAGACGCCGATGAACTGGAAGATCGCCACCGTCACCAAGCCCGGCCGCGCCAGCGGCAGCATCACGCGCCGGAAGGCCGCGAACTCCCCGCAGCCGTCGATGATCGCCGCCTCGTAGAGCGTGCGCGGCAGCGAGCGGAAGAAGCCCGCGAGCACGAAGATCGCGAAGGGCAGGCCGTTCGCCGTGTACACGAGGATCAGGCCCAGCCGGCTGTTGAGCAGCCCGAGCGCGCGCAACTCGAAGAAGAGCGGCACCATCGCCAGCTGCGCGGGAATCATCAGCCCGGCGAGGAAGAGCCAGAACACCGCCGGCCCGCCGGACACGCGAAACCGCGCGAGCGCGTAGGCGGCGAGCGCACCGAGGTACACGATGAGCGTCACCGAGACGGCGGTGACGACGACGGAGTTGAGAAAGTAGTCGCCGAACCGCGCCTCGCGCCAGGCGCGCGCGTAGTTGTCCCAGCGCAGGTCCCCCGCGGCCGGCAGCGCGAAGGTCTCGCGGAAGATGGCCTCGTCCGCCTTGAGCGACGAATACGCCACCCAGATCATCGGGAACACGACCCACAGCGCGTAACCGGCGAGCGAGAGGAAGAGCAGGGGACGCGCGACCTTCATCGCTCCACCGCCTCCCGTCGCAGGCCGCGCATCGCCGCCGCACTTCCCGCGAGCACGAGCACGAACAACACGACCGCGATGGCCGTGGCGCGGCCCACGTCGAACTCCTTGAACATCGTCGTGACCATCAGCGTGCTCAGCGTGTGCACACTCGTCACGGGATCCTGCTGCGTGAGCAACCAGACCATCTCGAAGGCGTTCAACCCGCCAATCACGAGAAACACCGCCGAGATCACGATGACCTCCCAGATCAGCGGGAGGGTGATGGCGAAGAACTGGCGCAGCTTGGAAGCGCCTTCGATCTCCGCCGCCTCGTAGAGTTCGCCGGGCACGCCTTCCATCGCCGCGAGGTAGAGGATCAGGTTGAACCCGCAGGCCATCCACAGGTACACGGGCAGCAGGGCGGGATAGAGATGATCCGGCGAGAGCCAGGGAAACCCGGCGAAGCCCGCAAGCCACTCGCTGCCGAACGCACGCCCGAGCCCGGCCAGCGCCGCGTTGACCAGACCGCCATGCGGTTCGTAAGCGTTGAGCCAGAGCAGGGCGGCGGCGATTCCCCCGAGCAGGTTGGGAAACAGCAGGACCACGCGGAAAAAGGTCGTCCCGGCGATGCCGCGGTGCAGCAGCGTCGCGCAGAGCAACGCCACCGGCACCACCACCAGCGCCGGGGCGAGCATGAGGAAGAGGTTGTTTCCAAGGGCGACCCAGAAGACGTCGCTCTCCAGCAGCAGCCACTTGAAATGCAGCCAGCCCGCCCAGCGGCGCTCGCCGAGGCCGTCCCAATGCGTAAAGGCCCAGCCGAGCGCGACCAGTCCCGGCAGGAGCACGAAGGCGGCGTAGAGGAAAAACGCCGGTCCCACAAAACCCGCGGCCGTCGCCGCACCGAGCCGCGGCCGGCCTTCGGGATCGACGGCCCCGGACCGCGCCTCCGTCCTCCGCCACGCGCGCCGCCCGAGCCACCCCGCCAGCGCCACGAGCAGCCCAAGGAGCAACGCCGCACGCCCGCCATGGCGCACCTCGACGCGGTCGGGATTCTCCGACCGCGCCCGGTCCCCGGCCGCCGCCTCCTCCAGCCGCTCGCCAAATGCTTCCGGGGTGAGCCCGCCCGTCATCAACCGGTGCCGCGCATCCGTCATGGCCTGACGGATACCGGGCGGCTGGAGCATGTCCTGGGGCATGTTGAAGGATTCCGTCGCCTCCGCGATGAGGCGCGCCGTGGGCCGGCTGCTCTCCGAATACGCCTCCGCAGGCACGCCCCGCACCGCCACCGGCGCGTCGAGCCGCCGCACGAAGGCCTCCGCCCGCGCCCGCGAGGTGAGAAAGCGCAGAAAATCGATCGTCAGGCGGATGCGGTCCGGGTCGCCCGTATCGAACACGAAGAAGCTGTCGCTGCCCGTCTGGATCGCCGACGGATCGGCCGCGCCGTCGGCAAAAACAGGGAAGTTCATCGTCCCGAGTTCGAAGCCGGCGGGCAGACGGGTCTTCATCTCGTTCACGAACCACGAGCCCGAGACCGTCATTGCCGCCCGTCCTTCGAGGAACGCCAGCTGCGCGCCGGTGTGCGTAGCCCCTTCCCAGCCGCGGAAGGTATGGCGGGTGGTGACGCGCTGAAGCACCGCCGCCGCCCGCGCGTGCCGCGGATCGAGACGGGCGCCGGGGGAGAGGTCGTTCAGCGCCCGCCAGCCGTCAGCGCCGGCGAGGTTGTAGTAGGCGGCCCGAAAAAACGCCTCCGGGTAAAGCCCGCGCGTGCCCGGCAGCGCCAGGGGCGCGAGACCGGTCGCCTCAATGCGTTCGCAGAGCGCGAAGAACTCGTCCCACGTGCGCGGCTCCTCCCAGCCCTGGCGGCGAAAGAGCGCCCGGTCGTAGAAGATCGTCCAGAGCGCATAACCGAACGGCAGCCCGTAGGTCCCGTCGCCGACCCGCCAGGCGTCGAGCGCCCCGGCCACAAACGTGTCGGCCCAACGCGCGTCGCCCTCCCAGTTGGGTTCGGCGAGATAAGGAGTCAGGTCGAGCACCTTGCCGGCGCGGATCAAGGCCGGCCAGAGCACCTGGCCGCTCTGCGCGGCATCCGGCAGGTTGCCGTCCATCACGCGCACCCTGATCTTGTCCGCGATGCGCGGATCGCCGTAGAGCCGTACGGACACCCCCGGGCGCTCCGCCTCGAACAACCGCGCCGTCTCCTCGTAGAACGCCGTGCCAAAGCCTCCGGCAAAAACCGGGAGGTCCAGCGTGCGCGCCACCTGCGCGGCCAGACGCCCCCCCGTTCCGTGGAAGAACGCAGCAAGCAGCAGGCAGGACCAAACCACGCCGTTCACGGCGCGTCCCGCGGCAAAGATGAGAGACCGGAAAGCCATCGGTCGTGGACGACCCCGCAGGAGCTTCCCGAGACCGGCGGTCGAGTCGATGTCATTTGTCCGCCCCTGTACGGGCGCTTACGAGCGGACGCTGTGTCTGTTCGGCCACCCGCGTTGCGGCTATGCTGGGCCCATGCACCCGGTCACCGTCCGTTCGATTCTCTTCAAACTTCTGCGCGAGGTGCACGATCGCCGGGCAGGCGTCGCCAGCCCTCCTCCCGTGTCCCACCAACAGCCCGACGCAGCCGAACCTCAACCCGCGCCGCGACCCGACCGCACCGGCCAGAGAAACGAGGTCAGCAGCAGCAGACCTCCGACCGCCGCGACCGCGAACGCCGTGCGGTAGAGCAGGAGCAGGCCGCGCTCGGCGAGCAGCCCGGAGCCGTAGTTGCCGAGGATCGCGAACAGTCCCACCACGAGCATCACGTAGAGCCCCTGCACGGAGTTGCGATAACCATCGCCCGCGAGGGCGTTGAGGTACATCACCGGCGCAACGAGCAGTCCGACAATCGTCAGGCCGTGTCCGACCTGCAGGGCGACGGCCGCGCCCGCCGTGGGCACGAAGGCGAGCAGCCCGAGGCGCAAAAGCGACATCGCCAGACCGGCGATCACCAGCCCGCGCAGGCCAATGCGTTCGCGCAGGCGTTCGAAGCCGAGCATGAAACCGATCTCAAGGGCCACGCCGAGGTTGGCGATCAGGCCGATCCAGCGGGCCTCGATGCCGACTTGCTGGGTGAGATAGACCGGGTAGAAGCTGTAGTAGGCCGCGTTGGTCGCGATCATCAGGCCCATGCCCGCGCAGAAAAGCGCCACGCGCGGACGTCGCAGCAGCCGGACCGCCTCGGCCGTGGGAAACCGCGAACCCGGCACGGCCGCACGCGCGAGGCGGCGGGGCAGGTGGCGCGCATTGAGCATGCCGAAGAAGGCGGCGGCGGCGGCGACGTACGGAATGACGGCCAGTCCGGCCGCCGGGTAGAGGGCGACGATCGCGCCGCTCGGCGCGATGAAGCCGATCGTGCCCCACACCCGCACGGCGGAGAACGCCACGGGCGGCGCGCCTGGCTGGCGTTGCAGGGTGAAGTAGAGCCCATCGGTCAGCGCCACCTGCGGCTGGTTGGCGAGCTGGTTGACGAACACCGCAAGCAGGCAGGCGGCGAATCCGGCCGCGAACGCCAGCCCGCCCATGGCGGCGACATTGAGGCCGAAAAGGCCGACGAGCAGCGGGGCGACCAGCCCGTATCGATCCGCCAGATACGTCATCACCGGCGGGAGGAAAAGGACGCCGCTCTGGCCGACGGCCAGCACGAGCCCGATCTGCGAAGGCGCCAGGCCCTTGATGTCGCCGAGGTAGACGGGCAGATACGGCGAGACGCAGCCGAAGACGGCGTAAACCCAGAAGTTATGGGCCTTCAGCCGGAAGTATCCGGGGGCGGGGACGGCGTGCGAGGCGGACGACACAGGCCCGGGATTGGCGTCCGGCGGGTCGACACGCAATCACGGAACGGGCGGCGAGGGACGGGGGACGGCAGGAGCGGCTTTTATGCCGCGATCCCCGCCGACCGCCTCGAAAATCGCGGCATAAAGCCGCTCCTACTTCTGTTTGCGGGCCTCCAGCAGGTCGCCGACCTGCTGCCGCGCGACGGCCCACTCCGCATCGTCCAGCTTGCCGTCGCGGTTCTTGTCGAACCGCCGCAGGATGCGCGGATTCTGTTCGGCCTTGGCCCGGTTGGCCGCGGCCATCGCCGCGCGCTCGGCCTCGTCAAGGCGCCCGTCGCCGTCGCGATCGTGCTCGTTGAGCACCTTGCCGCGCAACTCCGCCGCCCTGGGCGGAAGCTTGGCTCCCGCCTTCGGGCCCGGCGCGGCCGGAGCCGCCGCCCGGTCCTTGGCGGCTGCCTTCTCGCGCTGCTCGAATTGTGCGCGGGCCACCGCCCACTCCGCGTCGTCGAGCTTGCCGTTGCCGTTCTTGTCGAAACGCCGCAGCTGGCCCGGCGACTCCTCGATGCGGGCGCGCAGGTTCTCCAACATCTTCGCCCTCTGCTCGGGATCGGCCTTGGCCACCCGCTCGCGCAGGGCGCCGCCCGGCCCCGCTTGCCGCGCTTGCATGGCCATCGCCTCCTTGGCCGCAACCTTCTCCTCCTCGTCAAGACGGCCGTCACCGTTGCGGTCGTACTTCCTGACGATGTCGTCGTAAGGTTGCGTCTCGTCCGCGGCGCGTGCGCCGGCATGGATTAACGTTGCTGCACCCAAGAGGAGGCTTAAGAACGGCGTTTTCATGGTTATCCGCACTAAACGCACGGTGGGCCGGGTAGGTTTCGCGAAGGTCCTGTTGTTGCCGGCGGTTTGCCGTCGTGTTCGCCAGGATTGACCCTTTCGCCCATGTTTCAAGTCACCTTCTCCGAGCAGGCCATGCGCGAGCTCAACAAGCTGGACAAGCTCGCGCAGCTGGAGGCGATCGAGCCCATCGGCAACCTGAAGGCTCCCGACCTCGAACGCCCGCGCGAACCGCTGGGCCGGTTCACCCGCGCCGGCCAAACCCTCTTCCGCCTCCGCAGCGGCGACCACCGGTTCTATTTCGAGACGAGAGACACCGACACCCTCCACGTGCTCTACATCCTGCACCACCGTTCGCTGGAGGACTTTCTCCTGCGCAACAAGCTGCCGGTCTCCGAGGATCAATTGGTCGAACAGCACTCGAAATTCTGGAAGTACCTCGAAACGCTCACGCGCAAGTGAGCCCCTCCCCCTAGCCATGGCTGCCCCGGAACCCACCGACGAGGACCGCGAGAATCCGTACACCGTCGCCAACGCAAGCCGGATCTACTTCCTGCCGAACCTGATGACGGCGGGAAACCTCTTCTGCGGCTTCGTCGCCGTCATCAAGTGCATCCAGGCCCACTACGCGATGCGGGGGATCGACATCATCACGCCGGCGGCCAGCACCCTCTTTCGCGACGCCGTCTGGTTCATCTTCGGTGCGATGGCCTTCGACGCCCTCGACGGGCGCCTCGCACGCATGGGCGGGCGCGAATCGCTCTTCGGCGCGGAGTTCGACTCGCTCGCCGACGTCGTTTCCTTCGGCCTCGCCCCGGCGCTGATGGTGTTCTTCCTCATCCTCTCGCCCACCCAGGGCTACCCGATGTTCCAGAACATCGGCTGGCTGCTCGGGTTCGTGTACCTGCTCTGCGCCGCCATCCGGCTCGCCCGCTTCAACGTCATCACGAATCCCCTCGTCCATCGGTCGAAGCCGGAATCGTCCAAGGACTTCGTCGGCCTGCCCGTGCCCGCCGCCGCCGGCACCATCGCCTCCCTCGTCCTCTTCCTCCTCAACCTCGCCGCGCACGACCGCTCGCTCCAGCGCTGGGCGCTCGTCCTGCCCGTGCTCCTCTTCCTCATCGCCATCCTCATGGTCAGCACGATCCGTTACCCGAGCGGCAAGCAGATCGACCTCCAGACAAAGACCCGGCTGACGACCTTCGTGCTCTTCGGCGCCGTCGCCGCCGCCGTGATCGTCTTCAAGGAATACGGCATGTTCATCGCCTGCCTGACCTACATCTTCTACGGCATCGTGCGCCACCTCCGCCACCGCAGCCCGACGGCTCTCCGAACAAAGCTGTGAACAAGCTGCGCATGGCCGACCAACAACCTGCCATCTGCGAACAACCGGAGGGTTACTGGCCGTTCCAGCATGGTTGCTCACAGGGCGCGAATCGCGCCGTTTCAGAGGGGAAATCGCCCCTGCGGACGCGGTTGCTGGTGTTTTTCGCGCCCATACTGAGACGGATATAATTCCTTATTGAACAGAGTATCTTTTAGCCTTTGTTAACTTCCACTCCCGGCCTGCGCGCGGGGAACCCCTTGTCCATGAAATTCAAAATCAACCGCGACCACTTCAGCAACGGCCTCGCCCAGGTCCTCAACGTCGTGGGTTCCAAGGCCACGATGCCCATCCTGAGCAACGTGCTGATCGAGGCCGAGAAGGACCACATCACGCTGACCACGACCAACCTCGACCTGGGGATCCGCTGCAAGATCAAGGCCGAGGTGAAGGAGGGCGGGGCGGTCACGCTGCCGGTCAAGCGGCTGGCCACCATCGTGCGCGAACTGCCCAACGTGGACGTCTCGGTCGACGCCGCTCCCAACCACCAGGTGAAGCTCGCGTCCGGCGGTTCCAACTTCCGCATCATGGGCATTGGCAAGGAGGAATTCCCGCCGCTGCCGGAGTTCGGCGACGAGAAGTCCTTCACCCTCGAGCAGGCCGAACTCACCAACATGCTCAAGAGCGTCGCCTACGCCCAGTCCACGGACGAGACGCGCTACATCCTCAACGGCGTCTATTTCAACTTCCGCGACGGCAAGCTCTCCCTCGTCGCCACCGACGGCCGCCGCCTCGCCCTCATGGCCAAGGACCTCGAGGTGCCGCCCGCCAGCGCCGGCGCCATCATCCTGCCCGCCAAGACCGTCAGCGAGCTGCTCCGCATGCTCGACAAGGGCGAGAAGCTCAAGGTCTCCTTCAACGACCGCCGCGCGGCCTTCCAGATCAACACGGACAAGGACACCAGCGGCCTCACCGACTCCATTTACCTCTACTCGAAGGTCGTGGAGGGCAATTACCCGAATTACCAGCAGGTCATCCCGAAGGAGACCCACCAGCGCATCAAGCTCGAGCGCGAGCTTCTCCTCCAGTGCGTCCACCGCGCCGCGCTGGTCTGCAGCGAGAAGTCCAACTCGGTCAAACTGAAGCTCAGTTCGAACCTGCTCGAAATCACCGCGCAGAGCCCCGACTTCGGCGAAGCGCACGAATCGATGGCCATCAGTTACAGCGGCCCCGACCTGCAGGTGGCGTTCAACCCGCTGTTCGTGATGGATCCGCTCAAGGCACTGACGAAGGACGAGGTGTTCTTCGAGCTGAAGGACGAGGTTAGCCCCGGCGTCTTCAAGACCCTCGACAGCTTCATCTGCGTGATCATGCCGGTGCGCCTGAGCTGATCGCACCCGCCGACAATGTCGTCCCGAGGCCGGGTGCCGCACCCGGCCTTTTGCGTCCATGGATCCCACCTATCCGATTCTCGCCGCGATGGTGCTCTCGCTCATCCTGCACCAGGCGAACCTGCGCTACGCCTCGCCCTCCATCGCCATCGTCAACCGCTGGCTGCGCTGGCTGATCTTCGCAACAGGCCTGGCCAAGATCAGCTCGGATTTCGGCTGGATCGACCGTTCCTTCGGCGTGCAGGCCGCGATCTTCTTCCTCGTCTATTTTCTGATCGAAACGCTCTACCGCTGGTTGGAAGTGCGCGCCGTCAGCGTGAGCCCGCTGCCGCTCTTTCCCCGCTTCACCCTCAACAGCAGCGGCGAGGAGTGGCCCACGCACCCGCGCCTGCTCCGCGTGCGCGACTGGCTGCGCAGCCAGGGCTTTCGCCAGGTGCAGGCCCTGCGCGCAGAACTCGCGCCAGGGGTTTACCTCCGCCTTTCGATCTATCAGGATGCGGACAACCATCTACGGGTCCAAGTCATGTTCGTGCCGCAGCCCAACGGGGCGATCTCCGTCTGTTACACACTCTCTTCGCAGACCGTGAACGGCTACCGGTACATCACGGACAACCTGCACCTGCCCTTCGGTGGCTTCTATCCGGAGACCTGGATCGTGGAGCGCACCCCCTGGCGGCGCTCCCTGCCCAACCTCGTGACCCGTCACCGCGCCCGCCTCGCCCGCCACCGGGAACCGCTGCTGGTCTGGTCCGACGATCCGCTCACCGACCTCAATGCGCAGCAACGCGAACTCGAACGCATCAACACGGAGATGGGCTTCCTGCTTCCGCACGCCGAGCGCGAGGAACACGGCAAGATGACCGCCGAAGGCCGCTACCGCGTGTGGAAGGAACTCTGGCTCCTGAACTACTTCGGCATCAGCGGCCGGCATCATTGAGCCATTTGCTTACATTTTTTTAGCAAATTGCAGGCTTTTGCTGGATGAGTTGATGGCTACGGTGCCCACCGTCATGGCTTCATCCCCTCGTTCCCACAGTCTCTCTCTCTCTCTCTCTCTGTCTCTGCTTTATCCCAGAACGATTTGGCCTGACCGGCCATGTGTTGGCCTTCGAACTGCATGAGCCCGTGTGAGTTCAGTCATGGCGGCATTCGAAAGCCCTCTGCGGGGTTGGACGGCAAAGGAAGCGCCAACTGCCCGCGTTGACGGCTTTGCTCTGATAGCGAGCGGGAACAACCTTGAGCGGCACATTCTCGCGCGCACCGTCCAAGCGGTGCTCCCCGGTCTTGCACCGGTCGAAGTTACCGGCCTCCACGATTCGCCTGCATCGCGGGTCGCGGGTCGTTTCGAGTTGGCGCTACTGGCGCTCAACCTGAGCGACTGCGACGGCCTCGATTGGCTGGAGGTGGTGGGCCGGCAGACGCAGATCGACCGGGCTTTGGTCATCGGCCAAACTTTTCCCGAGATTGCCGCGAGCCGCGTCGCCACCGGTGTTGCCGACGGCTTCTGGGACTACAGCGTGGACTCGCCGGACAATCTTGTTCGGGCCGTCAGCGAGATCTCGCGCGGTGGGGGGTACATGTCCTATGGGCTGGGCGAACTCCGTCGCCGAAGCCTGCAAGGTCGGCCTCCGCTTCGCACAATTCTTTCCCGGACGGAAATCCTCGTCTTTTACGCGATAGCGGGCGGCGAGGACGATGTCGCTGCCGGGGCTTTGCTGGGGATGACGCCGGCGACCGTGAAGACCCACCGAAAATCGATCTCCCGGAAGCTCAAGGTCTCGACGCGCACCGAACTGATGCGCGAAGCGCAGCTCCGGGGAATCGTCCGTTTCGCGGAAAACGGTCTCGTCATCCGCCCCGGATTCTTTGCAGCGATGGACGAATACCTTGAGCGTCGCCAGGCTCGCCCGAAACCCGACGAAACGGTCGGCGCATCCTAACAGCTGCCGGCGCCCGGAATCCCTTACGCGACTGCGTATCGGGCGAGGCAATACATCCTTTGGCGTTTTACAGTTTCTACCCCTTTTGGGGTAACGGACCCACCCGAAAAGGGTAGAAAGTCCGCTTTTCTTCGAGCGTCCAAGCAGCTGAAACCTTCGCCCGTGCCGGCGGCAGGTTGTCGTCGGAGTGCCTTCGTTCAACCGCTGTGACACCGCTCCGCATGAAATCTGCCGTTCACAAATCGTTTCTGGCCGCGGCCTGCGCCGCTGCGATGCCGTGGCTTCTTTTGGCGCAAATCACGTTGCCGCCTCCGACCACGCCTCCGGCGAACGAGCGGACTGCGGGCTCTCAGAGCGAGCGTGACTGGCAGGAGCTGCTCGAATCCCGAAAGCAGACCGAACGCGAAGGCCGGGAGAAAGACGGTGCGGACGGGCGTGCGGCGCGCATCGCCGGCAACCGTTCCGTGGCCGATAAAGCGCGGGAATTCTATACCACCCACTCAAGCGATGCTCTGGCCGCCGAGGCTCGCAGGCTTGAGGTTCTCGCGCTGATCGGCGCGCTCGAAGAGGGGGATGGGGCCAGTTCCGGAAGACTGGAGCAGGCAGTGGCATCGTTGCGAAGCGATCGCCAGGTCCCCGCGCCGATTCGTGCGCAGGGCGTGGCTGCTTTCGAGTTCACGCGGGAGCTGCGCGAGGTGCGCGGATTGGAAGCAAGGATGGATACGACCGGGCGCGTCGCACGCGCTCTCATCCGCGAATTTCCCGGGGAGGCGCCGGGCTATGAAGCGCTTTGGGCGGTCGCGAAAGCCAGCCCGCAGCAGGAGTCGGCAAAGCTCGCGCAGGAGCTGCTTGCCTCAGATGCGCCTCCGCCTCTCAAGGCCGCGGCGCAAACGCTGCTCGCTCGGTATGCGCTGATCGGCAGGCCTCTCGCGTCGGTCCTCGACGGCGACTCAGGACTGAAAGCCTTGGCGAATCTTCCGACAGGCACACCCCTGATCGTTTACAGTTGGGCTTCCTGGGGACCCGGGAGTCTCGATTTCGGCCGCATGATCCAGGCGCGACGCTTTGCCGCGCTCGGTGTGTGCCTCGACCAGGACATCGCGGAGGCCGGCCGGTTGGCCCATTCCCTCGGGCTCGGTGGCGAACACCTCTTTGATGAAAGAGGGCTCCAAGGTCCGGCGACCGCCCGCCTGAATTTCAGCACCGCCGGCCAGATCTATCTCGTCGACGAAGCCGGTGTGATCCGCGACGTGCGCGGCGGCGAGGACTTCGAAACCAAATTGGGCGCGTTCGGCTTCCGCACCCCCACCCTCAACCCGTCCCCTGAGCAGCTCCGGCCATGAGATTTCTTCCTCTTCTTCTCGCGCTCGCGCTCCCCGTCTCGGCTTGGGCGCAAACCCGCACGTTGACCGTCAGTGCACCGTCGCAGGTTTATGCCGGACAGAGCATCACCGTCCCGACTTCGGCCAGCACCAATGCCGGTGGCGGCGAACAGATCGGTTTTTATCATGGGCAGTATTCCACCGATGGCGGGGCATCCTGGACTTGGTTCACCTCGGATGTGAACGTCGGAACCTCGGTGACCCGCAATGCCTACGTTACCGCCGGCGCGGCGGGCTCGACGATCGTTGTCCGGGTGAGATCGGCGTTTCGAGGCGGAGCTGCGGGCGACGTGGACTATGACGGCAATGCCATCGACTGGGGCGGTTCATGGGATGGCTTCGGCTCGCCGCCGGCCCGATATGGCTATATCAGCGTGGTCGCGCCGCCCAATCAGGCGCCCACCATCGCTTGGACGCAGGCTCCGGCGGCGGGATGGATCAACGAGTGGTTTGCCGTTCAAGCCCGTGGCAACGACGGTGACGGCAATCTGAGTTCTGTCTCGGTCTGGAAGGAATGGGTGCCCTTTGCCTTCAACGGCGGCGGCAACGGCTGGGAGTCATACTCCGATGCCAACATGGCTTCCAGCAGTGTAGCCACCGGGATCGCCTTCCAAGCCCAGTCTGGTGACAGCGCCGGCGCAACCTCCGCCTTTATTTCTCACACCGTCCCAATCTACAACCGTGCCCCGTCCGGAACCTTCACGGTCAACGGATCAGCTGGCAATTCTTCGATAACGTTCGGCCAGTCGGTGGCTGTTTCTTCATCGGTCTCGGACCCGGATGGGAACATCTCGGTGCATTCGTTCTGGTGGGATCAGGGCAGCGGACTCTATTGGACTCATCCTTTCATCACTTGGACTTACGCACCCAACTCTGCTGGCTGGTTCAATTTGAACCTGGGTGCCAACGGTTACAATGCCTCGGGGTACTCATCGACCCGCGGGTTCGATTTCCGTCCGACGAAGGCAGCTACGTTTGCCATCCATAACGTCGTGGCTGATCCTTATCAGTGGATCAGTGTCGGCGCGTCGATCATCTACCTCACGGTAAACAAAGCCACACCGACGGGCACCTTCGCGAATCGCACCCTCGCTCCCGGCGGTCCCACCTACACCGTCCAGTCCGCGGACCTGAACGCGACGTTTTCCCATCCCTTCTCGGGCGCGGTGGTGGGACCGACCGGGAGCGTGACCTACTCGCTTGTTGCCGGCGGCTCGGGAAGCGTCACGACCGGCACGCAGCTGGCGGCTGGAAGTACTTACACGGTCCGGGCTAGTTACGCGGGGGACGCCAACTATCATCCCACCTTTGTGGACGCGGTATGGACGATCGGTCCTGAGCCGACCTACACCCTGACGGTGGAGAACGGAACCGGCGGCGCTTCCGGACTGACCATTGGCACCGCTCGTTCCATCACGGCCAACGCTCCACAAAGCGGACAGGTATTCATCGATTGGACCGTTGTGGCCGGCCCCGGCACGATTGCGAATGCGAGCGCGACGAGCACGACCTTCACCATGGGGGCCGGAAACGCGACGGTGCGTGCCAATTATGCCGACTTCCTTCCGAATGGCGATGACGACGGTGATGGGATGACCAACCAGTGGGAGGTCGACAACGAACTCGATCGCAATGACGCGAGCGATGCACTCGACGACATCGACGTCGACGGCCTCACCAACATTGCTGAGTACAACCTCGGCACCAACCCCAGGCAGTACAACGTCGGCACCAGCGCTCAGGGCAACAGCCTGCCCGCTGGCTGGGACCTGCAGCTCAAGGCCGTCAACGGCCGCGGCGAGTCCGTCGGCGGCACGTCCGGCGAGTTCTCGGTCGATAAGTCCGGCGCCGCGACGTACTCCATTCCCATCTGGGTCTCCCCCGGCACCGCCGGCATGGAGCCCAAGATCACCCTCAACTACAGCAGTCAGGCGGGCTACGGTATCGCTGGCCATGGTTGGTCGATTGGCGGCCTCTCTTCTATCACACGGGGCCCGAAGACCCTCGCCTCCGACGACACGATCCACGGCGTTAATCTCAGCCGCGACGACCAGTACTACATGGATGGGCAGCGGCTGAAGCACGTAGGCGGAAACTCTCACAGCTACGCCGGTGCCGAATATCGCACCGAACTCGACTCCTTCACCCGCGTCGTCGCCCAAAGCTCGGCAGGCGAAGGCCCCGAGTCCTTCAAGGCCTGGACCAAATCGGGCCTCATCATCGAGTTCGGCGGCACTGCCTCTTCACGTCTCAAGTCCAATGCACCCAACAAGACGGAGATCATCAACTGGGCCGTCAGTCGCATCTCGGACACCAGCGGCAACTACATGGATTTCATCTATGCGAACGATGAACCCTCTGGCGAACAACGCATCGTGCGCATCGAATACACCGGCCACACCGGTTCGCCCGTCATCACTCCCTACGCCGCGCTCGAGTTCGAGTACGAAGCTCGTGGCGACACGCGCGTCAGCTACGTCGCGGGCTCCAAGATCTCCGTGACCCAGCGCCTCAAGCGCATCAAGGCCACCCAGGGCGGCGGCGTCCTGCGCACCTACACTCTGAACTACCTCGTGCGGGCCCAGACCAACCGCAGCTTGCTCGGCGAACTCATCGAATCCGGCACCCATGGTGGCGCCCTGCCCAGCTTGGTCTTCGAGTACGAAGAGCAGACGGGCGGATGGAGCGGCAGCTCGCTCACCCCGCCCCTGCCTCTCGCCATCTCCAGCACCAGCCAGGCCGGCACCGGTTTCATCGATCTCAATGGCGACGGCAAACCCGACTTCATCGCCAAAAAATACGGCAGCACAGGTCAGGTCGTTCACAATGAGGTTTGGATCAACACCGGTAGCTCGTGGGAAACGAACACCACCCTCTCGAACAGCTACCGTTTGCCCGACCCGGTCTCCCTCGCGTGGGAGGGACGCATGGATACGGGTAATCGCTTCGTCGATCTCGACGGCGACGGCCTCGTCGACGCGATCTTTGCCTACAAGGAAGGCGATGGGTCGGTCAGCCGCTACGCCTACCGCAACACCGGGTCGGGCTGGGAGCCTCGTTGGGACTGGAACCTTCCTTCCGACACCTACCTTGGCCAACTCCCGCCCGGCAGCGAGACGGCCGTCACCTACAGCCAGGCGGACCGCGGCCGGCGCTTCCTCGACGTCAATGGAGACGGCCTTCCTGACCTGGTTTGGAATGCCTCGTTCCGCCGGCTGACCGGCAGCAATCTGGTCTGGGTGACGGAGACAGGCTGTTATCTGAACAACACCGACGGCAAAATCCAGTCCGGCGGACCCGCCTGGGTATCCAGCAGCGTCTGGACCCCGAAGCTCGATATCACCGCCGGCGCGATCTTCATGGATGTCAACGGTGACGGTCTGCCGGATCAGGTCCTTCACAATTACGGCGAGAACAAGACCCGCATCGGCGTTGTCCTCAACAGCCCGTCGGGCTGGCAGGCCCTCAACTACGAGGAATACAACGGCACGCCCCAGCCCCACACCTACGCGACCAAGTTCGGTGGTCTCGGTCGCTTCATCCCGCCCGCCGACCTGAACTACTGGGTGTCCACCGACCGGAAGAAGCCCGCGGGTTCCGAGGTAGTCGACCTGAACGGCGATGGCTTGGCCGACATCGTCTACAGCAACCTCTATTACAACTTCCGCGCGAGCTATCTCAACACCGGAAACGGCTGGGTGGACGCTCCGCAATGGCAGGTCCCCAGCGGTCTCTGGTTCGCCACCAGCACGCACGATTCGACGGGCTCGGCCATCATCGACCTCAACGGGGACGGCCTGCCCGATCTGGTTCGCCGCACGGAAAGCGGTATCAGCGAATACAACCTGGGCACCGGCAACGGCTGGGGCGCCCTCAATACGCATGGCGGCTCCGGAAACCTGGGCCTGCCATACCATCTCGTCCGCAACACTCCTTCGAACCCGGCCGGCGCCGATTTGGTCGACCTCAACGGCGACGGCGTGATCGACATGGTCTGGAACCTTTCGGGAGGCGATAGCGGCGCCCAGATCAACGGTGCTCGCCAGAGGGACCTGCTCACCCGGGTGACCAACAGTTTTGGCGTGCCGGTCTCGATCGAGTACAAGCCCCTTTCCGATCCTTCCGTGTACACGAAGGGAACCGGCGCCGCCTTCCCGGTGGCCGACGTCATCGGCCCCATGTACGTCGTCTCGAAGGTCAAGCACGGCCAGATGTACGGCGGCGGCACCGACGATCAAACCTACGGCTACGGCAAGCTCCGCTCCCACGCCGAGTACGGCAGCCTCGGCTTCGAGTGGACCACCGTCCACGACCACCGCACGAACTTCCGTACCACCACGACCTACCGGCAGGACTACCCGTTCATCGGCATGGCTGTCGACACCTACACCAAGAAGGAAAACGGCTCCGGCCACACCCTTTCCGAGTCGTCCGTCCTTTACGACGTCAAGTGGCTCCATGGCGGGGCCACTCGCTTCGTCTTCGCGAAGGAAACCACGCAGTACAGCTACGACTTGCTCAATGGGGCCTACACGGTCGGCTACAATCGCACCATCACCCAGAGGGGCGGCATGGGCGACACCAGCGACTACGACGACTACGGCAATTCCAAGTACCAGGAGGTCCACACGTCGCCTTACTCGCGTACCGAGACCGCCAGCACCTACGACAACACCGTCACCGCGGACAAGTGGCACCTCGGCCGACTGACGCGTTCGACGGTCACCCATATCGGGAACGGCCTTACGAGCATCGTTCGTGTCTCCGCCTTTGAATACGACACGAACACCGGCCTCCTCAAGAAGGAGATCGTCGAACCGGATTTGGCGGCGAGTCCCGACAACCTCACCCTTACCACCACCTACCAGCACGACGCCTTCGGCAACCGCACCTCCGTGAGCGTCGCCGGCGGCGGCCTCCCCACTCGCACCACCACCACGACCTACGATCCCGCAGCGATCGGATCGCCTGGCATCAACGGCCGCTTCCCCGTCCGCCTCACGAATGCCAAGGGCCACTCCGAGACCTACGGGTACCATCAAGGCTTCGGCGTACCCTCCAGCCAGACCGGTCCCAATGGCCTGACCACCTCGTGGCAGTTCGACAACCTCGGTCGCAAGAGCCGCGAGGACCGCCCCGACGGCACCCACACGATCTGGACCTACAACTGGGCGCACGAGTCCACCAGTCCTGGCGGCCAGTATTACATCGAAACGCGTTCCTCCGGCGCCCCGCCCACCATCGTTTTCTACAACAACTGGGGCAAGCAGACCACCTCCTACACCCTCAACGGCGGTCTCAACGACGGCAACGCGCGCATCGTCGGCGTGACCACCGGCTACGACGGCTGGGGCCGGCCGACCTCGACCTCCTTGCCGTTCTACTACGGCAGCACCGTTCGAGCCGCCACGGTGACGACGTACGATCTTCTTGACCGTCCGGTGACGGTTCAAAGCCTTCACGAATCCAGCAACGGCACCTGGCTGACCACCACGATGGCCTACGAGGGCTTGGTTACCCGTGTCACCAACCCGAAGGGCCAGCAGACCGAAACGACCAAAAACCTCGAGGGTCAGGTCACCCGCGTCGTCAACAACGCCCTCGCGGCCGAGGGCGCCGCCGACCGGGGACGCGTCGAGTACGTGTACGACGCCACGGGCAACCTCAAGGAGACCCGCGTCTTCAAGGACGCCTCCAACTACGTCGCCACCGTGCTCAACTACGACGTGCGCGGACGGAAGACCTCCATGGTCGATCCCGACATGGGCACCTGGTCGTACACCTACAACGCCGCCGGCGAACTCAAGACGCAGACCGACGCCAACAACAACACGATCGTCTTGGACTACGACGACCTTGGTCGTCTCAAGTCACGGATCGAACCAGAAGGCACCACGACTTGGACCTACGACACCTCGCCCAAGGGCGCGAGCACGTGGAAAGGCAAGCTCCATACGGTCACCGGGCCCACCGATCGCGGGAAGACCTACTCTGAGGCCCATACATACGACGATCTCGGACGCCCCATGACAACCCTTCGAACCATCGACGGCGTGTCCTATGGGATCAGCCAGGCGTACGATGCGTTCAGCCGGCCGACCGTCACGACCTATCCTTACGGGTTCAAGACGGAGAATCGCTACAACGCTTTCGGGTTCCTCAAGGAAGTGCGCGAGGGCGGCGGGACGCTGAGCACGTTCCTTGGCGACGTTGTCCCCGGGCACGTCTTTTGGCAGGCTGACCGCTACGCCCTTTCAGGCGAGGTGGACGGCGGACGTTTTGGCAACGGACTGACCTACGATCGCGTGATCAACGACCTGACCGGCCGCGTGCAGGCGATTGCCACGGGCATCGCCACCGCCAATCAGGTTCAGAGTCACCACTACACCTACGATGAGGTCGGCAACGTGACCGACCGCATCGACATAACAACGGGACGACACGACAAGTTCGAAGAGTACGACGGATTAAACCGCCTCAAGAAGCACGAGGTCGTGAACGGAGCGACTGTGACGGTTCAGTACAATGCCTTGGGCAACATCACCCATAAATCCGACGTCGGCAGCTATACCTACCACGCCCAGAAAGTGCACGCGGTAACGGCGGCTGGCGGGAACACGTATACCTACGACCCCAATGGCAACATGCTGACCGGAGGCGGTCGTACCTTGCAGTGGACCAGCTTCAACCAGCTGCGCAAGGTGACGCAGGCCGGGCAGAATACGGAGTTCTGGTTCGGTGCGAACCGGGAACGGGTATATCAGCAACACAGCAATGGGACTAAAACCACCTACGTTGGCACCCACTACGAAATGGTGGTCCTTCCCGGTGGGGACCTGGAGCACAAGTACTACGTCCTGACCCCGATGGGAAGGTCAGCGGTGCGCACAGTGCGAACCAACGGGTCGGCTTACACCCGGTACCTGCATCAAGACGCGCTGGGTTCGATTGTCGCCGTCACCGACGAGTTCGGCAAGGTCGAGAAACGCTACACCTTCGACGCCTGGGGCAAGCGCGTCCAGACCGTCAACACCCACAGTGGCCCGGGCAACATCCTGACCCGCGGCTACACCGACCACGAACACCTGGAAGACTTCGGCCTGATCCACATGAACGGCCGGGTCTATGATCCGGTGTTGGCGAGGTTCCTCAGCGCCGACCCCTTCGTCGGCGACGTCTCCGACTCGGAGAGCTACAACCGCTACTCCTACGTCAACAACAACCCGGTCAATGCGATAGACCCGAGTGGGTATTTTCTGAAGAAGCTCTTCAAAGTTGTGGCTGCGGTGGTTATCTCCGTTGTCACGTATGGTGCGGCATCGGGATGGGCCGCTGGTTGGTTGGCTGCAAATACAGCGTGGTCTGCTAGCACAATAGCATTTGGAGCCACGGTGGCGGGTGGCACAGCAGCTGGTTTCGCCTCGGGCTTCGCGAGTTCCCTGCTAAATGGAGGGAGTATAGGTGATGCATTCAAAGCCGGGGCTATTGGCGGTTTGATTGGCGGTGTTACCGCAGGCATAGTTCATAAGCTTGGAGCCGCGGCTGGTGGTACTGAAAGGAGCCTCCGGGAAATCGTTGAAGCGGGGCCGCGATATGCGTCGAGAGACGATATTGCGATCCACCTTTTCAGCCGGGGACGGGCGTTTCATACCGCCCAGGCCGCTCGTGGTATCATGGCCGAAGCTGGGTTGGCCGCGCTCCAGGGCGGAAGAGCCTATTTGATGGGGCTCGGGCAAGGAGTCTGGGGTGCGGTCAAGGGCACCGCACACGCGATTGCTCATCCCATTCAGACAGTTCAAGGCATTGCCGATGGTCTTGGCACTCTGGCTGGTAGAGCTGTCTATGACAGGGCGGCGCTGGGTTCTGACCTCTGGAACGGCGTCGTCAGTACGCTAACCGATCCCGCTAGCCTGGGGAATGCCGTCGGTCACGTGGTCGGCGGTGCGGGTCTGGGTGGTGGTGCCAGTGCGCTGCGGGCCATGAGCCGAAGCTTGACGGTCGTCGAGACGGCAGCGGCACCGAGGGCTTACTCCGTGGCCTATCGAACGCGGCTTGCTCCCGAATCTTATCCGGGCGTTTCGCGTGGGGCTCACTTCCAGGAAGCTAATGGGAACCTGCTGAGAGCGATGGAGGGAGACGCAAGCTTTGCTAGGTCGATGAGAGATCTTGGCGTTAACCTTGAACGCACGCCAACAGGTCTTGCTCCCCGTCAGTCGCCTGCGGGCTGGACATGGCACCATGCTGACAGCTTGGGTGAATTGCAGCTCGTTCCACGTTTCCAGCACGCGCCTGGTAGCGCTTGGCAAGAGCTCTTGCATCCCAGTGGTCATGGCGGTTACTCGATATGGGGGAAATGACGCTACTCGAAATCACAGAAAAACTAGGCGAGTTGGATCGCGAAGTTACGATCTACGCGGTTGAACCATGGTCGCCGTATTCGGCGGCCGTGGTTGACGTTGAACCGCAAGGTGGCGGCGTGCCTGTCAGCGCTGCTCAGCACGGTATGTCGTACTTCTTGGAGGTATTTATCGCACAGGACGTAGTGGAAGATTGGCAGGCGAATTTGCCAAAGAAGCCTTCAGCGGCCGAAAGATGCCAACGTTTGATCGACTACGCGATCAACGACGCCTGACCATCATGACGACGCCCGACCGTTATGCCGGAAAGCCAATGCTTCGTCTGCTCGAATGCTATGTGCTTTGGGCGATTGGAAAACTGGAGCGGAAAGAAGAACAGACGCTCGGACAGATGGAGCCGAAACTCCGGCAGGTTTTTGATCAAGAAGGGGATTGGCGTGAGATTATCGAGCGTGCGATGAGTTTGCCGACAAACCTGCCGGAGCTAATCCGCGCGAATTGGGCCGAGAATCTTGAAATCGCGAAGCAACACTCGGCAACGCTCACGCCGCAGCAGTTTGCCGAGATGTTCGTTGACGATAATCTCGCGAAGTAGCGCAGCGGTGCGCTCGTGCTCGCAAGGTCTGCAATGCACCAGGCGGCACGTCTCGCGCCAGCAAAGCTGACACGAGCCCTGCTTCCTCCCTCCACTTCGCTCCGGTCCGGTGGAGTCCTGCCCCGTGGGCGGCGGCGTGCGCCCGAAGGATCGGGCGCGGAACGCGGCGCTCCGCCGACCCGCGCCGGCGCCGTCGTCGAGCCGAAGGGGGTCAGGCCGAGTATTGTTGTATTTTGAGGCGGGGGGAGGCGGAAGCTTGATGAGGCCACCGGTCGAGCCGAGGGGGTCAGGCCGAGTATCGTTGTATTTTTGGGGGCGAGGTGAGGCGGAGCCTTGATAAGGCCACCGACCTGCTTTAACGCCAGTGAATGGCGAGAAAGTTGAGACTGGAGTATGCGGATGGGCTCTACCATGTGATCAACCGAGGGAATTACCGGCGGGACGTGTTCGAGAGCGCGGGAGCGGTCGGTTCGTTTGAGGAGGCATTGGCGGAGGCGGTGCTGAGGCATGGGTGGGCGCTCCAAGCGTATGTGGTGATGAGCAATCACTACCATTTGATCGTGAAAACGCCGGAACCAAATCTGAGCCGTAAGCGTCCTCCCTGCGACCTCCTTGACGGCTCGATGCCTTGGATTGCCGCATAGTAGTCACCACTACGAAGCCCGGCCGATCATAGGAGTGACCAAGTAGGTCACCAACTTGGTGACACCTACGATCCGTGATTTACGACCGAGGTTGCCAGCGCGAGGGCAGGAGCGGTTCGAGATCGTCCTGGTTGGTCATGGACGGCAGACGGCTGAGCACGTCGCGCAGGTAGGCGAGCGGTTCGACGCCGTGCCGCAGGCACGAGACGATGACCGAGTAGAGGATCGCGCTGCGTTGCCCGGCTTCGGGGCGGCCGACGAACAGCCAGTTTTTCATGCCCAGCTTCGTCGGGCGCACCGCATTTTCGACCAGGTTGTTGTCCAGGCGAGTCTGCCCGTGTTCGACATGGCGTTCGAGCGTCGCCCATTGCCCGAGCAGATAAGCGGCGGCCTGCCCAAGACCGGACTTGGGTCGGTGCTTCGAGCGCAACGCCAGTGCCAGCGCGTGCAGCCAGCGCAGGCTTCGCGCAAAATGCGCCGCCCGCAGCCGCGCCCGCGTCGCGATGTCTCGTTCGCGTCCCGCCTCGGCGTCGGCCGCGTCCCATTCGCGCTCAAGCCGGTAGAGCCTGCCGATCAACTTGAGGGCGACACGCGTCGCCTTTGGGTCTTCGCCCTGTGCCTCGGCAAACTTGCGCCGTGCATGCGCCCAGCAGCCGACCCGGACCACCTCGGGCCGCGCGGACGCGTGCGCCTCGTAGGCCTCATAACCGTCGGCCTGCAACACGCCTTTAAAGTCGGCGACCAGCCCGGTCAGTTCGCCATGGCGACGCGACAGCTTCCAGTCGAACACGACGTCTCCGCCGGGCCGACTGATCAACCACAGGTAACCCTGCCCCACCGCGCCTTTGCCCGCGTCCGGGTCGTGGCATTTTATCGGCGTTTCATCGGCCTGCAGGTAGTCGCCCGAGAGCAAGTGCGCGTGCATGCGCCGGTAGATCGGCTGGAGCCACTCGGCCGCGATGCGGATCCATTCGCACAGGGAGGCGCGCGGGATCGCCGCTCCCCAGCGCTCCAGCATCCGCTCCTGCCGATACAGCGGCAGGTGATCGAGGTATTTGGAGATGCAAACCCAGGCGAGCAGCCCGGCCGAGGCGTGGCCGCCGGGTACCGCCCGCGCAGGAGCCGCAGCGACCACCGGGGGCCGGGCGCGATCCGCCCGGACCTTGTATTTCGGGCGCACGATCTCGCGCTTGAAGAGCTGGGGCGGGGTGATCTCCACCTCGAACGTCCGTTCCTCGCCGATCCGCTCAAAGGCCTCCGGCTCGGCCTTCACCTCGGCGGGCTCGATCACGACCACCTCGCCCACCGGGAGTTTCGCGTAGAGTTCGGACGGTGCGGCGCGCTTCTCCGGCTTGGGCGTCCGGCGTTCGTAGCTGACCGCCTGCCTCGGCGCTTCGGCCTTGGCGGCCAGCTCCGCCTCCACGCCCTGGAGTTTTAGCAGCAGTTGCAGGCGATCGAGTTTTTCCCCCTTGCCCGGCCCAAACAACTGCCGGCGCAGCCACTCCAGCTGACGCTTCAGATCGAGGATCGTCCCCTCGCGCTCTTCCAGACTCGCCTTCAGCGCGTCGCGCTCGCGCTCCAGCGCGAGGTAGGCGGCGGGCAGCTCGGCAAGCGGAGGCATGACACCGCGTAAGGAATAAGCGGATACATTTTCGTCGAGCTTTTTTCAGCGTTCGTACCACGCTTTTTTTGCCCCGTCCTTCAGGTCGACTCCATCGAGCAAAAGCGTCAGCGCCGACGGCTCCAAAATGAGCTTGCGAGGGTCGCCGGTGGCCGTGGCCGGCCAGGTGAACCGACCCTGCTCAAGCCGCTTCGCCAAGACCCACACGCCGGTGCCGTCCCAGTGCAGCAGCTTGATCCGGTCGCGGTTCTTGTTGGTGAAGACGAACAGCGCGCCGCCCTTCGGGTCGAGTCCGAGGTGTTGCGAGCAAAGCGACCAAAGCCCGTCGTATTGCTTGCGCATGTCCACCGGCTCGAGCGCCAGGTAGATGCGCAAAGCGGACGGCAGACCGATCTGCGGCAGCGACATCGGAGTCAGGCCTGGACCAACAACGCACGCACCAAGGCGGCCAGCGCGCCTGCATCCGCTCCTCGCGCGATCAAGCCGCCCGGCAACGTCACGCTCAACTCCGACGACGGCGGCGGCGCGGCCGGCACACCGATCTCCACGAACCTCGGCGCAACGCCCGTCGCCCCGGCCGACGAGCCCCGCCGCCGCTCCTGCACCCAGTGCGCAAACGTCGGATACCTCACCCCGGCCTGCCGGGCGAACGCCGCCTGCGACAGCCCGCTGCGCTCATACTCGGCCAGCAACTCCTCCTTGCGTTGCCTCGGCCAGCTCACCCGGCCTCGACGATCTCGCCTCTGGCCGTCCTCCACCACTTCCGCTGTCAGGGACTGCGTTTCCATCCCCGCAGACTATCACCGGACCGTGCCGCCGACTATGGGGTCGCAGGGAGGACGCTTACTCTGAGCCAGGGGATGCATTGGCTTCAAAGCACGGTGGCGACGCGGTTCAACCGGTACCGCTCGGAGCGGGGGCACATGTTCCAAGGCCGCTTTCAAGCGTTGCCGATCGAGGATCATCGCGTGATGGGGCACGTGATCGACTACGTTCACCTCAATCCCGTGCGCGCCAAGATCGTCACCCCGGGTGAGATCGGCCGTTACCCTTGGAGCAGCTTGAATCGGTTCCTTCAACGGGGCCGTTTCCCGGGACTGGATCCTATGGGTGCCTTGGAAGGACGCGGTTGGAGGGATAACGAAACCGGATGGACCGGATATGTGGAGTACCTGGTTGAGTTGGCTGGCAATCTGGAGGAGCAGGCACGCTTGGGATACGATGGTTTTTCGTCGGGATGGGCGATCGGTTCGAACGACTGGCGGCGAGCGTTGGCGAAGGAGTGGGCGAGCACCGAACTCGTTTTCGGACTCGCCGCGTCGGAGGCGGCGGCGCTGCGGGAGGTGCGGTGGCGAACGTCGCTCGACGACGTCCTGCGCCGCTACGGCAGGACACAAGAAGAAGCAAAGGCTTCGAGGAAGACCTTGGAGTGGAAGTTACGCGTCGCCTTGGTCGTGCGGGAGGAAAGCGGCGCAGCCGTGGCCTGGCTCGCGCGTGAACTCAATCTCGGCACCGATGCCTCCGTCCGCTCGTTGCTGAGCAAACTCAGGCACGAGAGAATACAACGATACTCGGCCTGACCCCGTTTCCGACGGCGACCCCGTTTCCGACGGCGACCCCGTTGATCCTACCCGTTGATCCTAATCGGGCCGAGGTAACGACGGCGGCGGGATGGGCCGGCGGCCGCCGTGCGTTCTTCGGGGCGCGCGTAGGGTTGGCGTCGGTAGCCTCCCCGGTTGGGGTCGGCTGCGCACTGGATCTGGAAATCCTGCATGGCTTGAAAGAGGTCCAGCAGTTGCGCCGGGCGGTCGTAGCGATCCAGGCCGTGCGCTGTCAGGGCCAGCAGCACTTCATGAACGCACTCCAGCGTCGAGAGGCAGCCGTCCTGGGGCTGCTGCTTGATCACGTACCGGCTCGGCGCGCGGGGCGTGAACATCAGCCGGGGCAAGCGCTGCAGGGACGGGCTTAGCTTGAGCATCTTCCGCGCGCAGGCCCAGGTGGCGTCGAGCAGGAAGACCACGGTCTCGCGACCGTCGCCCGCCGCGTCCGGCGGCGGCTCGTGGCTGAGGTTGACCGCGTCCGATCCGGGGTAGAGGAGAAAACAGCGTTTGTCCGGCGCGGCGAGCAGCGCCTGGACCGGTCCGTGGTCGTCGAAACCGATACCCATGTGCAGTTCGCTACGGGTCAGGCTCAGGTGGGTGAGCCGGCCCGTTCCTGCCTTTTCCCGCTTGTATTCCTTCGGGTGCATGAGGAATACGAAGCGGGTTTGCGTATCCATGGGGTGGATGCGCGCGCACCAGCAGTGGGCTTCGGGCCAGAAACAGCGATAGCAGAGGCGGCGCCCCGTCCTGTTCTCCTTTCCCAACGACGTGTCCCCCCGCTCCCGGGTCTGCCTTGGGGTGGGGGCGTTGTTCTTGGTTGAAGTGCAGTGAGGAATCATGGGCTCGCGGGTGCGCTCCGCGAGAGCGTCACACCCGCGTGTTGGGCGTGGGTTCGTCGTCGGGCATCGCCTCGTAGGCGTGGACCGAGCCGGCGGAGTCGCTCCAGAGCGGGAGGTTTTCCCGACGCCACTCGCGTGTCTGGACGACGTCGTTGGCGATGTCCGGATCGCGGCAATTCATCATCAGGCGATTGAGGGCGGCGTAGGCGACGTCTTCAGGGCGGACCTTGAGTCGGTCGGCGAAACGCTGGACGGCGGCGAGCTCGGCGGCCTCCAGGTGCAGTTTGATCCCACTCATGACGAACCTCCTTGGGTTGAGGGTTGATGCAACCGAGGATGGCGGCGAAGGCCTGGGCAGGCAAGCCGCCTTCGCGGGCGAGGGGCGGACGAACGTTTGCCTGGGCTTCGCCGCGGGAGGAGGGGACGCCTGCTCCTTGGGGGGCTGCGGTGCGAGGGGCTTGCGCTGGGGTGAAACCCCCAGGCGGCATAGGGAATGGGCGACCTTGTCCCTTCGGGCTGTTTCGGGAGACTTCCGGTTGCCACCATGAGCGCGACTGCCCTCCAAGCTTCGACGGTTGCCGCGGATGTTTCTCCGCTGCGCGTGCTCGTGGTCGATGGCAATTCGGTCAACCAGCGCCTGTGGTCGCACATGTTGAAGCGGCTGGGGTACAGGTCGCTGACGGTGGGCGACGGCTGGGAGGCGATCGATGCCCTGGCGATGTTTCCTTCGGACGTGATCCTCATGGACCTGGATCTTCCGGACGGCGGAGGCTTTGAGTCGGCGCTCTACATCCGTGAACATGCGCGGCATCCTGCGCGGCCCTGGATCGTCGGCATTACCGTGCATGCGGAGCCGCAGGATTACGATCGGGCCATGCGCGTCGGCATGAACGATTTCCTGATCAAGTCGGGCCAGATCGAGAACCTCACCCGCGCGATGCAGTTTGCGCGGCGATCGCTGGGATTGAAGGAACCGGGTCCGGCTGTGAAGGCCTGACGGGGTTCTTTCAATTAATGAGTAGGAGCGGCTTTACGCCGCGATAAACGCCGTCCACCTGCCATCGCGGCGTAAAGCCGCTCCTACTGGCCAGAAGATGTGCCTCAAGCCGGCACGCCGAGGGAAGCGAGGGCGTCGGCGATCGTCACGGTGTGGCGCTTCCGCTCGAGGAAGTAGTGGATGTGCTCGTAGCCCACGCTGCGCAGGATGCGCATGGCGCCGACGTAGTTGTCGCCCACGCGGTCCGGCCGGTGGGCGTCGGCTCCGATGACGACCGGGATGCCGCGGGCGAACATCAGTTCCAGCATCGATCGTCCGGGATTCATCTCGGCGAGCGCCTTCTGCAGACCGCTCGTGTTGAGTTCCATGGCGACGCCGGTGGCGGCGATGCGATCGAGGGCGCGCTCGATGAAGGGCTGGATGCGACCGAAGCGCCATTCGCGCGGATTCTCGTTCTTCACGAGGTCGGGGTGGGCGAGCGTGTCGAAGAGCCCGGTCTCGGCCGCCTGGGCGAGGTGTTCGAAGTAGAGCTGCTGGTAGGCGAAGTAATCGCCGGTGAAATACTTCGTCCGGTAGTGGTGCATCTGCATGTGCACGGAGCCGAGCACGTGGTGCAGGGGGGCGCGGGCGTGGAGCGCCTCGAGCCAGGACTCGATGCCCGGGAAGTAATCGCTTTCGAGGCCGGCGCGCACGTCCACGCGACCCGCGAAGGCCTGGCGGGCGCGGGCGATCATTTCCAGGTAGGTCTCGTACTGGTCTGGCGTCATGCGCACTTCCGCAGACACGCCGTCGGGCAGGGGACAGTGACAGGTGACGATCAGCCCCTTGAAGCCCCGCCGCTGTGCGACGGCGGCGTAGTCCTCCGGCTCGCCGAAGGCATGGTTGCACAGGGGCGTGTGGCTGTGGGACTCGTACAGGAGCGGCGCGGACGACATCCCCTCACCCTTGGCCCTTTCGCCGGGTTCTCAACCTTTCCTGCGAACGAAGTCCGGGCCGAAAAAGAAACCCCGCCTTCCTCGTGGGAAGGCGGGGCTGGAAATCCAACGACGCGTCGTCGGATCCTCGGTCAGAAGAACGTGTAGTACTTGCCCTCGGCCATGCGCTGGATGAGCAGGGCGAGTTCCATGGCGTGGTAGTCGCCCCACATCGAGGACTCGCCGCAGGGGACCTTGCGACCCTTCGGGATGTGATCCCAGCCATTCGGGCGGTGGTAGACGCTGTGCAGGAGCAGTCCCTGGTGCTTGCTGTCGGTCGAGAGGTAGGGTTCGTCGAAGAGGGTGTTGGCGACGGTGAGGCCGGCCTGCAGGTACTTCTTGGCGCCGGCCTTGTCGCCCTTGGCCTTGAGCCAGTTGCCGAGGCGGATGAAGCCTTGGGCGGCGATCGCGGCGGCGGAGCTGTCGACGGGCTCCCAGTCGTTGTAGGGATCGGCGTTCTTCTTGGTGATGTCGCCGAGACGGTGCGAGTTGAGCGCGGCGCTGTCCCAGTAGGGCACGCCATCCTTCGCGGAGTAGCCGTCGATGTAGTAGTCGCTCGTGGCCTTGGCGGTTTCGAGGAAGAGGTCGGTCACGGCGCCGCGGCCGCCGATGGGGTCGAGCTGCTCGCCCTTCACGATGTCGAGGAACTCGAGCTGTTCGGCGTAGCCGCAGATGATCCAGGCGGCGCCGCGCGTCCAGGTGGTGAAGGGCGAGTAGCCCTGCTGCGAGCTCGGGCAGCGGAACTGGCCGTCGTTGCGGTTGAAGACCGACTCGTGCGCCACGCGGCCGCGCACGTCGTAGCTGTCGCGGCCCTGGCCGAAGAAGACATTGTAGCGGGCAGTGGTGGCGGCGTGCTCGATGGCGCGGTGGAGCAGGTTGATGGGCTTGTCGCCCTCGCCCATGAGCACGTGGCCGAGCTGGTGGGCGACGACGAGCGAGCGCATGGAGCGGATCGTGTCGGCGAAGAGCGACTGGGGGCCGTTGAAGGAGTAAACGTAGCCCGACGGACGCAGCCCGGCCGAGCCGGCGACGGGTGACCAGGGGGAATGCTGGTTGGTCGTGGCGTGCCGGGCGGCCTGCACGGCGCCGGAGACCTTCAGGGCGATCTCGGCGTAGTTGACCTCGTCGGCAGAACCGGCGGCGCGACCCTCGAGGATGAGGCGGCGGAGGTTGCCGTAGGTGGAGACGTTGTTGAAGCCGTGGTCGTGCACGCCGACGTGCGAGACGTGCGAAGCCATGTGGCGGAGCGTCTTCTCGCGTCCCAGCTTGAGGAAGCGTTCGTCGCCGGTGGCGTCGTATTGGAGAAGGGCCATGCCGAACTGGAAGCCCTGGGTCCATTCGGTCCAGCCGCGGGAGGTGTACTTGCCCTTCACGGTGAAGACGGGCGTGCCCTGGGCGGCATCCCAGGTGCGGTCGATGGAGGCGATCTTCTGGCCGGAGAGCTCGAAGAGACGGGAGATCTTCTTCTGGAGTTTGGCGGGGGTAAGGTTGGCGTCGATTTTCATGGCGGGAGAGGCCTTCACGGTGGTTTCGGGCCGGAGGCGAAACAAGGATGAATGCGATTGCGGACGGTTTCGTCCAGATGCAGTCGGGTTTCGTCCAGAGCGAAATTCGTCTTCGACGAATTTCGGATGGGCAGGGTAGGCGCTTGCGGGCGGGCGGCGATTGGGGTTGGTTGGGGTATGGTGGGGTGGGGCGTGGAGTTTTTGCAGGCGTTCATACCGCTGTTCGTCGCGATCGACCCGATTGGGTTGGCGGCGATCTTCGTGGCGTTGGGGGCGGGTGTGCCGCCGACGGTGCGGGCGCGGATCGCGCGGCAGGCGACGGTGACGGGGGGCGCGGTGGCGCTGGCGTTCCTGTTTCTCGGACAGAGCATCTTTGCGACGCTCGGCATCGAAAGCGCCGACTTTCAGATCGCGGGCGGACTGATCCTTTTCATTCTCGCGGCGCGCGATCTCGTGCAGCCGGCGGCGGAGGCGCCGCCACCCTTGGCGGACGATTTCGGCGTCGTGCCGTTGGGCATGCCCTTGATCGCCGGGCCGGCGCTGATCGCGACGCTGCTCCTGCTCGCGCAGACCAAGGGCGTGGTGCTCACGCTGGCGGCGCTGGCGGCGAACCTCGGGCTGGTGGCGCTGGCCCTGGCTCAGGCGGAGCGGCTCGAGCGCCTGATCGGCCGCACGGGCATGCGCGCGGTCTCGAAGATCGTCTCGCTGCTGCTCGCCGCGATCGCCGTGGCCATGGTGAGGCGTGCGTTGGTGGGTTGAGCCGCGGGTCCGCTTCTTTTGTCAACAGGCAGGCTTGGGGCGTCGGAGCGGCTTTATGCCGCGATGGCCTGCGGTCGGTGTACATCGCGGCATAAAGCCGCTCCTACGCAATGCTTGCGGCAAGCTACGTTCTGGCTGGTGAAACCTGCCGTCTCTTGGTGGGAGCGACCGGTGGTTCAACCCGCGAACGTCGTCAGGAGCCGCGCGTAGATCTTGGCGCTGTTGAGCAGGTCGCGCACGCGGGCGCGTTCGTCGACGCCGTGTTGCGCGAGGCCCTGCGGGCCGTAGCCGGCCGTCGGCACGCCGAGCAGGGCGGCGAAGGACGTCATGTCGTTGAAACCGGTCGAAACGCTGAAGCTCGTCGGGGCGCGGCGTACGTGGCGGACGCAGCCGGCGACCGCGGCGAGGAAAGGATGGTCGGGTTCGCGGTAGCAGGGCGGATTGTCGGTGACCTTCTCCACGGAGATCCGGCAGCGGGGAATCGTGCGCGCGGCCTCGCGCAGGAAGGCGCGCAGTTCGCGTTCCACGGCGGGCAGGGATTCGTTGGCGAGCACGCGGCGGTCGAGGCTGAAGCGGGCGAGGGCGGGCACGGTGTTGATCTTGCCGCCCGGACCCGAGGAGAAGGTGCCGCCGACATTCAGGGAGGGCGCCATGCGGATGCCCTCCGGACTCCGGAAGGTGCGGCCGGCGAGGGTGCGCTTGTAGTCGTCGAGCGCGCGGACGAGTGCGGCCAGGTGTTCGAGAGCGTTGACGCCGCGTTGCGGCTGGGAGCCGTGGGCGGCGCGGCCGTGCACGGTGACCTCGAGCCAGATCACGCCGTTGTGCCCGCAGCAGATGCGCGAGCCCTCGCCGCCCTCCATGACCAGAGCGTAGTCGGGCGAGATGCCGCCATGCTTCACGACCCATTCGGCGCCGAGCACGGAGTCGGTCTCCTCGTCGGCGGTGAAGGAGACCTCCACGTTCAGGCGCGGCACGGTCGCGGTCGCGCGGAGGGCGCGCAACGCGAGCAGCAGGGCGGCGATGGAGCCCTTCATGTCGGCGGTGCCGCGACCGTGAATCCAGCCGCGCTCGACCTCGCCGGAGAACGGGGAGCCGTGCCGCCACGTGCCGGAGACGGGCACGACGTCGTAGTGCGCGTTGAAGTGCACCGTGCGGCGGGCGCCGGGGGCGCGGAGGCGTCCGATGACGTTGAAACGTGGATACGCCTGCTGGTCGGCCGGCAGGTGCTGGCGGAGCAGAGTGCGCGGGATCTCGTGCCGTCGCGCGCGCAGCCCGGCGGCCTGGAGCTCGCGGACCAGCAGGGCGGTGATCGCGTCGTAATTCTCGCCGGGCGGATTGACCGTCGGCACGCGCACGAGCGAGCGCAGGAGGGCGAGCAGGTCGGGGACGTGGGTGTCGAGGTAGCGTTCCGGAGTCACGGCGGCGGAGAAGAGATCGGGGCGGAGAAGGCTCAGGGTTCGGTGTAGGCGCTCCAGAGGAGGCGCAGCATGACGAGCACGACCATGGTCAGGAAGATCGGACGTACGAAGCGCGCTCCCTTGCGCACGACGAGCGCGCTGCCGAGGCGGGCGCCGACGATCTGGCCGGCGCCCATGACAAGTCCGGCGGCGTAGTTCACCTGGCCGGCGGCGACGAAGAAGGCGAGGGCGGCGACGTTGCTGGTGGCGTTCATGACCTTCGTCATGCCGGTGGCCTTGGCGAAGTTGAAGCCCATCACCGCCACGAGTGCGATGGTCCAGAAGGAGCCCGTGCCCGGACCGAAGAAGCCGTCGTAGAACCCCAGGCCGAGTCCGAACGAGGCGAAGAACACCGTGTTTCCCAGGCGCGGCGGATGATCCTGCACGCCGACGCGCGGGCGGACTATGGTGTAGAGGACGATCCCGGCGAGCATCCACGGGATGAGCGATTCGAGCACGTGGTTGTCCAGCACGTGCACGGCTGCGGCGCCGGCGAGGGCGCCGATCAGCGTCATGACGATGCCCAGGCGGCAGTCGCGCAGGTCGACGAGACCGCTCTTCACGAAATGGCGCGCGGCCACCACGCTGCCGAAGCTCGCCTGGAGCTTGTTCGTGCCCAGGGCAACGGGCACGGGCAGCCCGAGGTTGAGCAGCACGGGCACGGTGAGGATGCCGCCGCCGCCCGCGACCGCGTCGACGAGCCCGGCGACAAGGCCGGTGAGGAACAAGGCCGGATATGCCCAGAGCGGCAGGTGCATGCGGATGATCGGCAATGCCCGTGTGCCGCGCGCGAGGCGACGGAAAAAGCGGCGGGCGCTCGCGGGTTTTGACAGCGGGTTGGCGTTCCGCATGCTCCCGCCGTTCCCATGAGCATCGCCCACCTTCGCGTCGATTATTCGCTCTCCGGCCTGCTGGAAAAGGACCTCGCCAAGGATCCCTTCCGGCAATTCGAGCGCTGGTTTCAGGAGGCGGAGGCGGCGAAGGTCGTCGAGCCGAACGCGATGTCGCTCGCCACGGTGAGCCGGGAGGGACGTCCGGCGGTCCGGACCGTCCTGCTCAAGGGCTACGACGGGCGCGGCTTCGTTTTCTTCACCAACTACGACAGCCGCAAAGGCCAGGATCTGGCCGGTAATCCGCACGCGTCGCTGCTCTTCCCGTGGCTCGCCATGGAACGGCAGGTCATCGTCGAAGGCGCCGTCACCCAGGTGTCCCGCGAGGAGACCGAGGCGTACTTCCTCAGCCGGCCCCGCGCCAGCCAGCTCGGCGCCTGGGTCTCGCAGCAGAGCAGCATCATTCCCAATCGCGACGTACTGGAGGAAAGCTTCAAGGCCCTCGAAAAGAAGCACGCCGGCGAACCGGTGCCGGTGCCGCCGCGCTGGGGCGGTTACCGGCTCAGCCCCGACCGCATCGAATTCTGGCAGGGCCGCCGCAGCCGGCTGCACGACAGGCTCGCCTATCGGCGAAACGCTCACGGCGATTGGATCGTCGAGCGGCTCGCCCCCTGAGCCCGCGACCGTACGCCCCGCTTCGACACCCCGCACCCCAAACCTTGAAGCTCTTCCTTATCCGTCACGCCCACGCGGTCACCGCCGAGGAGAATCCCGAGCGTCCCCTCAGCGCCCGCGGCCGGGCCGACCTCGACCGGCTGGTCGCCTTCTTCCGCACAAATGGACTGCTGGGTCCGGCGCAGCTCTGGCACAGCCCGCTCGCCCGGGCGCGCGAGACGGCGATTCTACTCAATGCCGGTCTGGCACTCGATGCCGTGCTTGTGGAGACGCCCGGACTGCTGCCCGAGGACGATCCCGAAGAGATCGTCGAGCGCCTCGCAGCGTATCCGACCACGCATGCGGTGGCGTTGGCCGGACATGAGCCGCACTTGTCGGCGCTTGCCACCCTGCTCGTGCGCGACAAGCGCAAACCCGTCGCCTTCCGGCTGCGCAAGGGCGCGATCCTCGCCCTTGAGCGAGACGAAGCGGTGCACAAACGCAGCGGCCATCCGCGCTGGCGCGTGCGCTGGCACTTCTCGCCGGAGATGCTCGCGCCGTCCCCGCCGGTTGCAGCGCCGGCCGTCACGCCCACGCCCGCAGCGCAGGGGGCGAAGCCATGAGGATCCTTGTCACCGGCGCCTCCGGCCTCGTCGGCGGAGCCGTCTCCCGTCTGGCGGCTCAGGCCGGCCACGAAGTGGTGGGCGTGGTCGGACGTTTCGCGGGCGAACTTCCCGGAACGTCGCGTCGCCTTTTGGTCGATCTGGCGGATCGCGACGAGGTCATACGCGCCGTCGCTGAGGCCGCCCCCGAGGCGATCGTCAACGCAGCGGCGGTGAGCGAGCCGGCCGCCTGCGAGCAGGATCCAGGGCACTCCCGTCGGCTCAACGTGGACCTTCCCGGCTGGCTCGCGGAGGACGCGGCGCGCCGCGGCCTCCGGCTGCTGCACCTGTCGTCCGAACAGGTTTTCGCCGGCGATCGCGCGCCCTACCGTCGCACCGATCCGGTTGCGCCGATCAACACCTACGCGCGCCAGAAGGTGGAAAGCGAAGAGATCGTGCATGCCACGGCCGGTGCGCTTGCGGTCACCGTGCGGGCCCCGCTCCTCGCCGGCAACAGTCCCTCCGGCCGCCGCAGCCTGCATGAACGCCTGCTCGCCGATTGGGCGGCGGGCAAGACGCCGAAGCTGTATGTCGACGAGATCCGCCAGGTCTGTCACGCCGACAACCTCGCCCGTGCCCTCCTCGAGCTGCTGGACCGGCCGGACCTGCACGGGATCTTCCACTGGGCCGGCGCCGAAGCGCTCTCGCGTCTCGAACTCGGCCTGCGCCTCCGTGCGCACTTCGGTCTCGACGAAGGCCGTGCACCGCTCGTGGCGGTGCGCCGCGCCGACGATCCGGCGGCCGCGGCCGTGCGTCAGGCCGACCTCACCCTCGATCTCGAACCGCTGGCGTCGGCGTTGTCCGTGAAACCGGAGACCTTTGCCGCGCAACTCGCGCAGCTGGCCGTGCCGTCTGCGCTGCGCGCCTGGTTGGGATAGCCTATTTCAGCCAACTAAAGGTATGGAGGCAGGAGCGGCTTTACGCCGCGATGAACGCCGTCCGCCAGCCATCGCGGCGCAAAGCCGCTCCTGCGCAATCGTTGCGAAACGCCACGCCTGGGCTGGCGAACTCTGCGGGGTTTGGACGGATTTCCCCCTACGTGATTCTCCTCGCGCCCCGGCGCGCGGCTGTCGCACCGTGGGAGGCGAATGGAACTGGACCTCCTGCCGACCCGCTCCGCCGGAGCCGCCGAGAACATGGCGGTCGATTTCCTGATGCTGCGGCGGTATCCGCGTCCGACGCAGGCGCGCTTCCGTCACTACGGCTGGCACCGGCCGGCCTTCACCTTCGGGTACGGTCAACGGATCGCCGAGGTGCGGGCCCTGTTGCCGGCGGACGACGAGCCCTTCGAACTCTGCCGGAGGGCAACCGGCGGCGGGCTTGTTGATCATCGGGAGGACTGGACCTATGCGCTCGTCGTGCCGCGCGTCCACCCACTCTACGATCTCCGTGCGGTCGAAAGCTACCGCGCCGTGCACGCGGCGCTCGCGAAGGCGTTGTGCGAACTCGGCTGCGCGGCCGGACTGAAAACGCGCTGCGAGGCCGACGCTGCCTGCGCCACGCCGGCCGGTGCGTGCTTTCGGCGGGCGGAGTTGTACGATGTCGTGCGCGCCGACACCGGCGCGAAACTCGCCGGGGCGGCGCAGAAGCGCACGAAGGAAGGGTTGCTCTTCCAGGGATCGCTCTGGCTGCCGGCCGCCGGCCCGCTCGATGGCGAGGCCCTGGAAGAACGGTTTGCCGGCACCCTCGCAGCGGCGCTCGCGGCGGAACCTCGGCCCTGCGGCTGGCCTGACTTCGCCGAGGACGAAGTGACGGCCCTCGTCGAACAGTACGCCTCGGCCGAGTGGACCGGTCATCGCTGAGCCGTGCACGTTGTCCGAGAATTCGTCGAAGCGCTGGGTCTGGCCGGGCCCGTGACGTTTTTCGCGCTCTTCCTCGCCGCCTCGCTGCTCATGATCTGGCGGCTCGAGGCGGTGATGGACCACGGACTCGAAGGCACGGCGCTCGGCACGCTGGTGATTCCGTACTGCTCGGGCTTCGGCAACCTCGTCTTCGTCTTCCTGCTCCTGCGCGACGGCCAGCCCTCGTCGGAGATCGTCGTCAACAGCCTCGTCAACAACGTGACCAACCTCACGTTGCTGCTCGGGCTGCCGGCGCTGCTCTGGGGGCTGGCCGTGCTTCCGCCGAAGGCCGCGTCGCGCGCCGGCGGCCGACGCGGGCGCGGCCGGGGGAACGCCCGGGAGGAAACGGAGCGCCGTCTCAGCCGGCTCTCGCTGCTGCTGACCGTGTCGGCGGCGCTCTTCTTCACGGCGGCGGTGGCCGTGCTCGGCCGCGACGGCCGTCTCGACCGCAACGAAGGCTTCATGCTGATCGGCATTTTCCTGTTCTGGCAGTGCTTCCAGGTCTTCGATGTGCTCAAGCATAACGTCCGACAGCGGGTTTCCTTCGGACTGCGCTTCTATCTCGACCTTGCGCTGCTCGTGGCCGGGGCGGCGGTGCTTTACGAGAGCCTCGACTGGCTGGTCGGGTGGATCTCGTCCGGGCGCGGCGGCACCTGGCTCAAGCCGGAACACCTCGGCTGGCTGAGCGGCTGGCTGCTCGTCCTGCCCAACGCCGTGCTCGCCCTTTACTACGGCTGGCGCCGCCGCGCCGATGTCGTCTACAGCTCCCAGGTGGGCGACGGACACATCTGCATTCCGCTCTGCCTCGGGCTGTACGCCGTCTGGCGCCCGGTGACGATGCCTTCGATGTTCGAAACCGCGATGTACGCGCTCGGCGGCGTCCTCCTCCTGCATCTCGTCCTGCTCGTGGCCCCCGGTCGCCTCCCGCGCTGGATCGGGGGCGCCCTCATCGCGGCATACGGCTGGTTCGTGTACGCCGGCTTGGGCGCGTGAGCCCTCGTCTCAGGCGAGCGGATCGGCCGTGAACGCCTCCGAGATTTCGGCGAACGGTTTCTGGGCGTGCAGCCAGCGCGGATTGGCGCGGATCTCGTCCATGGTGCGCTTGGTGTGGTTGCAAAGCAGGTAGGCCCGACTGCTGAGGCGGACGCAGGCATCGAAACGCGTTCCCGGTGCGGCGGCGGCGAAGGCGAAGCCGCCCACGGCGAGGTCGGAACCGGCGAGTTCCGAGGCGAGCGGGGCGACGTCGGCGAGAAACTGCCGGCGGAATTCCTCGGCGCGCGGTCCCTCGTAGGCGACCAGCGTGGCGCCTGCGGACGGCAGCGCGACGATCGCCCACTCGTCGAACACGACGCCCTGGTAGAGGGCATTCATGCTTTCGAGACTGCGGCGCACGAGCGTGATGGCGGTGGAGGTCTGCATGCTTTCGGAGTAGCGAAAACCGGTGCGGGAACAAGCTTCCCTGGGGCGGACAGGGGTGTATTTATATTCTGGTTACAAAAAAACGGGGGTGTTCCGACCCCGAAAAAAAATTCACGAACCTGTCACTGGACTCTTGCAATCCGTCGCGACGCTCTGATGCTAGAGTCACGTGACGCACAGTGCGTCAGTGCTCGCGTAACCCGCGCGGGATAAGACCAGAACAAATCCAAATAAGATCATGGCCAAAGCCAAAAAGACGGTGAAGAAGGTCGCGAAGAAGAAGACGGCTGCTAAGAAGAAGAAGTAACGACCCTCACTGGTTCGAAACCATCACGCAGCCGCCCGTCCTTCGGGCGGCTGTTTTTGTCGGAGGATCTCGCGGTATGGAAAAGGCGGACGCCCAGTCCGCCTTCGTCGTTTTCAGAGGAGAAAACGCGGTTCGAACGAGGAGTGGCGACACGCCTGGCGCGGATTCGGTGCAGGGGCGGTCGACCTCGCGTGGGGAGTTCAACGCAGAGACGCAGAGTCGCCGGGCAGGGCCAGAGGGAGATCCGCGGTCCACATCAGGAGTTCCGGTCCGGCGTGGTTCGCATCGCGGCGGGCGGGTCGAGTACGTCGCAACTGCGCGCCTCCCGGTCCTGCGTCTCCGCGTCTCTGCGTTGAAACCGGTCAGTTCTGACCGAAGCCGTGGCCCGCACCTGCGCCGATGAGCAATTCCTCCTCCTCTTCGGCTTCCTCCGGAGGCAATTCCTCCAGGGGCGCGAAGCGTTCCGACGAGAAACCGAGTTCCTGTTGTCCGGCATGGAAGGGGTCGGGAGGATTGACGAGTTCCTCGAGCAGCAGGCCGACGGTTGCGGTGTCGCCGCCCTTCACCACCTTCTCGCGGCCGAGGAAGACTTCGCGAATGGTGTAGGTGTTACCTTTCACGGGAAGCTGCTTGTAGATCGCCTTGATGAAGGCGGGGAAGGTGTCGTTGATGCAGACGACTTTCTGTCCTTTGACCATGGCGCGAGACTAGGGGAGGCGGGCGGGTTGGCAACGCCGGCTCATTCGATGCGGCCTTCGTCGAAGTCGATGAGGTCGGGCACGCTGACGATCTGGTCGACGCGGTCCGCGCAGCCCATCTTGGTCAGCGCTTCCAGGAGAAACTCGCGACCGGCCGGGGTCATACCTTTCTGCACGAGCTCGCGGTTCCACTTCGCGGCGCGCACGTCGGCGGGGAATAGTTCCTTGAGGCGGCGGTCGAGTTCCGCGTCGTCGTCCGACTCGTGGACGATTTTCTCCACGGCGGCCGGATCGACGCCGAGGTGCAGGCAAAGGAAGCGGTCGAGTCCGCGCTTGTAGTTCTTCGCGTAGCTGGCGGGCAGCGCGCCGTGCGCCTTCACGTAACGGCACTTGGCAATGAAACGCGGCAGATAGAGCAACCCCGTCGCGGCGTGCGGCAGGTAAGGGGAGGGGAGGCAGGTGAGCACTTCCCCGGTGGAGCCGGGGATGGGTTTCGAAGGCATGGAACGAGCACGGTGCGCATTTCCCGAACGAGCGGAAGCCAGATTCGCGCGCCCGCCACCTTATCGGGCTATCCGCGGATGGCCAGCCAAGCGAAACCGGCGGCGAACAACGCGCACTGCAGGTTCAGGAGAACGTAGCCGCAACGCAGCCAGGGGGTGGTCAAGGCCGGGCGCACCTTGAGAAAGGGCAGGACCGCCAGCCGCCCGCCCCACCAGAGCGCGAGGCCGGCGTTGAGCAGGCGGGAAGCGGGCGACGAATCGAGCAGGGTGGGCGCGAAGCCGAAGCAGAGCGCACCGCAAAAGGCGATCACCCCGCCGATCGCGAGGTTCTGCGCGATCGAGAAGCGCCGGTGGATCTCCGGAAGCGTGGCGAGGTTTTCCTCCCAGCGGGGTGGGATCGGTGTGCGCCAAGCCAAGGCGAGGGTCACGAAGTGGAACGCCCCCGCCGCGCGCACGGCCCAGAGCCAGAGTTCGTCAGACATCGTGAGTGAGGGTGCCGCTCGGAAGCCCGGAGGTAAAGCCCCGCCCCTGCCTTGCTCTTTCGTCTTCCCTCTTTCTCCGCTCGAACGAAGCAGGGGGAGAAAGAGGAAAGAGAAAGAGGGAAGACGAAAGAGGAGGGCCACCCGGGCTATTGACCGCCCCCCGGTGGCCTGACTATGCCTTGGCCCTTATGTCCACGCCGTCCGCTCCCGAAAACCTCATGGAAGCCGTCGTCTCGCTCGCGAAGCGCCGCGGCTTCGTGTTCCCGTCCTCCGAGATCTACGGGGGCATCAACGGGTTCTTCGACTACGGTCCGCTCGGCGTCGAGCTGAAGAAGAACATCCGCGACTGCTGGTGGAACGACATGGTGCGCCGCCGCGACGACGTCGTCGGCGTCGAGACCTCCATCATCATGCACCCGAAGGTCTGGGAGGCCTCCGGTCACGTCGCCGGCTTCACCGATCCGCTGGTGGACTGCAAGGCGAGCAAGCAGCGCTACCGCGCCGACCAGCTCTTCTTCTCCCCCGTGATCGTCGACGGAAAGACGGTTGGCTATGTGTCCGCGCTCGAAAGCGACGACACCGCCGGCGCCCTCCAGGCCGCCGCCGAGACCTTCAAGCGCAAGAAGGCCATCCAGGGCCAGCTCGCGCCGGTCATCGCCAAGGACATGACCGAGGCTCAGCCCGACGAGATCGCCTTGATCCCTTCGCCCGCCACCGGCGAGCCCGGCAGCCTCACGCCGCCCCGCGCCTTTAATATGATGTTCGAGACGCACGTCGGCGCGATGCGCGACGCCTCGGCCATCGCCTACCTGCGCCCCGAGACGGCCCAGGGCATGTTCGTCGACTTCAAGGCCGTCGTCGACACGGGCCGCGTCAAGCTGCCCTTCGGCATCGCCCAGACCGGAAAGTCCTTCCGCAACGAGATCACCCCGCGCAACTTCATCTTCCGCTCGCGCGAGTTCGAGCAGATGGAGATGGAGTTCTTCATCCACGAGGACGACGACTGGGCCAAGTGGCACCGCTACTGGATCGACTGGTGCAAGGACTGGCTGAAGAGCATCGGCCTGCCGGATTCGCACCTCTCCGAGTACGACCACCTCAAGGAGAAGCTCGCGTTCTACTCGAAGGGCACGACGGACATCATGTTCAAGTACCCCTTCGGCGTGCAGGAGCTCTGGGGCATCGCCGCGCGCGGCAACTACGACCTCACGCAGCACGCCAACGCCAGCGGCAAGCCGCAGGACATCTTCGACGAGGCCACGAAGAAGAAGTTCGTGCCGCACGTCATCGAACCGGCCGTCGGCCTCGACCGCATCTTCCTCGCCGTGCTCTGCGCCGGTTACGCGGAGGAGGAGGTCAAGGACGAGAAGGGCAACGTCGAGAAGCGCACCGTGCTCCGGCTCTCGCCGCGCGTCGCCCCGATCAAGGTCGCCGTCCTCCCGCTGCTCAAGAACAAGCCTGAACTCGTCGCCCGCGCCCAGGCCCTCTACGCGAAGATCAAGCGCAAGTACGCCGCCTTCTACGACGAGGCCGGCGCGATCGGCCGCCGCTACCGCCGCCAGGACGAGATCGGCACGCCGTGGTGCGTGACGATCGACTTCGAGACGATCGAGAAGGACGGCACCGTGACCCTGCGCGAACGCGACAGCATGCAGCAAAAGCGCATCACGGAAGCCGAGCTCTTCGCCCTGCTGGACGAGCAAGTGTACTGAGAGGGTTCGTTCTCGTTCTCCCATCACAGATCGGTCGGATCCGACCGATCCGTCGGATTTTCCTGCCGGGAGCGGCGAAGGGTAAGTTTGCTCCTACGTCAGTTTGCGCGCCTCCCAAGGGCTTGCCCGCGTGCGGTGGGTCTGCCTGCATCGCGCTCTCACCGTGACGGCCCTGACCCGCAGCACCGCACTGTCCCGCTGGCTCTGGCTCGTGCCGGTGGTCGTGGCGGCGGTGGGGTTTCACTTCACCCCGGCCCGCGAGGCGCTCGACCGCGCGTTTTTCGATGCGGCCAGCCGGCATCCGCTCGTGGAGCCGACGTTGCCGGACAACTCGGCGCTCGTCCTCATCGACGAATCCACCATGGAAATCCTCAGCCGCGAGGGTTACGGCCTGCGCTGGCCCTTCGAGCGCTCCGCCTTTGCCGCACTTATCCTCGGACTCGATCGGGCGGGGGCGGCGGGCATCGCGATGGACTTCACGTTCTTCGAGCGGGGGGCGGCGGAGGAACAGGACCTCATGCTCGCGTCGGTCGCCGCCGCCGTGCCGTCCGTGGCGCTCGCCCGCACGGCTGAACGGGCGCCGGTCTTCTGGGACGACGCCTTTGTCCGCGAAAACGCGTCCTGGTTCGAAACGCCGCGGGCCGGCGGGGTCGAGCTGACCGCGGATACGGACGGGGTGACCCGGCGCTACTTGCTCCCGGGGTCGCTCGCCGCGGTCGCTTCCGGTCGGGAAGGGGAGGGCCGGGGCGGATTGCTCCGCTGGCATGGCGGCCTGGAAACGCTTCGATCGCGCGGAGTGCCGGTGTTATCGGCCGCTCCGTACATCCAGGCGGGGCTCACGATCTACACGCGTCTGGAAGAGGCCGCGCCCCACTACGCACCGGGCGAGATTGCCGACGCGCTTGCCCGCGAACCGCGCCTGTCGGCGGCGAGCCTCGCCTCTGTCCAGGGGCGCGTCGTTTTCGTGGGAGCGAGTGCCAGCGGAACCTTTGACGTGAAACCGCTTCCGGTGGGCGAACTGGAGCCGGGAGTGCTCCTGCACTGGACGGCGTGGGCCAACCTGCTCGCCGACGACTTCATCGCGGACTGGCCGGCGTGGGTTTCCCTGCTGATCGGGGCCCTCTCCATCGGCGTGCTCGCCAGCGCGGGGGCGCAGCGGGCGGGTTTGGTGGCTTTCGCGTTGCTCGCCGCGATGGGCGCGGCGGCTTACGCAGGATTGAGTGCGGGATGGTATTTCGCGCCGGCCACTCCGGTGGCCGCGACGTTGTTTGGCCTGCTCGGCGTCGTGGCCGACGGCTTTCTCACCGAACAGCGGCGGCGCCGCGAGGTGCAGGCGATGTTCGGCAGCTACGTCGATCCCGGCGTGGTCGAGCAACTCGTGCGCGATCCGCAGGCCATCCGGCTCGGGGGCGAGAAGCGCGAGGCCACGGTCTTTTTCTGTGACCTCGCCGGGTTCACCGATCTCTCCGAACAGGTCTCGCCCGAGGAGTTGCTTGCATTGATCAACCGCTACCTCGAGGAGACGAGCGACTGCCTGCTCGCGCACGGCGCCTACATCGACAAATACATCGGCGACGCCGTCATGGCGGTCTTCGGCGCCCCGCAGCGCCAGCCCGACCACGCCGTTGCCGCCGGTCGCGCGGCGCTGGCCGCCCAGGCCGTCCTCGCCCGGCTCAACGACGAACTCTCCGCGACGTACGGGCGCACCCTGCGCATGCGCATCGGCCTCAACAGCGGCGAGATGATCGTGGGCAACCTCGGCTCGGAGCGGAAACGCAACTACACCGTGCTCGGCGACGCCGTAAACCTCGCCTCGCGCCTCGAAGGCGCCAACAAGGAGTTCGGCACCGCCATCCTCGTCGGCGAGGAGACGGCCCGGCGCATCGGCGACGCCCTCGTGCTGCGTCCGCTCACGCGCCTGCGCGTGAAGGGCAAGCAGCGCGCCGTCGAAGTCAGCGAACTCGTCGGCGAACCCGGCCGGCTCGACCCCGCCCAGGAGGCCTTCCTCGCCGCCTATCGCCCCGCCTACGCCGCTTATGCCGCGCGCCGCTTCGCCGAGGCGGCGGAGGGCTTCGCACACGCCGCCGGGCTCGCCCCCCACGACCGCATGACGCAGGCACTGCTTGCCGATGCCTTGCGTCTCGCCCAGAATCCGCCCCCATCCGACTGGGAACCCGTGCTCACGCTGGAATCCAAATGAAACCGTCCCTGCCAACTCTCCTCGCCGTGGGCCTCCTCACGGCCGCGGCGGCCCTCGGCGCCTTCACGCGCGGCGGCCAGGCCTTCACCAAACGCGTCGAAACCCTCCTCCGCGCCGAGCCGCGCAGCCTCGCCGAGCCCACGGGCAAGGTGGGCTATGCGCGGGCGGTAAAGATCGAGGAAGTCCGCGGCCCCTGGCTGCGCGTCAGCGACGGCGACCAGACCGGCTGGGTCTTCCAGGGCAACCTCGCGGAGGAAAAGCCCTCGGAGGTGCGCGGGCTCGACGGACTGCCCCTCGAGGCCAGCAAGACCACCGCGACGGCGGCCGCACGTCCGCTGACACCCGCGGCGAAGGAGTATGCGGAGCGCAAGGGTGCCGCCGCCGCCTCCGACGATCTCGACTGGCTCGGCGAGCAGGCCGCCGCCGTCACCGACGCGGATGTCGAGGCCCACCTCCAAAGCACCAAGAAGGGGGAATATCAATGAACCCGCGCCTCGCCTTCCTTCTGCTCGGCCTGGCCGGCGTCGCGGCCGTGCCTCTCGCAGCCCAGTTCAACTTCGGAAAGATCAACGAGACCCTGCAGAAGGCAAAGGAAACGGCCGACAAGGCGAAGCAGACGGCGGACAGCGCCGCCAAGGTTGCCAAGGGCATCGCCGGCATCGGTATTGAGGAAGAGACTACGATCGGCGACACCGTGGCCCTGGAAGTCATCGCCCGCCACGGCGGCGTGGTGCGCGACGAAGAGATCACGCGGCGCGTCAACCTCGTCGGCAAGGGCCTCGCCCACTATTCGAAACGCCCCGCGCTCGAGTGGCGCTTCGGCGTGCTCGACTCCGCAACGGTCAACGCGTTCTCCGCTCCGGGCGGCCACGTCTTCATCACGCAGGGCCTCTACGACCTCGTCGGCGGGGACGACGACGCTCTCGCCGCCGTGCTGGCCCACGAGATCGCCCACATCACCGAGCGCCACGCCCTCAAGATCATCGAGCGTTCCGAACTGCTCGCCGGCGCCGGCGATTTTGCCCAGCGCAGCAGCGACTTCCGGCGCACCGAGGCCGAGCTGCGCCAGTTCGACCTGAGCATCGACGCGATCCTCAGCGCTCTCTTCGAGAAAGGCTACGACCCGCAGACGGAGTACGCCGCCGACCGCCTCGGCCGCCAGCTCGCCGTCACCACGGGCTACGCCCCCGGAGCCCTGCGCCAGGTGCTGACGCAGCTGCGTCAGCGCAAGGGCGACGACGCCAAGGCCATCTTCTCCACGCACCCCCCCCTGGCCGACCGCATCCGGCGCCTGCCGGCGGACAAGTGATTCCCAAGGAGCGGCGACACTCCTGTCGCCGGGTTTGGTGTAGCGACGGATGTCCCCATCCGCCTCGTCCTATCCGTTCGCCTGAGACAGGCGCCACTACATCAAGACCGTGGCAGGGGGGCGCTCGCTGTCATCCATCCTCGACGCCATTCGCGGCTCCGTTTGACCCTGCGTCCTCATTCCGTCATTCTTTTCCGCCATGAGTCGCTCCCTTGCCGCCTGCCTCGTCGCGTCTGTCCTGTTCCTTGCCGGATGCTCCACGCCCTACTACGCGGCGATGGAGAAGTTCGGGTACGCGAAGCGCGACTTGCTCGTTGAGCGCGTGATCGACACGCGCAAGGCCCAGGCGGAGGCCAAGGACCAGTTTGCCTCGGCCCTGACGAAGTTCATGGAGATTTCCAAGTTCGAGGGCGGCGCCTTGCAGCATAAGTACGAGGAGCTCGACCGCGAATACAAGCGCAGCGAGGACCGGGCGAAGTCCGTGCGCTCGCGCATCGACGCCGTCGAAAGCGTGGCCGAGGCCCTCTTCCGCGAATGGCGGCAGGAACTTTCCCAGTATTCCAACCCTTCGCTGCGCGCCGAAAGCCAGCGCCAGCTCGATGCGACGCGCGTGCGCTACGACGAGCTCATGGTCATCATGCGCCGCGCCGCCGCCCGCATGGACCCGGTGCTCGCGACCTTCCGCGACCAGGTGCTGTTCCTTAAGCACAACCTGAACGCCCGCGCCCTCGCCTCGCTCGAGAACACCAACCGCGCCCTGCAGGCCGACATCGAGCGCCTGATCGCCGACATGAACGTCTCGATCCGCGAGGCCGAGGTCTTTATCCGCAACCTGCAGACCGAACAGCGGTAGGGCGCGGCCCCTGGGAGGACGGACACTCTTGTCCGTCCCGTTCGGTCGATTCCGTAAAAATCGGTCGGATCGGACCGATCAGTCGGATCTGGAAACCCCAAGCCGGACGGACAGGAGTGTCCGTCCTCCCCGGGCTACACGAGCTCGCTCAACCGCTTCGCTTCGGGGCGCAGCGGCACGAGGTCGGCGATATTCACCGGAGCGTTGGTCGCGATCGACTTGACGCCGGCGATGCCGACGAGGATCGAGGCCGCGCCCTGCTCGTGTCCGGCCGTGCACTTCCAGGTGTCGGGCGGCGGATTCGGCGAGAAGATCTGCTCGTTCAGCACAATGTCCGCGCCGCCGTGCGGTCCGCTGACAGGTGGGACGGGCACGAGGTAGGACGGTTTGAAATGCGGATACACGCGGATCCACTCTCCCTCGGCCTCGGCACCAGGCAGGTCCTCGGTCTTGAACTCGTCGCTCGTCACGCCGCGGTTGAGGTGCGAGCCGGTGAACTCCGAATACTCGATGCGGCCGCGGTCGCCGTTGAAGGCGACGCGCATGCCCTCGCGTGGACTGAAGCAGGTCAACGCGTACGTCAGCACGGCACCCGTGCGGTAGCGCACGTTGAGCGAGAGAGAGTCGTGGATGGTGATGTCGTCGCGAAAGACGTTCTTGTCGCGGATGTAGCCCGAGTCCTTCTCGGCCTCGAGGTAGAGGCGGCGGAAGGTCTCGGTCGAATTCAGGTCGAGGCGAAACGGATCGTTCTCCGAGGCGGTGCCGGTGTAACGGTCGTACTTCGTCAGGGCCTCGTCGCCGCGGGCGACCGCGTTGGTCTTGCCGTAGAAGGCGAGGTCGCCGTAGGCGAAGACCTGCTGAGGGATGGCGTCGATCCACCAGTTGACCAGGTCGAAGTGGTGGGTCGACTTGTGCACGAGCAGGCTGCCCGATTCGTCGATGCGCGCGTGCCAGCGGCGGAAGTAGTCGGCGCCGTGGCTGGTATCGAGCAGGTACTCGAGATTGACCGATTTCACGTCGCCGATGACGCCGGACGAGATGAGTTCCTTCACCTTCGTGCGGTAGGCGCCCCAGCGGTAGTTGAAGGCGACGCGCACGCGCCGGCCCGTCTCGCGCACGGTGTCGAGGATCAGGCGGCACTTGGCGTCGTCGATCGTCATCGGCTTCTCCGTGACGACGTCGCAGCCGGCGCGCAGCGCGCGCACGATGTAGTCGTGGTGGGTCGAGTCCTTCGAGCAGACGAAGACGACGTCGGGTTTCAGCGCGGCGAGCAATTCGTCGAACTTGACCGCCGGCCAGGCCGGCACCTGCGCGCAGCCCCACGAGGCCAGCCGCTCGTTGTAGTAGGCCATGCGGGTCGCACTCACATCGCAGAGCGCGACCAGTTCGTTGTGATCGCCATACGTGGTGACCATCGGCTCGAGGAAGGAGACCGCGCGGCCACCGGTGCCGACGAAGACATAGCGTTTCTTGCTCATGAAGCGGGAAGAACGACCAACTGGGACACGTGATTGAAAGACGGTGACAGTTGGTCGTATTCCCAAGGCGGCGCAATCGCGAATCGCCGGTGCCCGGCGCGGTTGCGAACTCGACCTTACGGAGCTTGGGCGAGGAGGGCCGGCGCCGGAGTCTCGCCGCGGGCGCGGGCGAGCGCCTCGCGGGCCTGGTGGCCGTTGACGAGTCGCAACTGACTGACCCGATCTTCGGCGAAGGTCACCACGAGCGTGTCGTAACCGAGGGCACTCGTCGCGGGATCCGCGGACTGGGTGCCCGTGTAGATCCAGACGTCGTGACCGACGGCCGCCTGCGGCACGCCGAGCTGGGTCAGCACCGCGTCGCGGGTGTTGCCGGGGTGGAGTTGCAGCGTGCGCTGGCCGGCCGTGTCGTCCGCAGGCACTTCGTCGAGGGGAAGCCCGAGGCTGTGGGCGGAATGGGTGGCGACCCGCTGGAGGGAGGTGGACGAGCAACCCGTGGCGGCGAGGCCGAGGGCGGCGAGGAGAACGATGAGTAAGGAGGTCTTCATGGGAGGAGTTGGCAAGGGAGGTTAAAGGCGATCGGGACGACCGCCGGATGCCGCGAAGAACCGGGCCGGGGCTCGCAAGTGACACCGCGGCGGGCGAACGACGAAGGGCGTCCGCCAACGACGAAAACCCGGACCGGCCTGTAACCTTCGCCGGCTCCCGCGGGTTATTCCGTCCATCTCGTCCCTGCCACCCTCATGAAGATCCTCCTCGTCGCCGACCGTGCCCCCGACGCCCTGTTGCTCGAGCCCCTGGTCCATCTCGCCTGGGGCTCCGTGCGGAGTTCCGTGTATTTGACCGATGGTGACAGGAGCCCCGCGGCCTGGCTGCGGGCGAACGACGCCGACGCGATCGTCGTGGACCCGGGATCCACGGGGCTGGACTGGCTGAGGCAGTGCGCGCACGCGGCGGCAACCGTGGTGGTGGCGGACGATCCTGCGCTGGCGGTGACCGCGTTCGAAACCGGGGTGGCCGACTTCGTGCCGAAGCCGGCTTCAGCCGAACGGCTCGCGCAGGGCCTGCGCCGGGCGCTTGCCGCCGGGGGGCGGGACCACGGGCGGGCGCGACGGCTGGCCGTGCGCAAGGCCGGGCGCGTGGAACTGGTGCCGGTCGACGACCTGCTCTACGCGCAGGGCGCGGACAACTATACCGAGATCGTGCTCGGGAACGGCCGGCGCGAGCTCCACGACGAGACGCTCGCGGCGCTGGCGGCACGCCTGGCCGGCGAGTTCGAACGCGTGCACAAGTCCTACCTCGTGCGCGTGAGCGCGCTGCGCCGCCTGACGCCGCGGTCCGGCAATCACTACGCGGTCGAACTCGTCAACGGCGAGGTGCTGCCGGTCGGCCGCACGCGGTATGCCGCGTTGTGCCGGCGCCTGTTCAACTGACGCATCCGGGCGGCGTTGAGGAACGTAACGTTCGCAAGCCGTTCCGTCGGCTTGCGCATGACCGTCTTCCATTTCCAAACCGAACTGCTCCTGCCGCGCTCCCTGGAGGAGGTTTTCGCCTTCTTCGGCGATGCGCACAACCTGCAGGAGATCACGCCGCCGTGGCTGGATTTCCGCATCCTCACACCGGCGCCCATCGCGATGCATCCCGGCACGATCATCGACTATCGTCTCAAGCTGCACGGCGTCCCGTTTCGCTGGCGCACGAAGATCACGACCTGGGAGCCGCCGTATCGTTTTGTGGATACGCAGCAGCGCGGGCCCTACCGGCAATGGATCCACACCCACACCTTCGAGCCGCGCCCGGAGGGCACGCTTTGCCGCGATCATGTCGCGTATGCCGTGCCCGGCGGCAGGCTGGTCCACCGGCTCTTCGTGGGAAGCCGGGTGGAGCGCATTTTCGCCTATCGGCACGAAGCGATGGCGCGGCTGCTCGGATAGTCCGAGCGGGGCGGCGCCCCTCAGGGGCAAGTCACAGGTCGCAAGTTGGAGTACCGATACGCAGATTTCACCGGCCGAGACATCGCGTTCTGCAACGACTTTGGACATGCGACGTTTGACCTGTGACAGGATTTCAGGGGACAAGGGCTCGCCTTGGCTCCGGTCGCGACCAGACTGCGGATCCGTGAAGAAGAGCGCCCTCCGCTTCGAGTTTGCCGCCCGTCTGGAGCGCCTGCCGTCGGCCACGGGCATGACGCAGATCGCACCCGTGCCCGAGGAGGCGGCGCGGGCCTGGAAGGAGGCCGGGGTCCGCCGACTCGTGGGTACGGCCAATGGCCATGGCCTCAAACGCGCGCTGCAGAACCATGCCGACGGCGGCAGCTTCGTCATGCTCGGCCGGCCGTTGTTGAAGGAGATCGGCGCCGGCCTGCGTTCGACGATCCGCTTTGTGTTCGAACCCGATCCCGAACCCGACGCCATCGACATGCCGCCGGAGTTTGCCGCCGTGCTGGCGCAGGACGAGGCCGCGCGGAGCCGTTGGCAGACCTTCACGACCGGTTTCCAGCGTTCCCTCCTCCACTATGTGACGTCGGCCAAACGGGAGGAGACGCGCATCCGGCGGTCGCTCGACCTCGCCGACAAGATCCGAAACCGCCGCCTGCACATCGACCTCGCGCCGGGCCGATGAACGGGACGCTTGCAACCCGGCCGGTCCCCGGTGGGTCTTGTTGGACGTGATCGCGGAATACGCCGTTTGGACGCTCACCTCCCTGCTGACCCTGATCGGCCTGGCCGGCGTGATTGTGCCGCTGCTGCCCGGCACCACGCTGATCATGATCGGCATGCTCGTGCACAAACTGCTCCTGCCCGACAGCATCGCCTGGTCCGCCCTCGGCTGGATTGCCGCCTTCTGGCTGCTGTCGGTGGTCATTGACTTCCTTGGCGTGCTCGTGGGCACGCGACTCTTCGGCGGCAGCCGCTGGGGCATGGCAGGCGCGAGCGGCGGGGCGCTCGTCGGCATGTTCTTCTCCCTCCCGGCCCTCATCCTCGGCACGATCTTTGGAGCCGTGGTTGCCGAGCGCTACATCGCGAAGAAGTCCGCCGAACAATCCATCCGCGCCGGCGCGGGCGCCGCCTTCGGCTTCGTGCTTTCGACCGCCGGCCGGCTCGGTTGCGCGGGGGTGATGATCGTGTTGTTCCTCGCCTCGGCTGCGTGGCCGCAGTGGCCGGGCTGGCCGGCGTGGGCGTCCTTCTGAGTGCAACTTTGAGGTTGGTCGCGGGGTCTTGCCGGTACGCACATACGATGAAACTCCTCCTGACCTTTCTCCTCTGGACCCTCCTGCTGGTCCTCTGCTGGCCGCTGGCCCTCCTCGTGCTCGTGCTCTGGCCGCTTCTCTACCTGCTTTCGATTCCCTTCCGGATCGTCGGCGCGGTGCTCGAAGGCCTGCTGGCTCTCGTGCGCAGCCTGCTGCTGCTGCCGGCGCGCCTGCTGGGCGGGCGGTGACGGGCCGGAACCGCCGGCCGAGACGTTGTGTTTGGCAGAGATTGCGCAGGGTCGAGGGCAGTCGGACGCCATTCATCGCGGCGTAAAGCCGCTCCTACTTCCAAACCAGCCGTTTGGTAGAGTTTTCCAGCCATCACTCTGGACGGAATAAGCTCCCGCGCCGCCCCTCCCACGGTTTGTCCGCTCTCCTGGCGGGCCTTGCACGCCCATCCGACCTCCGCCGCCCATGAAACTGCCCACGCTCCTCGCCCCGCTCCGCCTCGCGCTCGTTCTCGCTGCGCTGGCCCCGCTTTCCCAAGCCTCTCCCGGCCTTGCCGTTGGGACAGCCGCCCCCGCCTTTGCGCTTCCGTCGGCGCACGGGGCACAGGTGACGTTGAACGAGCTGCTGCGCAAGGGACCCGTGGCCCTTGTCTTCTACCGGTCGGCGGATTGGTGTCCGTTCTGCGTACGCCAGCTCAAGGACCTGCAGGCGAGACGCGCGGACTTCGAAAAGGCAGGCCTCCAGTTGGTTGGCATCAGTTACGATGCGCCCGAAACGCTGGCCAAGGCGGTCGCCAAACACGGACTCGACCTCACGCTGCTCGCCGATGTCGGCAGCACGACGATCGAGGCCTACGGCATTCGCAACGAAACCTTGAAAGGCCGCGCTGCGGGCGTGCCTCATCCGACCGTCTTCATTGTGGATGCCCAAGGGGTGATCCGGGCAAAGCTCGCGCGCGACGGATACAAGGATCGCCCCGAGGCCGACGAGATCATCGCCGCGGCCAAAGGCCTGCGTTGACCTTTCGACGGGGTCAGCGCGGATCCGCGTACATGCGGCCCAGCGCGGCCACGGCGCGCGCGACTTCCGAGCGCAGTTCCGGTGGCCCGACCACCTCGGCGGCCTCGCCCCAGCCGAGCACCCAGCGGACGACCTCGGCGAGGGCGCCGAGGCGCAGGCGGAGCTCGAGCGCGCCTCCGGGCAGCTCGCGCATGTCCTGGGATTCGTGCCATTCGCGTTCGCGCACGCGGTCGGCGACGTCGGCGCGGAAGCGGATGACCACCCGGTGGTCGCCCTCGCCGCCGAGGACGCCGAGGGCGTTGGCGAAGAACTTCTCCGGCGAGAAGTCCGCCGGCTTCTCGAAGGTCTCCGCGGTGACGCGCAGACCGGTGATGCGCGGCACGGCAAAGGTGCGCAGCGCGCCGCGCGCCTCGTCGAAGGCGATCAGGTACCAGAGGTTCTCCCGGTTCGCGAGGTGGTAGGGCCGCACGCGCCGCGCGCTCGTACCCGTCGAGCCCGGTTTCCGGTAGGTGAACTCCACGATCTGCTGCCGGAGCACGGCGGCGCTGAGCGGGTTGAAGACGGCGAGGTCGGCCTTGCCGAGGCCGAGGTTGCGAAACGAAACCGCACGCAATTCGTCCGCCGGCGAGAAGGAGATGCGGTCCCTCAACCCGCCCGCGAGTTTTTCGAAGGCGATCTCCAGCTGACGATGGAACGGCGTGCCGCGGTACTGCTCGAGCGCGCGCTGGGCGACGAGCAACGCGAGCAGCTCCCCTTCGGTCACCTGCACGGTCGGGAAGGCGTTGACCGGATGCGTGTAGCGGTAGGCCTGGATGCGCGCGTCGAATTCGACCGGCAGGTCGAGCTGGTCGCGCATGAAGGCGAGGTCGCGTACGATGGTCTTGCGGCACACCTCGAGCGTGCGCGCGAGGCTCGTGCAGTTCACGAGCGCGCCGCGGCGCAGCTCTTCATGGATGCGCAGCATGCGGGCGAGAGGGGGGCGCGAGGTGCGAACACGGGCGGTGGAGGCAGGCATCGGAAAGATTCCTACGAATTCTTTTGGGTGGGACAAGCAATGTCCCACCCGCCTTGGTAACATTTGCGCATGAAACTCACCTCCCGCCCGCTTCGCGCCTCCCGTCCGAAAACCGCCCTCTTCGCCGAACTCGCCTGGTCGCACCAGGGTTTGATCCATCGCGCCACCACCTGGCCCGACGTGCGCTTCGAGCGCCGGGACGAGCATGACTGGGTCGAGGTGGAGCCCGACGACGCCATGCTGGCCTCGGCGGCGGCGCGCCTCGATGCGCCGGCGTGGGCGGCCTACCTTGAGTTCTTCCCGGCCGACGTGCGCGCCTTCCTCAACGGCTTCAGGTACGGCCGGCTCGCGGCCCTGCAGGCGATCACCGCGTGTCCGTCGCTCATGGGCGATCTTTCGCTTGTGCCGGCGCTGACCGCCTTCGTCGCCGCCCACGAGCGCCTGCGCGGCACACAGCAGCCGCGCTGGGGCGAGCTGACGGCGGTGCACGAGCGGGCCGGACTTTTCGGTGTCCTGGAGTGGCTGGGCCTCCCGGCCTCGCGCCAGACGGTCACGATCCTGCAGAACGTGCTCGATCCCGACCTGCCCCAGCGCCTGCTTGAACCTTTGCGCTCCGTGCTCTGGGAGCCGGAGACCGTCGTCGTGCTGCAACGCACGCGCGGCCTCACGGACCGGCAGCTCGCGCGCTTCTGTCATCCCCTGGCAGCCTGATCCAGGCGGCGCGCGGCCGGTTCCGGGTTGCCGGCCGCGCGCCTGCCGCTCACCGTGCGGCATGCTCGAAAACCTTGTGATGACGGTGATCGGCCCGGATCGTCCGGGCCTCGTGCAACAAGTGGCCCAACGTGTCGCCGACCATGGCGGCAACTGGCTGGAGAGCCGCATGGCCCACCTCGGCGGCCAGTTTGCCGGCATCCTGCGCGTCGAGGTCGATGCCGGACAAGCCGATGCGTTGACCACCGCCCTGAAGGCGCTGGCCCAGCAAGGGCTGCAGGTCGTCCTCCATCGCGAAGGCGCGGTGGATGTTGCCGCGCCGGCCTTGGTGGCGACGATCGAACTCGTTGGCCAGGATCGCCCCGGCATCCTGCGTGCGGTCTCCGGCGTGTTCGCGGCCCACGCGGTCAACGTCGAGGAGCTCTCCTCCGAGCGCGTCAGCGCACCGATGGGCGGCGGGACGCTCTTTCAGGCGAAGGCGACCGTGTCTGCGCCGTCGCGCGAGGTGTTGTCCGCCGTGCGCGCCGACCTCGAGAAGATCGCGACCGACCTGGTCATCGATTTGACGGTCGAGACGCCCCGCGGGTAAACGGCGGAGACGCCAGTCGCCCGTACGCCGAAGGAAAGGTGGCGGGAGCACCCTGCTCCCGCGCGGTCGGCGCCAGGAACGGGAGCAATGGGAGCAGGATCCTCCCGTCACTTTGGACGCGGAGGTGCGTTCGACTCACTTCCCCGCGTACCAGAAGGCCCGGCGCCAGGCGTGACGGTGCAGGCGTTCCGCGAGGGCGGGCGGTAGGTCGGGCAGGTCGCTCGCTCCGCAGTTGGCCTCGGCTTGGGCGACGTTGCGGATGCCCGGGATGACGTTCGAAACCGCGGGGTGGGCGAGGACGAACTTCAGCGCGGCCTGCGCCATCGTGAAGCCGGAACCCTCCAGGTCCTCGCGGATCGCCTCGACGCGTTTCACGGTGCGGGCGAGCCGGTCGCCGGCGAAGTAGTTGCGACGGAAATCTCCCTCGGGAAACGCCGTCTCCGCCGTGAACTTGCCCGTGAGCGAGCCTTCGTCGAAGGCGACGCGCACGATCACGCCGACGCCATGCTCCTTCGCCACATCGAGCAGCTCCGCCGCCGGTTCCTGTTCGAAGAGGTTGTAGATCACCTGCACGGAATCGATCCAGCCGCCGCGCATCAGGTCGATGACGCAGTTCTGATCGTGTTCGGGGGTGGACACGCCGATCAGCCCGATGAGGCCTTCGGACTGGAGCTTGCGCAGCGTTTTCAGCGGGGTCGGATTGCGGCTCCAGGCGCGCGTCCAGGTGTGCAGCTGCAGCAGGTCAACCTTCTTGGCTCCAAGGTTGGCGAGTCGCTCGGCGAGGTTCTCGCGGAGGTAACGCTCGCTGTAGCGTTCGTCGGCGCGACAATAGGGTGACGGCGGCCAGACGCCGGCGGTCGGCGGGGTCTTGGTCGCGACGAAGACGCGCTCCTTGTTCCCGGCCGCGGCGCGCTCGCGCAGGACCTGGCCGATGAGCTTTTCGCTGCGCCCGTTGCCGTAGCCCGCGGCTGTGTCGATGAAGTTCACCCCGAGGTCGAGCGCGCGATGGAGCGCGGCGAGGGAGTCGGCGTCGCCCTGCTCGCCCCAGGATCCGCCGATGGCCCAGGCGCCAAAGCCGATCTCGGAGGTTTCGAAGCCGTGTTTGCCGAAGGGACGAAATTTCATGGGTGGGGGAGGGTGCGGGTCACTGCACGCTTCGCGTCGGCCGCTGTCAACGGCCTGCGGCGGGCCGGGTCCGGGCCTCGCCCTAGGGGCGGTCACAGGTCGAAAGTCGGAAGGTCCAAAGTCGCCACCGGCCCGCCGGAGCGGGCCATTTCTGGGGGATGTGTTCCGCCAAGCGGAACCGCTGGAGACATTGGACGTGCGACCTTCGACCTGTGACTGAAGATTACGCCTCGTCGCCATGAAAGCCGATGCGTCGCTTGGGCGGGGCCTCCTCGGGGGAAAGCAAAGGCAGCAGTTTCTCCACGACGTCGCGCAGCACCAGGTCGTGTTCGAGCAGCTGCTTGTCGATCGTCGCGAGGCGTTGAAACACCGTGGCCTGCGAGAGCAGCTCTTCGCGCATGCGCACGAAGGCGCGGACCACGTACACGCTCATGGCGACGGCGTGCGGACTGCGCAGGAGCATCGCAGCCATCAAGGCGCCGTGCTCGGTGAAGACCCAAGGTTCTTTTCTGGACCCCCCATGCCCTGCGAAGGGAGCGGAGGAGGTCTGCTCACTTGAAATCACAAATTGTGATTTCAAGTTCATAACCTCCTCACGCGTAAGCCTAAACGCGAAATCTTTAGGGAAACGTTCCGCGTTGCGCTTGATGGCCTGATTGAAGGCCATCGGCTTCACCCCGTACAAACGCGCCAAGTCCCCATCGAGCATCACGCGCTGGCCGCGGACGATGTGGATGGGGGGCAATTCAGGGGCGGGGGAAGGGGATGCGGGCGACATGTTGCTATTAAATGGCAATTGACTTGTCGGTCAAGGGCCCCCGTGTCGGGTCCCCATGGATCGACGGCGGCACTCCCGCCTGCCGTCGGTATTCAATATCCCGCGACGCCCGAATCGGGACTCCGGAGGTCGTTCGCTCCCCGCAGCGTGCCCGTGGCCGGGTCGACGAGGATGGTTTCGCCGTCTCCGTAGTATCGTCCCGCGGCTTCCGGGTCGTTCGGATAGAGTCTGCGCGTGGCCAGCGTGTGTCCCTTTGCCTTGAGCAGCGCGACCGTGTCCGCCGAGGTGAGGAACGGTTCGTGGTTGATGACATCGGGCTGCCACTGGTGATGAAAACGCGGGGCGTCCACCGCCTGGGTCACGCTCATGGCGTGATCGATGACGTTGGTGACGATCAGCGCGGTCGTGTTGATGATGGTCGGTCCGCCGGGGCTGCCGGTGACGAGGAAGGGTTTCCCGTCCTTGAGCACGATCGTCGGCGTCATGGAGGAGAGCGGGCGTTTGCCCGGAGCAATGGCGTTGGCCTCTCCCTGGAGCAGGCCGTACATGTTGCGCACGCCGACCTTGGCGGTGAAGTCGTCCATCTCGTTGTTGAGCAGCACGCCGGTGCCGGCGGCGGTGACGCCGCTGCCGAAGAGGCCGTTCAACGTGTAGGTGCAGCTGGCTACATTGCCCGCGGCGTCGACGACGGAGAAGTGCGTCGTTTCCGTGGCTTCGCGCGCGAGACGGCCCGCGGCGGTTGCATCGACAAGCGGCGTCCAGCCGGCGGGTTTGCCGGGGGCGAGTCCTTCGCTCGCCGTGGCCTTTTCCGGATCGAAGTTCGCCATCAGGCCGCGCACGTAGTCGCGCTCGAGCAGGCCGGCCACGGGTACGTTGACGAAATCGGGATCGCCGAGGAACTCGGCGCGGTCGCGGAAGGCACGGCGCATGGCTTCGGCGAAGAGGTGGATCTTTGCGGCGGAGTTGGGCCCGAGCGCCGTCACGTCGTGAGGCTCGACCATCCCGAGGATCTGCAGGAGCGCGATGCCGCCCGAACTCGGCGGCGGCATGGTGACGATCTCGTGGCCGCGGTAGGTCCCGCGCACGGGCGCGCGCTCGACGGCGCGGTAGGCCTTGAGATCGGCGGCGGTGATCAGGCCGCCGTTCTTCGCCATGTCGGCGGCGAGCAGGCGGGCGGTTTCTCCCTCGTAGAATTCCCGCGGCCCGTGGGTGCGCAGGCGTTCGAGCGTGCGCGCGAGATCCGCCTGCGCAAAACGTTCGCCCGGCTCGAAAAAGCGGCCATCGCGCAGGAAGATGCGCTTCGATTCGGGAAACCGGCCCAGCAGCTCCGCGCTGGCACGCAGGTCGCGCGCGAAGGCCGGCGTGACGGTGAAGCCCTCCGCCGCCAGCCGGCGGGCGGGCTCGACGACGTCGGCCCAGCTGACCTTGCCGGAGCCGTATTTCTCCAACGCGAGCGCGAAGCCCGCGACCGTCCCGGGCACGCCGCTTGCGAGGTGGCCGACCGTCGAGCGTCCGGCGACCACGTTGCCTTCGGCGTCGAGGTACATGTCGCGCGTGGCCGCGGCGGGCGCCTGCTCGCGGAAATCGAGGGCCGTGGTGCGTCCGTCGGCGAGCCGCAGGATGAGAAAGCCGCCGCCGCCGAGATTGCCGGCGCGAGGATAGGTCACGGCGAGTGCCAGGCCGGTGGCGACGGCGGCATCGACGGCGTTGCCGCCCTTGCGCAGGATCTCCGCTCCGACCTCGGAGGCGAGCGCGCTGGCCGAGGCGACCATGCCGTTCCGCGCCTCGACCGGCTGGCGCTGGGCGGCCGCGGGCGAAGGACACGAGGCGAGCAGGACCGCGAGGGCGACGCCCGGAGACAGGCGGCTGATCCGTGGCAGGACAGGCGGACGTTTCATGATCCGCACCATGCACGCTCCCGTCGGGACCTCAAGCCGCCAGGCCCCGGAGCCGACCGTGCATGAAAAGAAATCAGGCTAATTGTCCTTGAGCGTCGCCTTCGCGACGGCGTCGTCGGCCGCGTCCTCGGGGATGCGCATGTCGTAGAAACTCCGATACACGAAGACCAGCGCAACCAGCGCGACGGCGGCGCCGATGGCGTGCTTCATTGCGGCGTTCTCCATGGTGACGGCGATCTCCACCGCGAGCAGGCCGAAGAGGGTGGTGAACTTGATGACCGGGTTGAGCGAGACCGACGAGGTGTCCTTGAAGGGGTCGCCGACCGTGTCGCCCACGACGGTGGCGGCGTGCAGCGGGGTGTTCTTCTGCTTCAGCTCCACCTCGACGATTTTCTTGGCGTTGTCCCAGGCGCCGCCGGCGTTGGCCATGAAGACCGCCTGGAAGAGGCCGAAGAAGGCCATGCCGATCAGGTATCCAATGAAGAAATACGGATTGAAGAAGGGCAGGGCGAGCGAGAGGCAGAAGACGACGATGAAGATGTTCACCATGCCGCGCTGGGCGTACTGGGTGCAGATGCGCACGACCTCCTTCGAGTCCGCCAGCGAGGCGGAGGCGGCGTCGAGGCGGAGGTTTCGCTTGATGTACACGACCGCGCGGTAGGAGCCGGTGACGACGGCCTGAATCGACGCGCCGCTGAACCAGTACACGACCGCGCCGCCCATGAGCAGGCCGAGGATGGCCTCGGGGTGCACGAGGGAGAGGCGCTCGATGACGCCGCCGTGCACCTGCTCGAGCATGAGGATGATGCCGAAGACCATCGTGGTCGCGCCCACCACGGCCGTGCCGATGAGCACGGGCTTGGCGGTCGCCTTGAAGGTGTTGCCGGCGCCGTCGCCCTTCTCGAGCTGGTATTTGGCGTTCTCGAAATCGGGCTCGAAGCCGTGGTCGCGCGCCACCTCCTCCGCGATGCCGGGCCGGCTTTCGATGCGGGAGAGTTCGTAGACCGACTGGGCGTTGTCCGTGACGGGACCGAAGCTGTCCACCGCGATCGTCACCGGACCCATGCTGAGGAAACCGAACGCGACCAAGCCGAAGGCGAAGATCGGCGCGGCGAACTGCACCGCCGGCGGCATGATGCCGATCACGCTCTCGTGAAGCGAGAGCGCGTAGGCGCCGACCATGAGCCCGAGGATGGTCAGGCCCATCCAGAAGGCGGAAAAGTTGCCCGCGACGAGGCCGCTGAGGATGTTGAGCGAGGCGCCGCCCTGGCGCGACGAGGTGACGATCTCCTTCGCGTGGCGGCTCTCCGTGGAGGTGAAGACCTTGGTGAACTCGGGGATGACCGCGCCCGCGATCGTGCCGAGGGAGATGATGCTCGCGAGCACCCACCAGAGGCCCTCGTGGCCGGCGAGGTCGCCCAGCAGGGCGTAGCTGGCCGCGTACGAGACGAGGACCGAAACGACCGAGGTGATCCACACGAGATTCGTCAGTGGCTGCTCGAGGTTGAAGTCCTTCGAGCCGCCGTAGAGCAGGCGGCTCATGCCCTCGTTGAGCAGGTAGCTGGCGAGCGAAGTCAGCACCATGAGGATGCGCATGGCGAAGAGCCAGACAATGAGGGTGCCGCAGAGCACGGGGGAGGCGGCGAGGGCGAGGGCGAGGAAGGCGATCAACGCGACGCCCGTCACGCCGTAGGTTTCGAAGCCGTCCGCGGTCGGGCCGACGGAGTCGCCGGCGTTGTCGCCCGTGCAGTCGGCGATGACGCCGGGGTTGCGCGGATCGTCCTCGGGCAGGTTGAAGACGATCTTCATCAGGTCGGCGCCGATGTCGGCGATCTTCGTGAAGATGCCGCCGCAGATGCGCAGGGCGGAGGCGCCGAGCGATTCGCCGATCGCGAAGCCGAGGAAGCACGGGCCCGCGAGGGAGGCCGGCAGGAAGGCGAGGATGCCGATCATGAAGAACAGCTCGATCGAGACGAGGAGCAGGCCAACGCTCATGCCCGAGCGCAGCGGGATGCCCAGGGTGGCGAGCGGATTGCCGCGCAGGGCGGAGAAGGCGGTGCGGGAATTGGCGACCGTGTTGATGCGGATGCCGAACCAGGCGACCCCGTAGCTGCCGAGGATGCCGAGGACGGAGGAGGCGAGCACGACCAGCACGCGTCCGAAGGATTCGTCGAGCAGCCCGCCGAAATAGTAGGCGATGCACACGGCGATGAGACCCCAGAGCCCGATCAGGAACTTGCCCTGCTGTGTGAGGTAGGTCTTGCAGGTCTCCCAGATGATATGGGACACCGCCGTCATCGAAGGGTGGGCGGGCAGGCGCTTCGTCTGCACGTACTGCCACCAGCCGAAGGCCATGCCGACGACGCAGACGCCGAGCCCGAGGAGGAGCACGGCCTGACCGCTCAACCGCCCGTCGAGAAACGAGACCGCCTCGAGATCGGGAATGCGGATGTTCGCTTCGCTGGCCCTCGCCGTTGTACAAACCAAGGCAGCCGACACCGAGGCCGCCGCACGCACGTTCCGGGAGAGAAGGGGGAACATTGGGGGGAAGGGTTGACTGCTCGGGAGTCTGGCGGCGCCCCGCGGTCATCACGAGCCTATTTAGGGGGCCGCGGCGGAAGAATCCGCGTTCCCGGGTTCTCGAAAAGCGGCCCGGAACGCGCCGCCCGCGGAGCGGATTCGAGCTTTAATCCGTCCGCTCGGAGGTCAGTGTTTTCTCGATTCGGATCGGCTCCGCCGAGCCACCGCTCCGCTCTGTCCTTGCCATGAACCGTCGCCACTTCCTCTCCGCATCCGCCGCCGCGACGGCGGCAGCCCTTGTGCCCCCTGTCCGTTCGGACTCCCGTCCCGGGTCACCGGACGACGCCTTCGCCCTGCTCGACACGGCGGCGGCCGGCCCTGTTCTCGATGTCTCTTTCCTCAAGGACCCGGTCACCATCGAGGCGGTCGAGGTGCTGCAACCGGCCTCAGACAAGTACGTCGTGCGCATCCGCGCCAAGGGAGGCGCGACCGGCCTCGCCGTGGGCAACGAGCTGCAGATGGGCTTCCTCTACCCGATCCTCAAGCAGCGCATCGCCCCCTACCTCATCGGCAAGGACGCCCGCCGCTGGGAGGAGCTGCTCGAGGGCGTCTACGTGCACGCCTCCAACTACAAGCTCCAGGGCCTGCCGTTCTGGCTGCCGCTCGCCAACGTCGAGTTCGCGATCGTCGACCTGCTCGGGCGCCTTTCCGGCCGCTCCGCCGCGCAGCTCATGGGCGGAGCCGTGCGCGACAAGGTCGAGGTGTATCAGGCTTTCAATGACAGGGAGAAGACCCCCGAGGCCAGCGTGGCCAACGTGGAGAAGACCATCGCCGTCACCGGAGCGAAGGCGGTCAAGTTCAAGGTCGGCGGCCGCATGAGCCGCAACCGCGATTCGCTGCCCGGCCGCACCGAGGCGATCATCCCGCTCATGCGCAAGCGCCTCGGCGAGGCCATGACGCTCTACGCCGACAGCAACGGCTCCTACGACGTGTCCGAGGCCATCCGCATCGGACGCATCCTCGAGGCCCACCGCGTTGCGTTCTACGAGGAGCCCGTGCCCTTCGACCACTTCGGCGACACGAAGGCCGTCGCCGACGCCCTCGATATTCCCGTCGCCGGCGGCGAGCAGGACGCCTCGATGTACAACTTCAAGTGGTCGCTGGCCCACGACGCCCTGCAGATCGTGCAGCCCGACCTGTTCTACTTCGGCGGCTTCGTGCGCAGCATCCGCGTCGCCCGCATGGCCGCGGCGCTGGGACGCGACTGCACCCCGCACATCTCCGGCACCGGCCTCGGCTTCATGTATATGCTGCATTTCGCCGCCTGCGTGCCCAACATCGGCGCGCATCAGGAGTTCAAGGGCTTCGACGGCGATGTGCCCGCCCATTGCCCGACCTCGTCGCTCCAGTCCGAGGGAGGCTTCGTCACGCCGCCGTCCGGTCCGGGCCTCGGCGTGGACCTGGACCCCGACTGGATCGCACGGGCCCGCCTGCTGTGACGTCGTTCAACGATCATCATCGAAAGGCGACGGCCCGCGCCGACCGGGCCGCGCGGCTCGTCATGCGCGGCGTGGCCCTCAACCTGGGCCTCGCCGTGGTGAAGTTCGCCGGTGGCATCCTGGGGCACACGTACGCGCTCATCGCCGACGGGATCGAATCGTTGCTCGATGCCTTCTCCTCGGTGATGGTGTGGGCGGGCTTTCGCGTCGCGTCGCGTCCGCCCGACGCAAACCATCCCTACGGTCACGGCAAGGCCGAGCCGCTTGCGGCGCTGGTGGTGGCCTGCGTGGTCTTCGCCGCGTGCGCGTGGATCGGCGTGCACGCTGTGCGCGAGATCGCCACGCCGCACCGCGGGCCGCACTGGGGAACCCTGCCCCTGCTCGCCGTCATCGTTGCGACGAAGTATTTCTTCTCGCGCCGCCTGCTCGCCGCCGGCGACCGCGAGGGCGGCACGGCGTTGCACGCCGAGGCCTGGCATCACTATGCCGACGCCGTCACCTCGGCCGCGGCGTTCGTCGGCATTGCGATCGCCGTGATCGGCGGCGAGGGCTACGAGGCCGCCGACGACTGGGCGGCCTTGCTCGCCTGCGTGGTCATCGCCGCCAACGGCGTCAACATCCTGCGGCGGGCGCTGGGCGACGTGATGGACCTCGCTGCGCCGGCGGCCTTCGAGGCCGAGGTCCGCGCCGTGGCCGCAGCCGTGGAAGGCGTGCGTGGCCTCGAGAAATGTCGGGTGCGCCGCAGCGGTTTCAGCCATCTCGTCGACATCCATGTGGAGGTCGATCCGCACCTCAGCGTGCGCGACGGCCACGAGATCGCCCGCGCCGTCAAACGCGCCCTGCTCGCCTCGCCCCTGCGCATCACCGACGTCCTCGTGCACATCGAGCCGGCGGAGTAGGCAGAGGCCGGAAGACAGAAGACAGAAGACAGAGGCCGGAGGCCAGAGAACGAGAACGAGAACGAGAACGAATCGGCTGGGGCGGCTTAACCCTTACCGCCCGCCTTGTCGCCGAGATCAAACCACCCTGCGCGTGCCCGCGGATCGTCCCTTGAATGTTCGATGTTGGGCGTTGGATGTTGGATGTTCGGCGCGCCGCGCGCCGCATTCCGCCAAGTACTGCGCGAAGAAAGGCAGATAATACACGGCGCCGACCCGCCCTTTCCGGTTTACTAGCCTCCTCGTCCTGCAATCGTCATTCCACGCTTCGGTTATGAAAACACGCAACCCGTCGGTACCGCTCAGCGAGAACAAGAACCTGCTCAAGTGGGTCGAAAAGATGGCGGCGCTCTGCCGGCCGGCGGCGATCCACTGGGTCGACGGCTCCGAGGAGGAATACCGTCAGCTTTGCGGCAAGCTGGTCGAGTCCGGCACGTTCGTGAAGTTGAACGAGAAACTCTGGCCGGGCTGCTACTACGCGCGGTCCGATGCCAGCGATGTCGCGCGCGTGGAGGACCGCACCTACATCTGCGCGCTTTCGAAGGATGCCGCCGGTCCGACCAACAACTGGGTCGAGCCCTTCCAGATGCGCAAGAAGCTGAAGGAGCTTTTCGCCGGCTGCATGGCGGGTCGCACAATGTACGTGCTGCCTTTCAGCATGGGCCCGGTCGGCTCGCCGATGTCGCAGCTCGGCGTGGAACTCACGGACTCGCCCTACGTGGTCGTCAACATGCGCATCATGGCGCGCATCGGTCTGCCCGTCTTCAAGGAGATCGACAAGGGCGAGAAGCGCGTCGTGCCCTGCATGCACACGGTCGGCGCGCCGCTCGCGCCCGGCGACAAGGACGTGCCGTGGCCCTGCAACCTCGAGAAGTACATCGTGCACTTCCCCGAGACGCGCGAGATCTGGAGCTACGGCTCGGGCTACGGCGGCAACGCCCTGCTCGGCAAGAAATGCTTCGCCCTGCGCATCGCCTCCAACATGGCGCGCGACGAGGGCTGGATGGCCGAGCACATGCTCATCCTCGGCGTCGAGGATCCCGGCGGCGAGAAGACCTACGTCGCCGCCGCCTTTCCCAGCGCCTGCGGCAAGACCAACTTCGCCATGCTCGTCCCGCCCGCGCACTTCCGGAAGCAGGGCTGGAAGGTCTGGACCGTCGGCGACGACATCGCGTGGATCAAACCCGACGCGAGCGGCCGCCTGCGCGCGATCAATCCCGAGGCCGGCTTCTTCGGCGTCGCGCCCGGCACGTCGAAAAAGACCAACCCCAACGCCATGAAGGCGCTCGCGAAGAACACCATCTTCACGAACGTCGCGCTCACGCCCGAGGGCGGCGTGTGGTGGGAGGGCATGACCGACGAGCCGCCGGCCGAGTGCGTCGACTGGCAGGGCAACCGCTGGACGCCGGCGATCGCGAAGGAGACCGGCGCCAAGGCCGCCCATCCCAACGCCCGCTTCACCGCCCCGGCGGCCCAGTGTCCGACCATCGATCCCGCCTGGGAGGATCCCGCGGGCGTGCCGATCAGCGCGATCGTCTTCGGCGGCCGCCGCGCGACGACGATGCCGCTCGTCTACCAGACCTTCAACTGGAGCGCCGGCGTCTATGCGGGGGCGACCATGGGCTCGGAAATGACGGCCGCCGCCGCCGGCACCGTCGGCAAGGTGCGCCGCGACCCCTTCGCCATGCTGCCCTTCTGCGGGTATCACATGGGCGACTACTTCCGTCACTGGATCAAGATGCAGCGCAACCTCAGCGAGACGCCGCGCGTGTTTCACGTGAACTGGTTCCGCAAGGACAAGGACGGCCGCTTCCTCTGGCCCGGCTTCGGCGAGAACCTGCGCGTGCTCAAGTGGATCGTCGACCGCGCCCGCGGCCGCGCACTCGGACGCGAGACGCCGATCGGCTGGGTGCCGCGCTACGAGGACCTTGACTGGACCGGCCTCGATTTCTCCAAGGAACGTTTCGAGGAACTGCAGCGCTTCGACCGCGCCGCCTGGCGCGCCGAGATCATCGGCCACGAGGAGCTCTTCCTCGACCTGCACGACCACCTGCCGAAGGAGCTCGTTTACGAACGTGAGCTGCTGATCTGCCGCATGTGAGCGCGCGCCGCGGCGGCGCGCGCCCGGGAGCGGGCGGCACGCCCGCGGCTACAGATTGGCTGGCCTCCCTTGCGGATCCCAAGCGCCGGAGCATCGTTTCCGCACCGCATGCGCGTCCGCCTTGTTCTCTTTCTCCTGTTCGTGGCTGCAATTTCCCTCGCCGGAGCGAGGGAAATTGAAACGGAAACCGGTGCGCCCGGGCCGCTCGACACGGCCCTGCGCAAGCTGCTCGCCGACGAGGGATACTGGGCGTACACGCGCACGATCCGCGTCTTCGACAAGGACAACCGTCTCGAGCGCACCGACGTCGAGCGCTACGATCCCTCGCAGCCCGACGCCGGCCGCTGGCGGCTGCTTCTGCGCAACGGGCGCCCCCCGTCCGAGTCGGAGATTCGCGGCTGGGAGCGTCAGCGAAACCGCGAGATGCGGCGGCGGGGCCGGCCCCTGGGCGCCATTCTCGATTTTCCCGCGGCCACCTTGGCCGACGACAACCGCACGCACTTCATCTACACGATACCCATCCTGGCCGGCGCGAGCCAGCGGCTGCCAGCGGAGAAATTCTATGTGCTGCTTCAGGTAAACAAGGAGCGTGGCGAGATCGATCGTCTCGCCCTGCGCACCACGGAGGCCTTTCGCGTCGCCGGCGTGGCCCGCGTCGACAACGTCGAAGCCGACGCGACCTTCGGCGTGATTGCGCCCGAGCACCCCGCCCAGCCGGTCGCCGCCACCGCCTACGGCGAAGCCCGCGTCGCCTGGTTCTTCCGTGTCGGCGGCCGCGCCGAACTCTCCTGGTCCGACTTCGTGCGCGTCACACCCTACGACGCCCGCTACGAAGTGACCATCGGCGATCTCAAGGCGCTGGATTTCTGATCTCCGGTCGCACGTCCAAGGTCGCCAGCAGTTCCGCCTCGCCGAACCTGCCTCCTCCCGATTGGCCCGCTCCGGCGGGCCGGTGGCGACTTTGGACCTTCCGACCTTCCGACCTTCGACCGACTGCGACTGACCGCGACTTACGGCGACTGACTGGAGATTGCCTCAAGTTTCCGGCCCCTGCGCCGATAACGCGAGAGGCCTCTCGTGCCACGCGCATGCCCCTAGACCACTCGACCCTCGTTTCCCTTGGCAGCACCCTGCCGCCCTCGTTGCAGGTGTTCTCCCAGCTCGAGCAGCGCATGCACGATCCCTTTGTCGACGTCACCGACCTCGTGGCGCTCATCCGCACGGACGCCTCGCTGACCTTCAAGTTGCTGCGGCTGGCCAACAGCATCATGTTCGGGCGCCGCGAGCCCTGCGATTCCCTCGACGAGGCCGTTGCCCGGGTTGGGATCCGCGAGATCCAGCGCCTCGTCGGACTCGCCTCGTCGCACCAGGCCTACCAGCACGATCTCGGCACCTATGGCCTCGCTGCCGCGAAGCTCTGGGACAACGCCCTCGCGACCGCCCTTTCCGCGGAGACCCTCGCGCGCGCGGCCGGACGCCGCACGGAAGGCGTCTATGCGGCCGGCCTCATGCGCAACCTCGGTCGCATCGTGCTCGACCGCGTCCGCGCCGCCGCGCGTTATCCCGGCGAGGAAGCGGCCCCCGACGTCGCCTCCTGGGAGCAATCTGTTTTTGGCGTGACCAACCTCGAAGTCGCCGCCGACCTTCTCGCGCACTGGCGACTCCCGCCGGAGATTGTCTTCGCCGTGCGTCACCACGCCGCACCGCTCGCCGCGCCGGAGTCTTCGGCCGACGCTGCGCTCCTGCATCTGGCCGCCGGCCTCGCTTCCCGGCTCGAAACGGGTCTGCCCGGCGAACAGGGCCGATGGACGACGGACGAGGGGGTCTTGACCGCCGCCGGCCTCGACGCCGCGGCCCTGGAGGCCGCCGAGCCCGACCTGCGCACCCGTTTCCTCCAGGCCCGCTCGGCCTTCGACGCCCTGCACAAGGCGGCCTGATCCCCTGGGAGGACGGACACTCTTGTCCGTCCAGTTTGACGCGCTTCCGGTGTCCGACCGGCGACGTTTGAGGGGAGGAACAGGAGTGTCCGTCTTCCCAGGGGACCACCGCCGTCGCAGATGCGTTGTTGCGATTCGTTGGCTTGTGGTTGCGAAGCGGGCGCTCGCTCCCGGCTCCGCATCGTGGCAGCCTGGTTCCCTGCAACTTCCGGCCGGCGGCGGGGGTTCTGCGCATGAACGATGACCCTCCAGTGCACGCTCATCCTGCGGGAAAGATGATCCCGGCCGACTTCACCACGTTCATGCGCAATTACCAGGACATGGTCTATACGACGGCGGTCCGGATCCTGAACAACCCGGCGCAGGCCGAGGACGTTTCGCAGGAGGTCTTCCTCAAGGCCTACGAGCGCTTCGCCGAACTTCGCACCAGCCCCACCGCCGGCGGCTGGCTCAAGACGGTCGCCACCAACCTCTGCCTCAACCACCTGCAACGCTACCGCAAACGCTGGCGCTTCTTCTCCGAGTTCCGTCGCGAGGACGATCCCGACGACGCGCCGACGATCGAGTTTGCCGCGCCCGACGGGGACTTCCTCGCCGACGTCGACCGCACCGAGCGCCGGGCCTGGGTCGAGCGCGCCCTCGGCCAGCTGCCCGAGCACCAGCGCGTGCCGCTCGTCCTCTTTCATTTCGAGGACGTGCCCTACGACGAGATCGCCCGCCGCCTCGGAGTCTCGCTCGCGAAGGTCAAGACCGACATCCTCCGCGGCCGCGCCGCCCTCGCCCAGATCCTCGCCCGCAGCGGTGCCTCGCACGAAGCTTTTCAACCCTGATTTTCCCATGGACCGCCCTCCGCACGACGACCTCGAACACCGCATCCACCGTCTCCTGCGCGACCTCCCGCCGCACCGCGCGCCGGACTCGCTGGAAGACCGCGTGCTGGCCGTGCTCGCCGCCCGCGAGGCCCGGCCGTGGTGGCGGCGCAGCTACGCGCACTGGCCCCTGCCGGCCCGCGTGGCCTTCCTCGGCGGCTCCGCCGTCGCCGCCGCCCTCGTCGTCGTGGCGAGCGTCGCGGCCCTGCGCGGCGTCGCCCCCGTGGCGGCCGTGCCGGTCGCCGAGGCCCTCGACTGGTGGGACCGCGTGCAGCAGGCCGCTGCCGTCCTCGGCGGCCTCGTCGCCGACCGCCTCCCGGAAGTATCCAATCAGTGGATGCAGATAACCGCCGCCGCGGTCGTCGCCGCCTACGCCTCCCTCATGGGACTCGGCGCGGTCGCCTACCGGCTCCTTCGCGTCCGCCGCTGACCCTCTTTGCCCACTCTCATGAAACACGTTTCCCTCCTTTTCCTCGGTTTGCTGATCGCCGCCAGCCCTGGGCTCCGCGCCCGGGAGGCGGCGCCGACGGAGCCGCCGCCCGTGACGCCTGCCGCCGAAGCCGCGGCGCCGGCGCCGGCCGAAGCGGAGGCCGCGACGCCTGCGGTTGACGCCGTCGCTGGCGAAGCGGGACGGACCGGAGTGTCAGTCCTCCCGGCGGCGCCCGCCGAAGCAAGCACGTCTGCGCCCGCGGCGGCTGTCGCCCCGGCCGCGCCGGCGCCGCCGTCAGCGCCGACGGCCCCGGCTGCGCCGGAAGCTCCCGCCCCCGGCGAGGAACGCCGCTCGCCGGCCGGGCCGCGCGAAATCGTCATGTTCGGTTCCGACGCGCTCCTGCCGGCGGGCGAACGGGCGCGGGAGATCGTGGCCATCTTCGGCAACGTGATCGCCGACGGAACCGCGGAGGGGGAGACGGTCGCCATCCTCGGCGATGTCACCGTCAACGGCCGCTCGCGCGAAGCCGTCGCCGTGCTGGGCAACGTGACCGTCAACGGCCGCGTCGACGGCGACGTGGTGGCCGTGCTCGGCGGCGTGCAACTCGGGCCGGAGGCGCGCGTTTCCGGGCAAGTGGTCTCGATCGTCGGCGGCATCAACCGCGCCCCCGGGGCCGAGATCGGACGCGGCATCAACCAGATCGGCTTCGGCTCCGCCAAGCTGCCGGCTCTCGACGGCCTCAAGGCTTGGGTGCGTCACTGCCTCGTCCTCGGCCGGCCGCTGGCGTTTGCCGATGGTCTCGGCTGGGCCTGGGCGCTCGCCGGCGGGTTTCTGCTCTTCTATGTCTTTCTCGCCCTGGTCTTCGGCCGGGCCGTGGAAACCTGTGCGACCACCCTCGAGCAGCATCCGGGCCTGACCATCGGGACGGCCCTGCTCACGATGATCCTGTTGCCCGTCCTGACCCTCCTGCTCGCGGTCACCGGAGTCGGTCCCTTCGTGCTCGCGGTCGCCTCCTTCGCCGGAACGCTCTTCGGCAAGGCGGCGCTGCTCGCCTGGATGGGGCGCCGCGTGACGCTCCCGCTCGGCCTGCGCGCACCCGTGCTGGCGACGCTCATCGGCGGACTCTTCCTGCTCGGTTTCTATCTCATCCCTTACGTTGGTTTCGTGGTGTGGAAGGCGACCGGTGTGCTCGGTCTCGGCATGGCCGTTTACACCGTCCTGCTCGCCATGAAGCGCGAACAGGCCGCGCGGCCGCCGGCGCCGCCGCGTCCGGCGGCGGTTGCGCCTGCGCCTTCGCTGCGCGCGCTGGCTCCGTCCGTCCCGCCGCCACCGGTGCCTCCCGTTGCTCCCGATGCACCTTGGCCGGCGTCCGGCTTCGTGCCGCCACCGGAACCCCCGCCGCCTCCGGTCCACGCCGAAGCGGTGCCTTCAGCGCGCGTGCCGATGTCCGCATTGCCGCGGGCCGGCTTCTGGGTGCGGCTCGGGGCAACCGCCCTCGACGTGATCCTGATCGGCATGCTGGCCTCGCTGCTCGGCATCGTTTTCGTGCCGCTCTTCGCGATCTATTGTTTCACGCTCTGGGCGCTGAAGGGCACCACGATCGGTGGCATCGTCTGCGGCCTGAAGGTCGTGCGTATCGACGACAGCGACATGGACTGGAAGGTCGCCCTCGTGCGCTGCCTCGGCTCGTTCCTCTCGCTGGTCGTGGCCGGCCTCGGCTTCATCTGGGTCGCCTTCGACGAGGACCGCCAGTCGTGGCACGACAAGATCGCGGGCACGACCATCGTGCGCGTGCCGAAGGGCACGCCGCTCATCTGAGAGAATCTTGTCTGGCGGAGGGCGTGCGAAGGCCCGGCAGCCGCCGCACGCCTGCGCGTGCGGCGGGTGCGCCGTGCCGGACAAGATTCTGAGGGGGAGGCCATCCCCCGGATTTGGACTTCGCACGTCGGGTTGACCGGGACCAGCCCGCAATCTTCACCACAAAAACCGCCAAGACCGGTTTCACAGCGCGGCGCCGCCGCAACCCAAACTCGATCAACGGAATTTTGCCACAAAGAGGCCTAGCGCGGCTCCGCCGCAACCGAATGAAGCGAAGATGAAAACGCAGAGCGCGCGGAGGCGCGAAGTTCGCGGAGGATGGCGGGAGCGCTGTGGATAGGCTGGGCCGCGG
>VFQQ010000117.1_pt1 | contig 204500 bp, 334 predicted proteins | sample 3512341 | NCBI WGS metagenome assembly VFQQ01 (sample SAMN10412373, study PRJNA504923) | tailings metagenome | isolation source: Relicate 2 Philex TSF1 revegetated site | place: Philippines: Tuba, Benguet | collected 2017-08-29 | reverse complement strand
CAACAGGGCCGCCAGCACCGCCGCTGCATCCAATCCAGCCACAGGCAGAGAGTCCAAGTCGCACAGCAGCTGCTGCTTGCGGGCCGCCTTCAGCACTGCCAAGCAGCCCGCCGCAGCACCTTCGCCGCCGCTGCCTGCTGAACCGCCGTCGCCCTGCTCGCCACCCGGCAGCAGCTGCTGCAGCAGCAGCCCCAGGGCAGGAGGGTCGGCAGACAGCAGCTGGGGCAGCAGGTGCGCAGCCAAGTGATCCCTCTGGTTCTCGCTGCCGCTGCACAGAGCAGCTGCCAGGTGAGGCAGCCAGGCGCCCCGCCAGTCTGGCTGACCGGCTGCCTCTGCACTGCCTGCTGCACCTGCTGCACCTGCACCACCTGCTGCATGTGCTTCCCTCTGCAGCTGCGCCAGCAGGGCAAGGAAGAAGCCCGCCACACTGCTGGAGATCAGATGCTGGCCCATCGCTTCCAGGCAGGTTGGCACCAGGCCCGGCTGCAAGGCCAGCAGGCGGGCAGCCCCCACACGAGGCACCAGAGCCTGCAGGGGTGCGTAGCGCCCCTTGCGGCTCGCATCTGCGCAAGTGGGAAGGTCCAGGTCCAGAGGGTTTCAGGTGAACAGGTGGAAGTTGGAAGTTCATTCCTGAGGAACAGCCAAGCAGCGTGGCATTCGGCATCTGCGGTTTGGGTATCACCGGCAGCCCAGCTCACCGAGCGCCAACAAGTCGCGGGCAATGCGCAGCAGCACCCCATCCGCCCCTTCCTCCTCTTGCTCGCCAGCTGCCGCCACACTGTCACTACTTGCAAGGTCGCCGGCTGCTGCAGCACTTGCAGCATTTGCAAGGTCGCCGGCTGCCAGTCGCTGCGCCAGGGCGGGCTGCTCCCTGGCCAGCTGCTGCTGCAGGGCGATGATGTCCAGCAGGCACTCGAAAGCCACGTGCACCCGCTGCAGCGTCTGGCTCAGCGGCGCCTACAGCAGCGGTTGGGTGGTAGATGGGAAGAATGCATCGAGAGGAGCATTGCCTGTGCAACACGTAAGCATGGCGGCATCATGTGTCAGCCCCTTGTAGCATAGCAGACGGAGAGTTGAACTATCTTCACTGCTTCCTCACCTCAAAACCCTGCCACAGCAGCTGCAGCAGCTGGCGCTGGCGGCCGCCGCTCAGCAGCGGCACAGCGGTCGCCAGCACATCGGGTCCATGCTGCGCCTGCTCGGGGCTGCCACCTGCCGCTGATCCTGCCTCTGCTGCCGCTGCTGTGGAGTCAGCGGCCTGCCCAACCGCCTGCTGCTGCTGGTGGCGGATGCGCTCCAGGCAGACAGCCAGGGTGGAGAAGCCGTGAAACTTGAAGTGCTCATCGGTGGTGCTCTGCAGACAGGCAGAGGCAGAGGCACAAAGGATTGCTCAGAAGTGAGAAGTAGCGGTTGCATGAGCATACATGTGACGCTAAGAGGCAACTGCCGACGAAAGACTCCAGCACATTTGTCGAAATCTACACACACCTATAGCCCCTCTGCGCCCAATCGACGATCCCCAAGCTTGCCTGGATGGCCTCGGAAATGGCAGGGAGCGCTCCGTCCACCAGCAGCAGCCACGGCTGCTCCTCCCGCTGCCCCGCCTGGCCCGCCTGGCCAGGCCAGCGTGCCACCAGCGGCGCACATGCCACCGCTGCCGGCATGGCCGCCAGCAGGCCTCGAATGGCACAGATGCGGTTCAGAGGAGGCAGGCGGCTGAGCTCCTCTGCAAGCCCGCTCTGGCCACTGTCATGGCTGCTGCCGCTGGTAACTGCACTGTCAGGGCGCGCCTGCCGCTGCCGCAGGTGAGCGTCGACCAGCCCAATTGCTGGCCCAACTGCTCCGCTACCAACTGCTGCAGCCGCCTTGCTGGCACTGCCATCTGCCTCCTCAGCAAGCAGCAGCAGCGGGGCGGCACCGCCCCCAGCTGCACCACTGCCACTACCCACGAGCAGCCCTTGAGCGAAGCAGCGAGCCAGGGCCGCCGGCCGTGCCGCCGGCAGGGCGGCTGCTGCATACAGCGCCACAGCAGCCGAAGCCATGGCTTCCCTCACTAGCGCCTGGCCTTGCAGCGCCAGCAACAGGGCGTCGCCTGCAGCGGTCGCTGCGGCGGCGCCGGCTGCGGGCTGCTGCTCCAGGAAGGGGCGGCCAAAGGAGGACAGCAGGTAATACATTGCTGATACTGCAGGGCAGGCGGGGGAGAAGCGGGGGACATGCTTCACCTGAGTGGCAGCTGAAGAAGCGTTGCAGTATACGATAGCAAGCGCGGCTGCACATGTCTGCATAGCGCAGCCAGGCGGCTCAGCAACAGCCAGAGCCACAAAGCAATAATACTGCCATTGACAGCCCAGCGCCCCAGCAGACAACTTGCAACTCCTTAGCAACACTCACTGCAGTCCTGCAGCCCCTCCATGACATCAGCCGTGATGTGCTCTGTCGCTGCTGCTGCCGCCGCCGCCCCTGCTGCTCCAGCCGCTGCTGCTGCTGTGCCACCTGCAGTCCCGGCGCCATCGCCGCCCAGCTGGACTGCCCCAGCATCCTCCCCACCAGCCGGCTGCAGCGCGGCCCGTAAGCCTGCCGCCAGCGCGGCCACAGCAGGCGCAGCGCAGCGCAGCAGCGCCGGCTTGCAGGCGGCATTGGCCAGCAGGGCCGCAAGGGCGGATCCCAGGCGCAGCGCCCGCTGCAGCACTGCTTCCTGCCCCTTGCTCTCGCTCTCTGCAACCTGGACCTCCAGCTGCCCCTGCTCGATTGCTAGGCATTCTTCGGCCAGAGCTGCAATGCGTGCCGCAACTGTGCCTGCAAGCGTGGGTGCACCTTCGCCACTTGCAGCACCATCAGCCGCCGAAGCGGCAGCAGCCTGCTGCTGCTGCGCCTGCTGCTGCTGCTGCTGCTCCAGCAGCGGGCGTAGGCCCGACAGCAGCTGCTTGTGCAGCGGCCGGCTGTTGGGCAGCAGCAGCAGGTCTGCCAGCAAGCTTTGCACGCGCTGCAGATCCCGCCGCCGCTGCGCTGCCGCCGCTGCTGCGTCTGCTGCCCCCTCTGGCAGCGGGCGGGTGGCCCATTCAGAGGTGAAAGAGCAAAGCGGTTTGAGCGCCTCAATCTCTGCAAGTAAACAGGGCATAGGGAGGGTTAGACAGCAGCTTGGGATCATGGTGTGTCAGGTGGAGCCATGAAGCATACCACAGCAGCTGCTCGGTGCAGCTGGTACACTGCCCCTCACCTGCATACGTGCTGCCCTGCTGCAGCAGGCGCTGCAGCAACCCGGCAAAGCGGCGCAGGTCGGGAGAGGCTGCCACCGAGCCGCCTCCAGCCAGCGAGGCGACCTGCCGGGTTGGAGGAGTCGGCAGTGGCAGCAGGTCAGCAGGGATTCTTCACCCTCACACAATGTTTACAAACAGCAGCAATCATGGAGCTGAGCCACTGGAAGGGGCAACTGGGAATGCATAGCTTGCACCGCTTGCTAGCAGGCCAACCGCTCGCACCTCGTCTCGATATTCCGAGGGCACCACGAGGCCGCTGCCCTCCCACCGCTTCTTCTTCTGCTGCTTCTTCATTTTGGTGGCCATGGCGGCAGACCAACCGGCGCCGCCTCACGGTTGGCCCACCTGCAGCAAGCGAGAGGGGAAAGCTATTGGCGGCGGCGGCGGCGGCAGCGGCGGCGGCGGCGGCAGTGGCAGGGTGAATGCGTCGCGGGCAGCAGGGGGCCAGCATATGCAACATGCGTTGGTGTGTCAATGTAGCGGATTGGTGGGCCCAAAAGAGGCGCATGTGAGCGGCGAGCCACGGCCCAAGTTCCGCAATAGCATGCTGCACCTGCGATGCGTTGTTTACAAAGGCCAATGTTGCAGTAGCGTATCTGGATACGCTGCTAAGAGGCCCTGCTGCGACATTCAGCCCGCCTGCAAATGCAGGTGGGGAGCCGCCTTGTTTGGGCCGCCCTGATCGACCGATCGCACTTGCACATCCTGTTGTGATTGCTAGCGGACCATGCGGCCGACGCCACGGCAAGGGACGGCCACTCGCTGGCGGTTCCAGCTGCTGGCTTTGCTGGGGGCCGCGATGGTGCTGGTACTCTTCACAGCCAGCGTGCGGGTGCGTGGATTGAATCTCATGGCTGCCTGTAGTGTCCGCTGCCACTGCCGCTGCCGCCGCCGCCGCAGCAGCACCTGCCTGTGATGCACGCTTTTTGGCCCCCATCCCCGCCTGCTTGCACATGCAGATGCCGCGGCAGAAGGCGATGCTGGAGGACGAGTTTGAGCGGCTGCTAAACCACCACAATAGTGGCAGCGCTGCCAGCTGCGACTGCGCGCACCCCACAGGTGCCGGCGGCACGCCACTCTACTGCCATCTTGGCTTGCCGCCGCCTGATGCGGCTGCGGCAGGTGGCAGCGGCAGCAGTAGTGGGGGAGCCGCAGAAGCAGGTGCTTCCTCTCAGCAGCAGCAGCAGCAGCAACAGCAGCAGCAGGGGCAGGCGGCAGCGCAGCAGGCTGACGGGCAGCAGCAGCAGCAGCAGGATGGCGGCCAGCAACAGGGGCAGCAGCAGCAGCAGCATCGGTTGGCGGTACTGATACCCTATCGGGACCGGCTGCCGCACCTAACCACCCTGCTGGCGGCGCTGCGGCCGTACCTTGATAAGCAGGGGCGGGCGCACGATGTCTTTGTGCTGGAACAGGTGAGAGCAGACATGGCTGCTGCGGCTGCATGCAGCCTTCCCATGCCGCCCCAGCGCTGCTGCGCTATTTTCGCATCCTTGCTGTGAGGCAGTCTCGCCGATGCTGCTGGTACGGCTGCTCCTTGGCTAGCAGTTGCTACCTCCGACTCATATCGAGCGTTTGTTGGCTTCACCTGCAGGGCGATCAGCTGCTGTTCAACCGCGGTGCGCTGCTCAATGCGGGTGCCCTGCTGCTGGCCGGCAGCAGCTACGATTACTTTGCGTTTCAGGTGGGTGTTGTAATGTTTCCTTTTGTAATACTTGGAGGCTGGTTTGGCAGTTTGTGTCTGCTTATGCACGGCCATGTTCGCAAGTCTTCACCTGATGTCCTCAGCATCGTGCCTGACGCATGCAGGATGTGGACACGATACCTTTGGAGAAGGGCGGCATCCAGTACAGCTTCCCTAAGGGTGCGCCCATAGCTGTGCTGTCCCGTGCGCTGTGCTTCCCGATGGTTGGACAACATCACCCCTGTTGTGTGGCACTGGTGCTTAGCATGTTTGAAGTATGCGTACCCAGCAGTGGGCCCCGCATGCCTGATTCTGCAGGCGCGGCGCCGCTGCACCTCACTCCCCATTCTGTGCACCCCAAGAGCACATTTGAGGTGAGCCGCCGCCGCTGTTTGCCATCCAGTGTTGCCATGCAGCCAGCAGGCATGGTTTGGTGCATTTGGGGGTTAGGGGCACGCTGCACCCTTGCTTTCCTGCCATCCCACCTTGCTGCCGTGCTGCTCAACCATCCGCCCTAGCTTTCTTGCAGGACTTTTTCGGCGGGCTGCTGGTAATTACTGCTGAGCAGTTCCGGCGCATCAACGGCTACGGCACGCAGTTCTGGGGGTGAGGGCAAAGCTCGCTGTCCTGCTGTTGCAACACTTGCAGTTTATGGCTGTATCCGCTGAGACCAGCCCAGCTTTCATGCAAAGGGAGCTGCAGACAGCAGTGCAATCCTCTCCTGTCGCACGTGTTGCTGCCCTGGCTGCCGCAGTTGGGGCCGAGAGGACGACAACCTCAGAGAGCGGTTGGTGCGCGCAGGTGCGGCATCACTTTGCTGCCCTGTCCTGCGACTGCCGCTGCGCCTGTTTCCCCTGCGTATCTGTTGCTCGCTCAGCTGTCTCCATTGTGAGCCCTGCCTCTGTCTCCCTGGCTGCTAACACAGCACACTGTCACCACTCCCCTCTTGCCAAGCAGGCATGTGGCCTCCAGAGTACCCCGAAAACATCCCGCACAAGGGCAGCCTGCTGTCCAAGCGCAGCTACTTTGAGCACCAGAAGCACGTGCAGGCGGTCGAGGTGAAGCAATCCAGCTGCTGCTGTCCAGGCAGCAAAATCTGTTTTGTCTGCGTGCATCCTGCAGTGTGCTTTGCCCAACTGTGTCGGTTGGTCAGAATGCGCTGACCGCCGCTGCCAGTCCCGCCCTTCCTCCCGCCTGCTGTCCTGACCCTGCCCTGCACCCTGCCGCATCGTCCGTGGACGCCGCACTGCTCATGACCGTCACTTGCCTTTTTCATCCCCATCACTGCCCCATCCCCTTCACTGCCCCTATCGCAGCTGCGCGCGGCCGAGGACAAGGAGGGCAAGCTCACTTTCTTCGAGGAGAACCCGCGCCTGCCGTACCGCGGCGCCAAAATCATGAGCAGCCAGCCGCAGTTTTTGAAGGACTTTGCCACCGGCCTCAACACCACCGCCTTCCAGTGAGTTTCCATGTGTCGGGTGCAGGGAGCTAGGCTTGGCACAACCTGCGCACATCACATGTTGGCCTCGGCTTGCAAACTTGCTGAGTGAAGCCGTTCGGCCAGACGGAGCCAGTTTGCCACCCAACAGATCACATGACACACCTCACCCTCCTCTCTTCCTCCTACCCCTGCAGGATAATGAGCATACAGCCCTTCCTGAATGCCACCAAGATCACGCTGCAGCTGCACTGCAACGTGACGGCCACGCCCTGGTGCCAACCGGCAGCCATCGGCAAGCGGCAAGCGCCGCCGGTGCGGCATGCGGCGGCGGTGCATGCGGTCTCGGGAGCACGGTAGCGGTGAGCATGCTTGCTGCCCTCTTGTTTTGCCAACTGACGCGTGGCCCTACTCTGTCCTTTGGTTTACATATCTGCATTTCATTCAAATGGCTTTAGAACCTACTTGTCAGTTCCAAGCATGCTGGTCACATAGACACAATGTTTCAAGCATCCCAATCATGAAAATGGGAGGACTCGGCTGATTGGGCTAAAATGCAAGCCGAACAGCTGAAATATCCAATGTCAATCAAAATCGGTTGCAAGTTTTCAACTCTTTCACGAGGTCCACATCCACCAGTAGCCCTCCCCGGTGCTGTGCGAGTCAAAATCGTGCTCAATCGCTGCCGCAATCTCAGCCGCCAGCGCTGCCACTGAAGCCGCGGCGCTCACCATGCTGGCCCCTGCTGCGCCTGCTGTGGTAGGTGCTGCTGCTGCTGGCGCCGCTACACCTGCCGTGTCTTCTGCTGCCGCTGCTGCTGTGGTCGCCGCTGTGCCTGGCTCTCCTGCTGCCACAGTGGGCGCTGCTGGTGCGCCCACCAGGTGCCCTCCGTCTGCTGCGTGCTGTCCAGTGCCGCTGGGTGAAGTGCCGGCAGCCGCTGCCCAGAGGTGACCCTCGTCCCCACAGCTGCTGCTTGTGGTGCTTCTGCCGGCTGGCAGTGGCAGCAGCGCTGCAATGGACTCAGCATGGCTCAGAGGCTGCGCTGTGCCTGCTGCCCGCTGTTGAGGGCTGCTGCGCCCGGCAGGCGAAGGCTCGCTGCTGCTGCTACGGCTGGCCAGGAAATGGCCGACTGCAAGGGACCATTCCGTTGAGAACTGCCGCTCCGCCGGGGCTGCTGCTGGGCTGTCTGCAGCAGCTGCCGCTGCCGCTGTGCCTGCTGCGGGCGAGACAGCTTGGAATGGGGATGCTGGGAATGTGGGTGCTGACGGTGCAGGGTACACCGCATCTGGTGCCGCAACTGCGGTAGCCTCCATTGCAGGTGTTGCGGCTGCTGCGGTGGGCGCCCAGCAGCTGGCTGCCAGGGTGGTAGAGCCGCAGAACAGGAACGCCAGGGAGCGCAGCAGGCAGCTGGGGCTGCCAAGCGCTGCGCCACGCACTGCCTCCCAACCAGCTGCCAATCCGTAGCCACTGCCAGCAGCCTCGCTGGCGCCAGCTGTCGCGACTGCCAGGTCAGCATGGCGCAGCAGCAGGCGAGGGTCTTGCTTCACGGCCGAAGCAAAGCTGTAGAACTCCGGCACGTATGGCAGACGCTTTGAAGTTGCCCCCTTGCTGCCCGCAGGGCTGCCTTTGCCGCCGCTCGCTTCTGCTGGCACTGCTGGCCCCTGCAGCTGCTGCTGCTGCTGCTGCTGTGCCTGCTGTGAGGCGTAGCGGCCGACTTCGTGAGGTGGCAGCAGGGCCGACAGACGGAAGTTGTGGGGCTGCAGGAACTTGACAAGGCCTGCATGGGACACGAGGGGTGTGCAGGCTGGCCCGGTCAGCGGCCGGATAACCAGCCGAGCACACACCGGCACGGTGCTCTGCTCTCCTGCGGTCAGTACACGGTACCATTTTGCTTCTGTGCTGATGCACTGCTGTACTACCCACCTGAGAAAGAGGCCGGCAGGCCCGAGCGCAGCGGCGCGCCCTTGTTCGCCAGCGCTGCCGCCAAGTTGGCCAGCCCCGGCAGGACCTCGGTTGGCTCTGTGCCAGAGGGGCCGCTGCTGCTGCTGGCGTTGCTGCTGCCGGTGCTGCTGTTGAGGTTGGCAGCTGCCAGAAGTGCGTCGAGTGTGTCTACAGGCAGGGGACACGAAACGCCAAGTCAACGAACACGCTGCTGAAGCAATAAAGGGACCAACATATGGACATTGGTACTGCCCGCATGCCCACTCGCCTGCGTGCACAAAGTCGAACAGGAGGCGGCTGCCGGGGGCGGCCAGTGCCGACAGGTCGGCAAGAAGCCCGTTGGTTTGATCCTGCACGGGAGGAGGGCAGCAAAAGGTCGCAATGCTTAAAACCTCATCTCAATGCGATGCCAACCGCCATGCACATAATTTGCAAACACAACTGCATTAGCCTACCCCCATATGTGCACACGCACCTGGCTCAGGAAGGGCAGCAGCCCCTCCGCCACCACGCAGCAGCGCTCCGAGGGGTCAAACCCAGCGCCCGTCAGCTCAGTGAGCAGCAGCTTGAGCGCGGAGTCGCTGGCAAAGTCGACTGCAGGGGATCCAGGCCGAAAGGAAGAACTGCGGTGAGGGGATGACGACATGAGCAGAAGCGCAAGGCATGCGTAGCTGGAAAGGCAATGCATGGGGCAGTGGACGGGTCCCAGCCGCTGCCGCACTTGCCTTCAACAAAGCGGGGCCGCTGCGCCGCGTGGCGCCAGCCGGGCAGCAGCTGGTCCAGCAGCTGCTTCTTGCGCTGCACCGCCGGCCGGGAATCAACTTCGAAGAACTGCAGGGGAGGGAGAGCGGCGCCGGCGGCAGGGAGGCGAGCGGTCAGCAAGTGATGCAGCTGGCATGATGTGTTGCACGCATGGCGCGGCCCGGCTGCTGCAATGACGCAAATCTCACTATACAAGAGCATGTTTTGCTTGCCTTGACGCCTGGCTGGGCCAGAGAGTGGGACCAAGCGCTCAGGCCGGGCCGCAGCAGCACCACCTGCCTGCAGGTGGAGGAGGGCGGCAGTGGGAGATCGGGTGACGCGAGCGGCAATCGGCAGACTGCTTGCAGAAAAGCAAACTCAGATAAGCGAGCAAGCGGAGATGCAGGCGTGCTCAGCATGCTGCATGCACCAGCTCATGGCGCATACTTGCATTCTGGCCCCCCACCCGCCCATGCGCACCCACCTGCAGCCGTCGCCGTCGATGGCCAGCTGGATCTGCTCCCGCAGCCAAGCAGCACGCGCTCGGTAGTAGGCAGACAGCCCCGGCACTCCCCAGCAAGGCGTCTCCATCAGCCGGCGCAGGTGCCAGCGCCACAGCAGGCCGCGGGTGAGGTGCCACCAACCGGGCACAAGCCAGTCTGCAAATGCCGCCGCCAGCTGGCCCTCTGCAGCCCGCTCCTCTGCGCTGCTGCCGCTGCTGCCACTGCGGTCAAATCCGGGCAGTGCCGCGCTGCCGCTGGTGGCGTACCCATGCGCCACAATGTGCAGCAGAAGTGCGCTGGTTGCCTGGTCGTGGCGGCAAGAGACGGCATGGAAGGGCAGGCGGGGGCTGCTGCCGGTGGCAAGGGCCGCCTCTCGCTGCTTCGTGGCGGTGGCGGCAGCGGCGGCGGCGTCCTTTGCTGCGCCGCGCTTGCTGTCGAGCGTGTGGAAGAGTCGCAGCTGCTCCTTGGCCTCAGCCATGGCTGGGCCTGGCAGCTGGGGTGCTGAAAGCAGTGCCTCGTGCGGGCCCCGCTCGCAGGGCGGTGACAGGCGGAATGGGGTCTCTGTGATGCTGAAACAGTGTGTAATGAGTTGTTGATGCCGCTTGAATGCACCGATCGCGCCTGGGGCCGCGGTTGGCGGCGGCAGCGGCGCCGCCAGCGAGGCGGCGACCGGCACGAGGCAGAGGCCACATCGAGGCAGCCACGCGGAGTGATGCACGCGGCGTGCACGGTTGCATAGTTCTATTGCCCGCCCCTTATACGCGCTCCGCGCCCTCATCGCCGCGTCCCCCGCGCTCGCCGCCCCTGCCGGCCACTAGTCGGCCGCCTCGCCCCGCCTGCCCCGCTAAGGCAGCAGTTGGAGTCTCTCAGCATGGCAACCGCCCACAACAAGGCGGCGGATGCCGGCAGCTCGGGCACCGCCGCCGCTGCCTCGGGCGCCGCCGCCGCCGCTCCTCAGGTGGGCCAGGCAGAGGGCCTCGAGTGGCGCCTGCGCTGAACGTTTAGCACAATACACCTACCCACACGACATGGACTGGCATACTAGACTGCCAGAGGTCGTCACATGACCCAACGCCCCATCACTTGCCGCAGGGCTCGTCCTTTGGCCGCAGCGTGCGCTCCGCCCTCGCCCGCCTGACGCCCACCAACTACAACATGGCGAGTCCCGTGCTTTGCCTGCCTGATATGCACAAGTCGGCGTGCGCGGCAGGGATCTGTATGCTCTCATGTGGCAGATGGGTTGTTCAGGCGTGTCTGCGCCGCACCGCCTGCCGCACCGCCACCTTGCTGCCCAGTTGCCCGCTCGGCTCCCCCGCCGCTGGCCATGCACATTGAAACACAGCGCCGCCAGTGCGCAAGCCCTGCCCTGCCTGCCCTCAATCACTGTGATGACTGCCTTGCCGCCATCAATGTTGCCCCCGCCCATGCGCAGCTGCTGTTCCGCACCATCAACCGCGAGCTGGGCCACCCCAACGCAAACGACGACTACATCGCGCCCATGTTCCGGTGAGGGCGCCGGCGCTTGCGAGCTTTTTCTTCCACATGTTTGAAGTCAGGGTGACTGGACTCATGTCAGGCTTAACAGGCCATACCAGCGTCCGCCGCCTCTTGTAGCACCTTCATTGAATCATGCTGATCATGCTGCTCTGCCCACCCGCCCGCCTGCAGCGAGCGGCTGATGCCGCTGCGCTCCTGGGTGCAGCGCAGCGTGCCGGGAATGCTGTCGCTGACGCGGCGCGGCGTGGAGCACCCGGACGTGGGGGTGCCGGGCGTGTGCAATTTTGTGGACGGTGAGTGGAGTGATCTAAGTTGGGGCACAGTGGAAATGAAGAGCTGTGCAGGTGGCACATGCAGCAGCAGCTGAGCTGCACGGAGCCGCAGTAGCCAGCTGCCCCTGCACCTGGCTACTGGAAAGCTGTGCTGGCCAATCACACTCTCCTTCCTCCCTCCCCTTCTCCCCTCAGCCCGCACCAAGTGGATGGACGAGGCCCTCAAGCAGGCAAGCGCTCTCTGGGATCGCTGCTTTCAAATGACTGTCTTACACTGCTGCGTGGCTGTCCTGTATTGGCATAATCCATCACTGTGCCCGGCCTGTACCGTCTGCATGCCATGGACAGGCACGCTCGCTGCCAACTGCAAAGCATCGCTTCTACTGCACTGCAGGCACTGGATGAGGGTGTCACCCAAGTGGTGTGCATCGCCGCCGGCTATGACACGCGGGCGTACCGCTTTGCTCGCCAGGGCGTCAAGGCGAGCTGAGGCGGGCGGGGGCAGCCTCTTGTTGCAGTCTGCTGCATGCTATGCAGGCGTCCCTAAACAGGCAGCACATGCGATTCGGCCTCTCTAGTGTAGCACCTTGGATCAGATTCTTGAGGAGCGGCAGCCTTAACTTGCATTTGCCACTGTTGTGGCCCAGTGGCAGCCCTTCCCGGGTCCCTGCCACAGTTCTTCAAGGTGGACCTGCCCTCCGCCTGCCCACTGCTGTGACCCTTGCACTGTTCTTAATGGTGCAAATACAGCAAACTAGCCAATCTGAACCGTCCACCCTTTGTTCGTAGTTCTTCGAGGTCGACCTGCCCTCCGCCTCCAAGCGCAAGCAGGCGCTGGTCAAGTGAGAGGGGGGCATGCGTTCACCGGCAGCCCCAGCTGAAAATCGGCGGTCCAGCAGTCATACAGTGGGGCAGGAGCGTGACTGAATATGCAGTGTTTCCGGCTGAACACATGCAGCGCTGCTCACTGAAGCCCCCGCGTGTGCCTGCCGTGCAGGGCGTGCCTGTCCAAGGACATCCCGCGCCCCACCTACATCGCAGCCGACCTCTCCAAGGCACGTCGTGCATGTACACACAGCTGTGCAGCTGCTGTGTGTTGTGGCATGCTGGGCAGCAGCAGTGCAGCGAGCTGAGCGGATATGCACCCACCACCCGGCGACTCCCAAGTTATCTTTCTGTCCTTCTCACACACTGCAGGTCACGCTGTCCCAGGCGCTGGCGGGCAGCGGCGTCGGTTGGAGCTTTGCACACTATTCTGTACTTGCCACACCTCGCTCATACTGGCTTGTTTCGCTACTGCTGTGCTGCATGCAGGTCACGCTGTCGCAGGCGCTGGCGGGCAGCGGCTTTGGCCCCGCGCTCCGCACGCTGCTTCCCAAACCGCTCATCACATACTGCTCTGCCTCTGCCCGCACTTGCCCCTGCAGGTCACACTGTCCCAGGCGCTGGCGGGCAGCGGCTTTGACCCCGCGCTCCGCACGCTGCTTCCCAAACCGCTCATCACATACTGCTCTGCCTCTGCCCGCACTTGCCCCTGCAGGTCACACTGTCCCAGGCGCTGGCGGGCAGCGGCTTTGACCCCGCTGTGCGCACCTTCTTCAGCTGCGAGGGCCTGATCTACTACCTGCCTGAGGCAAGTTGTTAGCGTAATCGATCAAACACTGTTGGCAGATGCGGTTAGCGCACTGATACAGTTTCTGCTGTTGATTAGTCAGCAAGCCCAGCCTGCAACACACCTGTCCTCTATCCGCCCTACTTTCCTTCCTTCCTTCCCAAACCTGCGCAGGCCGCGGTGTCCAACCTCATCGCATCTGTGGCCGACCTGGCCGCCCCCGGCAGCCGCCTCATGTTTGACTTTTTGCACGCCGATGCCGTGGACGGCTCGGCCAGCTATGTGGGCTTCGATGCCTGCCAGAGCGTGAGTGGGGTGGCGTGCATTTGTGCTGTTGTGCTGTGCTACGCTGTGCTGTGCTGCACGTGAGTGGTGCACACGTGCAGGCTCTCCTAGGATCAGCAGTGCTGCTGCTCCCGGCTTTTTGTTCAGCGCCTGGCATGTGACGTCAACCCTGCTTTGCCTCCCCCTGCCTACAGAGCGTGACGGGTAAGGGCGAAGCGTTCATTTCGGGGCTGGTGCCCGAACGAGACGATCTGGGTGCGCTGCTGCTGCTGCCGCTGCTGTTGCTTCATGCTCACTGCTGCTACTGACCTGCTGCCGTGCTTCTGCTGATTTGCCAACCACCTGCCATGGCTGCGCTTAACGTTCATTCTGCGCAGCACCAACCCGTGTGCGCCACACACTCCGTTCGCTGCTTGCAGGCGCGTACCTTGCGCCGCTGGGCTGGCGCCTGGCGCGGCTGTGGTCGCCTCGGCAGATGGTGGATTCCCAGCTGCCCCACCTGCGCTGGAGCGATGAGCAGCCCCCCATCTGCTCCTTCTACTCATATGCCGCCGTGGAGCGGCAAGCTCCTGAGGAAGAAGAGGCAGAGGAGGCAGCCGTGGCAGCACAGGGAGCAGCTGCGGCGGTGCCTCCTGTGTCCAAGCCGGTACCGGCAGCCTTGGCGCACTCGACCAGTGCACCGCCCTCTTTCCAAATCAAGGCTTCGGCCGGCGGCAAGGCTGACTGATCAGAGGGCTGATGCATTGGGCAGGGCGGCCTGCCTAGCCGGACAGCAACAGCAGGAGGGATTGCCATTACTTTTTCAAGACTCGACAGAACAGCAAGACGTGCATTGATTGAACTTGAGAGCGCACATAGCCACCAAGACCCCCACGATTCTTTAGGCTGCTTTCTTAGCATTGCGGTGCATTGGATTAGTGATTGGCAGACGGCACACATTTATTGTGACACCCACTGAATAGGCTCAGCAGAAGCTATTCCAGCAGGCTGCACGCTGTCCAGCGGTCTTTCAGGCACAGCGACCACCTCCCATCCAGCCATGTGCTTAACATCGTTGCAGGGTGCAGGTTACAATGGGGACTGCTGGGCAGCAGCCAAAGGCACTAAACAGTGCATCGCCTGTGCATGAGCTGGGCTGTGTTGAAGCTACCCAGTTGCTGTCTGTCAGTCTCAACCAGCAGCCGCTCACCGCCCCTTCTTCATCGCCGCCCGCCGATCCTTGCCCGGCCGCTGCTGCTTGCCCTTGCCCTTGCCCTTGCCGCCAGCGCCGCCGCCACCGCCGCCCTTCCTCACGCCGCCTTGGCGCACGCCGCCGGCACCGCCGCCGCCCTTGCCTGCGGGTGGTGAACAAGTGGGGTGCAGTGTTTAAAGATCTGCAAAAAAGCCCATGAGCTTGCTGTTGCACTTGCAATGCCAGGGGTGGGCATGGCTAGTAACGGCACCGGCAGTAAAGAGCAGCAGCTGCAGTCGAGCCGTGCAGTGAAGACACAAGGGATGCAGCGGGCGTGGCTGCCGCCGACCAGCCAGCAATGACTGCAGACCAGACAAACCAGCTACTCACCGCCAAACTTCTTGTTAACCTTGCGCGCGACGCCGTCGTCGAAGCGGGAGGGGCGATAGCCGTCCACGTCTGCCGCGCTGCCGGCGTCGTTCTGCTTGCGCAGCCGCTTGGGGCCGCCAAAGCCTGGGGGGGGGGGGGAGGGGTGGGGGATGGGTAGAGTGAGGGGTGCGGGGGAAACAGGAGGCAGGCAGCCGCGCGGTTAGCATCGTTATGCTTGCGCAGCTGCTGCGTGCTGATGTCCCCTGCACCACCTCCCCCCTAGCAAGCGCTGCAAGCGCGACACAACTAGAACCAACACATGCATTTCCAAAACCACACTTGGAGTCGCGCTGCGCCCGCTTCTTGCTCTCGTCCCACTTGCCCAACCCAGTTCTCATGACCAACAGTCAATTCCACTTTTTTGCTCACCGTACTTGGAGTCGCGCTGCGCCCGCTTCTTGCTCTTGTCCCGCGGCGTGAAGCGCTCGCCGGGCCGCCCCTTTGCCGCCTGCTGCCGCCCGCCGCCGCCGCCCTCCATCCTGTCCAGCTCTTTGTCCATGTCCAGCTCGCCCGCAAAGCCCTACGGGGATGCAGATTTGGCAACGCAAAATTGGTCCCCTTGAAACATCCCAAAGCCATTATAAGCTCATGTGGCAGCTTTGCTGCTGTGTTGCTTCGACAGCCCACACAAACAGTGCTCTATGTTCCGGCAGCCCAGCCCAGCGCACCGTCTTCTCGCGCTGCTTGCGCAGCTTGGAGATGTTGGTTTTAGGGCTGCAGAAAATCCCCTCACAAGTTGGCTGCACTGTCTCACCGTCTTCTCGCGCTGCTTGCGCAGCTTGGTGATGTTGCTGCTGCTTCACAACCATCCATTATAGCAAGCTGAAACACCCCCATCTGCAGCAGCTTTAGCGCACCGTCTTCTCGCGCTGCTTGCGCAGCTTGGAGATGTTTGTGATGGCCGCCTTCTTGTCCGCCGCCCGCTCCTTCTTGCGCTCGGCAGCCACCTGCTTGGCAAAGCGCTTGGACTCGCGGTCCTTCTTGCTGCAAGGACCAGCGAAGGGGCAGGGAGCACGAGCGAGAATCAGCACAAGGCGTTGCAGCCACCTGCTTGGCAAAGCGCTTGGACTCGCGGTCCTTCTTTGATGCGACACGAGGATGGATACCGATGAGGCGACTGTGCACTACTTTGAGTAAATATCCCTGCTTTCCATCACAGCTGCACCTTACCAAGCCAACCACAAGGCAGCAGCAAGGCAAGTGTGCAGGACAGGAAGGCACAGCGCCACGACCAAGCACACAAGAGCAGCACAGCTTTTCATCGCTGCTCCACTGCCTCTATCCGCCGCTACTCATGCACCGGCTTCAGCCACCCAAGAACAATGGTAAGGTGACCAGGCATAGCAAAGGGGCAGCACAGGTCCTCACCGCTGCTCCGCCGCCTCAATCTGCTGCTTCTCGTACAGCAGCTGCTCCTTCACCTTGGCCATGTGCTCGTCGCTCTTCACCTGCACATCACAACAGGAGATTTTGAATGATGGGCCGGCAGTCAGGCTAGGCAGCAGTCAGGTGGCACGGACGGCACGCATGGCCATGTGCTCGTGGCTCTTCACCTGCACGGCAGCAAGAGATTTAGAGCAGACAGCCGGCAGGTGTGAGTAGGGAGTCAGCTGCTCATTGAACTTGCAAGGGCAGCAGGCTTGAGCCCAGAGTCCACAGCCGGCGGCGGCACGGCAGCCGACATTTGCCAATCAGCCGGCACAGCAGCCAGCAGCATAGCAAGCGCACCATTTCGGCATAGTAGTCGGCGGGGCGCTGCCACGAGATGCCTGCCGCCTCAAACCGCCCGATCGCCGTCTTGGCCGCCTCCAGCGCCTGCAAGGGCGAGCATACAATATAGCATCAGCAGGCCGTAACTGGTCCTGCGTGACAGAAGCCACGGCAACCTGGCAAGCTGGCGGCCCAGACTTGTGCACAAGGCATGCACAGCGTGATTTGCGTGCACCCCAACAGCTCCATAGGCACATCCAGGCTGGCTCCCAAACCTTTATCTGCGCTCACCTGGTAGAGTGCCAGCTCGCGCCCCATATCGTCCTCCGTGCTTTGCATCCCAACCACATACGCAGCCACCCTACCGCGAAGGCAGGAAAAAACAAACAACGTCCCATTCGCACCTGGTTATAGAACGCCAACTCCCGCTCCAGATCGTCCTCCGTGTTTTGCAGGGCCAGTGGCGCCTCGCTGGTCAGCGCCAGCGTCTCGTCCCAGGCCGCCTCCTCCGTCCACCTGCGGCAGAACCGAATAGAGGATCAAGAGAATCACAATGGTCAGAGAAGGCGACATTTGGCAGAGAGCAGGACCTGGCTGGTCAATGCAGGCGGCAGCTGGCCCCAGCAAGCCTCGTCCGGCCAACCGAGCCAAGCTGCAGCAGATAGCTGACCATTGTTCCAGGCCTTTAAACAGCACAGCAGCTCGGCAGGGCAGCCGTTGCACAGCAGTCCCCCGTAGGCGGGCCGAGGCAAAGCAGCGTACGACGGAATGCCAACACCCGCCGAACCGGCGGCCCGCCCAGCACCCACCCAATGTCCTCCAGCTTATCGTGGATGGCGTCCACATTGTAGATGGCTGGCCGCTGCGCAGGCTGTGCGCCGCCCTGCTCGCCGCCCTCGCCATCCTCCCCCTCCTCGTCCGAACCGGCCGGGCCGGCGGTGCCGCCGCCGCCACGCGCCGCCCGCTCCCGCTGCAGCTCCAGGGCCGCCGCCAGCTCCTGCAGTGGGACGGGAGCGACAATGTGACGCTGCTGGTCGTAAGGCGAAGGCCGCCAGGCCCCGCGCGGCACATGCTCGTGGGGCGGCGCTGGAGGAGCGCACCTCCTCGGAGAGCTCCTCCTCCCCGCTGCTGTAGTCCTCCTCCTCGCTGCTGTAAGCCGCCGGCATGACGTGCCGCGCTCCTCCCGCCGCTGCTCGCAAGTGTGGCCGTGCTCGGGAGTCGCCTAGGGCTGCTTCGACCTGCAAATTGCAATGCACGATGCGAAGTGCCGTTTGCATATGCTGCATGCGCGCGCGGGGCGCCTGTGAAGACCGGCGGCGGCAGCATGCGGGGCGGTGGGCGGCGGCGGCAGCACGACCCCAGGCGCAGCAGCCCTGCGTCCTCGCCTGAGCACTGCTTCTACCGCCGGGCGGGGGAGGCAGCAGAGGAGGCGCAGCGCAAGCGGCGGCGCTAGGCTGGCGGGTGGCCGGCGGCAGTAGGCTGTTCCCGCTGGGGGCAGGCTGCTGCGCCCAGCTGCAGCCAGCAGCAGATTCCCCAGGGGCCTGCCAGGCTTGCACTGCACAGCGCGGCTTTGTGCAGTCAGCACAGCAGAGTCTGTTTTGCAATCACACACATTGCACAGCCTGAACCACCTCTTTTCCTGCCATTGCTGGGTTGTTGTCTACACAGCAGCGCATGCATGCGCATGCATATGCTTGCAAGAGCACACATTGCACAGCTTGAACCATTTCCCTCCCTGCTACTAGTGGGCTTTGCTTGGGTTCCATCTACTATAAACTCTGCGAGTGGCGGTAGCTTTTGACGCACAGTCCTGCCCTCCGCAGGGCTTTGTTGTAACAACATCCAGGGATTGATGCAGACAACCTTGGCGGCCAGAGAGCACGCCACAAGCCTGAGCAGCTGCAGCAATGGCAGGTGTTGACGCTGTCAAGCAGGTGCAACGCGCGGCTTAGCACACAGCAGCACGGTCAAGCCACGTGCCTTTGCCGCCGCTCGCAGCGCCGTAGCAGCCGCTGGCGTGATGCCGGTGTGGCGAAGCTTGAGCAGCTGCAGCTTGGGCAGCGCCTGCAGCAGCTGCTGCACCTCAGCCGTGGTCAGGCGCATGTCTGGATTGTGCTGCAAGTTCAGGCTCTGCAGCCGTGTGGCGCCCAGCAGTGTTGGCGGCAACTCCCGCAAGTTGATGTGGTTCAGGCCCAGGGAGCGCAGGCCTGCAGGGCATAGGTTGCAGTGCACATGCAACGAGTGTGGCCCCGCACTGGGTCTGCTCTTGAGCACACAGCGCTGCAACCTGCTACTACGCTGAGAATGTGCCTGCAGCTTGCTGCGGTGCCCACACAGCCAAGTGGGCATGGAGACAGTCGCGCAGTCCAGCTAGCCAACATGCACCGCGCCGGCACACCTGAGAGGTAGGGACCCGCTGGCAGGGCGCTCACACCGCAGCGCGCCAGCCGCAGGGTCTGGAGGCGGGGCATCTGGCGCAGCAGCTGCTCCAGAACGGCAAGCCTGGCCGGGCCATAGACTTCCAGCTCGCGAATACTTTGCAAACGTGGCGCGCAGGCTTCCAAGGCCGCCGCAACTGCCGCGGGGCTGGCCCCTTCTGTGCTGTAGAGGATACGGAGAGAGAGGCTGTCCAGGGGCCCGGCCATGGGCGGCAGCAGTTCCGCCAGCAGCGCCGGCAGGTTGTGGAACCTCACACTCTGCAGCTGGAGCGTGCCCGCCGGCGCGGCAGCCCATCTGGCAGACCAGATCCTGCTACCTGCCGCCTGCGTTGGGGCAAGGGGGAAGCCAAAGTGGGTCAACAGGGCCGGCGGTGCAAGCGCTGGTGGGTCGGGTTGGGCGCAGTAAATAGGGCAGGGTCCGAAAGTGAGAGGAGCTGCAAAGCATAGCTGAACACTCCATCAAACTAGCATTTCGACGCGCAGTGGCCTAGCCCACGTGTGCACCCAGCCTTGCCCGCATGCCGCCAGTGAGGTCGAATGCCTCAGGCACGGAAGCTGCGCCAACGCTGGCACCTGCCGTGGCGCTTTCCAGTTGTGGCTGCGCACCGCCAGCCGCCGCAACTTGCTCAGAGACATCAGCGGCGCCAAGGAGGGCAGCTGGACTGCCGGCATGTGCAGCTTCAGCTCAGTCAGGCTGCCGGCCAGCCCTGCCACGCCGGCGAGCATGCCGTCAAGCAGGCGAGCCTCCGCCTGCGCCGCCGTCACACCCGGCTGCTGCTGAGCTGCCTCGTCAAAGTTGTCGGCACGTTGAGTGGCCCGCAGCTCCAGCCGCGCCAGAGCTGCAAAGCGCTGGCGTGCGATGCCCAGCAGCTGCGGCAGGTCGCTCAAGTGGGCGACCCAAAGCAGGCTCAGCTGCAGCGCGCGCAGCGTGCATGGCACGGCCTGCACGAGCGGCTCAATCACGCCTTGTGCAACGCTCTCATCAGTGATCCGCAGGTGCCGCACATGCTCGCCCACACGCTGCAGGGCAGGGGGGCACCGAAGGTGTACGCTTGGAGGGGGCCACTGCTGTGTGGCCCGCACCAGCCAACCCAGCAGCTGCCAGCCGGGCTGTCCACCACAGCGCACCTGGAGCAGCCACAGCTCGCCCTGGAGCCACTGCTGCCTCCGGTCGGTGGTTGCTTCTAAGGAGGGTGCCTCAAGCGACAGCGTCTCCCACAGTTCAGGCGCGCTGAAGCAGAGGCGGCGCCAGCGCTGGCACACATCCAACAGGGTGCTCCTGCAAGCCAGCAGGTGCAAACAGATGAGCAGCTGCTTTGCAGCCCGCAGGTTGCAGCAGCCGCATCCGCCGCTACTGCTCATCCCAATTACACTCACACCTGCTGCTACCCTGACTGCTCATCAAAGCAGCCCACTCACTCCACATTCGGGTCGATGCTGCCATCAGTTGGATCGGCTGCCGCAGCCACCAGGATGCGGCTCAGCAGCTCGTCAGGCAGCTGATCAATGTGGCAGGGTGGCCTGCTCATTATTGCATGGAACCTGGATGGAACAGGGTCCAACGACAGCCGCCGCAAGTTGAGGGCATCGTGCAGTGCCAATTGGAGGGTGAGCGGCACAGCGGCGGCGGCGGTGGCAGCGCCAGCAGCGTCAGTCAAGCGCAGCTGTCCAATTCGATCACTTGAAGCTTGCAGTATCAGCTCACAGTGCCTGTTGGCACCCTTGCAGACGGGCAGGAGCGCCAGGCGACAAACCCCAAGGCTGAACGGCGGCCCAGTGCAGTGCTCACCGCAATCGGGCTATCGACCTCGTGTGTTCGCCCTCCTGAATGCCGCCGCGGGTGCTGGAGGGCTGCTGCCGGCCGTTCAGCAACGCGAGGGGTTGAGGGGGCTGGCTGCAGGGGCAAGAAGGCTCCCTGGGAGCGTTGCTGCAAATAACACTTGCAATTGAAATTGTTGAAGCGTGCCAGGGGTGCTCTCAGCGCTGTCGCCTGCTGCCGCCGCTGCCCCGCCTGCTGCCGCCGCTGCCCGTGTCGTGTGCATTCCTGGGGCACATCTTTCTGCACACCCTTCAGCTTGAATTATCAGTGAGCCCATGCATCCAACTGACCGATGGCCGGAGGCAGATACATTTCGAGAGCAGCGGCAAAGGCAGAAGGGGGTGCTGCGCTACAGCTGGCCGTCTCCTGCTCAGCAGCCATTTCGCCCAACGCTATGCGCTACCCTCTCCTCCTGATCCTGCCCCCCTGCCTTGAAACCCAACAACCTGTCATCACGGTGGCGTCCACAGTGCAGCACAACACGAGCTGCACGGGCACCAATTCCTTGCCTGCAACCCCCTGCCGTGAACTGTCACAACCGCGCTGCCGTTGCCCGGCGGGCTGGTTGCATTTTCAGCAGCAGCACAGCTCTGCCCTGCCTCTCGCTTCAGGCCGCCCGCTGCTTCTGGATTGGTTGTCTCATTGGCTCGTGATTTACGGCATTCAGGCAAGTCACGCTTCAACCACAAACGAGGCAGGCGCGTATCCATGCAAGGCCAGGCCGCGCTCCATCGCCGCCGCGCTCAGCGTCTCTGCAACATCGTCATCCATGTCGGTGCCTGCCAGGTTTAGCAGCTGAAGCTCTGGCAGCGCTCGCAGCAGCTGCTGCAGCTCAGCCTCGGATGGGCGCAGCCTGCAGTTGCCCCGCAAGCTCAGACGCTGTAGGCGCGTGGCTTGCAGCAGTGCTGGCGGCAACCTCCGAAACGCATTGCCGTCCAGGCTGAGGGAACGCAGGCCTGCAGGCAGGGAGTGGGGTGTGCAAGGCAGGTGGTTGTGGTCAACGTGTCAATTGCACAACACTGCCGCCAAGACAGGGTGTGCACCTGCAGCTGTGCGTGGCGCATGCGCAGCATATAGCCCTGCCAAACAGGCACGCCCCAGCAGGTCAGCGGCCGGCTACCAAGTGGCCAGGAAACACATCAAGGGCCAGTGTCGTCTCACCTGTTAGGTAAGGCCCCGCCGGCAGGGTGCTCAAATTGCAGTGCGTCAGATGCAGGGTCTCAAGGCGGGGCAGCTGGCGCAGCAGCGGCTCCAGCGCAGCCAAAAGCCTGGGCCAGCCCCAAACATTCAGCGTGTCTGAGCTGCAAACATCCAGCTCTCGCACGTGCTCCAAGTGGGGCGCACAAGCTTGCACGGCTGATGCAATTGCCGCTGCTTCCTCCAGGACTCGCAGCTGAAAGAGCATAAGACTCTCTATGGGCCCCGCTGTGGGCGGCCGCAGCACCGCCAACAGCGCCGGCAGGTCGCACAATCTCACACCCCCCAGCCGGAGCTTGCCGACCGGTGCGGCAGCCCAATCTGCACTCGAGAAGCGCACGTCTGCTACCTGCAAGTGGCGGTCAGTGCCAAGGAAAACGTGCATACGAACCCCAGTAAGGATGCGGTCAAAGAGCAGCTATGCTGTCAACGAGCGCATCGTCAGCGACATCTGCTCAGGCCAGGCAGAGCCAGCCATGCGCTGACTTATGCAGCTGCGACATCAACACAGTGGGAGCATTTCAGCAGCTTGCACAGTGCACCGTTCAATCCATTCCCGGCCTTGCCTGAATGATGGTGCCACCGTCGCCAACGTCGAACTCCTCCAAGCACGGAAACTGCGCTGGCGCTGGCATCTGCAGCGGGACATGAAAATCGCGGCTGCGCACCCTCAACCGCCGCAGCTGATGCAGCGCTGTCAGCGGCGCCAGGGAGGTCAGCGCAACCGCCGGCATGTCCAGCTTGAGCTCAGTCAGGGTGCCGGCCAGGGCTGTCATGCCGGCAAAAACGCCATGAAGCAGGCGGGCCTCAAGCTCCTCCGCTGTTGCTCCAGGCTGCCCCTGGGCTGCCTCGTGAGAGCCGAAAGCATACTCAGATGTGTTCGGATCCAGCCGTGCCAGCGACGGAAAGCACACCCGTGCCAGTGCCAGCAGCTGTGGCAGGTCGCTCATATGCGGCCCCCAATCCATGCACACTGTCAACGAGCGCAGCGTGCACGGCGCGGCCTGCATAAGCGGCTCAATCACGCCTTGGGCAACGCTCTGATCAGGTGCTGCACAGACTCGTCGACACGCTGCAGGGCAGCAGGGGTGCATGAGGATGTGTTTGCTCACACAGTAAGTGGGCGAAACATGGCCCGGCAGTTGCGGCCTGGAGGCAGAGAAACGCACCGCAGCAATCGTGTATGCCAAACCGGCATTTCAACACACCGCACCTGCAGCAGCCATCTCTTGCTCTGGAGCCATTGCCGCCTGTGGCCGGCAGTCTTCTCAAAGATGGGAGCTGTCAGCAACACCGTCCCCCACAGCTCAGGCACATTGAAGCACAGGAAGCGCCAGCGGCGGGAAACGCAGGACAGATCGCGCCTGCACGGCAAGCAGGCGGGAGCACACAGGTGGATGAGCCGTGGCTGTGCAGGCCCCGGGTTAGCTGCTGCTGCTGCTGCTGCCAATTGTAGGTATCGCCCCACTACACGTAGAACAGCACAACTCACCCCATGTGCAGGTCGATGCAGCCAAAGCGGTCAGTTGCCGCAGCCACCAGGATGCGGCTCAGCAGCTCGTCCGGCAGCTGATTAATGTGGCAGGGAGGCCGGCTGCTCATGACTGTCGGGTACCGGGCAGCAGTGAGGGCCACAGAGCAGCAGCAGTCACCAGCCTGCAGACGTCGCGCCACGCCAACCGGAGCACTAGGCAGCGGCAGAGGTGGCGGCGGCGGCGGGCAGCAGCACTTTGGGGCAGCGCTGCTCGATGCAGATCACTTGAAGCTTGCAGCGTCAGCTTAATGTGCCGCTTTGCACGCTTGCAGACGGGCAGGAGCGCCGGGGCGAAAACCCCAGCGCTTGCCGGTGCACTTGCTCACGGCGTTCAGGCGATCAGACTCACGATGGATACCGGCTGGCTGCTGTAGTCGAGCTTCGAGCTCACGGCAGGTGTCTCTCAGGCAGCGCGCCTCACGAGTGGGCCGGCAGAGCGTCTTGACGCCCCTGCCCTTTCAGATCTGATGGATATGCTGGGCACGGCGCCAGCGACCACAATCTTGTGCCTGCAGCTGCCTCGCTGGCGCCGCCGCTGCCGCCAGAGCGCACCTCCCTGTTTGCATTTCCAGCAGCAGCAGGCTGCCCCCTTGCCTCCGCTTGCCTGCTGCTTCTGGGGCCTGGATTCCGGCGATTCCATCATTACATTGCTGTCCACACCACCGGACGGAAAGCGCTGCATTGAAAGGCAGCCCGCTCACTACCACCTGCATCAAGCGGGGAGGCGGCAAGGAGGGGCGCGTGTTGGCTGGAGCACACTGCCTGCAGCAATCAGCCAACTGCAGGTCCAGCGCTGCAGAGGATCACACGACTACATCAGTCATTCTTAAGGCGTGTACACCCAGACCACATACACTCCCCGGTCCGCCACCTCCTCACGCCCACCTGCTGGCATAGGCGCAGCCAGCCCAGGAGAAGCGTGGGCAGCCGTCGTCGCTGCTGTCGGAATCCGAAGAGGAATAGCCCTCATCCGACCACCCACGGCCTCTGAAATCCGGCAGCAGCACTGTCATGCCGCGCGCCGCTGCCGCCGCTTTCAGCGCCTCTGCAGACGCCCGTGTGATGCCGGTGTCGTCCAGGTTGAGCCACTGCAGGTTGGGCAGGGCGTGCAGCAGCTGCCGCAGCTCTGTCTCAGATGGGAACATGAACTTGTTGCCCCACAAGTCGAGGCGCTGCAGCCGTGTGGCATCCAGCAGCGCTGACGGCAGCTGTGGCAGGTGGTTGCTGGGCAGGCTGAGGGTTTGCAGGCCTGCATGCGAGGGAGTTGGGCGAGAGGCGTGTGCCCAGTGATGCGTCACATAGAGATGCCATCACGACAGGGCATGCGTCTGCATTTTGAGTGTGATAGCTTTGAGCCCTGTCGAATGGGAATGCCCCAGCAGGTCATCAGCAGCTGGCAGTCTTATGACCTGTGGCCCCCACCCGTTCATGGGGTCCTGGTACAAGCTGACCGCTCCGGCGGGGCCCTAAGGGGCTGGCGAACAGTAACAAGACTGGACTAGACTAGACTAGCAGCTGGCGGGCAGCCGCCAACCGATCTGCCCCACATGCCAGCCCACCCTGTCCTCTGTACCTGAGAGGCAGGGCCACGTTGGCAGCGCTTCCAGGCTGCAGCTCCTCAGCTCCAGCCTTGCAAGGCGAGGCAGCTGGCGCAGCAGCGGCTCCAGCGCATCGGAGAGCGTGGGCGACTCCCCGATATATAACTCATGCACTTGCTCCAATAGGGGCGCACAAGCTTGGGCCGTCTCGACCACTGCGGTGCCCTCCTCAGCATACAGTCGAGTGAGGGACAGCTTCTGCAGGGGCCCCGCTGCAGGCGGCCGCAGCGCAGAAAGCAGTGCTGGCAGATTGCCAAACGCCGCTCCAAGCAGCACGACTCTGCCCGCCGGCGTGGCAACCCAGCTGGCTGCACTGATGCGCATGCCTGCCACCTGCATTGCAGCAGTGGAGAAGTGGTAGCGAGCAGCGTGCATTCAAGCACATTGTTGGCAACCCACAGTACCGGAAGTGGAGGGGCGGGGCAAAGGGCAGCCAAGTGTGCCAGTGTTCACAAACAGCTGCCATCACACACTGCTAGGTCAACACTCCATCAACATCAGCAGTTGGCATAGGCAACACACCCCGGACTACCCAAGCCCCAGCCTCGCCTGCATGTAGGCACCGCCGGACAGCTGGAATCCCTCCAGGCACTGGAACTGCGCTGGAGCCGGCATCTGCAGTGGGACGCTCCAGTTGCCGCTGGCCACCTCCAACCGTCGCAGCCGGCGCAGCACGGTTAGTGGCGCCAAGGACGGCAGCTGGACTCGAGACATGCGCAGTTTCAGCTCGGTCAGGGTGCCGGCCAGGGCTGCCACGCCGGCGACGGCGCCGCCAGGCGCGTGCGCCTCCAGCTGCTGCACTGCAGGCCCTGGCTGCCGCTGGGCTGCTGGGCCAAAGCCGCCCTCAGTTGCGCCAAGATCCAACCGTGCCAGGGATGTGAAGCGCTGGCGTGCCAGTGCCAGCAGCTGCGGCAGGCCGCTCAGTTGACCGCCCCGCTGCATGCTTAGCTGCAGGGACGGCAGCGCGCGCAGCGCGGCCCGCATGAGCGGCTCAATCAAGCCTTGGGCGTCGCAATCATCATGGATGCGCAGGTGACGCATGCGCTCGCCCACACGCTGTGCGGCAGCGGCAGGGGGACACAGGGTGTTGCATGTCGCTGCCTGCAGCTGCTGCCTGGCCTGACATGAGCAAACCCATCCATCTGCCCTGGTCCCACGCCCACTGAGCATTCACCGCAGCGCACCTGCAGCAGCCAGAGCTTGCCCTCCAGCCACTGCTGCCTGCTACGGCCATTGCTCGATCCGGCAATACCAGGTGCCGTCAGCCAGACGCTCTCCCACAGTTCAGGCGCGCTGAGGCACAGGGCACGCCAGCGCTTGCACACGCGCGACAGGGTGCTCCTGCAAGTCAGGAATGTGTGGGAGAGCAGTTGCTCGGCACTACTTTCCAGTTGCAGCAATAGCATCTGCTACGTATTCGCAGCTATGCTTGAGGGTGCTCCCAGTCGCCGCCATCTCAATTGCGCACCAGTGAAGCTGAGCTCACCCCACATACGGGTCAATGCTGCCAAAGTTTCGACTGCCTGCCGCAGCCACCAGGATGCGGCTTAGCAGCTCGTCCGGCAGCTGCTCGATGGGGAAGGGTGGCCCGCCGCTCATGGCTGGCGGGGCCCTGGCGGCAGTGAGGGCAAAGATTTACGACAGCAAGTTGGCAAATTGGAGACATACGCCTGTAATCCTTCCATACAAATCCAATGCATCAACAACGCCAGCCCAAGAGCACATGGCGGCAGCGACGATCAGGCAGCACTCGGTGGCGGCAGCGGCGGCGGTGGTCAGCTGGTGACGGCCAGGGCAGCGCTATGCACCTCAACACGCCAAGTCCGCCTCCCCATCGCTTGCAATCTCGCACCTGGCAGAAACAGAGCCGAACAGAAAGCCGCGGTGCTTGGGCGCACTGCTCATCCTTTTCAGCACTGATTGTTCTCACTGATGCCAAGAAGGTGATGCTGCGTTGCAGAGCTTTGCGGCGGGGTCTGCCGGGCTGGCGGCATTTGTAGCCCAGCCGGCGATGGGCGGGCGGCAGCATGCTGGGCGGCAGCGGTGTGGAAGAGCGGCGACTCTTTGTCGCGCCAACTACACAATTTGACTTTACGTTTGCATGGCAACACCCTCAGTTCAAAAAATGCACGGCTAATCCAGTTCAAAACATGCATGGCTGTTGATTGACGAGTGCGCGCCAGGACAAGCCCCAGCCGCCTTTGCCACCAACTCTGCCACCGTGCAGAGCAAAACTTGGCAGTGTGCACAGGGCTACCTGGCGTGATTTCTGCGGGCCTGCCGTGTGCTTACAGGACGCTGCACTCTTACACCTGCACTGTCAGCCCGCGCTCTGCCGCCGCCGCTGTCAGCGCTGCAGCGGCAGCTGCCTCAATGCCGGTATCTGTGAGGTCCAGCAGCTGCAGGTCGGGCAGCGCTTGCAGCAGCTGCAGCAGCTCAGCCTCAGACGCTCTCAGCCTTTCATTGCCGCGCAAGTCCAACTGCTGCAACCGCGTGCCTTGCATCAGTGCCGGTGGCAACTCCCGCAGCGCATTGCGGGACAGGCTGAGAGTGCGCAGGCCTACAGAGCAAGGAAAGAAGCGCATGCGCCATTACACCCCATCAGCTGGACAGCTACATCCACGGATGCATGGCCCTGCCACTTAGGCAAGGACACCCATCTGCAGCTGTGCAGTTCACTGACACAGCATCGCCGCCAGCGGTTAGGATGGCAATGCCCCAGCAGTTGAGCGGGTTGCAGGGGCTGGGCGACATGCCACCCATCAGCCCTTGACGCCGCTGCTCCAAGTGCACCCCCTCTTACCTGAGAGGTATGGCCCAGCTGTCAGGGTTCTCAGGCTGCTGTAAGCCAGCCGCAGCGTCTGGAGGCGGGGCAGCTGGTGCCGCAGCAGCTTCAGCGCGGCACCAGGGTCAGACAGTGTGATATCCAGCTCGCAAACATGCTGCAACTGGTGGGCGCTGGCTTGCATGGCTGCTGCAGCTGGTGCGGCAAATCCCCCGCGAGCCAGCCCACTGACAAAGAGTTTTTCCAGGGGTGCTGCCCCGGGCGGCCGCAACGCTGGCAGCAGCTCCGGCAGATCGTAGACCCTGGCACCTTCCAGCCGGAGCGTGCCTGCTGGGCTAGCAACCCAGCTGGCAGCTGTCATGCGGCTGCCTGCCACCTGAGTTGGGCAGAGGGGAAGCAAAGGGGGAGTGTTGATTCAGGCCTCCGCCAAAGCAGGAGCGGGCAGGCGGGATCAGCGATCACCATGTGGCAGTGTGGCTGTGCAGCTCAGTGGTGAAGGAAACTGGTGGGGTTAGGCACGGTGCACACCATGTGGCGGTGTTCCCACCAGGCGAACAGCCCATGTAAGCATCACATACAGCCTGTGGCATCACACCGCAGTGGCAGCCTGTGCCGTCACACCCTGCCGACCCCTTGCCCCCAAGCTTGCCTCCATGCTTGGGCCATGTAGGTCGAATTCCTCCAGGCACAGGAACTGGTGCAGAGCCGGCATCTGCAGCGGGGTTTCAATGTTGCCGGCCACCACCTCCAGCCACCGCAGACGGCGCAGGGCCGTCAGCGGCGCCAAAGACGGTAGCTGAACCGGCGGCATATACAGCTTCAACCAAGTCAGGCTGCCGGCCAGAGCTGCCACGCCGTCCAACACGCTTGCCAGTAAAGTTGCCTCCAGCTGCTGCGCAGCCAACCACGGCTGCTGCTGGGCTGGCCGACTTTGGTGTGTGCGCTGAGTGACGGTCAGCTCAAGCCGCCCCAGGGATGTGAAGCGCTCGCGTGCCAGCGCCAGCAGCTGCGGCAGCTCGCTCAAATGTGCTCTCCTCTCAGTGCTGAGCTGCAGCGACCGCAGCGTGCACGGCGCGGCCCGCATGAGCGGCTGAAACACGCCTTCAGCGACGGCCTGATCGGTGATCCGCAGGTGCCGCACATGCTCGCCGACACGCTGCGGGGAAGCAGGAGGAAAGCGAGCAACTTTGTCCAGCACTTGTCAATACAGCACACTGCAATGCACTAATGCGGCCCCATTAACAACTGCCTAGCATTGCGCGCCCTACCCAGCTCGCAGCCTGCGGCTGTAACGTGTGCCCTTATACAAATAGCACAGCGCCAGCCGCTCGCGTCAATGAAAAGCAGCCATCTCTGCCAATCAACCATCAAGCCAGGCGCACCTGCAGGAGCCACAGCTTGCCATCGAGCCACTGCTGCCGCTCGTCAGGGGATGGCTCATTGCTGGGCGCCCGGAGCTGAACAGTCTGCCATAGCTCAGGTGCGCTGAAGCACAGGTCGCGCCAGCGCTGGCACACCTGGGACAGGGCCTTTCTGCATGCCAGCAGCAGCCCAGCAAGCGGATGGGTCAGCCACGGGCAGCAAGAAAATGGTAGCAGCGCCAGCTGCGGCGGCACGCAGCTCGGCTGCAGCGGCTGCAAGATAATTCCAACACCCTGCTCACCCAAAGCGCAGGTCAATGCCGCCAAAGCGGTCAGTTGCGGCAGCCACCAGCATGCGGCCCAGCAGATCGTTGGGCAGCTGATCAATGTGGCAGGGAGGCTCGCCGCTCATGGCTGCTAGGGGCCCTGTCGGCAGCGGGGGCAAGAGGCGAAAAGATGCGGTAGAGACAATGTGTGCGTCCTGCAACTCAATGCATCAGCAGCGCAGCTGCACAGAGCACATCGCAGAAGCGGCGAGCGAGGGACAAAGCGGCGGGCGGCGGAAGCGGCGGCGGCGGTCGGGTGGTGGCGGCCCAGGGCAGCGCTGCGCAACGCAAACGCTGCGTTATGCATGTCCGACTTGCCGCACACCTTTGTAAACCTCGCAGCCGCGGAAACAGCGCCGGTCAAGGGTGTCGCGGTCCGTGGGCGCACTGCTTACGCGTTCAGGGCCTGATACCGCACTATCGAGCGCTTACTACTCTCACTAACGACACCACGCTGCGCTCCAGCGCTTTGCTGGCCAGCGGCAAGGCCGGGCGGCAGCACGCTGGGCGGTGGGCGGCGGCAGGCGCAGCAGGGCAGGGATGCGAGGCAGATTTGCTGCTGCCCCAGTTTGTCTGCACTGCAGCTCTGCCACATGCATAGCTGTCAGATGATGGACACAGGCGCGCTCCCCATCCCCAGCCATGGATGCGCCTGTCAAGGTCGACACATTATGCAAGTCAAGGCGCGCCGCGGCACGAGAGCTGCAGGCTGCTGCCGGCACCTGGGCACGGGCGGCGCATTGAGTATACAGAAGGCATGTGCGTCTCTGGAGCGCCAGTATTCTGTCGTGGCCAGTGTGAAAGTGGCAAGCAGATGTATTCACTGCAAGGTTAGCGTGCTGGGCTGGCGGCGGCGGCCAGCACAGGGACGTGCCTGCCCGAAGGTGCGCCTGCCAGTACCTGTCTCACATCCGCCGAGCCACAAACGCTACACAAATACGTTACACATTTTTAATGGCAATGGATTTCAGCAAACCGATTGAAAAAAGACGATCCCAACAAATACAATTCTACGGTTCAGGGTTCAGACACAAGGGATCATGCTCATCAAATCAAGGGGGGTTGAGCTCATTAGATCAAATTAGATCAAGGGTCATGGTTGTTGGACTGAAAGAGGGGTTCGGTTCAGTGCACGGGCGGGAAGGGGACGATACGTGAGAATCAAACAAGACGGGGCCGCTATGGGAGACGAAGGCCATGAGAAGAGCGGAAGAGCGGATGTGGGTTGCACAAAAAACAGAGGAACATTGGAGCTGGAGGTGCCATGGAACTGGGTGCCAGTTCGGAACTCTGATTGGTCAGATGCAAAGGCACACGGGTGGGGCAGTCTACGTCAGTCCAGTGTGAGTCGGTCGTTAGGCCAGTCACTTGCCCCCATTGTATTGGCAGGGAGCCGCGGTCAGCCCACGCCTGCCCCAGACTGCCGGCGGCGCAGCAGCTGAGGCAAAGCGCTTCAGCGTGACATCATTCCGGGAATGGTGGGAGGCACAGGCGCCCAGTCAATGCGGGGAGAGAGCACAACGGGGCAGTCGGGCGTGCCGAACCCGGCGGCTTCCCCACTCGCACTGGCCGTCTGGCTCGCGGTTGGGGTACTCGGGTCATCATCTGGCAGCTCAACAGTCGGGTCGCTCTCAGCAGCTCCAATGCTCATCTGAGCAAGGTTGAGCCTGTGCAGCAGCTCGGACAGCTGGGCCACCTGATCGTACTTGCCGCTGCTCATCGCTGCAAGGGCAGGGGGCGCCGGAGCGGCAGCAATCATGAAACCACTCAGCACGCTTGCAAGCGTGTGCAATTGCTGCATTAATGCTGGACAGGGTGTCCTACGGACGATAAAGATTGAGTGCACGGCAGTACAGCTGGAGTTGTGTGCAACGCACCGTTGAAAATGGCGGCCAGGGTAGTGGCCAAGGGCACAGCAGGCCAAGCGCTGGCTGAGGGCTGAGCCATGTGCCAAGGTGTCCCGTCGTTCTGAGACTGCAGGAAAGGGGGGCGGCAGCGAGGCCAGGGCATCAGAGGGCGGGAAAATGCGCAGGTGAAGGGTCTTCCGCGTGGGAGGCACAGCAGCAGCAGCAGCAGCAGCAGCAGCAGCAGCAGCAGAGCAGAGCAGCAGGAGCACGGCTGCTGCAGCAGCACAAGCAGCAGTAGCAGCACAGCGCTCGCACCAATTCGGGTGCCGTGCGAGGGGCGCTGCCCGGGCAGAAGGCCAAACGTCGCGGCGGGACTGCGTTGACCGACGGCCCAGCCGTGGAAACACAAAGCGGCTGAAACGATCGGGAGGGCAAGCACGTGCGTGAAGATATTTCCCTGATTCGGCCGTGAGGTCGGCTGTGAAACCCCCTTGAAAGGTCGGCTGCATGGGGCGCTTCCCCGAGCGGCCTGCCTTGCAAGCTCTTCCAAACAGCCATCAAGCATATAAACAATCCTTCAGAACTGACTGCGCGGGGCACAGGACAGGCGCAGCCGAAATGGGGCGGCATAGCAGCGACGGTGAGGCGCGGGGCGACCCGCCAGCGCTATAATGGTGTTGTTTGAGGTATGCGACACCAATCGGAGCACGCCAATGCCCGCTAGGGCCGCCCGGGCTCACCGCCGCCGCTGCCGCCGCTGCCTGCCGTGCTGCCTGCCGCAGACAGTGACTCGTCACGCGAGCGCAAGCGGCACAAGAAGGACAAAAAAGAGAAGAAGGAGAAGAAGGAGAAGCACAAGGTGAGGGCTGCAGCTGGGTGCTGGCGGAAATGCAGGTGCTTGGCATTTTGGGCGCGACGCTGAGCTGCTCTAGCTTGCTCCACTCTCCGCCCCACCCTGCTGCACTTGCACTGCACCTGCCTGGCATTCCAACGCCGCAGCACAAGAAGCACAAGCACAGCAGCAAGGACAAAGACAAGGAGCGGGAGCGGCTGCTCAAGGAGGCCAAGAAGTTCCTCAAGCAGCGTGAGTTTGTGCGTCGTGCGTTTTTGTGCAGCGCTGGGCTGTGTGCTTAGCTGGCTGCGTGCTTACTGCGGCTGGAGGTGCAGGCGCTGGTGGAGGTGCGTGCCACCAGGGACGCAGCGCCGCTGCCCTGTTTCTGCAAAAGTGGTGGCATCCATGCTGAAGTGCTGGCATTGCACGCCCTGCCTTGTGCCCGCCTGCAGAGCTCAAGTCGGGGGCGCCAGAGGCAGCGGTGGCAGCAGCAGCGGCGGCCCAGCCACCAGAGCCACCTTATGAGGGCCAGGTACGGCGCTGTTGTTGTTCTGGTGTCCTTCTGTCCTGCTGTGCAGCTAGTTGTGTGCAGTTGTTCTGTACTGCTGTACTGGTGCTGCTGGTCTGGAGCTGCACCTGATTCGGCAGCTTTGTTGCTGGTGTCGCTGCTACTGCTGCCGCCGGTGTGGCTGCACTGCAACCGTGCAGATGTCATCTGAGAGGGCGCAGTGCGTTGCTGCTGCTTGTGAATGCAGGTGGAGCCGATTGACTCGGACTCGTACTTCACCAAGAACAGCAAGCACTGAACTCTTGCGAATCGCTGTGCTTTTGCTTTTGTGCAGATCGAGCCCATTGATTCCGATTCGTACTTCACCAAGAACAGCGAGTTTGCGGCGTGGCTGAAGGAAGCAAAGGGGCGCTTCTTCAGGCGAGCCGCGTTGCCACACAATGCTGGACAGGGTTGGTTGAGCAGTGGTGGCATGGGGCAGGCGGCAGATGTTCAACGAGTGTGCGGCTGCCGTGCCGACTGCTTTGCCTCCCATCCCTCTTGATTCCACTGCTGCAGCGAGCAGTCGACAGAAGAGAACCGGGCGATGTTTGAAGATTTCGTGGCTGCCTGGAACAGCCGCCGCCTGCCGGCGCGCTACTATCGCGGCGAAGTGGGCGGCACGGCGCAGCGCACGAGCCACCAGTGGGGCATCAAAGGTGGGCAATTTGATGTCTTGCCAATCATCACTGTGCGGCATCTTGACAGTGCCGTGTGGTGATGAGCTTGGGAGGTGGGTGGCGGCACGCAGCGCACACAGCCGCCAGTGGGGCATCCAAGGTGGGCAGCTCCGCTGATCAATTGTATGCCACCATGCGGCGCTTTTATCTGGTGTGCGGCTTTGGCAATATGACTGAAGCCGCACACCTGCCAACCGTTGTTGCTGTGCAGGCGCGGGCGGGCTGGCGACATCTGGGGCAGTGGGCATGGCAGCAGCTCTGGATGAGGACCTAGACATGAAGGCAAGATCAATGTTTCACTTTAGCCTGCTCTGCAGAATCGGGCCATGGGTCGGTCCATTTGAGAGTCGAGGGCTTGGGCACAGCAGCAGGGAAGGGTGTTGGCACATCACACTCGCCCAGTGCACGAGCAGGCTGGGGCGCAGGGACAGCTACCTGCACTCTGGTGCTGCTTCATGGTTAACCGTTTCGTTTGCGCGTCACTTCATTGCCTTTATGCAGGAGCAGGCGCGGGCGCAGGCGCTTGCGGAGCGGCAGCGGCACAAGCGGGAGGTAAAGGAGTGGTTGGAGGACCAGGTGCCTCGCCTGGCGGGCAAGTGAGTAGATTTGAGACTAATCTGAGATGTTGCTGCGTTTGCTGTGGGTACGTGCGCTAACATGGACAAGCAATAGTTGGAGGGCACGCAGCTGCCGTCCACAAGCTGCTGTCCACAACTGTGCCGTGTTCCACGTCAATGCCGCCTGATTGTGCCGCTGCAGGGACAAGCAGCTGGAGGAGAAGCGGGCGCGGCGGGAGCTGGGACGCAGGTGCGCCTGTTCACTTTGTGGCACACAGGGTGTTTCAGCTGCCCTTGTGTAGATAAGGGTTGGGCAAGGCTATGCACCGGGTGTGTTGCATGTTGCCGGCGCCTTGCAGCGTGTGATGCGGTATGGCAGCGGAACAAAATGTGGTTGCTTTGTTTTGCCGTGAATGGGAACACATTTCTCGTGACTGCAGCAAGGACGACGATGCGCAGTTTGTGCATAACCTCGCTCATTGCGCATTTGCAGCAATGAGTGGGGCATCCAGTGTGCCCAATCATTCCAAACAACCCACCATTGCAGCAAGGATGATGATGCGGAGTTTGTGCCGCGGGGCATGGATGTGATGGGCGGAGGAGAGGACTCATTCGCTGCAGCCAAGGCCAGGTGCGCTTTGCCACTGTGATTTATCTTCCTTGTTTTGTTCAACCACAGCTGCTGCCAAGGCCAGGCGCGTCTAGCGTGTCCCTGCGGGGTCCTGTTTCTTTCTGACAGTTTGACATGTGGCTCTGAAGCGGTGGCAAAGGCTCTTTGCCTGCCGCGTTATACAGCCGCCCGCCAGCAGCCTGCTGTGGCGCCACAGGTGGCGCAGCAGGCGCAGCGTGCTTGTAAGCGCACTCAGCTTACGCTTCCTGCGTTCCAATGTCCATCGTGCACAGGGAGGCGGCGCGGCAGGCGCATCGCGGGCGGCACCAGGTGGCACGGCAGGCAGAGGTGCAGGCCAAACTAGCAGCGGCGCAGGTGTGCAGGGCTGCGTTGCAGTGCGATTGGCAGGTACCGCCATGCGATGGTGGCCTTGCCTGGATGAGTTGCTGAGTTGTGCCTGCTTGCGGACAGTGAGTGACCGCAAGCAACCCTCCTGCATTTCTTTCAACCCCCTGCTTCTTGTGCAGGCGGCAGAAGCCGACAAGATGGCTCAGTTTAAAGCGCTGCTTTCAGCCGGGCCCATCCAAATTGCCAAGCGGCAATGAGGGGCGGCGAAGTTGCTGCCCAGCGGCGCTGCAGTGCTGTGGGACAGTTTTCCTTGCTGGCTCCAAATTTTCCCCTGCCTCTGGGCCCCTTAGCTTGCGTGCTCGCTGCTCTGAGTGCGCTCTCTGTTCTGCGGCATGTCTACTGCGCTGTGCATCTGCTGATGATTGCATGCCTATACATACCATTGCACACATGTGATGATGCACGTACAATCACAATGGTCAAAGAGAGGTGGCAGCTGGCGCACCGCCTGTTGGGCCGTAGGACCAGCAGACACCAGCAGGGCCCAGGGCATGCAGGTCTGACTGCATCCAGCTTCTTATCCAGCACCCTATCATGCATCTGCCTCCTCCTCCTCCACCCAGCAACTCTCCATCTCCCACGCCGCCCCGCTCTCCAGTACTGCTGCTCCGCCCAGTGCCACCACACTCAGCCCACACCCGCCGCTGCAGCCGGCATCCGGAGCCCCTGCTGCATCAGCGGCGGGCGCGCCTCCGCGGTACACTCGGGTGCTCAAAACCTGCAGCAGGGTTGGCATGGCAGGAGGAGAGTGCTTGAGCAGGCTGGCACATGTGTCCAGCTGATGTGGAAAGAGAGCATCTTCCCAGCCGAGCTTCCCAACCACGCTTCCCAACCACGCTACCACACCTGCCGGCAGTGCTGTCCCGGCCCACCCACTCCTGCAATGCAAGCACCCACAACGGCAGCGCTCACCTCGCCGCTTCCAGTGAACACTTCGACCGCCGAGCCATCAATGAGCACCCTCAGCCGCACCCGCCCCTGCTCATCCACCGCTGGCGCAGCCAGGGGCCCACCCAGGCGGCGTGTGGGGGCCGCAGCAGCTGCCTCTGCCTCTGCCGCTACCGCCTCCTCAACTGCTGCCGCTGCTGGCAGCGGTTCAGCCAGTGCTGCCAGTTGGGCCTCAATCGCTTGCTCTGCTGCCGCTGACACAGCCGCCGCAGCGGGGCTGCCAGGTGGCGAGCCTTCCCAAGCAGCGTGCACAGCGGACGCAGCAGACGCAGCAGGCGCAGCATGCCCAGCATGCCCAGCAGGCGGCTGCCCAGCCTTGCGAGGGCTCATGCCAGCGGCGGGGCGGGGCAGGTGCAGGCTGGCAGCAGGAGCAGCGGTCGGCGAGCCAGCGGGGCTGTCTAGGGTTAAGGCAAGAGGCGTTGGGGCAGGCACGCCAAACGTCACTTCCAGCGCATTGGTGGGCCAGCTGTAGGTGATGAGTGCGTGGCCCTGGCTGCCCGCCTCGTGCGTCCACAGCAGCAGGCCCGCCGCGGAGGCGCTGCCCCTGCAGGAAACAAAGCAAGTGCCAGTGAAAGATGTAGATGTGAGTAAGTTGTTGAGAAGGAGCCCTGCAACTGCCTGCGCTTCCTGAATTTAACCAAGGCTGTCCAGCAAGCACCCCAGCAAACCAACACCCACTGAACATTGCTGTAGCATGGCACGCTCACACCACCCGCCGACCCACAAGACGATTTCAAATCGTTAAGTCAGCTGTGCTCACCTGCTGAAGCAGAGCTCAAAGTCCAACTGAGCTGTACAGCCATCATGCCACACTAAAACCACTGCGTTGTTGCAATTCCCAACAACTGCAAGTTGGTTGCTAGCACCCCCACCTGCTGAGGCAGAGCTCCAAGTCCAACTGGGCGCCCGACACTCCCTCTATCGCCAGCGGCTGCTCCTCCGCCACCTCCACCCCCTCTGCATACCAGCCGCCACGCCCGCTGTAATCGGGCGCCACTGCCGCCGCCCCATCCACAGCTGCTCCTGATTCTGCTGCTGGGTTCAGACCTTTAGAGGGCTGCCCCCCGCCGCTGCCATTGCTGCCGCCTGCAACCGCCTGCGTCCCATTTCCAGGGTGGCTGCAGTAGCAGCGGCGCAGGCGCGCCACTTCAGGCGCCGGCTGCTGCACCAGGCGGCGGCTGTCGGGCGACAGGCTCAGCATGCGAGGCACAGTGAGGCAGCCGGAATAGGTGGCGGCTGCGCCAGGTGTGCGCCGCTCCTGAAGCCAGGCCCACAGCAGCAGGCGGCCCTGCAGGGAGGCAGCAGGAGGCAGCAACCGAGGGTGATATTTGAGCGCATGCATGGCGGAGAAGTTCAAGAGGCACCCTGCTGCGGGAAGGCACGTCTGACATTTAACTGCCAATGCAGCGCACCCCAGTACCATCTCTGGCCTGCTGCCGCCGAGCCACGCCCCTTCAGCTGCATGAACAGCCGCAAACAGGTGTGTACCGTGCTGCGCGATTGCTACACGGCACCCGCTCACCTTGGCAGCGCAAACGTTGGGTGCGTAAAGCACGTCTCCAAGGTCCAGCCGGAAGGGGCCTGAAGCAGCCGCCAGATCGAACCTGGATGGAGTTGCATTGCAGAAGGTCGCACTTGAACATAGCGCCAGTAGCTGTAGGCCTGCAATGTGCTGAGTCGCTTTCAAGGCAGCAGCAGCCCCCAGCAGCAGCAGCAATAGCCTCTCCGCTACCCGGATAGCAGGCGCTTGCCTGGTGGCCTCTGCATTCATGCCGCCAATCCAGTACAGCACCGGGTTGGACTTGATGTTGGGTGGCTTGCAGGGATAAGGGCTGACCGCCAGCAGCCAGGGCGCATCCTCTGACTTGGTGCTGACTCTGCCGCCACCCGTGCCGCCGCCGCTGCTGCCGCCACCGCTGCTGCCGCCGCTGCTGCCCCTGCTGCCGCCACTGCCGTTGGGCGGCGCAGCGCCAGCTGAGGCGGCTGGAGCGGCGCTACTTGGCGGAAGTGGCAGCTGCGCCAGCAGAGGGCATTCCCACACCTCACCTAGCTCATGCGCTGCCGCAGCTGGCGACAGCGCCGCTGCTGCGCCAGCAGCAGCTGTGCCGCTGCGGGGGGTAGCTGTGAGGGAGCTATCTGTAGCAGGGCTGGTGCAGGCATCACCTGCCTCGTCAGCTGCTGCTGCCGCACGATACAGGTCAGCCACGCTGCACACCGGCCCTGTGTAGCGCCACCCTGCCGCCAGGCTGCTGCTGGGCTGCTCCTCAGTGCCATCGCTGCCGCTGCCGCTGCTGTTTGTGCCTGCAAAGCTGGTGGCATAGCCAAGCAGCGTGCCGCCGGCACCCTTCATTCCGCTACCCAGCAGCATTCGGTATCCTGGCGGCTGACCTGGCTGCTGGGATACGGGAGTCTGGGCGGGACCGTCGGCTGCTGCTGGGCCTGCTGCTGCTGCTGCTGCTGCTGCACCTGCCACACCAGCTGCTGTGCCTTTGGTTGCTGTGCCTGCCGCATCAGGCCCGGTTGCTGCCGCACCCGCCTCTACTTTGCTGCTCATGCTGCTGCCGGGTTCAGCCGAGCGGGCACCCGAATACACAAATGGGTCTCGCCAGCCGGTGAGATCCAGGCGGGGTGGCGGCAGCGGCACCGCCGCCTGCGGCAGCTTGCGCCAGCGCACCAACAGATCGTCATCTGAAGGGGAAGAGAACGTGAGAAAGTGGAGCACCATGTGATAGGCAGCACAAACATAGTGCCGCCTGCCGTGCAGTGTTGCGCAGGTCAACAAATGCGACAGTGCAGCAGCAGCGGGCTGGCTGAGCAGCAGTCGCACGCAGTGCATGAAAACACTGCCCGCCCTTACCCAACGCCCACCCGGGTCCTCTGGCACGGCAGCACACTGCGTTTCAATCCACAGCAGGCCCGCGTCTTGGTCTGGCGGCGGCGGCGGCAGGGCGGTGGGGCTGGAGCGCAGGCGCACTCCGGTGTATAGGATGGTGGGTGTGCCTTCCGCTGAGACTGCAGGGGCAGCAGACCGGGAAGGAGAAGGGTCGCTTGGTGCAGCTGCATGCCTGCCGCAAGGCGGGCAAGGCACCGCCGTCATGCCAGGCACCAACTTGCAGGCGCCAGCTTTAATGTGAATGCTCGTCCTCTGCAGTGACTTCTGCAACACCCGCACTAGCACACCGCAACAGTGCCATGAATGCACTTGCACCCACCAGCGCAGCAGCCCGACCAGCAGCCGTCAGCGTCGGGGCGGCCTGGCGTGGGCGCAAGCGCCGGTGGCAGGTGCCGCCAGTGCGCCAGATCCTCGCTCACAGCATGGCCCCACACCTGCACGTGAGAACGTGGTTTGCATGCAGCTGTAGGCATTTACAAGACGGCAGGCAGCCCTTTGCTGAGCAGCACATGGTGACCATGCGCCAACATGTTGGGCAGCATCGATGCACTGCCATCGGCAGAGCCGAAACCCAAGCCATCCAGGAATGCAGCATGTTAAGGGCAGCAACTAAGCGCAGCACGGTTCACCAGGCCCCACTGCCACTCCGAGCTGCCGGGCACATGCTGGTAAAACCTGCAAGCAAGAGGCAGAAGTGAGGGGCATAGCGGAGCATTTAGGATGCAGCAGCAGCAGCAGCCGCTGCTGCCCGCGCATCACATGCGGCTCGGGCCGCCCAGCAGCGCTGGATGGTGTGCCTTGCCGAAGCATGCCGCGCCATGCCATGCCATGCCATGGCCAGGGTGCTGGCTTGGCACCCTGCCATGCACGCCATGTCGGCCACATGGGAAGACATGCCATGCCTGCCATGCCTGCCATGCTGCCATGCTGACTGCATGCCATGCCATGCTGGGCCACAGGCCCGGCACGCCATGCCCGGCAAGGTGACATGCTCGGCACATGCATGCCGTGGCTCTTGCGACCTGCCACAGTGTGCGCTCGCGCATGCCGGCAGCCACAGCAAGGCAGCACCCGCATTTCCTCAGTACAGCAGCAATGGCTCCCTCACAGGTGATAGCGGCCGCGGTAGAAGATGATCCCGTTGGGGTCGTTCAGCCAGCCGTCGCGGGGAGCCACATGAAAGCAGGGGCGGTCGATGGCTGGCTCTGCGGGCAGCTCAGCGGCCTCGGGAACTGCCGGCATGAGCGGCGGCAATGGCGGCGGCAGCGGCGGCGCCTGGCAGGAACAGTTTGGGTTGGGGCGGCGATGGCTGTCGTCTAAACTATGCAATTGAGGTGCAATTCTGGTGCAGCTAGGCGCAGGGGAGCGCGCAGGAGGCCACGGCAAGTCGCGGCGGACGATCCCGCGCTTTGTAGCGCCTGCAGCTGGTGCCAAACGAATGTAAGCAATACAGGGGCGCTCACATCAACGCCGGATCGTGCGCAGAAAGGAGCGCGCGCAATGCAGGCGGCGGCGCTGGCGCCTCGCGGGCGGTGGATGCTGCTGGTGGAAGTCACTCCCAGCGCCGTTTCTCCTGCCCATCGTGCCTTCGGTCACCCCCGTGATCATTTCAAGCGCTTTCCGTGCTAACGGCGGCTGCCACAGGCCGACCAGAAACTCAGCGCCGCCATGCGCAGGCGCGTGAGGCAAAGCTTGTGCAGCAAAGCTAGAGTAGATGCGGAGGTTGCTTTTGATCGCCCGTGCCGGCCGACAGTGCACCCGCTGCCGCCAAAGCCGCCGCCGCCCAAGCCGCGCCGCCCGCCTCCCCGCTCCCTCTGCCACTCACAGCCGCGAACACCTGCCAACCGACACTGTTCCGCTGAATATTGAGGTGGGAGTGCGTGTGCCTGCAAGGCATAATTTTTATAGCTGGTTGTTGACGGCACGTAACAAAGATGGTTTGCGGCTAAACCATGAGTAGACGTGAGGCTTTGTTACGTGCCTGCAGGGCCTGGCAGACGTGCACGTGCCGCCCCTGCACGGCGCCTCTCATGCCGGCGATGCTACGCAAGTGCGGCAGCTGCTTGCCGCCGGCGCTGACCCCAACGAAGCGGGCGGGCCCACCGGACATATGCCCCTGCACTTTGCCATGGCAAGCGGGCGGCGGGGGGTGATTGCTGCTCTGCTCGAAGGGGGGGCAGATCCCAACCGGCGGGGAACTGTTGACGCCACCAGGTGCGCTGTGTAGAGCAGGGGATACCGTGTCTGTGTTGGCACAGTACCGCTGAGCCAACCCATCCGGTCCATCTGGGGCAGCTGCCTGCAGGCAGTACCATTGCCCCTGGGCAGTAGTGTGCTTGAGAATGTGGCACACTTGTGCAGTCTGAGCGGCTCCCTGGCTGCCTGCTCTGGTCCCCGCAGCCCACTGCACGCGGCCGCGGCAAACAACCAGGCCGGCGCTGTGCAGCAGCTGCTGGAGGCAGGCGCTGATGCTAATGCCCGGAGCGTGCAACTCATCACACCGCTGGTGGATGCGGCGCAGAACGGCGCTCTGCAAGCGGCCGAAGCGCTGCTGGCTGCCGGGGCAGGTGAGCAGCCCTGGCTGCCGGTCGGTGTTCCAGTGCCATTTTGCACCGGGGGTGTTTGTCTGGCAGCCAGGTGCAGGCCTGCAGTCCATGCCCAGTCAGCTGCGGCCAGTTGCTGCGCACATCGTTGCAGCAGCCTGCAGGCAGCCCAGAGACGCTTCGCAGCACGTCTCAGCCGCATGCCAACTTCCTTGAGCTGAGACTCACATGCCCCTGAAGCGCTGCCCTGCTGCTGGAACCGCTCCACTAGCAGACGCGAATGCCAGCGACATCCATGGCCGCACGCCTCTCATCCTGGCTGCTCTTGCCGGCCACACCCCGCTCGTCCGCCGGCTGCTGCAAGCCGGCGCTGACGTGGCAGCGCAGATGACAGGCGACCACGCCGGACTGACTGCTTTGCACGTGGCAGCCGAGCAGGGGCATGCCCACATCGTTTCGCTGCTGCTGCAGGTATGCGGGCCATGGGCAGCTGGCTGCTGCGCGCCGCTTCAGCGCCGCTGCCGCCGCTGCCGCCGCTGCCGCCGCTGCCGCCGCTGCTGCAGCTGCTGCGCTTGTTCAATGCTGTGCATCTCGACTGCTGCTGCTGTGCTGCCCAACCTGCTGGCTCATGCCACATGTCCATTGCAGGCTGGTGCGGATCTGGAGGCAAGGGGCCCAATGGAGTTTACGGCACTCCTGCATGCTGCGCAGTTTGGCCGCGTACACGTCATGGTGCGCTGCGTGCTACGCCTGCTGCGCCTGCTGTGACCGCCGCCGCCTGCTGTGGGCCACAGCTGGAATGTCAGGCCACGTCCCGCTGAGCACAGCGGGTTGTACGTGGCAGTGTAGTAATGCAGGCGGGTTGCAAGTCGCAGCCGAGCGGAAGAATCGATGCTACTAGCTGCGCGGCCAGGCAAACCGCCGCTGCAGCACCGCACTTGAGCCCTGTGCCATGCCTGCGCATTTCCGCACCGCAGGAAAAGCTTATCGCAGCTGGCGCGGCAATCGAGGCAACCAACAATGCGGGGCAGACCGCACTGTATCTGGTGCGCAGTGATGGTTGGGGGTAGCCTACCTGCAAATGGCTGCTTGTACCAGTTCGGCTGCTGGGAGCAGCCAGCGTTGTGCAGGGCACCCAAGTGCAGCTGCCTTTGGACATTGGCTTGGTGTGCAGAAGGCCGGTGCTACCGCCCTGGCCAAATTGTTCGGCTGGGCGCTTCGTACAGGAGCCTATACCAGTGTGCCCATGTGTTTCTCCCATGCACCGCAGGCAGCAAACTTCAACAACTTGAAAGCCTTGAAGCTGCTGCTGAAGCATGGTGCCAACTGCAAGGGCAGAGACCAGTGGCTGCAAGGGCCGCTGAGGTGGGCAGACCTGCCTGCTATTTGCTTCTGCTTGGCAACTTGCATTCCCTAGCAGGCATGCAGGCTGCACATGGATATCAGGCGCCATTGCAGCAGCACCGGTGTGCGCCGTCCCCCGATGGTGGCCCCTGTCCGCACATTGGGCCGGTTACGACCGGCTGGCGGCCCTGCGTGGTGTGTGGGCTGACTGCACTCTGCTCTCATCCCTCGCCCCCTGTCTTTCAGCGGCGCCACAAAGACGGCCAGCGCCGAGGTTGTTGCTTCGCTGTGTGAGGCAGGAGCGGATGTGAATGCAGCTGACGACGATGGTGTGTCGCCGCTCATATGTGCGGCCGGCGAGGGCCGCACAGCCACCATTAAGCTGCTGTTGCGTGAGTGCAAAGCATGCCTGCCGCAGCGTGGCTGTGGTGGGCCAACCTTGAAACTGCTGAGCGGAGTCTGTGCGGCCGCGACGGTCTGAGTTTGCCCTGCACGTGTTGCACGTGTTGCGCCATGCCCACACGCACAGCTGATGGTGTGTCAACTGGTCTTGCCCGCCGCGATCAGCGCTGGACAACCATCCCATGGTCGCTGCAGGCAAGGGAGCGGACGTGCATCAGAAGGATAGCGACGGGTGGACAGCGCTGCATTTCTGCTGCAGATGGGCATTGCTCTCACCAGAGTTCAATCAGGCCAATGCATGCACAACCGCTGCTTTGCATCGTGGGGCCCACGATCCGAACAAGTTTTGAATTCTTACAGAACCGAATTTGCTTTCATGTGAAGCTGCCGGCCTGTCATGGCCCCTGCAGGGAGGGCTACGCCGCTGCTGCACGGGCGCTGGTGGCAGCGGGGGCGCCAATTGAGGCGCCGGACAAGTATGAGCAGGTAAAGCACTGGACAGAGCAATTCACAGTTTGTGCTGTGCATGTGGCAGCTTTCACGTTGCTGCTGCTCTGCTGGCTCTTGCCACCTTGTGTGCATGGTTCCTGTGCTGGAAAGCAAGGCATCGACGCGGGTCAAGCATATCTGATGTTTGTTATTGTTTGATCGCTGCCTTGTGCTCCCTGCCCGCTGCAGACCCCGCTGATCATTGCTGCCAAGTACGGCAAAGAGGAGGTCGTGCAGCTGCTGGTGGAGGTAGGAGCGGATGTGAATGCTGCCAAGGACCGGGGCAACTCAGGTACTGCAGCTAAGCATGCTGGTACTGTGCATGCATGGTGGCCATGCTGCAGCATTGAGCCTGTTGTTGCCTATGCACTGCTTGCATGCACTGGCGCCAAAAGGTCTTGCAAGCAGCAGCAGCTGCAGCCCGCCTGCCGGCAGCCTGCCGTGCGTGGCACATGCCGTGTGCTCCTCAAATGCGGCTCTGCCGGGGTGCATGTGCTTGCAACCGATGGCATGTTTCTGCCCTGCTCCTGCCTCCGCTAGTGCTGCACATGGCCGCGGGCCAGGGCCGCCCAAGCCTGGTGCGGTTCCTTCTGCGGCACGGCGCACGAGTGGATGGTGCTGCGCACGCCGGCCGCCCGCAATCGCCGTGGACGCCCCTGCACAATGCGGCTGAGACGGGCGCGGTGGCGGTGGCTGAGGCGCTGCTTGATGCAGGTGAGATCACGGGCAGTGTGCGGCCAATGCGATGTGCGGGAAAATGTGGGGCAGCATGGGGCATTTTGCGCTCTGGGTGGCTGGAGTTGCTGAGTGGCTGCGATGCAGGCAAGTGGTGCCAGCGTGAGTGTGGGGTTGGGCAGTGGCTGTTGTCGATCTGCTGGTTAGGGCATGCAAGCTTTGGCGGTACAGTGCGGGGGGCACAGCCGCTTGGGGCCACAGCCACGCATGCGGCATGGCTATTCATGAGCGCTGGGTTGTCCCGCTTACAAGGACACTTTATACTTTACTGCAAGCTGCAGCAGCTGCGGCTCGTTTGTACGGCCACAGGCCCCCTTCAATGATGCCACCGTGCCTGCTGTGCCACTCTGCTCTGCCCTGCAGGTGCGCCTGTGGATGGCCGGCCGGTATCTGAAGCGCCCGCGGCTGGAGAAGGTGGGAGCGGCGAGGAGCCAATCGCGCCGCCCAGCGACACTCCCCTGCATGTGGCAGCTAGCCAGGGCCACACAGGTGGGTGGAGGGTGGACGGCATGGCTGTGCCAGTGCTGCAGAGGCTGGTAGCATTGTGTGCTTGCACGCTACTGAGCACGGCACAGCCGCTGTGCCGGCTGCTTCAGACAGAATGCCATCTTTGCTGTGCTTGGGTGGCTGCCATCATTGGAATGCGAGGTTGCGGCCTGCGTTTGGTGCCAGGTCTGCACAAAGGCCATCGGTTGTTGGATTTCTCTAGCCCAGCAGCCGGACTGCTGTGTTTTGCCAACGCTGCTTTTGCACCATCACTGCACCCGCACCTGCTGCAGCCATGGTGCAGCTGCTGGCGGCACGGGGCGCAGACCTCAAAGCGTTGAGCACGAACGGGCAGCGCCCCTTGGCGCGCACAGGTGGGCACCTGGAGACTGCGCTCACCCTCATCCGCCTGGTGCGTGGTTTTGTTCATGCACTTCATGTACTGAGGTTGCGTGTGGGCGCCAATCTTATCAGATTGGCAGTGCGCAGGCAGGCAGACCGCTGTTTCCTGTTCTGTTCGACATTGCACACTGCGATCCAATCCTGCCTCCCTTGCAGGGCGCCAACCCACAGTTTACGGATTCGTTCGGCCAGACCGCGCTGGACGCAGCGGCGGGTGGTGATGCCGAAGCACGCCGTGCTTTGAAGCGGGAAGCGGCGGCGCGGCGCGTCTGTGCCTGCTGCGGCGCCACGCCGGCAGATGGGGTGCGCCTGAAGCGCTGTGCGCGCTGCCGCCTGGTGCAATGTGAGCTGGGTTATGTTTGGGACGCACTGCCTGTGGATGAATGGAAGTGCTGGCCGCTGCACGGGGTATCAGCGCGACATGCTCACTTTGCTGTTGTCCCACAACAAAGGGTGCAGTTGGCAGCATGGCATTACTGCTGGAACATCCCAGCCTTGCAGGTGCCACCAGCTCTCGGCTGTAACCCCCACCACGGCACTGCCTCTTTGCTGCCCTGCAGACTGCTCTTCCGAGTGCCAGGCACGGCACTGGAAGGAGGGCGGGCACCGGCAGGCCTGCAAGTCGGCAGCCATCGGGCCAGCAAGTGCCAGGCTGGGCCATGCGTGCGATGCCGTGTTAGTGGGGCACTATGACACCTGAGCGAGCGGCGGCAGCTGCACCTGGATGGGGACTGCCATCCATGCACGGAGGTTGAGTTCAGCCTGGCAGCATGCGCAGTTCCCCAGCTGCTGGTGCGGCGTGGTGGTGTGCTGAAGTGTGCCTCTGCTGTATGCAACTATTGCTTTATGCTCCTGGCTGCTTGCAAGCTGCACAGTCGCCTCGCACTGCTTGCAAATGACAGCACTTGCATTTCATGTCCGGATGGCCTGTTACATTGTAGCGCACGGGAGCACAGCAACCCAAGAAAGCAAAGAGCGTACGCGGCAGCATGGCATGAATGGCGGGGGTGGCATGAAATACAGGGGGTTCAGGAGTTGCGAAAAATCATTGTCCGCCGAGCAGCGCTGCTCGGCCAGGCATGGTACTGTTTGGCGGTGTGCACCCAGGCAACGATTATGAGTGACCAGAAGCGGCCCTTAAGGCGAAAAAGCTGGACGCAAAAACGAAAGTCTGGTCTCCTTGAACCAGTCGATCAAGACTGGAAGGGAGTTTTAGCTCGCCGCCGGGCTGAGGAGGGAGTCCCAGACTGCTCCACGACTTCCGCCAAGTCCAGCTGCCCCTGCCAGGCGTGCACCGCAATGGCTGCAAGGCCTTTTGGGGCCGCGTCTGGCCCAGCTGCCACCTCGCCGCCTGCAGTGAGGGATGAAGTGGGGGATGAAAAGTGCAAGGGCCAGATGGGTGAGGCACTTACGAGCGGGAGAAGGGCTGCAAGTCGAGTGGCGGCGGCAACCAGTCACAAAATGCAGTCACTGCAGCAGGCAATGCCAGTATGCCGGGCTTCGCAGACCAGTGCGTTTCCCTAAGTGCCCGCGTGTACCGAAATGCCCTCTGCAAGTTTGTTAGCACACCTGCCGCCATGTTGCTGCCATGCCCACCCTGGCGATTGGTCCAGCCGCCATTGCTGCTCATCGCCGCAGCAGCCTCCTCCGCAGCCGCACGCTGCCGCCGCCGCCGCTGCACCAGCAGCGCTGCCACTGCAATTGCTGCGATGGCTGCAACGGCACCGCCCACTGCCCCAGCAATGATGGCAGGCAGGTTGCTGCTGCCGCCGCCGCCGCTGCTGCTGCTCGTGCCGCCGCCGCTGCTCTCACCGCTGGCGGCTGAGGGCTGCGTCGATTCCAATGCTGCCCGCGACACCGCTGCCGTTGCACCCTGCTGCTGCACACTCTCTGTGCCACTTGGTTGCTGGGCCTGTAGCTCAGAAACGCCCTGCCCAGGCTGCTGCTGCTCCTCCTCCACCACTGCCGCCACTGCAGCATCTGCCGCTATCGGCGCTGCTGCTGCCGCACCTGGCGCCGCTGCAGCCTCGCCTGGCGCAGCTGCCTCCGCTGCTGCCGCCAGCCCTGCCGCCGCTGCCTCGGGTGCAACTGCACCAACTTGCAGCGCTTCGACAGCTTGCGGTGCAGGTGCAGGCGCAGCTTTGCTGCCCATGCTGCCATCTGCGCCCTCCTCTGCTGCAGCAGACTCGGGGCCGGGCGCACCTCCAGGCCTGCCGCAGCCCAGCTGAGCGGCCGTCAGCTCAGCTGCTGGCTGCGGGTTTTGCAGCCATGCCAGCAGCTGCCGCACAGTGACGAAGAACGTGCCTGGCTTGGCAAGGGCATAGTCTGCAGTTGGGTGGGCAGGATGGGTGGAGAGGTGCGGCTGAGGAGGGCGGTTGATGCAGCCATCAGTGTGACAGGCGCAGCTTTGCTGCAACACAAAAGAGCAGGCCGCAACGACCGGCAGCCTTGCTGGTGACTCATACTCACTCTGCCCTGCCCACCAGTCTGCTGGTGATGCAGTGCTAGCTTGCACCCCCCTCTTAATGCACAACCTCAATGCCCAGCCGCTATCACGGCTGATGTTGCATTGCCCCTTATTGCAACCTAAACAGCCACAACCAAGCCTCAGCAACGCACCCACAAAGCGCGCCACATCCTCCACGTTCTCCTGCAGCCAGCCGCCGTGCACAAACAGCGGCACCGGCGCGCGGTTGCCCCCATAGGCGGCATCAAAAATGCCGACCAGCACTTGGTAGACGCTCTTGCCGTTGCGGGCGGAAGCGTCTTTGGAGAACAGTCCCTCGGATTCCATGTCCCACACTGCGGACGAGGACAGGCGGTTAAGAAGGTTCTGTCTAATTGATTGTACTGGTAACCACAGGGATCCGTGTCCCACACTACAGTTGAGTTGACATGGTTGGGAGAGTTTGAGAGTTCCGGCATTCAAGTGCTTGCAGCCCTTGGCATGCATCATAGCGTGCACCATCCAGCCAATGCAAGCAATCACGCTGATACACTGCCACGCACCTGGCACTTCAAAGAGGCCGTGATAGCGCTCCTGCTGCTCGCAGGTCTGGAAGGGCGCCCACCTGAAGAGGAGTGGGAGGCGTGAAAGCAAGGGGGAGGTGTGCAATGGGCAAGCGGGTTGAGCTGCAGCAGAGAGGGTCGAGCAGCACCAGTGTGAAGCCGCGGCATGCAAACTGCAACACCTGCCACGCAATGGGGTAAGCGAACGCTCATGTGCGTCCCAGCAGGGCTCAAGCATGCAGGCTGGTGCAATGTAGCATGCAGCAAACCAGATGTTGCACAGCACCTTAAACCAACACTCTTGGTCGCAGTTCTGCGGGAAGCCGTCCGCATCCCCCAGTCTCTTATCCCAGAAGTTCGCACTGAAAAACCAACCACAAGGCTCCACCCTACAACTCACTCTTCGCAGTTTTGCGGGATACCGTCCTGCAGCGAGTAGGGCCACAGCCGCGCGGCCAGCCCTTTAGAGATGGACTCCCCCTCTGGATTCTCAATCAGCGAAGCGTCGTACAGAAAGCCGTTGGCCGCCAGCACCTGCAGCATCCAGAAGCACGCTGAGTAAATGCGCGCATTTCTACAGCTGCCGGGAGCGCCTGCCACGTCTTGCACCCCTGCCAAAACTGCTTGGCACCGAGTCGAACCACACCTCACCGGACCGCGGGCAAGGCCTGAAGCGAGAGCCGCCAAAAAGCCCTACTGTCATACAGCTCACCTCTCGCACTGCGGGCGAGGCCTGCAGGAAGGGCTGCCGAAAGCCCTGTATGTCTGACACCGGGATGCCACACTTGGTTGCCAGGCTGGCACGGCCGCCCGCCACCTCATCGTCAATCTCTTCGCGAACCCAGCCATTCATCTGCAGCAGGAAAACAGAAGATTCTAACCAGTTACTTTTGACAGAAATGAAGTTGCCGCCCGCTACCTCATCGTCAGTTTCCTCCCGAATCCAGCCGTTCATTTGCGGCGGTGAAAAGAAGAGAATCCGGCCAGCAGTTTGCAGCAAAATATGAAGCGGATGCGGGGGACCTCGGCGTCAAACTCTTCGCGCATCTAGCTGTTCATCTGCGGCAGAAAACAAACAAGAACCACTGCAAGCTCATCTGCGGCAGCACGAACAGCAGCGCAATCAGCGTGCTGGACGACTCAAGCCGCACATCACACGGCCCCTGCTCGCACCTTTTGGTGAGACAGGGAGTGGGTGGCCACTTCGTATCCCTCGTCATACAGCTGCTGCAGCACCGAGCAGTCTGCAGCACCAATTGCGCAGCAACTAGTAGTGAGTGCGCAGTGCAAGCAAGTGCAGCAGGGCGACGCGATGCAGGCAAGCATGGCAGCAGGGTGCAGGCAAGCATGTCAGCAGCAGAGCAGCAGCAGTGACAGGCAAGTTGCAGCACTCTGAGGCTGACAGCGCACTGCACAGCACTGCATGTGCACGCATCCCAAACTTCGGAGGGGCATCATGGGATTTGTTTTTGGAGCAACGCACTGGTGCCGCGCGCGAGGGTGAAGAGCGTGGCGGAAGCCTGGCAGCCGCCGGTTGCGCTCTCCCTGCCCCCCAGCACAGCTGTGAGCGCCTCGTACGTCTCCTCTTTCACGGCATCGTCGTGCTGTGAACAGAAGGGAAGCGGACAGGGCGTGACTGGGAGGAAAAGCAGGCAAGGCTCCGCAGAGGGCGGGCGCACCGGTGGGCGGCGGGCAGGCAGGCGCTGCACCCAAGCCTAAGATTGCCTGCTGCATCTCACTCAGTGTGACTTCATATCCTGCAGCAGGGCTCCTAAATCTCACCGTGAAGAGCACGAACTGGGGGGTCTCGGCTCGCGACAGGCCGGCAGGGGGTTCGACCGAAGGGCAGACGCAGTCGGGTGCGGCGCCGCGGCCGGGGCACCGACAGCGATACCAGGTTGGCAGCGGGTCGTCGCCCTGCTTGGGCGCCGCTGCACGTGGGTATAAGGGCGGGGTACGAGTGTGGATGCACACGGGATGACGAGCACCTGCATGGCTGGCGGCGGCTGCCTCTGGCTGGCGGCGGCTGGCGGTGGGTGGCGAGGCGCGCCAACGCACCTGCGGCGCTGCCCAGCAGCAGCGCAAGAGCAACCAAAGTGAGCGCCGGGGCGCCCATGGCGCTAGGACGGGCCAGCAGGGAGGGGGCTGGGCGGGCTCGGGGTCAGGAGCGTGGAACAAAGCAGGCGAGGTCGGAATTCGCAAAGTGGTGGTTGAGACAGCTTTTAGCAGCAGCCGGTCGGGCCACTGCTGCCGTTGTCAACATTGGCCGCCAGCTCACCCTCCGGCATGGAAGGCCATTCAGGGCTCTGCAGGGGCTTGCACTCGCTCGGATCGCATGTACATATGATTTTGAGCATTCGTGCAGTGCGGTGGCTGCTCTGTCGCACCCAGCGCGCGCCGCCATTCTCCCGCTCCTGACCCGGGCGTCTGCAGCCGACCTGCGCCCCAGCAGCATATACCAACGCAACTACAAGCTCCCCATGCCACTTGCATGCCCGGTCAGAGCGGCCGCCAGGCCAGGGCCGGCGGCCGGGCGGCGGCAGCGCTGCCGCCGCCCGGTGCGGTGCCACAGCATGCGCGCAGTGGACTGCTCAGCAGGCTGCAGCCGGCTGTTGAAGTGGTCACGCTGATCTCAACATCAAATGTCTGTGGAATGAGACCTCCATGACCCCGCATTGAGCGGCGTGCAGGCGGCGTGCCGACGCTGCGCCTGCTGCTCTGCCGCCGCCGCGCTTGGTGCCCCACGAGGCCTGCCCCTGCTGCCCGGGTCGCTCCAATGCGTCTACACGTCGTCCTGAAGGCGCCTGAGGCCGCTACGGAATCTTGGATCGCGAGGCTCGGCTGCCATCGAGCCAGCCATGCCTCCAGACCCCCCACCTGGCCCCTGGGCAGCCTCCCCAGCCCTGCCCCTCCATGTGGAGAGTGGCAGCCTGCTGGCTGGCGGCCCGCAGGGCGCGCCCCTGCTGGCCGGCTTCGATCCCTGCGCCTCAGTGCGCCCCGGGGAGGGCCAGAGTGTGGTGCTGGGCCTGGCCTGCGCGAGCAGCTCTGTGGCCCTGGCAGACTGTGCGCTAGGGCAGGTGCGCGGCGGCCGCGGCGGGCGGCGGGCGGTGGGGTGGGGGCATGGGAGCCGCCTTTGCTGCATTCCAAATACAATTTATCCTCAGCAAACGCTATGCAGCATAGCAGCCACGCCTGCCATCCAAGCCGCCGTGCCCAGCCGCCAGCCCTGCCCTACTGACCAACCACTCCGCTCATGACACCACCGCCTGCCCGCCTGCCGCCCATCTCCCTTCCACCGCGCCTGCTGCAGCTGCGCTGCCGCCGTTTCCTGGCGCTGCCCAAGACCTCGCTCTATTGGATGTCGCCGCGCTGGGGCGCAACCGCGGAGCAAGTGCCGGTGAGGTGCCAGGGCTGGCATGGAGGGGTGCCTGCATGGGCCACATGGGCGGGCAGCTAGCCTCGGACTGTGGGCACATGGCAGGCATGCATGGCGGAGCCAGGAAATGCAAACATTCACCATCATTTCAGGGGGAGCAGGCTTGCAGCGGCACGGGCTCCTTCAAGCTTGCCTGAGTGATACCCAGCATCTGCTGTGCGTTGCCCCGTCTGCAGGTGGAGACGCAGTTTCTGCTGCTGGAGCTGGAAGGAGAAGGCGCCAGCTCACCACCCGGTGACAGCTCAGCAGCCAGCAGCGCTTCCGTAGTTGGCAGTGGTGCCGCTGCATCACCGAGCGATGCAGCGAGCGCAGCAGAGGGCGGTGACCCTCGCCAGCCCAGCGCCGAGCCGACCTATGCCCTGCTGCTGCCGCTGATCGACGGGGGCAAGTTCCGCGCCACGCTGCGCCCGCCCAAGTGAGGCTGCATGCAGGGCGGAGTGCTTGTGGGGGAAAAAGTGTCTATCCCTTTTCGGCTGCCTGTTGCATGTGTGACAGCAGTGATTGATGGCACACCGCCTGCTGTTGCATGTCACCTGCACTCTCCCTCTGCCGCTCCGCTCTGCTCCGCTCCCTCCTCTCACACCCTCCACCCTCCCTCCCTCACTTTGTCCCACTGCCCCATAGGAAGCATGCGGACCGCGGCTGCCTGGTGCTGCGAGTGGAGAGCGGGTCGCCGGCGGTCACCGCCACCGCCTGGCCCTCGGCGCTGCTGGTGGGTGTGGGATGGGTGGAATGTGGATGGCTGCTGGGATGCTAAGCCTGCTTGTGGGTGGGATTGCGGCTGGGATGCTCTGCACAGGTAACAGCCCGCCATTTCATTTGCTGCTGCGACCCAACACATCGCCCGCCGTGGCTTCGATACATGACAGGTGGCGGCGGGGCGGGACCCATTTGAGCTGTGCCAGCGCGCTGTGAACGCCGCCGCCCGCCTGTCAGGTGCGCTCGCTGGTCTGCCTGCTGCACGCACAGCTTGCTTCCTGCTCTGCCTCGGGGCGCACGCCTGGGTTGCTGCGCAGACCTGCGATCAAGACTACAGTAAAATCCGGCTAGTTCGAACTGTTTATGGGAAGACACGTAACTGGAAGAGGCTCCGCTGCCTCCTGCTCTATCTCCTTGCAGGCACTGCTCGGCCGCGAGCTGAGAAGGAGGTGCCGCCATCAGTTGATGTGTTTGGCTGGTGCACGTGGGACGCGTGAGTAGCTCATGCATGCTTGGTGTTTGGACAGCTTGGGTGTCTGGTGGAGGAGGAATGGGTAGCGTGGGCAGCAGGCATCATATGCACTGTGCATTTGAAAGGGCGGAGGGCATCAGATGCACTGTGCATTTGAATGGGGGGCACGTGAGTTGCAGGCTGCAACCGTCTGAACTTGCCTCCTTCCGTCTCCCTTGGCCGCAGCTTCTACAGCATGGTGTCGGCTGCAGGCATTGCCGAGGGGCTCAAGTCACTTCAGGTGCGCCTTGATTGATAATCAGAATGAGCTTGGCACAGCCTTGTGCCATGCTGCGGTTCCACACGTGCAGCCTTGCTGGCTGTGCTGCTGCTGTCACTGCCTGCTGCCCCGCTGGTCATGTTGCAGCTGCGGGTCATGGCTGCATTGGCCCCTTTTGCAGTCACCGCGCATGCAGTCTGTGCACTTCAGCAAGCAGGCCTAGGATATTCCTTTTGTCGCACTCCTGTTGCATGCAGGCGGGGGGCACGCCGCCGCGGCTGCTCATCATTGACGATGGCTGGCAGGTACGTAGACGCTTCCGCATTTCGGCTCCTAGGCTCCGCATGCTGTTGATGTAACCTCAGCTGCAGGTTCATCGTCACCATTTCATTACCCTGCCCGTGCCCCCTCCCCCAACCCGCCGTTGCTTCTTTTGCTGTCTGTCCCTTGGCAGGTCACAGATGTGGACAGCCCGTACCGCCAGATCGGTGAGCTGCTGCAGTCAGCAGTTGACATCGCATATGCTGCGCTGTTCCATTTGCAGGCACAACTGCCATTGGGGCAGTCTGCCATCGGGGCAACAGCGGCGGCGCACTAGCTGATGCACTGCTGCCGCTGCCACCATCAGTCTCGCTCAACGCGTGCAGTGCGTACCACCCACATGCATCGGACCCTGCCTCCCCGCCCTGCAGCTGCGCAGCGGCACATCGTGGGACAAGTCAGCGTTCCGCACACGTGAGCCGCCTGGCTGCGTGTTGGGCCCAGGCCACCTTGCATGCGTGCTCCGTGCCAGCCGCCAACTGGCGCAGTTTGCGATTGCAGCTGCAGCTCAATGCCGATGTGCAGCACGACACCTTGCCCTTTGTAAGTTTTGTTGCTGCTTATGCCCCAGAGTGAAGTTGAGGTGGAGGACGCAGCTGTTGACCTGCTGCTGGGCCCAACGTTGGCATTTAATCTGCCCTGTCTGTTCTGTCGCTGCAGAGCGAGGTGGAGGTGGAGGATGCGGCTGTCGATCTCCTGCTGGGCCCGGCGGACGAGCGAGCCACCAGCACGCGGCACGCGGTGAATGCTGAAGAAGAGCTGATTCTGGGGTGAGCAAGCACATGAAAATCATATGTACAGCATTGTGTCTTTTGCGGCTCCATAGAATCACAGACAGCAGACGTGCGCTCTTTCTTACAAGGCTTTGTGCGTTGCAAATCAAGCCCTCCCCTCCGCCTGCCAAGCAGGTTCACGCCGCGTGCTCTGACCCCCCGCCAAGCGGCGGCAGCGAACCCCTTCGCCCGCTCGCCGCCCTGGTCAGCTTCCCTCTACTCCCCTCGCGTCCGCCCTAAAGGCGAGGCACCCCTCCAGCCCTCCCCGCTGCGGCGCCCGGCCTCAGCAGGGCCCGTCATGCAGCACCCGCCTGACTCTCCAGGAGCGGCCAGCGGCGCCGGTACCACACCCGCCGGTACCACGCCTGCAGTACCCAGCCTGGCGCGCCTGCCGCCCAGCCCGCTGCGCCCCGCTGAGCTTGCTGTGTCACTGCCTGCTGTGGCTGCTGAGGCCGATGTGCCCGCTGTGGCTGCTGAGGCCGATGTGCCCGCTGTGGCTGCTGAGCCTGCTGAGGCTGCTGAGCTTGCAGCCAGCCCGCTGCGCCCTCCTCCGTGGCTGGCGCCCCTGGTGCCTAAGCTCAGCCTTGGGGCAGCGGCGGCGGCAGGGGCAGAGGGAGCAGCTGGTGAGCTCGAAGGAGAGCAGCTGCTGAGTGAAGCAGGCGAACTGGAGCCATCAGCGGCAGCGGCAGCGGCGGTGGCGGCAGCGGCGCAAGCTGACCTGGAAGGGGCCATGCAAGCGGGGCCGCTGCAGGCGCTGTACAGGTGGGGCCAGTGCCTACTTTGTGACTGCAGTCTAGCTGGGCACGCGGGCCATGTTGGGTGTCGTGGGCAGACTGGCAGGCAGGGTGTGGTAGGTATGTTGATCTGGCTGGCAGCAGCAGTCCTCCCGTTCTTCTGACTCGCCCTCGTTCCCCCTTCCATTCAGCATGCTGCTGGGCCAGTTCCAGCACTATGAGGCGCTGAGCTTGAAGAGCCCCCTTCCACGCAGCAAAAAAAACCTTTGTTTTCCTCTCCCACGCTCCATGTCGCAGTGCGCTGCTGGGCCGCTTCCAGCACTACGAGGCGCCAGGCTTCTGTGAATGTGCCTCACACGCTTAGTGCTGACTCACCAGCCCTTCTGCTTTCCTGCCCCTCTTCCTTTCAGCACCCTGTGGGGCCGCTTCCAGCACTACGAGGCGCTGGGGCTGAAGCTGCTCAAGGCCTGGCTAGATCAGGCGCCCTCGGGTGAGGCCCTCCCGGGGACTCTGATGGCAATGCACCAACGCTTGGGACCCGCTGTTGCTGGGCTGCCATCCATGTGCATTGATCCCTGTGCCTCCCTGTGAAACCAGCCCGGTGTGCCACGCTGGTGCAACAAACCCATTATGGCAATGCTTGCTCCTCCTTTCCAGACTCGTGGCGGTTCCGTGCGTTCGCCGCCGCCGCAACCGGCCTGCTGCGCCCCACGCTGCTGCGCTTTTACGCACAGTCCAGGTGAGGGGCTGTGCCGCCATGTGCTGTGCTGTGCTGTTGCTGATGGCGGAAGCGTGGAGCAGCTTGGGGTGCGGCAGCAAGGGACACCGGCAGCTGCCCGCATGGCCCACTGGCTGCGCATGTGGCTGGTGGTGTCCCCTCTCAATCAGCTTGCCGATTGACTTTGCTCCTTGCAGCGAGCACACGCGGCGCCTGATGTCGGTGCAGGCCAACGCCAAGTTTGGCTCTGCTGCTGCTGGGCCAGACACGGGCGACCTGAATGTGAGTTGGGTGTCACATAGCGAGGCACTGATGTCGATGCATCATGTTTATTACCGCGTGACTCTCTCTGGGTGCGAATTCTGACCTCTTGATGCCACATGGCACGCCGCCTGGTGATCCCTGCCCTTGCAGAGCCTGTGCCCCGAGGGCGGGCTAGCAGCCGTGGTGGCCCACCTCAAGCAGCGCTTTGGCCTGCGGTGCGCGATGTGCGCTGTGCTTGGTTGGCTGCAGGCTGGCTTGCTCGCATGCCGGTTCCCTGCTTGGCAGTTGTTCTTGCCTGAGGCAATGTGGTTTCTCTCCTGCTGGTATGGTGCAGGCACGTGTGGATGTGGCACGCCATGATGGGGTTCTGGGCGGGGGTGGCGCCGCCTGCTGAGGCGCCAGCCATGGCCAAATACGCAGCCCGGGTGAGGCGGGGTGAATGCTGTTGCCGACATGGCGGCACCTGCCCTGGCCAGACCTCTCCGGCGTTGCACTCGGTTGCAGCAGTATGCTGTGCAGCGCGGGGACAGGGTAATGTCGCTGCTACCCTGCAACAGCATGGATCCATGCATGCCCCTGTGCAGGTGGTGCGCCCGCAGCCTACGCCCGGCACTCTGGAAATCGACCCCTCGTACGCCTGGGTGCAGGCAAGCAGCATGTGCCTGTTGCACAATGAGTAATCCTTGCATGGCGATTTCCATTCCATTTCTGTAGCATTCCTGCGATTTCAAGCCAGCAGCATTCCATTGCATGCCTGATTGGCTTCACTGTGCCATCCAACCCTCCTACCTGTGCAGGCCACGCTGGGAGGGCTGAGCGTGCCGGAGAGCCCTGCCGACCTGCACAGGGACATGCACAGCTACCTCAAGAGTGGGTAGAAGAGACGGCGTGACAGTGCATGCCAGCGTGTATATACGTTGCGGTTGTGTGGCGTGGAATCGAGTGATGTCCACATGGCATGCCATCCTGCCGTGTCCACCCACCACATGCAGCTGCATGGTCTCGGCTGCATCATGTGCTGTGCAGGCTGCAGTCATGCCATATGTTTTTGTGCTGTGCAGGCTGCGGCGTGGATGGCGTGAAGGTGGATGTGCAGGGCATGGTGTCGCTGGCAGGTGGGGGACCCTTTTGTCTGGGGTTCGAGTATGCTGGCTGCAGCCGGATGGCAGGTGACAGTGCAGGGCACATGCATGGCTGTGCTGCAACTGCTGCTGTCCCACCACGAATCAGCATACACTCCACCTGTGCAGGCAACGCCACTGATGTGGGCGGCCCCGCCCTGTCGGCCACCTTCCACACCGGCCCACCATTGCATGCTGAACTTGATCATTTGCATGCTTTGCCTCCCATGCAGGCAACGCCGCCGATGTGGGTGGCCCCGCCCTGTCGGCCGCCTTCCATGCCAGCCTGGAGGACTCGGCAGCAGAGCACTTCAAAGGGAACAGCGTGATCAACTGCATGTGCGGCAGCACGGGTAAGAAAGCAGCGCGATCGACTGCATGCACAGCAGCACGATTGGGCGGTGTTCCCCTGCAACGGTAAACTTGTGATACGAACCGCGCCTCAGCGAGTCTGTTTTGATTGAAACGTTACCTCACATGTCTGTTTTCCTGTGCAGAGGACATGTGCACAACGTTCACATGCACGACACGGCCCCTTGCGTGTCAAACAAGCCTTGATTTATACCTTTTGCTTCCCCCAACACTTGCTGCAGAGGATATGTACAACATGCGGGACACCAACCTGGCCCGCATCTCCGACGACTTTTATGTGAGTGGCACTGATGGAAGGGCGGCATCAACAACCGCCTGCCACAGCTGTGGCTGGCCTGTCAACGCCACAGCTCTGCGTGTGTGTGCCCACAGCGTTCGTCCTCAATGCCTGCACAAATGGGGCATGCCTGCACGATTCGGCGTTCACTGTTCCTTCCTCCCGCTTGCAGCCGGGCAACCGCGCCTCGTACGCCACCCACATCTCCACCTGTGCCTTCAACTCGCTGTTCGCGGGAGAACTGGTCATCCCAGACTGGGTGAGTGCATTGGGTCAGCACGCAACGCTGTGCACCATGCCACGCCAAGCAGGACAGGTTGCACGGTAGAAAACTTGATGCTTTCAATGCCACACCGTGGCATGCAGGACATGTTCCACAGCAGGCACAGCGCGGCCCGCTTGCACGCTATCGCCCGCGTCGTCAGCGGTGAGTCCTCGTGCTGGTGGGCAGGCATGTGCGCACTCCGGCAGGACCAGGCAGAGTTCTGTGCGCAGCTGGTGGACATGCGGCTGCAGACTCATTCGTCCCTGCTGCTCACACATACGTATGCAACCACAAGCCTTGGGCATAATATGTGTTTCCTTCCCACTCATCTCCCCAGGCGGCCCCATCTACATCTCCGACAAGCCTGGGCACCATGATTTTGAGCTGCTGCGTCGCCTGGTGCTGCCTGACGGCTCGGGTGGGTGCACATGCTGCACTTTAGGCATGGTAACCATGGCGCATCGGCCTAAACACGTACAAATGAGCGAGGAGTTGTGTGCTTGCTCCGCTCTTATCCGTACCTCCTGCCTTGCCCTCTGCTCCCCCTGCCGCACCGCAGTGCTGCGCTGCCTGCTGCCGGGGCGGCCCACCGCAGACTGCCTGTTCGCGGATGTGAACCGCGATGGCAGCAGGTGCGGCGGCAGGCTTCCCTAATGCCAGCGAGGATGCAGCAGCTGCTTAGGCGCCGGCGTCTGCTTGTGAGAAAGAAGGCCGCAGCAACGCCAAGCACCGGGGCTTTGAGGTGCTGGCTCCTGCCGCTTTTATATCCCATGCCCCTCCTGGCTCTGCCGCCCTCTCTCCCGGCAGCGCGCTCAAGGTGTGGAACGTCAACCGCTGCAGCGCAGTGGTGGCCGCCTTCAACACGCAGGTGGGTGGTGAGTAGCCTGATCTGCCGCTCTGCTCTGCTGCAGATCTGCTCTCATTCCAGGGCTCCCACACCAGAGCGCATCGTTCACTGGGTTGCCCTCTTCTTTCATTTAACTGACCATGGACAGGGCGCTTCCTGGAGCGTGCCGCGCCTCGGCTTTGCTTTCCACGACCCCAACCCGCCAGAAGTGACCGCGCACGTGGCGGCGACAGATGTGCCCTGGGACCTGCTGCCCTGCGGCGGCAGTGGAAGCGTCGCCAGTGGTGGCGGCAGCAGCGGCGGACCTTCCAAGTTTGCTGTCTATGTTGACAGCACACAGGTGGGTGCTGGCACGTGTTGGCTGTTTGCCATGCACGTGCCTGGCAAACAGGGCAGCTGCTTGGCAGGCGCAGCAGCTGTCCGGCAAGCGCAGCAGCAGCTGGCTGGCTCCAGGGTGCCGACAGCTCCCTTGCCGGAGCCCCTGCCTTAGCAGCCCGCCATGCCGTGCACCTGCTGCTGCCATGCTTCGGCTGGCTGGCAGGCATCAAACGCAGCGTGTGGCACACCAATTAAATGCCCCAAATCAACAATAAGTTTGCAGGAGCTGCGGCTGGTGGGGCCCCGGGACGACACTGCCCTCCGGCTGCCCCCAACTCCGCTGCACCCGCAGGCGCTGCATGTGGTTGGCCGAGCCTCCGAGCCGCTGGGCGTCCGCCTGGCGGGCGGCGGCGGTTCCGAACTGCTGACCATCGCTGCCTGCCAGGTCAGCTTGGTCAGGAGGAGTTGGGAGCTGCAGGCTGCGGCAAGCCTTAGCTGCTGCATAGGCAACAGCCCTCCTGCACGCTTGCATGCTGCATGCTTGCATGCTGAGCCGCCGCTGTCTTATCTGCTGTGTGGTTTGCTGGCGCCGCAATGTGTTGTGTGCTCAGCATGCACAGCGGGCACGCCGTGCCCTGCAGGAGCGCGCCAGCAGGCCTCGGTGCGCTACACTGCACTGCTCACTGACCATTCAAAGCGGGCACGCCTGGTCTTGTGGATCAAGTAGCTGTCCGTACAAATTGGTCAACAAACTAATCATCCACAATTCGAACATTACTCGACGCCATGCCCTGCAGGAGCGCGGCGGCAGGCATCACTACGCTACGCTGCACTGCTCACTGACCATGCACAGCATGCACGCCATGCCCTGCAGGAGCGCGGCGGCGTGCTGGTGGCTCCCATTGGCCTGACCAACATGCTGAATGCAGGCGGGACGGTGCTCAGGTGAGGGCTATTGCAAGCAAGCAGCATGGTGGCATTGACTCCACGCAAGGGCAAGAGCAACAAAGGTAGCTGTTGAGGGCACGCGGTTGCTAGCTGCCGCTCCTTGTGCTCGCTCAACACACCCTGCTCAACCTGGAGGTGAGGCGAGATTTTTTTAGACAACCTTTTCCATCCCCACCACCACGTTTGCAGCTGCGGCTGGGAGGGCGCCACCGCCACCAGCCAGCAGGGCAGCGCCAGCCAGGCAGACAGCACAGGCGGCGCTCCCGGCGCCGCCCCAGCTGAGCGAATTGCGGCAGCCAGCTGGCCCCTGCCGCCGCTGCGCTTTGGCCTCACCACCCGGGGCCCCGGCCGGCTGCTAGTCTATGCCTCTGCGGCTCCCTCTGCGGTGGAAGCAGCCGGCGGGCGTGTGCGGTTTGCCTATGATGAGGCCACGGGTGCGCTCAGCTTTGATGTGCCGCACGGCATGTCTGGCCGTACCGACTGGGTGCTAGAGTTTTGAGGCGGCGGCAGCAAACAGCCCCCACATGCCTGCACAGGCGGGCGGTGGTGCTTCTAGAGCAGCGGCCGCAACGGAGTGGCACCTAAGAGTGCTTGCCGGTCGATGTCACAGGACACATTGCTGTTGTTTCTGCATGTTGCTTGCGTGTAATATCTGGATTTGAGCATGGCTTGTGGACCAACAAGTTGGGCAATGGTATTGTGCAGTGCAGCTGCCGAGCGCGCTGCCCTAATGCCGCTGCCGAGCCCGCTGCCGGTCACACTGGGGTGCTTGCGGCGGGCTGCATGCATTCGATCAGACACCCCTGCTATTTAACGCGACAATTTTCCTGCTGTTCGCGCTTTGTCGAGCCCCTCAGCCACCGCTGCATAAGCTAGTTGTCGCTACCGGCGGCCATGGCGGCTCTAGAGGCGAAGGATGTGCCGGGAAAGGGCCGCGGGGCGGTGGCAGCGCGTCCGATTGGCTCTGGCGAGACGGTGCTGGCCGAGCACCCGCTGCTCCTCTGGCCCCAGCACTCCACGGCCGCCGCCTTCTGCTCCCACTGCTTGCGCGCCTTCAACTCCCTAGGTGAGCGCCGCTGCAGCATGCCGGGCCCTTGGTGCATATACTGGCGGCCAGCGGCGGCGGCGGGGGCGGCAGGGCAGCAAGCGGCAGCCGAACACCCCATCCACACTCCTCCCCTCATACTCCTATTCAACCGCAGAGGACAATGCTGAGGAGGTGGTTCCCTGCCCTACCTGCGGCCAGGTTGGCTTCTGCAATGCCGCCTGTGCAGCGGCCGCAGCGGCCGACCCTGGCAGCCACTGCGGTGCTGTGTGCCGCCTGCTCGCCGCCTGCAACATGACTGGCTTGAGCGACGAGCAGCAGTCGGCGCTGCAGCTGCTGTTCCGCTGCTGCAGCCTGCGGGCGGCAGGCGCAGCGGGGGATGCGGCGGCGGCGGCGCGCCTGGCAGGCATAGCGGCGCTGGCGGCTCCGCCGCCGCTGCCGCCGCAGAACGGTGCCAATGAAGCAGCAGCAGCCGCCAGCGTGAGCAGCCCAATCTCGCTGCAGGAGCTGCACGGCCGCCTGTCGCACGCGCTGGCAGCAGTGGGCGCCAGCCCAGTGGCAGCACTCTCGCTGGAAGAGGTTGCAGAGCTGCTGCGGCGGGACGCTGTCAACGGTTATGGAATCATGGCACCCTCCGCCCCCAATGTGAGCGCATGTTCGTTCTTGGTGGGGACAGCACGGCCGCCAGCTGCGCCGTTGCCATGCCCAGCTGCACCTGGCATAGATGTGTCATGTGTATCCCACCTTGGCCTACGTGCTGCACGTCGTGCCCCTCCAAACTGCCTCCCCACCTACCCACCCACTCCCAATCAACACACCGCAGGGCGAGCGGCGCATCTGGCCTGCGCTCCCTCCCCGAATATGATCCAAACCTGTCCTGGAACGCACTCCTATTCGCTGCCTGCCTGTCCACCCAACCACCCGCAGGGCGAGCGGCGCATCCGCGGCACCGGCCTCTACTCCCAGGCCTCGCTCATCAACCACGAGTGCCTGCCCAGCGTGGCACGCTTTGACCGCTTTGACGCGCCCCCCGCGCCCGGAGCGCCCCCTGGTGCCAACACGGCGGTCGAATTCCGGGCCATGCACGACATCCCTGCGGGTGCGCTGCTGACTTGGTGGCACATCGCGGGTCTTTTGGAGCACTAAAATGACCTTTCAAAGCAGCAATGCATGCCGGTTGTAGTCTCAGGACTTCTGGCTTGAATCGGCACAATCACTGCATGCCTTGGGCAGCAGGCTGTCGCAGGCTGCGGTCTTGCGCTGCCGACGTCAGACTTACGAATGGATTCATTGCAATCTTGCTCTTTCTCTCCAGGAGAGGTGTGCCAGTCCTACTTCCCGCTGCCTGATTGAACCATCACCTGCTTCTAAGAGTTACAACACTCGTTCCCTCTCCCTGCCCAGGCGAGGAGGTGTGCCAGTCCTACTTCCCGCTGCCCTGGAGCATCCGTGAGCGGCAGGAGCGGTGCCGCGAGGACTACGCCTTCTGCTGCACCTGCCCCCGCTGCCAGGTGGGCACCTGCACCTTGTCCTGTACAAGGCTTTGCAGCCGCAGTTTGCATGGGCATGGCTACGCATTCTGCTGCACCTGCCCAGCTGCCAGGTGGGCGCTGCTGCACGCGATTTTTCTTCAGACGAGTCCCTTGTCCGAGGGCCCTGTTGCACCGCTGGGCTGCACGCTGCAATGCGCCGAGGACTGGACTGCTTCAATGGAGCTGCGCCCTGACTGCCTGCCGCCGTCGGGCTCGCGGCGACCTGCCAGCTGCACAACGCTGCCTCACAAGATAGGATAACCTTCTTGCACCTCTGCAGGAGGAGGCCACCTGGTCTGAGAGCGAGTGGGAGACGGATGAGGACGCTGGCATGGACGAAGCAGCCGCCGCTGCTGGGGAGGCGGCAGCAGCAGGCGGCGGCGGCGCATGTGGACATGGCGCGCACGAGCAGCAGCAGCAGCAGGGGCAGGTGGCCGCAGAGCAGGCAGTGGATGCAGGCTATATCAACATTTTCCTGCTCAAGTACGTGTGCCCGCGGGCCGGCTGCTACGGCACGCTGGCGCCGGCGGCGCCGGGCGCGGACGTGCTGGAGTGCAACATGTGCGGCGGGCGGCGCAGCGAGGCCGAGTTCCTTGCGGAGCTGGAGGCCGCCGACTGAGCGGCAGTGTTGCGGCATCCTCGCTCGGCCAGCATGTGCCAGGCGGCGGCTGTGTGTTGCACGTTGCAGGGTGCCTGCAAGGCAGCGGGGCCGCCGCTGCTGCGGCTGGGCTGCGAGCGGTGGAGCACAGCACTGCAGCACTGACCAGTCTTCAGTTTTAATTGTGATTGTTTCCATATTTGACGTGTAACTACCAGGGGCAGCTGGCTCTCACAGCGAAAGTGCGCCCGCTGACGGCTGCTGGCAGCTGTCGAGGCGGGCGGCGGTGAGCGGCGGCGGCGCCTACGAGCCCATGCGCTGCTGCCAGACGATCCTTATCGCTGTCAGAGCAGGCCAGCGGCACAGGGTGCGCAAAAGGGTGCAGAGCGGGACAGAAGGTCGCGAGCCCGAGTGCCAGGGGGTGGGCAAGCCGCAGCCGCTGTGTTTCAGGCGCCGGATTGTTACGCCATGTCGATCTGCGGCAGCTGACCGCCCCTGCGCCGCGTCTTGCCTCTTGCGCATTTTCTTCATTTCTGCCAGCTCGGATTTTCTTCTGGCCGCTCGCTGCCGGCCAGGCTGCGCTTCCTCACAATCAGCGGCGCACCAACAGCTCTCGCAGGCGCCCGCGCAAACCCGCCCAGCTGTTTGCAACTGTTTGCAGCTCGCGCCGCCTCCACAGCCGGCGCTCGCCTCGGTGCGTCGTGCTGCTTTCGCGAGGCGAGCGCGTGCGCCCCGACGCGCCACAGCGACCGCCGGCTCCCTCTCCGCCGCCGCCGCCTCTTGCTGCCGACCCGCTTCCACCGCCGCCCGCCATCCCGTGCGCACTCGCAGTCCCATCCACCCGCACCCAGGCGCCCCCTCGCCCCGGGCGGCATGGACCGGCGCAAGACGCTGGGCGCCCTGGCGCCGGGGCAGCTGAATGCGCGGCAGAGCCTGGCGCCGGGGGGCGGTGGCAAGGCTGCGGGCAAGCTGCCACTCGACAAGGCGCTCAGCCGCATGAGCCTGGCTGGCCCCGTGGTGAGCTGTTGCCGCGAACAGGAGGCAATCACCTGCCTTGCTTTCTGCGCTTGAAATGCAGTAGGCGCACACGCTTCTGTCATCCGCTGCGGGTGCCGGACCGTGCCGCTGCTGCTGGGCCGCCTGCCTTGCTGCCGCTGTGCTTTCTCTGCTGCCTGGCTGTGCCTTCCGGTGCATGCCTTCTTGCCAACCTGCTTGGGCTGCCGCCAACCTGCAGGCGCGCCGCTCCAGCGCATACACCACCAAGGCGTCTGGGGTGAAGCAGGACCCGCGCCCCACATCGGACAAGGGCTTCCAGCAGGTGCGGAGTGCGGCAGCTGCAGCTGGCTGGACAGCAGGAGCACCCGCTGTGTGGGCGAAGGTTCCAGAATGCTCAAAGAAATGATACCTGCACCCTCCTACCTGTGTTTCTCCCATCGGGCAGCAACAGTTCTCTGTCAATAAGTCAACTGGTCTGTACACAACGCCTCCAACAAGGTGCAACATGTGTGCTGTGCAGGCGTGCATCCGCACCGTCATCACCTACCTAGCGGCGCACGGCTTTGAGTACGCCATCACGCCAAAGGCGCGTTTGTAGAACTCGGCACACACCTGCCGTGGGGCCAGCTAGCGCTGCCGGCTGGCACTGCCGGCGCTGCTGCTCGCGTTGCTGCTGCTGCCAACCGGTCAGGTGCTTGTATAGTTGCATGTTCCTGCAGAATGGTCGCCGCAGAGTGCACGGAGGCTGCCGTGCTGACCCCGCTGCCTGCCCGCCTGCTGCCTCCCCTCACCCCCTGTTGGCAACAGGTGCTGGCCAGCCCCACCACCAAGGACTTCACCAACGTCATGATGTTCCTGTTCCGCCAGTTCGACCCCGTGCTGCCCAAGACGTTCAAGCTGGAGGAGGAGGCACGTCCTGCTCTCTGTTCTATTGCATCATGTTCCCTTTGTGCTCTCTTCTGTCCAATATGTACCGTGCGGAGGGCGGGACACTGGGTGCAGCTGGGTTGCAGCTGCCGTGAGGACGCGGGGGCGCAGCCATTGCATCTTTGACAGAGAGGCGCAGCCGGCGTTCTTCCTGAAGAACCACAAGAGTTATTTCCCTGCCCGTCCTGCTGTGTGTTGTGTTTGTTTGCAGGTGCCGCAGCTGTACAAGCGGCTCAAGTACCCCTTCCAGATCTCCAAGTCCAACCTGACGGCGGTGGGCTCCCCGCACACCTGGCCCTCCCTGCTGGTGCGCTGGGCAAAGGGGCATAGGGCGGGCGGGGGGAGAGCCTGGATTGCAGGCGGCAGGGAATCGCACTGCGCAGTCGCACTTGGCAGCATGGAGGCACAGTGTGCATTTCCACCTGCCAGCACTGCCACGGCTGATGCAGGCTTGCGGCAGCGGATGCATGGGCGACGCGCCATGCAGACCGCAGACCAATCCAAATGCCTGCTGACTCTAGTCTGTGCTGTTCGGGCCGCTGCAGGCGGCGCTGACGTGGCTGGTGGAGCTGCTGAACTATGCGGAGCGTGCGGAGCAGGCGCGGCAGGTGCGCTGCGGTGCCCACCAGCTGCGGGTTAGCCCAGATGGCACGCAGGTGTCACAAACACTCTCACACGCTGCTGGGCTGCAGAACTCGTGCATTGCATGCTGAGCAGTCTGCGTCGCACACTCGCAATTTACCTGTGTGCAGGACGTGCAGGACGAGCGGTCCCGCACAGAGGCCGAGTTCTTCCAGTACGTCTCCCAGGTGCGCTGCGCACGCTCCGTACTGCTGCACCACAAGCGCCATTTGCAGCTCTTAAGGCACGGCCAGCTTGGCAGTTTAGGTGATGTGACCTGCTGCTGCTGCGCGGCTGTGCACTGAAGACGGGGGTGCGATGTTTGTGTGTAAATTTGCAGGTGTACCGCTTCTTCATGACTGGCGATGATGCCAAGTGCGAGGAGGTGGATGGGCGGCAGGTGGGCTGAGCAGTTGGGGTGATGTGCATGGCTACGGGGAATCGCATGGATGGCGAGGCAAGCATGCCTGCGGAAGTCCAGCACCCCGGCCTGTCCTGCACTGTTGTGCGCGCATGGGCCCTTGCATTTGCTGCGTCACCACAGTTTTGCTCGACCCCAGCGCTCCCACTGCTGCGCAACCCCAAGGACTGTTTGCCTCTTTCCTGACAACAGTGTTTAATCCGGTACCAAACCCGTTGTGCCCTCTCGCCAGGCGGCTGAGTTTGAGGCGCGGGCGGCCGGCATCCGCTCCGACATCGAGCGGCTTGCAGCGGTGCGCACATGACCCACGCCTTGCTTGCTGGCCTGTTGCATGCTGCGCTGCCAAGGTTCACTCGATGCCTGCATCGAAAGAGATCCTGCCATTTGCCACTGACCTGACCGCCAGTTGCCAATGGATAAGGTCCTCCACCTGTCCTTACTTCGCAGTCCAACGACGCGCTGCGCTCCGAGATCGAGCGGCTGCGGGGCGAGCCCTCGCCGCTGCTGGCGGCGCGCACAGCCAAGGAGGAGACGCTGGCGGACAAGGAGAAGTTCCTGAAGCTGCTGGACAACCTGCAGGTGGGTGTTGCGCAGTTTGTGTTTGTAACTACTTGTTGTGAGTTTGAGAGGCAGCTGGCCTGGCTGACAAGGAGAAGTTCCTCAAGCTGCTGGACAGCCTGCAGGTGGGTTGGGCTCAATGCTGTTTCCAGAACTGAGGCACACACAAACAGCATGAAGGCGCAGGGAGGGCAGCAGACACTGCAGTGGCAGGAGACCACCGGCCAGCCTACCGCTGCATAAAAAGGCCGCCTCAACCTCACCCTCACTCTGCACGGCTACTGTACCTTTTTCTGCCCCGCAGGCGCACAAGACGAGCCTGCAGCGCAAGCTGGCGGAGCGGCAGGCAGACGTGGCGGCGCAGGCGGCTGAGCTGGCGGCGGTGGAGAAGGAGAATGAGCAGGTGGGTGTGGGTTGATGGTGCAAAGCGAAAGGAAATGCGCGCTGCGAAAAGGGCACCCGCTTGATGCAGTAGGGGATTATTTGGGCTCCTGCAGCCGCCGCGCCTGGCACCACCCACCCAGCCGAACCCACTGCCTGCCCCCGCCCCTCCTCCTTTCCGCCTTGCAGCTGCGGGCGCGGATCGCGGTGCAGACGGTGCACCCCGCGGACGTTATGCGCATGAACCAGGAGAAGTGAGTGCCAGGAGTGGTGCACACACCCTTCCTTGTTGTTAGCTGGCTGGTGCCTGCACTGCATGGCCCTTAGCCGGCTGGCTGCGCTGATGCCGTATGTCCCACGCTCTCTCCGCCTTCTGCCTCCACACTTGCAGGGCCAAGCTGGAGTCGGCGCTGCGGTCCACGCAGGCGCAGCGCGAGGGCCTGGACCGGCGGGTGCTGGAGCAGGAGCGATCAATTGAGGCGCGGCTGGACTCGGTGGAGGCGGCGCTGCAGGTGGGTGCTGCTGTGAGAGGGGAGATGGTTTCAGTTCTCAAGGCCGGCTTGGGGGGTGCTGGAGCGGGAGCAGTCAGTTGACCTGGCGCTGCAGGTGGGTGCTGCCTCCTGGCTGGTGCTGCCTGCTACCTGTCGTATCGCTTCTTAGCTGCTCTGTTGCTGCACAGTTGGCATCAGCCCATTGCCGACCAGCTGGCTGCACCCAGCTCAACTGCCTGCTCTCCTGCCTGCCCTCCAAACGCGTGGCTACCAAACGCATGCTTCCAATGCTGCTTCATCTGACCCTCCGATGCACTTTGCAGGGCTACCACTCCATGGCGGACCGGCTGGCGCTCATCCCCGCCACCGCCAAGCGCGCCGAGGGCGTGAACTTTGAGGTGGGGCCCGCTGCTTGGGTTGTGTGGGTAGCCAAGTGAAGTGTGGCTTCCGCCGTGCCACACATCATTAGCTGCTGGGTGCATCGTTGCCAAACCGTCGTGATGGAGGCGTGCGCTCCTCTGGACCATGCTGGCTTGCAATTGCAAGTGCTCGGCCTGCTAACCCCACTGTACGCTGCCCGCCTATCTTTGTCCAGGTGCGGCTGGACCGGGGCGCCGCCTCGGCGGGCGAGATGATCAATGTGGACCTCAAGGTGGGTGTTGCCGGGTGCTGCTTACGTTGCATAGTCCTACAAAGCTTGCTTGTTCGGGGTGCTGCGTTGCTAGACTCCGCTAGCCCTACTGGCTGATGGTAGCCGAGTTAGTTTGGCTGCCAACATGGACATGCTGCGTGGCTGGCAAACTGTACTGCCAGAGCTGCTCGTTCAGCAAATCGCTTCACTGCTATGCACCAAAACCGCCGCAGGGCATTGTCAAGCCGGCGCTGCAGCGGCTGCGGGACAGCTACTCGGCCAAGGCGCGGGAGCTGGCGGACCAGCTGCTCAGTCTGCAGGTGGGTGCTGGTTTGGTTGGTGGCTCGGGTTTGGAGGGCCATTTCAAGAATCTGAACATGCGAGGGCACGAAGCAGGCCTTGGATAAAAGATGCTGAGCGCTGTGCTTCCAGCCCTTGCCTTCCTGGTTCTCCCCGCAGGAGAAGCACGACTCTGTTCGCGAGCTGCTGGCGGAGCGGGAGGAGGAGAACCGCAACGCTGAGGCGCAGGTGGGCAGATGGGATGCAGGCCATGCATGTTACTTGATCCGCTCGTAGTGGAGAAGAACTGCAATGCAGAGGCGCAGATGGGCAGGTTGGCTACTCTTTTGCCCTGCATGTGACCAGGCGCTTCTCACGTCCGCTCTGGCTGTTCTTTCAACGACGATGCTGCAGCTTGCGGAGCCTCAGTCACGAGCTGTGTCGCACCCACTAACAACTGCAGGTGCACAAGCTGGATGGGCAGTACCGCTCGGCCAAGGAGGCGCTCGACCAGGACATCGCGGCCGCGCAGTCGCAGGTGCGCCGCATTTATTCCGCTTCATTCACATGGCTGGCTGTTTGGCGAGATGATTTGCACGGCTTGCTTCCGGGTGTAAGGGCAGCAAACACAGCACCATGCATGTGCCATCCTGCCTTCCCTGGCCCTCACCTCTGTTATCACAGGTGGACCAGCTGGCGGCGGAGGTGGCCCAGCTGCGCAACGCCAACGGCACGCTGGTGCTGGCCAGCGAGGAGCGGCTGCGCGCGCTGCAGGCGCAGTACGAGGACCTGCTGGGGTGGGCACATGTTTGCTTTTTGTTGTTGCGCCTGCCGTGCTGTGCCTGCCGTGCTTTTGGTCGGTACGCCTTGAGTTGCTGCTGCTGCCGCATCTCCTGCTGCTGCCGCCGCCAATGCACTGCTGTAGCTGGTGCTGACACCCTGGCCGCCCACTGCTTGCCACCACTCATATATAAGCAGGCAGTGCGAGCTGGACAACGCGACGCTGCACCGCGACCTTTCTGCGGCGTTGGAGAAGATCCTCAACCACAAGGTGCAGCTGCAGGTGAGCACAGGCAGCTGAGCGGTGCACCGCGGCGGATGGTTGTCTCGGTCAAAATTACTGCTGCAGAAAGCCAGCTAGCTACTACCGCCATAGTGGATACTTGTGACTCGTGTGCCCTGAAGTACCACCTTGCCGTGTCAATCAATGAAAGCCTCCAGTGACCCGTTCACCGCTGCCCAACCGCCCCACCCCTCCCCCTGCAGGCCGACCTCAAGGCGCTGTGCGGCCGGGAGGCAGGCATCATGCAGCAGCTGCAGCAGGAGGCGGCCAAGCTGTCGACGCTGCCGGGCTGAGGGCGGCAAGCAAGGCGCCCCCAGCAATCGAGGCGCTCTCACCGCCGCAAAGGCGACCTGTGACACGAGCCGCCGCACCCGCCCTGCCTGCGGCCGTCCATGACGTGACAGCCCCACACTCTCCTGCTCTGACTCCACTAACCTTGACGACCAACCTTCTCACTTTGCTCCTGATGTACCTTTACCTTGCTACTAGGCACTGCAGCAAGCACCCCTGTAATGGCTCCTCTGCTGCGGAGGCACAGATGCGACTGGGCAGCGCGCATTGCCGGGCGGCGGCGGCGGCGGTGATGCATTGCCGTGGCCTTGGCTGGGCTCTTCCGCCGTTCAGCCGCAGCTCAGTCTCCCACCACCGTCTGCCGGGCCCCAGAGCTCGTTTCGCTCCAAAGCAACCGGCGACTTCGTCGTTCAGGCCCGCTCTGGGCAGCCATGAAGACGCAGGAGCTGCGGTGAGTGTCGGGAGCTCTGAGAGAACCGTGAGCTGCTGCTGCCCAACCCGCCGCTGCCCACTGCCGCCGCCACCCCTCGCCGCCTGCAGCGCCGCCCTGGCTGCGGAGCGGCGGCGGCGTGAGGAGGCAGAGGCCAAGCTGTCACGTGCCCTGGAGAACAACACAGCGCTCGCGCGGGGCAACCTGCGACTGCAGGAGCAGTGCGCACGGCTGCGGGGCGAGGCAGACCTGCGGCAGCATGAGGAGGGATGCCAGCGGGCGGCGGCAGCAGCACGCGAGCAGGAGGTGTCTGCCAAGCTGGCCCGCCTGCAGGCTCTGGTGCGGCGGGGTGCAGAGGAGCGAGAGACACTGCTGCGCCAGCTGGCGGGGAAGCAGGAGGTGATAGCTTATCTGGAGGGCAAGCTTGCTGAGCGAGCGGCAGCAGCCGACACCAATGGCGGCGGCAGCGTCCAGCTGGGTGCTGCCTCCGCTACCCCTGCTGCAGCTGCAGACGCTGCAGCCAACGTGAAGGCAGATGGCCAGGTAGTGCAGCGCAGCCAGTCACCAGCTGGTAGCCTGGATGCCGCAGCACCGGTGCCGGCAGGGCGGGAGCCGCGGCAGTGGGTGCCGCTGGGTGCATCAGAAGTGGAGGAGGCACCGTCTGTTGGAGAGGTCAGCAGCGGCACCCCAGCTGGCCCGGAGCTTGCAGGAGACAGTGGTGCGGCTGATGCAGGCGGGGGAGAGGACGCGGAGCAGGAAGCCAGCAAGCGTGCCGGTGCCAGCCGATCGCTGGCGCCAGCGGCAGCAGCAGTAGGGGAGGAGGCTCAGCAGTCCCGGCCGCGCCAGCTGCCCAGCCTGCCAGCTGCTGCTGCGGAGCAGACGCCGGCGCCGCCCCGGAAGCAGCAGCAGACTGGTAGCAACAGGTGCGGGGAGCGGTGCATGCCATTGCCCTTCAAGACAGTAGCATCGTCCTGGAGCTTGTTCTGTAGCACACACCTGTGCGACCCAGCTGCAGCTCTGAGAGGCAGACTCCTCCTGCTTCCCACATTGCCCGCTGCAGCACTACCTCTGGCGTGGCGCCGCCCACCATTCAGCGCACCTCCCTGCGCGCACGCAACAGCATCAGCTATGCAGAGCCCAGCCTGAGCCGCAAACTGCGGCAGGGTGACCCCTTCACATTTGGCGTAGACGAGGCGGCGGCGGCAGGCGGCAGCAAGCCTCGTGGGCGGGCACGCACCAAGCCGCGCCCGCGCTTTGCAGCTGGCACAGCGCAGCACAGCAGCCAGGGGCGCCGGGAGGCGCTGCCACCGCTGGCTGACTAGCTGAAGCAGCAATGCTCTGGCGCGATGGAGGTGGTAGCTACATGGTGTAATGTCAGGAAGTGAGTAGCACAAAGCAGGGATAGAGCAGCTGGGGAGCTAGCGCAGGGGGGCAGCAGGCGGGGATAGCTGTGCAGCTGAGTTCACGTGCCAGGGTGGCTGATCCAGCTCCTGCTCAGGCCTGCGCCGCCGCCGTGCCAAACGGCTGCAGCCGCAGCGACGGCGCCGCCTCGCCCTTGCGCTGCTGCTGCGCCTGCTGCGCCTGCTGTGCAATCGCAGCATGGGTTGCCGCCCGGCCAGAAGGCAGGTCTTCAGGTGTTGCCTCGAAATCGTCCTCTGCCAGGGCGGCCTGAGCTGCACGCGACAGCGGCTTGTCGTCGTCCTTCCTGCAGGGCAGCAAGGGGCGAGCGGCAGGAGGAGGTTGTAAAGCGGGTGGATGGGTGGCTTGCATGCTCGAAGCAGCAGCCTACAGGGCCACGCGTGCAGAGTGCGGCCGCCCAGCCAAGCATCCAACGATCCAGCTTGCAAGCTTCAGTTATTACAGCCTGTCGTAAATGTTTCTGCCGCCACCAGCCACCAGCTCACTTGAAGTGGGGGCGGCGGTGGCCCTCTGGGATGATGCGGTCCGCCTCCGCCTTGTCGAAAATGCCCCACATGGTGCCCAGCTGCAGTGCAGGGGCAAGATGTCGTGTTCAGGCACGGTGTGGTTCGCTTTCCTCCTTGTTGAAGATTCCCACATGGTGCCGAGCCGCTGTGCAGAAGGGGCGGGGAGACGTGATGAGCCACCTATCATGTTCGGCATCCCCACAGGGCTGTCCAGTTGCAGCAGGATGTGCAGCAGCAACCGCCCTACTGTTGAAAACCACCCACCTTTTTGCCGGACCGCACGTCCTGCTCGTCCTGCCACGTGGGCACAGCATACCTGCAAAGCGGTCAGGTAGCAGGGTTGCATATATCGGGTCGCAGCACGGGCCATTCGGCGTCAACTGTTGAGATGATGCCAGCCAGCCCAACAGAGCTGCACCAGCAGCAGCAGCAGCTGCGGCAGCGCAGAGCATAGCAAACGCCATGCAAGCCACCAGCAGGGTTGCAAGCCCCACCCCGCGCTCACCAGCAGTCGCCGGCCTCGATCTGCATGGCATTCACGCCACGCTGCAGCTTGAAGAAGCCCAGGTCGCCCTGCAACGACATACGCGCGGAGAGGCAGCGTGATGCAGTGAATAGCAGGCAAGGCCGCTCTGCCATGGAAAGATGCGATAGGGCAAATACGCCCGGGTGACCTTGCACTTGTTGCAGGACAAGACAAGCAGGTGATACGACGCACGGAACCTCTGCGCTGCCGCAGCACGATGGTGAGGGGAGAGCGGCTGCATACCGACCAAGCAGTGTTCAGGGCTGCCCTGCCTCACCCAGTAGGTGCCCCAGGAGTTGCGGATGATCCAGTACCTGCGCAGCAACCAAAGACAGCGTTGATAGCTCAGTCACTGCAACAGTGGACTGCCTGGCCGAACTTGACAACGGCGGGGGCGGCGGACAGGCAAGAGCACAGGCTGCTTGGCCGTGATAGCTGCAATCAACTGCAGCAGGCAAGCTGGCAGGCGTGTGCACAGATCTGCGGCACAGCGTGTGTGCTGAACCGCGTGCAGGCAGAGTTGGGTGCACTCACTTGAGGCCCGAGTCCTCCTCGCCCCACCCCACCACCTCCACATCGTGGTCCACGTCTGCAGGCAGTCAGAAAAAGAATGTAACAAGCAGTTTCAGTTGAGTGGATCCCATCCATCAATGAATGCAATGGGTTGACCCTAAAATTTGCAACACCACAGCGTGGTCCACGTCTGCAGGTGAAACCAATACAGCAGCGGATCATCGACAGAGTGCGCAGATCAGCATTGCCAGGGCAGGCACCCCTCGGCGCAAGCGCTGTCATCACAAGCAGCAGTCCGAAATGTAGCATGGCACGCTGTGCTCAGCGCAAGGCACACAGGGGCAGCGGGCTCACCGGTGGCGTTGGTGCTGTCGATGTACACACCGTTGTGGTAGCCTGCAAGGTGAGTGCATGTTTATTCAGTGGTCATGGCAGCAGGTGGGCCTGCGAAGGAGGTAGCAAATGAGCCAGGCAAGTGCCAGCAGCGCTTCCCACTGCAACAGACAACACGACACCAAAGCTCACAAGCAGAGATACTTGCAGGGCAGCGCAAAAAACGAAAGAAAAGCGTTGCTTACCATAGTCAAACAGCTCAGCCGTGGCCATGCCGCAGGTGACGGGGCCGCGAGCCAGGATTTCGCTCATCATCGCCTCCTGGCCAGGCGCTTCCACCTGCAGAACGCACGGGCAGCTGCACACAAGGTAAGCATGTAAGTTCAGTAGACCTGCACTTGCACAACACGCACAGATGCATGGCAGTGCACACAACCCACCTTGCCATATGAAGACAGGTAGTAGCGAATGGGAGTCCGCACAGGCCAGCAGGTGTCGACCTCCTGAGCGGCAATGTGGGGGTGGATTGCACAGGGACACCAATGTTGGCGCTGATGCAACTGTGCCGCGAGGACCAGGCAAACACAGAACGCATGAAAGCAGCCGGGTGCATGAGCGCAGCAGTCGGGAACCATGGCTCCACCCTTAATTGGAAGGTCGGGCGCACCTTGAGCGGCATGCAGTTGGTGCAGTAGGCATAAGCACACCAAAATGGCAGGACGTTGCACACATCAAAATGTGCTGAAACTTCGCACCTTGAGCGGCATGCAGTTGGTGCAGTAGGCGGAGGCGGGGCACTTCTTGGCGTGTTTGCCGTACTTGGTGTGGTCAGTGGCGCTGTAGGGCTGCAGGCAAGGTTATATGAAACGAAAGGCAGGCATGCTTTTTGTGCAAGCAGGGACTGAGTCTTGCATGTGGTTGGTATGGCCCACGGCGCTGCACACAAAATAGAGTGGTATTGTGCAGGCATGTGTTGGGGAGCATGGCCGGAATGCAAAAGCGCATATGCGGTCAGCACAGCAGTGGTTGAACCTTGACACGTGTGGTGCGCACCATGCAGCTTTCATCAGGCAACCCGAAGTTCTTCGTGTAGCGAACCACATCAATCACGTCGCCGCCGTTGCAGCCCTCGCCGTAGCTGCGAGGGACAGGGAGGAGGAAGGAGAGCCTGACTGAGGTCAGGAGCCTCTGCTTCAGCCCTCGCTGTAGCTGCCGGAGAGGGTGCACGGGGCAGTCCCTGAGAGCCAGACTAAATCTGCCGCTCTCGCCGCCAACGATGGAAAATAGCGCAGACTTGAGGTAGATTCATTCAATGTTCCATTTCCAGTAGGAGGCCACCCACCCGTGGAAGGCGCCGCAGTTGAGCACCACCTGGCGCGCCAGCATCGTGTCGGGCCCAATCCCGCCCTTGACGATTTTCAGGCGGTCCTGCATTAGATGTCCAGCAATGCTGCGTCAGCAAGTTGCTGGTGCAGCTGTCGCCACGAGTGCAGGTGCGGGTGATCGACCACAATTGCCCACTCGCCGTCGTGTTCGCTGCTCTATCTATCAAACAACCTCTTGCCAAACCAAATGAGCTGATGCGATTACCTGGATCATCGAAGTGGAGCCGTGCAGCCAGCAGGAGCCGCAATACTGGGGGATGTGCTGGTTCCAAGAGGGGGCCTGCAGGGCGGCAGCACGCACGCACCATGCATGTGAGCGGGTGGTGCGAGTGGCGCGGCATCAGCATGGCAAACAGCAGCAGGGACGGGGCGCGGCTGCAGCTGCAGTCCAGCTGGCGCCTGAACCGGCAGCTCCGCAGCTCCACCCTTTCACTGACCGAACACACGCCAGCAGCAGGTGGGCCCCACCAAGCTGCCCCCTTTCACACCAAGCCACCCCAGCGGTTGCCGCTCGCTCAAGCGGTTGCCGCTCGCTCAAGCGGTTGCCGCTCGCTCAATCTCGCACCAGCATGGAGCGGCCATCCACGTTGTTCCAGTCAAAGCTCTTGGGCAGCTCCTCCAGCGACAGCTGCGGCGCCGGCTGGTGGTTGAACGACAGCTCCTCGGCTGGGAGGTCCTTGCGCACCCGCTTGCAGCGAGACGCGGCCGCCGGCTGCGCCGCGCTGCACAGAAGCAGGAGCGCCAGCACGGCGGCGGCGGCGGCGGCGGCGGCGGCGAGTGGCGCCTGGCAGTGGCGGCGCGCCATCGCGTCCTGTGGCAGATCAGGGGCATGGTGCTGCAAATTGGCGGCTGCAGGGAGGCGCCCTGGGCTCACGGGGGTGACCCCTGTGCGCCAGGGCATTGCGGGAGCGGCGGCAAACTACGTGAAGGGCTGCAATCGCAACTCAATGCGCGATGCGATCATTGCGGCAGTCACCCGCTTGTTGAGCTGCGCACCGTGGCCAGGGTTTCTCGCGCCCGCGTCTAGACCACACCTCGACTGCCCAGATCGCGAGATCGGTTCACGAACAGCCGTGCATCCCGCTGGAGCGCCATGTTGCTTTCGGGACCGCCTGCATTTGTCCAATGCTGGCTGGGAGGCCGCTGAAATGACCCGATCGCGGCATTCTGTGATTCAGAAAAACTTCTCATTACTTTTTAGTTGACTCGCTCAAGGCAGAAGCGCCCCTCCGGCATGAGCGCCTGCTGTTCTTCGCGCTGCGCCTCCCTGCGGCCAGCCCGCCAGGCACAAACGCCTCACCGGCGTGCCGCAATCACCGCACAAGCCGCCCAGGTCCCTGCAACTGGCAGGCCAGCGGCCTCCCACCGCCCGCCCGCTGCCGCCGCCGCCGACCAAGCTGCGGATGGCGCTTCCGCTGCAAGCCGCCGCGCCGCCCTTGCAGCTGTCGTGGCAGGCATTGCAGCTGTGGGTGCGCAGCCAGCCGTGGCAGACGAGAACGCGCCACGGCAGGGGGAGGTGAGGCGCTGAAAGTGAGGCGGGAGTTGGTGCTCTTGCGGTGGCATTGCGCAGTCCTGCAAGGCCTAGCCTGCACCTTGCAAACCAGGCAGCAGGCATGTGCTGCGGCGGGGAGTCGCGGGGACTTTGTACCGAGTAGCCGCTGTTGATGGCCCACCCCTCCTATACCAACCCTCTGCAGGTGCGGCACAGCGATGCCGAGTGGCGGCGGCTGCTTGCGCCAGAGGCGTATGCTGTGCTGCGCCAGGCCCAAACGGAGCGGCGCTTCACCAGCCCCCTGGTCAATGTGAGACTCCTCTGGTATATGGTGAAGCAGTGCATGGAGCAGCGGCATGCCTGCTGTGGACCACAGCAGGCAGCACGCGCTGGGCTGCCGCTGCTGCGGCCCGGCACTCGGCCGGCGAGGCGTCCCCAATCAGAAATGCCGGAACCTGCCTCAAGCCCAACGCAAGCACACCTCACCCACACTATGCTGCTGGCCTGTACTGCCTTTTCTGTGCAGGAGAAGCGGGCGGGCACATTCGTGTGCGGCGGCTGCGGCCAGCCGCTGTTTGCCAGCAGCACCAAGTACGAGTCAGGTCAGGCGCAGACGGGCAGCCGCTGTTCAGGCGCCATTTGCTGCTGCCTGCATGCTCAGCACAGTTGTATGCAAGCTCAAACGTTGCGACCGTGCTAGCATCATGCCACTGGTGGCTCGAAACCAAGCAAGCACCCCACACAATGCCACACAATGCCCCCGATAAGGGGAGAAAACCAACAAGCGCCCCACACGCTGCCCCACCCTCCTGCAGGCACCGGCTGGCCTTCGTTCTACGAAGCACTGCCGGACAGCGTAGCGCTGGAGCCCGATTACTCCATTGCCTTCATGCCACGCGTCGAGGTGCGCTGCTCTGCTGCTGTGTGCGGGTCGTGCATGCTGCTGCGCTGATGCTGCGGCGGCGCTTGCTTACGTTTGGCTGTCCATCTGCCTCGGGCTTGCTTGTTGCTTATGGCACATGCCTTCTTCTGCCAACTGCAGGTGCGCTGCTCGCGCTGCCTGGGCCACCTGGGGCACGTCTTCGAGGACGGCCCGCCCCCCACCAACCTTCGCTACTGCATGAACGGAGCGGCGCTGGCTTTCCAGCTGCAGCAGGCGTGAGCTGGAGCTCCCTGGAGGGGTGGCCAGGTGGGCCGCGGAGTGCTTTGGCACAGCTAACTTAGCTGTGCTTAAAGCAGCGGACGAGCGGCACAAAGCTGCAAGCCTGATCGAACCTTGCGTATCAATTTGTGTTTGAGTGTATCTATCTCTTGGTCATCTGTCCTCCTCAGTGAAACTGCAATCCGCTTTCTGGTGTAACGTAAAAACTGCGCTTGGCCCAGCGGTCGATCGGCTGCTCAGCGTGCGGTGCCGCCGCCGGCGGGATCCCCATGTGGCCGCTCCAACTTATGGCGGCTTCTGCCGGCGCTCTTGGCACTTCCTATGCGCTTTCAACATCACCGCAACGTCACCGGTCTAGCCTCCGCTGCCTGCAACGAGCTTGCCGAAACCCGCGCGACTTAACGGCGCGAGCAAGAGGTGCGTGACGCCCTGCAAACCACACGAACACCGCTGCAAACGTAGAAGCTGGTATCCGCCGAAGACCGCCGTCCGAGCAGTCAGGCGCGCCTGCGACCCTTCAGCCCTGGCTGCAGCGGGACGCTGCGCAGACAGACATGACAGCGGGTGACTCGCTTGATGCGCCTGGTGGACCCGACGGCACCAACGGCGCGCCCAGCGACGGCGACGGCGGCTTCAGCGCCCGCCGCCGCTCGGCCGCCCTCGCACTAGAAATCAGCGGCAGCGAGGCGGCAGTGGCCGCCGGTGGCAAGCTCGACACGGGCGACCTGGAGGCTTTCAAATATATCGATGCCAGCTGTGTCGATCTAGTTGGGGGCATCGAACCGGATGAAGGGGACGCTCACCGCCACGGTGCGCCGGCAGCATGAAGCGCCTAGCACTTGCTTGCAAGCACGGCTGCATGCCGCAAGGGAGGCTGTCTCTGCGGTTGCATGCATCTGCATGTACGCTTGGCAGTTGCGAGGCGCTGTGGGCTGCTCTGCAGCAAAGGGTGGCAGAGCCAGGCCTGCAGCCTGCAGGCTGTGCTGATTACGCGCCACATGTGGCTGTTCAGCCTGCCTGGCCCTAGACCTACTTCCTCTGCTTCCTGCAGGCACGTGGCTCACCGCCAGCCTGGATGTCATCACAGCAGTGAGCATAGCTTATTGTTCAATAACGGGCTTATGCAAATGGAGGCCTGCTGTGTGCATGCGGATGGCTGCATGAGGGGCTGCAGGCTGCCCCACGGTTCGAATGCGTACAATTATTCAGGATCCCAATACTCCCGCCTTATTCTGCTGTAGGTGATTGGAGTTGGTGTGCTCTCCCTTCCGTTTTCGGTTTCCTGGCTCGGCTGGGTGGGGGGCATGGCCATGATGCTGCTGTTTGCCTGGATCACTCAGTACACATCGGCGCTGCTGGTGGATGCCATGGTGATCCGCGGCAAGCGCCAGCGCACGGTGGGTGCTGAAAGGGCTGGGCTTGGTGGGCGTGCTGGCGTCGCATATTGGTTGCACTTCAGGTTTCCACCTGGTGCAGGCTTGTGTCTTGTGTTGGTAGCTGGCAGCTGTTCCAAGCGGCCCGGCGCTTGCTTGCATGCATCGCCGTTCGTTCAGCTGCCTCTGCCCGCTCGCGAATCCGTGCTGCAACGAGGCTGCTGCCTCATGGCACCGATGCTGCTGCACATCTCTGATCTATGCACCCATGCTGCTGTATGCACCGATGCTGCTGTATGCAGTACGTCGGCGCGGTGAAGACCGTGTTTGGGCGGGGCGGCTCGCTGTGGCTGGGCTTTTTCCAGTACATCAACCTCGTCTTCACCTGCATCGCATGTGAGCTGGCATTTCGTTGTTGCAATTAGTTTGGATATTGAACAGCACTTGTGTCGCTTGTGGCGACACCGCTGCTGCGGCATGCCAACTGCCTGCGCCGAGTGGGATGCACGCTGCGACCCCCCACCCTCGGCTGCCGCAGTCACCATCACCAGCGCGCAGAGCATCCAGAGCATCGTGACGCTGGTGAACCCAAACGCCTTCAACAAGTGCGCAGGGATGAGTGGTGCTCCGCAGCATGTTGCATGCTGCCGGAAGGGCTGCCATACAGATGTGACGGGCTGCCCAGAGGCTGATGCCTGGTGGATACCGTACTGACCTGCAAGAAAATGACTTGTGTACTGATGGTGCACTGCTGACGTGCAGGCTGTGCGTGTGGTCGGCTGTGTACGGTGGCGCGGAGCTCTTCCTGTCTCAGGTGCCTGCTCGCGCGATATCTGTGTCCGCACCATGCCTGGCAAGCTTGTCTGCCTGCCAATGGAGGTGCCCGCGCAGCTGCAGTATTGCATGCGACACGGCAGCCACAGCTGTCCCCCAAACATACGACTTGTCCTGCAAACGTGCCTGTCGCAGCTGCCCAACATGGACAGCGTGTGGTGGGCCAGCGCCGTGGGCGCCACCTGCTCAACCGTCTACTCGCTCATCACTCTGGGCCTGTCCATCGACACGGCAGCAGAGAGTGAGCAGGGCACGCCAATGAGGGGGCAGGGATGTTCACCACAGGCCCCAGGGACGCACACTGCTCTGTGCTGCTGGGAGGGACATTTGAGCTTGCGCCTGTGCCTGCACCGGAGGTACCGCAGTGCATGTGCATAACCAGGCGCTGCTGCACTTGACGCAAGTCTGCTGCCTGCCGACCTCTGGTGCTGCCTGAACATGGTTGGCTGGCACACCCTGCAGACGATTCTCTGTACGGCACTGTGGGCGGGCGGAGCGGCACCAGCAGCGCGGACAAGGCATTCAATGTAGGCGGAAGTGTGTGGGCATGCTTGCACCGCATGGCATGGCGTGGTACTGCTGGCACAGTCATAGCTGTGGTTTGCAACTGGCAGGCGGATGCACAGCTGCCGCGTAGTGACTGTCACCCTCCCCGAGCACCTCTGCCATACTCGTGTGCCCCTCTGCCTCACTCCTCATCCCAGATCTGCAACTCGCTGGGAGCAATCGTCTTTGCCTACTCCTTCTCATTCATCCTGGTGCGTGCTAATGCTCAGCTAATCTGGAGGCACCAGGGGCAGGGGTGGCTGCTGCAGATGATGCGTGCAGCAGAGACACCCATACCGTGAGCAGGCTGCACGTGTGGGGCACCGCACGCCTTCTCTCTGTTGTAACATCCGGCCTTCGGTGCATCGCAGATCGAGATTGCCGACACGGTGCGGACGGACGTGCCGGGCGGGCCGGTGCGGGCGGTCAAGAAGGCGGTCAATGTCAGCCTGGCCTGGATGTGAGCGGCTGCAGTTGACCGAATGCAGCCTTTGCCTGTGATCGGCCCACATGTTGCTCGTCGCATTCAATTCATCGCATTCGGAATGCAACCCAGCTCGTTTTGCCCATTGGTGCGCTGCAGCGCTTGCACGGCAGCACTTGCGCCCTGTGACGCTGCAAGCAGTGGCGGCTAATGTCTTTGAATCGGCCGCGATCCAGCCGTCCCCACTCCCCACTCCCCACTCCCCACTCCCCACTCCCCACTCATCTGCTCCCTGCCGCAGCACCATTTTCTTCACCGCCGTGGCCGCTGTGGGCTACATGGCCTTCGGAAGTGAGGGCAGGGCGAAGGGCAGGGCTCCGGCTGGGCAGCGAACACAGGCTGGGCACTTGCCAGCATGGCTATCGGTCTGGGCAGGCTGCGCATGGCCCCCATCTACCTATCTATGGCGTTGTTTTGGGCAAAGCCCTGCTCCTTAAGGCCTGCTCCCGCTCCTGCCCCACCCACCTCAGACGACGTCTGCGGCAACATCCTGACCTGCTTCACTACGCCCAAGTGGCTGCTGGTGACGAGTGAGGCTCCATCGCAGTTTTTTTCAGCGGCATTTGGTGCAAAAAAACAAGCCAGCAAGCAAACTGCAGCAGCAGTGCGATTGCAGCAGCGGGCCATGTGCCTCGTGGCCCTCCTTGCTGTGCATGCACGGCCATGCCATAACACTGGCACAACTGCCCCTCCTCCCCTCTTCCTCTTCCGCCGCAGCGCACAGCCTGGTGCTGCTGCACATGCTGCCCGCCTTCCAGCTCTTTGCTCAGCCTGTGTTCGCTCTTATAGAGAGCTGGGTAGATGGGCGACTCCAGCAGCGGCAGCAGCAGAAGAGCCCTGGAGGCGGCGGCTATGCGTGCGGCGGCGGCGCATGGGCGGCGCGTGCGCTGGCGCCGCTGCCGCTGCGGCTCTGGTGGCGCTCTGCCTACGTGCTGCTCATGACCTTCCTGGCCATTATGATGCCCTTCTTCAACGATGTGCGTCTTAAGCGGAGGGGCATTGGTGTGGCGTTTATTTGCATCGAACAGAAAGCATGGGGGCTTGGCAGGGGGTAGTTGCAAAATGCCATCATGCGTCAAACGGCGTCAAACCTGACCCCTTACCTGCTCCGGTCCCTCCAAACCTCCTGCCGCAGATTGTCGGTCTGGTGAGCAGATGGCTGCGGCGCGGTCTGTGGGGTCGAGCAAGAGCGAGGGCTAAACTGGTGCAGTTGCATGGCAGATGTGTGGTGGGCAACCGTAGGCTGTATGGACCTTTGCTTCAATCCATGCTGACGCTTGCCTGTCTCCCGCCTGCCCCTCCCTCGCGCAGGTGGGAGCGTTGGGATTCTGGCCTGCGACGGTACTTTTCCCTGTGGAAATGTACCGCGTGCTGTACCGCCCCCCGCTGCGCACGCTGCTGTGGCTGGAGGCCATCAACCTCTTCTGCTTCCTGGCCACCCTCGCGGCGGTGAGCTGTGCCGCCGCCGCCGCCGCTGCTGCTGCTAATGGAAATGTGCAGCAGCTGTTGGTTTCTGCTGCTCCGGCCGCCACCGCTGCAGCTGCGCAAAGAGCTATGCATTGCTGCGGCTGCAAATGCCGCTACCGCTGCTCATGCCTATCGCTCTCGGCTACCACCGCGTGCTGCAGGTCATCGGCTCAATCCAGCAGATCGCGGTGAACGCGTCAACCTATGACTTCTTTGGCTGAGGCTCTTTGGGTGCGACAGCGGAGCGTCCGCGGCAAACGGCCTTTGCAGCGGTAGCCCGTTCGGCATGCTCGCTTTATTGAAGTCGATGTATTATGTATGCATGCCGTTCATTTCATACACTGCTGCCCGTGCAGCGGCCAAATCTAAATGCACCCTCTCTTCTCTTCATATTGCTGCACTTATTGCTGTCCAAATTTGCCTTCATACAAACACCTTTACCACTCGCTTGTTATTTCTGCTGGCTTGTTTTGGGCCGTAATGCATGTAGCCTGCGCCTCATCTGCCACGGCAAGCTGCACAAAGGTGCACCGCAGGTCACCTTGCATCATGCAGATAGCGGCAGCGCTGGAGATGGAAAGGTGGCTGGCCAGCAACGTTGCCGTTAACACAGCCAGGGCAGCGTCATGTCGGGCAGTGGCGCAATGCACAGCGATGTCGCAACACCCCCCAGTCGGCCGCCGGCGCTTGAGCGGCGGCAACGCCGCTCCCAAGCCATTGCCCGCATGAGAGCGTGAGCAAACTTGTGTCTCGCTTCTCAGCTGATCTCTGCCGAGCTGCTCATTGCCTTGCTGCCCGCTCCTGTCAAGAATGGCAGCCACCAGCGCACTGGACACTGCCCCTGCGCCCCAGCAGCCGCCCTCCCTCACTTTGGACGCACTGCCCCTGCGCCCCAGCAGCCGCCCTCCCTCACTTTGGACGACCTGCTGGGCCGCGTGCTGGCGCTGGCGGGCCGGGAGGCCGGGTGAGTAGGCGCCGCCGCCGCCGCCGCCGCCGCTGCCGCCAACTGCCGCCACTACGTCTCATTCAGCTGTCGATCCATGCCTGCCGCCGCTCACATCCTGCCCTGCGTGCAGTGCTTCCACCAGCCTGGTCAGCAAGTGCTGGAATCGGCTGGTGTTCACTGAGCCGGAGCTGTGGCGGCATCTTTCGATTGCAGACGATGATCTGGCAGCACTGGCTGGGCCAGCTGAGCAGCAGTGCTGGTTTGCCTGCAAGCTGCAGCTGCTGCAGCGAGTGGCGCCAATCGTGCAGCATTTTGAACTTGTGGACCAAAACCGCCTGCTGGTGTTCCGGCAGCCGCCCCTGCCCGGCGCTTGGCGGGTTGGCCAGCTGTTGCAGCTGCTGCACCCATACCGCCTGCGGGACCTCATACTCAGCTCCAACCGCTGCTTGAGGCAGCCACGCACGCACCTGCCATCCGTCATTCCTGCACTTAACGATGCAGAGCTGTTTGCACCCAGCCTGGCTGCCCACCTGCAGCGCTTCACAGCACTGAAAACACTGGTGCTACGGGGCGTCGACTTTGCGGCAGATGCAGTGCAGTCGATTGGAAGCTTGCAGCACCTGCGCTGCTTGGTGCTCGCGGCGTCGCTGGGCCTGCCGGCCTTTCTGCCGACAGTGCTGACGCAGCTGCCGCCCAGGCTGCGCTGCCTGCACCTGCGAGGGCTCCGCCTGCCGTCTGGCACGGTGGCAGCAGTGCTACGCCACACTGGCTTGAGCAGCTTGGCACTAAGCAGCGAGGCCTCTGCTCTGGAAGACCCGCACCCTCTTACAGCCCTGCAGCACCTGACTGCACTGGACCTTGGGTGCGGAGGCTGGGGCCCCGTAGCGCCAGTGGTGCCGCAGCCCCGCCAGTTTCCAGCTGGGCTGGCGCGCTATGACATCAACCGGCTGGTGCCGCTTCGAGAGCCTGAGGAGGAATTTCTTTGAAGATGAGGAAGACATGGAATGTCTGGAGGTGGGTACACATCGACCTGTGTGTGCGGTACCGTGCCCGCAGGCACTGCACTTGGCACGCACTGTCACCGCATTCTGTACTTGGTTAGACCGTATGAGCTGCGAGCTGTGCAGGGCATATGAGCGTGCAGACATGAAGTGTGCGGCGTGGCCGCTGGGCAGCAGCTTACGCCTGCTGCCAGAGGGATGCCAGTCTGATTTCTGAGACAGATTTGAGTGCCCACCACGCTCATTCCGCAGATTGCTGGCGTATGGCTGGCTCAGGCAAAGCTGAACAACCAGCAGCTCAGCATTGAGGGCATTGCCAGCCTGCCCTCCCTCCAACGCTTGTTGAACGCACTCCTGCCGCCCAGCCTGCCAGCCTGCCGCAGGCTGACCCTATACCAGTGCGCGCTGCCGCTGGCGGCGCTGCAATTTGAGGGTGAACCTGGCGGCAGCACAGTGCTGGCGCAGCTGCGGACGCTGAGCCTGTGGTGGTGCCAACTGTCGGGCGGCAGCTGGAGCGACGCCTTGGCTGCCCTGATCAGCGCTGCTCCCACAATCAGGAGTTTGGAGCTGTGCGGCTGCCTGCCAACGCCAGGCACAGGCATCCCGGACAGCGTGCGCAGCGCCACACACCTCACCTCCCTCAGCCTGCTGTACAATGAGCTTGGCGACTTTCCAGAGTCGCCCGTGCTGGCAGGTGGGCATCAGGTGCATGCAGTGCGTTCTCTCAATGGCTGGCCATGGTTTGCTTGCAAGCTGCCTTGCATCGCCAGGCAAGTGCACACCTCTGGCTAGCAATGCCCCCCAGCGCAGCAGTCTGTCTCGTAGCCGCCTAGAAAGCACCCTGGACACTCGAGGCACCTTTGAACACACGCCAAACAAACATCACTTCGTCCCCTCCCAACTTGCAGGCCTGGCCGTGCTGAACCTGCGAAGGAATTGCTTTGCCCGCCTGCCGCCGGCCCTCAGCACAGCCACCTCCCTGCGGCGCCTGTGGCTGGCTCACAACCAGCAGCTGCAGCTGGAGCCAGATGATCTGCCCGTTTTGCAGTGCATGTCAAGCCTCACTGAGCTGCAGCTGTCGGCTTCAGCTGCTGAGAGCGTCCCAGCCCCGCTGCGCGACTGGCTGGGCCCCCGCCTGCAAGTGCTTGCGGACCCGCCTGCTGCAGCGTGATTAGCCAAAAGCGCCCCAGTGACTCCTTGCCTGCCGCGTCTGCCATTTCTCAGTCCACCTGGACGCCCGTGTTGGAGCCTGCCATTCTGTATCTGTGCGCATGCTTAGTTTTGCATGTTTGGGTAGTTCCGCATGTCAAAAGCTGCTTACTGTGTGGAGGTACAGGCTTGCAAGAAGGCGGCGCTGCCTGCAACAGCGCGCTGAGCGAGCTCATTTGCATTGCGCAGCAGTCCAGCGCACAAACAGCGCTCAAGCAATGTAAAACTGATGCGTTTGCATCAGTCCTGCCAGAAGGCATCCGACCAGCCGGTGCGCATCGCCACCCAGTGCCCCACTGCAAGCGCATGCCGCTCCCTCATTTCCTTCATCTTGCGCCACACCCAGGGCGGCCGCTGCCCGCCGCCGCGCTGTGCCTGCTTTGCCCGCTGTGCCTGCTGCGCCTGGCCCAGCTTGCCCAGCGGTGCCTTCTTGGCTAGTTTCCCGGCCGCCAGCTGCTCCAGCGAGGGTGGCCTCTGCTCGACCTCCTCACCGCTGCTGCCGGATGGACTGCCGCTACTGCCGCCGCTCTCGTTGCTGCTGCTGCCGCTGCTGCGACCAACGGGCTCACCCTCCCGCTCCAGCAGCTGCTGGCACCGCTGCCGGTCATAAGTGAGGTGCACCTCCTGCCGCGGCAGCGCACGCCACACTTGCAGCTGCAGGGGATCCAAAACCTCAAGCGGTTGCCCGCTCTGCTGACCATCTGTGCTGGACCCGCCGGCCGGCCCAGCCTGCTGTGCTGTGCTGCCGCTGCTGCCTGCGCCAGCCGCAGCCGCCTGCATGGTCGCTGCCCGTGCCTCAACCGCCGCCAGGGCGGCAGTCAGGTTGACAGCTGCCAGGTTGGCATCCGAGGCAAAGAGCACGTGGTTGCGCAGCCTTGACCTTTCGAGGTCCGAAAACGCGCGCACTGAATGTCGGCAACGTGAGCAGGGCAGGGCCGGAAGAAGCGTGTGTGTGCCGAGGGGTGATGGAGCGGCTGTCTGGGCGTGAATTGCAGATTTCCCAGCACAGTAACATCAAACCGCGCAGCGCAGCACAGTCAGCGCAGTGCTAGCACTGCAGGCCTGCAACGTGCACCCCTGCCACAAGCAGCACTCCGACTCACCCGACTCAAACTCGAGCCTCAGGCGGCACCAGGCCTGCTTCAGGCCGCCGCCCTTGCCGCCAAAGTAATTGACTGCCAGGACGCCGCCGGGTGCCAGCACAGCCCGCAGCTGGCGGAAGAAAGGGCGGCCCATGAGCGGAGGCGCAATGCCACCGCCGCTGCGTGGCAGGTGGGCGGCAGCGGGAGCAAGTGAGTTGCAACCTCAAGCCAGGTGCAAGCTAGCTACGAGAAGCTGACCGCTCATATCGGGCATGCAGTTCAGTTCTCCAGAGCAACCCCAAGCGTCAGCAGCAGTGCAGCAATATCCCCTACCTGAACACATCATGCTGAACGTAATCGTAGCGCGGCCCCGCCTCAGCCGCCAGGCGGGGCACCAGGTGTGTCGCGTCCCCCACCATCGCCTGGCCGCCATGCAGCCCCGGCTGCAGGCCAAAATATTGCTGGGCGGCGTGCTGCACTTCTGGGTGCAGCTCAATCGTGTCTGCAGTGCAGGTGGCACATTGGACAGAAAGGCACAATGATTTGCACAGGCAAGTGAATGCTGGGCAACATTGAAGGCGTGCTGACCTCCCAGCTGCAGTTGCAATGCAGCTCCCGATCCCACAGGCAAGGCGGCACAAAGCACAAATAAACATCTACAGCGTGCCCCCTCACCTGCCGCCACCCCAAGCCGCTGCATTGCCTTGACGGCCGTGCCAATGCCCAGCCCCACGTGCAGGGACCGAGTGCCGTTAGGGCTGAGCAGCGCCGCTGCCTGCTGCAGGTAGAAGGCGGTGTAGACTGCAGAGGGGAGCGACGAGAGGTAAGCGTGTGGTTGAGGTGCGGCACTATGAAGCAAGAGCTGGGGATGTGGGCTGGAAATGCACTGTCATTTGTGGGGCTTGCGTTTGGTGCATGCATACGCCCCCCACAAGCGCAGGCACCTGTCTCGCCTCTCCTGCCACCCATGAAGCTTGCAACTTGCACGCTGCCCACCTGGCTGCCCTTCTATTTCGGGTGGTGCCAAGTATTCGCCGCCCATCACGCTGTGGTCCAGTCGCAGCAGGCGGTACCTGCGCCACGCGGGCGGCAGGACCACGCCATGAGCAAAGCACACAGCAGCCTTGAACGCCCAGCCAGGCACCTGTCCCGAATATAACAAGGCAACCCGTGCAAGCTCAGGCATTCATCTTGCCACCCAAGCAACACAGCACCCCCCCTCACCTGTACTGCTCTCGCAGTATGCCCTCCACAACTGACAGCTGGCCTCCCGCCGCCATTTCACAGCGCCACAGTACCGTGTACCGCCCGCCCTGCAGTGGACGCTGCACGGCTGCGCATGGCTGCCGCAGGCTGGCCGCAACTATCGCCGCTGCAGTGGCCACAGCGCCGGCGGCTGCGAACACTGGTCTGCTGCTGAGCCGTCCAGCCTGGCGAGGCGTCACGGCAACCGCCATGACCGCCGCTGCTGCAGCCAGGGCGGGGGGCAGCGTGCTGCCTGGCCGCGGCGGCAGCACCGCTGCAGGCAGCCCCAGCGCCATGCCGGCCGCAGCTGTGCCTGCGACAAGCGGCAGCACTGCAAGCAGCGGGCGGCTGCCTTGTGCCGCTCGGTGCAGGGCACGGCTGCCGCATGCCCCTGCCGCACTGCCCAGGGCAGCAAAGAGCGGGCCAAAGGCAAGGGCTGCCGTGGCCATGGCGCGCAGTGTCAGCTGCGCGTCAGTGGTGCGTCGCCCGCTGCCGTCTGCTAAGCCAGGTGCCAGCAGCAGGCTGCCTGCCAGCCGCTCCGGCTGCAGGGTGGCTATCACGGCTGCCCAGCCAGCCGCCAGCCACCAGGCTGTGTGACTGACGCCAACTAGCGCTCCGTTGCTGCTCGAGCCAGGCATCAAAGCGCAGGCCTGCACTGCCGCATGGCCGAACACTGTTGCAGCGAGTGCGAGTGCATACAGCGCCAGGCTGCAAAAGCTGCTTGCCAGCCACTCTCCGGTTTGCGGGGCCAGCAGGCGTACCGCTGCATGGTGCGCGAACAGCAGCAGCACCAGACCCACCAGCGCGGCGGCTGCCTGCAGAGCCGGCGAAGGTTCAATGGGCTGGGCGGCCGCGGAGGGTTTGGGGGCGGGCCCTGCCTTGCGTGCTGCTGCAGGGGCCGCAGCTGCTGCCTTGCCCCCCTGGCCTGCTGTCTTGCTGGCACTGCCGCCCGCCTCTTGTGGCTTCTTGCCGGCCTTGCTGCAGAGGAGATCAAGAGGAGGGCGGCACATCGGCAGTGCTCCAAAGCCGGCGGAGCGGCGGCGGAACCGCGGCCTCTGCGTGCGCATCGGGATGCCTACTCACCGGCGCTGCATCCCTTGCGACGGCATTGGGTCGTGGGCTCCTTCAGCCAAAAGCCTCAGTGCCCGGGAAGCGGCGCAGAGGAAACGCAACTGCGGAGGCTGTGAGGAGCGTGGGCAATCAGCTGATCGATGGCATATTGATCTCACCAGGCCATCAAGCCAGCAATCGGCTGCTGATGGGCGCGGTGGCGCAGGAAGAAAGCACGCCGCCAACATGAGGAGGCACAGGGCAGCTTGCAGCTGCGATCGCGTGCGCCTTGCGATTCTGCGTCGCAATCGCAACTCGTCAGTACGGCACAGCGCCCTGCTGCAGCCACTGTCGGCGACCGCAGGCTCGCGGGCTCCTGGCGGCTCGCTACTGGCTACAGAAGTGCATTAGCACAGCAGGATGGCGGGTCGCGGCAGGGACGCCGTCCTGCCCGCCTGGATGCGCAAAGGCAAGACATGCGGCCGCCGCTGCTGCTTCTTGCAGGATGTGCACCCCGCCGATGGCTCACACGTTGCCTCTATGCTGCCCCTCTGCAGCCCAAGACGGCGGCGCGCCTGGCGCTCCAGCGGCGGCGGCGCCGGCGGCGGCGCCAGCGGCGGTGAGCGGCGGCAGCAGATGGACGGCTGCATTTGGGGGCTCTTTGCATTCCTGCTGCAGCCATGGTACTTTTTATTACTTCATTCGCTCAACAACTGCTCGCTCTGTCCTTGCAGCACCCCGGCGCTGCTGGGCCCGGTTCCCCAGGCGCGGCAGCGGCGGCGGCAGCGGCGGCGGCAGCAGTGGCGGCACGCCTGACGCAGGGGGCACCGCAAGCAGCGCAGCGTGGCGCCCCTAGCGGTGCCAATGCCGGCCCCCTGGGCCCCGGCCCTGGCGCCTTTCCGGCTGGCGGCCCAGGCGCAGGTGGCTTCCCGCGGCCTGCCATGGGCGGCCCAGCAGCAGGGCCCGGACCTGCAGGGCCAGCGGCAGCCGGCGGCCCGCTTGCTGCAGGCGGTGCTGCCAAGCCTGACTGGACGGAGCACACTGCTCCAGACGGCCGCAAGTATTACTACAACAGCCGCACCAAGCAGAGCAGCTGGGAGAAGCCGGAGGAGCTGAAGACGCCCGCGGTGCGCTGCGCTGCGCTGTGCTGTGCCCTGCTGAGCCATGCTGTGGTGTCGCTTACGTGTAGCGTTTGGCAGGCGGTCTAGCTGACGCTGTGTTGCTGTTGCTTTGACAACCTGCTGAGCGCGTTTTGGTTTGGTCAATTGGTTTACCCGCTTGCGTGTTTGTGCTCCATTCCCTCTGCAGGAGCGTGCCGCTGCCGCCTCAGCGGCGCCGCCGGCAGCCTCGGCTTGGAAGGAGCACACGGCACCCGATGGCCGCAAGTATTACTACAACCGGTGAGGCGTCGGTTGGCCAGCTTTAGTGTGATGTCCCTGCGAAATAGCCTTGCAAGCAGTTGTGGTTTCAAGCAGTTGTCGCCTGTGCTGGCTGCTGGGCTGGGCAGCCTCGAAGCAGGCATCTCACCCCAGCTCTCCGCAATTTCTCGCTCCCCGTCCCTGCAGCGTGACCAAGCAGAGCGTGTGGCAGCGCCCCGCGGAAATGGGGCCAGACCCCAACGCGCCGCCTGCCGCCGCCGCCCCGGCCGCCGCCGCCGCCCCTGCAGCGGCAGCTGCACCAGCGGCAGCGGCTGCACAGGTTGTCAAGCTTGAAGGCGCCAAGGCGGGTGGCGGCAGCGCCAGCTGGCTGCAGACAGGCCCCACGCCGCATTATGCCACGACCGCCGAGGCCAAGGATGCGTTCAAGCAGCTGCTGTCGGACGCGGGCGTCAGCAGCGGCATGAGCTGGGAGGAGAGCATGCGCCTGATTGTGGGGGACCGCAGGTGAGCATGTGTTTTGGTGTGCCAATTGTTCGGGCTCAGTTCAGTTGGTTGGTGCAGGGCATGGGCTGGGAGGAGAGCGTGCGCCTGATTGTAGGGGACCGCAGGTGCGGGTGGTTTCATCTGGTCGCGCGCTTGGCTTTGTCTGCAGGCAATCAGCAGGTTGTGCGGCTGGGCTGCATGCAAGTGCTCACTGTGCACACTTCCAGCTGCCGCGTTGTGTTTTTTTCTTTGCAGGTACGGCGCGCTCAAGACGCTGGGCGAGAAGAAGACGGCCTTCAACGAGTATGTGCAGGTGCGCTGGTGAACAGATCGCCAACGGTATCGTGCTTAACTTTGGCATACACAATGTTCATGTGCTGCGAGGAAAGACGGCGGCCTGCAATGAGTATGTGCAGGTGATGCGCTGACTTTTACCGGGATGGGATTCAAAGGAAAGGTGCAGTTCGTGTGCGTTGCAAGCACAGTGCGGACGCTGCTGCAGTGCAGCTTCAGTTTACCAGCAATGTGCCTCGCCTCTAACCCACGCACAGGCGCGCAAGAAGGAGGAGGCGGAGGAGGCGCGGCAGCGGCGCATGCAGGTGGGTGCAGTTTGCTTGGCTGAGCAGATTGCGGTTGCATTATGTCTGCCCAGCGATGCATGCAGGTAGTAGGTGTGGATAACAGCTCGCTGGTGGGTGTTCTCAGGATTATGGCAGCAGCGCTGAAGTCAACACATCTAGCTTTCCTGCAGGCCAAGGAGGGCTTTTATGCCCTGCTGGACGGCTGCGCGGAGCTGCGCAGTGGCGGCCGCCCCAAGTTTAGCCGCGCCAGGGATCTGCTTGAGCTGGATGCACGCTGGCAGGTATGTTGTGTCAGGCTGCCGTTCCAGGCTGGCAATAGCAACGTTGACACGTTCACAGCGCTCGAGCACCTGCGCCCACCGCTTCCGTTGGTGGGCCGCCAGGATGTTTTGCAGCAAATGATACAACGGGTGGTCACACCATATCTTTTCGCTGCAGGCGGTGGACAGCACCAAGGAGCGGGAGGAGCTGTTTGAGGACTGGGTGGACGAGAAGGAGAAGGAGGTGGGTGCTGATGTTGTTCATTTACCCGTTTTCTTACACATTGATGTTGTTGAAACACTGGGTGGACGAGAAGGAGAAGGAGGTGGGTGGTTTCTTCCTAGTAACAAATCTCTCATTGGTTCAATATCAGCGAGGGTTCGTTTGAGGACTGGGTGGACGAGAAGGAGAAGGAGGTGGGTTCTCCCAGTATTAGCCTTTCTTGAGGAGGGAAAGGAGAGATGGCTGAGAATCGTCCATGCTCAGCGCTTGCCAAGCTTTGTGTTCGCAGGTCCAACTGCTCCTGATCCAACCGTTCTGCTCATCCACGTCTGCCCTGGGGCTATTTCCCGACTGCCGCAGGAGAAGGAGCGGCGCAAGGCGGAGCTTAAGGCCAAGCGGGCCGCCTTCCGCGAGCTGCTGGAGCACTCCAAGTGAGAATTCAAACCGCCTTGCTGCTCTGCGTGATGGTTTGGCGTGCTTAATGCCTGCTCTGGGCTGCACATAAGCTGCTGGAGCACTCCAAGTGAGAGGGCAAACGAGGGGCCGGTTTTGGCACTAGCGACTGGCCTCTGGCCTGCTGCGCTTCTGCCAGCTGCATGCGACTGAAGCAAGGCAATGCACACTGTTCGCCTCTGCCGCAGGTACATCAAGTTTGACACCGCGTGGCGCAAGGCGCAGGACCGGCTGGCCGGTGAGGGGCGGTGCAGCCGCGCAGTCGTATGCTGCTGAGCAGCAGCAGGCATCTGACGAGTGCGGTGCATGCTGGGCAAGCCTGAATTGCGAGGGCTGCTCACACCAGTCCATGCACCCCCTACTCAGCACACATTTGCTTTGGATTTATTGCTGTCTACAGGAGAGCCCGAGTATGATGCCCTGGACAAGATTGACCGGCTGGAGGTGTTTGAGGAGTACATCCGGTGAGGCTTAATTGACCGTCGTTTTTTGATCGAAGTGTTTCTAGTGGCTCTCGGGGCTGGAGGTGTTTGAGGAGTACATCCGGTGAGGCTTTTGTTCACGCTGTTGTTGGCAATACGCACATGCCTGAAATTGCCTGAATCACTGCCGGCGCTGCACTGCACGCATGTATGTTGAGGCGCGCCCGCTGATGCTCGGGGATGTGCGCCGTGCGCAGGGCGCATGCCTGCTTCACTTAAAATTGCTGCTGAGCATAACAATTTTGCAGGGAGCTGGAGCGCGCGGAGCGGGAGGAGCGGGAGAAGGAGCGGGAGGCGCGCAAGCGGCAGGAGCGCGTCAACAGGTGCGTGCTGTGGCAAAGGAGACCTGCCATGCAGACCGCGGGTTTCCTAGCCGGCTGCAGGTTGCCCAGTTGCAGGGATGCCTTTGCGACGCGTGCGATGCTGCCCCCAGCAGCCGGCAGGAAAACTGCAAGTTTTCAAAACCTCAAATCTTGGTTGATTTTTGCAGGGACGCGTTCCGCGAGCTGCTGGCCAAGCACCGGGCGGAGGGCATCATCAACGCCGCCACGCGCTGGAAGGCGAGTTTGCTAGCGTGCTCGACTGCATGATGTGCATGCTGTGCTGTGGCAGGACTATCTGCCGGTAGTCAAGGAGGAGGAGAGCTGCACTGGTTCTGGTTGCAATGCATATCATACAAACGCATCATCCTGCGCATTATTTGCAGGACTACCTGCCGGTGGTGAAGGAGGAGGAGAGCTACGCAGCGGTGGAGCGCAACACCAGCGGCAGCCGGCCCAAGGAGCTGTTCCTGGTGAGCTTGCCGTTACAACCTTGCAAGTCGCAAGTAGCTGCTGGATGGTATCCTTAGGAGTGCAACACCAGCGGCAGCCGCCCCATCTGCACAATACTGCCGTTGCTGACATCCTCTCAATCCAAGTACTGTTCCCTCTGTTTCAGGATGTGCTCGAGGAGATGGAGGCCGAGTACGCCAAGCAGCGCGAGGCGGTCAAGGCGGCGGTGAAGGAGCGGGGCATCGAGGTGAGCATAAGTTTTGGCATCACTTTTTGTTTTTGCGCTGGACTGCGTATACCGGCAAAGAATTGCGAGGCGGTCGAGGCGGCAGGGGAGCGGGGAATCGAGGTGCGCTCAGTGGCTGCCTGAGCTGCACATGGGTTGTGCCATTCGTTTTCGCCTTGCTGCCCTGCCCAAGCGGCAGCGAAGGCGCACAGCCGCTTGTTCGTTTGCAAGCAACACGCCTGGCAGGCCATCAGTCTACCGTCTAGAGAAAACTTACGGCAAGCCCTGCGTGCATCTAACTGTTTGCAGGTGGGCGTGGACAGCACCCTGGAGTCATTTAAGGCGGCCCTGGAGGGCGCCAAGCTGGAGGGAGCCACCGACACCAGCATGTGAGGGCTGTTTCTTTCTTCTGTTCTGCCCCTTCCTGCTCTCTCCTTCGGCTGTTGGCGTTGCTTTGCTGGCTTTTCTGCCCCTGCATGCAATGATCGCTGCTATGACGTGCCTGTCCACCCTGTTTTCCGCCCCTTGCAGCAAGCTGTACCACGACGAGCTGGTGGGGCGGGCCAAGGAGGAGGCGCACCGCGCCGAGAAAAAGGCAAGCGCTGGAGGCCGGCAGCGGTGTTAACATGTCGTTTGAATGCACACTCTAATCAGTTGCATTAGCCCCATGGCTCGCACTGCTGACTTTGCTGGGGGATCCTGCTGCTCTCCTTTCAGCAAGTTTTCCCCCCCTCATTTGCAGGCCCGCCGCGCGCGCGAGGATTTCCTCTACATGCTGAAGCACATGCGGGACATCAAGCCCGAAACGAGCTGGGAGGAGGCGGCCGAGCTGTGCAAGGGCGAGCCGGAGTGGGCAGACGTGAGTTCCGTGTGTAATGTTCGTGGCTGCCCTGATGTTGGGGGTGGGTGGCTGTGCAAGGGCGCCCGAGTGGGCCGATGTGGGTGGGATGAAGAGTTGATTGGAAGGTCTGCGTGGCGGTGTGTTTCCATACTCTCAGTAGATGGCTGCATGTGGAAGGAGGCGGCTGAGCTGTGCAAGGGCGAGGCGGCAGGTGCCACTTTGTTCAAAGCACTGTGGTCACATGGGTACCGCACATGGTCCTGTGCCGCAGGTGGCCAGCGATGAGGAGCGCAAGCAGCTGTTTGAGGAGTACCTCGAGAAGCTGAAGGTAAGGGGCAGCTAATTTACCGGGCTTGTGTTTTGATTGGGCTGGTGCAGGCAGCTGTGGGGTGTTACAGAGCAGCCAGTTGGGATGGGCAGCTGTTTGAGGAGCACATCGAGAAGCTGAAGGTGGGAGGCTGCCATTTCGTTTGCTGAAGGAGCAGTGCGACACCACGGCTGGCTTTAGCATTCGGGCAAGCATGTGGCTCGGGCAGGCCCTTGCATGCTGCTCTTTCAGCGTGCCCTTGACAGCCTTCCTTGACAGCCTACCTCGTGTCGCTAACTTGTCTTGCAGGCCAAGGAGACGGAGTGTGCGGAGCGCAAGCGATGGCGACCCTTATGCACCCGCACTGCGCGCCAGCTTGTTCATGCCCGCTCCACCTTTTCTCTTTCCGTTGCTCGCAGGCCAAGGAGGCAGAGCGTGTGGAGCGCAAGCGGGCGCGGGAGGGAGGCGAGGGCGGCGACGCCAGCGGCAGCGATGATGAGCGGCGGGAGAAGAAGCGGAAGCACAAGAAGGACAAAAAGCGGTGAGCGTTTTATTGCATTGTTCTGAAGAGGCGGTTGGACTGGGGTGTAGCGGCAAGCGGTGGGAGCAGACGCAGTCAGTGCAGGTATTTGCACATGGTTTTCTTGCGCAGTCGATTTTGGCACAGCATTCCAATGTGTGCTGTAGCGTTTTTGCTTGCAGCAGGGTATTTTCTCAAACAATCAAACAAGCCAGTCGCACACCCACATCACGATGCGGCGGCGGGCCGCCCCCGTGCCCGCCGCCGGTTTCACTCGTGGGCACAGCAAGCGCTCCGGGCGTTGAGACCCGGCGGCTCGCCTCCGCATGGGCGGCTGGGATGCATGACCCCGGCACATCCTCACCTCCCGATATACTCACCTTGGGTTTTGTTGTTCACCATCGCTATGCCATGTGCTCCACACTTTCCTTCCACAGCACAACCTGAGGCTGCTGCCCAGATCTTTAACCTGCTTGCTCCCCCCCATGTCCTGCTCTGTCCTCCAGGCACCATTCCGAAGGCGAGGAGCAGTGCGTCAATACACACTTGACGGCGACTGGGTTGCTTCTCTCTCACACATTTGTTGGCGTGCTACCCTCTTTCCTCTGCCCAGGCACCACTCCGACGACGAGGAGCGGCGCAGCAAGAAGAAGTCGCGGCGGCACGACCGCAGCCGCAGCCGCAGCCGCAGCAAGAGCCGGAGCGAGCGGCCGCGCGGTGAGGGTGCGAACACACTTTAACTAGATTCGCCAATGCTGTATGCCATGCCTGGTCGCGGTGTGGCTGGAGCGCCTTTGCCCTGTTTGTGGCGCTGCTGCTACTGGCTTGGTCGCGCCATGCCTACCTGCCTGTCGTGTGTGCTGTGCTTTGTGCGCTGTTTCATGTGCTGCAGCACTGCTGCTGGAGCTAAGGTGCTTTTGCTGTCTAAGCTGCACCAGCAATGTATGCTTGTCTGCGTCTGGCTGCCTCAGCTGAGCTTGACGCCAGCTGCTGCCGTCCTTCCTGCCTGCAGATGCGGCGGAGGAAGGAGAGATCTGAGGTGGATGCGGCAGGCCACCCCTGCTGCACCACGGCAGTCTGGCAGGGCGGTCCCTGCAGCCGCCGCTGTGCTGCGCGCTGGCTGCTCAGCCCGCAGTGCAGCACAGCTGCTGCCGCTCGACTCACCCCTGGCCGCTGCTTGCAAGCCGCAAGCACAACACCACCTTGAATGCCCCAGTTTGGAGCTGTCGACCGTCAAGACGTCCAGGCCGACAACGGTTCAACCCGCCAACCGCCAGCCACCCGCCCTGGCCTAGCAGGTTGTTGCCTGGCGCCCCTTTGGGGGCAAAAGGCCCCTGTGCCGCCCCGTTGCTGCCTGCCCGCTCGCTGCCTTTGGTGGCTGGGCTCAAGGCTAGGGGTTGAGGGTTGAGGTGCCATCAGCATAGAAATTCTAGGAGGCCTGGCACCGTCTGATGGCAGCTGCAGCCCCGGCAAGAAAAACTTCCATCAACCACCAGACCATTCATTGCATTTTTCCGTGACTTGCTTTGCGCCTGCACTTGGTGGCTGTGAGGCAGAGTGGGAGCCAAGAGGCCGGCGTGCCGCGGCAGGCTCCCGGCCCTGGGTGGGATGGTACTGTGAGCGAGCAACGCGGTGTGGCTGCTCTTGAAATGCGGGCACCGCTGCTGGGAGCCTCCATAGACAGCAGCTAACCGCGATGGGGGTGAATGAGCGGCGCCGCGCCCGCGCTGTGCTGGGGCGGCGGCGCCGGCAGATGGAAATGGGGCTGATCGCGCATTGTTTATCGCAATCGTGCTTGCACCGCTTATCGGTTAACTGAACGCTAGAGGACAGCATCCGCAAGCCCCTCTTGGCTCCGCTCCCCGCACTCGCCTCCTGCAGCCGCTATGGGCGATCCGCAGGTGCCACTGCCCTTGCTCTATACTCCTTTGCGTCAGGCGCCGCGGACGCCTGCCTGACCCGCTCGCTGCCCCTTGGCCTTCTTCCCGCGCAGGCCGAGCCGCGGCACGAGCTGGTGATCGTGGGCGCGGGCATGGCGGCGCTGCATCTAGTCGCGCGGCTGCCCGACAGCCTGCTGCAGGTGAGCCGCCGCCCCTGCCGGCCTGCCGCCGCCGCTCCGCCGCTGCACTTGCCTGCTGCTGCGTGTGGCAAGCAGCGATTCGTTCATACCCACCCCGCTCCCCCTGCCCTCCTACAGAACACGGTGGTCATCGATCCCAGCGGTGCCTGGCTGGCCGGCTGGGAGGCGCGGCAGGAGCGGCTGGCTGCGCCGCACGTGCGCACGCCCAACACCCAGCACCCGCATGCTTCCCCGCTGGCGCTGGCCGATTTTGCAGTCAAGCACGGCCGGCAGCAGGTGCGCAGGCGGCAGGCAGGCAGCAGCTTTTGTCATGAGCTGTTCCCGTACTTGTGTATGCTGTCACGGCACGCCAGCAGTACGTGCTGTGCCGCTTGTGCCTCGGAGAACATCTCAAACCCAACAAGTCAGCGGGAGCCTGAGGCCCAGCTTTGTGGCAATGTGACTGTGGCAATGTGATTGTGGAATGCTCCTTGCGGATCCCCCACTGCTGCAGGAGATGGTGCCGGTGGTGCGCGGCTTTGCCCCCGTGCCCACCACCGCCCTGCTCTCGGATTTCTGCCACAAGAAAGTGGTGGGCCGGCTGCCGGCGGCGCTGCGGGCGCCGCTGAGCGACAACGTGGTGCGGCTGGAGGTGCTGGAGGGAGGCAGCGAGCCAGGTTGGGTTGGCACTTTTGTCGATTATTGCCCCACTTGCCAAGACGCGTGTCAGTTGGTGCTGAGTGTTTGGTTGCTGCTCGATTCTTGCAGCCTCACCGCCGGTTTGTCAAGTGTGCCATGCTGCGGCATTCGACTGCCTTTTGCGACGGCATGCTGTGCCATGCTGCGACATGCTGCGACACTGCCTCGAGCCCCTCGCTCCCTCCCTCCCCATGCCCATGCAGGCTGCCGCGTGCACCTGGCCAGCGGACGCACGCTGCTGTGCCGCGCCGCGGTCTACACACCCGCCAACCGCCGCCCTGTGCTGCCGGCTTGGGCGCGCCCGCTGCTGGGGGCACCTGCCGCTGCGGAGCCAGGCAATTGCAACGAGCAGCAGGGCGGTGGCAGCAACAAATCTTCGCTGCAGCTGCCGCCTGGCATCCTCACGGCAGATGGAGTGAACCTCAGTACAGCAGCCGGCTTAGAGGGCAAGCAGCTGGTGGTGATTGGAGGCGGCATGAGCGCGGGGCTGCTGGCGGCCGGAGCAGCAGAGCGGGGCGCGCATGTGCACCTCGTCTGCCGCAGGTGCGCTTGCCGTGGCTCCTATCGTGACATTATGAGCTGCTTGCACTGCCGCTGCATCTAGCTTGGCTGTTGCTGAGCTGCCTTGTTTGGCGGTTTCTGACGCACACTCTGTAGATGCGGCCTTGTGCAATCTCGCCCTGGCATATCTCTGCAGGCCCCTCAAGCCGCAGCCCTTTGAGACGGAGGTCGGGTGGTGGGGCGCCAAGCAGCTCAACGGCTATCGACAGGTGGAGAGCCCGGCCCGACGCATCGCCGCCTGTCGCCGCGCCCGCGGGTGAGGCGCATTGTTATAGCATGTTTATCAAAACAATTCAAACTCTTCAAACTCGGCCCGCTAAGACGCATCACCTTGGTTTCCGGTGCTGTCCGCAACCGGTGTGCAGCCATCGTTCTTCAACGTTTCTCAAACACCGTGCACTCTCCCTGCCCCCGCAGGCAGGGCAGCGTGCACCTGCCGCTGTGGCGCCGGCTGGCGCAGCAGGCAGCGGCCGGCCGGCTGGCTGTGCTGGAGGGATTCGAGCTGGCAGATGCAGCGCAGCAGAATTCGGCTGGTGCAGGCAACACCTCTTGGGTGCTTACTCTGAAGCGATCTGAGCTGGGTGCTGACCCGGCTGGCAAAGCTTCTGGCCCCTCTCTGTTCCAGCAGGCAGTGGCTGCTGCCGCGGCTGCTGCCGCCGCTGCTGCCGGCGCTGCGCCGGCACCCGGCACACCTAATGCAGCGGGGGAAGCAGCAGGGCCGCCCGCTCAGCCGCCTGCCGGGGGCCTAGCACCCCAGCAGCAGCAGCAGCTACTGCGGGCAGATGAAGTGTGGCTAGCCTGCGGTTCGGCCTACAATGCGGCGGCTGATCCAGTGCTTGCTGATCTGGCAAGGCAGGCGCCTGCCCCGCTGACCGGCGGCTACCCTTGGCTGGACGATGAGTTTCTCTGCTGGCCGGGTGCACCCGTCTTCCTGCTGGGGCGGGGAGCGATGCTCAGCGTGGGGCCCAGCGCTGGTGAGCTGCAAGGGGGTTTGGACCGGAGAGGTGCAATGACCGAGGCATAGGGCTTTGCTTGCTATGCACCTGGTGCTGCCTCGCTGCATGGCTGCACTGGCTACTCATCTGCTCCCAACGTTTCGGTTGTGCCTTGCAGGCGACCTGCCTGGCATGCGCCTGGCGGCGGATCGCGTGCTGGGCGCGCTGCGCACACTGGACTATGCTGGGGCCCCGCTGTGGCGCCAGGCGCAGCAGCGGCTGCTGGCGCGGCTGACTGCACCCCCGGCAGGGGTTGGCGGCCCAGGGGACGATACTAATGATACAAGCAATGGCACCGGCTGTGGGGATGATGACGCAGCGGTGGATGTGGAGCAGCTGGCGGCAGCGGTGGCAGCTGCCGCGGCAGCAGCGCCGGCGATTCCGCTCGAGGAGGAGGGTCTGCCATACGTGGAGCCAAAAGCCAAGGTGGGTAGGCCTCGGGTGGAAGCGTGTGTGTTACGGAGGTATTTCTCTGCTGCTGCAGTCCTGCGCTGCCAGACGCTGCACGCGTCCCAGTGCACCCTCGCATGCTGTACGACTGTCGCTTGAAGACTGTTTCCCCTCCTTCCCTTACTCCAAGCAGGTGTCTGTGTCCAAACCGGACAACTTGATTGATGTGTCCAACCTGCCGCCAGAGCTGCCCAGGTCCGGCGGCATACACTGCTGGCATGTACTGCTGCCATACACTATTAGCTGGTGTGAGCGCCGCAGAAAAATGCAGCGGCAGCCAGATCTCAAGTGTAATGAGGATGCGACAAGGAAGCACGTTGGCCCAACACTGCTATGCCACTCGTGCGTGTGCAGGAAGGAGATCCAGCAGTACAAGTTCACGGACGACGACTTTGAGATCTGCGTGATCTGCCAGCTGGAGGAGGGCGTGCCGCTGGAGCAGGTGCGGTGGTGTTGAAAGCTGTTGCAATTCACTGATGGTTTGCGGCTTGTGCATTTCAGCGTGATCTGCCAGCTGGACGAGGGCGTGCCGCTGGAGCAGGTGAGAATGTTGATCGTTCAGTTGCTCGGTTGCTCTCTCACACTGGGGGTCTGGCTGCCACTGGGTGGCACCCCGCGGCTGAAGGAACTTAGTTTGACCCGATGCAGCTGAAATGGGCCACGCATCCCAACTCGCACCGCTTCCTTCCCCAGGTCTGCACGCTGTTCGGCGCCCAAAGCCTGGAGATGTGGGCGGTGGGGGAGGCGGGGGCTTACCGCCTGCACCTGCCCCGCCTGTACGGCCGCGTACTGCCGCACAAGTGCCGCGCCAAAGTGAACCAGGTAAGCCGGGCTGCACAGTGTGCAGATTTGCTGCTGGAGTGCGGTTGTTGCTGCCTGCCCGCCCCCTCGCTCTGCCGCTGTACAACCTCTCGTGCCACAGCCTAACCAACCGCTTCACCTCTTCACCGGCAACTCCCCTCCCGCAGAAGGCGCGCAAGGTCTACCTGCTGCTGCACAAGGAGTCGGACGCAGAGTGGCGCTTCCTCAAGAGCTGACGGCTGGGCTGTCAAGCTGGGGATGTGCTGGCTAAGCGGCAGCACGCTTGACTAGATGCATGCACACAACCGGTGGCAGCAGACGGCGGGTGGCGGCGACGTATGCAGCGGTTCAGCATTTACCATTTTAAATCTGATGCGACACTAGGAATCAAATATGTAAACAGCCATGGCTGCAATGAGCAGAAGGTCGCGCAGGCTGCCGCGCATGCTGCCGCCGCCGCCGCCGCCGCTGGTGGTGAGGGCCGCCATGCACGCGATCGCCTGCTATATGTAGGTATACATCATTCTCGGGTGAGCTCATGACTGAGCCTGCGGCCGCTGCAGTGCAGCAGGCGGGCTGGCGCCCCCCGGCCGTCGCCCGCTTCCTGTGCAGCGGGCGAGATTGGGCCGCCGTGCGCGCCTACTACCGCGCGCTGGCGGCTGGAGATGCAGCGATAGGCGACCTGGGCCTGCAGCTGGCGGCGCCGCTGCCGCCGCCGCCTGCCCCATGCCCCGCAGCGAGCGCGGCAGGATCGCCCGGCTCTGCTGCCCAGCCGGAGGCACAGCAGGGCTCTGATGCCACACAGAGAGAGTGGTGTATTGTTAGTCGTGACAGGCAGGCGTTAGCGGAGTCCACGCAGCAGCAGCGGCGGCAGCAGCAGCAGCTGTCGGCGGCTGAGCAGCAGCACCCAGCTGGTCGGCCGCACGAGCGGAGCACATGGAAAGTCCACATCAGCTATTATGGACCCGCATTTGGGTAAGTTGAATTTGCTTCCTGTTGAAGACCTTGCAGATTAGTTGCACAGCAGCGAGGCATGCTGCCGTGGCTGGAGGGGCCGCCACCCTGCTCCTAACATCATGCCCTCTACTACCCTGCCCCTGCCAACCTGTCTGCTCCTGCAGCGGCTGGCAGTTTGTCAAGGGCCAGGAGGGGCAGTCCGTCCAGGAGGCTGTGCAAGCTGCGCTGCAACAGTTGCTGGACGGACGCCGTGCTGCAGCGCTAGCGGCAGCCAATGCAGGGCCTGCCAACGGCCACAGCAGCAGCGGCACCGGCGATAGCAGCAGCAGCAGCAGCACTGCTGTGCCTCAGGGCACGGCCAAGCGCCTGAGCCGCCCGCAGCCGGTTGTGCTGATGATAGCAGGGCGGACGGACCGAGGCGTGCACGCACTCGGGCAAGTGCTGTCCTTTTACACCTGGGACGCAGGCGTCAGGCAGCAGGCAAGCGGTTGCACTGATTGGCTGCGCGGCATGTTGGATGATAGCATCGGTGGACTGTTTGCCGCCACCAGTGTTGCTCCTGCATTGCTAGGCAAGTTACACTGGTAGGACCTGCCACTGCTCCCTGCCTCTTGCACCCTGTGTGTTTCTGCCACACTGCCGTGCCTCATGGTGGTGCACCTCACCTGCCTGCCACCTCTGCAGGACATACTCACTGCCATCAGCACGGCACAGCCCGGGCTGCTGCGGGCGTGCCATGCCGAGCGCGTGCCACGTACATTCCATGCCACCTTCTCGGCGCAGTGGCGGCGATACTTGTACCTCCTCCCGCTGCGCACGCCGGGCCGCTCAGCAGGCGCAGCAGAGGAGGCAGCAGCAGCAAGCACAGCAGGCGCAGCAGCAACGTCACTCCCCGGCGGCAGGATGGGAGCAGTATTTGCCGGCTTGGAGCTGCTGCCTGGGTGTGATGCGGCGGCGGTGGATGCTGCTCCAGATGCCGACCCAGCCAAGTGAGCAGGTTGCTGACCTGGTGCACTGCATGACTCACGGTGGTTCTCTTCTGGTAACCAAAACTTCATTCTAGGCTGCCGCCTGCCTGCCTACCACTTCTAAGTGCTGCAGCTGCCGCTCTCCCAACTCTTCCGCCATGCATGCTACCTGCATCCTGTTACACTGCTGCACTTCCCGCAAATGTGCACTGCGTCCCCTCATTCCATCTCCTGCTCTGCGCAGGGTGGCGGCCCTGCTTTCACAGCTGGAGGGTCAAGAGCTGGACTATTCAGTCTTTGCCCGGGACACTCCGATTGGAAAGGACTGCCGCTGCTGCCTGCTACGGGCGGGGGCGTGGGCGGCCCGACTGCCAGGTGGGCAGGATTCAGACGAACGGCAGGCCATTGCTTGCTCTTTTCCTCTGGCTGTGGAGCAGGTCTCAGCAGAGTGCAGCAGTGCAGATGAGTTGGGAGTGCCGCTGCATGTGGAGTTGCTGCGCTTGCTTTGTGTGCTGCGGATGCTGGGCCGGACTGGCAACTCTGGCGTGTGCACGCTTGTAGTCCATGCTCGCCTCACTCCCACCATCCAATCCGTCCCACCTTCGCTCCTACTCACCCTCCCTTCCCTCCACTGTGCTTTTATTGTGCAGATGCACAGCGCACCCCTGTTCTGGCAATCGAGCTGGTCGGCAATCGGTTCCTTCGCCGCATGGTGCGAGTGCTGGTGGCCACCGCAGTACGAGAGGCGGAACCGCAGGGCGCTGTGTTTGCCTCGTGCAGCGCGCAGCACGCAACGACCGGAGTGGCAGCAGCACCAGGGGAGGTAGCGGCAGTAGGCGCAGCGGCGGCAGCGGCAGGTGGGGTGGCAGTCCGGCTGCGGCATGTGGATAGCAATGCACGCTCTCTATGCACCCCGACAGCGGCAGCAGACGGCGAGCATGCGCGAGAGCCGGCCTGGGATGCTGGCGCGCTGCTGCGAGCCATGGCAGCTGGCGACAGGTCGCTGACGGCCCCAGCGGCGCCTGCCGAAGGCCTGTGCTTTCTGGAGGCTGGCTATGGGGCTTGGCCAGCCGCCTCGTTACCACCCGACCAATCGATCTAGCAATGATTCTAACACGCGTGGCAAGCCCTGAACCGGGCCGAGTTACCAGTTAACCGGGCCAACGCTGCTTGCGCAATTGGCGCCCGGGTGTGCCTTGCTGCACTGGAATAACACACACTGCTATTGAGCACTGTTCAATGTGCCTGCTGCAAGCCGCGCGGCCTTGTTGCAGGGTGGCGCCTCCTATGCAACCGACATGTAACACACACAAGCCATGCACACTGCACAATAGCGAAGAACGAAACATCAGCAAAGTCAACGCCTAACAGAGCTGGCACAAGTAGGGGCAGGGCGGCAGGCCTAAAGGCACATGGCGATCTTGGCTAGGCAGCATGTGGTTATGTATCAGGCGACCACATGCAGGCGGGTCCCAAGCCACTCGCGCAGCGGCGCTGGAATGCTCTCAGCCGTCGAGGGCGGCAGCTGCAGCTCGGTGAGGCCCGACATGCACTGCAAAACGGCCAGATCCTCTGGTGCCAGCTGCAGCTGCGGGTTGCGAGCCAGCAGCAGGCGCCGCAGGGCGGTGGCTGAGCTGAGAGACGGCGGCAGGCGGGCAAAGCGGTTGCTCCGCAAGTTCAGTGTAAACAGGCCTGCAAGTTGGGTGGGAGCGAGGTGATATTTGTATTGCAGTCTGTTCTAAGTTGCCAACTTCAAACAGACAAGCGGTTTGAGTGGCCAGCGTGCAGGCTGCAATGGTCGCAAAGACATATCGCTGCACTTGCGGGCCTGCCCGGGCGATGCAAGAGCAGCTCGCAAGCAAAGCAGCCTTCTGAGGGAACGCATTGAATGCATCGCGTGCCCACCGTGAAGCACGGGCGCTTCCGGAAACTCTTCCAGCTTGGTGCATAGCAGGCTGAGGGAGGTGAGGTGTGTGGCGCTGCGCAAGCTGTCTGGAATGTCTGTGCCTGACAGGCAGCCGCAGAGCTGTAAAGTCTTAAGTTTGGGAGCAGCGCTCATCAGGGCAGCCAGGGCATCATTCCAGCTGCCGCCCGACAGTTGGCACAACCACAGGCTCATCGTCCGCAGCTGCGCCAGCGCTGTGCTGCCGCTGTGCTCGCCCTCAAACCGCAGGGCCGCCAGTGGCAGGTCGCAGTCGCGGAGGGTCAGCTTGCGGCAGGCTGGCGGGCTGGGTGGCAGCAGCGCCGACAGCAAGCGCGGGAGGGAAGGCAGGCTGACAATGCCCTCAATTCTGAGCTGCCGGTTGCACAGCTTTGCCCGAGCCAGCAGTGCACCAGCCACCTGAGAAATGAGTGTGAAGGGGACTCAGATCTAAGTCAGAATGCAGATCTGCATCTGAAACTGAGCGTAAGCAGCTGCCAGCAAGCGCGCTATCTGCTTGGCGGGTGCACAATCATGCGCCCAGCGCAGCTCACAGTCAGTCTGCTCCGAAAGCATGAGTGGCTGGCCCCGCTCCATAAATGCGGCAGGGCCAAACGGTCTGACCAAGTGCAGAATGCAGTGGCAGTGCGTGCCAGGTGCACCTGCGGGCACGGTACCGCATGCACAGGTCCACTTGTGCTCACCTCCAGACATTCCATGTCTGCCTCATCATCTTCCTCGTCCTCCTCTTGGAGCGGCACCAGCCGGTGAATGTCGTACCGCGCCAGCCCAGCTGGAAACTGGCGGGGCTGCGGCACCACTGGTGCTATGGGGCCCCAGCCTCCGCAGCCAAGGTCCAGTGCAGTCAGCTGCTGCAGGGCTGTAAGAGGGTGCGGGTCCTCCAGAGCGGATGCCTCGCTGCTCAGCCCCACACTGCTCAAGCCGGTGTGGCGCAGCACCGCTGCCACCGTGCCGGCCGGCAGGCGGAGCCCCTGCACATGCAGGCAGCGCAGCCTGGGCGGCAGCTGCGCCAGCACTATCGGCAGGCAGGCTGGCAGGCCCAGAGACGCTGCGAGCACCAAGCAGCGCAGTGCTGCAAGCTGCCAATGGACTGCACTGCGGCTGCAGCAAAGTCCACGCCCCGCAGCGCCAGTGTTTCGAGTGCTGTGAAGCGCTGCAGGTGGGCAGCCAGGCTGGGCGCAAACAGCTCTGCATCATTGGGTGCTGAAATGCTGGATGGCAGGTGCGAACGCGGCTGCCTCAGGAAACGGTTGGAGCTGATCAGGAGACCTCGCAGGCGGTCTGGGTGCAGCAGCTGCAGCAGCTGGCCAACCCGCCAAGCGCCAGGCAGGGGCGGCTGCCGGAAGACCAGCAAGTGGTTTTGCTCCACAAGTTCAAAATGCTGCACGAGTGGCGCCACGTGCTGCAGCAGCTGCAGCTTGCAGGCAAACCAGCACTGCCGCTCTGCCGGCTCGGCCATTGCTGCCAAAGTAGCGTCTGAAATTTCCAGGTGCTGCCACAGTGCCAGCTCGGCGAACAGGACGCAGTTCCAGCGCTTGCTGACCAGGCTGGCAGAAGCTCTGCAGGCAGGAAAGCATGCCAGCGGCAGGCGTGGATCGACAGCTGATTGAGATGCGGCGCGGCTGCTGCTGCTGCTGCGACGGCGGCGGCGGCGACCAGAGGCTCACCCGGCCTCCCTGCCCGCCAGCGCCAGCACACGGCCCAGGAGGTGGTCAGGCAGGGCGTCCAAGGTCAAGGCGGGCGGCTGCTGGGGCGCAGGGACGTCGGCCATGGCCAAGGAGCTGAAGAAGTGGGTGGGGAGGGCTGGAGCTGGCCACAAGTACCGCTGAGAGCACACTGAGAACGGTTGAGGCACGAGCCGAGGCAGGGTGTTTCTTCGTCGCGCTGACTAGGCGGCGGCAGCGGCGGCGGCAGCAGCGCCGCTGCGCAAGCTCCTGCAGCATGCTGTGAGCCAGTTCTGCCTGCCGCCATGGACATTTCAAGCAGCCCATATACAGCATGCCGGCCTCTTTGGTGGCATCATCAGTGGTCAGCTCTCTCCCTCACAGTTTGCTTTTCCCCACTTCGTGCAGCCGCTGCCCTTACAACACACCGCACCAGGCGCTCGGCAGCTATGTTTACCGGTGTAATGAAATGTTTGAAAAGAATGCATGGCATGAAATGGAATGAAGTAAATGTGGCAGCTCGGACGCAAGGCGTGGGCGCCTGCCCATGGCGAGCATGGCTGGCTTGCGCACAGCGGTTGTGGCGGACATACAAGGTGTGGCAGGCTGCTACAGCTGCCGGCCACCAGCTCGCCTACCACTAGCACCCATCAAACTGATCCTCAAGTCACTCGTGCACCTTGGCCCCCGCCAGCAGCTGCTGCTTGCTCATGGTCCAGAGGTTGTCCAGCAGGCCAACCCGCAGGCTGCCGGGGCCCTTGGCATCCGCAGCACCCAGCTCCGCCGCCAGCCTGCAGGGCAGAAGCAAGGCAGTTTTAGCATCATGTGATAGAAGTGCAGGGCAGGATCCAGAGGTTTCAGCACAGGTGTTGTTGGGAGGGCCAGCCTGTTGGCTGCTGGCTGCCCCACTGGGCCCCACGTGGCACGACATGGAAAGCCTTGCCCAAAGCACTACAGTGCGGGCAGCATTGCACCCAAACAGAAGCAGAACCCCAGTCAAACCATCAGTCCAAAACTCTCACCCAAAGTAGGACAGCGCATGCACGGCTGCCTCCAGCGGCTGCTGCGGGAACTGGCTGACAAAAGCAGCCACCACAGCTGTTACTGCATGAGTTGTTTGGGGCATCAGAGCGCACGACATGTTTTTGAGCAGTGCGTGTTCCTGCATGCCGGCATGCAATCTGCGACCACCCTGCCCGCACACTGTTCAAGCGGTGATTTGCTGTAGCATTAGCTCGCCGCACCTGATACAGTGCCGCATTTCATAATTTGGCCATGAAACAAATGCACAAATGCAGCACCCACCTGAGCAGCCAGTGGCAGTGATCTGCTGCAGCATCGGCACGCCGTTGGCGGCCCGCAACACGCGGCTGCCGTCTGTCACCTGCGGCGGCCAGGGTGCAAGGCAGTGGGGCCGTGAAGATCAAGCAAGGTGTGGCATGCAGGGTCAGGCGAGTTGCACAAATGAACGTCGCACTCAGGCAATGCATGAACCAACAGACCGGTTGAATGAACGTTGCACTTAGATTAGGCGAGAGCTGACAGACCGGCTGCAGCCTGGCGGGCACTGCCATGCGCCCCAGCCGCCTCAACTGCACCTTGACGGCTGCCAGGCCGCCCAAGAAGCCTGTTGCGACTCAACGGCTTCCAGGCTGGTATTACCCACCACGCCCAGGCCGGTTTACCAAACCGCGCCCTCTGGCATACCCCTCCCAAACCTCACCAGATCCTCCGCCCCCGAGATCGCCACGATGCAGCCGTGCTCCCGCGCAATCTGCATGCCCGCCTCCAGCGCCTCTGCATGGAGTGGGATTTGGAATGCCAATGCTCATGGTCCGGCCAATGCACCAAGCACACGGCTTGTCATTCTGTCTTGTCGGCGAGTCATTCCATCATGAGACACTTGCCTGTCGCCGCCGCAGTGCTGTCAACACCCTTTGTGGTGTGTGATGCTCCCGCAAGCGCCAGGATTTCAGAGGGGTTGCCGCGCACCACAGTGGGCTTCAGCCGCAGCAGCGCCGCACAAATCTGGGAGGGAGTCGAGAGGAAAATAGCGGCATGAGTTGGGGCAGCAACACGCAAGCAAACAAACCAGCCGCCGCTCAGCCTGCCGCAGACAGAAGCAACCATGCAGCACCTGCGAGCGGCCGCGGTTGCAGCTCGTTAGTCCCACTCAGCACCTGTGACAACTCCAACTACAACACAGCACCTCCTCGGGTAGTGCTGAGGGACACACACACCTGCGTGCGGTAGGGCGTGGCGCCGCAGCCAACGGGGTCAAGCACCCAAGGCTTGCCAAGCTCGACGGCTTTCTTAGCTGCCAGCTTCATGCCGCCCACCCACTGCACAGGCAGGGCAGAAGGTCGAGTGAGGCGGATGAGCTAAAAACAATATGGCGAGGAGCTGCTTGCCCAATGGCACGGCTTTCTTGGCTGCGAGCTTCCACCCACTGCAGGGCATGGACGGCAAGGGTCAATTGCGTGGCAGGGGCAGAGTCAACTAAGCAACGCGGCTTGGCCCGACACTATTCATCGGTGAGCCCCAACAGCTCACGTCATCTGACAGCGTGCCCACGTTGATCAGCACAGCTGAGGCGATGCCCACAAAGTCCTCAACTTCGGCGATGGAGTGCGCCTGCAGAATGGGTGTGAAAAACAACTACTCTAAGCCGGCCAACGATGCCACGGACGGCGGAAGGCGATGCCCACAAAGTCCTCCACCTCGGCGATGGAGTGCGCCTGCGTGGCAAACGAGCAGCATGGCTACCGAGGTTGTGGAAACTGGGGCAAACCCGCAGTAGGCAAACCCGCGGGAGGGCAGATCTGGAGGTTCTCTAAACACAAACACGAACAGACACCTTCTAGCCCCACGTATCGATATATGAAGCTGTCTGCGACACACAACTGGGCCAGGCAGTTGGAGAAGGCGCCGCCGCAAGGTCGGCACCAATGCGCCAAAACGCCAGCGGCAGCGGCACGGCGGCACCCGCTGGCGTGCAGCAAAGGGGCGGCGCACCATGGCTGGGGAGGCACCTGCCGCCAGCAGCACGTTGGCCATGATGTCCATCCTGCATGCAGAAGTGGATGAAGGGCGACTGATACTGGGTTGGCGCTGCCTGAAGGGAGCAGAGGAGCGGCAGGCAGCAGCGGCGGCAGTGGCAGCAGCGGCAGTGCCACCAGCACGGTTGTGCCCGATCGCTACAAATTCGTAACTCACGATACGAAGTTGGTCAGACAGAGGCACAGCGGGGAGGCGGCGCGCACTGCCGCGAGTGCGGCGGCTGTGGAAGCGGGAGAGGCGTCCAGCGGCATGGTGACCCCTCGTTTGCTCCTCCAATGCAGTCGGCACACCACGATGTCCAGTTGCAGCATGAATGTAGCCCCGCCTGGCCAGTCTGCCACAGGGTGCCGAAGGGGGTCCTTCATGCGCACGCCCCACTCCCGGCGGGGCTCGAGACCATGCAGCTGAGCACGGATCGCCAATTCAGCTTGACTCTGTGCGAGGGCAGCCCGTTCCACAGAATGGAGGGCACGCCGAGCTCCTCCAGCGGCCTCTCCCGCCGCCTGTGGTGCGATGATCAGGCCCAGGCGTCGGTGATGCGCGCCCTGCACCACCCCTTCGTGATCGCGCTGGCCTCGGGCGTGCTGCCAAGGTGCGCTGCCGGCCGCCGCCGGCGCTCCCCCCACGCAGCGCTGCCGCTCCCGGCCAATCGGCAGCCTCGGCAGCAACGGGGCAGGCTGCCGCGGGCTCATCTGGTCATGCCATGCCACTGCAGCAACATGGCTGCCGCCGCCAGCGCCTGCCCACTAGGGTTTGGGCGCGCGCGCGCTGGTGCCGCCCGTGCGCCGCCGCTCGGGCGCATTGGCAGCAGCGCACAAGGTCTGCCTTTCAATTTCGTCGCCTCATGCAATGCACCTGCCTGCAGGGAGGCTTTCCAGAGCTACATCGCAGAGGACGCTTTCTTCCTGAAGAGCTTTGGTGAGCTGTTAGCTGCCGGCTGGCAGGCAGCCGGCAGGCAGTGGGGCGACATGAGAGCAGCCAAATGGGCGGCTGGCATGGGAGCGCACACATGCATTGCTGTCCAAGGCCCGTTTGCACCTCATGCCATGGTTGATGTGTTTCCAGAGGCAGGAGCAGCTGGCCAGGCGTACGAGGCTCAAGCTGGGGCGTGCATGCCAGCCGATACCCCGCCCAGCTCTCATGCCGCCTTCCATGCCACCATGCCTCCAGTTCTCATTCGAAGCTGCCCATCATGCCAAATTGGCCGCCAATCTTTGCGCGGCTATTTCGCTGCTGTCCAATGTTCAACCTTCATGTTGATTGCAAATTAATGGGTTGCGTCTCCCACCCTGTCGTCTGCCGCAGCCGAGGGCTATTCGGCCGCCATCGCGCGCTGCGGCCCCGGGCAGGAGCATGTGGCGCGCGGACTGGGCGAGCTGCTGCAGGTAGGCATGTTTGGGGGCATGAAGGCATGTTCAGAGTAGCAGGTGGCACGCGGCCTGGGCGAGCTGCAGCAGGTGACATGGGAGGGGAATCTCGGGACGTGAGCAGTGGCATGGGGACCCTCGGGGACTGGCATGGCGTGGCAGGGCATGGTGTGGCAGGTATGGCAGCATGTTGTGCATGGCATGGCCATGGGCATGGGCGTGGTATGGCAGGGCAGGGCTGCGGTGGCATGGCAACTCCTGCAAGCACAAGGCACGCGGCGTGCGGGCCAGGCGAGCTGCTGCATGTTAAACCAAGCAGCTTGTTCTGCAGAAGCAGTTCGTGTGCTGGGCAATTGTGCACTGCCATGTGCCTGACACTCTGCTGCCGCTGTCTAACTGACCAAACTGCGTACAGGGCGTGCAAGAAGAACTGAAACTTCACGACGGCTATGCAGCGGTGAGAAAATACACTCAATCTTGTGTTGTATTCCTAGCCGGTTTGGGTGAATGTTTGGCAGATCGGAATAGGCTGCCAACCGCACCCTGCACCTTCGTTGTTGCACAGCTTGTGTGCTGCAGCTGCCTGTATTGCTGCCCATCCTCCCCGCGCATGCCTAACCGCCACCCTGCTTGCTCGTGTCGGTCATGCAAGCGGTGGCGGCCAGCACTAGCGGCTGCACTGCGCTTGCAGGCTGCACTCACAGACCATTTTTTTCCTACCTGTTTGTGCAGGAGTGGGGGGTGGACCTGTCGCAGCACCAGCAGCCCAACCCGGCCACCCGGGCGTACGTGGACTGGGTGCACTCGATTGCCCAGGATCCCAAGCAGGCGCGCTTGCTGCACCTGAAATGCTGCCTTTTGTTCTAATGGTTTTGCTGCAACTTTGTTTCTTGCTCTGGCAAGGTGTTGACCATGGAGGGCGGTGCCTTGGACGAATAGGTTGCCACATGCGGCGGCCTCTTACAACGCAGGTGAACCGCTCTGTTGTTGTCCCGCTGCCTATCCCACAGCCAGTCTTGCCTCCTAGATTTCCTACCCACCTTTGACCTAGCAGCTAGTGACTCTTGGCAGCTGACCAGCCAAGCAGCTGCCAGAACGTCGGCAGTGGCCAAGCCGTTGCACCCGGTGCGCAGGGAGGTAGGGTTGGTCAGGGGTGGATCGGAGCACGGCCCCGGGCTGCCTGCCGGAGGGCTCTGCTCCGGTCGACCACCTGGGCACCCCGCCTCCCTTGCTGCGGTGGCGGCTAAAGGGGGAAGCGTTATGTGCTGGGCAGCTACCTTTTCAGATCTCAGGGCAGCGATGTGCTGATCAGTGTTGATGGCCGGAGCATGGCAACGGGCTGCCTGCCAAAGTGCTCTGCTCCGGGCAGCCAGCATTGACACCCCGGCTGATTTGCGTTGCACGGGCATGCATGGCAGCCAGTTTGCTGCACTCCCCAGTGCACAGGGTAGTAGGGTGCTCCGTACAGAGCATGGCCCCTCCCATGCAGGGAGGGCTCTGCTTCTGGCGACGGCCTGGACACCCCGCCTCCCTGGCTGTGCTGCGATGCAGGAGCAGTGTTAATAGCAAGTGTGCTGCACACCCAGTGCAAAGCGCGGCTGGGGTGATGCTGGGTGCTTGACCAGGAGCATAGCTCCCAGCATAGCTCCCTCTACCAGGAGGGCTCTGCTCCGGGCAACCACCTTGCCACCCCGCCTCCCTTGCCGAAGTGCTATGTGCTGGGCAGCTTTCCGGAACGGAGGGCGAGGGTGTCGATCGGTGTCGATGGCCGGAGCATGGCTCTGGGCTGCCTGCCAAAGGGCTCTGCTCCGGACAACGGCCGGGGCACCCCGCCTCCCTTGCTAGGGTGTTGTGAGGATAGCAAGCTAGCAGCTGACTTCCAGTGCACCCTGAGGGAGGTGGGGGTGTCCAGGGTGAACAAGACCCGGAGCAAGGACCCTCTCCTGCCGGGAGGGCGCTGCTCCGGGCAGCCAGGAGGACACCCCGCCGTGCTGGCTGGTTTGTGCTCGGGGCGCATGCATGGTAGCCAGTGTGATGCACCTCCCAACGCGCAGGGCAGACGGGGTAAAGAGTGGTACGCCGTTCAGAGCATGGCCCCTCCCTGCCGAGAGGTCTCTGCTCTGGGCAGCCAGCTTCGACACCCCGCCTCCCTGAATTGCGCTGCACCGGCATGCATGGCAGCCAGTTTGCTGCACTTCCCAGTGCACAGGGCAGTAGGGTGCGCCGTACAGAGCATGGCCCCCTCCCATGCAAGGAGGGCTCTGCTCTGGGCGACCACCCCGCCTCCCTTGCTGTGGTGGTGGCTATAGGCGGGAGCGCTTTGTGCTGGGCAGCTGCGATTCCGGAGCTCAGGCGGTGGGGTCGTACTGGTCTTAGTTGTCGGAGCACGGCCCCTCTGCTGCCAAAAGTGCTCTGCTCCGGGCAACAGCCTGTGCACCCCGCCGCTCTGGCTGGGGTGTTGTGAGGGATACCAAGTAGCAGTATACTTTCATTCATTTCGGGGCAGAGGGGTGTCGTACTCGAAGTCGACCCGGAGCATGGCCCCGGGCTGCCTGCCGGAGGGCTCTGCTCCGGGCAGCCAGCTTCGACACCCCGCCTGCCTGAATGCGATGGGCTGAAGGAGAAGGCATCTTGCTGGGCAGCCGCCAACCTGGTGCTCAGAGCGGTGGGGAGGTGTTCTGGTAAGCCGTGCGGAGCATGGCCCCTTCTGCTGGGAGGGCTCTGCTCCGGGCAGCTAGCTGGACACCCCGCCGCGCTGGCTGGTTTGTGCTGGGGGCGCATGCATCGCAGTTAGTTTGCTGCACCTCCCAGCGCACAGGGCCGCCCGCGGCGGTAGGGTTTTTATGTTGATGTCGCCGTGGAGCATTTTTAGGCTGGCCGTCGAAGAACTCCTCCGCCGGAACTGGCTGCCCGCCGGGCAGCCAGCTCCGACACCCCGCCTCCCTGGCCGCTGTAGTGAGTAGAAGGCAGAAGCGCTTTATGCTGGGGAACTGCCTTGTTTACACTCAGGCGCTGGGGCGGTGATCATTGTCGTGGTCAGGAGCATAGCCCTCTCCTGCGGTAGGCTCTGCTCCTGGCAACTGCCCTGCCGTCCCGCCTCTGCTGGGGGCTGACGGAAGAGGGTGTTGGAGGTGCAGGTTGGGTAGTTACCTTGATGCTGCAGCTGCCGCATACGTCTGCGTGCGCCAGCACACAGCACTCACCCCAGCATTCTGGGACCAATTGATGCGTGCAAATGTGCTTGTGGTCTGGCAATCCAGCGGGGGGCTGGAGGGGTTAAGTTGCAGCGCTGTGTGGCTGCCACATGCACATGCACACAATAGCGCGCCAGCTAATCAGCAGTTTGCGGGCCTGCACAATGTGTGACGCTCACCTCGTGCTGGTTCCGGCCAAGCTGCCGTCGCTGCCGCGCTGTGCTTGCTAAAGTCATGACAACTCAGCAGTGCTGCCTGTGCTTTCATGGATCCCTTAACGGCAACCAGCTGTCCTTGCAATGGCAGTCGGCAGGGCCAGCTGGCCTTGCAAGGGCGGCTGCGGGCTCAGGGATGCCTTGGGGTGACCAGCAGTTGTGGAGAGGTCAGTTTGCGTACGAGGCCAGTCTGTGCCCGGGGCCTGCCATGGGCTTGTGTGGTGGCTGCCGGGGCATGTGTGGCGGCTGCCGGGGCGGACCTGTGCTCTCAAAAGGCTGCCTTGCAATTGACGAGGTCAACCCTTTGCGGCGAGCCAGCCAGCTATGCACCGCTGTTGCCGGTGCTTTATCAAAAGCTCAATTTGTTTGTTGCACGCCACGTGTGGAAAGGTCGACTTCGGTGTGCACCTAAGCACATGCACTCGGCTGTACGTGTGTGTCTTGCCAGGGCTGCCTCCGAAGCGAATTGCCCCAGCTGCCCTGGCCAGGCGGCGCCCTCACCCCTTGCTGTTACTGCAGTGGTTACCACCTGTTGCTTGGGCGTGGACGGGCTGTGCTGAAGTCTGGCCAGTGGCAGATGTGCAGGGTAGGAGCGGCTCTTCGCCGTTGGCAGCGATTTACCTGTCGCATCCCTGAGCTTCAGTTTCTCCTCCTGGCAATGACAGTCGGCAGAGCCAGCTGGCCTTGCCAGGGGGGGCGCTGACTCAGGGGTGCCTTGGGTGACACATTGTGACAGCGAAGACATTCCCTGCACCGCTGGTTCACTGGTGCACCGCTGGCCAGTTTGCCCGCGGCGGGCGAGGACCCTGCCATGCGCTGGGCAGCGGCAGGCGGGGTGAACTGGTGTATGTCGCCGAAGGGCTGCCTTGCAGAGGTCAGGCGAAGGCACCTATCCCCGGGCTGCTGTTACTTACGCAGTTGTGCTGTATGGACGGGCCTGCTAGAACGCGCGAGCTTGTTGCACGTTTTGCATGGTTTCAGCAATGTCCTGTGCCTAAGTACGCACTGCCGGGTGGAAGGCGTGTACCTTGCCAGGGCTGCCTGAGCCAGGCTGCCCTGGCCGGGCAGCGCTAGTCCCCCCGCACTGCTGTTGCTTCACGGCCCGATTGGTGGCCCGCGTTGCGTAGCCCGTTGTGCACTGTCGACGACGGTGCGTGCCAAAGGCGCAAGAACGGGCTCTTCTCGTTTCATCCAGAGCTGCCTGCCCTTCCCTGCTCTGCTCGAATGGAGGCACTCCAGCGCTGCTGCGCCTGTGCAGCATTCTGTCTTTCAACTGGATGGCATCCTCCATCGGCGCAAATTAGTTGCAAACAACCGGTGTGTGGGTGGGAGGGAGAGACGAGCCGCACATGGGCTGTGGTGGGTTCAGAAGTCGATGGCTCAGTGCTGCTGCCTACGAGAGGCGCGGGCCCTGAGCTCGATGTCTCTTCCTGCCACCGCCTTTCACCAGCGCACATCCGCCCCACTCTGCTGCCGCCGATGTAGCAAACCTCTTGTAACACGCCTGTGGGTTGTCGCATGCAATACTACTCGATCACGTATCAAATCCCAACGCAGTGCATTCCATTTCCGCCACCACACGGCGACTTCTGCACCTCAACTGCTCAGGGCTGCTCTGCCGGCCATGCGCCTTGTCTGCCGTTCTGCCTGCCTGCAGGCTGCACCGTCACTAACATGTCGCACCTCCGCTCCCCCACCCCGCAGGGTGTGGCCGGCATCCTGTCCGCCATAGTATTCTGCCTGCGCATGCTCCTGCATGTTGTGTAATAAACCAATTTTGGTTGCCTTTCCGCTGCCCCCCACCATGCAGGGCGTGGCTGGCATCCTGTCCGCCATGGTGCCCTGCCTGCGGCTGTACGCTTTCCTGGCCTGCCAGCTGTCAAGGGGATACCCCTTCGCAGACCACGAGTACACAGGTGCGCTGCTTCCTTCAGTTCGGCAAGGAATCGTTGCCCTGCTTGATGATGTCACTGAGCTGGTGTGGATGTTTGCTCGTGACGGAGCCTGCCAGCTGTCCAGGGGATACCCCTTCGCAGACCACGAGTACACAGGTGCGCTGCTTCCTTCGGTTTGCAAGGAACCCTTGCCCTGCTTGATGATGTCACTGAGCTGGTGTGGATGTTCGCTCATGACGGAGCCTGCCAGCTGTCCAGGGGCTGCCCCTTTGCGGACCATGAGTACACAGGTGCGCTGTTTCCTTCGGTTTGCAAGGAACCCTTGCTCTGCTTGATGATGTCACTGAGCTGATGTAGATGCTTGCTGATGCATGTTGCCTGCCAGCTGTCCAGGGGATACCCCTTCGCGGACCACGAGTACACAGGTGCGTTGCTGTGCTCCATTGTTACCAGGCGGCTTAGCCTGAAATATGTTTGATTTTGGCCAGCTGTCCAGGGGCTCCTACCCCTTTGTGCAAACCACAAGCACACAGGTGGGCTGTTGCTGTGCTCCGCCCGTGTGGCTGCTTTTTGCTGAATGCACGTGCACATTGACAACTCATTGGCACTTGTTCTTGCACAAATTTTCTCTGCAAAGTGGGTGTGGTCCTACTTGTGCGTGGGGTACCGGTGCTGCTTGTACCAAAATGCACTTATCAGCTGTTGATTGCCTCACACAATGCAGAGTGGTTTCAGTCCTACTCCAGTGCGGAGTACCTGCGGCTTCCTCAAAGCAGTTGCATTTCTGCTGCACTTGCAACCCAGGCAATTGTGCCCTTTGCCTCGATTTCTGCAGAGTGGGTGCGGTCCTACTCGAGTGCCGAGTACCTGCGGCTGCCAGCCAAGGCGGAGGCGCTGCTGGACGAAACGGGGGGCGCCGAGGACTTTGGTGCGCTGCTATTGTCTTCGTTTGACAATGCTTTGCTTTGCGTGGTTGTGCACATTGTGTTGTGTTGCATCCGCTCACGAAACAGGAGGCGCCGAGGACTTTGGTGCGTGGCTGTGCATTGCCAGCGGCCTGCTTTGGCTGATATCCTTGTCTGCATTCAGCTGAAACAAGTTGTCCAAGACAGTGGGGTGGGTGCGCTGCTTTGTTCTGTAGTTCGTTGGCTGCTTGTTGTGCTCCCGGGTTCATAACTGCTGGTTGAACCATGCACGCGTGAGGGCTGCAGCCGCCCCATGGCCCCTGCCGCTCTGGCTTGCCGGCTGTGCCACTGTAGCAGCCTGCAAGCTGTTGCGCCTCTGTGTCAGGGGCGCCACAGCTGGCAGCTGCGGCTGTGACCCAGCTGGGTGGTTAGGCAGGCAGGCAGGCGGCCCCCTGGTTGCTAGTCAGCTACAGTATTTGGCGCCAGTGGCTCGCGCTGTGATTTTGTTGAAGCAATGCTGCCAACCTGTGGTGTCTTCAAGGCACCGCCGGTATGCCAGCTTGGCAAGCAGGCTGTTATCGTGAGTGCCTCGTGCACGGCTGCTGAGGGGCAGCCCTCGGCTTGCCTCCCCAGCCGTGCTGCGGCGCTGTCGACTGCAGCATGCATGCGCTGTGGCTGGTAATCGCATCATGCCCTGCCTGCTGCGCTGTATAGCGGCCCAGCAGGTGCAGTGCTTTGCTGCCAACTGATTCAGCAAGCCTGCCTAAACAGATGTGTTCTTGAGTAGCTGCCGCTGGCCAGCTGGGTCGCAGTTGATGCACGCGCCAGCTGTCGCGCTGCTGTTTCCACAGCGACGCCTCAGCTGGCGGCTTGCGGTCCCGTGCCCCAGCTGGTGGCTGGCAGCCACTTGATTGCGCGTCCGCTTACATAATTATTGGCAGCAGTGGTTCGCGCTGCAGCTCCTGCGAAGCACTGCTGCCAATGGGTGGTTCCTTCACTGCTCGCATATCAGCTTGGTATGGGTGCTGCAGTGAAGCTGTTTGAGACCGGACGGCTTCTGTGGGGCAGCCCTCGGCTTGCCTCCCCAGCCGTGCCCTTGCAATGCCGGACGACTGCAGCATGCACCCAACTCCCTGTGGCTGGTGCCGGCCTGCAGGCCTTCCTAAGGCCCACCTATGCACCACACCTTTCGGCTGCAACATGCGCGCGTGCCGTGGCCCTGGGGTGTTTTATGCCACCGCCGCCTGGTGTGGCACTGTGCTGCCACCTGGGCCCGGTATTGGCCGCCTGCCCGACCACATGCACTATATACATTGGCTGCCATTGCAGCTGCCGCATTAGCTGGGGACTGTCCTGCCCTGGGTAAGCCAGCTGTAGCGCTGCTGTGCCCAGAGCGGCGCCTCGGCTGGCTGCTTGAGCAGGCCTGGCCCGACTGTGTGCAGCATCTCGTCGACCAAGTGGCTGCAATCCAGATTGAGCACGGCTCAGCATCAGCACGGCTCGGGCTTCGCATGCATTCAGATATGCAGGCAGCTGGGCAGGCAGCCGCTCTCAGCTGCTGCCCTGAGGTTTCTTAGGCACAGCGCGGGATGAGCCCCAGTCTGCACTTGCGCCGCCCGCACGGCTGGCACCAAACGCGTCTGTGCTGCTGCTCCTGGGCTATGCGCGCATGGTTGTGGAGGGACCACTGGGGCGTGCCTCCCCAGCCGTGCAGCGCAGCCGAGGAGTGCAGCAGGTGGCGGCCGCGGCCAGGTGTGGTGTTGCAAGTTGCTTCATCACTAGGTGCCAGTGATGCCGACAAACAGCCGCCGCAGCCCGCTTAGCTGCCAACCCTGAACCAAGTTCTGAAACCAAGTGCACCAGCCAGCGCTCTGGCTCCAGCATCTCGATGCACACGCAAGTGCGCAGCGGCTGCCTGCCTGCAGGCCCCTCCGCTCGCTTGCGTGGCTGGCGGGCTGCGCCGGCAGCTGCTGTTGCTGCCGCTGGGCCTGCCGAGTTGGTACAAGGGGTTACAGAGCCAATGCAGACAACTTGAGAGGAAACTGGCTGTGTGCATTTAAACTGGAGGAGGAGCAGCAGGGAGAAGGGAGCAGCAGCAACACGGAGCAACAGAAAAAGCGAAGGCAGCAGGTGTGAAGCGCGGTAAAGGCGGCTAAGGCCAGGCGGCTGCTGCGAGGGCTGCCTCGCAGAAGGTGCAGAACTCCCTGCCTGCCAGGCCGCCAGCTTAGCTGGCGCGGCTGGCAGGGAGGCTCTGCGCAGCAGCCCCGCTGCACGGTGCATGCGGTTGGCTGCACAGGAAATACAGGCGCGCCGCCGCTCAAGCACAAATCCTCTTGGGCAGCTCAGCACTCGTCCTCTTGGAGCAGCAGGTTGGGGATGCCGCCGCTGACAGGGAACTTGCGCCCTGGGAGCAGATGGGAGAGGGCAGCAAGCGGAGTGCTGTTTCACAGTGCAAGCAGAGCAGCGTTTGGCAGTGCTGCAAAGGGAGGCGCGCTGGTGCCCAAGCAGGGCAGCGGCAGGTAGAAAGTGCGGTATGCCAGCATCGCCCTCAGCTGCCCTTCTCCTTGGTCGTGATGTTCGCATGCCTCTGCCGCGGCGCAACCCGCAGCCACAGCAGGCGGCGTGCGAATGCCACGGGACTGGGCACCTGCGAGGCTGCTGGCACCCGCACTACCACACCAGCCGCTTCAGAAGCTGCAGTTCACAGCACTGCTGAGCAGCTCTCACCCGTCTCTGGGCACACGAGCGAGCCCTCTTCAAGGTGCACCTCCAGCAGCGCGTGGTGGAACTGCGGCAGGGGAGGAGGGAGGGGCAGCGGTCAATAATGAACAGTGAATATCGCGTGTTCAGTTGAAACAGTGAAATCAACAGCGTATGATGGAACTGCTGCAGGGCAGGGCAGGGATAGCAGTGTTGGGACAATATTGACGAGCCCACGCGCTGCGCGCCATGGCAGCGCAGCTGCCGCCCAGCCATCGAAAAACAACAGAGTGGCTGGTGTGCTGGTCTCCGCCAGCTTTGCGTTGGGCAGCCCTGCGCCAAGACAAGAGTGGCAGGGCCGCCCAGCGCAGGGGCTAGCCGGTCCAGACATCTGTGCGACTCGAACCACGCGGCGGCTTTGCTCAGATTCAGCATCCAAGGGATCTATAAGAAGAAACCCAGGCGCCACCTTTTTGAGGAAGTCGTCCTCCTCCAGCATCCTCTCACACGCCCCAAGCATGCTTGGTAACAATTACAATACTATATATACGTACAGCAGCCCACCTTTTTGAGGAAGTCGTCGTCCTCCAGCATCTCCTCGCTCGCGCTCTCCGGCAGGTCGCTCACCCCTGCAGTAATAAACAACGGAAGCCGGGATCTCAAAAGAAAGCCATCGCTACACACAATCTGGATGCGGTGTGCGGTGCTGGGGCGGCAGCATTTCCTCGCCCACGCCCTCCGCAGGCCAGTCACCCTGCAGGTGTTTTGGGAACAGGTGGGCAGTTTGAAATCGAATTTACAAGGCTGGGCAGTGATAATTACATGTCATCATGTCGTGATGCCACCGGCCCTGCAGCCGCAGCAAGTTCAGGCAAAACGTTGGAGAATTATTCAAGTGTCGCAGTGTCGCCGCAGTGCAGGCAGCAATCAAGCTGTCTGAACTGCAGCAGCACGGGCAGCTTTGATTAAGCAGCCCCTGAAGCCTGAACCTTCTGCAGCAGTGGGTGCGCCATGCCCGCAACGGCAGATAAGTCCTAAGGCGGACCCCATCTTTGCAGTACGTAGCTGGCACTGCATCAGCCGCCTGGGCAGCGGAGGCGCCCTGCTGCCAACTGCGTTCGTCACCTGGCTGGACAGCTGAGGGGAGCACAGCTTGTAGTTCTGCCCATCAGCTGCCCTGCTGCTGAGAGGCGTTGGTTGAACAGGTCCATTTCGCTGCCCGGTCAGCAGGCCTGCGCCAGTGCAACACCCGCACCGGCGGCCGCTGCAGTCGCACCCACAGCACAGCAGAATGGCTGGTGAGCGGGGCGCCCGCCTGCCCAGCTGCTCCGTTCTGCCTGGCCCATGTGCTGTGTGCCCATGCAAGCACCCAGCAGCTGGCTGCCGTCCCGCTGCATTCTGAGCTGCGTCGAAAGACGTCCACGCCGGCTTGACGCCTGTGTGAAGCCTGTCCCACGCAGCTCTGCTGAATAGCAAGCGAGCTGGCTGCCTGGCCCGCCCTCCAGCACAGCAGCTTACACCCGCCTCCGGCCGAGCTTGCTGCCGCCTTTCATCCAGCTCCAACCATTGGAAAAGCAAGCCTGCTGGCTAGTTGACAAAAAACAAACCACAAACAGTGTATGCTCACCCATAGCGGCCGCCGCCTCCCGCAGCGCACCCCGATGGACTGCCAGGCCTTGCTGGCTCGCCTCCCCACACACCAACAATCCAGAGCAGAGGAAGAGCTCACCCATGGCAGCGGCCGCCTCCCGCAGCGCGCCCCAGTTGATGCGCGGGAAGATGTGCCGCAGGAAATCGGGCTCAAAATCCATCTCCCGCGTCTCCACCTGCGCGCATATTAAGAGGGATGAAAGAAAGAACCTTGCAAGATGCATGCTTGCAACTGGTGGAGGGAGGCGCGCCGCAGGGAGTGGGGCTCAAATCCCATCTCCCGCGTCTCCACCTGCGCATAAATTCAGACAGTCGCACAGCAAGCGTTTGCAAGCACATGGCAGCTGCTAAAGTTGCTGTTGTGTGGGTTAGCGGGGGCACCCGCAGAGCTGCGGCACCGCAGCCCGCCGGCTGGTTCATCGCTCTCCATACTTGGCTTGCTGGAGTTCAATGCTCCACTACTGAGCGCGCACAGCAGGCCAAGCTGCGGGAGCGACAAAACCAGCCGAGGGCTGGGTTCGGCCCGGCAACAAAGCGACCGCCCCTCCTCCCAGCCACACCTTGTCTGCCTCCACCTTCAAGGGGTAGCCGTTCTGCACCCCCTTGATGTGGCACTGCAGCATGTTGTGCGTAAGCAGCTTCATGCCTGCCCGCTGCCGCTGCCCCTGCTGCCGCTGGCCCCTGCGATATGGGAAAGCAGGCAGGCGGCGGCGGTGGCGGCGGTGGTGGCGGCAGCGGCGGCGGCAGGTGGTCGCTGCTGCTCGCTGAGGGGCCCTGTGCTAACGGGACGATGCCTGCAACATTCCTGCAGCATGGCAAGCTGCATGCAGCGTCTCTGCGCGCTGGAACCCACCCTCGCTGCTAGCACCTCACACCTGGCGCTCCCGGCGCGCTGCTACACACTGTAGTGGTGATGCAGAATGGTCCTACCTCGCCCAAACGCGATGGCGGGCACCTCCAGCGCGGGGCTTCTGCCGAGCGGGGCGTTTGTGTGCGCCGGCAGGCTCAGTTGGTCCCGCAATTAATGCAGAATGACCCGTCTAACACGCCGGAAGCCATGCATGTGCCACCGGGCCGCCCGGGCGGCCGCAGCACTACGCCCACCTGGCCAGCAGTACACGGCGGCCGAAGTTTTGGCTCGTTTGACACCCGCGCACCCCGCACGACATACCGCCGCGCCACCCTGCGATCGGCCCCGCGATCGCCGTGCCTGGCTCCTGCCTATGCTGCAGCGGGCGCTGGCAAGCATGGCGGCAACAGCGGCGAGGGCAGCCTCCAGGGCACCAGGCGGCGCAGGGGCCGCAATGCCGCGCTCCTGGGCCGCTCCAAGGCTGAATGGAGCGGCGACCAGGGGCAGAGGGGCAGCGCAGGGGTGCGGCGCGCCCACCCGCCGCTCTGTGCACTCAGGTCGGTTCGGATGGCGGCGCCGCCGCTGCAGAGCTGTTTCGACACTTTCAGCAATGCTGCTCCACTCAATGAGGCCTGGGAGGCACAGTGGCTGGGCCAGATGGGGCAGTGCTTTGGGTTTCATGGTCCTTGCTGCCGCCGCAGCCCTTGCAGTGCCAGGCGGCCCCGCCATAATGGCCGTGCAGTGCTGCTATTTCGGGAAGCTGGCGTAGCTGGCGCTTTTCTGCCGCTGGTGCTCTTGCGCTGTTGCTTGATGCCTCCTCTGCCGCTGCATGACTATCAGTGCTGCGGATCTGCCGCTCGTTGGCACCTTGCTGCTGCTGCCGTCGCCGCCGCACTGATGCAGTGTTGCCTTCAGGACCGCAGCACGCTCCTACTGTCCTCAGCTCAAACTCGGCTCAGACTCACCATGTGCACCAATTCTCCCGCCCCGCTGCTCCCGCTGCAGACAGCCTAGTGGCGCACTACCGGCGAGCCATGGAGCTGGAGGTCGACTTTTTTGGCGCGCAGCCGTACCGGCCGCCGCAGCGCACCATCTCGCTGCTGGTCGTCGACTTGTGAGTTGATAAATGGAGCTGTGGCTTTTGCTGCTCTGGCTGCAAAGTGGGGATTGCACGTTGGTGGGGATGGCAGCGCACCATCTCGCTGCTGTTCATCGACCCATGTTTTTGTCGCTGCACCTACTGTTGCCGCTGCATGCTGCAGCTGGACAGCCGCCAGGCAGTGAACTTCACATTCGAGACTCGCAGCTGAACGACAGCACACCTGTCTCCTGTCCCTCTGCAGCGACGACACGTGCACCGCTGCAGACTCCATTGGCCTTCTCATGCAGACGGCCATCGAGGCGACAGTTGCACAGGTGCGCTGCCTTGCATTGGATGTGCTGCACAGCAGTGTGGCTGCGTGCCATGCTGCACTGTGCGGTTGCAGACAATGTCGCAGGCACACTGCAGAAAGAACCGTGCATATAGCAGCAAAGGACCTGCTGTGACCGCCGCTGCTCTCATCTTGCTTTGCACGCGGCTGACGGGCAGCGGGACGCGATCCGCGCCGAGCTGCTCATCTGATGCTGCTTCCTTCCTTGCTTGACCGCAGGCGGCGGACGGGCAGCAGGAGGCGCTGCGCGCGGAGCTGCAGGGGCAGCTGCAGTGGCTGGTGGCCAACTACTCCACACGGCGCGCTTCTTTACTGGAGGAAATCCTGCCAGAGGTGAGGGCCGATAATTGCTGTGTATGCTGAACGTGTTGTGTTGACAGTTGCAGCGGCTGGCTGCAAATCACTCCAACCGTGGCTGTCCTTTCCAGCATGCTTTCCGCTCCCTGCACGCTGCCTGTTCGTTAGCACTCCTGTCCAACTGTGCTCCCCTTCCACCCCGCAGCCCGAGGGCGAGCCGCAGGGTGTTGGCATGCTTTCTTTGCTCAGTGCCTACCTTCTGCTCTGATCTGCTGCCTCGCTCTGTCCCTTCCACCCTGCAGCCCGAGGACGAGCCGCAGGACTTTGACATGGCCTGGTGAGGCGCTGCTGCCTCCTCTTGCCATCTGACCTGTCGCTGCACGCGTTCCCATTCATGCGCCAGGCTGCCGTGACATGCTGTCTCCTGCCTGTATGCCGCCACGGCTGCTTGACGTTTCGCGACACTGTTGACTGCTGCCTGCCACCGCTTGCTTGCTGCCGCTGCGCAGCCGCAAGTGCTTGCGTGGCTCTGCGCCTGCGGCGGCTGCTGGACTGCAAGCACTGTTGGCGGCCGCAAAGCTTCTTCAGGTTTCTGGCCTTCAACACTTCAGCAGTTGCACATTGAGGGCTGCACTGAGCACGCTATGTCCCATACTGCACTGCAGGCTGGGCGACTTCATCGACCGCCTGTCCGAGTTTGACAAGGAAATGAACGGCGTGGTCATCGAGTCGGGTGAGACGGCTGCAATTAGTTCCGTCTTTCAGAGCTAGCAGTGACTGCAATTAAATTGGATTCAGTGACAGATTGGCTGCAAATGGCTGTCCTAGCTTGACCGTCCTTCCCCGTGCACTGCAGGCACCCTGCAGTGCGTGAAGGAGGGCATGCTTGCTCTTGGCATGAGCTGACGTCATCATTTGCAATGGTTGCAGGCATTCTGCAGGGTGTGAAGAAGGGCATGCTGGCGCGGGCGGGGGCATCCATCCGCATGCAGCCCGGCTGCCTGGCGCTGCTCAAGCAAGCCACGCAGGCGGGCATTCCCACGTGAGTGATTCTTTGCGCTGTATTTTACCACCAGTTACTGTATTGCGTCTAATATACTGGTGGCTGTCCAGGCTCTGCTTAAGCAAGCCATCCAGGCAGGAATTCCCACGTGAGTGTGTTTGCAGGGCACTATCAGATGCGCCTTGCTACTTGCTCAACTCCTGATCAAAGCTCGGCGCGCTTTCCGTGCCACATCCCACTCTGTCATCATTTTTTCCAACTCCACCCCTGCAGCTACGTGGTATCGGTCAACTGTTCGGCCGAGAGATGGTCAAAGTCGCTTTCATGCACGCGCCATTTGCTCTTGCATAAAGCGCTCCGTATGGCTCTCCAATCCCACTTGCAGATACGTGGTGTCGGTCAACTGGTCGGCCGAGATGGTTAAGGCGGCGCTGGCGCAGGAGGGGCTCAACGTGGTGGTGGCAGGTGCGTCTTGCTAAAGCTAGCAATGATCACTGTTAGGGTATAAAAAAATGATGAATGCAGGCGGCAGAAAGACAGCAAGAAACAGCTTGGGGAGCGCTGGCGCAGGAGGGGCTCAACGTGGTGGTGGCAGGTGGGGTTTCTGATTGGCAATGAACTTACTTTGAATGTGAGCCGCAAGTAAAACCGACTGGGGCGGCGCTGGCGCAGCAGGGGCTCAACGTCCTGGTGGCAGGTGGGTCCTGTTTGTCGTTTTGCAGGGCATGGACGTGGTTGGGTTACAGCTGGAGGTTGCTGTTTGGCCTGGGAGCAGAGCGTTGCTCTGATGAACACAGGAGGGCTCAAGCTGGTGCAGGTGGTGGCAGGCGCAGCAAGGTTGCCGATGCTGCCATTGCATTCTTTCCTGGGAGATGGGCGCAGCAAGGACTTTGCTGGGTGCAGTGTTTGAGCAGCGACCGCCACCGGAATGGCTGTGCCGTGCCCCTGCTGTGCTGAGTGTTGCGAGCTGGCAGCAGGTGTGCGGCATGCTCCTGCTCTCGCAGTGCGGGCGGCACTGTAAGTATCTGGCTGCTTCTGCTACCAGCCTGTGCAAAGGCTGAGATGGGGCATGTCCCGAACAGCGCCACATCACCTTGCTTTTGTCCTGCTTTGCATCACTCTGCCACTTGCATCTGGCTCCCTTACTGGCTGCAGAGGGGGAGATGGGGCACAGCGCCAGCAGCGCGCCGCCGGGCGCTGTGGTGGTGTACGCAAATGAACTGGAGTACTTTGGGGATGTTTCAACTGGAAACATCAAGCGGTGAGCTGGGCGGGTCTGTCTTCCGCTGTATTTGTTTTCTGCTAATTCAATCACGTGGTCTGCGCTGGATAATGCAAACGAGCTGGAGTACTTTGGGGAGGTGTCCACTGGAAACATCAAGCGGTGAGTTTGCTTCTTGCTTGCTTTTTTTTCACTTTGAAGAGATTGTCGCTAGGCGCGCCAATTGACATAGTTGGGAAGGCACCTGGGAGAAAGGGAAAGAAGGGGGCTAGCTGCACCAGCCCTGCATTGTCATCTGCTTAGTGCTCGCCTGCATGCAGCAGGGGCCCAATGCGCCTGCAGGCGAGCCAGGGCAGACAGCCATGCTGGTCTGGTGCAGCCAAACCTCTGGTGCAGCCAGCCCCTCACCCTTTTGGAAAAGCTGGTCGTTGCGGCAAGTGCCCTCCCCCATGGGTGTGCACCTGCCGCTGCTGCTGCCTTTCCAAGAGCGCGCTGCAGTGCTGATTCGGTGGGGCAGCGACTGGTTGTGGCAGGTCTTCCTCTGCAGTCGTTCAAAGCTGTCTGATGATGCCGCGCTGCCCTGCACACCTCACAAGCCACAACGGGCGGTGCAAAGCACTGCAACAGTTCCCAGCCCAGAACCACCCGCTCACAGAATGCTGCCATGCCTGCAAGCGCCCGCTTGTGTCCGGGCGGCATGCCTGCCGGCAGGGGCGACTAGTGAGGAAGAGCGCCTGGATTGGGCATAGTTGATGGTTGATTGCGATGGCGGCCCGCACCCGCAAAGGATCCCGCGTAGGCAGGGGCCATGCAGGGGCTCCTGCAGGCCGCCCTTTGTTGCCCGCCCTCTGAAGCAGACCTCTTCAGGCGGCAAGATTTCTCCCCGCATGGGGCGCAGGCCTGCCGGCTGGGAGGCCTGCTGCAACGAGGGTGCAGCAACAGAATCGGGGCGCGCCTGCTAGCACCACAGAGCCGGGTGATCCGAGGCCTGTGCACGTTTCGCAAGCAGTGCCTACAAGGCTGCGGCAGCCCGTCCTCAGCAGCACGCCCTTGCATCTCAGGAACAGCTTGTGTCGGCAAGCGTGCCCAAAGAGGCTGCCCGCCTGCTGGCACGGCTGCTGGGTGCGAGGGAGTGCGCTCGACTGTGACAGCTGCTGCAGCAGAAGGCGGCTGGCAGAACATGTTGGGTGCTGCGCGGACTGCTAACCTCTGGTGCACGGCTGTTTTTTCGAGCCGGCATGCGGCGGCGCAGTTCAGCCAGCTCTGAGCCTGCCTCTCACCGACTCGCTACATGCCGGCAAGCGCCCGCCCCCTCAGAAGGGGGCTGTGTGCCTGCCGGCAGGGCGGCCGTGTGCGAGGGAGGCGGTTACAATCCAGATGGCCGACTGAGCGGCTGATTGGTGGAAATGTGGGCAATGGATGGCTACAGCTGGAGGGGAGCCCAGAGTGCCCACGTGACAAGAGCACTGGTGCTGGCGCAGCCAGGCTAGCGGTGCACCTTCCCCTCGCAGCCGTGCCCCGAGCGGTTGTACGCCTTCTGGCAAGGCGGCTGGCTGCGAGGGAGGTGCACCGCACACGCTGGCCTGGCGGACCATAGGCCTCGCTGGTGTGGCAATTTGTCTCGTGCGGTGCGCGTTCCTCTTACGAAGCACTGCTGCCAGCAGGCATGCCGCATGCGCCGCATGCTGCTTGCGCAAGCAGCGGGCACGCCTGCTGCCAAAGCGGCTTTGTTGCAGGGAGGCGCAGCGCACATTTCAACTCCCACCCAAGCCTCGGATTTCTCTTGCGTGCACCTTCACCTCAGCCCTGCACAGATGAAAGCGCGTGCAACAGCGAGGCGAGGGATATCCAAGTGCCACGGCAGTGCCGCCATGGGCATTCATGCTGTACCATGCTGTACGTCCTGCTGTTTTGAGGCCAGGTTCCTGGCTGGCTGGCTGGCCCAAGCCGCCGACGTGCCTGCTGGGCAGGGCTTCACGCTGCAGGAAGGACAGCACGCGCCTTGGCGGCACCTTGCAGTAGCACGGGAGAGGAGCCTGTGTGCTCTCCCTTGTGATGCTTATGCAGCGGCGGCCGGTGCGCCGCGCCCCTCTGCACAGCTGCGACAGTGGCACGCTTTTGCCTCCCCGTCGCCCTGGGTGCAATGTGTCCTGCAAGTATGTACGTGCTCCGTGCCAGTGCCGGCAACCTCTCGTTCATCCAGTATCCGGCAGTTGTGGCACGCTCCAGCTGCGGAGCATGGTGCGCCTGCCGGCCATTGGCATGGGCTGAGGTTGACGGTCTAGAGTGTCAAAGGCGAGGCGGAGTCAGCACACCTTGCAGTCTCCGATTGCTGAGCTGTCGATGTGCATGTGCAAGACTGCACGTGTGTGTGCGCGGCGGGCACAGCTTCTCTTGTTGTTTGCTATTGCAAACATGCTGTCATGCTGCTAAACTAGCAGGCCATGCAATGTGTGCTGCCAGTTCGCACACCTCAGTCTGCCATACAACTTGCCTTTCCTAGACAACAAAGTGCGAGGCGAGCAGCTGCACTTCAGTTTGAAGCAACGCATCTGCTCGCTGCACCTCGTCATTTGGAAAGCACAACCTGCCTGTGCAGACACTGTGCAGCATTTTGGCAATGGCCGCTGCAGTTTCGCCGGCCAGGCACTTGTTGTGCGCATCCGCTCCCGGCTTAGCAGTCCAGCAGGCCTGCTCCCGGCTGGACAGAGGCATGCCGACGGGCGCCTCCTCGTCTTGCTGGCAGCCATGTGCCAGCCTGTGTGCCAATATCCGCCTGGAGGGGTTGAGCTGTGATGTACTGGGAACCGGAGCAGCCCAAAGTGAGGCATGCCGCGCTTCTTATCTGTGAATGTGGCGTGCTGCCAGGCTGTTTGTAGTAGCAGCGTCCCCTGCCTGCCATGTTCTCCACCTAGCAGTGCTTGTGCACATCCGTGGCGCCTGCTCCCCCGCTGGCGGCGGTTACGCGCCATCCCATGCGCAAAGCTCCTGCTGGGAGGGTGACAACATGTGCAGGCAGGCAAGCAGTCCGAGGGAGGCGGGCAGACACCTGTGCTGCGCGTGCTGAGCATGGCGTGCTGCTGGCCCCAGTACACCTTGCTGTATACTGTGGAGGGAGGGCACGCTGCCTGGCTGCTCCGTACCAGCAGCACCCCTCGCTCTAAAAAATGCTGCACCCAGCAGGCATGCCGCGAAGTGAAGGCGCGCCTGCTGGGCAAGAGCGGCTTTGCTGCAGGGAGGCACAGTTTGCAGGCTGGCTGGTTGGGCCACAGCCTTGCGCTAGTGTGGCGCGGTGCCCGCTTCCTCTTGCATTCTCCCCCTCCAGCAGGCTTGCCCCAAACGGCAGGCACGCCTGCTGGCCAGGTCAGCTTTGCTGCAGGGAGGCGCACCGCGCACGCCGGCTGAGCTGACCAGAGTGGTCGCTGGTGTGACACAATGCAGTGTGCAGTGCTCCTTCCTCGTGCAGACCTCTCCCTCCAGCACGCTTGCCGAGAGCGGCGGTACGCCTGCTGGCAAGGCGGTCTGGTGCAAGGGAGAACACGACACACGCCTGCCGCTCCGACCAAGGACCTCGCTAGTGTGGCATTATGTAGATTGCGATGGCCATTCCTCTTGCAAACCGCTCCCGCCAGCAGGCTTGGCGCAAGCGGCAGGCACGCCTGCTGGGCTTGGCGGCTTTGTTGCAGGAACGGCACAGCGCACACGCTGGCCTGGTCGGCCCACGGCCTCTCTAGAGCAGCACTGTGTGATGTGTGGGGGCCCTTCCTGCTACACGACTGCTTCCGCTGGCAGGCATGCCTCGAATGTAAAGCACGCCTGCTGGGCGGGCGGCTTTGTTGCAGGGAGGCGCAGCACACACGCTAGCTGCACTGGCCAGTGGCCTCGCTAGTCTGCTAGTTTGGCACAATGTAGCGAGCTGTGGCCCACCCTCTTACAAAGTGGACGTCCCGGCAGGCACGCACCAAGCGGCGGGCACGCCTGCTGGGCTTTGTTGCAGGGAGGCACAGCGCACACTTCAAATCTATCGCAAGGCTCGGATTATTCCAGCCTGCCTGACACACTTCGATATGCAAATAGAAGAGTGTGCAGTTTGCACAAGCTTCTGAAAGTGCCGCCATGGCGCTTTCCTTTTCCCTGCTGTGGTGCGGCCAGGCTCCTGGCTGGCCCACGCCGCCGGCGTGCCTGCTGGGCAGGGCTGCACGCTGCAAGAAGGACAGCGCATGCCTTGACGGACGTTCAGTGCGGCATTGCAGCTCGCAGAGCACTTCTCATTGTTGCTTGCGGTGCAACCTGTGCAAGACCTGGTTAGGCAGGGTGAAGGGGGCCAAGGGGCTCAATGTGGGCCTGCATTGAACGACCGGCAAGTTGTCACTTGCATTGCAGCTCCCCTGCAGTAGCGTGCGAGACTTGCGGTGCTCCTCGAGGGGCGGCACTTGCCTGAGCCAGCTGTGGGGTCTGCGGACAATCAAGAGCAGGCCGCAGAATCGGTTACCTTGGAAGAGGTGATGGCTGAGCCTTCATCTACTCATCAAGGCAGGCAGAGAGTTTTATTAATTGGGACAAAATGTCATCAACAGGTGTCACAGCACTCGCCTTTCCTGGACGGAGAGCTTTGGGCGAGCAGTTGCACTTCACATTGAAGCAGCGCACCTGCTCGCTGAGCCTCGTCGTCTGGAAAGTGTGACATGCGTGTGCAGCGGATTGCGTAAAGCGAGACACTGGGCGGTATTTTGCCAAGTGTTTGGCAGTGCGAGCCTGCTCAAGTGATACTAATGGCCCCTGGCTTGCTTCCGGCTGGAACCAGGCCACTCCGACCGGCGCCTGCTCGCCCTGCCGGCAGCCACGCGCCAGCCTGTGTGCCAACGTCCGCCGGGAGGGGTTGAGCTGTGAGGTGCTGGGCACCGGAGCACCCCAAATTGAGGCATGCCGTGCTTCATCTGCGAAGGTGGCGTGCTTGGCGTGCTGCCAGGCTGTTTGTAGTAGCGGTGCCCCCTGCCTTCCATGGTGTTGTTTTCCAGCATGTCTTGGGCGCGTTCATGGCGCATGCTCGCCCCGCTAGTGGCGGCCACGCGCCATCTCACGCGGAAGCTCCTGCTGGAAGAGGGACAGCATGTGTTGGCACGACGCAAACAGACAAGGGGAGACGGGCAGGCACCCGTGCTGTGCATGCTGAGCAAGGCACGCTGCTGGGCTCAGCAAGCCGTGCTGTAGGTCTGTGCATTTGCTTCTCTGGCTGGTCGCCAAGACTCAGCAGCACCCCTGCTCTTGGCCTGCGTCGCCGGCAGCTGTGCCGCCCGCGCTGCTAGTGTGGCGTGCCTGCCAGCGGCGCAGTTGAATGAGGGGTGCAGTGGCCAGGCCAGAAGGGACGTTGCGATGTACACGTGGGGCACACCTATTTATATCGTAAGCATTAGCACCAGAATGCGTCCGTGGTGCTCGATATGCTGTTCAGCTGCAGACAGATGCGCATGGCGGTGCTGCCTGGAGACCTGTTTGGGAGGCCCCACTCGCTGACCTCCCTGGCCAGAACGGGAGCACGCCTTGTCCCACTGCTGCATCTCCAAGCTACACAGCCTGGGCCCGCCAGGCTGCCTGGCTGGGGGGTGCAGCGCGGGATTGGTTGCTGCTGCTCGATGGTGTGGAGGGTTGCAGGTGGTCCTGCACAGAAATGTCGTTCCGCTCTCGGCCCCTCGTGTGTCATACCGGCCGCACATTTGCGTGACAGCAGCGTCCTCGCGCGGCTGGACCTTCAGCCAAACAGCCTGGGCCCTCCAGGCTGCCTGGCTGGGGTGCAGCAAGGGCCTGGGTGCTGCTGCTAGTTGGCTCACTCTGAGGCAAAGACCAACCAGCACACAGTGCCGCATGGCACCAGCAGCTAGCGCAGACACGTGTGTATGCATGTACATTGCATGTTGCAACCAACGCATCCATGACGCAGCAAATCATGCCAGCCAAGCAGCTTGGAGCCACCAGGCCTCCTGGCTGGCATGGCAGCTGTGGCTTGGATGTTGCTGCGTGTTCAATTGGAGTTGCAAGTTGATGCAAGCGCCACTGTTTTAAACCAGTTGTGCCGACTGGGAATTGGGCCTGGGAAACTAAACACCAGCAGCGCTGGCGTGCGCAGCGGCGGCACTGTCACGCACAGTTGCATCAGAGCAGCGCGTCTCTAGCTGTACTTCGGTCAACAGCCAAGCAGCTTGCCCCGCGCAGGCTGATTGACTGGGGTTGCAGCTGGGAATTTCATAATGCGGATCGCTCATGCTATATGCCGGCGTCTTGGCATCCGCAGCTGCCCCAGTCCAGCCAAACTTGCTGCGCAGCACACAACTGCGTGCTGCTGATCGACTATGCCGTTCCCTAGCTCTCATCCATGCATGCGCCATGCGAACCTTTCTGTCGCTGCAACGCCTTCTCTGACCTATATAGTTTGCAGTTGCCGCTGGCCAGGCTCTCGCTGTGCTTATCCGCCTCCAGCTTGCTTCCGGCTGGAACCTGGCTGTGCCGACTGGCGCCTGCTCGCCCTGCTGGCGGCCGCGCGTCAGCGTGTGTGTCAATGCCTGCCGGGAGGGGTTGAGCTATGCTTTACTGGGCACCGGAGCACCCCAAAGTGAGGCATGCCGCGCTTGCAACCTGTAGGCATGGTGTGTTGCGAGGCTGTTCTCGAACAGCCCCCTCCAGGCATTCTGCGAGGTGGAGTGTCTACACGTGCATTGATGTTGCAGCGCGGCCTCAAAGCGCGCCAGTCTCTCAGCATGGCTTGCGCAGTGGGATGGCGCCTGCTCGCCTTGCTGGCGGCCACGCGCCAGCCTGTGCAGCAGCTTTGCTGGGAGAGTAATGCGCTTTGAGGCCCGCAGGCGGTCCGAGGAAGGCAGGCAGGCACCCTTGCTGTGCATGCTGAGCAAGGCACGCTGCCGGTCCGGGCATGCTTTGCTGCACGTCTGTGTATTTGCTTCGCTGTCTGGCTGCTGCGCACCAGCAGCACCCCTGTTCTCAGCCTGCATCGCCGGCAGCTGTGCCGCACTCTGGCAGTGTGGAGCGCCTGCCAGCGGCACAGCTGAATGAGGGGTGCAGCGGAATGGCCAGATGTCACGTTGCCATGTACAAGTGGGGCGCTCCTATGTATACCATCTGCATTTACCACAGGAATTCGTCCTTGGTGCTCCGGTGGCACGCCAGCAGCACATCAGCGCATCTCATTTCGCCGTGCCTGTCCTTCAGTCAAACCGCCTTGCTTGCAAAACCCGGTTGGCTGGGGGGCAGCGCGGGCTTGGATGCTGCTGCTTGATCTGGTGAGGTTGAGGGCAGGTGGCCAGAAACGTGCTGCCCCTGCAGAACCCGTCTGGGACACCTGGCCGGCGGTTGGCGTCCCTCTTAGCACAGAAGCACATCTTACGCCAGGCCTCGGTGTCCAAGCCAAGCAGCCAGCTCCCTCTGGACGACTGGCTTGGCATGCAGGCTGGCTTTGGATGCTGCTGCTTGCTCATCTGGGCTTGCAAGGCATCAGAGAGGCATGATGGCAGTGACTGCCACGCTGGTGCACAGCAGAGCATCCTAAGCCTAGCTGGTTGCGGTAGTCAGCCGGCCTGGAGCATCAATGGAGCAAACTCGCCCTCTTGGGGCTCTCGGCCAGTTGCCGCCGCTCCAGCTGGCTCGAATTGCACTGCCAGGCTGTCGGCCTTTGTGTGTTTGGCTTTTCGAAAGTCCATTGCGCTGGTTTGGTGTGAGTGTGGTAGAGACGAGGGCTGCTAAACGAGTCGCAGCTAGCAGCGCTGCACCTGGCTGTTCACCATGCACTCCCCACCATGACCCTCCTGTGGCTGCGCAGGCAACAATGAGCGGCTGCTCAATGACTCGCTGCTACACACTGTCTGGAAAGCAAGCTAACCAATGTGCTTATGTTCCCTCCCTGCAGGCGCTGCGAGTGTGCGGGCGACAAGGGGTGCCTGCTCGACAACCTGCTGCTGTTAATATTGGCCATTGAACAAAATTATCAATGCGCCCTTTACCCCGTGCAGGCGCTGCGAGTGTGCGGGCGACAAGGGGTGCCTGCTCGACAACCTGCTGCTGTTAATATTGGCCATTGAACAAAATTATCAATGCGCCCTTTACCCCGTGCAGGCGCTGCGAGTGTGCGGGCGACAAGGGGTGCCTGCTCGACAACCTGCTGCTGTTAATATTGGCCATTGAACAAAATTATCAATGAGCCCTTTACCCCGTGCAGGCGCTGCGAGTGTGCGGGCGACAAGGGGCGCCTGCTGGACGACCTGCTGCTGTTAATATTGGCCATTGAACAAAATTATCAATGAGCCCTTTACCCCGTGCAGGCGCTGCGAGTGTGCGGGCGACAAGGGGCGCCTGCTGGACGACCTGCTGCTTGACCTGGCGGCTTCGGGGGAGGGGCAGTCAGACGGCATCAGCGGTGAGGGCGTTCTATAATCTTGCCATTGACTGTCGCTTTTTGGTTCCTTCCATTGTATCTGGGGAGGGGCAGGCAGCCGGCATCAGGGTATTGGGCAGCTCGTGTTGTGAATGTCGCAGGGTGCTGTGCATAATGTGCTGCTGCTGCCTCTCGGAACCTGTCGCTGAACGGCAGAAAGACAGCAGATGGCACCTGATGACAGGCCCGCAGCCAGCTGGTGCCCTGCTGCTGCCCTGTTGCCAGCTGCCAACTGAATTTCCATCATTTCATCCTCATCCCCCATGCCCTACTTACAGTGTGCATTGGCGACTCCATGACCAGACATTCCGCCGCTGATACTGACGTTGTGTATATTTTGCTCTTCGTCCAATCCTTTACGCAGTCTACATCGGCGACTCCATGACCGGCCTCCCGCCGCCGCTGATTACTATTGATCTTCGATGTTTGGTTCTTCAACCAATCCCACTTGCAGTGTACATCGGCGACTCCATCACCGACATCCCGCCGCTCATCTCAGCGGACGCCGGCATCCTGGTTGGCAGCAACGACCTCGTTCGACAGGTGGCAGCGGTGGCAGGTGCGCCAACCATAGCTGTTGTTTGAGGGGAGGACTATGTTAGTACTTGGCTGTGCATGCGGGCATCCTGGTGGGCTCCAATGACTTGGTGCGCCAGGTGGCGGCGGTGGCAGGTGCGCCAACCATTTGCTGTTGTTGAGGGGAGGATGATGTTGGTATTTGGCCGTGCATGCGGGTAGTTTGGTGGGCAGCAATGGACTTGGTGCGCCAGGTGGCGGCGGTCGCAGCATTTCCTTGATTGCTGTCGGAATGCTGGTTGGCGGCAACGACCTGGTGCGCTGGACTTGTTGCGTTTCCACTCATTCATAGGGTTTGCCGCTGACTCGTACAGCTGTTGCCGGCACTACGCTGGCTGCGGCGGGGACCCTTTCAAGCACCAAGGGGTGACCCTGCACAGCTGCTCAAGCATGCACCTCACCAGAGACGCCTTAAGTTTCTTTGACAACCCCCTGCAGGCATCGATGTGAAGCCGCTGGCCGCCGCCCCGCTGGACCTGACCGGACCCTCACTACGGCCCTTCCAATCTGAAATGTACCTAAAACCATACTATTCAATTCGCAGGCATTGATGTGAAGCCGCTGGCAGCTGCACCGCTGGATCTGACCGACCCTGAGAGCCACGCTGACGAGGCGCCAGTGCTGTACGAAGCGGCATCTTGTGAGGAGGAAGCACATGTGGCTTGCTGCTTGACGCCTCCGCTCGCTAGCTGGCAGAAATGCCGGACCAACCGCCTACTGGCTGCATCCCTCCTTTGCAACAGCCTGGCCACGTCTTGCTGACTTCCTCATCGACCGAATCGGTGTCCCGCGCAGGGCTGGAGATTTCGGGCTTCCTGTTCAACAGCCAGTTCCGGCCGCAGGCGCGGCTGCGGGCGCCCAGCTTCAAGGAGTCAGCACCGCCTGTGTCAGCAGCTGTGTCAGCTGGCAAGGTGAGCTGTGCTGCTTCACCTGTTGCTGCCGCATTGGGCGCTGCAATGTTTGTTGCGGCCACGTATGGTCCTGGGCCGTCGGCCTCGCCTTCTCAGCCCTTTCAGCGCCTGTCCAGCAGTTGACGCATCGCAAAGTGACAGTTGGGAGCGACTGCTCATTCTGTGCTGCCTCCGCCCTGGCGGTCGCACAGAGCAAGCTGCTGCCTCCTACTGTCCCTGCCGCATGTTGCCGGCTGCCAGGCCGCTGTTGGTTCCTCTTTCTTTCAATTTCTTTCAGACAGTAACAGATGCCCTAAGGTGCCAGCAACCAGCGCTTGTTACTGAAAGCGGACAGCTTGGTGCCAAGGGGCAGTTGTGGGGCATCAAGTATGCTCTGTGCAGCTTCCCGCCACGGCTGTTGCACAGAGTGTGCTTGCAGTCGCTCAACTGACCTGTCACGCTGATGCCAAATGCCCGGCAGTCGCTGGCTCCTGCTGTGTGGTTGGTGCGGCAGAGCAGAGCAGCTATCTGTGTGGCCCTTCTGCTCTATGCAGCCGGCCCTGCCTGCTGCCCAGAGCAGACGAGGTTAAGCTCCCCTGCTGCCGCTGCCTGCCGCTCCATTGCCGCTGCTGGGTTTCCTTGCTATCCGCCAGCAGCGCTCTCACCAGCTACTGTGTTTAGCAGGCAAGTTGTGGCATGCCCGGCACGAGGACTGGTGCAGTTGAATGGGTGAATCGCCTCCCTGCGCATCCTGCTGCACTGCCAGCAGACTGCGCAGCGGCAGCCACCCTTCTGCTGCCCACTGTAACTGCCTGCCAAGCTGGCCACCTCTCTGTCTGCCAGAACTGCTCCACTTGAGAGATGCATCTGGCCAATGCCCTTCAGCGCCGCCGGTTGTGCACAGTGTGTGCCCTGATACCAGAACGGCAGAGTGCGGCTGCCTGGCTCCACTGCACCAGCCTCCCCGCCGCCTGAAGGTAGGGGCATCAGCAACTGTCCCGAAGAAGGCATGGTGCCAATGGGGCAGTCGAACGGGCTTTGCGCTTGCTCTGTGCACACTGCCGCCTGGGCGGGCGCACAGAGCGAGCTCACAGTCACTCAACTGGCCTGCCACACTGCTGCCAAACTACCTGGAAGCCGCTTGGTTCCTGCTGTGTGTCGCGGGGGAGCAGAGCAGTACCAGACCGGCCCTCCAGCTCTGCGCAGCCGGCTGCGCCTGCTGCCCAGCGCAAGAGTGTGCTCGGCTCATTCACCGCCGCTGCCTGCCTCGCCATCTTGGCAGCATCATTGACTGTGCATTGGCGGCATCCGCAGCGCTGCTACCGTGGAGTAAGCATCTATATTGAGGGGAAAATGTACTGATACGTGCAGAACGAGAATGCCTGCACGCATCAGGACATTTTCCACTCGCGTTGTTTAGGTGCCTTTGCCGTCCCCGAGGTTGCGTTCCATCCCTGAGGTTGCGGCTGCTCGACCGGCCCTCTTGTCGCTGTCTAGCAGCCGCCGACTCATTTGAAAGGAAGTGCCTTGCACGCACCGAGGAATGCTGCGGGGATCAGGGATGCATGACCGCCAACAGCTGTGACACTGGAGAGGCGGGTGTGTGCAGTGAGGCCAAGTAGAGCCGCTCCGGCCAGCTGCCCCGCTTGCGCGGCCGCTGGACTGTGGCTGCCTGCCTTCCCTGCCCAACCAGCCATCCTGCTGGGCAGCCAAGGCAACAGCAGACTGCGTTTGGCAAAAGCAGGCTGCATGTTGCGAGGAACAGTGGGAGCGGTTGGTTAGCATGCTCTTTGCAGCCTCCCGCTGCGAGGTGCATAGAGCACGCTTGCAGCCCACCCTCTGTCTCTCCCTCCGTCCGCGGCCATGGTATGTCCTGTTGGGGAAACGATCGTCCACAGTGTATCGGCTTTCAAATGCCAAGGCGCTCACAGCAACTATCCACCGCAAGTGGAGCCGAGGGGTGGTGGATGATGAAATGCCAGGGCACAGTACATGCGTCTGTCTAGCACATTCTGTGCAGCCCGCCCGCCGCCTGGGCAGTTGCACAGAGTGTGCTGGCAGCACCCCTTCTGGCCCTGCTGCATTGCCACGTTGCTGCCTGGCCGTCGCTGGCTGTATGTATTGCGCCGGAGCAGGGCAGTTACCTGGGACACCCTTCAGCTCTGTGCAGCCCACTGTGCCCTGGCACGCTGCCCAGGGCAAGCAAGGTGCAGCTTACCTGTAAACTGCGCGTGGCTTGCTACTGTATCCCTGTTGTACTTTGCCTTGCCTTCTGCTTGCAGCGTTGTCACCAGTGCCAAGGCACAGGGAGACGTGCTGTATATATTTGGCACAAGGGCAGGAGAGGCCGGCATTGGACGGGAATGCTGTTGCCTGCTGTGCATCCCGCCGAAACCATCCGCATGGTGCACAGCAGCGGCCTTCCTCCAACTGCCCACCTTTCTTGCAGCAGCTGTGCCAGATGCACGTTCGCGTATTCCGCTTGAGGCATGATGCTGTGGTTGCGCAAAGTAATGACTTGACTGAGAATCTGCAGGGGCAGGCAGGGGTCAGGTGCTTGCGAGCCATCGCCTGCTCTGTGCAGCAGCACCTTACGGGGGTGGCTGCCTGGAGCAGGGCTGGCAGCCGGCATCTGCCCTGCTGCATGCCACGTTACTGGCGGCGGTCACACTGCTATCCTTTTTGTATGAAGAATTTTAATGTTTGCAGCAGTCACACCAGCTCCCGTTGGTCTCTTGCCACTGCGATCACCAAGGCAAGGCGCAGTCGAAAGCCGAGCTCACCGCTCTGTGCGCGCCACGTTCGGCGCCAGCTCAGAACGGGCGCAGCTCGCTTGACCCTACGCCATTGCGCTGCTGATTTTTTTGCGGCTTTGGCGGGATTTGAATTACAACGGCAAGGTGTGCTGCAACAACAGTCGAGGCTAGTGCGCCTCATGACAAGCACCTCGCCGGTCCGGTCTGATCACCAAGTCAAGGCGCAGTTGGTGACGACGCAACCTCGCTCTGTCCAGGCCATTCTGTGCCTGCTCAGAGCGGGCCTGCTGTGCTTGACCTGCGCCATTGCTTGTTGAGCTTTCCGCTTCGGCTGAGCCATATTTGTTCCTGACTCGCAGTGCCGCCAGTTGCTCTGGTGTGCCGCAATGGCCACAGCGCCCCGTGCTGCTGCTTTTTGGTGTGATCAACAGAGCAAGACGCAGTTGCACAGCGGTGTGTGGCTGCACTGCACAGGCCATTCTGCTCCCGCTCTGCACATGCGTGGAATGGCTTGCACAGAGCAAGCGCACCTCGCTTGGCCTGCATCACTCGCCCTGTTGGTCCTGCTACGGCTGAGCTGGAAACGCACCGACCCTGCAGCACCAGCAGTTGTGCTGGTGTGAGGCCAGTGAACTGGGACCACAGCGCAGCATGCCCTTGCCCTTTGCGGTAGGTATCTAATGAGGACGGCGCGGTCGAAGATGAGCGGGGTCAGCTCTGTGCAGGCCATGCGGCTCGAGCTCAGAGCGGGCTCAGCTCACTTCGCCTGCATCATTTCCCCTGCTGATCTATCGTCTCTGCTGAGGCAGGTCTGCACCAGCCCTGCAGCGCCAGCTGGTGTGCTGCAATAACCAGCGAGGGCCCTTGCGCCTCTAGCGACGCGCCGGTCGGATGACCAAGGCAAGGACGCGGTGGATGGCTGCTTCCTCGCTCTGTGCAGGCAGCATTCGGCTCCAGCTCAGAGCAGGCACAGCACGCTTCGCCCGTGTCACCTGCCCTGTTGGTCTCCCGCTGCTGCTGAGCCGGAAATGGTCCAGCCCCGCAGTGCCAGCAGCCGCACTTGCGTGCTGCAGCAAGTGAGATGCATTGTTCCCCAAGCCAGCACCGGGCCGGTCTGATCACCAAGGCAAGACGCAGTTATGAGGTGTCGGCGTCCACTCTGTGCAGGCCACAACCAGCGCCTGTTCAGAGTGGGGACAGCGCACCTGGCCTGCGTCACCTGACCTGTTGGTTTCCCGCTGCGGCTGAGCTGGGAGTGTACCAGCCCCGCAGCGCCCTGCACAAGTCGCATACAGCCACAAAGAAACTGTGTACTTGGTACTCAGTTTGGGCGTTAGGAAGGGACTGGAATGTGGCGCCTGCAGGCTCTATCCGACCGCCCACCCGAGCGGTCGCACAGAGTGGGCTGGCAGCCATTCCGCTGTCCCTGCACCGGCTGGCTGACTGACCTGATATCTGGCGGTACCGGCCCACCCGTGCTGCTGCGACCAGTTACTAACCGACCACAGCACAGGGCGCCTAGTTGCAGCGGGCGCTGCTCAGCTCAGCTTTCCTGCCTGCCTGCCAATGGCCAAGCTGGGGCGGGGCGCTTCGCCCCATGCAACTCGGCTGTCCTTTATTAGTCTGCAGTTCCCGCAGTCTGGCGGAGCCATGGCAGTCAAACTCCGCCACCAACGCTCCGCACTCCGCCTCGAGGGCATGGGGGGCTGCGCAGGAATGTGGCGCCAACCGTCTGCTGGGCCCCCGCTGCTGCACATCATTCGCCACATCAGCTGCCTGCTTCGGGCTGCTCTTTTGGGCAGTCTGTTGTTGCCATTCAGTGGAGCAGAGCATGCGGGTCGGCCGAATCTGCACCTCCACGCTATGCAGCCAGCTGCTGCCGAGCATGCAGCGCGGGCCGGGCTGCCTGCAAGTGCGCTGCGCGCTACTGACTTATTTGGACGCCTGTGCAGCTGTGCGGTTCCCGGGGCTCACTTGTCGGCGAGCTGCTCTGATTTTGCACCAGAGCAGTGGTGGCAAAGCCCAGAGCGGGCGCAGACGAAGGGTGCCCCGCTGCGCAGCTGCTGATACACCCAGCTGGGAGGTGCAAGGCGTACAGCTGATTGATTTGTTTGCTGAGCAATTGCTTCCTCTTCCCCGGTTCCAAAGACAGTGCAATCCGACCAATGCCGCCCTCGCAGGTGCCACGCACGCTGACCACCGCGGGCAGCTACTGCTTGCTCTACATTTTGCACAAGCTCACGTAGTCCCAAGTCCTAATTTTCCTCCCCCTTTGCAGGTGCCGCGCGTGCTGGCGATTGCGGGCAGCGACAGCGGGGGCGGCGCTGGGATCCAGGCGGACGTCAAGGCGTGCATGGCGGGCGGGGTTTACAGCAGCACGGCGGTGACGGCCCTGACTGCGCAGGTGTGCAAGGGAGGAGGAGGGAGGGGGTTGTGTGCATGCCGACGCAATTGGTATTTGACAGCGCGGGCTGGCTGGGCTGGGGCGAGTACATGGGAGGATGGGCCGTGAAGCTGTGGCAGTGCAAAGCTGTGGCACAAGAGGCGGACACGGCCTTGATTTCTTTGCGCCAGTGTGTGGGAGAGAGGTCAACTCGCCTCACAGCTCGGGTATCAGCATTCTTGATGGTTTGCTGTTGCCCGAGCGGCGTGGTCTACTTTCCTCTCTCCTTTCTACCTACACTGGTCTTGGTTTGTGCTGCTCCGGCTCTCCTTGCTACAGCATTACACTGGCAGTTGCAGTTGGGGTGTCGCAGGCGCTGCATGCAATTCTTTTCTGCATGTCAAGTAAAGCCGCTGGAAAGCGGCAGCATAGCAAGAGCAATAGGGGCACCTGCTGCTCCTTGCGGCATGCATGAACACCGCGTCTCTCACGCTCCTGAGGCTCTCAGGCGTCTGAGAGACTGGTGCCTCACTGCCTTCCGCATGCACACAGTGCCTGGGGAACGTCAGGAAACAGCTGTCGCCTGTCCATTGCTTGGCGCTTCTCTGGTGGTTGTGCGGGAAGATTGGCCACACAGCACTATGATGCTAGGCCAGCCATAGCGGAACCAAGCCAGTGTGTGCGCGAGAAAAAGAGGTTGGCGTGGGCTGTTGCGCTCGGGCAACAGCTATCATAATGTATGCTGTTGCCCGAGCGGCGGTGCCTTCACTCCTCTCTTCTTGCCACACCAATGGCTGGACTGTGGCTGGTGCCGGTGGGAGGTGCGTTGCACCTTTGCAGTGTGCCAGCTCGTTTAATATATTGTTGAGGCAGCAGGGCGTCGCAGGCAGGGGAGTGAGCCGCACCGGGAAGGCTAAGTGCATGCTTGCAGTGCGTGAAGCACGCCACTCTCAAGCCCCTCAAGCTCTCAGGCGTCTGAGAGGGCACGCCACGTGCTTTCCGCATACACTCGACCCTTCATGCGCATGGCGAGAGTGTATTGAGTGCGGTCATCGGCTTGCTGACCAAAGCGCCCCGCTGCAGTGTGGCTTGGTGCCTGAAGCGGCCGGAGGCGGCTGGATTTAGATGGTGCCAGTGCTGTTTTGCGTCGGGATGGTTGTGCATGATTCAACTGTGGCGACTGCACAGCCGCCTCGTGCACAGCGCCCGATGTCTCCCAGCACAGGCCTCCAAGCTGCAGCGCCAATGGGCTGCCAGTATGAAATTGAAGCACCCTGTTACGTGCGGCAATGGCCTCAAGAATCAAGACAAATTTGGCCGCTGGTCGCCAGGCTTGCGAGGTGTAACCCACTGTGGTGTTGGCCTCGTCACGCCTCCCAGGTTCACGAGCATGAAGCAGCTCTTGTGCTATGCACGATAAGCTTGCTTTGTCCTCGTGCCGCGGCGGGCATGACACAGCTGACACCCCTCTGTGCCGCAGTATGCTGCGCATGCTGGCGGCCTTGGCGCCATGCATGCTGTGGTGCCATCGTGATGGCTTGCAGCCTTCCTGCTAGCAAGGCTTTCAGGGGTATGCAGTGCTTGTCAGTGTGTGCTTAGCGGGAGTCCTTGCCACGCCACGAGCTTGAAGCGTTGCTCCTGCGAGAGCCCCGTCATGCTGGATCATGAAGCGGCTCGCACATGGGCAGCCGCTCAGTCCTCGTGGCGGGGCAGGCAGCAAGTGGCGCACGGCAGTCGTGCCTGCGCCCCGCATGCAAGGTTTATCTTGTGTTAATGGTGGGCTAGACACCGGCCTGTCTGTAGCCTTGTCTGGCCACGGTACCTCGGAGGCAGATGTCCACGGAGCGGCAACGGTGTGACGGCTTGCCGCCGGCCAGGTGCACAGCTGGGTTGGAGTCGTGCGTATTGGGCTTGAGACCGGCCACCGCAGGCTTAGCACGTGCCCGGCCTCATGCCCAGTGCCACGATTACTACCTTGCTGCGCCCTGCAGACTGGCTGTGTGTGTTGGCTCAATCATGGCAAAACAGCTGCGTGCATGCCCCTGGCTGTTAGCTGCATCAGACGTGTTGCGCCATGCCAAGCTGGCAATGGCCGCTGGCTTCCAGACAAATCCGTTAGCCACCATGCCACGCGGGTGTGTCCCAGTTGGTGGCCACCTGGGCTGCAGATCACGTTGCGCAGCCATGATGCCGGCGTGCCGTGGCGCACACACCCGGCTCATGTGCCGCGGGCGACACCTGCTGCCCAGGCAGCAGCCGCTGGCGTTCCTCCCAGACGTTGCATGTGTCTGCACCAGCCTCCCTGCTGTGTGCTCGATGCTGATGCGGCCTGCCGTGGCAGCCGCACTTGTTTTTTGTCCGACCCCCACGTGCTCCTTCCAAGCTCGAAGCGGCTCACCAATGGAGCATAGCTCATTGCAGGGCGCCCCCCTGGGTGTGGGCCTTGAGATCGTCCCATGCTGCATGAAGCAGAAGTTGCTGCTCTTGTCCTCGTGGCGGGGCGGTCACGAGGTGGCGCACGCAACAGGGCTTCCCACTAGGAAACTATTTCAACAAGAAACTGTATTCAGTGTTCGCGGTGGACAGCACGCACTTGCTCACCGTAAGCGTGCCTCCAGTGACTGGCACGGAAGCAGGCTTGCAGTCATAGAGTGGCAGCATGAGTACGAGGGTCAGAATGGCGGAGACTCCTTGGGCTGCATCTCCTTGCCTTGAGCCATGATGCCGGCGTGCTTTGGTGCCCGCCTGGCCTCATGTGCCGCGCGCGAGGGAGCACCGCCCAGGCAGCCGCCGCCAGTGCCCCTCTGAGCTGCGCTACTCGCTGCTTGTGTCTTCATTTGCTCCTGCCACGTGTTCAACCCAAACTCGGCCTGAGAGGGGCCTCAGCCCAGGCTCTTGCTCCCCTCGGTCCGCATGATGCCAGCATGTGCAGCCCATGGCTTGCCTCATGCAGGGCAGGGCGGCACGTGGGCCCAGGCAGCCGCCGCTGGCTTGCCCTCTCTTGGAATGTGCAACGGGCACAGGTGCCACCGTCAGCAATCCCCTCTGATGGTGGCGGCAGCACATGCGCAGCAGGTCTCCAGTAATGTGGTCTTCTGCATCTCGAGCTGCATGTTGCGGGTCTTGCCCCTGCAAGCCATGCTTCATGTGGCTCAGAGGCAGGCTGCCCAGGTGCCACCTTCATGTGTTCTCAGAACAGCAGGCTGCTGGTCATGCCGGCCGCCGATGCCAGTCCTCAGGTGCCAGCTTCTCTGCTACACACTTAGTGCATATTGTCCCAACGCCGCTGCAGCGTCCCGCGGCCCAGTAAGCTTGTGACAAGCTGGAATGATGCACCATTCCAGGTCTCCACGGCAGCGAGGCCACCACAAGCTTTTGCAAAGGCTGTTCTCTGGGCGTCCAGTATTTCCTGCCCACATGAGCTGGGCGTGCTTGCTTGCATGCCACGCCTCATGCGGGGCAGGAGCGGGATGGCTGACCAGGTAGCAGCTGCCCGCAGGGGGGGGGAGCCTGGCCCTCGTATCTAGGGTGTCCCACTTCAGCCCCAACCAGGCAGCAATGCCTCCCCAGTCGTGGAAGCATTCAACTGCATCCATGCAGCACCATTCCTTCAGAGCCCTGGCTCTTGTACCGCTTGTCCAACATGATGCAGGGCATGTGTGCAGTGCACATGGCTCGCCTCATGCAGGGCGCGGCAGCACGGCTGCTAGGCGGTAGCCGCTGGGAAGTGGAGCGGGCACGGGTGCCCGCTGCCACAGTCCGTTCTGATGCTGTGCTAACACTGTGGCAGCCTGAACACGAGCAGAGGGTCGTTTTTGGATTGCGCCTGGGCTGCGCTCTACCTGCGACGTGCATGATGTGGGCTCCAAGCAAGCCGTGCTTCATGTACATACCGCCAGGGCATGCTGCCCAGGCGCCTCCTTTGGGTGTCCTGCTGACCATGGCCCTCGTAGCTGCCGCCGCCAGTCCACAGCCACCGCCATTCTGCAGCTGCCGGCGCCATTTTCACCTGCTCTGCAAGGCATGTGGCCCCATTGTCTTGCACGTCGCTGCATAGGATGGCGCATGTGGTTCTCAGTGCACCTGTGCATACACGTGGCAACCGTGACGCACCAGCTGCAGCGCATGGCCCCCAGCCCGCACGCTTGATGCAGGCGTGCCGGCTGCACGCCTGGCCTCAAGCTGTGCCGTGAGGGGCGACTGCGCAAGCACTGGCTGCTCAGCCCAACAGTTCTGCCATGCAGCGCAGGCGCTGTCAGATCACTGGTTGCTTTGCAGCGCCCGCAGCCTGGCCGTCTGCCCACAGCACTGTGATTGCAAGGGAACCAGGCATTGTGTTGCTGCAACTGCATTGACAGGCGGCAACAACGGACTCGGTTCTGCTGCCATGCCCAACTCTCTGGGCTGTCCTGCCGCACAACAGTCACGATGCAGGCCTGCCTCCCGCATGCCTTGCCTCGTGTTCTGCCGGCCGGGGGCACAGCCCAGGCAGCGGCTGCGGCCCTCCCAGTCACTGCTGATCCGCTCATGACAGCCAGCTCGGAGCCAGTGCTTACTACGCTCCCCGGGTGGCGCTCGAGAGTCTTCCGCGCTCCTTACTTCTTTCTGTCTGCCTCTCCCCACTCCGCTGGGTGCACTTTTAGCGCTGCCTGCAATCCCCCAACCGCCAGCTTGGGGCTTTGCTGGTGGCGCCTCCCATGTGCCCAGCGGAGCGGTGCGGGGTGGCGCGGGGGGCGCCCCCCATGGAGGCTTTTTAGTCACGTGCAATGGTTCGTCTTTGACTCACCAAACTGATCCTTGCATCAGATCTGGTCCCGCTCTAGAACATGAGCGGCATTGAGACGGTGCTTGCTTGCTGGCTGTGTACAATCGCAGCACTCTCAACCCCCCAATCCCATGCCTTCCACTTTCCACCCCCCCACTGCAGAACACCAACGGAGTCGAAGCGGTGCACATCGCCCCCACTGAGTTCGTGCGGCGCCAGATCGCGGCAGTGCTGGGAGACATTGGCGCCGACGTGGTGAAGACCGGCATGCTGCCCACGCCAGAGGTGCGCCGATGGTTGTTTTGTTTTTGTATGGCATGGTACGTGCAGGACGTTTTGCTGCATGCCTTGCTTGCCAAGCAAGGCGACCCAAGTCTTGGAAGAAACTAGTTGCATTGCATGTGATGACGGGTGTGAATCCTACACTGCGACACTTTAATGTTTTTCACAGCCAAGCAACTGCCAATCATATCCGCAGGTGGTGGAGGCGGTGGCGGAGGAGCTGCAGAACCGCGGCCTCGTGCGGCTGGTGGTTGATCCGGTGCTGGTGTCCACCAGCGGCGACGCGCTGGCAACCGCTGGTGAGTGGGTGGCTTTGCTGCCTGTTGGGAAACGGTTAGTGCGGCTGGTAGTCGATCCGGTTTTGGTTCAACCAGCGGCAACGCGCTGGCGACCGCTGGTGAGTTGATCGCTTGTGTGGCGTGCAGATCCTGCTCTGGTACAGCAGTCCCTGGGTTGTTGCCACCGGCAGCAGGACAGGGACTAGTGCTTTCCAGCGCTGATGCATGCTTGGATGCATCTGCTGCTCTCGTGCAGGCGTGGCTGACATGTTGAAGCAGCGTCTGCTTCTCCTATCAACTCCTGCCACCTAGAGTTGTTTCACTGCAGGTGTTGCCGACGCGCTGAAGCAGCACCTGCTGCCGCTGGCAACCGTGATCACCCCCAACATCCCCGAGGCCTGCAAGCTGCTGGGAGGTGCGCTGCCGCTTTGCTTCTCTATTGTTGAGACTTGTTGGCTGATCTATGCCAGCTGTTAGCACACCACACAACCCACCGGAGGCCTGCAAGCTGCTGGGAGGTGCGCTGACCGGAGTCAGCCCACGCAGCATGCTGGTGTGTTGTTTGTTGGTCGGCTGCCTGCACAGCAGCTGGCTTGCAGAATTGTGCTGAAGCTCTATGCCTAGCATGCAGCATTTCTTAAACCAGCTGCTACCTAACATCAGCTTCCCATCCGGCTTCCTGCCGCTCACATCCTGGCGCAGACGGGCGCACCATCACTGATGTGGAGGCTATGCGGGCGGCGGCCGAGGAGCTGCACCGGTACGGGCCGCAGGTGAGGTAGCTGGGGGTGTTCGTCACACCTGCCTGCCATTCTGGGTTGCTCAGCGACACAATTGCATCCTGGGCTGCTGGTATTAATCCAAGCGCGGTGCTCTCACACTGAAAAACTGCAACAGGATGGGCACGTGCAGGCAATGCGCGCACTTTGCACTGATATGCCTCCGCTCTGCATCTTCACAGTGGGTTGTGATGAGGAGGCCACCTCATGGGGCCCAGCGCGGAGCACACCGCATTAAAATGTTGCCTTCGCTCATCTTTGTTATTCACTGTACCATTCTGCAGTGGGTGCTGATCAAGGGCGGCCACCTGGTGGGCGCCAGCGCCGAGCACAACGGCGGCGCGGCGGCAGAGGAGGCGGCAGCACTGGCCGGCCCTCCGGCCGTGGTCACGGATGTGCTGTTTGATGGAAAGAACATGATGGAGCTGACTGAGCCTTATGTCAGGTGAGGTTAATTTTTATTTTCTCAAGTTGGTTTCAGTCTGTGAATTACGGTTGATGGCAAGAGCGTTGGAGGAACCTTATGTCAGGTATGCCCTCGGTTTGGTGGAAAAGTCGTAAACTGCGCCTGGCAAAGCTGTTTGATTGCAAGAACACGATGGAGCTGACTGAGCCTTATGTCAGGTGGGCGGGCTGAAACGGTGATTGATGGAAAGAAAACAAGCGATGCGAAGCTGTTGATGGCAAGAACGTGATGGAGCTGACGGAGTCGTATGTCGGGTGCGTTGCGTTTCTTCTGCAAGGGAAGCACAGTTTAGCAGCAGCACTGTTTGCTGACAAAGTTGCATGCTTGGCATGCTACACATGTTCGTGCCTGCTCGCCTGCAGCAACCTCTCAGCAACTTAGGTGTCGAGCCTGCCATTCTGCCCTCGCTGCCTAGCTTCTGCCGCGTCTCTCACTGCCCCGTTGCACTGTTCTGCCCCCGCCTGCCCCTGCAGCACCGGCAACACGCACGGCACAGGGTGCAGCCTGGCGTCAGCCATTGCAGCGGAGCTGGCAAAGGGGGCGGACGTGTCCACCGCTGTGCGGCGGGCAAAGAAGTGAGCTGCTGCTGCCTTTGGGGGTACTTTGCTGCTGTTTCTGATCCAGCTGCTGCTGCTGCTGCTGCTGCTGCTGCTTAGGGCGGACGTGTCCACCGCTGTGCGGCGGGCAAAGAAGTGAGCTGCTACTGCTGTTAGTGAAGCTGCTGATCTTTGCGAATCTGCTGCTTTTTGGACTCCAGCTGGCTGCCATGGTTGCGGCTGGTTGCGAAGCTGAGCCGGAGCGGTCCACATTCCCACGTTGGTGAGAGGGTGCACCTGTGGGTGCTTTTTCTGCTTTCTCAGGCCTGTAGGACCGCTGTTGCCCGCTTGTCTCGCTGCCTTGTCACATTCGCCGATCATGGCACTTTGGGCTGCTTGACCTGTCCCTATCTAGGGGCCCGTTGAGGTGCCTAGTTAGGGGCGGGGCGGCAGGGCCATGTGCCATGGCCGGGGTGCATGTGACTTGGCAAGGCGTGGCGAGCAGGGTGCACTGGCTGTCGCCGGATAGTCGGCAGGCCAGGCTGGGTGGCTATAAGGCAGAAGCTCTCTGCTGCTGCCGGCACCAGTGCGAATTACAGCTGCAGTGCAGCGAGCGGCAGTTGGCAGAACAACAGCTGACAAAACATCAATTACTGGTGTGCGCTTTTAAAAGTGGCACCGTGCTGCGGGCAAAGCCGCCTGCCTGTGCGGCTCTGCCTGCAGCCGGGTGTCACTTTTGAAGCTGTGCACCGTGTTGCGACGTGTTTGTATGTAGATGCACTTGGCACCAACCGGCCAAAGCGCACGCCCCTTCCACTTGCCCCAGTTTTTGTGTTCTGCCAGCCCTTGGGTCGCCGCTGCTGCTGCCTGCCGCACACTGCCAAATATTCTCAGTGTGCAGATGGTTGCAATTTGGTACCTACCTGCCGGAGGCTCAGGTCCCGTTTACCTGCACAGCTTTTTTGTTGTGCAAGGCCCTTGCTCGATGCTGTTGTCGCTTGCTAGACTAGCCATGCCTCATGCACTTCTGCGAGCAGGGCACTCTCGCGCTGCTCAACCCGTCCCTATCTAAGGTGCCACTGAGACACCTGGTTGGGGGCGGGGCGGCAGGGTCGTGTGCCTTGTCCGGGCTGCATGCGACATGGCACGGCGAGGCGAGCATGGTTGACCTTGGGTGTCACCGGAGAGATGGCTGGCCAGGCTGGGTGGCTGGGAGTCGGGAGCTTTCTGCTGCTGGCAGCAGCAGTTGGCAGTTGGCAGAGCACCACATGACAGAGCACCAATGGCTTGGTGTGTGCTTCTGGCTGTTGGCACCCGCCGCCAGGCATATCCGCCCGCCTGCGCGGCTCTGCCTGCGGCTGGGTGTCACGTCTGAGGCGGCGCACCGGGCTGCACCTGGTTGGTGTGCAGATGGTCGTACTTGGCACCAACCGGCCGAGGCGCAAGTCCCGTTTACTTGCACCTGCTGAGTGTTGTGCACTGCCTTTGCATGGTGCTGTGGTCATGGGGGGGTTCGCCATGTACTCGTGGAGGAGTGTTATGGCACTGCCGTCTGCTCCACCTGTGCCTACCTAGGGCCCTGCCGAGGCGTCTAGCTAGGGGCAGGTTGGCAGGGCCTGTGCCTTGTTCATGCTGCACGAGACAGGCAGGTCCTGGTCGGTGAAAACTGCATGGCCGGATGGGCGCTGCCGAAAAAAGGGGCGGGGCTGTAAACCTGACAGCAGCACCAAATGGGTTGGCAGGGTAGGCCGCATGGCAAGCTGTCGATGCGATCGCCGCAAGGCACGTGCTAGCCGTCAGCAGCTGGCGCCTACCGTGCCGGCCGAGCATCGCCTGCTTGCTGGGCACCTGCTGCCGCATTCTGGCACCTGGCCTTTTCGGCAGGGTGTAGGTTGCTTTGCGCGAGCCTGCGGCCGCTTCTCGTTTCTCGTTTGGCTGTGGTTTGCGTGTGAGTGTCGGCTGCGACGGCGCGTCTGGTGTGTTTCCAGGGGCTGTGCAGATGGCAAGCCACCAGCTGAGCCATCCCAGTAAACACCCACTTGCAAGCCGCAACAAGGGCTGGATTGCACCCAGGTGAACAGGCACATTCACACGTGCCTGTAGGCTGGTGGGCATCAAAACATTTGCCCTGCCAAATTTGCACGCCAGCACCGGTTTGGCATCTGCTGGCTGCCCCTGCCGAAGTGCTGATGGTGTGGGCTGTGCAACCGAACAAGCAAGTGAAGAGGTATTTGGCTTGGGCAGTTTCATGCGGCTGCCTGCCGATCTGGTAATGCACCCGAATGAAACTGCCCATGCCCTCTTGCCTCTGCCTGCTCATTCGGTTGCTGGCTGTGCCCGTCGTTTGTTGTTTCAGTTTCCGCTGGGCAAATGCCTTGTTCAGTAATTTTCACGCCGGGATGGCGCATTCCCATGTGGGCAGCATGTACACACTGGCTCTTGCAGCCCATGTGCATCGCCAGCATGCCGCCTGCTCCTGGCATTTCCAAGCAAATGCAAGCGAGCTGCCGGGGGAAGGGTGGCGCCCAATTGCACTGCAGGCCAGGGCTCTCTGGCCGCAGCCACCTGGTATGAGCCCCATCTGGGGTGGCGGAGGCCGAATGCAGCTTGAAATGGATGCCGTGGCTGAGCCGTCAGTGGGCGGCCGCCCAGCGGTCGGCGTGTTGCGCGTCGCCCGGCAATCGCCAGCTGGCAGCAGCTGCCCCTGCCGGGCGGCAGCATCTCGCCTCTCGCAAGGGCCTGACCTGCCGTTTGAACACGGCTGGCTGCCAGCAAGCAAGTCTGATGCTTGCTGTTCACATCGATGTCCCTGTGCCTGGTGTTCCCTGCCAATAAGAGTGCATCGCTCGGTGATGGTCTCGCTCCGGCACCTCGTGGCGGCACGTGTACCAGAGGCGCCGGGGTGACGTCTCCACGGCCCTGCACTGCTGTGGAGGTGACGGACGGTGCATCAGTTGGACAGCCGGCCTGAGTTGGCAGCCAGCCTGCCAGCACAGCTGCTGAGTGCGGGATGATGGCTGCAGCGGCCTTCGGTGGTGTCCGGCCGGCTGGTTACTTTTCAGCCAGGTGCATCAGGTGCCTCGTTGCTCCGGCACCTTTGGGCAACACGTGGTGTGCCGCAGTTGCCGGGGCGCCGCTGCACCGCCTTGCACCTGTCTGGAAAGAGGCGCCGCCATCTGCTTGGCCCCAGGCATTGCTCGCGTGCACTGTATGGAGGCTCATTGGCCCGGTTGGCCTGCTGCAAGCGCCGAGTGTGGGCGTTCAAAAAGCGTATGTCCCGCTGCGATGGTTCTTCGAAAGGCAGAATCGGTCGCCCAGGGTTTCGTGGATTGCATCTCCCTGGCAAGTGCCAGCTGGCAGCAGCTGCCCCTGCCAGGCGACAGCGTGCCACTCCTCCCTGGGACGAGAGACACAAAGACGCAAAAAGCAGCGACGACTGCGAAGTGCAAAACCAGCACCGGCCTGCACTCAGGGCAGAGCGACCGCCACTCAAAGGAACTCAGCCTGCCGCGCTGGTTGCCAATGCGCGCATCAGCAGTTAGAGGGTCGATCAGTAGCCTTGGCAACTTTTGGCAGAACGCGTTCAAAGGCGCCGAGGTGCTGAGCTCCTCCGACTGCCTGCGCTACAGCAATGACTGGTGTGCCTAAGTACAGTAAGGATTCTGATGCCGAAAGCCGAGGCAGCTGCATATTCGTACGACGCCACACCGCCTGGCACGCTGCAGTGCAGGCCACGCTGCAGACGCTGCAGCCTGCCAGGCTTGCGCGGCGCCCGAGTTTGCAGCTTTGCGCCTGTTGGCTGCCGGTGATTTGCATGCACACTTCATTTGTGTGCATAGATGTGGAAGGGCTGAAACCTCCAGGCAACACCAGAGATGGGTAGTTTGCAAGCAGTTGGAGCCCTGGTGCTCCCGGTCCATCCCAGGTGATTGGGCCGCCAGCCGCCTGCACACAGGCGGCTCAGTTGCCCGCGCTCTGTGATGGCTGGTTTGCACCAAGCTCCTTGGTTGTCGCTACCTTGCGCAACTAAGCATGCCAACACACGGCTTGCTCCGGCTTGGCATGCCTTGGTGCAGCCGTGATCTCACGAAAGGCAGGGTGGTTAGGAAGCAAAGACAGCTGCAATCTCAGTCTTGTGTGTTGCCTGGCAAGCTGCGTACATGTGCTGCAGCCTGCCAGGCTCGCGCTGTGCCCGGCTTTGCAGCTGGTCTGCCTCCAATAAAATTTCCTACGGCGTGCCCTCTGCGCCATGCCACCACCCGGGCTCCACAACGTTGCGTTTCTGCTAGCCTTGCAAACTGCTAGTCTTGCAGACGTTGCTTCCGACCCAATGCCACATACACTTGATCCCGTGCTGCATGTGTGGCTGGAACAGACGGCTGGTCCAGCTGCTCCGGACCGCTGTCTCCCTCACTATTAATTAAAATTAATTCTGCTACCCACCCGCCCGTTGCAGGTATGTGTGGCGCATGCTGGAGCGCTCGCGAGACCTGCCGCTGGGCCAAGGCCCCCAGGTGCGGCTGTGCAGTCCCCCTGCTTGCTTGGCGGAAGCTGGAAAAAATTTCTCGAGCGATTGATAGAGCTGGGGATTGAAGGATGCCCGGGACGACAGCGATGCAGATGTCATTGCAGACCAGCGCTCCTCCCCCTCTCACTGCAGTGCTGCCTCTGTGCAATATATGCTGGGGAACCTTGCCCTGAACTTCACCAATTTCTTCTCCAAACTGCAGAAGCCGATGAACCACGGCTTTGCCATTTCGGATTGGAGTGCCGACCTGGCCACAGCGGGCGCAGCGCTGGCGGCGGCAGGCGGCGAGCGAGAGGCGGCGGCGTCGGGCAGCCATGCGGCAGGTGGGTCTCAGCTGTAATGCTGTGGCTGCTGCACTGGCTGTCTGGCGTCAGGAGTGGTGGGGCATGGCTGCAGGGGGGTCGCCTTGCTCACCCCCTTCCCTTGACCTTCAACCCGCGTCCTTCCCACCTCCCCCAACCCCTTGTCCTGCAGAGGCGGCGCGGGTGCAGGCGGCGGCAGCAGCAGCGCGGGGCACCCGCATCCCCAACCGCTGCGACCTTCGGGTCTATGCAGTGACCGACCCAGACTGCAACGCGCAGTTTGGGCGGACGAACGCAGGTGGGCGGGTGGGTGGCAATGGGAAGCTGTGTCGGGAGCTGACCAGAATCGAGCACAAAGGGGTTGTGCATGCACGTTCGTCTGCATTCCGTCTGGTCGTGTGGGCAGCGTTTGTCTGTGTGTGATTGTTGTGTGTGACTCTCCTGCCCCGCTGAGGCGGTGCGGCTGGCCATTTACGGCAGTGTTTCCGTCGTCTGTCCCTGTGCCTTGATTCTCACTAGCGAGCACAGTATTGAATGCATCTCCTTGCAACCTACTGCCCTGCAGAGGCGGTGCAGCTGGCCATCGACGGCGGCGCCACCATCGTGCAGCTGCGGGAGAAGCGGGCGGATGGCGGCCCCTTCATGCAGCAGGTGGGTAAGGTTGCTGTATGATCGGCTTGGCTGTTGGGGCGGGCAGGTACGGAAGAAGAAAGCAGGCAACGGCCTTCATGCAGCAGGCAGGCACAGTTCGCCGTGTGCTGGCTTCCGTGAGATGCATCAGCAGCAGCCATCCAGACTGGGAGGTGCGGTGTCCCCGGAATGTGCTCTCCGCCAGCCGCCGGCCGACAAGGCTGCCTCCTTGCCTGACCTGCTCCTTGATCCTTCCCCTTGCAGGCGGCCGAGGTGCTAGAAGTGTGCCGCTCCCGGAGAGTGTCTCTATTCACCATCTACGACTGATCCACTACTTTACTTTCCTTGCAAAACAACCCTTGCAGGCGGCTGAGTCGCTGGAGGTGTGCCGCTCCTAGGGAGTGTCTCTATTCACCCTCGACCGCTACTCTATTTCCTTGCACAACCCTTGCAGGCAGCCGAGGTACTGGAGGTGTGCCGGTCCCGGGGCGTGCCGCTGCTCATCAACGATCGAGTGGATGTGGCGCTGGCTGTGGGGGCGGACGGCGTGCACATTGGGCAGGTGCGAGCTGGATTTCTTTTTTGTGATACACAGGCAGCATGCGTGTGAGAGTGGACGTGGCGCTGGCTGTGGGGGCAGATGGCTTGCACATTGGGCAGTAGGTGCGGACTTGTGTGGGTCAATCACAATAAAGTGATGGTGCTGCCGATTGTGCTGCGAATGGCGGATATGCTGGGCAGGCAAGGAACTCTTGGCAGGCTGTGCTTATTGGCAGATGCCCAGCCGGCAGCTGCAAGTACAAGTATGTTATGTGCCTTCCTTCCGCCTACAGGACGACCTGCCGGCGGCGGCGGTGCGGCGCATGATCGGCCCGGACGCAATCCTGGGCGTTTCTGTGAAGACGGTTGAACAGGTGCGAAGTTGCTGGGGGCTTTCTGTGTGTTGGTTCCGTGGGACAGAAAACAAGTAGGTTGCTTGGGCTCTGGGGCCGTGTGCTGCTCTTTCCTGCAATGCTGGTTGGCGGAAACGCCTGTCCTTCCTGCTGCTGCAGGCGCTGAAGGGCGCAGGCGGGTGGAGCAGAACTGTGGGTGCGGGGGCACGCGCTGCTTCTACTGACCTGTATCCATTGGCTCCGCCATCCCTCCCCTGCAGGCCCTGAAGGCGGAGGCGGATGGAGCTGATTATGTGGGTGCTGGAGCGGTCTACCCGACCGGCACCAAGGAGTCGGGTGCGTGCCAGCTTCTGTCTGCAGCTCGGTGTGATTGTTGTTGCCTTGCACGCCGCGGGGGTGCACCAAACCGGCGCCAAGCGGCCAGGGTGCATGCTGGCTGGAGCCTGCTGTTGTGCCTGCTGAAGGCAGCGATGCTGCGTTCTGCACTGCTGTAAGGTGCCCAGCAGGCACTGCAGAGCTGGGCAGCGCGCAATCCATTTGCAACCCGCTCAGCCCGCGCCTGCTGTACATTGTTTTGCCTGCAGAGGTGATTGGCCTGGAGCGGCTGGCCGCCATCTGCAAGGCGGTCAGCATCCCAGGTGCGTGCCAGCGGTTGGTGTGGTTGGGCAGCCAAGCTGCTTGGTTGTGGCTGTCGCTGTCACTGTTCCCCTGGCGGCTTCACCGCTGCGCTGCGCTGCGCAGGCTGTGCTTAGCCGTGCTGTGCTGACACCTGCCGCCAATGCCTCGCGCACCGTTTGATTCTGCTGCCCCACTAACCCCGCCGGCTTGTGCTTGCTCGAATCGCAGTGGTGTCCATCGGAGGCGTGAAGACCAGCAATGCAGCCGATACGGTCGCCGCGGGCTGCGCCGGCGCAGCGGTTGTGTCGGGCCTGTTCGCAGTTGAGAGCCCCACGGAAGCAGCTCGCCAGCTGCTGTCGGTGGTGGATGGCGCACTGGCGGCGCGGCAGTAGGATGCAGCACTGCCTGCTGGCTGCGGCGTAGGAGCAACCGAGCGAGCTTTGCAGCCGGGGCTTTAGCTGCGGCAGCCGCGCCAGCCCTGAGCTCAGCCCGCTTGCTGCAGCCGAAGCAAAACCAACAATAACCAACCAGGAGAGAGCGGCGGCACCCTGCCTGCCACACGTGCTTTCACCCATGCGTCAATATACACGAGTTGCCTTTTGTTGCCCACCCATTTCCCGTTTGTGTCGGGGCCCCACCCCCCTGATGTGATGTTCCATCGTGCCCCGCGGCCCATTTGTGTGCGAGTGGCACCCTCCCCATCCATCCCATCCTTGTGCCTACTTGTTCCCTGCAGCAGTTGCTAGTGTTTAACTGTAATGAGCACTCTCACCGCCGCAGGAGCAGCAATAAGAGCTGGGCTGCTTTGTTACAGATTGATCGGAGGTCATGAGATGAAAGATTGAATGGCGGCAAGGCAGTGAACCGTTTCGGGAAAATGAGATGAGAAGAATGGGCGGGAGCACAGTAGCCTTGCTGCTTGTGTGAGCTGCTGCTACTAATCAGTGGCATTTATCTCTCCTGGGCAACAATGGCGCGCAACGTTGTGGGGTCATTTGAGCGAATGAGGCAGCCCAGAGGCTGAAGTGTATCGCATGGGGGCATGGGGCATGCAAACATGATGCTGTGTTTTACCGGACGGATGGATGCAGAGCGTGCATGGCTCTGCTGCTGCGGAAAGCGCTACAGGCTGCATTATTCAGGGTGCGCGGGGGCAGACTCCGGCTGAAGGCTGTCCTCTCTCCAACGGCTTGCTGCTTCACAGCAGCGGCTCAGCACCGTCACCGCCAGGCTTGGGAGAGGCTTCAGGCGAGTCAAAATCAAATAAAATGCCTAAGGCTTGTCATCCGGGCCGTCAGTGGGTCCCATGGGGTCGGTCACAGGGCGGGGCTGGCCGGGCAGCGGGAAGCCTGCAGGCAATTGAGAGGGGAGCGGGCGGGCAGGCGGCGGTGGCTGGTTTTGGTGGGGAGGGCGGCATTGACTGTGTGTGGCAAGCCAGGAATACAACTTGCTGCACTTGCTGGTGTCGCAAGCACGCTGCGCAACTGCAAAAACGCGTCAATGCACAGCATGCGATGCCAGCAACATACAAAAGGCGCTCACCGCCGGCTACCGGGCGATCGGGTTCGCCGCGCCACATGCCGCCCCAGGCACCACCCCACATGTCCTCCCACAGCTCAGTGGCGTTGACCCACTCATCGGCGATGCTCAGCTCGATGCCGGTGATGTTGATCTGTGGACAGGGAGGAAGTTGGGTGGAGGCAGCAGATCGGGCCAGGGAGCCGCCTGGGGTGGTAGGCACGGCATGAGTGCAAGCGGCATGCTTGAGAGCTCAATGAGGCACGTGCCATGTCTGCAAAGGGTCTGCAGATTGCACGACCCATCAGCGTTCAAGGTGAAATCCCAACAGAGTCTCATTCTCATGCACTGCTGGGCTGCCTGCCAAAACCTCGCCGAGGGCACAACATTGGCGGGCAGCGGTGCAACCGCGTCCACCACTCTATGGCAACCACCACAGTCAAGAACAGAGGCAGATGTGCTCCTTCTGCATCCTCAAGAACTCACCGAGGGCACATCATTGGCGGGGATGGCCACAAAAGCGTCCACCACGCCGGTGACCTCCACCGGGGAGCCGTCGGTGCGGTTGCGCCGCTCACAGGTCACCGTCAGGCGCAGCTGGTACTCGGTGCCTTCCACCACCTGTGAGGATACATTTAGGTGGGGTCAGGCACGCTGAATCTACGCAGGGCAGGCGCCGTTCAGTCAGCAGCTGGGTAACAGTCACAGTATATCCCGGATGGTAGTTGGTGCCCACAACAGCTAAGCTCAACTTGACCCAACTGTCCTCACCCGGGAGCAGCCCTCGATTGACTCAGTGCGGTTCTCGGGGCGGCAGCGCAGCAGGGTGCGGCGGGGCAGCGCGCGCGTCATCACCGCCAGCGTCACGTTGCGGATCTCCTCATCGGCCAGCTCAAGGTCGTTGATGTCGTCCTGTGATATGGCAGGAAAGAGGGGTGGCTGATGATGGGACAGGGCAGCAGGAGGGGCGGTTGGGGGAGCGGCGGCGGCAGCGGTGGCGCAGCGGTGGCGGCAGTGGTGCAGTGATACAGCTGCGAGAGCTGAAGAGCGCCATGCCGGCAGGCTGCTGTCCTTTTGGGTTGCCTCAGACAGGTGCCCAGCCCCTCCTGATCGTTCCTGCTAAGCCACCGGCACACAAGTACTGCTCAGCTCACCAGGGTGTCGATCTTGCTCCAGCCGCCCATCTTGCCGGAGCTGGACACCTCAGCGCAGAAGTCTGCAGCAGGGTGGCGTGTCAGGGTTGGCGAGCGTGCTTAAAGCAGGAGATACCCGGCCAGGGCTCCCTTCATCCAGAGGCACCAGCAGGCTGTGGGAGGGGCAGAGGCGGTCTGGCAGGCAACGCCGGCGCCGGCAGGGCCAGCTGCTGCCGGCACTGCTGGTACAAAATGCAATCACTGCTGCCACTCCCGCCTGCCGACCCAGCCGCCCTCACCCTCGTTCAGGGCGCCGGTCAGGATTGCCTCGCGATCCACGCCGATGGTGACATTGATTGCATCAGGATCATCGCGGGAGGGGCCCCAGCCAGGGCGGCCCTGGCGGTCGCCGTGCCGGCCGCCGTCGCCGCCGCCCCAGACCCCGCCCCAGCTGCCGGGGCGCGCGACGGCGCTGCCCACCAGGGCGGCGCATAGGCAGAGTACGAGCGCGGTGCAGCGCATGGTAGAGGGTCGGTCGAGGCGCAGCAGTGGGTGTGTCTGCAAGGGGAGGGAGGGGCCGGCAGACCGGCAGTGGTTGGGCGGCAGCTAGCGCTGGAAGCTGCCGGCCGTGTCTGGCTGCTGTGGCTGGTGGTGTGCTGCGTATGGACAATGACATGCAGGAATTGAGAAGGCGGGTTCGGCATTCTGCCTGCAGGGATGCCCAACGAACCCACACAGGGCGGGAAGGGCGGGGCGCAAGGCGCAAGGCGCAAGGCGCCGGCCAGGGCGGCCGCGGCTCCGGTGGCGCAGTTGGGCCAACACCCACGTCTCATCTGACCAAATCAAGCGCGAAACGGCGGCGAAACACAGGCCGCAGGGTGCGCAGCGGCGAGCGCGCCCCGCCTTGCGCACCTGTGTTGCGCACTTCCTGTCTGCACCGCTAATGAAACCAGAGTGGGAATTCAATGAGGAAGGGGCGTCTGCAAAGCCTTTTGACTTGGGGGGCCGCGCCTGCTGCGCACGGCAGCTGCCCGCACGGCTCCGCCAGCTCCATGCACGCGTTTGAAGCTGCGGACCCAATTGCGTAAACCCTCAACAGCTCAGGGCAGCTCGCCCGACGCTGCGCGCGCAGGGGGCCGAGCTGCCGCCAGCTGCCGCCCGCCGCCAGCGGGAAGGGTTCGCACACAAGCTGCTCTGCCCAGCCACTGCCCCCTTCTGCGAGCCAGAAAAGTGCAGCAGGATCATGGTATGGACGTGCATGCGCTGCCTCGAGCTGCCACAGGAACGTCGGCGCCACGCCGCTCCTGGGCCCGCCGGCGCCGCCACCGGCATCTGTCCTGCGGCTCAAGCCTGTTCTCGGTTTGCAACATGCTTATTGCATTGCAACCTTGCATCAAGCTTCGACATGAAATGGGGACTGCCTATGCAGCAGCAATCAGGTGATGAAATGTTGTGTGCCGGCACGGCTGTCTGCCTGGAGGAAACCACCGACAGAGCATGGTGACCAACGAACGCATGGTGGAAACCGAGCAAAAGAAACTTCTGCCAAGAAATTTCCGCTGGCGCCTCTCAGGACTCCATCGCAGCCTCGCCGCCGCTCGCTGCCGCAGCAGCCTCGCCATTTGCCGCCGCATTTTCTGCCGCCGCAGCGGGCGGTGCCGCGCCTTCTGCGGTCTTGCCACTGCTGCCGCCCAGCGCCTTCATCATGCCGCTGCATGGAGGGAATAACAGAAAGGAAGCGGGTGATGCAGCCAGTGCTAACGAGCTTGCAATCAGCGCTGCTGGATGGGCAGCAAAGGGCATTGCCTTGCGGCAGCCGCTGCTGTGCCTCACGCGCAGCAGCGGCAGCGGCAGAATGCAACAGCTGCAGCAGGCAGCAAGGGGCACTGCACCCAGCTTGCACAGCAGTCCAAACAACACGCGAACAGCTGCTCACTCACAGCAGGCACAGACATAGCAAACGCCCCTGCACATGTGGAACAAGAAGCGAACAGCTGCGCACCTGTACAGCCCCGCCTCCTTCTTGGCCGCCGCCGCCTGCTGCGCCTTCCAGCGCTTGAGCAGCAGCTTGAAGTCGGTGGAGTCGGGCTCCTGCAGTGAGAGGACAAATTTTTAAACAAATAAACACCCATGTTGGATGGAGCAGCAAGCAGCAGCAGCTTGGAGTTGGTGGACGTGGGCTCCTGCAAAAGTTGCAAAAGGGCTCCTGCAAAAGTTGCAAGAAAGGGTGCACGTGCGAGAGGACAGGGCAGCAGCAGCATGAAATCGGCGGTTGCCATCAGACAGTGATTCTGGCCAACTAAAAAATGCATTGTTGAAATAAAAAGCAAATTATCGGGTGCACCCATATAGAAGCAATAACTGACCTGCGCCAGCCCTGCCCGGATGTCCAGCTCCGCCTCCACAAAGTCGGCGGTGGCCATCCAGGCCTGCGCCCGGCGGTACAGCGCCTTGGCGTTGCTGCTGTCCACCTCCAGCACCTGCTGGCATTGTCAAAGCATTGGGAATCAATCGGTCCGGCTTGTCACATATCATGTGTCACATGTCAGTCACCAGCACTGCAGGCAGCCACTATCTGGGACACCAGTTTACCACCCTCACCTTGTGCGCCGCCTTGCGCGCCTCGCCCGCGTTGCCCAGCTTGCAAAGTGGTACAGCAGCACTGCTCCCAAGCAAACACGCCCATAAATGCAAACAAAAAACCCTCACCTTGTCGGCCGCCTTGCGCGCCTCGACCGCGTTGCCCAGCTTGAGCTGCGCCGCCGCCAGGTTCAGGTTGCAGCTCTTCTTCACTTCTTTAGCCGCCTTCTTCTGATCCGCGTCAAAGCCCTCGTCAAATCTGCAAACACGCCAAGAAATCCGGCGGGGAAATCAGGCAGCTGCCCGCACACAACAGAATCAACTTGCACAAAAGGCCGAACAAGTGAGCAAGCCACGAAATCACCTGCAGCGCTTTGCCATACTGCTGAATCGCGCACCGCAAGCTGCCCGCACACACACACAGAATTAAAGCAAACTTGGCACTACCAAACTCGCACTCACTCAACCGCCTGCAGCGCCTTGTCATACTGCTGAATCGCCCGCCGGAAGTTGCCTGCCTTGAAGGCCGCGTTGCCCTTGTCCTTCAGGGCGGCCGCGGCAGCCACCTTTTCGGGCGGGTCCATCTCCCAGGTGTCCTTGGCCTGCAATAATGGGCACCAAAGGGAAGGTCGGTACCGTGTCCGTGTAGGCAAGTAGGAAGGGCTGCTGCCTGCAACAGTGAGTTAGTTGTGAGCACAAAACGCGGCACTCAGTTTCGGCAAGTGATGCAGCTCTGTCCGGTGCCAACTGAAACGTCTATGGGGCGAACTTCCAATATTCTACTGCCCAGGACTCACTTTGACAAAGCTGAGCAGCTTGACATCGTACTCGACAGTCGACCCCGCCGGCACCACCGCCTGCGGCTGCTGCGAGTCCTGCGCAGCACAGGCGTCACACAGTAGCAAGCGAGTGTTGGGGCCAGCGAGCTGGCGCAGCACGCATGGCAGGCACAGGGGCTGGCCACCAAGTCAGCATCAGCATTCAGTGAAGGGCCACACAGGCAGATGCACCGATGTTCAAAGGCAGCTCTCGCATGGGGACGCTTGGGTCAGCTCTATGCCTCACCTGGTCGCCAAATGCGTATTTGGCAGGGATGGTCATCACCGCTCGCTCGCCCTCCTTCATCTTCATCACCGCTTGATCAAGTCCGTCAATGACCTGGCCTGCATGCAGTTTTGTGTAGGAATGGCAACCACCGGAGGTTAGTTCAAAGTAGAAAAGTGCAGAAACAGAGCTCGCCCTCCTTCAATTTCATGACCGCCTGGTCAGGCCGTCATTGACCTGGCCTGCAATGTAACAGGACAGACCAAAACCACACAGTCTTGTACGGCAGCAAGCCGTTTTTGGTGCGAGTGAAACCAGCTTCACAGAGCCGGCGTTCACAACAAATTCGGTTCCACAGGACCTTCTGCCGTGCCGAGTCACAGCATCCGATGTCCCGCTTACCCTCATCAGTGGTGAAAGTGAGCGGGTCCTCCTGGCTGCGAGCGTCAAACACCGTGCCATCCGGCAGGCGCGCAGTGTAGGCAATGGTGCACTGCGAGCCTGCAGGCGAGAGTTGAAACAGTGAACTGGCAGATGTGTGGTGCAGTTGCGATGCACTTGAGCGGTGCTGGTCATTACTGCGCCTTAGCGCAACAGTGCATGAGTCGCCAATCCACTGCCCACCTGCATTCGGCTTCTTCCACTCCTCCGTGTCCTCAAGCGTCTTCTTCACCACCAGCCCGTCGTCTGCAAACAATTAAGAAGTTTTAATCGATTAAACATGCAGGCAAAGCACTGCTGAGCGTCCCTCGAGCGTCTTCTTCACCACCAGGCCGTCATCTGTGCACGGATTAATGGCAGGCATAGCAGCGATAAGATGGCATGCATGCAATGGTGCGGCAGGGGCGGCCGCAGCGGCAGCAGCAGCGGCGGCACTTCAGCTACGATCACCTGCCAAGCCAGCAGCTAGCTCATTGTGAATTTGCTGGCTGACAGCGTGCGCTTCCCGCAAGCAGCTGCATTGGCACCCACCTGTGACCTTCTCAATCTTGTTCCAGCCCAGCAGGTTGCTAAACTAGAGGTTACCAATTAACATACCAGGCTGCAGAATGACTGCGGACTATGCTCACCTGTGACCTTCTCAATCTTGTTCCAGCCCAGCAGGGCGATGTCGATCTCCAGAGTGGCATTGGGCGGCACGTCAGTGCCCCGGCCCTCGTCGCCAAAGCCGTCTGCACAGCAGTTGCAAGGCGAGCCAGAGCAGAGCTGACATTAGCTGGCATTAGGGCACGGGAATGCCGCTAGGACGGTCATGCCACTCGGGCAAGCATGCCATCAGGCAGGACCGCCCCCGCTGTGCAGGCGCAGCTGCACAACAGGCGCAGCTGCACAATAAACAGCAGTGACGTCGTAAACGCACAGTCGGGTCGGACCACCACCTTTCCTTCCTCCCCTTTCGCAACAGAGCAGGCCTAAATAACGAGGAAAGAATTGTGCACAATGAACTCACAGTCAGGCCGGACCACCAGCTTTGCCTCCTCCCTCTTCTTCATGGTGCCGGCGGCTGCAGAGGAGGAGCGGTGCAGGAAGTGTATGCGCGTGTGATGCCGGCATGCAGGCGAAGAGAACTGGCCAACACGCTGACACGCAGGCGGAGCGCAGCTTCAGGCACCGCTGCCCTGCTGGCATGCCTGGCACGCTGACCGGCAGCGGCGCCAGGGCAGAAGTGCGTCTGGCAAACCCAAAGATTAGCTATGCACAACAAAGAGCACAGCAACAGTGCGGCTGGTAAACTCACCGGTAGCAATGGCGCGGCAGAAGTGCGTTGTGTCAAGCGTGAACTCCTCGCCCTCTTCAGCAGTGGCATAGAAGGGCTGCGCCGCGCCCTGCACCCGCGCCGCAAACCTGCAAGCAGGCAAGGTACGTGTGAGAAGCCGCATTGAGCAAGAGATATAGCAGCTTAGACAGCATGCGCTGTGCCGTGCACCCGCGCTGCAAACCTGCAGGAAGGGCGGGAACAGCTCACCCAGAGGGCTAGAGAGGAGCGAGAGACAGCGTGGCATGCACAGCATGCACAGCATTCTACCAACGCGCAGCATGTGTCACATTTCACTACTCTACCCACGAGCTGCAGGACTTGCAGGGCTTGGCCCAGCAGCCAACACCGCCGCCTGCTTGACAATGGCTGTGCTGGGGCATGCGACCACAGCGCAGCACAGCGCACCTGACGCGCACTTCGTCGCGCGGCAGCGGCTTGGCCCAGCCGCTGCCCTCCTTGACAATCGTCTTGATCACGCCGCCATCGCCGGCAATGTCCTTGACGCTCCTCCAGTCGATCAGTTCCACCTCGAAGACCTGGGAAACGAGAGGCAACATTGACACTTTAATCAGAAATAGGCAGCTGCAGTGGAGAGCCAGTGTCCTTCACGCTCTTCCAGTCGATCAGCTCCACCTCGACAAGGATCTGGGAAAGGATGACAGCTAAGGTGGGCGCATTGGCTGGCAACGATCAACCTAGCCGCATGCGTGGAGAACACCACAGGGCGGGCATCATGAAAACTGCAGCCATGCCACACCCAAAGGAAACAGCGGTTTCTAACACACTACCACCGGCGAAATTGCCCCCTTCGCCCACCAGTGTCGCGCCACCCGGAATTGTGGGCGGGCTGCCGGACGCGCCGTAGCCATAGTCAGCCTGGATGGTCAGCTTGGACACCTCGCCCTTCTTCATGGTTGCCACACCCAGGTCCCAGCCTGAGCCAGAGGGAGGCAGCATTAGCAAACAGCGAGCCTTGGTATGTGTAGGATTTCAAGTTTGGAGTGAATGGGTTAAGAGGAGCAGCGGCCAGGAGGGGGCTGTTCTCGCCCTGCCTCAGATGCCCTGCCATATCCCAAACACCACACAAGTTTGATTTATCCCACACACCACACAAGTTTGATTGGAGGTAATGATGCAGCTGCTTACCCTTAATGACCTCGCCTGGCGCAACGTGAGCACAACCGCCCCAAACCCCCACCAACCTTAGCATAGGACCCCCTTTCCACTTGTCCCAATGATTCAATCATTCCTCACCCTTGATGACCTGGCCCTGGCCCAGCGTGAATTCAAACGGCTCGTTGCGGTCTCGGCTTGAATCGAATTTGGTGCCGTCCTCCAGGGTGCCCACGTAGTGCACTGCAGCGGGCAGAAAAGGATGCGCAAGTTGGAGGGGAGTGAGGCCTGTCACAGCACAGGGCGCAGCAGCTGCATGTCATTGGGTACCTCAGGTCCTTCCAGAGTGGCACCCAGCAATCAAGCAGTGCATAGGCGACACCAATGTATCATGAGGATCGGAAGGACGCACCCCGCACTTTGTCCCCGCTCTCAGGCTCCTCCCAGCCGCTGCCCGGCTTGACAACTTCCTTCTTCACACCCCCATCCTCCTGCAAAGGGCAGCACAACTATTTGGGTGGACATGCCGCATGCCAGTGCACAATCTCCAGCAGTATGCTAGCAGAACAGCGACATCCCCGTGCACCATGAGTGGATCGTTCAAAAGGCAGCAGCGAAGGTGCCGGAAGCGCCGCTGCAAACGGGTGGCGGCAGCACCTGCCTGCTGCTGGCGCCCACTTTGCACGTATGCAGCCAGCGGCAATGCCACCCATGTCACCTGCTGCAGCATGCCTTCCTCTCATGCAAGCAAGACACCGAACCAGAGCCTTTCCCAAAGCCTGCACACCACTGGCAGCAGGCGGGTGCAAGAGCAACTCTGCCGCCTCACCGTGATCTGGACCACCTTGCCCGGAGCGTCCGGCTGCGAGTAGGCATCCTCAATCGCATCATCTGCGGTTGGAAATGATAAGCAGCGATGAGCACGACGAGGCACACTGCTCGACAGGGCATGTGCGCAGCACCCAGCCATTCAAAGGCAGCCGGGCAGCGGCGTCTCCGGAAACGGCGGCAGCGGCGGCGGGTGCCGCCGCTGGCCGCTCCAGGGGCTCGCGGGGCCTCCGCTTGGCCTCGATCGCCATGCCGCTCACCATCCATCATGGTCTGATCCTTCATCAGCTCGGAGGCCTTGGTGAACAGGCCGTCCATCGGCGTGGCCATGTTTGCGCTCCCAGGCCCTGCTCGAGCAAGTGGTGTGCTGCTGGATCAATTGCCAATGCGCGGGAGGCAGGGGGGCGCCGGTGTGAAGCAGGCCAATTGCACAGCACGCCGCAGCAGGCGCATGTGCGATGGGCTCTTCAGTGGGCGTCGCGGGCGGCAGGCGTTGCTGATCAGCTCAGCCAACATCGCAGTAGCTTGCACCGCCCCTTCGCGCACAAACCCCAGCTCCGAAAGCCCTGCTGCACTCTTCCAAGCTTGCACCGCACCCCGATGCTGCGCCAGGCCGCAGATCTAGCATGCCGAATGTCGGCGGCAGCGTTTGCGACACAGGGCGCGGGCACCGCGGTGCCCGGCGCCCTGTTTACGGCCCTGCGGGCGCTTGGGGCTGCGCAGCTACGAGGGCTGACTACGGGAACGCCCTCCCTGAGCCCCCGGTACCAGGCAAGAGGATGCAGATGCTCCCTGTGCCGCCGCCGCCGCCTGCTCCAGGCGCCGGTACACCACGTCCCCTGGTTCTGTGGGGTAGCAGCAGCTTTTTTTGCTTGGCCCGACTTACCTTGTAATCCACTGCCGCAGGTGACGACGCGCAGCATGCTGGATGAGCCCGCCAACCCGGGCGCCAAGGTCGGCGCGACCGTGGTGCTGGTCAGCGGCGGCGTCGAATCGGCGGCGCTGCTCAGCTGTGAGGGCTTCTGCTCATGTCTTCCGAGCTGTCTGTTTGTGAATAAACTGGCAGTTGGGGCCATTCACAGAAGCGGCATCAAGTCAGCGGCGCTGCTCAGCTGGGGGAGAGCTTGCTGATTGCCGGCTGACTCCTGCAACTGTGATTGCGCCACTGCTTTGCTGTGTGCACGTGCTAGAGACCCATGGCTTGTAGTTTCTGCAAGCATGTAGCGTGCCGCCTCCTAACCCAGTGCGCACTCCTTGCCTGCCCTCCTGCAGACTACAACCACTGGGACCACGCGCACAAGCTGTACCCGCTGTTCGTGGATTACGGCCAGGCAAGCGTGCTCTATTCTCTTGGGGTTCCTGAAGCCTGGTGGGAGTGTCGCCACGGGCTGTAGCACCCTGCTCGCTGTTACACATGCCTCTCATTGCCTGAGCTTCGCCTTCCAACAACCCTGTCTGCTGCAGCGCAACGCCAAGCAAGAAGAGCGAGCGCAGAAGGTGAGCAGCCTGGGCAGGCGGGCGTGGGATCAGTGAGCGCTTGTAGCAAGCTGCTTGCCAGGCGGTGCTGTGCTGCTGCAGTTGCAGCCGCCGCAGCTGTTAGTGTGGGTCTGCCCCTCAAGCCTGAAGCTGTCCAGCGGCCACATTTACTAATCGGTGAACAGTCTGTCTCCGCAGGACATCTGCCGCCACCTGGACCTCGAGTGCGTATTGGCGTCCCTTGCAAGCCTAACAAACTGGGTTTGTGTTTGGTCTCCGCAGGACATCTGCCGACACCTGGACCTCGAGTTCAGCTCCATCAACGCCTCCATGGTGTCGCACCAGCTCAACCTGGCAACAGTAAGCGGATGAATGCTTAGCAGCATGACTCGACATGCACGCGCTGATGGTGCGCGCTTGGGTTGCTCAAGCGTGCACCTGCCCATTATCCCTGCTCCCTGTAGCAGCCAAGCAGCGCTTACCTGCACCTACTACTATGCTGCAACACGCTGGGCCGCCAACTGCTTCCCGTCCGCCCTGCTGGTGCACCCTTGCAGTCGGGACACCGCTACCACGACCCGCTGCCGCACCGAAACATGCTGCTGCTCAGCCTGGCGGCCTCGTTTGCAGGTGTGAGGGTCTGGGGGAGTGCAGAGCAGGGAGTGCCGGCTAGTTGGTTGCTGCGGCTGCACGCTGCGAGCTGTTTTTGCAAGGCTGCCCTCTCAGGTGACTGTTTGCCTCTGTCTCTCCAGCCGACTGCAACGCCAGCACCGTGACCATCTGCCTGCACCCCTCCTGCACCTGTCCTTTGATGCGTTCTCAGCCTGCCAATGCCTCTGCAGCGGACTGCAACGCCAGCAACGTGGCCATCTGCCTGGACCCACCCCTCCTGAACCTGTCCTTTGATGCATTCTCAGCCTGCTAAATTCCTTTGCAGCCGACTGCAACGCGAGCAATGTGGCCATCTGCCTTGATAAGGACGATCTGGGCGTCTACTCGTCAGCCACACTGCCCTTCCTGCACAACGTTCAGGACCTGTACCAGGTGCGCTGGGCAGCAATTCGTTGTTACCTTTTCGCATGCTGTGTGCTGGGTGTCTACTTGTCGGCCACACTGCCCTTGCTGCACAACGTGCAAGACCTGTATCAGGTGCGTGCGATCCTGTGGGCTGGCTGCAGCAGTGCGGGCTTTGGGGTGCAGTTGCCAGCTGCCTGGTCGTGCCTAGCAGCTGCACGAGCCGAGCATCTGTCCAGGCAGCGGCAAGTCAAGCCAGGCACTGCCCACTCAAAGTGACCTGCACCTCCCCACTCACCCACCCACCCACTCCTGTCCATCACTCCCTGCTTGCTTTATTAACGTGCGCAGTCGCTGCAGCCGCCGCTGACGCTACTCATGCCGCTCATCTCGCTGCGCAAGCACCAAGTCATCAAGATGGGGCACCAGGTGCGGTTGGCTGCCATGTAGGCAGTACGTACGGTTGTAGCTGTACGTTGTACGGACAGCATGCAGTTGGTTGCATGGCTGTGTGCAGGCTGTCGGAGACGTGTTTGGTGGCGGGCTGTTTCGTGGTGTGGTATAACAGGCCAGCAGGCGCATGCAATCCATCGCACCTGCTACACCGTTCCGACTCACCCTGCTCTACATCTCACCCTGCTTCTCTGCATTCCAATGCTTGATGTTTGCAGGTGCGGGCGCCCTGGCACCTCACCTACTCATGTGCAGAGGGGCAGGGGGAACCGTGCGGCAAATGCGCGCGCTGCATGCTGCGGGCCCAGGCGTTTGAGGAGGCAGAGGTTGAAGACCCACAGCTGGCGCAGCAGCGGTGAGAGCGGCTCAACGAATCGGCTCGGCGGCATGCACAGCCAGATAGAGCTGCTCATAGAGCGCTGCTGCCGCAGCAGCAGCAGCAGTGCGGCGCTGCTGTCTGGGCGAGGCGCTGAGGGGCCGCTGCCCTCCTGGAAGAAGCAGGCAGGGCGGCAGCTGCTCGCTCGTGCCTGTGCACCAACCTAAGGCAGGCGCCTGAACCCAACAGGGATCGCTGCATTTGCCCCACCAACCAACACATGCTGTAGCTCTCGCAACGAATCATGCCACTCTTGTTATTGAACACATCGCTGCTTGCTTCCTCCAAATTCTTCCTTGATACGTTTGGTTACTCGCAACTTGTAGACAGCACCACTCATGAACCACTCGCAACTGCTGCAAGTCAGGCATAGCACACCGCAGCCGCCAGGCTCCATTGCCCCGCCCCTTGCTGCTGCTGCCGCCCACGAACTGCCCGCTGGTCCGCCCGCTGGTCTGCCGCTCGGTTGGGCCGCCCCTGCTTCATGCTGGGCCCCTGCCCTGCCTCCTCCTGCCCACCCGCTGGCCGCCGCCGCTGCTGCCGGTTGGCCAGGGCAGACAGCGCTGCAATGCGCTCTGCACTGCCAGGCCGGCGGCCGCCTCGCTGGCGCGGCGGCGACGGCACCAGCTCCGGCGGCGGCCGCCCCCCCTTCTGAGCCGTCTCAGCAAAGAAGCAAGCCACCGCATCCTGCAGCTTGCGCTCCACGCTACATTTCATGCCACCGCTGACCGGCCGAGGCCCCGCCAGCAGCACACCGGGTGGCGTGCGGTCTGCAGCGCCGGCGGCAGCAGGCATGCGGGCACCAGAGTGGCGTTGGGCAGCCGGCAGCCCGGCAGCACGGCTGTGCTGCACATTGCTGGCTGCTGCTCGCTGGCCAGCTTGTGCAGCGCCCAGGGCTGCCTGAGAGCCCGGCGTGAGCGCCTCCAACAGAGCCGAAACCGACTCAAACTCGCCAGATGGCATTCGAATCGGAAGGGCGCCCAGCTCAGCGGGGGATGACGCCGTTCCAGCGCAGGGCTGCACCTGCTGCAACCACCTGCTGCTGGCTGACTGCTGTGAAACAGCCGGCCGGCTGCCTGCAGCTGCTGCCGCACCAAGCCGCTTGTGAGGCGGCAGGGGCAGCCCCAGGGATACCGGCGGCCCAGCATGTGCAGCAACCGCAGCAGGCCCAGCAGGCGCAGCAGCGCCGCCACAGAAGAGGTCGTTGATGTATGTCGATCCCTCGCCATGGCCCCCGCCTGTGCCCAGTGCCTGCCCATCTTCGGCCCCTGCCAAGCCGCCTGCTCCTGGGTGGAAGCTGAACAGCGGGTTGCTGTTGTGGCTCACCCCGCCGCTAGCCGTTTGGCCGCTGCTAAGCTCATACCCCAGCCGCGACTGGTGGTGGGCGGGGCAGGGGGATGGGCTGCCCAGCTGGTACGCACACCACTCCTCCTCGCCCTGCTGCTGCGCCTGCTGAGGCCCTGCTGCTAGAGGCATATCCGCCCACTGCAGCCGCCGCTGCGGCATGTCGTGCTGCGGAGAGTCGGCTGGGATCGGGCTGTCTGCCTCTGGGCTTGGCACCCAGCCGCCAGCATGGAAGGCACCGCCGCCCATGCATGCCACCGCTGTGGCCTCCGCCGCCTGCTGCAACCCCGCCAAGCTGACTTCCGCCTGCTCCTCCCACCCATCCACAGGCTGCCACAGGCCTGCCGGGGAGCCAGGGCACGGCGACAGGGCTGCCAGTCCCTGGGGATCATTTGGCAACTGGCCTGCCACCGGCACAGGCCACCCCGCGCCTGTCGCTGCCGGCACAGCCGGCCCGCCGGGCGAGGCCTCGGCGGCTGCGCCTGCTGTGCCTGCTGTGCCAGGCTTGCGGCGTCGCAGCAGGCGCTGCTCCAGGGCTGCCACGTAGGCGTACCGCTCAGCCAGCGCCGCCTCCTTCTCCTTGCAGCGCTTGGCCTGCGGCGCATGGCGGGCAGAGGGCAGATGTGCAGGTTACAGCTTTGCTGAAAGGCATGCAAGTTGTTGCAGCTGATGTGTGCCTGTGCTTGCTGCCATTGCCCATCAGGACACTGCTGGAGCTGCTTCAAGCAAGCTGCACATCCACACTTGCTGCTGCGCCTCGATGGGAGACACGTCATGTCATATGTCAGCAGAACAAGCTCACCAGCCCCTCGCCGCGCTCCCGAGCTGTCTTCAGCTGGCGCTGCAGCTCCGCGGTGGCGGCCGCCGTAGCGTGCCGCTCTCGCACCAGGCTCTGCCGCGCCTGCTCCTGCTCAGACCGCAGCTTGGCCGTCTGGCCAGGGGCGAGGGCAGAGTGCGCGGCTGTGAGGTGGACGGCTGAACAGAAATGCGCACAGGCACGCCCAGGCAGCAGCACCAGCACCGCTCAGCAGAGCGATGCGCCCGATGGCCACAGCCGCAGTGCCCGCTCCCTTGCATGTTTGCTGCCAAGGGTGTGACCTTCACCTGCGCCTCAGCCGATTTGAGCTTGGCGGCCAGACCGTCCCGCTCCCGCCTCAGCCCCTCCAGCTCCCGCAGCGCCAGGCGCAGGTCTGTGGGCAGCCCCTTGGCAGCGGCTTGCACCTGCCGGGGCGGTTGAGGAGCAGGGTCAAGCAGGCAGAGCAGGTTCGGCGACATGCAAATGTGCGATGTGATTTGTCTGCAACATGCACACACGCCAGCACCAGCTATTTCACAGTCCATGCTGCGTGCATGCATGCCCCCGTCAGCTTGCCTTGCCAGGCGCCACCGCAGGCGGCAGTGCTGCCGCGGCTGGCGACACTAGGGGCGAGCCGTTGGCTGGTCCCAGCGCCCTCAGCGTGCACGACAGGCGCTCCAGCAGCTCTGCCTGCCGGCCGCTGTCTGCTGCTGCTCCCTCTGCTCCCGCCCCTGCAGGGAGATTCTTGTGCAGCGCGCCGCAGCTGCTACCGGTTCCACTGCTGCCGCCAGACAGCGGATGCCTGTCCAGCTCCAGGCACAGGTGCTGCAGCTGCGCCAGCCGCTCCTGCAGTGCGTGCTGTGCACGCTCAGCGTCCTGGTTCTCGTCCTGTAGGCAAGGAGCGGTGGCGGCGGCTAAAGGGGCAGGAGCATTGACCGCATGCACCTGAATCTGCCTTGCAATCGATGCAGCAAGGCCGGATGCACAGGCACCACATGCGTGATCCTCAGCACTCCGTCGCCTCAGCGCCCTGCCCACGCACCTGCAGCGCTGCTACGCGGCCGTGTAGCTGCGCGCTTTCAGCTGCCAGAGACTGTGCAGTGCGTGCCACATCCAGCAGGGCGCGCTGCTGCCGCGCCGCCTGCTCCTCCAGAACAGCAGCCGCGGTGGCGTGTTGCTGCTCTGCACGTTGCTGCTTGGCTGCCGACGTGCGCCGCAGTGCCTGAAATGCGGCACAAATGGCATGGGAAGAGCCTGAAGAGTGGTGCAGAACATGGAAGGTGCCGTGGCACAAGGCTCAACAAGGCTGGAGCGGCGGCGGCGGTTTTCACTGTGCTTGCCGGCAACAGTGTAGCAGGCAGCCACCCCACGACCAGCACCCACCTGCAGCTCAGCCTCGCTGCGCTTAGCCTGGGCCACCATCGCCTGCAAGTTGCGCCGCAGGCTGGCATTCTCCTCGGCCAGCGTGTGCGCCCTGACTCGGAGCCCGGCGGCGTCGGCGGCGGAGAGCTGCCCTGCCGGCGGCGGGGCCGCTGCCACTTGCGGCTGCAGGCGTGAGGCGGCCAGCTGCAGCAGGTGATCCCGTCGCTTGGGCTCCAGGCCGTCCAGGAAGCTCATCGGCGCTGGGCGAGAAGGAAACGGCCACCGAGGGAGAGGCGGAGCGGCGCGCGCGCCTCAGGAGCTAACTAAAGTGCAAATTGAAGCTGCATCAAAGCCCAAGCGGCGGTCCGAGGCTCCCGACACGGCTCTGCATGGGCCGCCGCCGCCGCCGCCGCCACCGCCCCCTCATGACGCCGTCTTGCCTGCAGGCTTGCCACAACTGTCTAGCTGATTGGAGTTGATGCCTGGTGTCGCACGCCTCAGCATATTAGGAAGGTGTGGCTGCAGCTGGATGAGGTGCAAAGACCACCCCCGCCAAACTGGTAGGCAAGCGGCATACCAGCCAGCCTTCGCCGCCCCCCGGACCGCCGAGAGCATGCTGCGATCCCATGGTTTTGTTACAACATGATGCCAAGTGCTATTTAGAGAAGGAGACAGAGGGATGGATACAACCCCAGTAAAGAGCTACATTTGCCAAGTCAGCCGCGCAGGCGGGCGGCGCCCGCCGCCAGCAGGGCGCCCGCTGCACCTGCTACCACGCTGAGCCCTGCCCCAGTGGTGACCACCCGTGCCACCGCAGCGTCCCGCTCCACCGCGCGCCGCGCCTCTGCATAGGGCAGGCCCCCATCTTTCAGGCGTATCAGGGCGTGGGGGCGCACCAAGCCGCGGGTCAGTGCGCCCAGCGCCACGCGCGCCACGACCGCAGCGCGCGTAGCGCGCGGGTCGGGCCCCTCGCCGCCGCTGCGGCCGGCCACCCCCGAGAGGGCGCTGTCCAGCCACAGCAGGGCCTGAGCATCCTCCAGGCGGGCGGAGGTGTATTGCTCCGGTACCGCCGCCAGGTCGCCGTCTGCCGCCTCCACTGCTTGTGCTAGCACCGCCGAGTCCTCCAGGGCAGCGTTCATTCCGTTGCTGGTGGCTGGAGAGACAGCGTGTGCGGCGTCCCCCAGTAGCACAAGGCCGGGCGCGTGCAGCTGGTTGGCGTGCACCTGCATGCAGCAGAGTGGGGCACGGGGAAGAGGTGTGGAGTGAGGTTGCTGCAACAAAATCAGCGGGCAGTGGCATGCAGCTGCATTGCCGTTCATGCCTGAATTGATCCCCTCAAACGTTCTACTCCGTGCGCCACAGATGCTATGCCCCTGTGCCTGCCTGCCCACTCAAAACCGAACCCTCAGCCACTGCGCAACAGCTACTTGCCTGCATGCCGGTTTCGTGCAGCGGGCGCTCCGCCAGCTGCGCCGCCATCTGAGCAGGGAGGGAAGAGAGCAGGCGGGCAGCTGGTCATGCTGGGCAGCAGAAGGAACCTCACAATAAAACTTATGAAGGTGAGAGCTTTGTTTCAGGCAGCGGCGCCTGGCGGCAGACGGCAAGTTCAGATTGCAGGTGCAAGCGCTGATGCCAGCACCAGCGCCTGCCTGCCAGCCCCCACACATCCAACACCACTCACCGCCTCTGCCCACTCCTTCGGCAGGGTGGGGAAGCTGGCGGCTAGAAGAGCTTGATACGCCTCCACCCCAGCTGTGCCGTCTGCCAGCCCCGCCGCCGCCCAGCGCTCGTGCGGCATGCTTAGCACAGCGGTCACGGCGTCTGAGGTGGGCTGTGAGAAGAAGAGAGTGGCGGGGGCGCCGCCGCCGGCAGCCCGTGTTGCTGCCGCCGATTCAGAGACCTTTGGAGGGCAAGTCGTGGGGAGCAGAGAGTGGGAGAGGTTGGGCAGAAGACTTGTGAGCAGCAACAGCAATGAGGCACCTGTTGAACAGCTGTGTACTGAAGCTCGAGGCATCCCTCCCTACACGATCCGGCGAAGCCCAGCCAGGCCATTCCGTTCACTAGGCTAGAGTGCTCTGCATCAGCTGCACGCCACTCACCATCAGCAGGCGGCCGTAAGCCTTGGAGGAGCCGGGAGCGGCGGCGGGGTCTGGCCACAGGCCCAGCTCGCCTTGCTGCGGCGCCAGCCGGTGGCACACCTGCTCAAGGGCAGATGGGGAGCACAGCCGGCAAGCAGAGGTGGGGCGCGCATGCATGTGTTCATGCTTACGTGAATCGCTAGTGTTGCCAACACCCAGGATAACAAAAGCTCTCTCCTGCCCATCTGCCGCTGCACATCTCCTGCCATGTAGCCCCTTCTGCCAGCCTGGAGGGCCCACCTTGTACTGCCGGTTGGGCGGCACCACCTGCACCACCAGCTGCCCACCAGCTTGCGCCTCTGCCGCACGGCGGCACCGCGATCCAAAGCCGTCGGCGGCCACCAGCAAGTCATAGCGCTGCACGTCCTGCTGTGCTCCGCTGGCGCCGTCTGCTCCTCCCAGACTGAAGGTTGCCGTTCTTGCTGTCAAATCCAGCGACTCCAGGGAGGCGTCCCACACAAACTCAATGCTGCCGTAGCCGCCAGGGCCGCCGCCGCCACCGCCTGCAGCGACTGCCTCTCCAGCTGCGTCTGAGGCGGCATCCTTCGCGGCCGCCGCTGTGGTGCCCGCCGCCGCTTGCTCGACCATGGACAGTAGCACGCGCACAAAGGCTTGGCGGCTGCCGATCACGCGGGACCGCTCAGCACGCACGGTCATCAGGCCGCCGCTGCTGCGCCCGCTGTGGTCGCTGCTGGGCAGCGCATCGCCGGTACCGAGCAGCTGGTCCCGCACAGCCGCCAGCTGGGCGCCAGGGGTGGACAGCAGGGCATCCACATCCAGATCCGCGGCTGCAATGGCGGCCCGCCCGCGCTCGTTCATGGCAACTACACAGGGGGAGAGCATGGATGCCATTTGAGGGGCCAGTGCGAGGGAGGCGCGTCGTGCAGGCCTAACAAGCTGTGACCTCCGGCAGTTCCTTTCCATCTCAACATACAGGCTCTCATGCACTATGCACTGAATCACACAGGCAAGCATCTATCAGAGCAGCAGGCGGGGTGCGCACATCAGCACACCTGCAAAAGCGCGGTCATCGTCATCCTGCCAGCCGGCCGGCAGCGGCAGCGGGCCGGGGTGCGGCCGCCGCTCGTACACACGCACGTGCGCGCCGGCCCGCGCAAGGAAGGCGGCGGCCAGCAGGCCAGCGGGGCCGGCACCAACCACAACCACGCGGCCGCCACGCACGGGGCGGGGGCGGCTGGGCGGCGGCGGCGGCAGTGCCTCGGCGGTCATCGGCGGCAGATCGGCGGGCGGGGGCGCGGTCTTGACAGCGGCGTCAGATGCTTGAGGCAGTGAGCCCTCGGGCAGGGCCGCGAGCAGGTCGGTCGAACCCCAGGCGGCACTGTCGGCTTGCAGCAGGTCCATTGCCCGTGTATGTGCAAGATCAGCTGCTAACAGCGTATTTAAGCGAGCAGAGGGACGCGGCCCGTGGGTATTAGGGCTACCGCCGGAAGCCACCTGGCGTTACCGCCGGCCACACACTCAATGAACAGGCTATATGTTGGACCATTTCTCTGCAAGCTTGTTCACGTTGAAAGGCATTCCAAGTATTGCAGCGGCATCCACGCAGCATCCCTGACAGCGAGACGAGTGCGAACGCTGCCGCCGCATACGAACGTTGCCGCCCGGCGTGCCCTGGATGCAGGCTTGAATGCACGTTTGTCCCTCTGGCCTTGCAAGTTTGTGGTCTGCCCTGCTCCACAGCGCTCACAACTGTCCCTGCACCATGCGGCGGGCGTCCAAGAGGCCTCTAGGCCCAGCCAAGCTGACCACTTTGCTCCCGCTGGCTGGCCTGCTCCTGCTGTCTGCCGCCGTTTCTCCAGCCTCCGCCAGGGCGCTGTCTGCTGTGATAGGCCTGCCCACAGAAACCCAAGGACGTGCAGGGGCAGCAGGCGGCGCTGCCGTCAGATGCCGCCCGCCGGGCAGCCACCCGCCTGCCGACTGACGCACACGGCGAGCAGGTGCCGCTGCCTTCCGACGCTGAGAAGCGGGCCGCCGAGGGCCAGCCGCCAGCGGGTCCGTTTGGTGAGCCGCCGCCACCGCCGGCAGACAGGCAGGCGGAGAGGGACCGCAAGCTGCAGGCCATCCTGGCAGGTGGGCTTGAGGCCTCCTGTGCATTGCGAATAGATCAAGGAGCACGGCAGTAGACTGCTTGTGTGCATTGGGACGTGATGTGAGCTGCTGCAAGCCCGCTAATTTTACCCTACAGCCGATTGCAGGCCTGAAGCCAGAGGATGTTGTTCAGGTGCTGACGGGGCGCGGCCCCTGCACCCAGGCGATGTGGCAGTGCCGTGCACGCCCCTGCGCCCTTACCACCAGCGACGCAGCTGGCGGGGAGGTGCCGGTGTGCCCTGAACCGTTCTACTGCCTGGACGACTATTGCGGCGGCTGCAACCACATCTGCGCATCCGAGGTGGGTGGCCGTTGGGCATTGGGTTGCGGCAGCTCGCAGGCGGGATGGGGCAACATGCAGGCCACATTGACGCACAACCTTGAATGTGGCGCCTGCCGAAATCCCATGCCTCTGTCACCATCCCCGCCTGCAGGACCAGCTGCGCCAAGCTGTGGGCAAGCTCATCCCAGGCATGGGCGGCCACCCGCAGCCGTGATCCCACACGGAAGCACTGCCTGCAGCTCTTGCCTGCCTGCTTGCCATCGCTGACTACTGCGGGCGCTTGCTGAGCATCTGTTGTGTTGAGCTCTGTCTGCACATACCTTGCAAACACATCATTGGGGAAGCAAGCCTCTACGTGCATAAGACTGCACTGCTGCGAGCAACAGACGGAGAGGCACGCAGCGAGCGGCGGGTGGGCGGGGGTTGGGCACAGCAAGCGAGGAGCGTGGAGCCGGCCTATGAATGAGCGGCTGGGGATTGCTTAAGTGGATCAGCAGTGCACAACGGGATGCTGCCCCAGCGAGCAGGCGGCGCCGGCTGCAACGAGCTGGCAGCGGCAGCTGCGGGCGGCTGGGCTCTTCTAGCAGCTGGCTGGAGAAGTGATCCCGAGGCTTTGCAGCCCTGCTGCGCCACGACTGAGCTCTTCGCGCAGCAGCTGCATGAGCGCATTCTGCAGGCGGCGCTCGACAAAGTGATCGGGCCGCACGGCGACATTCAGCACCCAGAGCTATGCAGAAAGCGCCAGCTGCTGGGGCCTGCCGCGCAATCCCACCGCTCGGGCCCCAACAGCGCTCAGGCGCCCGCTGCGTGCAGCGCCCGCAATGCTGAAGGCGCTAGCGGAGCGGGAGCGCGGCGCGCTGGCGTGGGCCGATGGCGCCGCCGCCGCCGCCGCCTCCCACCGCCCGCACCGCTTTCACGCGGCGGCCCTTGGCGATGTGGGCTTGGCGCGCCGCCTGGGCCAAACGGCTGCGCTGACGGGTCACTCGGGCGGCATCAGCGCGCTGGCCTGGGGCGAGGGCGGCGAGCTGCTGGCCAGCGGCGGAGAGGACTGCCGCCTGCGCCTGTGGCGAGCCGCCTCGGGCGAGCTGCTGCACTCGCTGGACACGGTGCGGCAAGAATTGCATGTGATGTTTGTAGTTGTAATGGTGATTGAATGCCTAATGGGCTGGTATTGATGTCTGCAAGCGGCGTGCTGCAGCGCTTTGCAGTGCGTCCGCTCATGCCGACCCGCCAGCACCCACCACCCCTGCAACCGCGCCCGTTCCTCCCCTGCTGCAGGGCCACACCTCTGCTGTGCTGGGCACCTGCTTCCTGCCCGGCCGCGCCGACCAGCTGCTGTGCTGCTCCGCGGACCGCCAGATCCGGCACCTCAACGTCACCAAGGGCGCTGTGCGCCCGTACCTGGTGCACTCGGACCGCGTGCGGGCCGTGGTGCCCCTGGACTCACGTGGGTGCTGCTGGGGTTGCTGCTGGGGTTGATATTTGCGCTGCTGCTTGGGATGCTGCTGCTGGGGCTGCTGCGTGGGTTGCTGCTACTGCCGCTGAGAGGATGCTTTGGTTGGCGCTGCCGCTGAGCTGCCGCTGCCGGTGCTGGAAGTGCTACAGCTACTGCTGGCAGGGCTGCGCCAGCTGCCGTTTTCGGGAGAGTGCTGCTTGGATTGGCAAGCACTGCCTCGCTCTCGACCTTGCACCCACCACTCGCCTGCTCCCCCGCCACCTTCCGCCTGGCACAGACCTGTTCCTGTCTGCCTCGGAGGACGGCACGGTGCGGGAGTTTGATGTGCGGCAGCGCCCAGCCGCTGTGCATCGCGATGCGCTGGCAGGGGATGACTCCAACGTCCTGGGTGGGTGCTGCTGGTACCAGCGGGCTGCGGCGAGCGGTCCTGTGGATGCTTTGTTGCTGCGGTGGCCTGGCGACTTCGCAGTGTGGTGCTTCCAATCGCTAAGCTGTGCCTGCCCTGCCCACCCACCCTGCCTTGTTTGCAGTGGACCAGCGGGGCGAGCGTGTGGGGCGCGCCCGCGTGCGAGTCGGCATCTACAGCCTGTCAGTAGACGAGCAGCGCCCCTGGCTGATGCTGACCGGCGGGGCCGACCCGCTGCTGCGGCTTTACGACCGCCGCATGCTGGTGACAGCTGGCGGGGAGGACGGCAGTGCCGGTGGCAGCCGCCGTGCACAGCAGTGGGTGGCGTGCTTTGTGCCCTCCCACCTGAAGGCTGCAATTTGGGACTCTGGGCGGCACCCAGTGCTGGCGGCACCGTCGGCGCCCGCCCTGCCGGGCCGCCACGTGACAGCTGTGGCCTTTGCCCGCGGCGGAGCGGAGGTGGTGGGCAGCTATGCGGGCGAGGCCATTCACAGCTTTGATGTGGCGGCCCATGCGCGAGACGTGGAGGCGCTGCTGCATATCCCCGACACCGTGCTGCGGTAAGTGAGGTGGCAGCGATGGGTTGAATTGAGCAGCGGGTGTGGCCCTGCCGAAAGTTGCTCAGGGGATGATGGTGATTTTGATGTTGAAGGAGTGGATTGGCTGAATGGGCAAACTGCATGGGTGCTTCCAGCAGCAGTGTGATTGCCGGCAAATCAACTTTGCACTCAAATACCGCCCGCCTCCCCACCTGCATTCCTGCAGGCAGCCGGGCCGGCCGCGCAGCCATGCGGGGCGGCGCAGCATGCACGCCTACGCGTCCAGCCAGGAGCACCACCGCCCTGCAGCCGGTCGGTTGGGTGACGCTGAGATTGCAGCTACAGCAGAGGGCGGCGGCGGCACTGCGCCTGCTCCCGCAGAGCAGCTGGGGGCAGCGGCGCAGGCGGCGGCGGCAGGCGGGCAGCTGCAGCAGCGGCAGCGTGCTGCCCCCGGCCGCGGCATGGCGGTTGCACCCTCAGTGCGTCAGCTTGCACTGCAGCAGCGGCGGCAGCTGAGCCGAATAGCCACCGCTGACGCTGGTGAGCCGCCCCGTGCCGAGAGCTCCCGGCCAGCACACTGGCAGATGCACCCCACCAGCAGCACCTTGCGCTCGCCGCTGTATGAGGTTCGGCAGCTGCACGCCACCCTGCGCCAGCGGCAGCAGGTGCAGTTGGGGCCTGGGGCGGGCGTGCAGCTGGAGCAGCAGGCACAGCATGAGGTGGGCAGTGACTCAGAGGCACCGTCTGAGGGTCTTAGCCCGGAGGGCCAGCCAGCGCAGCAGGGCGTGCGACGCAGCAGGCGCATCATGCGGCGGCGGCGCGATGCTGCCGAGCAGGAGCAGCAGCAGCAGCAGGATGCAGCAGCGGTGGGTGAGGCAGACCAGGCGGCATGCGCGGCGGCAGAGGAGGAGTTGCAGCAGCCGGCAGTGTCGGGAGTGGCAGAGGCGGCAGCAGGGCTGCACAGCTGCAGCGACAGCGAGCAGCACGCCTTGGCATCGCCCACCACGCGGCGGAGAGTCCGCCGGCGCACAGGGACTGGTGCAGTGGGTGCTGACCACGCACCAGCACAGCAGCAGGCGGACTTTGGCGGAGCGGCTGCAGCTGCCGCGGAGGGCAGCGGAGGTGGGGGCAGGTTCAAAGCCCCCGCTGGGCGCAGCCTGCAGCAGCGGCGGCAGGCGGCAGCGGCGGCAGCAGACATGCATCGGCTGGACAGCACGGTCGGCCTGCTGCACCACCACCCGCTGCAGCAAGAGGCATCGGAGGTGGCAGCCAGGGGTGCAGGGCAGCAGCAGGAGGCGACTGTGAGCCAGCGGCAGCCAGGGGCGGCTGGGGCACACTGGCCGCCCGAGCGCTCCCTTGCAGCAGAGGTCAACTCCCGGCCAGTGCTGTCTGCCTCGCAAGTGGGGCTGGCCACGCAGCTGGGCAGCCAGGAGGCAGGGCACGAGGCCAGCAGCCTGAACTCTGGTGCGCAGGGCAGGTCTGGTGATGAGCATGGCTGAACTGCTGGTGCGGTGCCCTCAGCATACGCCGTCTGTGTGTGCGTACTATTGCTGGCACCCAGCCGCTTGTGCACTGCATGCCTGTTCTCCAACCAACCGCCTCTGTGTCTTCTTATCTGCCTGCAGCCGAGCAGCCGGCTAACGAGCGAGTGGGCAGCGTGGCGCAGCATGGCCGGGCAGATGCTCCTTCTGTTGGCAATGCCCCGCTGGCCACCACCGCAGCAGCAGGCGGACGGCCGCGTGGTGCATGTGCCGCCACAGCAGAGCAGCAGGACCAGCAGCAGCGGCAGCAGCAGGCAGCAGCAGACGGCCGGGAGGCGAGCACTGGCCACTGGCTGCCGCGTGCCAGCGCTGATCGGGTGGTGCCACCGCCGCCCCAGTTTGCCACGGCAGCGCAGCAGCAGGGGCAGCTGCCTCATGGCACACGCCAGCGGGGCCAGCTCCAGCCCACCGCTAGCACAGGCACATCCCGGCCGGTCATACCGAGCCACCCGCAGCATACGCAGCAGCGCCACATGCCGCCAGCCGCGAGTGGCCGGCTGGCATCGCGCCTGCGGCGGCACAGTGAGGCAGAGGGCGGGGCAGCAGCAGCGGCAGCAGGCGCTGGGCCACTTGGCAGCAGCCAGGCGGCTGAGGTGCCAGCAGAGGCTGTTGAGCAGCAGCAGCAGGTGACGCAGCATGCCGGGCCGGCATCTGCAGGCGTGCAGGGCCAGGCGGCGCCTTCCCTGCTGCAGCCGCAGCCCACCATGCTGTCTGGGCGTGGCCCCTCAGTCCTGGGCGATTTCATGCCGCCTGGGCAGGACCCACCAGTCGACTCTGCTGAGATCGAGCAGCAGCAGGACGGGGCGGGCGGGACGGGCGGCCAGCGGGGCGCAGCGCAGCAACAGGCGCAGGCCGGGACGCAGGCAGGGGCGCAGCAGGCGGGGCGGCAGCCGCCTCGGCGGCGGCAGGTGGACAGCAACGTTGGAGCCATCGTCATGGGCGAGGGTGAGTGCCTACTGGGAGCCTTTTTAACGAGTATCAGTGGCTGCATGCTGCAGGTGTGATGCTGCCTCTGGCTCGGTCTCCTGCCGCCTCTCCCTTTGGCCGTGGCATGCCAATCTCATGCCAGCATATTGATGTACACTCAGCACATCTAGCTGTCCTGCTGCCTGCACCCTGCTGCAGAAGCGGAGGGCGAGGAAGTGAGCGAACCGCTCATGTACCAGCGCTGCTATGCCGGCCACCTCAACTTGTCTGGCCTGGCCGGCGGCGATGCGGTGCCGCTGGCGCCGCCGCTGGCTTTCTTGGGAGCCCACTCTGGTGCGCAGCTGGCCAGTCTGTTGTGCGCATGTGCTGGTGACTGGTGCATGCCTTGGCGCCGCTGTGTGTGCTGAGACGGCTGTTGCATGCATGTTTCCTCATGTGAATTGCCTTGAGCTCTTTGCACCATGGCATGCCCCCTGCAGAGCTGCTGGTGTCGCCCTCAGATGATGGCAACTTGTTTGTGTGGGACTATGCCACCGCAAGCCTGGCCGCTGTCCTGGCGCCCCCAGCAGCCGCGCAGCCCACGCTCAGCACAGCAGGCAGCCCAGGCGAGGCGGCGGCGCTTTCTGCCGCTGCGGCAGCAACGTGCGTTGCGGCTCACCCGCTGCTGCCGGTGCTGGCAAGCGGCGGCTCTGATTCGGTAGTGCGGCTGTGGTCCCCAGAGGCAGAGGAAGCCGCAAGCATGGACTTGGCAGCAGCTGCGGCACAGGCCAACCTGCAGCGCCTGGCGGCGGCGGGCATGCCGCCACCCGGTGGTGGTGGGCCGCTGCCTGCTGCCTGGCATGGCCGGCCGCTGGACTGCCGTGCCATGTAAGCCACCACCACCTGTACAGCACTTGCAATTGCATGCAGCCTGCTTGTATATGACGATTCATTTTGCAGGCGTGCACCATTTCCTACTCTGTCACTCGGCCATCCTCACACAATGAAGCCTCTCAAGACTTGTCCTCTACACATTCTTTCAAGCTTCCCAAGCTGTGCAACCCAGCTCACGCCAGAACGCCACAGCACACGCTGCATTTACACACTGTAGAATGTTCATTCAACATGTCAGCAATTGGCTGAATGGAAATGGGGGAGCGAACTATGTGCAATTGACAGTTGTCCTGACCTCACTGCTCCTGATCTGTCGCATCCCCCCGCGCCTGCTGCTTGGCCGCCTGCCGGGCTGCCGCCAGCGCCTTGCACATCCGGTGGTGCCCGCCCTCCCGCCAGTCGGCGTGCGAGCAGGCGGTGCCGCAGTACCACACCGCACGGCAGGCGCTGCGGGGGCAGGGGACAGGAGTGTTAAGTGGCCCCTCAGCAAGGTGGCCCAGCAAGGTGGCCCCTCGATAGCAATGCGTTGCCCAGAAGTCTCGCAACCTACGCCCTAGCACGACCCGGATCAAGAGCATCACATGCAGCCTCACCTGCAGCGCATGCTGCCCTCCTGCTGGCCTGCCGCCGGCCCACCCTCCGCCGCCAGGTTGGAGCAGCGCAGGTAGGCGCACGAGCGCGCCGCCTGCGCCGCCTCCAGCGCCGCCGCTGCCTGCTGCTCCGGTCGGCGCCACCAGGCCAGCAGGGCTTTCGCCAGTTGCTGCACAGCAGGCAGCACGCGCTCCGCGAAGCAGGCAGTGACGGCAGTGCCCTGGGCATTCCCCCACTCTTTGAGAGCCGCTTGTGCTGCTGCTGCCGCCTGGCGCACCTCTGAGGCCAGCTGCTGCTCAGCTACTGTGGCTGTGCCCCGCTGCCCTGCGGCGGTTACCGTAGTGGCCTCTGGCAGAAGGGCGTGCTCCACAGCATCCACCACAGGCTGCAGGGAGGGAGGGCGCAGGCGAAGCTTGTGCTAGTGTGCAGGGTCGCACGGCCTGGCGGCCGACACTCAGCTAGCTGGTGGTGCCGTCACCCTGCTGGTGCCACTCAGTCCTACCTGCATTTCCTGCCCAGCAGCCTGCCTGCGGTGCCGGACGCGCGCTCTAAGCACTTCATGCAGGCTGCCATCCAGCAGCAGCGCTGCCACTGGTGCAGAGTGCTGCGCTTCGCGGCACACGGCCCTGTACTGCATTCCCTCTGAAAACTCGGCCTGCGCACAACGAAGGAAGGTTTGGCGGTTGGTCGCTGCACTGCAAAAAAAAGCATCACTGCACTGTGAAAATATCACTGCACACTGTACCAGCTCGGAGCTCGGCATGCGCACCAGAAACGCAGTGCAGTGCAGTGCACGCGCAGCCGGAGTTTCAATCTGTTCGTGCCAGCAAGCGCGATGCATGCACATTGCTGTGGACAGCCACGCGCAGCACACGCGCCCACACTCAGCCCATGCGCACCGCCGGCAGCAGGCCCACTAGCTGGGCAAACATGCCGTGCAGGTCCGCACTGGTGGCCACAGCGGCTGGACCGCACTCTGCCACCAAAGCTAGGCTGAGTGCCAGGTCGGCTGCTGTGGTGTGCACAGCGGCGGGGTCTGCCCAGGGCCCAGCGCCGCTGCACAGCAGAGCCAGGTAGGCGCGAACGGCCTCCATGTGTGCAGCCCACATTGCCTGCAGCTGCCTGCACAGCAGCGCGATGCCGGCGGCCGATACGTCTGTGTACCGCTGTGGGCGAAAAGCGAACTCAGCTAGGCAGATGGCTTGCCTTTGCTCACCTGGACTGCAGGGGTTCGCCTGTGAGTGCCAGTAGCTTCCAAGCTGATACGAGCGTCACGTCGATGGCTGGCGTGAGGTGCAATTTTGCGTGGCGCTGGACCATCCGGCAGCTGGCCGTATGCAGCTCCCACAGGGCATTGCGCAAAGCAGGCACATTGTGGCGCAGCTGCTGTACTGCCAAGGGCCGCGCGGCCAGTCGCTCCAGCCACGAAGAGCAGGCGACAGCAGCATCCGCTGCAAAGCCTTCGCATACATCGGCTGCAGCTGCTGCCGTCTCAAGCCCCCATGCTGCATGCGGGCGCTGCCGGACCGCGTCACCCGCTGCTGCAAGCAGCGGCAGCAGGCGCAGGGCCCTCGCCGCCGCGCTCACCCAGCTGTTCATGCGAACCGCAAAGCTTGCAAAAACATTGCTGTCGGCTGTCGGCACTGCCGCCGCCACTGCTTGCCGCAGAAGCTTGGCTGTATGGAGCAGGCAGGAGGCGAGCATGGAGAAATGGCCGCCCGCAAGGTTTGCCTCCTCTGCACGGCCTGCCTGCATTACGCAAACCCACACCAGCAGAGTGGGCATTCAGCGGTATCATTGGATGCACAGGGATGTGCACGCCCTGCAAAAGGCACACAACTGGCTGGTCATGCACTTCGCACCAGGTACGCTTACTGGCAGCAGCGCAAACTCCTGTAAGTGTGGCCACAGCCTGACCTGAGCATCCTCACAAAAGGCCTTCAGGACGACAGCCAACCGAGGAATCAGCGGCAGCAGCAGCTCGGTCTGGGCGGCATGGCGCTGGAGGGCGGCCTGACCACTGCTGCTTGACTGTTGCTGGTTCTGCAGTGCATGGAGATGCACTTGGGCCGCAAGGGACACAATCTGAGCAAGGCTGGCCACCTCTTGCCACTGCAGGCGCTCGTCTGGTGCTGGCAATCCAGCTGCGTCTGCCGGCAGCGGGACATGCTGCACCAGCTGCACCGCTGCAGGCAGCAGCCTGGCTGCTGGTCCGGTGCCGCTGGCCAGCTGTGTGGCAAGCGAGTCACGGACGAAAGGTCCCATCACAAACACAGCGGATGCGCTGTGCACGGTGGGAAGCCAGCTGCAGCCCGGCGGGCGGCGCTCGTGAGGCAGCTGCAGCGTGACTGCCGCAGCGGCGAGCCTTGGAATCAGCAGTTGTGACAAGGAAACCGCCAGCAGCGGATCATGCCCAAAGAGCTCGTCCGGCTTGTATAGCGGCAGCAGGGCAGCCAGCAGGCCAGACAACGCATCGGTGCAGGCGGCATGTTTGTTCAAGCCTGCGCGCAGGGGATGAGCTTTGAATGTGGAACTGTCTTGGGTGGCGCAGCTGCAACAAGTCGCCTGCAGCGTGCTCTCACGCCTGCCCCCTGCTTTGCATCACTTGAGCTGCATTGCTGCATTGCCCTCACCTCGGCGGTCGGTGTGGGCAGGGATGGCAGAAAGGGCTGCGCTCGCAGCCTGCAGCAGGTTGGTCACTTGCTCTGGTGGTGCGTCCCTCCGAAACGCTGCCTTTCCATCCGGAAGGGCTTCGTCGAGCACCAGGAGGAAGCTTCTTTGGACTGCAAGCAGCAGCACCAGCATGAAGTCGAATTTGCTGTCTTGCGGCATCTGGGCGTGGAGCCACAGCGCGGAGCCTCCGCAGCCCAGCAGCAGCGGAGCGCACTGGCTGGCCAGCTGGGCTGCAGCCGCAGGCTCCATATGGTATGCATCTGCCAGCTCTGCGCTGGGCGCAAGTACCATGCCAGCTGCCGTCAGGTATGTCAGCACATTGGCAGGGTCGCAAGTAGTTATCAGATAGTAGGCCAGCTGGGAAAGGCTGGGACCAAGGGCGGCCAGTGCCCTGCAGCAGAGTGGCGACCGCCAGGCGGCAAGCTGTTTTGAGGCAACGAGGTAAAGGATGAATGCACGATGCTGTATGCAATGCAATGAGCGCTTGCTGCGCTGCAGCGGGTTCACCTCAGCAGCGCCGCGCGCTCGGCGGCGGAGGCGGCCCGCCCGGCCCTCACGGCTTCCATTGCAGCGCCATGAAAGGCAGTGGATTCGTCCTTCAGGTTCTGCACGTCTGCTGCCTCGCTAGAAGGCTGGGCAAAGCGCTGGTTGAGGCGCTGCAGCTGCTCGGTCAGGGCAGAGCGCGACACGCTGTTCGGTGGTGCTCAACAAAGTTCACACTGAGGTCAGGCTAGGGTTGGAGGGCCAGCAGCACTGCCGAGGCTGCAGTTGGCATGAGGCGGCAGCAGGCAGCGCCCGCTCAGCATCGCCACTATTGCAGACCTCGACTCCAGCGCTCAGCCGTTGGGCAAGCCTCATTTGCTGCCATGTAACAAGCCTGTGACTGTCAATCACTGCCCACATTGGTAGGGAGTGGTTGCTTAAAAAGCCGGGGCCTACGAGTGCACAGCGAAGGGCAGCGGGCGCGGGCACGCTGCACGCCCTGGTGTTGCGGTGTGAAGCATGAGCGGCGGCAGTGCTCGTACACGCAAGCACCCTTCCAATCATCTACACCTTCTTCACCTGCACGCCTGCTGCCCCACTGTGCACGGGAGCCGGTTCACAGGCTGCCCACCGGCAGTGCAGCTCAGGAGCGGCAGCACTGCGGCGGCGGCGGCCTTGGAAAAGCTGTTGCCGTGCGCTTCTCCCATGTGAGGACCTAATCATGCATGATGCAGAATAGACATCTGCATGGCATAGCTTTGCACTGCTGCCCTCTGCAATACCCTCTGCCGCTGGCTGCCGCTGCTGACGCTTGCCGCTGCCGCTGCCGCCTGCCGCCAGCGGCCCATGCCGTCATGCCGAGCAGCGCCATCGGGGCTGCCGGGGCGTCAGGCGACCGCATTGCGACCCCAGTTTCAGCACACGGATCTCCCAGCGGCGCAGCGGTCGGTGTAGCAGCGAGCACTTCCACACACGCCAGGATGGCCACGGCTTTGGCGCAGCCTGCGGCCAGTGTGCTGGGCCTGCAGCGACGATGCCAGATCGCGTTCCGCGCGGCGCCGGCTCCTCTCAGGTGTGGGGGCTGGCGCTGGGGCTTGCCTTCCTGCAGCCAATTCGCCTGCCGCGCCGCGCATCGTCGCTAGCAAGAGCTTAGAGCCTTGTTGGCTGCCCCTCACGCCCGCTGGCTGCAGGCTCACCGGCGCGGTGCGGCGGGCGGCGGCGGTGCAGCGGCGCGGCGCGGTGGCAGTGCGTGCTGAGGGCAGCAGCGGCGGCTATGTGGAGGAGCAGAGCTTCCGCATTGAGCGGGTGCGAGAGGGGTGCGGGTGCTGGAGGTTGGATGGCTGTTTCCGCTGCCCTGTCGCCGCTCTTCTGGCGCGACGTGCCACGCTTTGTCGCTCGCGCCTAGCTGCTGCTTTCTGCTTCTGCTTGCCCACCCCGCTCGGGCTCCACTAATTAAATCCTGATAACCCTCCCAGGTGTCGTTCGGCACCATCCTGTCGCCCCTGGGCATCGGCCTCATGGTGTACGGATTTGGCGCCTTCTTCAACCTGCTGCCCGGCGGCGATGTGTCCTCCCTGCTGCTCATCTACGGCTTCCCCATCACCGTGCGTGGCTGCGCTGTGTTGATTGTTTGGGAGGTTGTTTTCTAGGGTCCCAGGGCGATATATCATCGCTGCTGCTGATCTGCGGCCTCCCCATCACGGGGCGTGTGCTGGGCTGTGTTCTGCTGCAGCAGGGCCGAGCTGCTGGCCCCTGCCTTGGCTTGCTGTCACCCCTCTCACTGAGTACCTTCAACCAACGCCCATCCATGCAGCTGCTGGGCTTTGCGCTCAGCTACGCGCAGCTGAAGCCGGTTCCCTGCAAGTGAGTGGGCAGATGGCTTGCTTCTTGCTGTTTCGGGCTGCTGGACTTGAGGTGGGGCAGAAGGAAGCCTGGGGTTGTTCGCAGACTGTGTGCAGCAGCAACCACCAACCCAGCAGCAGCAGCAGTGCAGCAGCAGCAGCAGGCGCACTGCAGCAGCAGCAGCAACAACAACATGAATAATGGCATGGACCCTTCTGCCCCCCACAGGAGCACGCCCGAGGCGCTGCGGCTGCGCGACAGCCAGGCCACAGACATCCAGAAACAGGTGGGGCAGCGGCTGCAACATGGCTGTATGCGACTGGATTGCAGAGATGGTTCGCAGCTGCACCACTCGCTTGTCTTAGTGCTCCTCACAATGCCATGTGTGGTATCCGCCAACCGCAGGTGCGGGAGGACGTGACGCGGTACCGCTACGGAGACGAGCAGCACCTGGACGAGGCCCTGACCCGCATCTTCAGGTGCGGGATGCTTCTTATCAATTGACAGCGGTGGGAGAGCCGGCACTGTGAGAGGCAGCTTGCGTTTCTGCCGCAGCAGCTGAATGTCAACTCCGCCCTCCCGCTGCCTCGTCAACCTGGCACAGGTTTGGGCAGGCGGGCGGCATTCCGCGGCGACTGTGCCCCATCCTCACGGGCCTGCGGGAGGAGGTGGTGGACGGCCAGTACACCCTGGTGCGCGCTGCATGCTTACTCAAGCAAGCCGTGTGGACGTGCTTGCACGCGGTGCCGCGTCCTGAGGGGATGCAGACTGCATCGCAGTGGGAACCAGTGGTTGGCCAGTTCGTGTGTGCAAGTGGGCGGAGGACTTTGGCGCACCGAAACCTGTGTGGCACCTTCACTGCTTGCAGGTGCTGGAGTTCACCACCAAGAAGGAGCAGATGACGCAGGAGATGTGGGACCAGCGGTGAGCCTGAAGTTGCTTGGTCCTCAACAAAGAGTGTTGTTTGCAGGGTGTTTTTGTTAGGAATGTGGGAGCAGCAGCGTGGCTTCCTGACCTGAAATCGACATGGACTTGCATGGCTGTTTGAGCAGTCCAGCAGCTTCCGACGGATCAAAAGGGTGGCAGTGTGAATACGCGACCAACCCTGTTGCATTTTTTTGTGCAGGCTGGACAAGATCCAGACCTTCTTCGGCCCCGGCATCGTCGCCAAGCTGAAGGAGACGGAGCAGGCAAGTGTGGAGCACTTTGCAGCATGCCACCTGCTGCTTGCTGCACTATTGATTGCCGCATGTTGCGTGCTGCTTGCTGCACTTGACAGTAGGCCGGGGTAGGCACGAGAAGGCAGCCTCACCGGGCTGCTTGCTGATTACGTCACCCGCCGCCACGATCTACTCTGCAGGGCATGGACGTCTCCCTCATCTGCGACGGCAGCGGCGCGGGGCGCGGCGGCGGCGAGAAGAAGGACGTGCTGCCGCCGCTGATGCCGGGCATGAAGCCGCGCCAGCAGGCGTAGGCGTAGGCATGCTTGGAGTGCATGCACGCTTTGACCGCTGTGCACGCTGTGGTGCGACACCGGGCATGAAGCCGCGCCAACAGTCGTGAGCTTGTGCGCGCCGAGTGGTGCGCTGGATGTGGCGTGGCGCAGGGGTTGCCCATACTGCGGCAAGGCTTGCTGCCACCACCACCAACTGCGCAGCCAGCCCCTGTCTGCATGTGCCACGCACAGGCCCTTCCTTTCCTTTGCTGATTCTCTTCCTGCCTCCCCTTGCACTCTGATTGATCCTCCATTATTTCCCTTCTGCTTGCCGCCTGCCCCTCCTCTTTGTTGTCACGCTGAGCGCTTGGTGTAAGCATTTGCTTTTGCACTTGGCAGCACAGGCATGCAGGGCACTAGGATGGGACAAATCAGGAATCCCGAGGGTGAACAAAATTGTGAGGAAGGGGGAGCAGGGGCAAGCAAGAATGAGCATGTGAGAGCAGCAGGGCAGAGCTCGGCTGGAAAAGAGGTGGGCAGAGCGAGGGAATAAACGTGCAGGTACTGCGGGACACAGGTGCAGGGATGAAAGGGCGTAGTGCAAGGTGTACTGTTTTTAAGATTGCAAGGGAGCCGAAGAGCAGCTGGGGAAGGGAGGCACAGCTGCCTTGTTGCACAAGCGGCAGCCGCATCGATGGCGAGTGGCAAGAAGGAGCAGCTGACCGCAGGGCGCAAGTGGTAAGCCTCAACTGGTGGAAAGCAAGAGGGAGGCTGCCACCATGCATGCGCTGAGAACCACGCAAGAGGTGGCCACCCGCGTTAGGGCACGGGGTGTAACAGCGACCGGCACTAGATGGTGAAGAGCAGGAGGGAGGCGGCCATGACCACCATGCCCAGGACCACGCAGGTGGTGGCCACGCTGTCCTGCGGGTCGTACCGCAGCGCCGTGGGGATCAGCTCCTGTGGGGGGAGAAGTGCGGCAGAAAAGGAGGGGTGAATGCGCATGTGGATAGGGCGGGTTGCACTTCTGGGCAGTGTGCCGGCTGTCGACGTGATCGAAGCCAGGACTCGAGCTTGTCAGCTCTAGGGTGCAATGTGTGCTGCAACTGGATCACCATGCAAGGCGATGAACACCACCCATGCCAACACCAGCCCAGAAACTGTGTACCAACTCCTAGGCACAGCCTTCCTTTGTCCAAGCCATCCCTGCTCAGCTCACCGACCATCATGCCGGCCACCAGGCCAAACACAATCGCAATAACACCATGCAATGCCACTGTCGAAGCAGTCAGCTCCATCCTTGCTCACCTTGATGGCGATGAACACCATCATGCCCGCCACCAGGCCAAACACGATGGCAAAGGCGAGGTCGTTGTTGCCGCTGAGGGCGAGGTAGCCCACCAGCCCGCCCACCGGCTCCGACACGCCGCTGAGGAAGGCCCACCAGAAGCCCTGTGAATTGTGGCAAACATAAGGGCACAATTTGAGCACAAACTCAGACGCCAATCGCAGGCAAACCAATGCGCACAGCCCATGAGCGCCACAGGCTGGCGACCAACCAGCAACGCACCATGCACAGCCTGCAACACCCTCAGGCTCCCACCTTCCATTTAGATCCCGTTGCGTAGTAGATTGGCATGGCCACACAGATGCCCTCCGGCACGTTGTGCATCGCAATGGCGACGGCTGGGGAGGGAAGGCAAGGGAGCATGACAGAGTTGGACCGGTTGCAAACAGCTGCTGCAGGGTTGCTGCGGATGATCTGGCAGAACTGCTGGATTGGCCTGGCCCCAGTGTGCGCTCCATGCCAGGCTGCTGCTCCCAGCCAATGCTTCACACGCGCTCAGCCGACGCTGGGCGGATGCCCACCAAGCGCCCAGCTTCTACAAAAACTCGCGGCATGCAGTGCCAGCAGCTCACCCAGTCCCACGCCGATCTTGGTGTCGGCCAGCGCGCCCACAAACGTGGCCAGCCCCTCGGGGAAGTTGTGGATGAAGAGGGCCAGCGCAGTGAGCAGGCCTGCGGATCAGGTAGAGAGAGAAGACCGAGAGCCAAACTGCTTAGGCAAAAGCTGGCCTGCAGGGTCGGCAGAAGTCCAGCCGCATTGCTAAGGCATGCCCAGGGTTCAGCGTGCAGGCCTCAATCTTAACCAGGGCTGTGCATGAGGAGGGCCAGTGAAGCTTGCATCAACCATCAACGCACCCATCTTTTTGAGCATGAAGGCGTGGTGGTCCGCCTCCATGATCTCAACAACCGCCGGCGGCGTGCGGCTGGAAGTGCCGCCACCCGCCGCCTCGCCCTGCAGCGAGGCAAACAAGTGTGGGAATAGTACACTCAGCAGTGAAGCTGCAAGCGCACAGCAGCAGGCGCTACGGCTGTACCACCAGTGACAGTGCCATACCTCAACCAGCCGTGGCAGCTTTGACCGGACGTGGCACGTTCACCCTGCCACCCCACCTCTGCATTGCAGGCTGCCCCGCCCCCGCCTCACCTCGGCGCACGGCTTGTCCCCCGCGTCTCCCCCCACCACTGTATCGGGGCAGCTGGCTGCCACAACCGCGCTGGTCATGGCATCGCAGGGCTCGGTCAGCAGCCCTGCAGGCGCCGACAGCTCGTTTAGGTGGGTGCTCACGCTGCTGCGCCCGCTGGGGCCGCCCTCCCCCGCCTCGCTGCCGCCGGCTTCGGAGGGCGGCTGCGCCCCTGCGCCCGCTGCACGGGGCGTGGTGGCGGCTGAACCAGAGTTCTCAACATCCTGGCCGCCTGCCTGCGCCTCCGCACCCGCCACTGCGCCGCCGCTGGCTCGCCGCAGCTTGGGCATGCTGGGCACGGCGGGCGCACTGGTGGGTGCCGCCGCCGCAGCCGCCGCCGCCGCTCGCCGCGAGTTGCGCTGATCCTCATGGCTTAGCAGGTTGGCAGTTGATGCGCTGGCTGGGCTGCGCCCGCCGGCTTTTGCCTTGCGCTGCGAGTGCTTGGCTCCCAGGTGGGCCAGCATGTGCACCAGCTGCGGGGCGGGTGCAGGCAGGGGAGGATGCAAGTAGGTGCAGGCACAAGCGCTGCCAACATGTAACAGCCACAGCAGCCGGAGCAACAACGACGACGTGGCACGCACCCGCAAGCAGTGACGTCGCCGCCACAGCGGCAAAGAAGGCCAGCGACCGATTGCCAACAGCCACAAGGCAAGCGCACCCTGTCCAGGACCGCCACCGCCGCCATGCCGCCAAAGAAGCAGAGAGTGGTCCACCGGTAGGCGGCTGTGGCATCGGTCGACACCGCCTCAAACCCGGCGATTGATTTGCGCATAAGAATCTCCGCAAACGACACGTAGCTGCGGCAGCACGGAGGAGGAGAATCAAGGTTGGCTGGGTGCGTCGGCAGAAGCAGCGCCGCACAGCACCGCCGCTCCGTTCTGCACCCACCACCCTCTCAGCACGCCAGCACGCCTTTTTGCAGCACAGAACGACCACAACCATCACCTGACACCCCCCACACAGCACTCACAGCATGACTCCTGCTGCAAAGGCGAGGCTGCCCGCCAGGAAGCGCGGCTGCGCCAGCGAGGCGCAAAACACGATGCACGCTCCCAGAGTGGTGCACATGCTGCACGGGGGGTACGGCCGTGGGCAGCGGCGGCAGCTCAGCTCTGGGCTGAAGGCGGTCGGGCAGCAGGGGCAGCATGCAAGGTCGCAGCATGGAGCCTTCTCTACCGCAAATATGAAAGAGGACGAGGGGCACGTGACAGCATCAGCATCAGCAGCAGCAGCAGCAGCAGCAGCAGCGCAAGGCGACCCCTGCCTGCGCAGAAGGCAAGCTCGCGCATCGGCGGAGATCTTGGCTCACCCTGCCGCCGCCACGAGGGCAAAGGCCACCCCCACGTTGCCTTCTGCCGGCATGCTGCTCCGATTTCAATGCTCTCCACACAAGCTGGAAGAGCTCCAGGGGCCCTCCTGCACGCCACAAGGGGTGTACCAGCCGCTGCTGGGCGATTTGTTGTGGAGCGGCGGCGGCGGCAGCGGCGCTGAACACTTGAGGGGCCAGCGCGCATGAACGGATCAAGCGGCCTGTGCTGATCAGGCAGCGGCCCACCTCTGGCTCCCGGGCTGCCCGCCGCTCGCTCACGCGGTCGGTCCGCTCCTACCACTTGCGCTCGCGGGCCCAGCTGCGCCGCAAACTCTTTTTTGGGCGCCACCAGCTTCGAAGAAGGCGAGCGCCGCGGGATAACGTCCAGCTGCAGCTGCCGCCCCTCCCTGACCTCACGCTGCCGCCGCCCGCAGCGGGCCCACCACGCTGAGCTTCTGCCTCCTTGCGGGGAAGCGGATGAGTAGTGGTACGTCATCAAGAGGACCATGGAACAGCCGATCGCAAAGCTGCATGACGAGCAGCATCATTTCCTGGCTCCAGGTTGCGGGCCGCCTGCCTCGCCATTCTGCCGCTCGCAGCAAGGGGGATGGGCTGCGCCAGTGCTCCGCAAGGCACAAGTCACCCTTCTAATTGAAGTCCAGCATCCATTTGGAGCTGTTGAAGACGCGCACGGACAGCCCAGGCTTGGTGTTTGAATGGATCGAGAAACGCAGGTCAGTGGGGCTTCTCAGTTTAGATGGGGTGGAAGGTGATGATACATGCAAGCGCGCCAGCGTGCAGACTTGTTCATTGCCTCTCAAAAGAGCATCCTGCATCGGCCAAAGGCAACCACCGACTGCTGGGCTTGACTGATCAGCCCTGCCCCTTTCCGTTGCCCCTCCCTTTCCAACTTGAAGCCCGCCTGCACGCTCGAATGCTCAAGCAAGCAGCCCCTGCGGCAGACACATAATATGCCTTGAGCATCCAACGCAAGCAGAGATCATCTTACATGTGGCATGCATGCACCGAGGCCGGCCTGGCTAGCCCAGCAGGCGGCCCGTAGCTAGGGTCAATGGCAGCAGCAACGGCGGCGGCAGCTGGTACAAGCGCCCATGCCACCGCAGCTTCTTGGGCCCGCAGCGACAGCGCACGTGCACTGTCGTCTGCTAGCGTGCCCCGTGCCGCCTGAAGCCTCCAGCAGCAGCAGCAGCTTCTGTGGACTCTTGCACCGGCTCCACGGCTCCCTGCACCACAATGCGCGCCTGCCTGCTGCTGCTGGTCGCGCTCTGCGCCCTGGTGAACGTCCAGGTGAGGACGGGTGGGCCGCGGGCGCAAGCGGCAGAAGGCGCGGGCCGCTCGTCCCTCCAACCTCGCCCTTCCGCTCGCAGGGCCGCGCCCTGTCCCAGACCGATGTACTGTCTGCCGCGCCTGCTCCTGCACCAGCCCTGGATGAGTGAGTGGCGGCGGCGCGTACTTGCGCCAAGCCTGCCTGCTGGGACGCCGTTGAGCTGGGTCTGAACTGGACGCCATGATGGGTCTGCTCCTTCTGGTTTCTGTCTTGGAGTGGTGTATGTCCTGCAGTGACATGCCCAGCCCCTCAGGACGCACAGCAGCAATGTTCCATTTGTCCTGACCGTCTGCCCTGCTACGCCGCTTCGCCTCGGTGTGCTGCAGGGGCGCGGTGAGCGCTTCGGGCGCTCCCCTGTTCACCCTCGAGGAGGTGGCGGCCCGGAACAGCCCCGAGAGGTACGTGCTGCGGAGCGTTGGGAAGGTAGCCTTTTGGTTTCGGGCGAAGCCGCTCCCGCCACATGCCGCAATTGAACCTGGCCCCCACCGCCCAGCAGCCGGCACTTCTGTTCACATCCTTTGCCTGCCCGCCCATGCACCGCATTCTGACCGCAACTACCCACCAAATGTTATCACCCCTGCAGCGCCTGGATCGCTGTGGAGGGCAAGGTGTACGATGTGACCGAGTTTGCGCCCACACACCCCGGTGAGCGCCGGCTGGCTTGCTACTGGCTTGTCATGCAGACCCGCAGAAGCTGCTGCCACTTCTCTGCAGCCTGTGCACCACCGCTGCAGACATGCAGTGCAGTGGAATGACGCATTACGGCTAGCAGCGGCTGCAAGCTTGCTAATGCTCTGTGGCAGTTGCTTACGAACGGCTTCCGCCTGTGCGTCGCCTCTGCTGAGCATGCAGTCACCACTCCCCGTCCCTGTTGCAGGCGGCGCCGGCCGCATCTACGCCATCGCCGGCACCGATGCCACCGAGCGGTTCATGCGCCAGCACGGCCGGCCCTCCATGCAGGTGTGCGCAGCTCAGCAGCAAATGGCAACTGCGAGCAGGTGTTGCTGAGTGGTGGAATGCACGCCGTCATGGCGCCCTGCCTGCCGCTGTTGGCAGCTCCACAGCCGCTTCAGAGGCTGGCGCATGTGGCTGCTGCGGCCATCTTGGGGATCCGCGAGTAGCGCAACCTGCTCCAGAACTAAACCCCTCAACTCTGCCACTAACGCAAGCTTGTTCTGTTGCCTTGTTTGCGCCCTTCTGCCCTGCAGTGGGATCTGCTCCAGAACTACCTCATCGGCGAGCTGGCGCCCTCCAACTGAGCTCAGAACAGGCTGAAACAGCAGATGAGCGGCGCTCCAAGGCTCTGGGCCGCACCCACTGCTCAGTCAAATGGCGCAGCTGCTCTGCTGCAAGAACGGCGTTGCCGTCGCCGGCAACGCTCGCGGCCTGCCCCTGCACATGCCCATGCACACTTGCACTCCCAACTGCAAATGCCAAGATATTGCACCTGCATTTCATGACGTCCCGGCCCCGCATCCCTCGCCCACGATCTGTTGCCCTATTTTGGCCCCAGCCCCATTCTTTTCCTACGCCTGCCTTTGTCAGCCTTGGCCCTGCTCTGCTGTAGCGCCTGCACCAGCCGGCCCATCTCTGCAGCATTCTTTGCTCGCATGTACGTACGCAATCTGCTGTAAATACACAGGGGTTGTGTTTGCTGGGCAGCCACACAATGTGGCCTCTCTGACCCACTTGGAATGCTGAACACGGGCCGCTGCTGGTGCCGGGTTGAGGCACTGGCGCGCTCCAGCACAACTGCTGTCCATTCTTGCCACTGCGTTTGCCACAGCCTGCAGGTTGTACCACAGTCGGCTTGACGGCATGAGCACCAGAGTAGGTGCCAGGGGTTGTGATGCTGTTGGGTAGGCTGGCCGGTGCTGCGGCACGCTGCTGGGCTGCGCTGTGTTAGGCAGCAGGTTTCAGCCAGCTCACACCCTTGTCACGCTGCCTTTGTGTGAACCTTCTAGAGCGCGAACAGAGCAGTATGTCGCTCCCTGCCCTGACCCAGCAGCTGCAGCGCCTCACAGAGCGCTTTGCGCGGCCCTCGGCGGACGCAGCGAGCGTGCAGGGCTTGGAGACCGACGCCAATGCCTTTCGCATAGCTGCCAGCAAGGTCGGGCGCGCCGCCTCCGCCGCCGAGCTCAATGCGCTGTAGAGGTGCGGCAGCTGCGAGGGAGCCTCCCTGCAAGAGTGCATGCTGTCTGCATGATGCTTGCCTGGCTTACCAACTTCACTGCTTTTTGTGGCGAATGCAACTGCGGTTGCAACCATGGCCTCCACTGCCTGCAGCGCTTTGGCCGCCCTCGGGCCAAGCCTGTCGCAGCTGGCCTCCTTCCTTTCTGATGGTCAAACGACAACCCGACTGCGCTGTTCAAATACCTCATCGCGGCTGGGTTAATGGTTGCTCCCAGCGCAGAGCTAGCATACTTTCATGGCGTGGAGCCTGCGGCTGTCGCCCGCCTGGCCACCCAGTGCGCTCCGCTGCTGCTTGAACGCGGGGCTGCAGCCCTGCGGCTCTACGCCTTGCTGCCCCCGGATGATGCACTCTTATTCATGGCGGTGCTACTGGGCGCCCTCCAGCAAACCTTCAACATGGCGCAGAAGGCAACATGCTCTGGCGACAAGGCAGCCTTCCTGAGGCATGCCCCGCCAGCGCAAGTGACCAGCCTGCTGCAAGCGACTTGCGATGCCCTTGCTGCCGTCCCTGCCCACATGCACCACCCAGGTGAGGGTGGCGGGGGGGGGGAGCCGCAGGTTGCTTTGTGCAGCCGTGCCATGCAAACCAGGGTTCCCTCAAATAACCAACGCTGCTGCTAAGCCGCAAGTTGCGTGTGCTGTTAACTGCACGCAGGCTCCCGACAGCACGCCGCCAGCATCGATACATTGGCTGGCCTGCTGAGCGCCTTGGCGCCACTATACAGTCGTTCCGAGCTGCTGGGGCAGGATCCACTGCTGGCGCTTTGCTTGTCGGAGCACATGATCCGTGGCCTCTCCGCAGCGGCAGTAGCGCTGCAGCTGCCTCCCAAGCGCCGCCCACCCAGCTGCAGCTGGAGGGCCGCAATGATCAAAGCGGCACTTGTTGTGCTGTTGACGCCACTTTGCCAAGATTTGCTGGCCAAGCAGCTGCCCAGCGGCCCTGGACCTGCAGCCAGGCTGCTGCCGACGATGGTTCAGCTGTTGCAGCATGCCCCGCTGCCAGCACAATCCGTCCAAGGGGAGCATGACGAGCGCTTGAGCTGGGCTGGCATAGCCAGCCTGGCTGAGGTGCTTGCAATTGCACTTGGTCTGCAAGTCCGTGCAGTGCAGCTCCTGCCAGACAGCAATTCTGCCGCCATTGAGCGATTAGCACGGCAGAACGAGCTGCTGCTGCCGCTCATCCCTCGGTTTGCTGCCATCCTGAAGGCTTTTTATGCTGTTGCGCAGGCAAAGCTCTTGCTGCCATGCTGCGATGCTGCTAATGAGGCTGAAACCCAAGGCTGTGCTGTTGTGTGACATGTGAAGCATGGGCTGCTCATCGCTCGCTCTGTATTGTTGCACATGCAGGCGGGCGGGCCAGAGATTGCTGACATGTTGAGCCTCGGATCCACCATGCTGTCTACCAGCGTGCGCCGCATGCTTGGAGTCGTGCGCCACGCAGCAGAGGTGTCATTGGTGCCCGAGCACAGCGGCGTATTGGCGGCACCTGAGCAAGCCTCCAGCTGGGGATGCGCGGCGGCAGCCTCGCTGCGCCTGCTGCCGTCGCTCTCTGCTGCTGCTGATGCCATGCACCAGCACTCGGAGGCAGCCGCGGCTTTGGAGGCGGCAACAGCTGCAGCCTGCGAGTGTGAGAATTTTGCGGCAGACGCTGCCATTGCCTGCTTTCTGTGGGCAGAGAAGCTGGCCGAGCACCCCCCGGCAGCAGAGCAGCTGCGGCGCGATGCCCCGGCTTTGCTCGATGCGCTGTGGGGGCTGCACACAGCCGTCTGCCGCTTGATTCACCAGCAAGCAGCTTTAGAATTCAGCACGGGCATCAGCATGTCCCTCTTTGCGGCTTGGGAGCTAGTTTTAGCCACTGGCGACCAGCAGGACTGCAGGTGAGCTTCCGTTGACAAAGTGCCGCCGGCCGCTTTGCAGCCTTTATTCCACCCTGGGTGTAGCGGCAAATGCACCAGGCTTGCGTCGTGGTATCCCATCCCTACAGGCAGCTACTTGCGATGTGCGCTGCACACGTGGAGGCTGTTAAAGCACTTGTGGTGCCGCTGTGCGGCGCCATTGAGGTCCGGGCAGACCCTGCCGTGGTTGCCCGCACCACAGCCAACCTGGCGCTCAGCCTTGCTGTGGTGGCAGAGTGTGGGCCAGCTACGGTGGCTACCAGTGCCGAACTGCACGGCTTGTTCTTCCAACTAGTAGGCCTGCTGCCATCAGTGAGTTGGCTAAGTACAAAGCTAACTGTGCTGCGCCGAGAGGTGGCTGTCCACAGCGATGTGCATGCGCCGCTTGCTGGCACAGAACACGAGCTTGTCTATCCCAACACTGGATGTGCAGGCCGAGCTTCCAGCTGGTGAGCTGCATCTCTTCGTTGGTCCGGCTTCCGTGCACTGCGCAGCCCGGCGCTCTGCGCCAGTGGCAGCCATGCTGCTGGCTGGCGTCCTAATGGGCACAGCTGGCAAGGACGCTCAGCAGGGCGGGCAGGCGGCTGGGCAAAAATTGCAGGTTCGGCGATTGCATCTGCGGCCAGCACCAGGGGGGGGCTTAAATCGTTGGCTTGGTGTGCTGTTTGTGAGCCCAATGCTGCCTTACAGAACCGCCGCAAATTTGCAACGTGCACTGTCTTTGCAGCTGCTGGTGGATGCGGTTGAGCACTCCCTGCTGACTGAGGCTGAAGCGGCATCGACAGCAGGGCAGCTGGGCACAGCAACAGTCTCAGAGCAGCAGCTGGCTTCAGAGGTGCGCCGGGCGGCAGCAGCAGCATGCGCGGCATTGCAGAGTGGAGGCAGGGCGACGCCAGCAGCACTGCAGCCCACCTGCTGCCTGCAGCGCAGCGCCTGGCGACAGCGCTGCTGGCCTGGTGGCGCCGGCCGGAGCAGCAGGCAGCGGCGGCGCTGGAGGCGGGGCAGGCGAGGGCGGCGCGCTCGTGCGCCTACCTGCGCTGCTCCAACCTGGCGGCGGAGGGCGGGCCGGCGGCAGGCCAGCAGGAGGGCAGCATGCGCTGCAGGTGAGGCTGAGTGCGATAATCAGCCAGGGTGTGCATGAAACAAGGGATGCGGAAGTCTTGCTGCGCATGGCGCAGGAGGATGCCATATGGGATGCATCTGCCCCTGCCCAACACTCCCCTGTCCCCTCCTTTCACAGCGCCTGCCGTGCGGTGTGGTACTGCGGCACCGCCTGCTCGCACGCCCACTGGCGGGAGGGCGGGCACCGCCGCATGTGCAAGGCGCTGGCGGCAGCGCGGCAGGCGGCCAAGCAGCAGGCGCGGCGGGATGCGGCAGAGCAGGCGCAGTGAAGGCGCTGTTGGTCTATGGGCGCACAGCTTGTCGAATGTACAGCTTCGCTTCTTGTACCCGGGTTGACAGCTTTCCGAATGCTTTGGATGTGTACTGTTTTTATCCATTTTATTGTGAGCATGCCTGCAAGTGGCATTGCGATCACCAGTCAGGCCAGCAAGGCCGGCGGCAGCAGCGGCAGCGGCAGTGGCGGCAGCAGGCGGCAACAGTTTCGGAAGCAGAGCATGCACGCGATCGCATTTGCACACAGCAGGCCAGCAATGCAGCTTTCCGCCTGTTCAGCTCTGCTGCCGCTGCCGCTGCTGCATGCATGCTCGGTTCATTTCCCTGTGGTGCCTGGCGCACAGCGCGCATTGGGCGCCCGCCGCTGGCTTGCATCATGACTGTGCGCTGCCCTTCAGCATAATGATTATGCATGCCCCGATAGCCCCGATAGCCCTGACCTCAAAGATATTCCATCCAATCTTGCAATGAACTGGCAGGCACAAACTCGCTGACACGTGAGTCAACGGGTTAGCCGACCGGCCATGCCGCCCATGCCGCCGCCGCTGAGTGGGCGACGCAGCGCCGGGCAGCGACGCTGCCAGGCCAGCCTCGGCGCCTCTGCAGAGTTGATAACCCTTGCGTGCACCCGGTTGAACGTTGCAGAGCGCTCACTCAGCAGCATGTCGCTGTCTGGCCTGGCCGAGCAGCTGGAGCGCCTCACAGAGCGCTTTGCAGGGCCCTCTGCCGAGGCAGCAAGCCTGCAGGGCGTGCAGGAAGGAGCCACTGCCTTCCACCGAGCTGCACTGGCAGCCTTTGCCGCGGAACACGCCGGCTCGTCCGCCGAGCGCGCGGCGCTGCTGAGGTGACGATCCTTTATTTGCAAACACTAGCAGTCTTGGGTTGTTGTTCCCTTGCTGCGCATCCTCGCTGATGCAATGCCACTCACTGCCTGCAGGGCTTTGACTGGCCTTGGGCCGAGCCTGTCGCAGCTTAACACCTGCCTGCTCGACACCGGAAGCCCGAAGGCGCTGCTGGCGTACCTCAGTGCTGCCACCTTGGCAATTGATGCCAGCGCAGCGCTGGCAGGTTTGGTCAGCATGGAATCCGCAGCTGCGGCTCGCCTGGCCAGCCAGTGTGCTCCGCTACTGCTGGGCTGCGGGGCAGCGGCACTGCGGCTGCAGCCTTGGCCAGGACTTCAAGCGACCAGAACCAAAAGTAGCTATGTAGCGATGATGCTCATCGGCCTGCAGCAAATCTTCCGTCTCGCTCAAAAGGCAACCGTTCCAGGAGACAAGGAAGCCTTTCTGAGGCATGCACCACCGGCACAGGTGATGCACCTGCTACGGGCCGCGCTGTCTGCCACCCCTGCCCAGCAGGAACACCCCGGTGAGGGCGCCGTGCATGCAGCAACGCGGATGGCTGGTGTGAGCGCTGACTGCAGCAAGCACATATCCGCTGTGGCGCTCCAGTTGTAATGTCTGCATGTACAGCCATTCCCACTGGGCATGCAGGCTCACAAATTCACGCCAACAGCACCGATGTCTGGTCAGGGCTGCTCAGCTCGATGATGCCGCTCTACAGCCTTCCCGATTTGTTGGAGCAGAATGAACCATTGGCACTCTCCCTGTCGGAGATGCTGATTCCGAGCCTTGCCGCAGCGGCAGTTGCGCTGCAGCTGCCTCCCGAGCGCCGCCCACCGGGATGCAGCTGGAGGGCCACGGCAGAGAAAGCAAGAGTTCTGACTGTGGCGGGACTGGGTTGCTGCAATTCGCTGGCCAGGAAGCTTTCTAGCGGCAGCGGCCCAGTGGCCAAGCTGCTGCCGACAGCAGTGCAGCTGCTGCAGCATGCCCCGCTGCCGGCATTTCCAGCTGGAGGGGGAACGCCAGACGAGTGTCTGCTCTGGGACCGTGTAGCCAGCCTGGGTGTGTGCATGAGCCTTGGGGCCGAGGTGCATGTCCGTGCACTGCAGGTTTCACAGCAGTCCCACAGCAGTGGTCTAGCAGCCTTTGACTGCCAGCCGGCAGAAATGGAGCTGCTGGCGCCACTCATTCCCCGGCTTGCCGTTATTCTGAAGGCGTTTTTGGAGCATGCACAGGCAAGGTTGCAATGGCCGCTGCCGCTGCAGCTAGCTTGCCTGAGATCCAGAGGCATCTGTTGTTGTTGAAACCTGTGCCATTTCTTGATCTGCACATTGACAATGCAGAAGGGGTGTCTGAAGGAACCCCGGGAGGCAATGGCAGGCAGCTGCGTTGGCAGGCTGGCCACCTGCGCATCTCACATGGCCAAGCTTCTGCGGTTTGCAGTGTGGGAAATGCCGCCAGCAGCAGGCAGTGATGCATTTGCTGCCTTTGCACAGCGTGCCACGGAATGCGTTGTCGCAGCAGTAAGGTCCCTGCGCCTGCTGCCGCTGCTGGATGCAGCTGCCGATGCCATCTGCCAGTGCCAGCAGCCTGATGCCACATGGGGGATGGAGATGGCAGCAGCTGCAGCCCGCGAGTGTGAAACCCTTGCCGCGGACGCTGCCGTCACCTGCTCCTGGCGGGTGAAGCAGCTTCCTGAGGGCACTAATGCAACACAGCAGCTGCCGTGTGATGCTGCGGCTTTGCTGGAAGCGCTGTGGGAGCTGCACACAGCCAGCTGCCGCCGGGTTCAGCGCCAACCTGCGCTGCGCTTGAGCCCAGCTGTCTGCCTCACCCTTTATGAGGCGTGGCAACCTATTGCTGCAGCAGGCGACCCCTTACACTCCAGGTGAGCGCTCCGTCTTGCACCTTTGTAAATGGGCTGTACATCTTTCGCAGCAAGCACACCAGAGTTGCATAGTGGCATCTGGCTGTGCAGGCAGCTGGCGGCGATGTGCGCTGCACACGTGGAGGCTGTCAAAGCCTACCTGGCGCCGCTGTGCGGCGGCGGTACGACCGGAGCAGACCCAGACATGGTGAACAACACGGCAGCCAACCTGGCGTTCAGCCTTGCTGTTGTGGCACAATGTGGGCCAGCCGCTATCTCCACCGGCGTGGACCTGCACAGCTTGTTTGGCCGACTACTGGGCCTGCTGCCGTCGGTGCGCACGTGTTGGGTGTGGTGCTTGGTGCGGCGTCTCCGGTACGGGATGTGGCTGGCCGTTCACAGCTGCACGCAACGCATGGCATGCTGCCCGCTTGCAAGCAACTGCTTGCACAGGACGGTCTCGCACTTTCGAGGTGTTTGCCAAAGCACACGGGACCTCTTGTCAATGGTTGCCTGTGCAGGCATTCTGACACAAATGTGCAAGCGCTTCACTTGCTTGAGCCTGCCTTCATCATTTGCAGGCCACTTCTCCATCTGGACTTCTGTTTGATGCTATGTGCCGCCAAGCCCAGCGCTCCGCGCCAGTGGCAGCCCTGCTGCTGTCCAGAGGCCTGCTGAGCAAGATTGCTGAGGGCGCTGGGCAGGGCGGAGAGGCGGCTGGGCAGGCTATGCAGGTGGGGCTGTGCAGGGAGTGGGTACACTGCTTGATGTTTGCTTTGCAATGTGCATGCTTGCAGCTGATGGTTCATCGCCTGCTGCTGTCTTGCACAACTACTGGTGCTGTGCCTGCAACTTCCTCCTGTGCCGCAGCTGTTGGAGGATGCTGTGGCATCCCTGCTGACTGCCGCCGATGCGGCATCAGCGGCCGGGCAGCTGGGCACAGCCACGGCTTCAGAGCAGCAGCTGGCATCGGAGGTGCGCCAGGCGGCAGCGGCAGCCCGAGCTGCTATCGCGGAGTGGAGGCAGGGCGGTGCCGGTAGCATTGCAGCCCGCCTGCTGCCTGTAGCGCAGCGCCTGGCAGCAGCCCTGCTGGCCTGGTGGCGCCGGCCGGAGCAGCAGGCAGCGGCAACGCTGGAGGCGGCGCAGGCGGCGGCCGCGCGCTCGTGCGCCTACCTGCGCTGCTCCAACCTGGCGGCGGAGGGCGGGCCGGCGGCAGGCCAGCAGGAGGGCAGCATGCGCTGCAGGTGAGGCTGAGTGCGATAATCAGCCAGGGTGTGCATGAAACAAGGGATGCGGAAGTCTTGCTGCGCATGGCGCAGGAGGATGCCATATGGGATGCATCTGCCCCTGCCCAACACTCCCCTGTCCCCTCCTTTCACAGCGCCTGCCGTGCGGTGTGGTACTGCGGCACCGCCTGCTCGCACGCCCACTGGCGGGAGGGCGGGCACCGCCGCATGTGCAAGGCGCTGGCGGCAGCGCGGCAGGCGGCCAAGCAGCAGGCGCGGCGGG